>Ga0209273_10000086_pt1 | contig 196442 bp, 177 predicted proteins | sample tdAd471_FD_187126 | JGI IMG/M metagenome (GOLD analysis project Ga0209273, IMG submission 187126) | Marine sediment microbial communities from the Atlantic coast under amendment with organic carbon and nitrate - tdAd47.1 (SPAdes)... | ecosystem: Environmental > Aquatic > Marine > Coastal >... | reverse complement strand
TGCTCGCGCCGGGCGCGGAAGGCTTCCAACTGGTCCAGCAGCGGCGTCTGTTCGGGAATGAACCAGGGCGGCGTCGCCAGTTCGTCGACATTCAGCGCGTCCAGGTCCAACTCGTCGCTCCACACCCGGCGCAGAAGCGCTTTGGCGTGGAGGACTCCGACGATGTTGTCGGAATCGCCGCGCCACAAGGGGATGCGCGTGAACGGGCTGTCCACCACCTGCTTGACCAGGTCCGCCGGCGCGCAGTCGGCGTCGATGGCGGTGACGTCCTTGCGATGGGTCATGATTTCCGCTACCTGCACGTCGTCCAGGTCGAGGACGCTGCGCAGCATGGCACGCTCGTGGCGGATCGCCTCGCCGATGCCTTCGTGCAGTTCGATGGCGCCGCGCAATTGACGCTCGTCCACTTCGTCGGGCGTCAGTCCACGGGCGTCGACGCCGCACAGAATCAGCGTACCGCGCACGATGGCGTTGATGGTGCGGGTAATCGGCGACAGCACCACCACCAATGCGTTGATGATCGGCGCCACGCTGAGCGCCGACTTGTCGGCGTTGTTGATGGCGTAGGTCTTTGGCAGCACCTCGGCGAAGACCAGCACCAGAAGCGTCATGCCGAGTGTCGCATAGGCGATGCCGGCCTCGCCGAAAAGCTGGATCAACAGGCTCGTGGCCAGTGCCGAAGCCAGGATGTTGACCAGGTTGTTGCCGAGCAGGATGGCGCCGATCAGGCGCTCGTTATCGTCACGGAGACGGTTCACCAGGCTAGCGCGGTGGCTGCCGTTTTGCTCCAGGTGGTGCATGACCGGGCGCGACGCGGCGGTCAGCGCGGTTTCCGAGCCGGAAAAGAAACCGGACAGAACCAGCAGAAAGGCGATGATGCCCACGGTTTCCAACATGGAAGTCTCCATTACGATGCAAGATAGTCTTCAAGATAGCCGGCCAGGTCGGCCAGTTCCACGTCCCGCGAAATGAAGGCCTCGCCGATGCCGCGTGCGAGGATGAAGGTGAGCCGTCCGCCTTCGGTCTTCTTGTCGCGGCCCATGTGCTCGATCATTCGCTCCGCGGTCCAGGAGGTCTCGCGCACGCCGGAAACGCCGGTCGGCAAACCGACGGACGCGAAGTGGCGGCGCACCCGGTCCACGTCCTGGCCCGGGCACAATCCCAAACGCTGCGACAGGCCAAAGGCGGCGACCATGCCCATGGCGACCGCCTCGCCGTGCAGCAGGCTGCCGCCGAACCCCGCCTCGATCTCGAAGGCATGCGCGAAGGTATGTCCCAGGTTGAGGAGGGCGCGTTGGCCGGCCTCGCGTTCGTCATCGGCGACGATGCGGGCCTTTGCCAGGCACGACATTTCCACCGCATGGGCCCGCTCCGGGCCGCCGCCGGCGGCCAGGGCCGGACCGTTGGCCTCGCACCATTCGAAGAAGTCCTTGTCGCCAAGGAGGCCGTATTTCACCACCTCGGCATAGCCCGCCATGACCTCGCGCTCCGGCAGGGTGTCGAGCACATCCATGTCGGCGAGCACCAGTTTCGGCTGGTAGAAGGCGCCGACCAGGTTCTTGCCTTGCGGTGTATCGATGGCCGTCTTGCCGCCGACCGAACTGTCGACCTGGGAAAGCAGCGTCGTCGGGACCTGCACGAAGGGAATGCCCCTGAGTGCGATCGCCGCCGCGAAACCCGCCAAATCGCCGATCACGCCGCCGCCGAGCGCCACCAGCATGGTCTTGCGATCGATACCGGTTTCGAGCAGCCACTCCGAGACTTGGCGCAGATGCTCGAAATCCTTGGTCCCTTCGCCGGGCGGCAGGATCAGTTCATGGCCGTCGATGCCGGCCGCGGCCAAGGATGCGCGATACGGGGCGAGCCAATGGCGGGCGACGTTCTCGTCGGTGACGGTGACCACGCGCGGTTGATTGAGTAGCGGCTTGATATGGCTGCCGGCGTTCGCCACAAGGCCGTTGCCGATGACGATGTCGTAACCGCGCTCGCCCAAATCGACGCGCACGGTTTTCGATTGCGGGGCACTGTTCATGTTTCTTCGCCTTCCAAAGCCCTATAGACCCGCTTGGCCGTTGATTCGGTGCTTTCGTTGCCGGTTTCTACGGTAATGTCGGCAAGGGCATAGACCGGATAGCGTTCCTCGATCAAGGCGCGCAGTTTCTCGTGCGGGTTTTGGTCCTTGAGCAGCGGCCTGTCGGTGCGGTTCGACGTGCGCGCCACCAACACCTCCAACTCCGCCTTCAGCCACACGGCCGTGCCGCCGGCGCGGATGACGTCGCGCGTGTGTTCGTTCATGAAGGCGCCGCCGCCGGTGGCGACCACCGTCGGGCCTTGTTCCATGATTCGCTGGATGACCCGTGCTTCCACGTCCCGGAACGCCGGTTCGCCGTAGATCTCGAAGATATCGGCGATGGAACAGCCGGCGGCGCGCTCGACTTCTTCGTCCGAATCGACGAACGGCAGGCCCATTCGTTCCGCCAATTTGCGTCCGATGGTTGTCTTTCCGGCGCCCATCAGGCCGATCAGGACGATGGACTTTCCAGCGGATGGGTCGGATTTGGCCATGAAACGTCCTGAAATCGAACCTGATGGGAATACCGGGGCCGGGCGCCGTTGAAAGCCAGCCGCAAAAATGACACAGTCTGTACACAGAATTCACGCATAACATACCCGCTGGCGGGCCCCGTCAAGTGAGGCGCCGGGGAGCCGGCGCGTGAGATGCGGGCGTCCCCAAACGGTTCGAGAGGTGTCGATGAAAGGATTGTCGCGGTTGGTTTTGTTGCTGGTATTGCTGGTCCTTGTCGGCGGTGGTGTTTTCCTCGCGACGTGGGATATCCCGGCGCCATCGAAGACCGTCGAGAAGAGGATTCCGGATGCACGGTTCCCGAAATAACCGGCGCGTGGCGCGGCTCGCGGCGTTGCTGGTTTTCGGCACGGCCGGCCTCGCCTGGGCGCAGCAGGAACAGCCGAAGGAACCGCCGCAAGTACAGCCCATGAGCCTGCAGCCGCCGACGCGCCTGGCGCCACCGCCGCCAGCCGCCGATGCGCCCGCGGCCGGCCCCGGTCAACTCGACCGGCGGCTCCCGGCCTACAAGACCGGCCCCGGCGGCCAGTCCGTTACCACGCTCAGCTCCGTCGGCGCCACCGGCATCGAAGTCGACCGCCTGCAGGTGGTGACGCCCGATTCCGCCGGGATCATGAGCGCCGAAACCGGGGGCTTCGGCGGTGACATGTGGCGGGGGACGCCACGCGCGCGGGCGCTCGCCATGTTGGATGCGCTACCCTACCGGACCCAATCGCCGACTTTGACCGGCTTGGTGCGGCGTTTGCTGCTGAGCGCCGCGGAACCGCCCGCCGGCGATACCGAACCCGGGGCGCTCGCGGTGATCAGGCTTTCACGGCTGGCGGCGATGGGCGATTACGCCGGCGCGCTCGATCTGCTGAGCGTCATGCCGCGCCAGGGGCGTGGCCCGGAGCTGGTGCAGGGCGAGGCCGAGTTGCGGTTCCTCAGCGGCGACTTGGTCGCCGGCTGCGCGCTGGTCGGAAACGAGGTCCGCCGCAGCCAGCGGGCCTTTTGGCAAAAGGCGCTGGTATTCTGCCAATTGCTGTCGGACCAGCGGGAAAAGGCCGAACTGGGACTGACGCTGCTCCGCGAGGTGGGGGAGGCCGATCCCGAATTTTTCAGCCTGGCCGACGCCATGATGGCCGGTCCCGAAGCCGGTGTCGTCGAGACCGGCGCGCTTGAACGCCCATCGGCGCTGGCGTTGGCGATGCTCGGCCAGATGCAGGCGATTGTCGATCCGGCCAGCCTGCCCCGCATGGCGCCGGGCGCGCTGCGGGTGGTGGCGCTGAACGATCGCCTTCCGGTCGCGCTGCGGCTCGCGGCGATCGAGCACCTTGCCGGCACCCGCGTATTCGGCGATAGCGCGCTGGAAAAGGTCTACATCAAGACCATTGCCGCGCTGCCGGCGCCGGAAGCGGACGCTGAACAGGCCTGGAGCGATGCCGAGCGGCGGGTCGTGCAGCGCGCGCGGCTGTTCGCCACGGCCAAACGTGCCAACATCGCCGTCGCCAAGGCCGAGGCCCTGTCGCAAGCCATGCAACTGGCCGCCGCCGATGGCCGACTGGGGATCGCGGCACGGCTCTACAAGGCCGAACTGACGCAGATTCCCGTCAGTTTCGATTTCAAGTGGTTCGGCGTGTTCGCCTACTTGGGCGCGGTGGTGAACGGCGACGATCAGGCCGCTGAGGGATGGTTCAACGTCTTGCGCCGCGCGGCGGCGCTTTCCGACGAAGACGCACCGGCATTGCAGGCGATCGCCCCCGTTGCCGCCGTGGCGGCGGCGGATGGGGGGCAACCGGCGGGTCTCGAGCCTCGGCGAACGGTGCTGCTCGATGCTTTGCTCGAGGCGCTTGGGGCGGACGTCGATGCGGAACGCTGGCTTCAGCGACTCGGCAAAAGCGATACCGCTGCGCCGCCGATGGCGCCGCCGGCGCTTTGGTTCGCGCTCCGCGCAATGAACGCCGAGGCCGAAAAGGACAGCACGTCCGCGCCGGCCGTCGCGGCGCCGGTCCAGGTGACGGCGGATATCGCGGCCGTTACCGTTCAGGCGCTGGGCGCGCCGACGGCGGGGACCCGATCCGACGTGAAGCGCAAGGCCGAGCATGTGCTGCTGATGGTGCAGGCGCTGGGCAGTGGCACGCCTGGCGGCGCCAATCCGATCGTGCTGAGTGAGGTGGTGCGTGGCTTGCGGGTGCTCGGTTTCGCCGAGGAAGCGCGTGCCCTGGCCCTGGAAGCGGTGATGGAGGCGGGCCTTTGAAGGCACCGGCAGCCGCGCCGGGTGCGGGCGGAGCCGGCCGAAGCTCGCGGCATCTGGAAAACTTTCTCGATATGATGGCGGCCGAGCGCGGCGCGGCGGACAATACGCTCGATTCCTATCGCCGCGACCTGGAGGACTTCGCCGGCTATCTGGCCGGGCGTAGGCGTTCGGTGGAGGACGCTTCCGTTACCCATGTGCGCGGATACCTGAAATCGATGTCTGAACTGGGCCTGGCGCCGTCGACGGCGGCGCGGCGGCTGACGACGCTCCGGCAATTCTTCAAGTTCCTCTACGACGAGCGCGTCCGCGACGACGACCCGACGACCACGGTCGACAGCCCGCGGCTGCGCAAAAGCCTGCCCAAATATCTGAGCGAGGACGAAGTCGACCGCTTGCTGGAGGCCGCCGGCGCGATCGGCGGGGCCCAGGGGCTCCGCATGGCGGCGCTGATGGAAATTCTCTATGCCACCGGCCTCCGGGTGAGCGAACTGGTGGGGCTACCGCAAACGGCGCTCAGCCGCGACGGCAACGTCATCGTCGTGCGCGGCAAGGGCGGCAAAGAACGCATGGTTCCCCTGGGCGAGCACGCGGCAGCGGCGATCAACGCCTATCTCGGCGTGCGCGACAGTTTCCTGGGCAAGAAGGGGCGCAAGGGCGATGTCTCCGACAGCCCCTTCATGTTTCCGTCACGCGGCAAGGATGGATACCTGACGCGGGTGCGTTTCCACCAGATGCTGAAGGAATTGGCCATCGCCGCCGGGCTCGATCCAAAGCGGGTGTCGCCGCACGTCCTGCGGCATTCGTTCGCCAGTCATTTGCTGGCACACGGCGCCGATCTCCGCTCCCTGCAGCAGTTGCTTGGCCACGCCGATATCTCGACCACGCAGATCTATACCCACGTCCTGGAGGAACGCTTGCGCCAACTGGTGGAAACCGCGCATCCGCTCGCGGACATGAGCTGATGGCGCCGAAACCCTGCTTGAAACCGCGGATGTTCTCCCGCATCTTCCGGACGCCCGATCCATCCAGTTTCAGGAGAATTCAATGAGCTTCAAAGTCGTCGAGCAGGCGCCGGCCCGTCTCAATCGATCCGAACTGGCCGTTCCCGGCTCCAACCCGCGTTTCATCGAGAAGGCGCTGACCAGCGCCGCCGATGTGATCTTCCTCGACCTGGAAGACGCCGTCGCGCCGGACGACAAGGCGCAGGCGCGAAAGAACATCATCGAGGCCTTGAACGACCTGGATTGGAGCCACAAGACCGTGGCGGTGCGCATCAACGGTTTGGATACGCACTATTGCTACCGCGATGTGGTCGATGTGGTCGAACAGGCGGGCGCCAACCTGGACCTGATCATGATCCCCAAGGTCGGCACCGCCGCCGACGTCTATGCCATCGACATGATGGTGACGCAGATCTGCGAGGCCAAGGGCATCAAGCGCCGCATCGGCTTCGAGATGATTATCGAGACCGCGCTCGGCCTGCAGAACATGGCGGAAATCGCCGCCGCGAGTGCGCGCAACGAATCGCTGCACTTCGGTGTTGCCGACTATGCCGCCTCGACCAAGGCGCGCACCACCGGCATCGGCGGCCCGAACCCCGACTACCACGTGCTCACCGATGCCGACGCCGACGGCAACCGCGAAATTCATTGGGGTGACGTCTGGCACTATCCGATCCACAAGATGGTGGTCTGCGCCCGCGCCAACGGGCTGCGCCCCATCGACGGGCCGTTCGGCGACATCCGCGACCCGGACGGCTACGCCGCGCAGGCGAAACGCGCCGCCGTGCTGGGCTGCGAGGGCAAATGGGCCATTCATCCCTCGCAGATCGATATCGCCAACGCCGTTTACAGCCCGTCCAAGGAAGAGGTTGGCAAGGCCCGCGCCATCCTCAACGCCATGCGCGTCGCCCAGAAAGAGGGGCGCGGCGCGGTGACGCTGGACGGCCGGCTGATCGATATCGCCTCGATCCGCCAGGCGGAGGTGATGGTCAAGAAGGCGCGCGAAGTGGCGCGCGCCGAAAAGGAAGCGGCCGCGCCCGCTCCGGCATCTTCGAAAAAGAAACCGGCGGCGAAAAAGAAGAAGTAGGGGTGGGCCGCGACGGCGGCGCCATGCTAGAAAGTAGCCATGCACAACTACCTTGATTTCGAAAAGCCCATTGCCGAGCTTGAGGGCAAGATCGAAGAGCTGCGGCACCTGAGCAGTTCCGGCGAGGTCAATATCGCCGATGAGGTCTCGAAGCTGCAGACCAAGGTCGACAAGCTTTTGGTGCAGACCTACGCCAAGCTGTCGCCCTGGCAGAAAACCCAGGTGGCGCGCCATACCGACCGGCCGCACGCCGTCGACTATATCCGCCACTGGATCGCCGATTTCACGCCGCTTGCCGGCGACCGCGCCTTTGCCGAGGACCAGGCCATCGTCGGCGGTCTCGGACGCTTCCGCGGCCGTTCGGTGGTCGTCATCGGCACCGAGAAGGGCGCCACCACCGAGGCCCGCGTACGCCACAACTTCGGCATGGCGCGCCCGGAAGGCTACCGCAAGGCACAGCGGCTGATGAACATGGCCAATCATTTCGGCCTGCCGGTGATTACGCTGGTCGATACCTCAGGGGCCTATCCCGGCATCGATGCCGAAGCGCGCGGCCAGGCGGAAGCCATCGCGCGTTCCATCGAGACCTGCCTCGGCCTGAACGTGCCGCTGGTCACCGTGATTATCGGTGAAGGCGGGTCCGGCGGCGCCATCGCCTTGGCCGTGGGCAACAGCGTCCTGATGCTGGAGCATTCCGTCTATTCGGTGATTTCGCCGGAAGGCTGCGCCTCGATCCTGTGGCGATCGGGCGAGTTGGCTCAGGAAGCGGCCTCGGCGTTGCGCCTGACGGCGCAGGATCTGCTGCAACTCGGTATCATCGACGCCATCATCACCGAACCCGTCGGCGGCGCGCACCGCGAGCGCGAACGCGTCCTCAACGACACCGGCGATGCCGTCGCCGGCGCGCTGGACGAGCTCTGCGTCTACGACGGTGCCCAACTCAAGGCCAAGCGGCGCGAAAAATTCCTGGCCATGGGCAAGAACGGGCTCGGCTGAGCGCGCGCTCCACTTGCCTCCCTTCCGCGACCCCGTAAGATGGCTCCGGGGTCCAATTTCCCGGGGAGGGGAACATGATCGAAAACCTGGCCGAGGCCGCCAACGCCGATGCGCATCTGGTCCACGCAGGTGCCAACGTGAGCATGGATATCCTGGTCGGCGTCGGCAACGACGAATACATCGTCGCCATCGACGAGGGCTGCGTCGCCTCTGTGCGTCCGAGGGCGGTGGCGCTGGAAAGCGGCGTCTTCGCCGTGCGCGCGGCGGCCGATGTCTGGGAAGAGCACTGGCGCGCCATGCCCAAGCGCGACTACCACGACCTGTTTTCGATGATCTCGGCAGGATTGGCCCGGGTCGACGGCGATCTTAGGCCGTTGATGCAGAACCTGCTCTATTTCAAGGGCCTCCTGGAAGCGCCTCGCGCCAAGGCCGAGGCGCCCGAGCATCCGGCGCCGCCGGCCGTCGGTGACGGCTTCGAGCCCATGCTCGGGCGTTATTTTACCCTCGACGTGGAAGGCCGCGACCATCGCATTTATGTGGAGGAAGCGGGCCAAGGCATTCCGCTGGTTTGCCTGCATACGGCGGGGTCCGACGGGCGCCAGTTCCGCCACCTGATGTGCGATCCCGCGATCACCGACCATTACCGCGTCATCGCCTTCGACATGCCCTGGCACGGCAAGTCCAATCCGCCCGCCGGGTGGCAGGAAGAGACCTATCAACTGACCACCGATGGCTACAAGAAAACCATCCGCGCATTCTGCGCCGCCATGGAATTGGACCGGCCGGTCATCATGGGGTGCTCGATGGGCGGGCGGGTGGTGCTGCACCTGGCGTTGGATCACGCGGAAGAGTTCCGTGCCGTTATCGCGCTGGAAGGCGCCGACAGGCTCACGCCCTATTACGACACCGGCTGGCTCAACCGGCCGGACGTGCACGGCGGGCGAGTCTGCGCGGGGTTCGTATCCGGCCAGGTGGCCCCGCAAAGCCCGGATGAATACCGTTGGGAGACGCTTTGGCATTACATGCAGTCGGGGCCCGGCATCTTCGGCGGCGATCTCTATTTTTACTGGCAGGACGGCCATTTCGACGATCGCTCGCACCAGATCGACACCGGCAAATGCCCGGTCTACCTGCTGTCGGGCGAATACGACAGTTCCTGCACGCCCGAACGATCAGAAGCGACCCACGCGCGTATCAAGGGCTCCAAGCTCAACGTCATGCAGGGCATCGGGCATTTTCCCATGTCGGAAAATCCGGGGCTGTTCCGTACCCACATCCTGCCGGTGCTGGACGAGATCCGGGGCTAATTGGGAAAGACGACACGGGCCATGATGCCGTGGTGGTCGCTGGGCAGGGTTTGGTCGCCCGCGGGCTCGTCCATGACCCGCATCACCTGCGAAACGCCCAACGGTGGCGCCACAAACAGGTGATCGACGCAGCGTTCGCAGCACGAAAGCGTCGGTTTGTTCATGTCGATGCGATGCAGCGCGATTACGTCCTGGGCGAGGATCCACTTCAGCGCCGGGTCGTCCGGTTCGGCGTTGAAGTCGCCGCCGACGATCGTCGGCATGTCGTTGGAACCCGCCTTCAGCACCTCGATCATGCGCTGCGCCTGTTTCAGCCGCGCGCCGTCGCCCTGGGTGACGCCGCCGTCGATGTGCGTCAGGTGGGTGTTGACGACCCGCACCGGCTGGCCGGAGGTTTCGATGACGATGCTCTGTGCCCAGCGGTCGCCGTCGCCGTCGGTGCCGGGCAGCGGGAAAGCATGGTGGTCGCGCTGACGGCCATGACTGAGGATCGCCAGTCCGGAATAGCTGCCGGAGGGTGAGCCGTCGACGCAGCGTTTTTTGAACCGCGCCGGATGATAGGCGCGTCGCATGTCGAGGGCTTCGGCCAGGTGAACGCTGGTGTCCCAGGCGCCGTCGGCGGAAGCGAACACTTCCTGCAACAGGATGATGTCCGGATCGAGCGCCGCCAGTGCGTCGGCCATCACTTGCAGCCGCCGAACATAGTCGCCGTCGCACTTCCATGTGTTGAGGGTCAGGATCGTGAAGCTCGCCATTGACCCCGAATATCACCCGTCCGTTACGGAATTGGGTCAGTTTCGGAAAGACCGGGTGAAACTCCCCGCTCAGGCCCATCCGCCGGCGATCGGCACCACGTGGCCGGTGATGAACCCGCAGCGGTCGGAGGCGAAAAAGGCTATGGTTTCAGCGACTTCTTCCGGCTTCCCCAGGCGTTTGGCGGGAATGTTCGAGAGCATCTTGCTCATCGCCTTGTCGTCGGCCAGCAACTCCGGCGGGAAGTAGGTGGGGTTCTCGATGTAGTTGGGCGCGATGGCGTTGACCTGAATGTCGAATCGGGCGAGTTCCAGCGACAGCGACTTGACCATGGCGTTGCCGGCGCCGCGCGCGGTGGCATACATGGAATAGTTGGCAAGCCCGCGAAGCGGCGCCGCCGAGGTGATCATCAGGATCTTGCCCCGGCCCCGGGTTTTCATCGCCGGTACGGTGGCGCCGATCAACCGGTAGGGCCAGGTCACCAGGGCGTCCAGTACGCGCTGCATCTCATCGGGCAGGGCCTCGTCCACCGGCGCGCGGACGGCGGGGTAGGCGTCGTTGCAGACCAGCACGTCGATGCGCCCGAAGCGTTCGATGGCTTCCGCCGCCAAGGCTTCCGGTTCCCGCGCCAGTGCGATTTCGGCGCCCGGATGCGCTGTCGTGAAGGCATCGCGGGCGTCGGCGTCGATGAAGGCTTCGTCGTGGCAAAGCACGGTGGCGCCGTATCCGGCCAGGACGTCGGCGCTGCCCGGGCCGACGAAGTGGTTGGCGTGGGTGATGACGACGATACGGTCTTGCAGCATGGCGAGGCCTTTCGTTACGGGTCCGCGGGTTCGAATTCGGCGACGACGCGAAGGAAGCTCTCGGCGAACTTCTCCAGCTTGGCGGCACCGACGCCGTGGATGTCGGCGAAATCGTTTCGGCTCAAAGGCCGGCGGCGCGCGATTTCGGCCAGGGTCTTGTCGGGGAATACGGCGTAGGCCGGCACGCCCCGTTCCTTCGCCAACGCCAGCCGGTGTTCCTTGAGCCGGTTGAACAGCGTGGTTTCGCCTGAATTGAGATCGGCGGCGGCGGGCGGCGATTTTTTGGCACGGCCGGCAGGGCGCGCGCGTTCAACCGCGTCAACGCGATAGTGGAAATCCGTCTCGCCCCGATGCAGCGCCCAGCCTTTCTCGGTGATGTTCAGGCCGCCGTAGCCCTTGACGTCGAGCTCCAGGAAGCCCGCCGCCACCATCTGCCGCGCCAGGGCGCGCCAGGCTGTCTTGTCCAGGTCCTTGCCGGCGCCGTAGCCATCCAGCCGGTCGTGCCCGAAACTGCGGATGCGCTCGGTGTCCGCACCCGCAAGCACGTCGATCACGTGCACGGCACCGAAGCGCTGGCCGGTTCCTTGAATGACGGCCAGCAGCTTCCGTCCCGCCTCGCTGCCGTCGGCCAGTTCCGGCGGGTTCAGGCAGACGTCGCAGTTGCCGCAGGGCTCGGTGGTCTCGCCGAAATAGTCGAGCAGCATCCGGCGGCGGCAGGCGGGCGCCTCGCAGTAGGCGATCAGTGCGTCGAGGCGTTTGTGTTCGCGCCGCTTGTGGTCGTCGGCGGAATCCTCCTGATCGATGAACATGCGGCGCATGCGGATGTCGTCGAGGCCGTAGAGCATGTGCGCCACGGCGGGCGCGCCGTCGCGTCCGGCGCGGCCGATTTCCTGGTAGTAGGCCTCCATGGTACCGGGAAGGTCCATGTGGAAGACATAACGCACGTCCGGCTTGTCGATGCCCATGCCGAAGGCGATGGTGGCGACGATCACCGTGCCGGCGTCGGTCATGAAAGCACCCTGGTGCTCGGTGCGGTGGCGGCTTTCCATGCCGGCGTGGTAGGGCAGCGCGGGGATGCCCTCGGAACGCAGGAACGCGGCCGTTTCCTCGGTCTTCTTGCGCGACAGGCAGTAGACGATGCCGTTCTCGCCGTCATGGTCTTTCAGGAAATCCAACAACTGGTGGCGGCCGTTGGCGCGGGCCTCGACTTCGAGGCGGATGTTGGGCCGGTCGAACCCGGTGACGAAGACGCGGCCGCGGCCGCCGAACAGCTTGCCCGCGATGTCCTGGCGGGTGGCCTCGTCGGCGGTGGCGGTCATGGCGGCGATGGGGACGCTCGGGAAGTGCTCGCGCAAGTTCGACAGAGCCTCGTAGTCGGGCCGGAAGGCCGGCCCCCAACGCGAGATGCAATGCGCCTCGTCGATGGCAATGAGTGCGACCGGCAGGCGTTTCAAGGCCGCCAGCATGCGCTCGGTCATCAGCCTTTCGGGCGCGATATAGAGGATGCGGGCAAGGCCGGCGGCGGCGCGGCGCCAGCTTTCGGCGTTGTCCTCATAGGCGCGTGACGAATTGATGGTTTCAGCCTCGACGCCGGCCAGCTTGAGTGCCGCGACCTGATCGGTCATCAGCGCCACCAGCGGCGAGACGACGACGGTTAGCCCGTCCAGCACCAAAGCCGGCACCTGGTAGCAGAGCGATTTCCCGGCGCCCGTCGGCATCACGGCGAGCGCATGTTCGCCCGCCAAAAGGGTGGCGATCACGGGCTCCTGGCCGGGGCGGAACCCATCGAAGCCGAAGGTCTGTTTGAGAACGTCGAGTGGGTCCGGCCGGGCCACGGCTCAGTAGGACTTCGGCAGGCCCAGCACCCGCTCGGCGATGTAGTTGAGCACCAGTTGCTGGCTGACGGGCGCGATGCGGTTGATCATCACTTCGCGCATCAAACGTTCCACGTGAAACTCCTTGGCGTAGCCCATGCCGCCGTGGGTGAGCACCGCGCGCTCGCAGGCGGTGAAGCCCACTTCCGACGACAGGTACTTGGCGGCGTTGGCTTCCGCGCCGCAGGGCTCGCCGGCGTCGAACAGGCTTGCGGCCTTGAGGCACAAAAGCCAGGCCGCCTCCAACTGCGCCCAGCTTTCCGCCAGGGGGTGCTGGATGCCCTGGTTCTGGCCGATGGGCCGGCCGAAGACGACGCGCTCCTTGGCGTACTCGGATGCCCGCCGAAGCGCTTCCTGGCCGATGCCGATGGCTTCCGAGCCGACCAGGATGCGTTCCGGGTTCATGGAATGCAGGATGTAGCGGAAACCCTTGCCTTCCTCGCCGATGCGGTCCTCGACGGGGACCTCGAGATTGTCGATGAAGACCTCGTTTGAATCGACCGATTTGCGGCCCATTTTGTCGATTTCGCGCACATCGCAGGCGGAACGGTCGAGATCGGCATAGAACAGCGACAAGCCGTCGATGCCGCGCTCGCATTCCTCCTTCGGCGTGGTCCGTGCCAACAGCAGGATCTTGTCGGCCACCTGGGCGGTCGAGGTCCAGACCTTGCGGCCGTTGACGATATACCTGTCACCCTTCAATTCCGCGCGGGTGATGATCGAGCCGGTATCGAGCCCGGCGTTGGGCTCGGTGACGCCGAAGGCACTCTTCTGTTCGCCCTTGATGATCGGCGGCAGCCAGCGCTGTTTCTGCTCAGGCGTACCGAATAGCGCGATGGCCTTGGGACCGAACACGTTCATGTGGATGGCGCTGGCCGCCTGCATGCCGCCGGATGACCCGGCGATGGCGCGCATCATCACGGCCGCCGACGCGATGCCGAGGTCGGCGCCGCCGACCTCTTCGGGGAAGCTGACGCCGAGCCAGCCGCCTTCCGCCATGGCGCGGTAGAATTCTTCCGGAAAGCCGCCCACCTTGTCCCTCTCGAGCCAGTAGTCGTCGCCGAAATCGGACATGATCTGGCCGATGCCGTCCTCGATGGCGCGTTGCTCTTCCGTCAGATTGAAATCCATGAGTTGCCGTCCCCGTTGTCCAAGCTCCCGTCAAGATGGCCAATGGCGAGGGCGAGGGCAAGCCACCGAAAGCGACTTTTCACAGACAGAAACGCTGCCTTCCGACCGGTTATTCGTAAAGCGCGTAGGAGAGGATTTTGTAGGCCAGCTTGGCGGCGAGGAAGTCGCAGGCGTGCAGGTTCGGCTTGGGCGCCAGTTCGACCACGTCGGCGCCGACAATCTCGCATACCCCGGCGGCGGCGCGAATGATAGCCAGTGCGTCATCCCAGAACATGCCGCCCGGTTCCGGCGTGCCGGTGGCGGCCATCAGGCTGGCGTCGAAGCCGTCGAGATCGAACGTCAGATAGACCGGCCGGCCGGCCAGCGGCTTGACGATCTCGGCTGGATCCCACGAACGCATGTCTTTGGCCCAGTGGATGTGAATGCGCTCGCGGTTGGCGTCGAGGAAGGGAATCTCTTCGGCCGAGATGTTGCGGATGCCGAGGCTGACCAGTTCCATGTCGCCCTGATCGAGGCAGCGGCGTAGCGCGGCGGCATGCGAGAAGGGCTCGCCCTCGTAGCCGTCGCGGAGGTCCGCATGGGCGTCGAAATGCAGGATTGCCAGATCCGGATACCGGGCGACGAAAGGCCGGATGGCGCCGGCGGTGAGCGAATGCTCCCCACCCAGCGTCAGCGGGAACTTGCCGGCGTCCATGATCCCGCGAACGGCATGCTCCAACTGGTCCAGCGCCGCCGCCACCGGCAACACAGGCATGAGCGGCGCCAACGTCGCGACGCCGTAGTGGGCGACGGGCTCGCACCAGAATTCCTCGTCGAACAGTTCCACCTGGCGGGATGCCGCCAGGATCGCGGCGGGACCCGCCGCCGTGCCGCCACCGTAACTGACCGTGGCCTCAAGGCCGAACGGCACGATCACGGCGCGCGCGTCGGTGGCGGCCGGATAGGCTTCCTCCGCCGGCAGGCCGAGGAATCCCTGATCGGACGGAAGGACGTTCATCCCTATTTTTCGAACAGTTTGGCGAACCGGCGGCGCTCGCGGCCCTGCCAGTGGCCCCGGTGGTAGGCGTCGGATGCCAACAGCGGCAGCACGCTGCCGGCTTCGGCAAAGACCATCTGTTCGCGCGCGGTGTCCACCTTGCCCCAGGAACAGGCTTCCTTCAGCGTCGAGGACGAGCAAGCACCGTCGCGCACGTCGGCCACCGTGATCTGAATGGCGTAGGCGTGCATGGGCACCTCGTGGCCGAGAATCTCGGCGCAGACGACGGTGTCCTGGGCGAAATTCTTCGGCACCCCGCCGCCGATCATCAGAAGACCGGTCTTTCCGGCCTCGATCTTGATGTCGGTAAGCTCGCGGAAGTCGCGGATACTGTCGAGGGTCATGTGTGCATCGGCGTTGCGTGCCTGGTGCAGCACCAGCCCGAAACCGGCGGACGAGTCGGTGAAGGCCGGGCAGAACACCGGCACGTCGTGATCGAAGGCGCGCTCCACCAACGAGCCCGGTTTCTTGGCGTGGGTCTTCAGGTAGCGGCCCATTTCGTGGATGAACTCGCGCGACGAATAGGGGCGCGCTTCCAGGCTGTCGGCGATCTCGGAGATGGCGGCGTCGCATGCCTGCAGGTCGTTCTCGTCGATCAGGGTGTCGTAAATCCGGTCGATGTAGTTGTCGCGGAGCGCCCGGTCGTCCAGCGTCGCGTCGCCCTGGTAGTGCTTGAAGCCCAACGCTTCGAAGAAATCCATGTCGACGATGGAGGCGCCGGTGGCGACGACGGCATCGACCATGCCGTATTCGATCAGGTCGGCATAGAGGTTCATGCAGCCGCCGGCGGATGTGGAGCCGGCGATGGTCAGGATCACCGAGCACTCCGGGTCGGCCAGCATGTCGTTGAAGATGGCGGTGGCGCGCGCCAGGTCACGGGACGTGAAGGACATGTCGTCCATGGCGTCGATGATCGGCCGCGCATCGAACGAGGTGATGTCGATATGCTTGACGGTGCGTGAAAGCAGGCCGGCCTTGAGCTCATCTGGGGTGATGTCGTTGTCTTTCATAGTTCGTCCTCCAAGATCATGGCGTCGTCGCGGCCGGCGTATTCGGGCCAGGTCTCCGGCGCCAGGCCGAAGGCCGACATCATCGGCGCGTCGGCAAGTTCGGCGTAGGCACAGGATTCGTAGCCGTTGAAACCGGTGCGCATGGTCAACGCATAGGCGCCGAGCTGACCGATTTCGATATAGTCGCCGGTGGCGGTGTCGGCCGGCAGGATGAACGGCCCCGGCATGTGGTCGATGCTGTCGCAGGTGGGGCCGTAGAAGCTGAAACCTGCCATCGACCGGGCGCGCGCCGGCTGCGTGCCGTCGGCCAGGCGGGCCGGGAAAATCCATCCCGGCATGCCGGCGTCGAACAAAGAACCGTAGGTACCGTCGTTGATGTAGAGGGCATCGCCCCGGCGCTGTTCGACCCGAACGATCAACGATCCAGATTCCGCCGCCAGGGCGCGACCGGGCTCGCACCACAGATCGCAGGTCTCGGCCACGGGCATTTCCTCGAAGGCGGCTTCGACGGCGGCGACGTAGCTCTCCATGGCCGGCGCGGCCATGCCCGGATAGGGAGCCGGGAAACCGCCGCCGATATCGAGGATGTCGATGATGACGCCGGCGCGGCGCAGGATATTGCCGATCTGATCCATGGCCAGTGCCAGTGCCTGCGGCGCCATCAGTTGCGAGCCGGCATGAAAGCAGACGCCGAGCCGTCCGGCGGTCTGGCGCGCGGCCAGCAGCAATTCGACGGCGGCGGCGCCGAACGCGCCGAACTTGCCGGCCAGCGGATAGGCGGAATGGCTGCCGGCGACGGCGAGGCGTACGAACAGCGTGACTTCCGGGTCGCGGCCGGTGACCCGCTCGATCTTCTCCAGTTCCTCGGCACTGTCGAGGCTGAAGGTGCGCACGCCGAATTCATGATAAGCGCGACGGATGGAGGCCTCGCTCTTGACCGGATGCATGTAGGCCATTTCCGCTTCCGGCAGCACCGAGGCGACCTGTTCGATCTCGGCCAGCGAGGCGACGTCGAAGGTCGTCACGCCGCCGTCGGCGAGGGCTTTGAGAATAACCGGCGAGGGGTTGGACTTGACCGCATAGAGCACGCGGCCCGGAAACCGGGTGGTGAACCAGGATGCGGCTACGCGCGCGGCATGCGGGCGAAAACAGTAGACCGGCGTTTCAGGACGGAGTTCCCGAACCGCTGCAAGTGCGGATGAGTAGCGCTGCATTGCATGACATCCCCGCTTCGCAGTTGACCCAAGCCCGATCCGTCCTGGTTCAGAGATGCCATCGCATGATCGGAAGCCGCTCTTTATCGCTGGGTTCGGTCGCTGTAAAGGAAAAATTCTTGCCTGCAAACGACAGGAAACATGTCGCAATCAGACAGGAAAAAATCGCGGATTTCCGGCGTTTTTTGGCGGCGCTCAGACGGATCCGTGGCAGCGCTTGTATTTTTTCCCCGAACCGCAGGGGCAGGGCGCGTTCCTGGACACCCGACCCCAAGTGGACGGGTCGTTGGGATCGACGTCGTCGGCGGCCTTGCGGCGGTTCAGGGGCACGGCGGCGAGCGCATGGTCGTTGATTTCACGCTCGTCCGTCATGGCGGCGAAGGCGGGGTCTTCATGGCTCTCGATCATCTGTTGCTCGCCACGCCCGAAGGGGTCTTCCTCGTTCGGGTCGTACATCTGCAGCTCGACCTGGGCCAGGACCTGGGTGACGCGCTCGCGCAGCGAATCGAGCATCTTCTCGAACAGTTCGAAGGCTTCCTGCTTGTATTCGTTCAGCGGGTCGCGTTGGGCGTAGGCGCGCAGCCCGATGCCTTGGCGCAGGTGATCGAGGGTCAACAGGTGCTCTTTCCAAAGCTGGTCGAGGAGTTGCAGCAACAGGCTCTTCTCGACGCTGCGCATGATTTCGGGGCCGTAGTTGGCGGCTTTTTCGGCCATCTTGCGGTTGACGGCGTCGAGCAGGCGGTGGCTGATCTCGGCGTCGGCGATGCCTTCTTCCTTGGCCCAGTCCTGCACCGGCAAGTCCATGTTGAGGATGCGCAGCGTCTCTTCGTGCAGCCCGTCCACGTCCCACTGTTCGGCGTAGGCCTTCTCGGGAATGGCGCGCGCCACCATGTTCTCGACCACTTCCTCGCGCATCGACTGGATCTCGTCGGAGACGTCCTCGGTGGCCATCAGTTCCTTGCGCTGTTCGTAGATGACCTTGCGTTGGTCGTTCATGACGTCGTCGAACTTCAAGAGGTTCTTGCGAATCTCGAAGTTGCGCGCCTCGACCTTTTGCTGTGCCTTCTCCAGCGCCTTGTTGACCCAGGGATGCATGATCGCCTCGCCCTCTTCGAGGCCGAGTTTCTGCAACATGCCGTCGATGCGCTCGGAGCCAAAAATGCGCATCAGGTCGTCTTCCAGCGACAGATAGAACTTGGACGCACCGGCGTCGCCCTGGCGCCCGGCACGGCCGCGCAACTGGTTGTCGACGCGGCGGCTTTCGTGGCGTTCGGTGCCGAGCATGTAGAGCCCGCCGGCCTCCATCACCACCTTGCGCCGCTCGGCGATCTCGGCCGCGATCTTGGCGGCGGCCTGGTCGTAGGCTTCCGTTCCCGGTTCGGCGGAGACTTCCTGCTTCAGGCGCATCTCCACGTTGCCGCCCAACTGGATGTCGGTGCCGCGGCCGGCCATGTTGGTGGCGATGGTGACGGCGCCGGGTTCACCGGCCTGGGCGACGATGAAGGCTTCCTGCTCGTGGTGGCGCGCGTTCAGCACCTGGTGCGGGATGTTCTTCTTCTTCAAGAGTTCGGACAGGAACTCGGATTTCTCGATGGAGACGGTACCGACCAGGATCGGCTGTTTGCGTTGGTGGCATTCGATGATCTGTTCGACGATGGCGTCATACTTCTCGGCCGCGGTGCGATAGACTTCGTCGTCCATGTCGTCGCGGATGCATTCGACGTTGGTCGGCACCTCGACCACTTCGAGCTTATAGATTTCCGCGAATTCGCCGGCTTCCGTCATTGCCGTGCCGGTCATGCCGGCAAGCTTCGGATAAAGCCGGAAGTAGTTCTGGAAGGTGATCGAGGCCAGCGTCTGGTTCTCGTTCTGGATATGCACGCCTTCCTTGGCTTCCAGCGCCTGGTGCAGGCCTTCGGAATAACGCCGGCCTTCCATCATGCGGCCAGTGAACTCGTCGATGATGATGACCTGGTTGTCCTTGACGATGTAATCGGTGTCGCGCTCGAACATGGTGTGGGCGCGCAGTGCCTGGTTGGCGTGATGCACCAGCGACACGTTGTGCAGGTCGTAAAGCGTGCCGTCGGTCAAGAGCCCCGCTTCGCCGAGCAGGTTCTCGATAGTTTCATTGCCTTGTTCGGTGAACGAGACGGCGCGGGATTTTTCGTCCTTCTCGAAGTCGCCGGGACCGAGCTTCGGAATCAGGACGTTGATGGCGGTGTAGAGCTCCGAGACGTCCTCGGTCGGGCCGGAGATGATCAGCGGCGTCCGCGCTTCGTCGATGAGGATACTGTCGACTTCATCGACGATGGCGAAGTTGAATTCGCGCTGCACCATTTCTTCGAGGGTGAACTTCATGTTGTCGCGCAGGTAGTCGAAGCCGAGCTCGTTGTTGGTACCGTAGGTGACGTCGCAGGCGTACTGCTGGCGCCGGGCGTCGTCGTCCAGGCCGTGCATGATGCAGCCGACACTGAGCCCCAGGAACCGGTAGACCTGGCCCATCCATTCGGAATCGCGCTCGGCCAGGTAGTCGTTGACCGTGACCACGTGCACGCCCTTGCCTTCAAGCGCATTGAGATAGACCGCAAGCGTCGCCACCAGGGTCTTGCCTTCGCCGGTCTTCATCTCGGCGATTTCGCCCCGGTGCAGGATGGCGCCGCCCATGAGCTGCACGTCGAAATGGCGCTGGCCCAGCGTGCGTTTGGCGGCCTCGCGCACGGTGGCGAAGGCGTCGACCATGACGTCGTCCAGGCTCTCGCCGTTCTGAACGCGCTCACGCAGCCACGGCGTGCGTGCCTTCAGGGTTTCGTCGTCGAGTGCCTCGATCTCCGGTTCCAGCGAATTGACCGCATCGACGATGGGCTGGAGTTTTTTGACGTAGCGGTCGTTGGCGCTGCCGAACAAGGATTTGGCGATGGCTTGGAGCATGAATACTCACCCTGGACGCGCCGGATTTCATGGAATGTCGGGCCGACCCTGAACGGGCGAGGGCCTAAGGGTTTTGGCGCGAGAAAGAGATACGGTCAAGGCGCCGGCCTGTCAATGCAGGCGGCGGTTTATCGGGCGAGGAAGCGGGGAGGGGGCGGCGGTCCGCCCGCCGCCCTAACCGGCCGCCTTGGCCATCCAGGCGTCCTTCAGGCGGTTGACCTCGCTCGTGTGGTGGCGCGCGGTGTTGTTGGTCGGCGGCAGGGCTTCGTCGTAGAAAAAGGCCGGCAGTTCGTCGTCTGCCTCGGTGAAGCCGGCATCTGCGTTGAATTTGTCCTCGAGCTCGATGGTCTCGCGCCCCAGCGTGCGCAGGAAATCTCCGGGGAGCGCGGTGCCCAGCGCATCGTTCAGCGCATCGATGATCATTGCGTGGTTGACGTTGGTGACGCTGCGCCCGAAGACGCAAAGGCCCAAGGAATCGCCGGCGGCGCAATTGACCTGGGTATCCAGGCTCATTTCCACGAGTTCGGCGGTGGAATCCTCGCGCCCCGTATAGGCCGGCAGGTTGCCGGTCGTGTGGTCGGCGCCCTGCGCGGTGGTCATCATCGAGATGCAGGTGACCTCGACGACGCGCGGGTCGTAGGCGCTGATGGCCTGTTTCTTGATGACCGGCACGCGCTTGGCGCCGAAATGCTCGCCGACCCGCGCGGTGCCTTGCGCCAACAATCGCCCGCGCTCGTTGCCCTGGCGGATGTCGTCCAAAACCTTGGCCATGAACTCGACGTCGCCGAATTCGGCCTGGCCTTCCTCCATCATCACCGCGATCAGGGCGCCGGTCTCGATGGTGTCGATACCCAGATCGTTGGCGGTTGCGTTCAGGTAGGCCAGGTCGTCGGGCTCGGTCAGGCCGCAGTTGGTGCCCAACAGACCAATGGTCTCGTATTCCATGGGCGAGACGATTTCCTTGCCGTCCTTGTCGGCGTAGACGTTGGAACACTGGATCATGCAGCCGGGCATGCAGGCGTGGGTGGTCTCGCCGCCGCGCTCCAGGTTCTGTTCGCGAATGAAATCGCCGCCCATCTTCATGGTTTCCGTGGCCGGATCGACCAGCCGCCCGGCGGAGAAGTTCTTCACCGGCAACCCACCGGTCAGGTTGGTGATGTCGGCGACCATGGCGGTACCGCGCAACCCCAGGTTCTGCACCGCCGCGTCTTCCTTCAAGAGTGCGGTGTAGTTCCTGATCTTGCCCATCAGGCTCTTGCGGTCGTGGAAGGTGGGCATCTTCACCTGGTCGGCGACGATGGCCTTGACCTTCTTCGATCCCATCACCGCGCCGACGCCGCCGCGCGCCGAAATGCGCACTGGCCGGCCTTCCGGGTCGGTGAAGGCGATGCCGGCGATCAGCCCGCCCCATTCGCCGACCGGTGAACAGATGGCCATGCCGACCTTCTGACCGTATTTTTCGTACAGTTTCTCGGCGGTGTCGAACAGGCCCTGGCCGAGGTATTCGTCGGCCGGCTCGAAGGTGACGGGGCCTTCCTTGGGGATGCGGATCACCACCCAGTCGTCCGACGCGCCTTCCAGCGTGAATCCGGCGATTTCCATCTGGCCGAGCGCGAAGGCGAAGTTGCCGCCGGCGTTGGATTCCTTGACGCCGCCGGTGAGCGGGCTCTTGCAACCGACGGAGATGCGGTTGGCGTTGGAGAAGTTGGTGCCGGCGAACGGCCCGGCGGAGAAGATCAGCGGGTTCTCCGGAGACAGCGGGTCGATGGTCGCGAGACCGCGATCATTGAGGGTCTTGGCGATCAGGTAGCGCCCGGCACGGGCCAGCGCCTCGCCTTCCAATTCCTCGGTTTCGATGCTTCGGTCGTTCAGGTTGATGTGCAGGTATTTACGCATGTGGGCCACCTCGCAATCCGGACAAAATCGAGCTCCCGCCGACTGGCGGTTACATAATGCGCCGAAACCGATGATACAAGGATTCATGGCGTGTTGCGCGATGTGCTCGCGCATCTCGCGGGGCTGCGCTAATCTCCGCGAGGACTGCCGCCAGGAGGTGCCGCCATGGCCGATCTGAAACGAAAACTGATGCTCGTGCCGCCCATCGTGATCGGGGTCGCGGTGGTGGCCTTCGTGATGTCGCGCAAGGAACCGCCGCAAACCAGGCCGCCGAGCGAACTGGCGCGCGCGGTGCGGGTGGTGGAAGTGCGCGAGACCGACGTGGTGCCGCGCGTTACCGGGTTCGGCGCGGTGACGCCCGGCAACAAGTGGGCGGCCACCAGCCAGGTCGGCGGCGAGATCGAGTTCGTGCACGCGGACTTGAAAAAGGGCGCCATTCTCAAGGCCGGCACCGAAATCATCCGCATTTCGCCGGCCGACTTCCGGATCAAGGTGACGGAAGCCGAGGCCAACATCCGCGCCAGCGAGGCCCGCCTGAGCGAATTCGGCGCCAGCGAGGCCAATACCGGTGCCGTGCTGAAGATCGAGGAACGCGCCCTGGAACTGGCGGAGAAGGAACTGGCCCGTCAGCAGAAGCTGCTGACCCAGGGCAACGTTTCGCAAACCGCCGTCGACGCCAAGACCCGCGAGACCCTGACCCAGCGCAAGGTGGTCCAGGAGTTGAACAACGCGCTCCGCCTGATCCCGATCCAGCGCAGCGCGGAACGCGAACAGAAGGCGATTTTCGAGGCGCAACTGCGGTCCGCGCAACTGGACCTGCAACGCACCCGCATCCAGCTTCCATTCGACGCCCGTGTCGTCGAGGTCGACGCCGAGGTGGCGCAATACGCCCAGCCCGGCCAGACCCTGGCGACGCTCGACGGCGTTGAAACGGCGGAGATCGAGGCGCAGATGTCGATCACGCGCTTTCGCAACATGGCCCAGGCGGTGGCCGGAAACGGCGTGCCCCGCGGCATCAGCAGCGGCACCGTGCACGAAATGGTGGCGCGCGCCGGGCTCGAGGTGGCGATCAAGCTGCGCACCGGCGACCAGGTGACGACCTGGCCGGCGCGGTTCGCGCGGATCAGCGATACCATCGATCCCAAGACCCGCACCATCGGCGTCATTGCCGTGGTCGACGGCCCCTACGCCCAGGCTGTGCCGGGCTCGCGCCCGCCCCTGACCAAGGGCCTGTTCGTCGAAATGGAGGTGCGCGCCAACCCCATCGCCAAGCAATTGGTGGTGCCGCGCGCCGCACTCGGCGACGGCACCTTGCTGGTTGCCGGGCCGGACAATCGTCTCGTCGTTCGAAAGGTTCGGACCGGCCTTATCCAGGACGACATCGTCACCATCTCCGACGGCCTTGTGCCCGGCGACCGGGTGGTGGTCTCGGACCTGAGCCCGGCCATCGAGGGCATGCTGCTGAAGCCCGAGGTCGACGTCGAACTGGCGGCCGATCTTGAGCGCCAGGCCGGCGCGGGGGCTTCGCGTTGATCCGCTATTTCGCCGACCACCCGACCGTTGCCAACCTGCTGATGCTCGGCATCATGGTGGTCGGCCTGGTGTCCTGGCCGACCCTGCAGCGCGAGACCTTTCCGCGCACGGAACCCAGCAAGGTCGAGGTCCGCGTCGTCTACCCGAGCGCCCGCCCGGAAGAGGTGGAAGAGGCCATTTGCCAGCGCATCGAGGATGCCGTCGACGCCGTTACCAACGTCTATGAAGTGATCTGCGAGTCCAGCGAGGGTCTCGGCAAGGCGGAGATCGAGATGGTGGAGGGCAATGATTTCGACCGCTTCACCAATGACATCAAGACCGAGATCGAGGCCATCAACGATTTCCCCGATACCGCCGAGCCGCCGACCGTGCGGCAGTTGGGGCGGACGGATTTCGTCGCCTCCGTCGCCATTACCGGACCGGCCGGGCGCACCGACCTCAAGGCCTACGCCGAGGAGGTCAAGAGCCGCATGCTGCGCTGGGGCGGCATCCCCAAGGTCGACGTGAAGGGCTTTTCCGACCACCAGGTGCGGATCGAACTGGCCGACGCGACGCTGCGCCAGTACGGCATCAGCGTCGCCGACATCGCCGCCACCATCCAGCGCCAGAGCGTCGACTTGCCGGCGGGTTCCATCAAGACCTCGGCGCGCGAGCTGTTGATCCGTTTCGCCGACGAACGGCGCAAGGTGTCGGAGTTCCGCGACCTGGTCGTCGTTTCCAGTGCCGGCGGCGGCCAGGTGCGCCTGGGCGATATCGCCACGATCACCGACCGCTTCGACCTGGACGAGGTGAAGACGCTGTTCAACGGCAAGCCCGCCGCCATCCTTGATATCACCAAGACCGAGAACGAGGACACGCTGGAGGTCATCGACGCGGTCAATGCCTTCCTCGACAACGAGCGGCTGACGGCGCCAAAGACCATCTCGTTCGACATCACCCGCGACATCTCGTCGATCGTCCGCGACCGCTTGCAACTGTTGTTGAGAAACGGCGGCCAGGGGTTGGTGCTTGTGTTGGCAACGCTCTGGATCTTCTTCGGCTTCCGCTATTCGTTCTGGGTCGCCATGGGGCTGCCGGTATCGTTCCTGGGCGCCATCGCGATGATGAGCGTCATCGGGTACTCCATCAACATGCTGACCATGGTCGGGCTGCTGATCGTCATCGGGCTGTTGATGGACGACGCCATCGTCATTTCCGAGAACATCGCCAGCCATCGGGCGAAAGGGAAGTCGCCGCTCGACGCCGCCGTCGACGGGACGCTGCAGGTCATGCCCAGCGTGTTCGCGTCGTTTGTCACCACGGCCTGCATTTTCGGTTCGCTGGCGTTCCTGAAGGGCGATATCGGCAACGTGCTGCGCGTCGTGCCGGTGGTGATGCTGCTGGTGCTGGTGGTGTCATTGGTCGAGGCATTCCTGATCCTGCCCCGGCACCTGAGCCACGCGCTGTCCCACGGCGCCGAGCACCAGGGCGCGGTGCAGCGGGTCATGGATCGCTGGATTTCGAGCTTCATCGACCGCGTCGTCGGCCCGTTGGCGGAGGCAGCCGTGCAGTGGCGCTACCTGACGCTCGGCCTGTCGCTTGGCTGCATGTTGCTGGCGTTCAGCGCCATCGCCGGCGGGTTTCTGAAGTTCTCGGCCTTTCCCGACCTCGACGGCGATGTCATGGAGGCGCGCATTCTACTGCCGCAGGGGACGCCGCTGGCGCGCACGGAACACGTGGTCGAGCAGGTGAATGCGGCGCTCGGGCGGGTCAACGCCCGGCACGCGCCGGCGCAGCCGGATGGCCAGGCGCTGGTCCGCAACGTTACCTTCAAGTTCAACGAGAACGCCGATGCCTACGAGACCGGCCCGCACGTGGCGACCATCGTCGCCGATTTGCTCGGATCGGAAACCCGCACCGTCGGCGTCGACGACGTCCTCGCCGAGTGGCGCGACGAGACCGGGAACCTCGCCGACGTGGTGTTCATCAAGTTCACCGAGGCCGCCATCGGCCCCGGCGGCCTGGATATCGAAATTCGCTTGGAAGGCGACAACCTGGAAGACCTGAAGTCGGCGGCCGGCGAGCTGAAAGCCTGGCTGGCGCGTTACCAGGGCGTCATCAACCTGATCGACGACCTGCGGCCGGGCAAGCCGGAGGTGCGCCTGAAGCTCAAGGACGGTGCCTCGACGCTCGGCATCGATGGCCGCGCCATTGCCGACCAGCTCCGTTCCGCCTTTTACGGCACCACCGTCAACGAAATCCAGCAGGGCGCCGAATCCTATGAGATCGACGTGCGCCTGGACCCCGCCGACCGCGACAGCATGGCCGATCTCGATGATTTCACCATCACCACCGCGGAAGGCAAGCAGGTGCCCTTGAGCGCCGTTGCCGACCTCGCCATCGGGCGCGGCTATTCGCGCATCAACCGGGTCGACGGACGGCGCACGGTGACCGTGCAGGGAGACCTGGAACCGGGCGAGGCCAACGCCGCCGAAATTCTCGCCGATACCCGCAAGAATTTCTTTCCCGGGCTGTTGGAACGCCACCACGGCGTGAAACTCTCGTTGGAAGGCTCCGAGAAGGAGGGCGGCACCACCCGGCAATCGATGATCCGGGGCTTCCTGCTCGGCCTGGTCGGCATCTTCCTGTTGCTGAGCTTCCAGTTCCGCAGCTACCTGGAGCCCTTCGTGGTCATGGTCATCATTCCCTTCTCCTTCATCGGCGCCGTCGGCGGGCATCTGTTGCTGGGGTTGGAGTTCACCATGCCGAGCATCCTGGGCTTCGCCGCGCTGGCCGGCGTGGTGGTCAACAATTCGATCCTGCTGGTGAATTTCATCAAGCATTACCATGGTGAATCGGAACACGTCATCGAGGCGGCGCCGAAAGCGGTGCGGGCGCGCTTTCGCGCCATCCTGATGACGTCGCTGACCACAATCGCCGGATTGTTGCCGATCCTCTCCGAGACCAGCCTGCAGGCGCAGGTGCTGATTCCGCTGGTCACCAGCCTGGCGTTCGGACTGTTGGCGGCGACGGTGCTGGTGCTGTTCGTGGTGCCGTCGGTCTATGCCATCCTCGACGACATGGGGGTGGCGAAGCTCGACTGAGCCGCCGGACGGACTATTTCCCGGGACGCAGCTCGCTCAGGATGGTCTTGCCCATGGCGATGGCGTGCTCGCGCGGCATGCCGACGGTGATGCGCGGGTCGTAGAGCATCTTCAGCATCCAGCGGTCGTGTTCGGTAAGCTCGAAGTAGCGGCTTTTGTCGTTGAAGATCGACGGCGACACCTCGGCCGAATCGTTCGGCAGCCCCATGACCTGGGTCATCTCCTCGACCACGCAGGCGCGCATGTAGTCCTTCGGGTGCTCTGCCGGAAACACCGAGATCGCCCACTTGATCTCGTTCTGCTTGGTGCCGAACTTGGCGAAGCAGGTGGATACATTGATCATCTGGCGCACCTGGGCCTCGTCGTCGTCGAAGTACTTGGCCACCGCCTTGGGGATGTCCTTGGTCGGCATATAGAAAAGGATGAAGTTGACCTTCTTCGGGTCGAAGTCCTTGGCCAGGCGCTTTTGCTTGTGCAGCGACCAGGAGTAGTAGAGCTCGATCGGGTGGCCGGTCAGTTCCCAGATGTCGCGGATGTGCTGGCGCACGTTGGCCTCGAAATAAGGCGGGTAGTCCTTGCCCTGGATGCCGACGCGGATCGGCTGCTTCCATTTGCGCACGAATTTGTAACGCCGGCCGGTGTATTCGTTGCCGAAGGCGACGATGTTGAAGTTGCGCAGAATCTTGGCGTTGCTCAGCTCCTCGGCGTGCACGGTTGCGCCGCCGGTAGTCACGCCGACGACCAGGCACAGAAAAGCCGCGATGATAAACCCAACTCGCATTGCGCTAGAATCCGCCAAGCCCGTTAATTTTCGTTTAAGTGATGAAAAGGCTCGGGAAAGTTCGGAATTCACACACCATCGTGATTTCCTTAGGCGAAGGAGCCCCTTATACTGCCGCCTCCAAATTCAAGAGGAAGCTTCACATGTCCGTCATTCGTGCCCGCCTGATCGCCGCCGCTTTCGCCACCGCCGTCGCCATGCCCATCGCCATGTCCGCTGGAGCCGCCGACGACCCGGTGGTGGCCACCGTCAACGGCGACAAGATTACGAAATCGCAAATCGAGGCCGCCTACCAGCGCCTGCCGCAGCAGTACCAGCAGGTGCCGATGGACCAGCTTTTCCCGGCCCTGGTCGATAGCGTTATCGACACCAAGCTGGCGGCGGCTGACGCGCGGGCGCGCAAGCTGCACGAAGAGGCCGATTTCCGCCTGCAGATGAAGCGCATCGAGGACCAGTTGCTGCAACGCGTGGTGCTGGAGAAGGAAATGACCCGCGACGTCAGCGACGCGGACATGAAGGCGCGCTACGACAAGATGGTCGCCGGGCTTTCCGAGAAGGAAGAGGTGCACGCGCGTCACATCCTGTTGAAAACCGAGAAGGACGCCACCCAGGTGATCCAGGATCTGGACAAGGGCGGCGACTTCGCCGAACTGGCGAAGAAGAAGTCGACCGGCCCGTCGGGGCCCAACGGCGGCGATCTCGGGTATTTCGGCAAGGGCCAGATGGTGCCGGAGTTCGAAACCGCCGCCTTCGCCATGAAGACCGGCGAATACAGCAAGCAGCCGGTGAAGACCCAGTTCGGCTTCCATGTCATCAAGGTGGAAAGCCGGCGCAAGGCCGAAGTGCCGAGCATGGACAGCGTCGCCGATCAGTTGCGCAGCGAAATCTCGCAGGAACGCGGCGCCGGTTACATCGAGGGGCTGCGCAAGGACGCCAAGATCAGCCGCTTCACCCTTGACGGCAAACCGCTGACGGACCAAAAAACCGAACCGAAAAACAACTGAGGACGGCGCCGGATACGGGGCCGGACGACGCCATGAAATCCAGCCCTCCGGTTTCTCCCCTGGCCCCCGAGGCCTTTCCCGAACTTCCCGCCGTCGCCGGCGTGCGCCTGGCGACGGGGGCCTGCGGCGTCAAATACAAGGACCGCACCGACGTGCTGTTGGCCGAACTGGCGCCCGGCACGTCCGTAGCCGGTACGCTGACCAAGTCCAAGACCGCCGCGGCGCCGGTACTCTGGTGCCGCGATTGTTTGGCCGAGGGCGAGGCGCGCGGGCTTTTGGTCAACGCCGGCAACGCCAACGCCTTTACCGGCGTCAAGGGCCTGGAAGCGGTGGAGGCCAGCGTCCAGGCGGTGGCCGACGTGCTTTCGTGCCGGCCGAGCCGGGTGTTCGCCGCCTCCACCGGCGTCATCGGCGAGCCCTTGCCTTATGAGCGCATCGTCGAACACCTGGAGGGCATGGCCGGGAACCTGGCGCCGGCGGCAACGCCGGAAGGCTGGCTTGCCGCCGCCAGCGCCATCATGACCACCGACACCTTTCCCAAGGGTGCCGCCAAGAAGGTGAAGATCGGCGACGCCGAAGTTGCCATCGCCGGCTTCTGCAAGGGGTCCGGCATGATCGCGCCGGACATGGCGACGATGCTTTGCTTCATATTCACCGACGCCAAGCTGCCGGCCGGCGTGCTGCAGGCAATGCTGTCGCCGGGCGTCGAGAAGAGCTTCAACGCGATCACCGTCGACAGCGACACCTCGACCAGCGACACGGTGCTGCTGTTCGCCACCGGCGCGGGGGCCGAACACCCCGAGATCACATCCGCCGACGATCCGGCGGTGCGGGAATTCCGCCATGCGCTGGACGCGGTGCTGCTCGATCTGGCGCACCAGGTGGTGCGCGACGGCGAGGGCGCGACGAAATTCATTTCCGTCACCATCACCGGTGCCGAGGACGACGGCGCGGCGAAGCGCATCGGCCTCGCTGTCGCCAACTCGCCCCTGGTCAAGACCGCCATCGCCGGCGAGGACGCCAACTGGGGCCGGATTGTCATGGCGGTGGGCAAGGCCGGCGAGGCCGCCGACCGCGACAAGATTTCCATCGTCATCGGCGGCGTGCCGGTGGCGGAAACGGGCATGGCGGTGGACGGCTTCGACGAGGCGCCGGTGGCCGAGCACATGAAAGGCCAGGAGATCGACATCCAGGTCGACGTTGGCGTCGGTTCCGGCCGGGCCACGGTATGGACCTGCGATCTCACCCACGGCTACATCGAAATCAATGCCGATTACCGGTCCTGAGCCCGGTTGCTACGACGCCGCCGAACGCGCCGAGGCCGGCACGCTGCCGGTGGTGCTGGTGGTCGCGGCGGCGATGGTCGATGTGGACAACCGCGTGCTCCTGCAACAGCGCCCCGAGGGCAAGTCCATGGCCGGGCTTTGGGAACTGCCGGGGGGCAAGCTCAACGACGGTGAAAGCCCCGAGGCGGCCCTGGTGCGTGAGCTCAAGGAAGAACTCGGCATCGACGTCACCCGCAGTTGCCTCGCCCCGCTGACTTTCGCCAGCCACCGCTACGACGACTTCCAACTGTTGATGCCGGTTTATGCCTGCCGGGTGTGGAAGGGCACGCCCAGCGGGCGCGAGGGCCAGGCGCTGAAATGGGTGCGGCCGGTGAAGATGTCGGAATTGCCCATGCCGCCCGCCGACCTGCCGCTGATTCCGCTGCTCAGGGATTTTCTCTAGGCGTCGTTCTGGACGACAAGCTTTCGGTTGACGATCCTTCGACACGCGCGCTCGGCGCGCTGCTCAGGATGAGGTTTTCCAGGTCTCGTTCTCATCCTGAGCGAGGCCGGAGGCCTCAGTCGAAGGATAGGCGGCGGATTGCGGCGTTTTAGCCCTCGGACTCGATCTCTTTGGCCGAGCGGCAGAGCGCCGCCACCGCATCGTCGAAATAGGCATCCAGCTTGGCGCGCATGGCCGGCGACAGCGAGATCAGCTTGGAACGCGCGTCGGCCGGGTTCTCGGTCTCCACCAGGAAACCGTATTCGATGGCCGCGTCGATATACTTGCCGGCCGTGTGCGGGCTCTTGATGCCGGTCATGAACGACAGCGCGTCGGTCTTGCGCACCGGCGCGGCGTGGCTCCAGACCTCTTTCAACAGATCCCAATAGGGGGCGGAATAGAATTCCGTATTGCCCTCGAAAATCTCCAGCCAGCGTTGGCCGAGGCCGTCGAGGAAGTCCAGATAGAGGCGTCTTTGGGAATCGGAGTAGGGCATGGTCATAAGAGAATCACGTGATGTTTCAATGGCTTCAATATAAGGGGCAAAAAAATATATGCAAATTTAAATTTAAAAATTGACATTAAAAATAGATGCAATTATGCTTATAACAATTAGGGCCCTAAGGGTCTCATAACGACGATTGCCGGTGCTCTTGTTCGGTTCATTGGGGTTTTCACCGGAGACGGAGGCTAGAAAGATGCGTTTCAAGGTTTTGATGTCCGCGACGTTGGCGATCGCCCTTCTGGGCGGTTGCGTCACCAATCCCGACACCCAGCCGAAGCAGACCGCCGGCACCTTGATCGGCGCCGGCATCGGGGGGCTTTTGGGCTCCAAGATGGGCCGCGGCCGCGGTCAGTTGGCGGGCGTCGCCATCGGCGCGCTGGCCGGCGCCATGATCGGCGCGTCGATCGGCGAATCCCTCGACCGGGCCGACCGCGCTTACCTGAAGAACGCCCAGGAAGAGGCGCTGGCCGCGCCTGTCGGCCGCTCCATCCAGTGGCACAACCCCGACACCGGCCACGGCGGCGCCGTGACGCCGAAGCGCGAGGGATACGACCGCATCACCGGCGACTACTGCCGCGAGTTCGAAACCACCATCTACGTCGACGGCCGCGAGGAAGTGGGCTACGGCACCGCTTGCCAGCAGCCCGACGGGTCGTGGGAAATCCAGTCGGCGCGGCCTGGTCGGCGCATCGCGGCGCGCTGAGCGAACGTCCGGTTCCACCGTTTCGACACTGGAGGCGGCTCCCGCAAGGGAGCCGTTTTCTTTGTCCGCGCCATGCTCTAGATTGCCGCCATGTCTGAACAGAAAACCGTCACCGCGGCGCTCGCCATCATCGGCAACGAAGTGCTTTCCGGCCGTACCCAGGACGCCAACCTGCAGTACCTGGCCGAGAACCTGAACGCCATCGGCGTGCGCCTGATGGAGGTGCGCGTCATCCCCGATATCGAGGACGTCATCATCAAGACCGTCAACGAACTGCGGGCGGCCTTCGATTATGTGTTCACCACCGGCGGCATCGGCCCGACCCACGACGACATCACCTCGGCGGCGGTGGCCAAAGCCTTCGGGCTGGAGCTGGTGTGCGATCCGGAGGCCGAGCGCCTGGTGCGATCCAACTACGCCAAGCCCGAAGACGTGACCCCGGCGCGGCTCAAGATGGCCCACGTGCCGGCCGGCGCGGCGCTGCTCATGAACCCGGTCAGCAAGGCGCCGGGTTTCCGGGTCGAGAACGTCTACGTGCTGCCGGGCGTGCCGCGCATCATGCAGGTGATGTTCGACCTGATCCGCCACGAACTGGTCGGCGGCGAGCCGATGCTGTCGCGCGAAATCCGCGCGCATCTGCCGGAAGGCAAGATGGGCGGGCCCCTGGGCGAAATCCAGGACCGCTTTCCCGACGCCGAACTCGGCAGCTATCCGTTCTACCGCGAGGGGCGGCTCGGCGCTTCCATCGTTGTCCGCCATCACGACCAGGCGCGGCTCGACGCGGCGGCGGCGGAGGTCTACGCGATGATGCGCGCGCTTGGCGGCGACCCGATGGAAGACTAGGGGGTGCGCGGGGCGGGGCGAACCAACCTGTTCTTTACCGTCTACACCGAAAGTTATAAAATTTCCGCCTTATCCTCGCCGGGGCCCGGCCTCGCATTGGGGACCGGCTGGAATTGCCGGATCGGCCGAGATCGACGAGAGGACATCAGGTGCGTTCCAGCTTCAAGCTCCTAGGTAAAACGCTTTCGGCAACCCCGTTTCCGACCCGCGCCGCGATTCTGTCGGTGCTGTTCCTCGCCGTTTCCATCGCCGCCGTCGCCTATTTCCTGCGCGTCGCGTCGGTGCGCGAGAACGCCATCGTCGCCGAGAATTCCCTGCATATCGCCCAGGCCGCCTTCGACGTCATGCACGAACGGGTCGCCAACTGGGCCAAGGATTACGCCTGGTGGGACGACACCGTGGATTTCGCCGCCGACGGCACCAACGTGGAATGGGCCGAAGACAACATCGGCAAATACCTGCATGAGACCTACGGCATCACCGGAACCTTCCTGCTCGAGCCCGGCGGTGAGACGCTTTACCACTCGTCGGAGGGAAAGGTCTCGAAACGGCCGGTGCGCGAATTGCTGGGCGATCAGACCGAGCGGTACCTGGCCCGGGTGCAGGGTTCCTCGCTGGCCGAAAGCGAAACTGTTTCCGCTTTCCAGCGCGCCGACGGCAAGGTCTATGCCGTTGCCGCCGCGGCGGTGACGCCGGAAAAGCCGACGCCGGCGCAGCTGAAACCGCATCCGCGCCCGGTTCTGGTGCTCTACAAGGTGCTCGACGCGGACACCATCGCCGGCATCAGCCGGCGCTTCCTGCTCGCCGGTCTCCGGCTCGACGCGGCGCCGCCGCCGATGGGGGCATCCGGGTTCGATCTGAAAAACCTGGCCGGCCAGGCGGTCGCCGCGGTGCGCTGGACGCCGGCCCGACCGGGCGACCAGATGTTTTCCGAACTGCTGGTGCGGATCTCCGTCGTCGCGGCGATTCTGACGGCGGCGGCGCTGGCGGTGTTCCTCGGCTGGTGGCGGACGGCGTCGGAGGCGAACGAGGCGAAGTCGCGCTTCCTGGCCAAGATGAGCCACGAGCTGCGCACGCCGCTGAACCCGATCATCGGGTTTTCCGAGGCCATGGCGCGCGGCGACCTGGGTGAGTTGCCGGAAAACCTCAAGGGCTACGCCGAGGACATCCTCCGGAGCGGCCGCCACCTGGCCGAGATCGTCGATGACGTGCTCGACCTGGCACGGATCGAATCGGGCGAGGTGGAAATCTCCGAGGCACCGATCGACTTCCAGCAACTGAAACAGAGCCTGCCGGGCGCGCGCATGCTGCTGGACCCCCGGATCCGGCGGGTCAGCGGTGCCCGCGCGCCGGATATCGCCTGGCATATCGCCGACGGCATGCCGCCGCTGTTGGGCGACGAGCTCAGGATTCGCCAGGTATTGCTCAATCTGCTGTCCAATGCGGTGAAGTTTTCCGACGGCCAGGATATCGACGTCTCCATCGACCAGGTGGGCGGCCAGGCGCGCATCGTCGTTGCCGATCGGGGCATCGGCATCGCGCGCGACGATATCGCCAGGCTGTTCACCCCTTTCGTCCAGGTCGGAACGGACATGGACAAGCGCTCGCACGGCACCGGGCTCGGGCTGTCGATCTCGCGCGAACTGATGGCGCTGCACCAGGGCACGTTGGAGCTGGAAAGCGAACCCGGCGCCGGCACGCGGGCGATCTTGACCTTTCCCAAGGCCCGGACATTGCCTCGATAGCCGATCCGCAGAATTCCGTTTGCGCTTTCGCCAAAGCCCCCAAATAGTGGGGGCGGGGTATCGATGCCCCGGCCACAGAGGAGACCAATATGACCATCGAACGTTTTTACGGATCGGCGACGGGCCGCTGCCACGTCAACCGCCACGCCGGCCTCGTCTACGCCGTCGCCACCGCCCCCGGCGCGGACATCGCCGAGCAGATGCGCAACACCCTGGCGGGGCTGGAAAAGAACCTGGAAACCGGCGGCAGCGACCGCACCCGCATCATCCAGGTCACCATCTACCTGAAGCACATGGCCGACAAGGATGTGATGGACCCGATCTGGATCGAGTGGATCGGACCGAAGGAAAATTGGCCCCAGCGCGCCTGCGTCGGTGCCGACCTGGCCGGCGACTGCCTGGTCGAGATCGTCGCCGTCGGCGCCGCCAAGGACGCCTAGTCCGGCCACGCCGGCAAGGCAGGACCCCCGCAAATGACCGCGAAAGAAGCCCCGCACAAGCCGGTGCTCCGGTTCTTGATGTCGCACCTGTTTTACGGGTCGCTGGGCGCCGTGGTCTTTTGCTGGGCCATCCTGCATTTCGACGTCGCCGGCATCGGCACCATGATCGAGCGCTCCAGCGAGCCGCTGCTCTGGCAGTTCCTGCTGTTCTTCGGCAACTGGGTCACCTTCGGCGGCGTCGCCATGGCGGTGGCGATCATGCACCTGGGCGAGGAGACCGACGACGACCCCGGCCCGTCGCAGAACGAAGACGGCTAATCCGCCCGCCTCAGCGCTCGATGATATAGCCCGAGACGTCGACGCGTTCCTGCCAGCCTTCCCGGTGCAGTTCCGGCACGTCGGTTTCCTCCGCCGGATAACCGAGACAGAGATAACCGATCAGCTTCCAGTGCCCCGGCACGTCGAGGCTTCGGCGAAGTTCGTCCGGATCCAGGATCGATACCCAGCCGAGCCCGATGCCGCGTGCGCGGGCCGCCAGCCACAGCGTATTGACGGCGCCGACGACGGAGTAGGCCAGCGTCTCGGGCATGGTTTTGGCGCCGAGCCCGCGGCCGAGTTCGGTCTCCGCGTCGACGAACACCGCCAGATGCACCGGCGCCTGTTCCAGCCCGGCGAGCTTGAGGCGCGCATAAAGATTGGCGCGCTCGTCGGCGTAGTCAGCCAGCGCTTCGGCGTTGCAACGCTCGAAATTGGCACGCACGCGCGCACGGCGTTCGGTGTCCGCCACCTTGACGAAACGCCAGGGCTGGCTGTGGCCGACCGACGGCGCCAGGGCGGCGATGCGCAAAAGCTCGTCCACTGCCTTGGTGTCGATGGCGTCGGTCTTGAAATGGCGCACGTCGCGGCGCCAGCGGAACAGTTGTTCCAGCTTGGCGAGGAACGCCGCGTCGAACTCGGGCCGGCCCGCCTGCTCGGGAAAAAGTTCGTTCATGGCGCCACCATAGCGCGCCCCCCAACCCCTTGCCAGCGCCCGCGCCCTTGCCTAGGGTCTGGGGCCATGCGGGCGTGGTGAAATTGGTAAACACAAGGGACTTAAAATCCCTCGGCTTCGGCCTTGCCGGTTCAAGTCCGGCCGCCCGCACCATCTTCACGTTTCTGGCCATTTCCGCGCCGCCTTTGCCGGGGCGTGAACGGGAAACGCGATACCTTCGCATACGATAATACTTGTCGATCCGGGTTCGCTCCCTAATTATCGGTTTAATGTACTCTTGCCGCGCAACGGTAACGGGGGAGCGACAAGTGAGCCAGAACGACGACGACGTGCAGATTTTCATGCCGCCGAACGAAATCGCCAAGAAGGTTTCGGTCGGTGGGCCCGGCTCGGTGACCGAGGACCAGCTCGACCGGGCCGATACGAGCATCAAGGTCAACTTCGGCGCCCAGTACCCGGAATGGCTGGCCGACGACCTCAAGACCTTGGAAGACGCCTTCGCCGAGATGATCGACGGCATCGCCGCCGACCATCCCGCCGTCCAGGCCTGCCGCGACTGCGTGCACGAGATGCGCGGCATGGGCGGCATGTTCGGCTATGACCTGATCACCGCCATCGGTGACCAGATGTACCGCCTCGTCAGTTCCTGTGAGACCGTCGGGCCGGGGCGGCTGGCGGCGCTTCGCGTGCACCACGACGCGCTCAAGCTGGTGGCCGGCGAGAAACTGCAAGGCGACGGCGGGCCGCTCGGCCAGAAGGTGTTCGCCGGCCTGCAACAGGTCTATGCCAAGTACGCCGCCTGAGCGCCCGGCGCCGGCCCGGCGCCTGCGCGCGCATAAGCGTTTATCCATATCGATATGGCCTCCCGTTAGCGGTGACATTTCCCGTGGCGTTGCTATGCTGTGGGAAAACCACGAACGCGTGTGCGAAGAGGGAACGGCGTGGCGCAAAACCTGGCAGGCAAGACCTTCGAGGTGCAGACCTCCGACGGCGAACGCTGGCTGACGGCCGGCGTCCATCCCGGGCGCAGCCAGGCCTTGGAACAGGCCGAGGAATTGCTCGGCGCCGGGCGCTGGATGGGCGTCAGGGTGATCGCCGACAGCGAGCGCGCCGGCACCGAAACCGTTTTCGAGAAGATGCTCGATGCGGCGGAAAAGCCGCTGCAGGTGGTCGCCATCGACAGCGCCGCGGTTTGCCGCACGACCGACGATCTTTACGGCTTCGAGGCGCGGCGCACGGTCGGCCGGCTGATGCGCGAATACCTGGACGAATACGGCCTCTCGGCCCTGGAATTGGCCTTCGACGCGATGCGGTTGATGTTGCTGGAGCGCGACGAGCGGCTGTTTCCCCAGGCGGTGCAGCGGGTCGCCGGCCTGCAGGCCAAGGAACTCGGCGTCAAGCCGGTCGAGCGCTCCGAGTGGCTCTACGCGGCCGTCGGCGAGGCCAAGGACCATGCCCGCGACGCTGCCGCCGGCGAGGCCGCCGACGCCGTCGCGGCGATTATCGCCGAGCGCGGCCTGGCGGCGGGCTTGGCTCAGGTCAAGACCTCGGTGCCGGGCAAAGAGCGCCCGCGCGCGATCCGTTTCGCGCTGGCGCGATACCTGCAGGGCGGCGGCGATTGGAATGCAAAGCTCGACCGCCTGGCGGCCCTCGGTGCCGAGGACCCGGGTGACGACGCGCGGCCCTACCTGGACGAGGCTCTGGCCGAGATCCTCGACGGCGCGGCGGCGGTCACCGACCTGCTCGGCGGCCAACCGGATCTCGGCACCGCCAACCAGGCCCTGATCCGCCTTGCCGTCGGGCGTTGCCCGATCCCACCCAACCCGATTTCCTGCATCGAGGCTGTCAACAGCGTCTTCGGCCGGCTCAAGCTGCCGCTCAGCCGCGCGATCCTCTATGAGCGCGTGGCGCGGGAGCTCGGCTCCACCCGCGCGCTCACCCGCGAAGGCCCCGACCGTGACCGCGACATGTTCGTTACTCTGATGCGCGACCTGGTGGAACTGGCCGGCCTCGAGGGCGGCCCGACGGTGGCCCAGGCGGTGGTGCGGCGCGCGCGCATCGTGCTCGGCGGGGATGAGAACCTGCAGCTCGCCGACGGCATTTCCCGGGTGCTCGACCTGTTGCCGCACCGCGCGGTCAGGCTCGGCTTCCTGCTCGATCTCGCGGTGTCGGACCTCGGCGCCGAGAACCAGACCATCGTGTTCGGCTTCGTCGGCCGCCTGGTGCAGCAGATCTCGTCGGTGACGGCATTCCTGCCGCCGGGCTCCAGCACGGAACAGCTCCATGCCACGGTGGAATCGCTGAAATCGCGCCTTACCGCCGAGGGCTTGCCGGAATCCTGGCGCACCGGCATTGCCGAGGCGCTCGACAGCGTCAGCGAACGCGGCGCCGCCGCCGCCGCTTCGGGCATTGCCGCCCGAAGCTATGCAACCGATGAGGAAACCCGTAGGATCATCGCCATGAATCCCGACCACGAAAATTTCGCCGCCGGCAACATGCTCTTCGAGGAGGGCGACCCCGGCGACCAGGCCTACCTGATCAAGTCCGGCGAGGTCGAGATTGTGCGCAAGTTCGGCAACGAGGAAATGGTGCTGGCGCGGCTCGGCCGGGGCGAGATTTTCGGCGAAATGTCGCTGATCGACAACCAGCCGCGCATGGCCGGCGCGCGCATCGCCGAGGACGCCGAACTGGCCGTCATCACGCGCGAGAATATCGAAAGCCGGCTCGGCCGCCTGGCCCAGTCCGACATGGTGATCCGCCGCCTGATCGATGTCTTCGTCACCCGCATCCGCGGTGAAGCCCGCCTGTACGAGTAGCCCGCACATGGCCCTTTTTGATTTGCCGGCCTTGTCGCTGGCGGTGATCGCCATCGGTTTCCTCATCGGCGCCGTGGCCAAGGGTGCCTTGGGCGCTGGCCTGCCGGCGCTCGGCCTGCCGATCATGGTGATGGTCATCGAGCCGGCCTACGCGGTATCGCTGTTCGTGGTGCCGGTGATGCTGTCCAACGTCTGGCAGGTGTTCGACGCCGGCCACTACCGCGAGGCGTTCAGGCGTTTCTGGCCGTTCCTGGTGATGCTGGTGGGCGGTGTCTGGTTCGGCGCCGGGGTGCTGACCCGTGCCGACCCCAAGGTGATGGCGCTGGTCTTGGGCTGCGTCGTGGTGGCGACGACGCTCGGCCAGATTTTCGTGCGCGAGGTGAGGGGACTGCGCGGGCGCAGCCGCTTCGTCCATCCCGTCGCCGGAGCCATCCTGGGGGTGTGCGGCGGGGCGACGGGCATGTTCGCGCCGATCATCGTCTATTTCGCCGCGCTGCGGCTGGAAAAGGACCTGTTCGTCACGCAACTGGCGCTGGTCGCCATGACCGGCTCTTTGCCGCTCTATGCGCGGCTGGTCTATGACGGGCAATTGCACTGGGACCAATTGACGGCATCGGCCATCGCGCTGGTGCCGGCGGGCGTTGGGTTGGCGATCGGCTTTTGGGTGCGGCGCCGGATGTCCGAACTGACCTTCCGCAAGGCCGTTTGGGCGGCGCTCCTGGTGCTCGGCTGTGCCCTGATCTGGCGCGGGCTGGCCTGACGCGCCTCAATGTCCCCAGGGGAAGTCCGACCTGGGCGGCAGGTTTCCGTCGGCGGGGAGGCCGTCGGCGGCGGCGCTGATCGCCTCGGCGATGCGCAGCCCCTCGTTCCATTTCACCATCCGCTCGGAGCGGCTGAACGAGCCCACCTTGAGTTGCTGGATGCCCCAGCCCACCCCCAGGTGTGTGATGGTGGCGTCCTCGGTCTCGCCGGAGCGCGCCGACACGATGGCGCCGAAGCCGGTGTCGCGCGCCGCTTGCAGCGCCGCCAGGGCCTCGGTCATGGTGCCGGCCTGGTTGGGTTTCACCAGAACGGCGTTGCACGCCTTGGCCCGTGCCGCTTGGCGCACGCGCCCGGCGTTGGTCACCAGGAAGTCGTCGCCGACCACCTGCACGCGCTTGCCGACCGCCCAGGTGAACTTGGTCAGGCCGTCTGGGTCGTCTTCGCCCAGGGGGTCCTCGATGGAGACGATGGGATAGCGCTCGACCCAGTCGACCAGCATCCCCGAGAGCTCGTCCGACGATAGCTCGCGGCCGTCCTGCGCCAGGCGGTAGCGGCCGCCCCGGCCGAACTCGCTGGATGCGATATCGAGGGAAATCGCCATCTCGTCACCGGGCTTGAGGCCCGCCCGTTCGATGGCGCGCACCAGGGTCTCCAGCGCTTCCTCGTTGGTTTCGAATGCCGGCCAGAAGCCGCCTTCGTCGGCGACGCCCTGCAATCGGCCGCTGTCGGCCATGATCTGGCCCGCCGCGCGGTAGACCTCGGCGGTCCATTCCAACGCCTGGGCGAAGCTCGCGGCACCGACGGCGATGACCATGAAGTCCTGCACGTCGACGCGCCTGGCGGCGTGCGCGCCGCCGCCGAAGATCTGGATTTCCGGCAGGGGCAGGACGTCGCCGGCGCTGCCGCCCCGGAACGGGCCCAGGTACTGCCAGAGCGGCATTTTCTCCGCCGCCGCCGCGGCATGCAGCGCCGCCATGGAGACCGCCACCAGCGCGTTGCCGCCGAGGCGCGATCTGTTCTCGGTGCCGTCGAGCTCGATCAGCCGGGCATCCAAGGCGGCCTGGTCGTGCACATCCATGCCCTTCAGCGCCGGTGCGATTTCGTCGGCGACGGCGCGCACCGCGCCCATCACGTCGAGGCCGCCGAAGGCCGGGCCGCCGTCGCGCCGTTCCACCGCCTCGCCCGATCCCGTCGATGCCCCCGCCGGCGCGATGGCGCGCCCCATGGCGCCGTAACGCAGGATGACATCGGCCTCGACGGTGGGCCGGCCGCGCGAGTCCCAGACCCGGCGGGCACGGACGGATTTGATGGTGGACTTGCTCACGCGCGTTCTCCCGTTCGGCGCCTCAAACAATGACGCCTCGTTTACCAGCCTTGCCCCTGAAAGCAATGGTAATGAACTGAAACATTCGGACACGCGGGTGCAAACCGGTTGACACATGGGTGGGCTAGGTTGGCATGGATCGGGTCGCGGTTGATCCCCCTTACCGCAGCGACCCTTTGTCAGGGGAATGACCCCCATGACCCTGACAGCCTCCCTGTGATAACTCGCCGGCCCTGTTCAGGGCCGGTTTTTTTTGGCCTTCGGCGCCGGACCCCGCGTGCTAGACTCACGCCCATGACCATGCCCGATCTCTTCGCCGGCGCCGGCTTCCAGATGTGGACCACCTTCGCGCTGATCCTCGGCGCACTGGGCTTTTACGTCCGCGAGCGGGCGTCCATGGAACTTACGTCGCTCGGCATCATCTGCGTGCTTTTGGTGTTCTTCCACCTGTTCCCGGTGATGGACGAGGCGGGGCGCATGGTGGTGACGCCGACGCGCATCCTGCAAGGTTTTGCCAACCCGGCGTTGGTCACGGTGCTGGCGCTGCTGGTCATCGGCCAGGGCATGGTGCGCACCGGCGTCCTGGACCGGCTGGCGGGCGTGTTGCTGGATTTCTGCGGCGCGCGCGGCGGCTTGCTGTTCGGCCTGTTGGCGCTGTTGCTGACCGCCATCCTCATCAGCGCCTTTCTCAACAACATCCCGGTGGTGGTGATCTTCATCCCGATCATGCAGGCGCTGGCGCACCGCTACGGGCGCTCGCCGTCGAAGCTGTTGATCCCCTTGAGCTTCGCCGCCGTGCTCGGCGGCATGACGACGCTGATCGGCTCGTCGACCAACCTTCTGGTCAACTCGGCGCTGATCGAGATGCACGTGGAGCCCTTCGATTTCTTCGATTTCTCCGTGCCGGGGCTGGTTTTGGCGGCGGCGGGGCTGGTCTACGTGCTGTTCGTCGCGCCCATGCTGTTGCCGGACCGTTCCGGCCTGGTGGACGAATACACCGACGGCCAGGGGCGGCAGTTCATCGCCCAGATGAGCATCGGGCCCAATTCGGAACTGATCGGCGAGCGCGCGCCGGGCGGGCATTTCGCGGCCCTGCCGGGAAAGACGCTGCGTACCGTCTACCGGGGCGACATGGCGATCTTGCCGCCGTTCGAGAACTATACCGCCCAGGCCGGCGACGTCCTGGTGGTGGCGGCGACCCGCCAGGTGCTGACGCGCAGCGTTTCCAACGACCCGGGCTCCTTCCATCCGAAGCTCGAAGACGAAAGCGGCGACGAGCGGGTGGGGGTGGCCGAACCCTGGACCGCCGGCGAGCAGGTCCTGGCCGAGGTGATGATCGCGCCCGGCGGCGGCATGGCCGGGCTGACGCTGCAGCAGATCGGGTTTCGCTACAAGACGCACTGCGTGGTGTTGGGCGTGCAGCGGCGGTCCCGCATGTACCGCTCGCGCATCACCGATATCCGCCTGGAGGCCGGCGACGTGCTTTTGGTGCAGGGCCAACCCGCCGACATGGCCAGGCTCCGGGGCTCGCGCGACGTGGTGGTGCTGGAGGGCTCTTCGCAGGAACTGCCGGCCCTGATCCACGCCAAGCGCGCCAGCTTGATTTTCCTCGCCGTCATCTCCATCGCCGCGTCCGGATTGCTGCCCATCGTGGTGACGGCGCTGAGCGGCGCGGCGGCCATGGTGGTGGTCGGCGTCATGAACGTGCGCCAGGCGTTCCAGGCGGTGGATCCCAAGGTGGTGACGACCATCGCCGCCGCGCTGGCCTTGGGCGTCGCCATGCAGGAGACCGGCGGCGCCGCCTATCTGGCCGGGCATCTGGTGGCGGCGCTGCACGGCGCCGCGCCGTGGGTCGTGCTGTCGCTGTTCTTCCTGTTGGTGGCGGGGCTCTCCAACCTGATCTCGACCAAGACGGCGGCGGTGCTGTTCACGCCCATCGCCGTCGACATCGCGCGCGAGATCGGCGTGCCGGTGGAGGCCTTCGCCGTCGCCGTGGTATTCGCCGCCAACTGCTCGTTCGCGTCGCCCTTGGGCTACCAGACCAATCTCCTGGTGATGGGCCCCGGCCACTACCGGTTCGGCGATTTCGCCCGCGCCGGGTTGCCGCTGATCTTCATCGTGTGGATCGTCTTCACGCTGTTCGCGCCGATGTACTACGGGCTCTGAAGCCCGGCCCTACCAGCCGCGTTTCAGGGTCTTGGCGATGAACGGCGCGATCTCGTCCAGCGCCAGCACGGCGGCGCAGATGCCGGCCTTGGCCGCCGCGCCGGGCATGCCCCAGACCACGCTGCTCGCCTCGTCCTGGGCGATGACCGTGCCGCCGGCCTCGGCGATGGCGCGCCCGCCCTCGCGCCCGTCGTTGCCCATGCCGGTCAAGATCGCGGCCAGCACCCGCCCGCCATAAACCTGGGCGAGGCTCTCGAACAGCGGATCGACCGCCGGCCGGCAGAAGTTCACCGGTGGGTTCTGGTCGAGTTGGATTTCCGGCCCGCCCGCGCCCTTGACGACGCGCATGTGATGGTCGCCGGGGGCCAGGTAGATGTGGCCGGGACGAAGCGGCTCGCCGTCGCGCCCCTCGGTGCAGGCGAGCGCGCTGTGCTTGGTGATGTGGCCCGCCAGCAGCGCCGTGAAGGTGGCCGGCATATGCTGGGTGATGACCACCGGCAGCGCCAGGTCGGCGGGCAGCAGGGCAAGGACGTTGAACAGCGCTTGCGGCCCGCCGGTGGAACTGCCGAAGGCGAGGATTTCCGGCGCCAGTTTCGACGCCGGGCGCAACGTGACCGGCACCGCCGGCGCCGGCGCGGGACGCGGCGCGGGGGCGCCCTGGCGCACCGGCAGCCGGCGCCCCTCGATGACGCGATCGGAACGGCCGAAGGCGACCAACACATCGGTGACGCCGGCGGTGAAATCGGCCTCGCTCATGGCGGCGTGCGCCGACGGCGTCGCGACGAACTCCGCCGCGCCCTCCATCAGGCCCATCATCGATGTCTTGACGTTGGCAAACGACAGGCTGCCGACCATCAGCACCTTCAATTCGGGATCGACGCGGAACATGCGCGTCAGGGTTACCTTGACCTGGGATTCGGGCTGGCCGATGTCCAGCACCACCCCGTCCACGGCCTGGCGACGGAGCGCGCTGACGGCGCTGACGCCGTCGGCGACCTGGGCCACCAATTGAAACCGAGGGTCGCTTTCGATGATCGCATGTATCTTGTCGCCGACGAAGCCGGGGTCGGCGACGATCATCACCCGGAAGGGTTCGCCCTTGGCGGGACCAACCTCCGATTCCCGTTTCACTTCAGCCATGGATGCGCGAAACCCGATAGAATGCGTGAAGGATTTCAGCCTAGCCAGTTTGCCGGGCGGGCACAATTACCGGTTCACCGCCATTCGAGAGGCGGTGAACCGGGGCCCATTCGAGCCACGCTAGTAAATGATACCGACTTTCTGGTCCGGCCCCACGGCAATGGCCACGGCGCCGACGTTTCCGCTCAGGAACAACTGCCACTGGCCGGGTGCGGAACCGTGGCGGTAGATCTTGTAGCCGAAGGCCCGTCCGCCGCCCGGCGTGGTGTGGGTTTCGGTACTGATCTTCCAGCCGCGCGGGTCGTTCGGGGCGAAGGCGAGGTCCTTGGCCTGGCTGCCTTCCAGTTGCCAGCCGCTTCGGGTCCGCATGACGATGGCATCGCTGTTGATCGTTATCCAGGGCTGTCCATCCAACACGGCGATTCGCTCGGCCTTGAAGGGGTTCGGAAATTGGCCGACGCGGACATCGATGGCATTGCCGGCCTTCGGGTAGAGCATCTGGACCCGGCCGTTTCGGTCGGTGATCCAGACCGTGGCACCGTCGCTGGCGATGTCGCTGGCCTTTGCCTTGGTGCGCACGCGCTTCCAGGTCTGGCGCCTGGGATCGGTCATCTGCGCGACGTCGCCCTTGGCGGTGACCACCCAGGGCAGGTTTTTCGGCCCAACGGTGATGCGCGTGCCGCCGCCGGACACCGGATCCCACTGCTTCATCTCATTGAGCTTGTAGAGGCGCGAGTCCTTTCCCTCCAGGGCCTCCAGCAGGCGTTTGATGTCCTTGGGATTGAACGAGAGCTTCACTTGCTCGGTCTCGCTTTCGAGGTTGTCGAGGCCGACGATCCACACGCTGCCGTCGGCGCCGACGGCCACGTCCTTGCCGCCGAGCGGCGTCTTCGCCCAGTAGGGGTTGGACGTGGTGCCGTTCATCAGTTCGGCGACGTAGTAGAAGGGTTCGATCCGGCGCTCCGCGGTGGCGGTGGTGGCGCCGGTTTCCTGCAGCAGGCTGCTGCACTCGGCATAGCGCCGGAACAAGTCGCGGCCCTTGGCGACCGAGTTGAACTTGCCGATGATGGCACGGGTCTTCATGACGTAGTGGAGCAGCCGGCCCAGTTTCGAGTTGTCGCCGTCGATGCGCGGGAGATAGCGGTTCATGGCGGCGACGAAGGCCATCTCGCCGACGCTCTGACAGGCCTCGCCGCTGGGAACGGGCGAGCGATTGCCGTTGCTCAGGACGAACTCGAACTCGGCGTTTTCAACCAGCTTGCTGATGCATTGGTAGGTGGTGACGACCTCCTGGCCGATGGCCATGGTGAAACCGCATCCTTGCTTTACGCCGGGAGCCTTGTTGGCGCAGGGTGCCTGTTCGGTGGCGGTGGCGATGCTCGCCATGGTGTCGCCGACGTTCTCCACGGCGCCGAAGAAACCGGGTTGCTTGAACACCGAACAACCGAAACCGGCAACGAAGTTCTGGGTGCAGACGGCCGCGGCGTTGGCATTGGCCTGCACGCCTTCACCCAGCGGGCCGAGACCCAAGGTCTGGGCGAAAGCGCCGGAGAAATTGCCGGCTGGTGCCGTCAAGGTCGAGACGCAGGCTCCCCGGATGTTCTGGAAGCCGTCGCGGATATCGTTGTAGACGTCGACCAACTCCTCGATGCCGGCGCCGACGACGCCGGCCGCCGTCGACGAGCAGGCCCGCCCGGTGTTGACGGGTGCCATCGTCCGGTACCAGTCGGCCGGGCAGCGCCAGCACGAGCCGCCGTCGATGGGATCGAAGAATTCCCGGCTGCCGGAGCAGCTCCAGATATAGGCGTGGGACCTGGTTTTTTCGGCGGGGCCGTAGGAGGGGTCCGCCTGCACGAGATGCGAACCGAGCGCCGTAGCGATAAAAACCGCAAAGGCAATGAAGCCGCTGCTCAACCAGCGGCTGGCAAGAAAGAGTCTCATGGCTCACCTCTCGAATTCCATCGTCCGCCGGATTGCGGACGGCTCATGCAACGGCGTGAATCCTAACGCCGCCGCCGCCGCAACGCATTGACATGGCTCACGAAATTTCTTCTTTGTGGTGGGGTTGGCGCAATTGCAGGCCCATCGGCGCAAATCCCATTGACCGTACCCGGGGTGGGGCCTATAAGCGCTGTGGGCCACGGCGTCCCAACGCGCCGCGACCCTTCTGTAAGGAAGGGAGTACAACATGACAGACCTACAGAAGCCGGCGACCCTGCCGGCGAATCCCCGTTTCTCATCCGGTCCCTGTGCCAAACGTCCCGGTTGGACGTTGGAGGGACTAACTGACGCCGCACTCGGCCGCTCGCACCGCGCCAAGGTCGGCAAGACTAAGCTACGTGACGTCATTGAGAAGACGCGCGCCATCCTCGGTATCCCGGCGGACTACCGCATCGGCATCGTGCCGGCGTCGGACACCGGCGCCGTCGAGATGGCGCTCTGGTCGCTCCTGGGCCCGCGCGGCGTCGAGATGCTGGCCTGGGAAAGCTTCGGCAAGGGCTGGATCACCGACGTCACCAAGCAACTGAAACTCGACGACGTGCGCACCATCGAGGCCGACTACGGCGAACTGCCGGATCTGACCCAAGTGGATTTCGACTGCGATGTGGTCTTCACCTGGAACGGCACCACGTCCGGCGTGCGCGTGCCGAACGGCGACTGGATCGCCGCCGACCGCCAGGGGCTCACCATCTGCGACGCCACCTCGGCGGCGTTCGCCATGCCCATGGATTGGGACAAGCTCGATGTCGTCACTTGGTCGTGGCAGAAGGTGATGGGCGGCGAGGCCGCGCACGGCATGCTGGTGCTGAGCCCGCGCGCCGTCGAGCGGCTGGAAAGCCACACGCCGGCCTGGCCGATGCCGAAAATCTTCCGCCTGACCAAGGGCGGCAAGCTGATCGAGGGCATCTTCGAGGGCGCCACCATCAACACGCCCTCCATGCTGGCGGTCGAGGACGCGCTGGACGGTCTCGCCTGGGCGGAAAGCATCGGCGGGCTGGATGCGCTCATCGGCCGCACCAACGCCAACATGGCGGCGATTGAGGCTTGGGTCGCCGGTAGCGGCAACTTCGCCTTCCTGGCCAAGGACGAGCGTTTCCGCTCGCCGACCTCGGTCTGCCTGGTGATTACCGCGCCCTGGTTTACCGCGCTCGACACCGACGCCCAGGCCGCCGCCGCCAAGGAGGTGGTCAAGGTGCTGGAAGCGGAAGGGGCGGCGCTCGATATCGGCGCCTACCGCGACGCGCCTCCGGGGTTGCGCATCTGGGCCGGCGCCACGGTGGAAACCGCCGATCTGGAAGCGCTCTTTCCGTGGCTCGAATGGGCCCTGGCCGAAACCCAAACGTCGCTCGAAGCGGCGTGAAGAACGGGAGACACGACATGGTCAAGGTTCTGATTTCCGACAAGATGAGCCCGCTCGCCAAGGATGTCTTCGCGGCGCGCGGCATCGAGGTCGACGTGAAGCCCGGCATGACGCCGGAAGAGTTGATCGCCTGCATCGGTGAGTACGACGGCCTTGCCGTCCGTTCGGCGACCAAGGCGACGGCGGAGGTGATCGAAGCCGCCGGCAAGCTCAAGGTCATCGGCCGCGCCGGTATCGGCGTCGACAACATCGACGGCGAGGCGGCGACGGCCAAGGGCATCGTCGTCATGAACACGCCCTTCGGCAATTCCATCACCACCGCCGAACATGCGATTTCGCTGATGCTGGCACTGGCACGCCAGATCCCCGCCGCCGACGCCTCCACCCAGGCCGGCAAGTGGGAGAAATCCAAGTTCATGGGCGTCGAACTGATGGGCAAGACGCTCGGCATCATCGGTTGTGGCAACATCGGCGCCGTGGTCGCCGACCGCGCGCAGGGGCTGAAGATGAAGGTTGCGGCCTTCGATCCGTACCTGTCGCCGGACCGGGCCAAGGACATCGGCGTCGACAAGGTGGAGTTGGACGAGCTGTTCAAGCGCGCCGACTTCATCTCGTTGCACACGCCCTTGACCGACGCCACGCGCGGCATCATCGACAAGGAAGCCTTCGCCAAGATGAAGGACGGCGTGCGCATCATCAACTGCGCACGCGGCGGCCTGGTCGTCGAGGCGGACCTGAAGGAAGCGCTCGACAGCGGCAAGGTCGCGGGCGCGGCGCTCGATGTCTACGAGGTGGAGCCGGCGAAAGAGAACGCGCTGTTCGGTCATCCGAACCTGGTGGCGACGCCGCACCTGGGTGCGTCCACCACCGAAGCGCAGGAGAAGGTCGCCGAGCAGGTCGCCGAACAGATGGCCGACTACCTGCTGACGGGTGCCGTCACCAACGCGCTCAACATGGCGTCGGTGTCGGCCGAGGAAGCGGCGCGGCTGAAACCCTACATGGCATTGGCCGAACAGTTGGGTTCCTTCGCCGGCCAGGCGACCAACAGCGCCATCAAGGAAGTGACCCTCAGTTTCGAGGGCCAGTGCGGCGAACTCAACTGCAAGCCGTTGACCGCCGTGGTGCTGCAGGGGTTGCTGTCGCCCTTGATGGAGGGCATCAACATGGTCAACGCGCCGGCCATCGCCAAGCAACGCGATATCGTCATCAAGGAAGTCCGCTCCGACGACGCCGGGTCCTACCAGACCCTGATCACCGTCGACGTGGTCACCGAAACGCAAAGCCGCTCGATCAAGGGCACGCTGTTCCACGACGAGCCGCGCGTGGTCGAGATCAAGGGCATCTCCATCGACGCCAAGCTCGGCCCCAACATGCTCTACATCACCAACCACGACAAACCGGGGCTGGTGGGGAACCTGGGCAAGACCTTGGGCGATGCCGGCATCAATATCGCCACCTTCCACCTCGGCCGTGCCGAGGAAGGCGGCGACGCCATCGCGCTGATCGAGGTCGACGGCACCCCGCCGCCCAATGTGCTCGACCAGCTCACCCGGCTCGATCACATCGTCCAGGCGATCCCGATGCGGTTCTAGAAATGCGAAACGGCCGCCACGCGCGGCCGGTTCTGCGCCTGTCAAATTAGCGTCATTTGACATCCCGGGTTCGGCCCTTACCCTGGGCGTCGATGTTTGTTCCCCGCATCCGCGTCGCCATCAGAGCCCGTTTCCTTCGCGTCTCGACTGTTTGAGCGCCTGCTTCCGGCGGGCCGTTTCTTTGCGCGTTCGTCGTAACTCCCTGAAAAGAAAACCAAAAAGGACTTTAAAATGCCCGATCTTGTGGAAACCGCCGAAGAAGTCTCGGCCATCGCCTTTGGCTTCATGGCGTCCAAGGCGCTGTTCGCCGCGCTGCATATCGATGTGTTTACACATCTGGCCGGCGGCGCGAAAACCTGCGCCGAGTTGTCCGGCGCCTGCAGCGTGCCGGAAAGCCGTATCGTCACCTTGATGACGGCGCTCGGCAGCGTCGGGCTGGTGGATTGGGACGGCGAGCGCTACGCCAACGCGCCGGGCGCTGAAGCGTTCCTGTCGAGGACGTCGAACTACGATTTCGGCGACTACCTCCGCTACCAGATCGACCAGCAGATGTATCCGTTCCTGGGTCAGTTGAACGAGGTGCTGGACGGTTCGCTCGGGCCCGATGCGGTCGATTCCTACCAGCACTGGATGTCGGACCCCGACCAGGCGGCGCTCTACAGCAACGCCCAGCACGCCGGCTCACTCGGTCCCGGCAAGACCATCGCCCGATTGGTCGACCTGACGGGCGCGAGATCGCTCTTGGATGTGGGCGGCGGCACGGGCGCCATGACCATTCGGCTGTTGCAGGCGAACCCGGATCTGATTTCGACGATCATCGATTTTCCCAACGTCAGCGAAATCGGCTGGCGCTTCATTTCCGAGGCCGGCATGGTCGATCGGGTGCGCTACATTCCGTCCGACGCCATTCGGGCCGAATGGCCGGGTGAGCAGGATGCGGTTCTCATGTCCTACCTGTTCAGCGGCATCCCCGGGACCGAGGTGCCGAAACTGGTGCAACGCGCCTTCGATTGCCTGGCGCCGGGCGGCAGCTACATGGTGCACGACTTCATGGTCGAGGACGACCGTTCCGGCCCGGCGCTAGCGGCGCTGTGGCAGCTTCAGCACATGGCTTTCACGCCGGATGCTCATTCCGTGACCGCAGGATGGCTGCGCACGGAAATGGAGAAGGTCGGTTTCACGGATATCCGCGACGACCAGGCGATCCCCGGCATGACGCATCTGGTGCACGCCCGTAAACCGGCTTGATCCAGCCGGCCTTACGCCTCTGAAATCAGCCGCTCGTACAGGTGCCAGGACGCGTGGCCGAGCACCGGCACGATGAAGATCACGCCGATGAACAGAGGCGCGATGGCGATGAGCGTCAGCGCCCCGATCACCGCGCCCCAGCCGAGCATGACGACAGGGCTTTTATGCACCGTCTTCATCGAGGTGATCATGGCGGTGACGAAGTCGATGTCCTTGTCCATCAACAGCGGCATGGCGATGACGGTGAGCGCGAACAGGAAACTCGCCAACAGCGCGCCGGCGACGGAACCGACGAGCAGGAACAACGCGCCCTCCGGCGTCGTGACCACGATGGTGGCGAGCTCGTCGAGCGACCGCGTCGCCTGGTTTTGCAAGAAGATCGCCAGCCACAAGCGCACCTGATAGGCCCACATCCAGAACACGAACAACGCCACCAGCGCCATCCAGCCGAACTCGCGCCGTTGCTGGTTGAAGATCACCAGGAAGATGTCGGAAGCGCGGAAGGCACTACCCAGCTTGAAGCGGCGCGACATCTCGTAGAGCCCGGCGGCCAAGAAGGGTGCGACCAGCGGAAAGCCGACGCCGACCGCGATTAAAATCCAGACCTGGTCGAAGACCATCAGGCCGGCCATCAGCACGGCGCCGAACAGCGCGTAGACGAGGCCGAAAAAGAAACTCAGCAAAGGGCGCTTGGTCACGTCCGCCAGTCCCGCCCGGAACGCAGTCTTCACGTCATCGGCGCTGGCGGCCTTGATCGTGAGGCGGATGGGCTGGGCGGGTTGCGGTTGGTCGGCCTGCATGGCGTGAGGGAACCTGGAAAATTCCTCAAGCTGAACGAATAATCAAATAACTATTCGCTGCAAAGAACCCTATCAGTTTTTCACAAGCATTTGCAGTTGTGACGATCTAAATAGAAAATGCGCTAATCCGATCCATTGCGCGCTGCAGGCTCGCGTTTTCGCCGGCTGCAACTTGTGGGTTCCATTTATCGCGAACGAATTGAGTTAGAAGAGTGTTGTAACCAAGTCCAATTACAGCATCATTGCCTGGACCGGGAAGTAGTCCGTCTTTGATTGCTCGAACACGCGATCTTCGGGCCAAATTGAGGAGGTATTCCTTCGGATCAACTACATCGACTTCTATGTTTCTGCCTATGACGTTGGGATTTATGCCAAGAAAATTGGCAAGACCTGCTCGGTCAGCCAGTAACCACGCCTCGACTTCACGTACAGCAATGCAAAAAATAAAATTATCAGGTAATGGGACTGTTGCTCTCGCTGAGTTGAGCCATTGGGCCCGAAGCGAAGGCGCGCATTCTGTTTTGTCCAAATCGGTTAGCACTAATACAATTTCGCGTAATGCCAATTCCAAATATTTGGGCAATTGAGATCGAATGAACTTGTTGCCACCTTGCCGTGAGCCTAGTTCACGCTGATAGATATCAGGTCCAAGGCACTCTGCTACCAATCTTTCAATGACAGCGCCACTTAGCCTGTCTTCGACGGCAAAGTAGATATTCATAGCTCCAAAATTAATTGGGTGTAGTTGCTAACCTTCTGAGCAGCCGGCAACACAACTTCAGCTGGAGAAAGACCTGTTCGCAAGGCATTCGCTTCGCTTTCACTAGTCTTTCTAATGGTTGACCCTTCTTCTGTGGGCTCAATCACTATTAGTCCCTTTGGATCGATTCCTGGGTTTGAAAGTAGCGCTTGGCTGTGAGTAGTGATTATGACTTGCTGCTGAGATCGCGCGGATTTTCTCACCTGGTCAATCACATATGGGATTTGGGAAACAATCTCTTCGTTTAGCGATAATTCTGGTTCTTCCAGCAGGAGAACGGAATCGCTCCGCTCCTGCAACAGCCATAATATTGAGAGGAGGCGCAATGTACCGTCTGAGAATTGATCCTCTCTCTGTTTCGCACCGTGAGGCCGGTGATGTTTAAATTTAATTTCGAGATGAGGATATCCAGTAACTTCATCGTTAATAAATTTTAGGTTCTCCAAGTGCGGAACAATTGACTGGAGCGCACCCTCAATTCTTCGAAGACGCGCGTCCCGCGTTCGAGCTTGTGTTTTTGCGATTCTAAACAGAAATTCCTGGCCGAACGGGTCATCGTCAAGAATTCGCCCGCCGATTTGATCGGAGAACTTCAATAGTTGAGGAACCAGATGAACGTAAGTGATAGTTCCGAAATAATTGGAGATTTCTCTGAATTTACTGTTGGCTCCAATTTGCTCGAGATGTGTCTCACGCCTACGGAGCGGGTCTTCACGATCCAAAGAATCGGGTCGGTTTAAAATCTCTTCCAATTTGCCATTTTCAGTTCGTTTTGTGACGCGTTCCTGGGTGATATGAGGTTCGCGATGTCCTGTTGCGGGAATATTGAAACCCAACTGGTATGTCCATTGGACTGAATTTTCTGATCCAAGAAAATCAACTTCTAGCAAGACTTCGGTATCTTTTCTGGCATGGAGACAGCGGATTTTTTTCATTCCTCCGCGGTCTTCAATCGCGGACTGTAGCCCACCTCCTTTCGGTTTTGCTATGTCTCGCAAAAACCGGAGAGCGTCTACAAAATTTGATTTTCCAGACGCGTTTGGGCCAAGAACATAGGTCACGTCGGCGAAATCTGGAACCTCAGCATCTCGAAAGTTGCGCCAATTTTTTAGTCTAACGCGGGTGATTTTCATGCGGGCTCTCTAGTTTCGAGAAATTTCAATCATGGCTACTTTACTCAATCTCCGTCTATTTCGTCACCATATCGTAAATCCAGGGCGCGCCCAACCAGCAACAAACTAATTTACTATAAGCCTTCTGAGAGCGTAATTAGAGAGGTTTTTCAACCAAAGATACCCAGGGCGAACGAGCGAACAGTTGGATAAACTTATCAAAGGGCAGCACCTCCTTCGAATAGGCTCAATAAAATTGAAATAGGAATTTATTGACTTTTATGAATTAATAGCTATATTAGTGCCGTATCGCCATTCGAGCGGCGACGGCACGCTATTTCACAATCGAATCAGGTATGCGCCGGGACCGATGGGAAGCCGTTGGGTCCGGTTGGGTGTGACAGAACCCACCGTCGTCCCCGCGAACGCGAGGGCGACGGATGGTCATTGCGGGTAGGAAACCGAAATTGGGTTCGTTCCTGAGATTTTTTTGGGAATCGAATAAAATCAAACGCTTCCAACCCGCGTTTTTTCGCGCTTGCTTCCCGAACGGGTAGGGGAAACGCCGAAAGGCCGGGCTATTCGGAACCGATGTCGCGGATGTCGTAGGGCGTCGTCTGGTAGATCATGTTGAGCCAGTTGCCGTAGAGCAAATGGCCGCTGGAACGCCAGCGGCTGAGCGGCTTGGCGGCCGGGTCGTCGCCGGGGTAGTAGTGCGCCGGCAGTTGAATGTCAGTGCCCTTGGCGGCGTCGCGCTGGTATTCGTCGCCCAGCGTGCGGGCGTCGTATTCCAGGTGATTGAACATATGCGCGTGGTTGAGCTTGTGGTCGATCACCATGCAGATGCCGGCCTCGTCGGAATCCATGACGATCTGCAGGTTGTCGAAGCCGTCGAAATCGGGCGGGCGGTTTTCCGTGTGGCGCGACACCGGCACCGGGATGACGTCGTCGAGGCCGTGCATCATCATCGTCGTGTGGTCCAGCACCTTGTGGTCGAAGATGCCGAAGCGCTTCTGCGGGAGCAGGTATTTGGGAATGCCGTAGAAATGATAAAGCGCCGCCTGCGCGCCCCAGCAGAGGTTGAAGCTGCGGTGCACGTTGGTGAGCGACCAGTCCAGGATGCGGCGAAGTTCGTCCCAGTAGATGACCTCTTCGAAGGGCATCTGCTCGATCGGCGCGCCGGTGATGATCAGGCCGTCGAACTTCTGCTCGGCGATGTCGCTGAACGGGTGGTAGAAATCGAGCAAGTGCTGCCGCGGCGTGGTCTTCGGCGTATGGGTTTCCAGCGCCACCAGGGTCATTTCCACCTGTAGCGGGCTGGACCCCAAGACACGGGCGAGCTGCGTCTCGGTTTTGATCTTTTCCGGCATCAGGTTGAGGATGGCGATGCGAAGCGGGCGGATGTCCTGGTGCGCCGCGCGTTCCTCGCCGATCAACAACACGCCTTCCGCTTCCAGCGTCTTGCGGGCGGGCAGGCCGTTGGGGATCTTGATCGGCATCGGTTCGGGCGTTCCTCTCTCAAGGGCGGTTGGCGGCGCGGGCGTCGGCGCGGCGCCGGCAGGCCTTTACATAGGTCTCCAGGTTCGCCTTGGCAACGTCCGAGGTCGCGGCCTGGGCCACGACCGCCGCATGCAGGCGTTCCAGGAACAGATCGGTGTCCGGGATGGTGCTGCCCTCGGCATCGGGCGCATAGAGGTCCTTGGCGTGCACGGTGAAGCCGTGGGCGTCGGCGATTTTGGTGTAGCGGGGTTTCCTGAACTCCAGCAGCTCGGGGAACAGCGGCCGGGCGAAATCCGGCGGGTCGATGCCTTCGCCGCTGTCGGGCTTGCCTTCCAGGTGGGGCGCGATGAAGGCGGGGTTGTAGAACAGCGGCTTCGGGTGCGAGCGGGCGCGCTCCTTGAGCTTCTGCTCGAAGGCGGTGTCGGCCTGGATATAGAGGATCAGGCTGTGCTCGGTGAGCGATGCAATGACCGGATCGTTCGGGTCGTCGGGATCGACGATCTCGCAGAGCGAGCCCGACGCGTCGTTGATGAAGTCCTTGCAGCCGTAGATCTGCCAGGCCTTGTCGATGAAACGCTCGGCATCGAACATCGAGCGCACCTCGGCGCGGCGGTAGTCGTCCTGGCGCTCCAGGAAGGTCTTTTTGTCGAGGCCGCCCAGCTTCGGGTCGCCGTACATGCCGAGGTAGGTGGAGACCGGTTCCAGGTTGTCGACGGTGATGTTGTGGTTGATGTAGATGGAATCGGAACGCAGCAGGTTGGCGACGAACGGGTCCTCCATCCGCATGATGCGTTCCTTGATGTTGTCGAGGATGTGCTCGACCAGGTAGCGGGTGCCGATGCGGTAGTCGGCGGAATAGTGGTACCAGTTGGCGCTTCGCCGGAGCGAGGTCGAGAGCACGGTCTTGCCGGCCCCGGACATGCCCAAGAGCGTCACCGCGTGGTGCAGGGATCTGAATTCGTCGAGGCCGATCATGGCGAGAGTGAAATGGTGTGCGGCGCTTCTGTCAAGCGGAGCCGGTGCCGCTCACAGATCTTCCAACAGCCGCTCGGCCGAGGTCTCGCCGAAGCCGTCTTGCTCGAAGTGAACGGCCGTCACGGTGCCGTCGTCGACCAGCGCCGAGAAGCGCTTGCAGCGCGGCCCGTAGCCCTTGGCGCTCAAGTCGACCTCGAGGCCGGCCCAGCGGGTGAACTCGAGGCCACCGTCGCCGACCATCATCACCTTGCCGATGGCGCCCTTGCTTTCGCCCCAGGCGTTCATCACCCAGGCGTCGTTGACCGAAAGGCAGACGATCTCGTCGACGCCCTTGGACTTGATGGCGTCGGCATTGTGGACGAAGCCCGGCAGGTGCAGCGCCGAGCAGGTCTTGGTGAAAGCGCCCGGCAGGCCGAACAGCGCCACCGTCTTGCCGGCGAAGATGTCCTGGGAGCTGATCGATTCCGGTCCGTCGTCGCCCATGTGGAAAAGCTCCAGGTCCGGAATCTTGTCGCCGATGGCCAAGGTCATGATGGTTTCTCCCCTTGTCGATGGTGCTTGGAATGGTAGTCCGGTTGCGATTGGTCCATGAAATCGCCGATCTCCGCCAACGTGAAGGCGGGCCGGGCCTGGACGGCCGCCCACCAGGCGGCCGCGTGCGGGCGGGCTTCGGCGCTCAGTTCGCGGGGCGCCAGTTCCGCCAGGCGCATGGCGTAGGGCGTGGCGTTGATGTCGGCGAGCGAGAAGGCGCCGCCGACCAGCCAGCCGCCGTCGGCGCAGCGCCCCTCAATGCGGTCGGCCATGTCGCGCAGGATATCGAGCGCGGCGTCGAGTTCGTCCGCGGTATACGGGTCGCGGGCCATGCGCCACCAGACGTGGCGGCGGTTTTCGGTCGGAATGGCGGTGAGGCGGCGCTCCAGCTCTTCGTCCGACCATTCACGCGCGATGGGGTGGTATTTCATCATCCAGTTGTGCTTCTGGATCGCCGGCAGGCAGACCTCGTCGATGTACTTGGACCAAAGCCGCATGTCGTGGCGTTCGAGCGGATCGGCGGGCCGGAGTGGGGGCTCGGGGAAACGCTCGTCCAGGTACTCGTTGATCAAGTTGCTTTCGACCAGGGGTTCGCCGTCGATCACCAGCGCCGGCACGACACCGGACGGGTTGAGTTTCTTGTACCAGTCCGCGTGGTGCTCGAGCTTGCCGATGTCGAGAGTGACGGAGAGATAGTCGAGGCCCTTTTCGCGCAGGCAGAAGCGCACCTTGCGCGACGCGCTCGACGGCCAGGCGTGATAGAGGGTGATGTTCGGTTTGGTCATGGGCGCCGCGCCTCCCCGTCGCGTTGTCCGGTTTCGACGGTAATGCAACGACCGTGACTTGGAAATGCACGATTTTGTCCGAAAACCCTCAACAATTCCGAGGCCATGGGATATGATGGGCGCCATCAACAAGTCCGCGAATAGCGGGCGGCTCAGGGTAGGTGTGATCGAAGTGGGCCGGAGGCTGTCTCAGCCGCCGGAAAATCGGCCAAACTCCCTGCCGCCGCCCGCCAACATGGGAGGATACTCCATGCAAAAATCTCTAAATATCGATCCGGAGAAGTGTACCGGATGCCTGCAATGTGAATTGGCCTGCTCCTACGACAACGAGGGAGTGTTCAATCCTTCCAAGTCGCGGATCAAGGTGTTCAAGTTCGAGGACGCCGGCCGTTTCGTTCCCTACACCTGCACCCAGTGCGACGAAGCCTGGTGCATGCAGGCCTGTCCGGTCGACGCCATCACCGTCGATGCCGCCACCGGCGCCAAGGTGGTCAACGACGCCACCTGCGTGGGCTGCAAGGTCTGCACCATCGCCTGCCCGTTCGGCACCGTGAATTACAACGCCGCCACCGGAAAAGTCATCAAGTGCGATCTCTGCGAGGGCGAGCCCGCCTGCGCGACCGCCTGCCCGACGGAGGCCATTACCTTCGTCGACGCCAACTGGACCGGTTTGGACAAAATGCGGGCGTGGGCCGAGAAGACCGATTCCGGCGCGCAGGCTCAGGCTTGAGGAGGGATGCATCATGGCATGGACTAAGAACGTTCTGCGGGTGAACCTGAGCAAGGGCACCTGCACCAACGAACCGCTGAACATGGATTGGGCAATGAAGTATCTTGGCCAGCGCGGGCTGGCGACCAAGTATTTCGTCGAAGAGGTCGATCCCAAGGTCGACCCGCTGTCGCCCGACAACAAGCTGATCATGACCACGGGACCCTTGACCGGCACCGGTGCCTCGACCTCGGGGCGCTATTCGGTGGTCACCAAGGGGGCGCTCACCGGCGCCATCGCGTGCTCGAATTCCGGCGGCTTCTTCGGCAACGAAATGAAGAATGCCGGCTACGACATGATCATTTTCGAGGGTAAGTCCGATAAGCCGGTCTACCTGATGATCGAGGACGACGACGCCAAGCTGCTCGACGCGTCGGGCTATTGGGGGACGTCGGTCTGGGATACGGAGGAAGGCATCAAGAAGGCGCATGGCGATCCGCAGATCCGAGTCGCCTCCATCGGCATCTCGGGCGAGCAGGGCGTCAAGTACGCCTGCATCGTCAACGACATGGACCGCGCCGCCGGCCGTTCCGGCGTCGGCACCGTGATGGGTTCCAAGAACCTGAAGGCCGTCGCCGTGCGCGGCACCAAGGGCGTGCGCGTTGACGACGTGCAGAAGTTCCTGGCGGCGTCCGCCGCCGGCAAGAAGGTGTTGGCCGAGAATGCCGTCACCGGGCAGGGACTGCCGGCTTTCGGCACCCAGGTGCTGATGAACGTCATCAACGAAACCGGTGCGCTGCCGACGCGCAACCACCGCGACGTGCAGTTCGAGGGCGCCAACAACATCTCGGCCGAAGCCATGGCCGAGCCGCGCGCTTCGGACGGCAAGCCGAACCTCGTACGCAACTCGGCCTGCTTCGCCTGCACCATCGCCTGCGGCCGGGTGTCGACCATCGACCGCACCCACTACACGGTGAAGGACCGGCCTGAATACCAAAAGGCTTCCGGCGGGCTCGAATACGAGGCCGCATGGGCGCTCGGTGCCGCCACCGGCGTGGATGATCTCGACGCACTGACCTTCGCCAACTTCATCTGCAACGAGCAGGGCTTCGACCCGATTTCCTTCGGGGCAACGGTCGGCGCGGCAATGGAACTGTTCGAGGACGGCGTCATCACCACCGACAACACCGGCGGGATCGAGCTCAAGTTCGGCTCCGCCGAGGCGCTTACGTCACTGGCGGAACTGACCGGCAAGGGCGAGGGATTCGGTGCTGAAATCGGTCTCGGTTCCAAGCTGTTGTGCGAGAAGTACGGCCGTCCGGAACTGTCCATGTCCGTCAAGGGCCAGGAGTTTCCGGCCTACGACTCGCGCGGCATCCAGGGCATGGGCCTGACCTACGCCACGTCGAACCGCGGCGCCTGCCATCTGCGCAGCTACACCGTGGCCTCCGAGGTGCTGGGCATTCCGGAAAAGACCGATCCGCTCGCCACCGACGGCAAGGCCGGCCTGGTCAAGGCCTTCCAGGACGCCACCGCGGCGTTCGATTCGTCGGGGCTCTGCATCTTCACCTCGTTTGCCTGGACGCTCGATGACGTGGCGCCGCAGGTGGACGCGGCTTGCGAGGGCGACTGGTCGGCGGAGAAGCTTTTGGAAGTGGGCGAGCGCATCTGGAACCTGGAGCGCAAGTTCAACAACGACGCGGGCTTCACGGCGGCGGACGACAATCTGCCCGAGCGCCTGGTCAAGGACGCGGCCAAGACCGGCCCGGCCGAGGGCCTGGTCAACGGCCTCGCCACGATGCTGCCCGAATACTACGAACTGCGCGGCTGGACCCAGGAAGGCGTGCCGTCGAACGAGACGCTGGACCGTCTCGCGCTGTAACGGTTGACAGGGAGGGGATGGCCGAAGGGAGCGGGGCACCGGCGACGGAGCCCGCTCCCGGCGGCTTTCCCAACCGTGACGACCCTTTGGATACCCGAGGGAGAATGACATGACCTATGTCGTCGTGGGCGCCGGGCCGGCCGGCGTCGTCGCCGCCGAGACCCTGCGCAAGACGGATCCGGCAACCGATGTCGTGCTGATCGGCGGCGAGCCTGAACCGCCGTACTCGCGCATGGCGATCCCGTACTACTTGACCGGCAAGATCGGGGAGGCGGGGACCTATCTCCGCAAGACCGACGGCCATTACGATAGGCTCGGCATCAGCTACCGCCAGGGCCATGTGGAAAGCGTCGATGCGGCGGCCGGCAAGCTGACGCTGGCGGGGGGCGAGACCCAGGACTTCGACAAGCTTCTGGTCGCCACCGGCGCCAGCCCGATCAAGCCGCCGGTGGAGGGCCTGGAGCTTCCCGGCGTGCACCATTGCTGGACGCTGGAGGATGCGCGCAAGATCGTCGGTCTCGCCGGCGAGGGTGCCGACGTGGTGCTGATCGGCGCCGGTTTCATCGCCTGTATCATTCTGGAATCGCTGGTCGAACGCGGCGTCAACCTGACCGTCGTGGAGATGGAAGATCGCATGCTGCCGCGCATGATGGACGAGATCGGCGGCGGGATGATCAAGCGCTGGTGCGAACGGAAAGGCGTGCGGGTGCGGACTGGTGCCCGGGTGACCAAACTCGAACCGCGTGCCGGTGACGGTGAGGACACATTGAACGTCGATCTCGACAACGGCGAGCAGATCCCGGCGCACCTGGTGGTGGTCGCCGCCGGCGTCGCCTCGAATACCGGCTTCCTGGAAGGCTCGGGTGTCGAGGTGAAGACGGGGATCGTCGTCGACAAGCATTTGTGCTCGACGCAGCCCAACATCTATGCGGCCGGCGACTGCGCCGAAGGGCCGGACTTCTCCACCGGCGGTTGGATGGTACACGCCATTCAGCCGACCGCCACCGAGCACGGCCGCGTTGCGGCGCTCAACATGGCCGGCCGGACGATGGCGTACCAGGGCAGCCTGATCATGAACGTGCTCGATACCATGGGGCTGATCTCGGTCAGTTATGGCCAGTGGGAAGGCGTTGAGGGCGGTGAGCGTTCCGTGGCCGTCGACGAGGACGGGTTCAAGTACCTGCGGCTTGAGTTCGACGGCGACCAACTGGTCGGCTGCCTGAGCCTCGGGCGCACGGATCATGTCGGCGTGCTGCGCGGCCTGATCCAGTCGCGGCGGCACCTGGGCGAATGGAAACAACGCCTGATGCAGGATCCGCATCGCTTCATGGAAGCCTACGTGGACGGTTCGCAATAGTGAAGGTCACGCTCAAGCTCTATGCGCTGCTCGGCAAGTACCTGCCGCCGGAAGCGAAGAAGAACGAGGTCCCGCTGGAGGTCGACGCGGGCACCAGCGTAACGGCGCTGCTCGACCGCTACAACGTGCCGCGCGAGATGTGCCACCTGGTGCTGATCAACGGCAGCTTCGTGCCGCCCGGCACGCGCGACTCGGTGCTGCTGAAGGACGGCGACGCGCTGGCCGTTTGGCCGCCGGTTGCCGGCGGCTGAGCGGGACGGTTCCGATGCCAGGCGGCGACCCGGTCGTCATCACCAAGGAGATGGCCGTCACCCATGCGGACTTCTTCCGCTCGCTCACCCATGCCCTGGACGGCGAGGCGTGCACGATCACCGGTACCACGGTGCGGCTGCAAAGCGCGGAAGGCACATGGCACATCGAATTGGGGCCCGAGGGGAAGCGCCGGATCGCGCTCTTGGCGGTGCCGGCGACGCCGGTGACGTTGATCTTCGAGGGCTACAGCGAAGCGGCGCGCGAAGCCGCGCTGCAGCGCTTCGATCGAGCCTTCCAGCGTGGCGGCGGATAGCTTCAGGTGGGGCTCACGCCGGCGCCATTGGCGGCAATTCCCGGCATTCGAACCCAGTCTCCTCCGTCGCCGCATCTTCGCGAATGACGATGGAGACAAGACGCACGATCGATCCGTCGGCGCCCTGGAACGGATAGACCAACCGTTCGTAGTCGAACATGCGCTGCACCGGCGGGCCGAAACGGCGTTCCTCATTCAGATGCACGCTCGCCAGGGTCCAGAACGACCGTGCCTCGTCACGGCAGCGGCGATAGACCTGCATTAGTTCGTCCTTGTGTTCGCCGAGGTCCACCTGGTCCATATAGAGACCCGTGGTTTCCCGTCCGAACAATGCCACCACGCTGGTGCCGGCATAGCGCACCAGAAAGCGCTCGGAGCTGGGTTGAGTGTCGAGAATCACGAGATGTGGCGCGATGGAAAAGAGGTCCATGACCTCGAAATCCCCATAGCGAGGCGGCCACACATCTGCGCAGAGGCTTTGGACGTATGTCCAGAAGGATTTCACTGCATCCGTCCGAACGAACTCGGGCGGTGTGGCTCGCGTCTGCATTGCAGGAATATGCCATGTATCGCGCAAAAAATGAACCGGAAACGGCGTTCAGCCGCCCAGGCGGGCGATGAAATAGCCGGCGACGACGGCGGTGCCGATAACGCCGGCTACGTTCGGTCCCATGGCGTGCATGAGCAGGAAATTGGCGGGGTCGGCGCGCGCGCCCTCCACCTGGGAGACGCGCGCCGCCATGGGCACGGCGGAAACGCCGGCGGAACCGATTAGCGGATTGATCGGTTCCTTCGAGATCAGGTTCATGAACTTCGCCATCAACACGCCGGACGCCGTGGCGATACCGAAGGCGACGACGCCGAGCCCCAGGATTTTGATGGTTTCCGGGGTCAGGAACCGCTCGCCGGTCATGGTGATGCCGACACTGGTCCCGAGCAGAATGGTGACGACGTTGATGATCTCGTTCTGGGCGGCCTTGCTGAGCCGTTCGGTGACGCCGCTTTCCCGCAGGAAGTTGCCCAGCATGAGCATGCCGATCAGAGCCGACGCCGCCGGCACCAGAAGGATGCAGACGACAGTCACCACCAGCGCGAAAATCAGTTTCTCCAACCTGGAAACCCGGCGCAGCGAGCGCATGCGGATACGGCGTTCGTTCTCGGTGGTCAGTGCGCGCATGATCGGCGGCTGCAGCATCGGCACCAGGGCCATGTAGCTGTAGGCGGCGACCGCAATCGGTGCGAGCAGTTCAGGCGCCAGCTTGTTGGAGAGAAAGATCGACGTCGGTCCGTCGGCGCCGCCGATGATACCGATGGCGGCCGCCTGTTCGGCGGAAAATCCGAGTGCCGCCGCGCCGAGATAGGTGGCGAAAACGCCGAACTGCGCCGCCGCGCCCAGCAACAGGGTGCGCGGATTGGCGATCAGGGGGCCGAAATCGGTAAGCGCGCCGACGCCGAGGAAGATCAGCGGCGGGTAGAGTTCCAGGTGCACGCCCTGGGAGATGTAATAGTAGAGCCCACCGACGCCGTCCTCGCCGGCGGGCGGGTTGACCATGCCCTGCGTCGGCAGGTTTGCCAGGAGCGCGCCGAAGGCGATGGGCACCAGCAACAATGGCTCGAACTTCTTGTAGACCGCCAGGTAGAACAGCAGGCCCGAAAGCGCCCACATGACCATCATCTTCCAGGTCACGTCGCCGATGGCGGTCAGTTCGAGCAGTTGCTGGGTGGATTCCATCGACGTCTATCCGATGGTCACCAGGACCTGGCCTTCCTGAACGGAATCGCCGATGCCGACATCGACGGATTTGACCGTTCCGGAATTCGGGGCCACGACCATCGATTCCATCTTCATGGCTTCGAGGCGCAGCACCGCATCGCCGGCCTTGACCGCCGCGCCGACACCGACCAGGACCTCCAGGACCTTGCCGGCCAGCGGGCTCGCGACCTGGCCGGGAGCGGCCCCGGCGCTCGCCGGGGACGGCGGTTGCGCCGCAGTTGACGGGTGGGGCGAAGCGGCGGGAGCGGGCATCGCTGCCGGAGCGGCGACGGTGGGCCGGGATGCGGTGTCGTCGATCTCCTCCACGGTCACGTCGTAGGGGACGCCGTCGACGGTGATTTTCAGACGCTTCATCATTCGGCTTGCTCCTGGTTGCGGAAATCCATGCTTGCGGAAGGTTGCCGGCGGCCCGGCGCGGCCCAGGAAAAGCGGTTGCGCGGGACATCGTGACGTCCGAGACGGCCTTGTTCGGCCCATGCAGCGGCGACATGCGGCGGCGGCGCGACGCTGACCACCCGCCAGGCGCCGGGCAGACTGGCGACGGCGGCGGCGATGGCCGCCACATGCCCGGGCGGCGTGCCGGCCGTGACGGTTGGGGCGGGCGGGGTCGCCGCTTCGACATCCAGGCGCCGGAACGCCCAGCCGACGGCCGCGCAGATTCCCCAAAGCGCCGCCAGCACGCCCATGACGATACCGAAGCCCGATCCGATGAAAACCAAATTCCCCACCGCCTGCGGTCCCTTTCCTAGAGTGGAATGTTGCCGTGTTTCTTCGGCGGACGCTGCTGACGCTTGGCCAGCAGGCTTCGAAGCGCCAACGCCAGGCGCGCGCGCGTCTCGGCCGGTTCGATGATGTCGTGCACGAACATCTTGCCGGCCGAGAGGTAGGGGGATGCGAACTCTTCTCGGTACTCGGCTGCCAGTTCAGCGGCGCGCGCGTCCGGGTTCTCGGCTTCCTTGAGTTCGTGGTGATAGAGTACGCGCACCGCGCCCTCGGCGCCCATGACGGCGATCTCCGCCGTCGGCCAGGCGAGCACCAGGTCGGCGCCCATGTCGCGGCTACACATGGCAAGGAAAGCGCCGCCATAGGCCTTGCGCATGATGACCGTCAATTTCGGCGTGGTCGCGGCGCCGTAGGCGAACAGCATTTTGGCGCCGTGGCGGATGATACCGCGGCGTTCTTCGGTGACACCGGGCAGGAACCCGGGCACGTCGACCAGGGTGACGATGGGGATGTTGTAGGTGTCGCACTGGCGGATGAAGCGCGCCGCCTTGTCGGCGGCGTCGATATCCAGCGCGCCGGCCTTGACCATCGGCTGGTTGGCGACGAAACCGACGACGATGCCGCCGATGCGCCCGAAACCGACGACGATGTTGGGCGCGAACTCGCGCTGCACCTCGAGGAAACGGCCGCCGTCCGAGAGCCGGCCGATCACCTGTTTCACCTCGAAGGGCGATTTCTGGTTTTCCGGCACCACCGCGTCGAGATCCGGATCGGGCGCCAGAACCAGGTCGTAGTCCAGGTCGTGCGGCGGGTCCATCATGTTGTTGGAAGGTAGGTAGCCCAACAGCTCGGCGACGATCTCCACCGCGTGGCCGTCGTTCTCGGCAATGAAATGGATATTGCCGGAGACCGCGGCATGCGCCTCGGCCGAGCCAATCTCCTGCATGGTGGTCTCCTGCCCGGTGGCGGCCTTGATCACCTCCGGCCCGCAAATGAACATCACCGCGTCGGAGCGGGTCATGACGATGTAATCCATCAGCGCCGGCGAGTAGGCGGCGCCGCCCGCGCAACTGCCGGCGATTACCGCGATCTGCGGTACCAGCCCCGACAGCCGGATGTTGCGGTTGAAGACCTGGCCGTAGCCGGATAGCGATTCGACGCCGTCCTGGATGCGCGCGCCGCCGGAATCGTTGAACCCGACCACCGGCATCCCGGCCTTTTCCGCGTAGTCCATGACCTCGCAGATCTTGGCCGCATGGATCTTGCCGAGCGAACCGCCGGCGACCGTGAAATCCTGGCTGAAGGTGGCCACCGGCCGGCCGGCCACGTAGCCGATACCGGTGACCACGCCATCGGCGGCGAGCTTTTTCTTCTCCATGCCGAAATGGTGTGTCTCGTGTTGGGCGTGCAGGCCGAATTCCTGGAAGGTGTTTTCGGTGAACAGCGCCGCCAGCCGGTCGCGCGCCGTCATCAGGCCGCGCTGACGCCGTTTCTCCAGCTTATCCGCGCCGCCGCCGGCCATCGCGGTTTCGCGTTTGGCCCGCAACGTATCGAGCAGTTCCTTGGGAATGGGCATGGTGGGCGACTTTCGCTGATCTTCAGGGGATCAGGCTAACACACTGGTGTTTCGCGTCAAAAGGAACCCGCGCCGCCGATCGGTGCGCGACCGGAATCACTTCTTCTTGTCGTCGTAGGGGTTGGCGCGCTTGCGCACATTGAACCTGAGCGGCACGCCCCAGAGCCCAAAATCCTCACGCAGGCCGTTTGCGAGATAACGCAGGTAGCTCTCCGGCAGTTTCTCGGCACGGGTGGAAAACAGGATGAAAGTCGGCGGGCGGGATTTCGCCTGGGTAATGTAACGGAGCCGGATGCGCCGCCCGGCGACGACCGGTGGCGGATGCTGGCTCGTCATGTCGGCCAGCCACTGGTTGAGGGCGGCGGTGGGGACGCGCCGGTTCCAAAGCGCGTGCAGCTCGAACACCTGTGGCATCAGGTTCTCGAGCCCCTTGCCGGTCTTGGCCGAGAGTGTCAGCACCGGAATGCCGCGCACTTGCGGCAACGAGGTCTGCAACCGGTCTTCCAGGCGCTGCAGGGCGGCCTTGCGGTCTTCGGCCGCGTCCCATTTGTTGACCGCGATAATCAGCGCGCGGCCTTCCTCGATCACCTGGCGGGCGAGGGTAAGGTCCTGCTTTTCCAGGATGGCGTTCGAATCGAGGACCAGCACCACCACTTCCGCGTACTGGATGGCGCGACGGGAATCCTGCACCGAGAGGATTTCCAGTTTCTCATCGATGCGGCCCCGGCGGCGCATGCCGGCGGTGTCGACGAGACGCACTTCGCGTCCTTCGTACTGCCAGGGAATGGTGATGGCGTCGCGGGTGATGCCGGCCTCGGGGCCGGTCAGCATGCGGTCCTGGCCCAAGAGCTTGTTGACCATGGTCGACTTGCCGACGTTGGGACGGCCGACGATGGCCATTTGCAGGGGCGGAAACTCCGTCTCCTGGTCACCGTCGTCCCCCGGTCCGTCATCGTCGGGTTCGGCAAAGGGACGCAGCGCATCGAACAGATCGACCATGCCGCCGCCGTGCTCGGCGGAAACCGCCAGCGGATCGCCGAGGCCCAGCGCGTAGGCTTCCATGCGGCCGGCTTCGGCGGCATGGCCCTCGCATTTGTTGGCGATCAGGATGACCGGTGTTTCCTGGGTGCGCAGCCAGTTGGCGAAATGCTCGTCCAGCGGGGTCAGCCCGGCACGGGCGTCGATCATGAATAGCGCCACGTCGGCTTCCGCGACGGCGCGCTCGGTCTGCAGGCGCATGCGGCCTTCGAGGGCGTCTTCGTCGGCGTCCTCGAGGCCGGCAGTGTCGATCAGGTGGAACTTCAGGTCGCCGACGCGGGCCTCGCCCTCGCGGCGGTCGCGCGTCACGCCCGGCGTGTCATCGACGATGGCGTGCCGCTTGCCCGTGAGCCGGTTGAACAGCGTGGACTTGCCGACGTTCGGACGTCCGATGATGGCGACGGTTAGGTGCATCTTCGATTACCATTGCTGGCCGAGGCCGCGTGGGTTGGTGTGGCCGCCTTAGCGGTAGGCGACGAGTTCGGCGCCGTTGGCGAGGAAATAGACGCTTCCATTGGCGACGACGGGCGCGACGGTGACGCCGTCGGGCATTTCGACGACACCCAGCAGCCGGCCGTTATAGGGTGAAATGGCGAGCGCTTCTTCGCTCGATCCGGCGACGATCAACCGATCACTGGCCAGCACCGGGCCGGTCCAGACAATCGGGTCTTCTTTGTCTTCCGGGTCCTCGAAGCGGGGCAGGCCGCGCACCCAATGGACCTTGCCGGTCTTGCGCGACACTGCGGCCAGCTCGGAATCCGTGGTCAGCACGAAGATATAGTCGCCTGCCACCCATGGCGTTTCGATACCGGCGATCTCGTTGGTCCAGATGCGTTGTCCGGTGCGAATGTCGATGGCGGTCATGACGGCGCCGTTGGAGATGGCGATCACCAGGTCGCGGTCGATCACCGGATGGCCGCGAATGCCGGCCAGGTTGGAGAGCACGTCGGTGCGCCTGGCGGCGGTCAAGGCATCCTGCCAGAGCACGCGGCCGTTCTCCACCTTGAGCGCGATCAGTTCGCCCGAGGTATAGGGCACCACGACGACGCCCTTGTCGACGGCCGGGCTGGCACCGCCCAGCACGCTGGCGATCTGCGGCAGACCGCGATGCTGCCAGAGCGTCTCGCCGGTCTTGGCGTTGAGGGCGAACAGTTGATTGTTCATGGTGACGACGAACAACCGGCCGCCGCGCGCCGTCGGTGCGGCACGCATGGGCGCGCCCAGGTTCTTGCGCCAGACCAGCTTGCCGGTGTTGGCGTCGAGCGCGATGGCTTCCGCGAAGCCGGTGGTGACGAACAGCATGCCGGCCTCGTAGGCGAGGCCGCCGCCGATATGGGCGTCGTCGTCATCCTCGGGTTCCAGCTCGACATCCCACACGAGGTTGCCATCCTTGGCGGCGAAGGCGCTGACGCGGCTGTGGGCGTCGATGGTGAAGACCTTGCCGTCGGCGACCACGGGCGTGGCGTTGAGGCGTTCCTCATCGTCGGCGCCAGCGCCGATATCGGCGGACCAGGCGCGGTTGACCGCATCGGCCACCTGAATATGGTACATGGCGTGGTTGGCGTAGCCGCCGGCCTGCGGCCATGCGGCGTTCGGCGTCGGCTGCGGCAAAAGGATCGGCTGACCGGCGAGGTCCTCGTCCGCCGACAGGCTGCGGTCGTTTTCCAGGACCGAGATGCGGGTGCCCGGCAGCGGCGGCTGGGGGCCTTTGCCTTGCCAGCGGTCCATGGTGTCGCTGATGGTGTCGCAGCCGCCGACGGCGACCAGGGCCAACAGCGCCAAGAGTGCCGCCGGGGCCGAAAATCGCCGCGTCAAAGGCCGGTTTTCCATCATGTCAGCCATTCGAATCGATCCAGTTCCGCGCGTCAATTGGTTTTGGCGCTGGGTTGCGCGCCGGTAATGGCGAGCATTTCGTTGGCGCGCGAACGCACGCCTTGGGGCGCGCCCGCGGTCTCGGACAATTCCTTGAAGATCGTGCCGGCGGTCTTCATGTCGCCGCCCGCCAGCGCCGCCAGGGCCTGGACCTCGCGCGCATTGTGTTTCCACGCGGTCTCGCTCGCCGCCAGTTCGCCGGCGCGGGCGACCAACTCGCCGCCGGTTCCGGCGTCCAGTTCCTGCAGCGCGCCGAGCACCACCGCGAGATCGCGGTAGACGGCGTCGAGGCCGCTGTCGGCGGCGAGCCCGGCATAGAGCTTGGCGGCGCCGGCCGGATCGCCGTTCTTGCCGGTCAGGGCGGCGGCGCGGAAACGCGCCAGCATGGCGTAGCCGGCATCGGCGTTCTGGCCGAGCGCATTCAAGGCGCCGAGCGCGTCTTCCGCCTTGCCGTCGTTGGCCAGTTTGGCGGCGTCGGCGAAACGCTCGCCCTGCTGCATGCGCTGGTCCAGGTCATAGCTCTGCCAGGCCTTGGTGCCGGCGACGCCAATTACGACCGCCAACGCACCGGCGATGGCGTAGTTGCCATAGGTGTTCCAAAGCTTTTCCAGGCGCTCCTGCTTCAGATCCTCTTCGATCTCGCGGAGCAGGACGTCTTGTTCGTCGGCCACGTCACTTCCTTTTCAAGGTGATTGCCGGGAATGGCGGCACACCATACTTGTGCCCAGGGGCATTCTCAAGCGGCGTTGGGGCTATTCGGCGGCTTCCGCGCGCCACTTGATCGAGCAGCCCATGGAGGCCGTCTGCCGTTCGGGGCCATGGCCGGTTTCCGCCACCTGGGTCATGGCTTCCAGAAGCTCGCGTCGGGCGCCGACGGGGGCCGGTTTGGCGCCGGATTCATCCAGCCGGCCGCGGTACTGCAGCTCCAGATCGGCGTTGAAGCCGAAGAAATCCGGGGTGCAGACGGCGTCATAGGCGCGCGCGATCTCCTGCGTGATGTCGATCACGTAGGGGAAGGTAAACCCGTGTTTTTCGGCAAACAGCTTCATGTTGTCGAAGGAATCGTCAGCATTGTATTCTGGATCGTTGGACATGACGGCGATGACGCCGATGCCCTTTTCCTGCAGCACCTTGACGTCCTCGACCAGGCGCTCGGCGACGGCCTTCACATAGGGGCAGTGGTTGCAGATGAAGGCCAAGAGCAATCCGTTCGGTCCACGGACATCCTCCAGAGAGTATGTTTTCCCGTCAGTGCCAAGCAGTTGAAAATCAATTGCTTTCCAACCGAAATCACAAATCGGAGTTGAAACAGCCATTTTTTACCTCCGTCTGAAAATTATCATAACCAATTGATAATTTGTAATAATATCGCACGAAAGAATCCAAATATGGACTTCCCAGCCGGGGCTTTGCAGTGATTCCCTACATCTAAGAAGTCCGAAGATTTATGGTTTTAGAATGGCAGAGACACAAGCCATCCCTTCGCCATCGCCATCATCACGAAAAAAATGCCAAGAAGGATGTAGAAAATTGCTTTCTTGCCCATGTTCTCGTTTGAAACTCCATCTCGGGGAAAATTTCTACCAACGGTAACAGAACTGGACGATCAAGAAAGTATACAACACTACTTGCAGATGAACATCACCAGCGTGCCGTTTGGGCCTTTGACGTCGGCGAGCGTATAGGTCTTGCCGTCGGTGCCTTCGAGGGAGAAATCTTGAGCTTTCCAGCCAAAGTCACAAATTGGGGTTTGGACAGCCATGGGTCTCACTTTCCTCGGATGGTGGGAACGCCGGGCGTTGTAACATTTTTCCCGGTTTAGGGAAACGGAAACCCTGAAATTCCCTGGTGTTTTGGGCGGCTTCGGTGCGGCGTGGTTAATGCGCTGTTAAGGGAATCCGTACTAAATTCCGCATCCTAGAGAGCGAGAGGGCGCATTCCATGACAGATGCCATTTTTCGGCGCATTGCGGCCGTGTTGACGCTGTTATCGGTCGGGCTGATAAGCGCCTGCGCGGCGCCGACCGTCGCGACCGGCGTGCCTGGCGTCGCTCAACTCGACATGATGACGGTGGTCGGCACCGACAAGACCATCCTCGATCACGTGGTTTCCTATTCCAGCGGCAAGGACTGTTCTTACGTCAACGTGGAAAAGGGCAACGAGTACTGCAAGGAAGACGAACGCGTGATCAAGCCGCAGGTCTATTGCCACAACACGCTGGGCAGCGTCACCTGTTATGAGCGGCCCGATCCGTACGGAAACGGCGAACGGGTGAACGGCAATAACGAACACAACATGGTGACCACGCAGAAGTCGCGTTGAATTTCGTTTCGCGCCGGCTGATTTCCTTTTAAAACCGACGACCATGCGGGTTCTCTATTGGATCGTCGTCATCGGGGCGCTGTTGCTTTCCGGCGCCAGCGCTTTCCTGTTTTTCGGCGAAACCAACATGGACGCGGAGGCCCTGGCGCGGGCCAAGTTCGATGCCGAGCTGGCGGCGGCGAGCGCCGAGGCCGAAACCGGCGGCGCGGCGGCCCAGTATCGGCTGGCGAAGACGCTGCTGGACGCGCCAGACGACCTTCGTGATCCGGGCGGGGCGCGGGTTTGGCTCCGCAAGGCGGCGGAGCAGGGGCATATCGACGCGCAGTTCGAGTTGGGCGTGCTGTTCGCACGTGGCGACGGCGTGCCGCAGAGTTATCATCGCGCCGCGGACTGGCTGCGTTTGGCGGCGGGATTGGGCCGCCACCGTGAAGCGCAGTTCCGGCTCGGCGACATGTATTTCCATGGCCGCGGCGTGCCGCAAGACTACGGCGCGGCACTCGGCTGGTTCCTGAAAGCGGCCGAACGCGGCCATCCGGTCGCCCAATATGTGATCGGCGTGATGTACGCCGAGGGCTGGGGCGTCGAGGTCGACAACATCGAGGCCTACAAGTGGTTGACACTGGCCCTGCCGGCGCGCGATAGGGTTCGGGCCTACGATTCCAACCAAGATCCGCAGGCCGTGCGTGAAACCCTGCTGCTGCGCATGAACCAATCGCAAATCGACCTGGCCCGCAAGAAACTGGCCGCCTGGAAGTCCGCCCAATGACCATTGTCAAAGCCGTAACCTTCGATCTCTGGGACACCATCATGTCGGATGAGTCCGATGAACCGAAACGCGCCCAACAGGGATTGAAAAGCAAGCCGGAAACCCGCCACGATCTGGTGCTGGCAGCGCTCAACCGCCACCAGCCGATCGCGTCCGACGAACTGGCCATCGCCTACAAGGTCGCCAACGCAGCTTTCGTCAAATGCTGGCAGGGGCATGCCATCACCTGGACGGCGCGCGAACGGCTCGAGGTTCTGCTTGGCGGATTGGGCCGGCAGCTTCCCGAGGGCGAGCTCGACGACCTGGCCGACGCCATGGTGCGCATGGAACTCGACGTGCCGCCAGATCCCATCGCCGGTGCCGCCGACGCCATCGCCGAACTGGCGACGCGCTATAAGCTCTGCATCGTTTCCGACACCATCATCACCTCGGGGCCGGGGCTGCGGCAATTGCTCGATATCCACGGCCTGAAGCGGCATTTCAGCGGCTTCGCCTTCTCCGACGAGGTCGGCCACGCCAAGCCGCATCCCGACATGTTCGAGAGCGCGCGGCGCCAGATGGGCGTGGAATACGAAGAGATGGTGCATATCGGCGACCGCGACCATAACGACATCAAGGGCGCCCAAGCCATGGGCATGCGCGCCGTGCTGTTCACTGCCAAGCGCGACGTCGACGCCGATCGCACATCGGCCGACGCCATCTGTGCTTCGCACGCCGAGCTGCCGGCGGTGATCGAGGGACTGAACCGATGAGCGGCCTCAGGTTCTTGGTCGCGGAAGGCAATACCCGCGAACGCAACGCCGAAGCCAAGGCGGCCGGCGGACGCACGGGGGTGGACTGCTTTACCGAAATCCTGACGGCCACGGTACCCGATTGCATTATCGATGCCGTCAACCCGGCGGATCTCGATACGACCCTGCCGTCGGGTTCCGGGTTGGAGCAGTACGACGGGTTTTTGATGAGCGGCTCGGCGCTCAACATACCGGGCGGCGAAGACGACCCCCGCGTCGTGCGCCAAGTGGATTTGGCCAAGGCGGTGTTCGCGGTCGGCGTGCCGTTCTACGGTAGCTGCTGGGGCCTGCAGGTGGCGGCGGCGGCAGCCGGCGGCACCGTTCAGGCGAGCCCGAAAGGTTGCGAAATGGGGGTGGCACGCAAGGTGACGCTGAACGAGCAGGGACGCGAGCACGCGCTTTACGCCGGCAAAAATCCCGTGTTCGACGCGGCGGCGGTGCATGTCGACGAGGTCACCGCGCTTCCGCCCGGCGCAACGCTGTTGGCTTCGAACGGATTTTCGAACGTGCAAGGCGCCAGTTTCGACTACGACAAAGGAACGTTCTGGGGCGTTCAGTACCACCCGGAGTACGATTTGGCCGACATGGCGGTGCTGGTGAAGCGCTATACCCAACGACTTGTCGACCAGGGCTTTTTCGCCACCCCTGAAGCCGCCGAGGCCCACGCCGACCGATTGGCGGTATTGCACGGAAACCCAGGGCGGAAGGACCTAGCCTGGTCGCTGGGGCTGGACGATGACATCCTGGACCCCAGGGTTCGCTGGCGCGAGATCGTCAACTGGATCGAGTTCGCGGTCAAACCGAACCGCTGATCAGGTGCTGATCAGGCCGCTGCTTTTCAGGCCGTCGAACACGAACTGCACCGCCAGCGCCGTCAGCAACACACCGAACACCCGCGATATCACGTGCAGCCCGGTAACCCCGAGGATGCGCTGCACTTGCGTCGCGATCAGCAGCAACACGAACGTAATGGTGATGACACTGAGCATGGCGCCGGCAACTGCCGCCGCCAGTTTCAGATCGCCGTGGGTGTTGCTCATCAGCAGCACCGACGCACCCATGGCACCCGGCCCGGCGATCAACGGCGTCGCCAGTGGGAACACGGAAACGTCGTCCTTCTGCGTCGCCTCGCGGGTTTCGTCGGCGGTGGTCGACGTACCGCCACTGGGTTCCGCGAACACCAGTTTGATGCCGATCAGAAGCAGCAAGATTCCACCCGCCGTCCGCAGCGCCGGCAGGGTGATGCCCATATAGGTTAAGACGCCGTTGCCGAAAATCAGGAAGGCGGAAAGGATGGCGGCGGCGATCACGCAACCCTTGATCGCCATGCGGCGGCGCTGTGCCGGCGGGTTGGAGGCTGTCAGTGCGGCGAAGATGGCGGCCACGTCGACAGGGCCGATTGTGGCGAAGAACGTCGCGAAGGCGACCAGGGCTGTTTCCAGGACCGGCGGCGTGATCAAAGTCTTCCCGCCATAGCCGCCTGGTACATGGTCAGCATTTCAGCCTTGCCGGCGGGCACCGGATTGCCGCCGGCGGTCGGGTCCTCGGCCGCCATGGCGGCAAGCTCATCGAGCCGAGCTTCCTCGACCCCGAGGGATTCGGGGGTGTGGGGAATGTCGAAAGTCTCGCGCAGCTCCAGCGTCCAATTCAGCACCGCCTCGAAGCCGTCGCCCGGTAACCCAAGCCAACGCGCCAACCGTTCCAGGCGTTCGGCGATCGCGGCGCGGTTGTTGACCAGCACGTAGGGGGTGAACACCGCATTGGTGAGCCCGTGGTGGGCGTTGTAGATGGCGCCGACGGGATGGCTCAGCGAATGGATGGCGCCGAGGCCCTTCTGAAACGCCGTCGCGCCCATGGCCGCCGCCGACATCATGTGTGCGCGTGCTTCCAGGTCGGCGCCTTCGGCGACCGCCTTGGGTAGCCACTCCTTGATCAGCCGAAGCCCTTCGACGGCGATGCCATCCGCCATCGGGTGGTAGCCCGGCGCGCAATAGGCCTCCAGGCAGTGCGCCAGGGCGTCCATGCCGGTCCAGGCCGTCAGGTTGGCCGGCAAGCCGGCAACCAGCGCCGGATCGCAGATCACCGTCGCCGGCATCATCTTGGGATGAAAGATGATCTTCTTGGTATGGGTTTCCTCGTTGGTGATGACCGACGCCCGGCCCACTTCCGAACCGGTGCCCGACGTGGTCGGCACGGCGATGATGGGCAGGATGGCGCTCTCGTCGGCGCGGGTCCAGTTGTCGCCGATGTCCTCGAAATCCCAAAGCGGGCGGGTTTGGCCGGCTGCGAAGGCGATGGCTTTTCCCGCATCCATGGCGCTGCCGCCGCCCCAGGCGACGACGCCGTCATGGCCGCCGTCGCGCAACACCCGGACTCCGGCCTCGACATTGCTCGCCACCGGGTTCGGTTGAATATCGGAGAACAGCGCTGCCTTGAGCCCGGCTGCGTCGAGAGCGGCCAAGCCGTCGGCGATCATCGGCAAGCCGGCGAGCCCCGGGTCGGTGACCAGCAGCGGGTTCGTCATGCCGGCGGCGCTGCACACCTTGGCGAGTTCGGAGATACGTCCGGTGCCGAAGCGGACGGCGGTCGGATAGTTCCAGTTGGCGGAGATCGTCATGTTGTTGTTTTTCCTTCAGCGCCGTTCGGAGACGGCCAAGGCGAAGCCGCCGATGGCGAACACGGCGGCAAAAAGTCGGTTGCGGATCAATGCCTGGCGGCGACTGCGGATCAGGCGCCCCAGGTGCCCGGCGGCGAGGCCATAACCGGTGTAGATCGCGAGGCAGAGCGCCACCGATGTCGCGCCCATGATGACCAAGCTGGCGGAGGGATCGGCTTCCGCATTGAGGAACGGCGGATAGACGAGGATATAGGAAAGCGCCGATTTCGGATTGGTCAGTGAAATCAGCGCGGCCTTGGAGAAAACGCCAGTGGCTTCCGGCAAGGTCAGCGGCCGTTCGCTCATGGGGGCGGTGGGCGCATGCCACGTCTTCCAGGCGAGGTAGACCAGATACCCGACGCCGGCCCAGCGCAGCACCTCGAAGGCGGCGGCCGAGGCGGCCAGGAACGCCAACAGCCCCAGCCCGACCAGCACCACGTAGACCGTCACCGCCAGCGCGAAACCGCCAGCGGCGGCAAAGGATGCGCCCAATCCCCGGCGGCTGCCGACGGCCATGACGTAGACGCTGTTCGGGCCCGGAAAAGCGACGAAGGCGAACCAGATGGCGACGAAGGCGGCCCAGGTTTCGATACTCATGTCATTGCGGCTCCAACGTAGCGGCGGCAACGCCGGTCAGATGATCTCAAAGTAACGTTCCATTTCCCAATCGGTGATGTGCTTGCGGAACTCGCGCTCCTCCCATTCGCGGGTGGCGGCGTAGTGCTCGACGAAGGCATCGCCGAACAGTTCGCGCGCCGGCTTTGATGTCTTCAGCCGGCCCGCCGCTTCGAACAGGGTCTGCGGAAGTTGCAAGCGCTTGGGGAAGGTCTTTTCGTAGGCATTGCCCTGGACCGGCGCGTCCGGCTCGATCTTGTTTTCGATGCCCCAAAGCCCGGCGCCGACGGCGGCGGCCAGCGAGATGTAGGGATTGGCATCGGCGGCGGCGATGCGGTACTCGACCCGCTGCGATTTGGCTGATCCCTCGATCACGCGAAGCGCGCAGGTGCGGTTGTCGACGCCCCAGGTCGCCTCGGTGGGGGCCCAGAACCCGGGAATCAGGCGCGTATAGGCGTTGACCGTGTTGGCGATCATCGACAGCATTTCCGGCATCAGTTTTTGCTGGCCGCCGACGAAGTGGCGCATGGTATCCGACATGCCGTGCTTGTCTTTCGGATCGTGAAAGGCGCTGGCGCCTCTCTTGTTCGTCAGCGACATGTGGATGTGGCCGCTCTGGCCGGGCCAGTCCGGGGACCATTTGGCCATGAAGGTCGCCATCATGCCGTTCTTTTGCGCCATGATCTTGGCGAAGGTCTTGAACAATGCCGCCTTGTCGGCGGCCGAAAGGGCACTATCGACGGAAATCGCCGCTTCCAGCACGCCGGGGCCGGTTTCCTCGTGCAGGCCCTCGAGTGCCATGTCCATGCGCTGGCAGCCGTCCAGGAGGTCGCGGTAGAAATCGCTCTCGACCGTATTGCGCAGCATCGAATAGCCGAAAAAGCCGGGCTGCATGGGCTTCATGCCGCGGTAGTTCTTGTCGCGCACCGAAGCCGGCGTTTCCTCGAACACGAAGAACTCGTACTCGAACCCGGCCTTGACCTTGAAACCCATGTCGTCGGCCTTGTCCAGGACCCGCCGGAGCGCGCCACGCGGGCAGACTTGCTCGTGTTCGCCGGCGAACTCACCGATGAACAGGAGCATATCGTCTTCCCAAGGGATTTCACGGCAGGACTCCGGCAGGATGCGCACCGGCGCATCCGGGTAGCCCGTGTGCCATCCGGTGACGGAGACGTTGTCATACAATTGGTCGTAGGAATCCCAGCCAAGCACCACGTCGCAGAATCCGAAGCCGCCTTCGAGGGCGGAAAAGAACTTGTCGCGGCTCATGTATTTGCCGCGCATGATGCCATCGATATCGAAAACACCGACCTTGACGTGGTCGAGGCCGCGCTTTTCCACCAATTTCCGGGCGTCATCCGCCGTTTTCACGTCGCGTGCCTGCATGTCATGCTCCCGTACATTCGCCAAACCATGTTGGTCCATGGCAAGGTCGTTCTCAAGTGGATTCCGAGCCCGCGAAGCCCGCTGTGATGATGGCTTGAAGGCCCGGGCGTTGACGGTTAACCTCTTTTAACCACTTGTCTAAAATGGTCTTTTCCTCCACGGACGGCGGCATACGGCATGGACATCGCCACACTAATCGGTCTGATTTTCGGGTTGGCGGTCATCGGCGCCGCGATCGCGTTCGGTGGTGAAGCGGCGCTGTTCTTCAACATTCCCGGAATCCTCATCGTGCTCGGCGGCACGCTGGCAGCGACGCTGATCAAGTTCCGGCTGTCGGACATGATCGCGTCTTTCGGGATCGGTATGCGAACCGCTTTCAAGGAAGTCACCAGTGATCCTAGCGAAATCTACAATGAGGTCCTGGAAATGGCCGGCGCGGCGCGCAAGAGCGGCGTACTCGCCCTGCAGGAGTTCAAGATCAACAACGCGCTGCTCAGCCAGGGTATCCGGTTGGTGGTCGACGGCCACAGCCTTGAAAACGTCAAACACATCCTCGACCAGGAAATCAACCAGATGATGTTCCGCCAAGAGCAGGGCGAAACCATGTTCCGCGGTATCGGTGAATCGGCGCCGGCTTTCGGCATGATCGGCACCCTGGTCGGCCTGGTGCAGATGCTCGCCAATCTTGACGATCCGGCCAATATCGGCCCGGCCATGGCGGTGGCGCTGCTGACCACCTTTTACGGCGCCCTGATCGCCAACCTGATCGCCATTCCCATCGCCGACAAGCTGGCGGCGAAAACCAATCTGGACTCGGTGGTGAACGAACTGGTTTACGAGAGTGTGCTTTTGATCCATCAGCGCCAGGGGCCGCAGGTGATCTCCGAGACGCTGTCGGCGTTCCTGCCGTCGGCGCGTGGGAAGAAGAAAGAACAAGAGGAAGGCTAGCCGTGGCCAAGGGGAAGAAAAACGGCAAGAAGGGGGGCGGTGCGCCGACCTGGATGGTCACCTTCGGCGACATGATGTCGCTCCTGCTGACGTTTTTCGTGCTGTTGTTCACCTATTCGACCATGGATGCGGAAAAGTACAAGGCGCTGGCGGGATCGCTGAAAAACGCCTTCGGTTCCAGCATGGTCGATCACTTACGCGGCATGATCGAGGTCGGTGGCCTGGCGACGCGCGACAAACCGACGACCATGTTGATACCGCCGGCAGAGCCCAAGGAAGAAGCGGGGGTCCCCGAATCCGGTGAGAAGCCGCCGGTTGAGATGGATCTCGAAAAACTGGATGAAAAGGCCATCGAACAAACCTATCAAGAGGTCCAGAAAAGCCGCGCCCAGATATTGGAAACCGACCTGCGTACCGCCATCAACCAAAGCCTGCAGGGCTCACGCATCGGTATCGAGCGGGTCGGCGGTAAGGTGGTGATTCGGTTCCCCAACGAAATCGCCTTTCCGTCCGGCAGCGCCGAGACCGACCCCAGGTTCGTCGGCATGGTGACCAAACTGATCCCGATCCTGGGTGCGACACGGGGCGATATTATCGTTTCCGGCCATACCGATAACGTGCCGATCAACGGGGGCCAATTTCGATCCAACTGGGACCTGTCGGCGGCCCGCGCTTCGTCCGTGGTGCTGATTTTGGTCGAAAGCGGTCAGATCCCGGCGGAACGGATCACGATCCAGGGTTTCGGCGACAGCCGGCCCCTAGCCGATAACGATAGCGCGGAAGGCAGGGCCAAGAACCGGCGTGTGGAAATCACCATTCTTATCGAGGAGAATGGCGGCGCAACCCGATAAGCTCGTCGAGGCCCTGGCGTTGCATCAGCAAGGCCGGTTGGATGCCGCCGAGGCGCTCTATCGTGACGTCTTGTCGGCGGCGCCCGACCATGCCGATGCGCGCCATTTGCTGGGCCTCGTTGCGCATCAGCGTGGCGATCATGCCGAAGCGTTGAATTCTATCGACCGGGCAATCCTTATCGCACCGGATGTCGCCATGTACCATGCCAACCGGGCTCGCATCCTACGGGTGCTCGGGCGGCCGAAAGAGGCGGTCCGCGCCGCGCGCCGCGCGCTCAAACTCGATCCCGGGAACGCCGAAACGCTATGCGAACTCGCGGGCGCCTTTTTGGAGTGTGAGCGATCCGTCGATGCGCTGGCCGCCGCCGAAGAGGCGTTGGCGCGCGCGCCCGGGTTGGCGGCGGCACGAACGAACCTGGCTTTGGCGCATTTCGCCGAGGGCCGCCGCCGGCAGACGGCCGGAAACCTGCTCCTGGCGGAAAGCCATTACCGCAGCGCCGTCGGGTCGGAACCGGCCATGGCCGAGGCCTGGGTCAACCTCGGCAACGTTGTGCGTCTTCTGTATCGGCCCGTGGAGGCCGCCGATTGCTACGCACGTGCGCTCAGTGAAAATCCCGAGGTGCCGGAAGCCTGGGCCAATCTCGGTGTGGCGCGCCAGGAACTCGGCGATACGAACGGGGCGGTGGCGGCTTACGACCGGGCGGTAGCCGGCGATCCCGGCAATCCGGAAATCCGCCGCAACCGGGCCCAGGCCCTGCTCAAGCTCGGCCGGTTCGACGAAGGCTGGCCGGAGTTCGAGTGGCGCTGGCAGACGGATCATTTTGCCGCCGTTCGCCGCGCATGGGAAAAGCCGCGCTGGCAGGGTGAGGACCCCGCCGGCACCACGGTACTGGTTCATGCCGAGCAGGGCTATGGCGACAGCCTGCAGTTCGCGCGTTACCTGCCGATGCTGGCGGAGCGGGGAGCGCGGGTCGTGGTCGAAAGCCCGGATGCCCTCGTCGGGTTGCTGGCCCGCCTGCCGGGGGTCGAGGCCGCCGTGTCTGTCGGCGCCGCGCTGCCGGCACATGACTACCAAATTCCGATGATGAGCCTTCCCGGTGCCTTCGGAACGGATTTTTCCGATTTGCCGGCGTCGGTACCCTATCTCTCGGTCCCCGGAGATTGCTTGGCGGAATGGGCGGAACGATTTCGGCGCGCGGATGGCCGGCGCCGCGTCGGGCTGGTGTGGAAAGGCAGTGCCAGCCATCAACGCAATGAATGGCGTTCGCCCGGCCTTGCGGCGCTGGCGCCGCTGGCTGCGCATCCCGGCCTCGATCTTTACAGTCTTCAGAAAGACGACGAAGCGGCCGATCTCGAAGCCGCCGGTCTGACGGACAGGGTCACGCCCTTGGGCCGCGAGTTCCGGGATTTTACCGATACGGCCGCGGCCGTCGCCAATCTTGACCTGGTGATCTCGCCCGACACGGCGGTGGCGCACCTTGCCGGCGCGCTCGCAAAGCCGGTGTGGCTGATACTGCCGTTTTCATGCGAATGGCGGTGGTTGGAGGGGCGCGACGACAGCCCCTGGTATCCGACCATGCGGTTGTTCCGCCAACCGGCGCTCGGCGATTGGGCCGGTGCCGTGGCGGCGATGTCGGCCGAGCTGGGTTAAGGGGCGGGAACCAGCACGCTACCCTGCATCAGCCGTCTGGCCGTGCGGTAGCTGCGCGCCGAGACCGCCTTCCATTGGCCGCCCTCGAAAATGATCTCGGCCCCCACCGGCAACACTCCGGATGGCGTTCCGACCCGGAGATCGCCGCCGTTCTTTCGTGCCAATCGGTGCGGCAGCGATCCTTCGATCCTGGTCGCGGCGGCGAGGCAAAGCGCGCTGGTGAGGGGGGCCACGCGATGGATGTTGCGCACCGAAAGCATGCGCGCGGTGATGTCCTGGGCTGCCGCCGCGACTTGTGTGCCGTCGATGGCGGTGAAGTCCGACGGTGCGGCCAGAAGCGCGATGCGCGGGTTGGTCATGGTCACGTCTTCCGGCCGGTTGGCGAGACCCATGGCGACGCCGGCGGCACGGCGGATGCGGTCGAGGCGATCGATCAGGCCCGGTGTCGCGTCAATGGCTTCCGGGTGTTCGGTGGCGCCGAGGCCCAGGTCCGTAGCGGCGATGAAAACCATGCCGGTGGCGGCGTCGGTCATGGTCACCTCGAAGGTGCCTTCGCCCGGGACCTCCAGGGCGGAAAGGATCTCGCCGGCGGGAAGCAAATTTCCGGTGGTGGCGCCGCCGGGGGCGAGGTAATCGAGCTGGATGCGCGCGCCGGTACCATGCACGCCCTGGATTTCGAAATCGCCGGCCACGGCGGCGCGGCCGCCCGTGACAGGCACGTGGGAATGGACGACAACGCCGGTGTTGGTGTTGTGCAGCCGTACCACGGTGGTGCCGTCATCGCTGTCCGGAGTGACGAGTCCTTCATCGATGGCGAACGGTCCGACCGCCGACGAAAGATTGCCGCAATTGGTGGAGAAATCGATTTCCGGCCGGTCGATCATGACCTGGCCGAAGGTGTAATCCACGTCGGCGTCGTCGCGGGTCGCGGGGCCGACGCTGACCACTTTGGAAAGCGATGAAATACCGCCGCCCATGCCGTTCAACTGGCGGCCGTAAGGGTCGGGCGTGCCGATCACCTGTAAGTAGAGGTCGATGCGGCGGTCGCGCTCGGCGGGGAGGTCGTGTTCATGGAAAAACACGCCCTTCGATGTGCCGCCCCGGTAGAAGGCGGCGGGAATTTCGATCTGATTCATGGCCGGGATTGTGCGCCGGCCCGGCCCGGTGGGCAAGGACGGGAGGAGGGGCTTTCGCGCCCCGCTGCGAAAAGGCTATGCTCTCCGGACGATGGGGAGGCAACGGCGATGAAATTGACCGACGCGCAATTGCGCCAATTCGAGGACGAAGGCTACGTCATTCTGCCGGAACTGTTTTCGGCCGAGGAAGTGGCTGTTCTGAAGGGCGAGATCTCCGGCATCTTCGCTCAGCGCCGCGACGAGAATTTCCGCGAGAAGGACGGCGATACCGTACGCACCGCTTTCGCCACCCATACCTATAACGACGTCTATGCCAAGTTCGTGCGCCATCCGCGCATCCTGGATCCGGCCGAGCAGTTGCTGGATGGCCAGGTCTATGTGCATCAATTCAAGCTGAACGCGAAGGCCGCCTTCAACGGGGACGTCTGGCAATGGCATCAGGACTACGGCACCTGGCGGCGCGACGACGACATGCCGGAGCCCCGAGCCATGAACCTCGCCGTCTACCTGGACGACGTGAACGAGTTCAACGGCCCGCTCTACCTGATTCCGAAAAGCCACAAGCATGGCGTCTTCGATGCGGGCCATGATACCTCGACCACCAGTTACCCGTTGTGGACGCTGGACGACGACCTGATCCGCGACATGGCCGAAGCGGGCGGCATCGTCGCGCCGAAGGGCCCGGCGGGCACCGGGTTTTTCTTCCACGGCTGCCTTGTGCATGCTTCGCCGCCCAATATTTCGCCCTGGGACCGGCTCATTGTGTATGTGAGTTACAACAACGTGGAAAATCACATCCGCCGTTTCAAACGTCCCGAATGGATCGCGCACCGAGATTTTACGCCCCTGCAGGCCGAAGAGGACGATTGCCTGCTTGAGCGGGCGGCGGCGGAATAGGCCGTGTATGCCCGATAACCATTTTCAACCGGGTAGGGCACGCGCGTGAGTTCATGGCTGTCCAATCGATGGCGGCTGGCCCGGCGATCCGCCGGTGCCGCCTATGTCCTCAACAAAAACCGCCTGTTGGGTCGTTCGTTTGTGCCACCGCCGCATTGGCGCCTGTTCGTCGAAACAGTCAGCTATTGCAATCTGGAATGCCGGTTCTGTTCCTATCCCAAGAAGTTGCGTCCGCGAACGGTGATGGATGAAGCGCTGTTCACCAGTTGCATCGACCAAGCTGGCGAAATGGGGTTCGAATATATAGCCATCACTCCGATTACCGGGGACATCTTCATGGACAAACGTGTCCTAGAGCGAATGGCCTACATCGAACAAAGCCCGGCGAAGGTCTTCGGATTCTATACCAACTTCGTCGGCGCCGATGCGCAGTCCATCAACACGCTGCTTTCCATGCGGAAGATGACCTACATGGAGATCAGTATTTACGGGCACGACCTTGAGGGGTTTCAGCGCATTACTGGACGCGGAGAGACACAGTATCGGCGGTTTCTTGATAATCTGGCCACTTTGGATGAGTTACTGGCACTCTCCCCGAGTGCTGCCGAGATTGTGCTCGGCTTTCGAACCGACCGGTCATTTCGTTGGCCGTGGCCGGAAATGAACGAATTGATCGAGGTCGCCCAGCGGCTCGAAACCCGCGGCGTGCGGATCGGATACAGCTCCATTGTCGACAATTGGGGCGGCGACGTTACCGAGGATGATATCGCCGGCCTCGACATGAACTTTACCGACGGCGGGCGCCTTTATAAAAAAGGCGCCTGTGCGTTACCTTTCGACAGTATCCAGGTGACGGCCACTGGTGAGGTCAACGCCTGCGCCTGCCGCGATCCGAAAGGGACGCTTTGGCTGGGGGATCTCAAAACGACGCCGCTCGCGGAAATCCTCTCGGCAGATAACGAACGTTGGATGAGCATCATCGAAAGTCAGGAGGCCGGGCGCTTCAACGAGGTGTGCCGCAACTGTGGGTTTTACCAGAGCATCTACGACGATCGGCGCGGCGTAGAGGGCTTCATCTCCAAGGGCGACTTTTTGGAACGCCTGAAGGGTTCGCCGGACTAGGGGATATCTAGCCCGTCGGTTGATCCGGTTCGGCGCGGCGAAGGGCGAACCAAAGAAGCGCCATCGGCACGCGCGTCACGAAGATCGCCAAGCCGAAGGCTAGCGATACGATCAGGGCCTTCTCCGGCCCGACCCCGACGAAGCCGAAAAGTGTTACCGTCGCCAATTCGCGCACTCCCCAACCGTTGACCGAGATCGGCAGCGCCGCGGCCAGCAGTGTATGAGGAAAAACGATGAGCAGTACGGTCCAATCGCGTTCCACGCCAGCGGCCATGGCAATGACCAGCAGGGCGGCGAGTGAAAGTGCGTGGTAAACAGCCATCAGCAAGACCGCCCCCGGGCCTTGTGGAACAGCCCAAAGCAAGTCCCGAATGCCGCCCGTGACGGCGACGACTTTTCCGAGAACCGGTATGACGCCGGCCAATCGGCGACCGAAAAGGTGCAAAACGGCCATGCCCGGACCGATTGCCAGCAGCAAGACAATGATGAACGAGATATATGCCGACTTTTGGGAGCCTTCGATGTCGTGCCGGAAGGGTATCAATGCCGCAGCCGTGACGATGATCAGCAATGAGAGAAAAAGGAAACGTTCGGAAACAGCGGCGACAAGGGCGCGCCCCATGGGCGCGCCGGCACGTAAAGTAAAATAGACTCGGCCACCGATCCCACCAAGAGCAGCCGGAAACCCTTGGTTGAGGAACAGGCTGAATAGCAAGATAGCGGCATTCTTGCGGGCCGGCACTTGCAATCCTATTCCACTCGCAATCAACTGCCATATGCCGACATGAACCATCATTTGCAGCGCTAGAAGGATTGCCGCCAGTATGATGAGGCTGCGATCGACGCTGGCCAGTACGGTATTGACCTGCTCGGGATCGGCTTTTCGCACGAGTAAAAGAATCAGCGTGGCCGAAACCAGAATCTTAACCGAGAACGAGGCGACGCGTCGCCAGTTGAAATGGCGGACGGGCTTATCGTCAGAAATGATCTGGTCTGGGACCTGTTCTTCGTTCATCTGCTCGTGCTGTACCACACCGATTGGGAAATCAAAGCTAGAGATTGACCAGGAAATCTGTATTTTTTGACAACACTATCGGACCCGGCGATTTTTTCGTCAGGGCTCTTTCTTGAAATGATTGAATCCGAAGTGGTTGCGGTTCACGCGATTGCCGGATGAGAATGACACAATGAAGATATTGATCCTAGGTGGTGACGGTTTCTGCGGATGGCCGACCGCGCTGCATTTTTCCAGCAAGGGCCATGACGTCGTTATCGTCGATAACCTGTGCCGGCGCAATATCGACAATGAACTTGGGGTGTCGTCGTTGACGCCCATTGCACCGATGCCGGTACGCCTGAAAGCCTGGCGTGATGCCACCGGCAACGTCATCGAGTTCTATAATTTCGACGTATCGCGCCATTACCACCGCCTGGTGACGCTATTTTCCGATTTCGAGCCGGATGCAGTCGTGCATTTCGCCGAACAGCGCGCCGCCCCTTATTCGATGAAATCATCGTTCCACAAGCGCTACACCGTTAACAACAACATCAATGCGACTCACAATGTACTCGCCGCCATCGTCGAGTCGGGATTGGATATCCACGTTGTTCACCTGGGCACCATGGGCGTTTATGGGTATGGCGCGCAGAACGCCCGGATTCCGGAGGGATACCTTGAGGTCTCTTTCCAAGACGAGAACGGCGGTCACGTCCGGCAAGAAATTCTGCATCCGACCAAGCCAGGTAGCATTTACCACCTGACCAAGGTGTTGGATCAACATCTTTTCGCCTACTTCAATGCCAATGACGACGTACGTATCACCGACCTGCACCAAGGGATCGTCTGGGGTACGGATACACCGGAAACGCAGTTGGACGAGCGCCTGATCAACCGTTTCGACTATGATGGCGACTACGGCACGGTACTGAACCGGTTCCTGATACAGGCCGCGATCGGCTATCCGTTGACGGTATACGGGTCCGGCGGTCAAACCCGCGCCTTTATCAATATCAATGACACGGTGCGCTGCATTGAACTTGCCGTGGCCACCCCGCCCGAGACGGGTGGCCGGGTGCGGATCATGAATCAGATGACGGAAACGCACCGTGTGCGGGAGCTGGCGAAGATCGTGTCTGAATTGACGGGCGAGGAGGTTGCCTACCTGGACAATCCGCGCAACGAGGACGCGGAAAACGAACTGATCGCTGATAACAGCAGCCTCCTGAAACTCGGCCTCACGCCGATCACGTTGGAAAAGGGCCTGCTTTCGGAAATTTCCGACATTGCACGCAAATACGCCGATCGTTGCGACCGAGACAAGATCCCTGCATCGTCTTTTTGGAACCGCGAGATTCGCGAGCGTATCGAACCCGATACCGATGGCTGGAAAATGCTGCACGAGGAAGAACGCGGACTTTGAGCGCAATTGGCCATATGGGAAGTTTTTGGTTTAAAGTTGCAGTTCCAACCCCACATTGTGTTATGACGCATGCTTGGGAAAACCAGAACGAGCGGATAAGCTGTTGATCGTGGAATCTGCCAACCATCGAGTTCTCCTCATCGGTCCCATGGGTGGGACCGACAAGATGTACTTTTCGCCGCCGTTGGGCATCCATCGGTTGCGCAGTTATCTGCAGCACAATGGAATCGAATGCGACGCGATCGATCCGACGATCGAGGCGATTCCCGATACCGATAAATACGACATCATCGGCTATTCGGTATTAGGTTGGTCCGTCGATGAGTCTATTCGCCACGCCAACGGCCTTGAACTGCGGGATGGGCAAATCCTGATATTCGGTGGTTACGAAGCGACCTTCAATTTCTCCAAAATTATTGCCAACGTTACTCAGTCCGAATTCTGCATCGGTTTGGGAGAAATGGAGCGGCCGTTGCTGCACCTTGCGGAAACGCTGGATCATGGCGCCTTTTCCGGCTTGATCTGGGTGCGCGACGGAGAGATCGCTAGCCATTCGCTCGGGGTTTCGCTCAGTGCCGAGGAATTTGCCGACGTCACCCTCAATCTCGACTATGAGAGCATTCCCTTCCCGAAGTACTGGGCTCGCAATGAGAGGAAAATCGGGCCGGGCTTCGACCCCTATGAAACCCGGGTGATTCGGCTCTACATTAAAAACCGGTGCAGTTTCAAATGCGACTTCTGCTCGTCGGCCAATTTCTATGAAGCCTCCACCGGCAGTACGCCGAAAGTGCACACCATCAGTCCGACAAGCGTCACCGATCTTCTCGTGCGACTGACCAAAAGCTTTCCCGACGTTCGGACGTTCTTTTTCCAGGACGATGAAATTTTCGTTCCGCGCACTTTCTTCAAGCCGTTTTTGGAGGAAATACTTTCCCGACCGGAACTGGCCCATATCTCGTTTATATGTCAGGGGCGGATCGATGCCATTCATCCGACCTTCCTGCCGTTGATGCAGAAGGCCCGGTTTCGCACGGCGATCCTGGGCCTGGAAAACTTCTCGCAGCACGTGCTCTCCGAACTCGCGCCCGGCAAACTCGTCGGCTACAAGAAATACTCGGAGTTGGTCGGCGAATTGCTGGCCCACGATATCATGCCGTTCCTCAATATCATTCTGACAACGCCCGGCGCCCGCGTCGTGGATATCGTCGAAAACGTCGCTTGCTGCCTGACGGAGCTCGAGCGCAACTGCAATCTCGGCATGAACCTGTACACCAACAACTGGGCCGGGTCGGCCATGGCCGCGAGGCCCGAGTATGAGGTCGAAGGATTCAATCTGCTGCCCAATGACTTGCAGGTCCGTGAAATCGTCAGACACACCGACGAGGGCTACCAGTTCCTGTTGAAGTGTTTTTCAGAAGCGCACAGCCAACCGAACATCAACTCGTCCAGCCGCTCATTGTTGTTTCTGCTGTTGATCAGCCTGCAATTGCAGGATGAGACCTTCGTCGAGCGCTGCTGGGCTTTGATGGATCGCTATCGCATCCTGCCCGGCACCGAGCCGGCGAAACAGCGGACGTTAATCCGCGATATGATCGCGACCTATTTCAGCCAGCACACGGTCCCTGCCGTGGCACTTGGCGGGAACATGCCGTTCCCGACCGCCCAGGAAGTAACGACCTGATTGCCGTTTGCGGTCGATTTTCAGTACCGGGCATGGTAATCGGTTCAGGCGTTTCTGCCAAAAATGCTTCTCTAGCGATAACAACAGGCTGGGTGGGGAATGGATTTTGAACCTACCGTCGAATGTGCCGTCGTCATTCCGGTGTACAATGAAGAAGCGATCGTTGAGCGAAACTTAAAGGCGCTGGCGGCGCATTTCGACCGCATCGTCGGTCCGGGAAAATGGCGTGCCGCGGTGGTGGATAACAACAGCGCCGATGCGACGGCATCGATTATCGACCAGGTCGGGACAGAGATTCCTGCCATTCAGCGCCTGCATCAGCCGGTTCCGGATTTCGGCAAAGCCGTGGCCTTGGGCCTCGAGAATGCCGCCACGTCTTGGTCGTTCGTGCTCTCAATCGACGAATGGGATGTGCCGTTTTTGTGCTGGGCGTGGGCGCGCCGAAACGATTTCGATCTGTTTGTCGGCACCAAACGCGCGGACCCGACGATTAATGACCAGGCCCCTTATCGGCGAGTCCTCAGTTGGGGTTTGAATGCTTTGCTGCAATTGCTTTTGGACTTTACCGGCACCGATACGCACGGCCCGAAGCTCTTGAACATGCGGGCCATGGCACCGGTGCTCGCCGATTGCGTCATGAGCCGCGGCCAGTTCGACACGGAGTTTGTGTTGAAGGCGCAGCGGCGTGGATTGCGGGTGGTCGAATTGCCGGTGGCCTACGCCGAGCAACGGCCGCCGAGAAATCTGATGATTCGCAAGATTGCCCGAAACGTGCGCGACCTGTTCCGACTTTACGGAACGGTTAAGGCATATCCCTACGCAGGCTCCCTTCGGTTATATCGCTTTCCGCGCGATGAGGTCGTCGCCGAGGCCGAACGGTTATCCGACAAGGCCGAATAACCATGGGCGAATCCGATCGTGCGACGATAGCGATTCCGATTTTGGTCGGGCTGACGTTCGCGGCTTTGCTTTGGTTAATTTCCTATCATCACGGTGCGTTGGCCAGCTTGGGAGGTCAGATTTATTATTTTCAGGGTGCCGCACAATTCTTGAACGGCAATGGGCTCACGGATTGCGACGGCAAGTCGATCTCCTTTATTCCGCCGGGGTATACGTTTCTCCTGATTGCCCTGAAAAGCCTGGGCCTTTCCCTGATTGATAGCGGCAGGCTCATCGGGATTCTGTCCGCCGGCGTTTTCGCGGGCGCTTCGGCTTTTATCCTCATGCACAGTGTCCGTTCCGTCGAACTCATCGGTGCGGGTATTCTCATCACCAATCTGAATCCCGTAGCACTGCGCTGGCACCTGGAGATGACTTCTGATTCCCTGCATGCCACGGCGGTCTTGGTCGTTCTGGCGTCGTTGATCGCGTATACGTCGTCGCGCCATCGCGGCTGGATACTGGCCGCGGCGATCGCCGCCGGGCTAGCCGCTTTGACCCGGTTCATCGGCGTTGCCGTCGTGATGACCGGCGCCCTTTACTTGTTTTTTCTCATTGAGAAGATGGGATGGAAGCGCCGTTTCGCCGATACGTTCATGTTCGGCTTCATTGCGTCCGCGCCCATTAGTTCGTTTGTCTTCTACAACCTTGCGGTCAATGGGACGGCCGGAGGGCAGCGCGGCATTCATTTGTCGCCAGTAACTGAACAGCTGCATGAGTTTTTCGCCGAGATTTCGCGCTGGGGCGTCAATCTCATGGGCGCGTTTGCCCGCGATGCCATCTCCGAGGAGGTCCGCGTAACCGTCTTCGGTTTGATGTTGTTGGCCGGCGCCGGCGCCGCCGTTTATATCACCATCAGAGCGAGCTCCAGCCAAGAGGCGAAAGCCATCTGGCTGCCGTTTATCTTTTCGGTTTTGTACTTCGTCCTAATGGCGGTGATTTCATCGTTGTTGCCGCTGGATGGATTCTCGGGCCGATATACGCTGCCGGTTTTGGCAACGGTACCGCTATGGGGATTGGCCATTGTGGATCGGCTATACCGGCTTGCCGGCGAGCGCCGCCGCTGGCTACGGGGCGGATTTGCGGTCCTGTTGATCGTGGTACTTATCGTTCCGGTCCGAGCGGCCTATGCATTGGTCTCCGGCACCAAGTCTTTCGGCTATCATCAGGTGGCCGCGCCGGCAGTCCGGAATTCGGCATTGGTGCGCGACATTCGGCAGGCTGCCCGCGAGTCTTCAGTGTTTGCCGCCGACAAGAGCGCGGTGCAATTCATGGTCATCCATCTCGACCGGTGTTTCCCCGTGGCAACTCCGACCGATCGTGGCGCGGTGGTGGAGATCGACGATTCGGGTATCGAAACAGGGACCCGGATACTCGGTGCGCCACGGCTTGTTTTTTCCACCCGTACACCGGATGCCGGTCAGCAGCCATCTAAACCCGGCCCTTTGGGAACGATCCGAATCCAGCCGTGAGTGGCGATGTGGTGGTCTAGTTCGCCAGCGACATCGAACTGATGGTTTGGCGGCGGCCTGCCGTTTTTGCGCCGGTTATTTTCTCCAAGTGCTCCATCCCCGAGATGACCTTGCCCCAGACAGTATACTTGCCGTCCAGGAGCCGTGCACGGCCGAGCGCGACGAAGAACTTGCCGTTACCGCTGTCGGGATCGTCGCGGTCGTGCGACAGGCCGAGCGTGCCTTTTTCGAATGGAACATTTGAAAGTTCCGCGTTGATTGTCGGGCCCGCGCCGGGTGGTGCCGCGGTCTCGGCAACGTAGCCGGGACGGACGAACTGGAATTCGAGCCCGTTGAAGGCGCCGCTTTCGACCATTTCGCGGATACGGGCGACGGTATTCGGTGCAAGGTCGGGCCGCATTTCGACAACAACCGGACCAGAGGCCAGGTCCATGATCAATCGGCCGCCGTTCCCGGCGCTGGCGCTTGCGCCCGGGGCGCCCGAGGTCGATTGCGTGGCCTGCCCGTCAGGTGGCGCGATCAACGCCATCATCCGCCCGGATGCGTCGCGGAGCGCGGGGCTCGGATGGTCGAGGAAGCCCGCGCCGGTGCCGCTCATGCGGTAGGTCTGGCCGGCGGAGACCGTCTCCGTGCCGGCCGCGGAGGAAACCTCGGCCACGCCTTCCAGCATGGCGATCTCCGTTGCCGTCGGGGTGGTCAGCAAATCGAACTCTGTGCCGCGGATACCGATGGTGCCGGACGGCGTGTGCCTGCTTGACGACTTTCTCGGCGACGCCGATGTCGTCGGCCATTGACGGTCCAGGAAATGCCGTGACCGCCAGCAATAGGGCGGCGCCAAGATACGAGCGGATGCCGGTGATGTGTCTCATGCGCCGATATCAGCAATCGGCGAGCCAGACTGCAACTGGGCTAACCCTTTGAACACACGAGATTCCCTCTCCGCGCAGATGGATCACCACGTCGATCCGCCCGGCAAATTCTACCTGCTTTTGCTTCCGGCCGCTATTCGACGAAGCTGAACCGGTCGTGTGGCGCATCGGCCAGCAACTGGTCGAAGGCTTCCGCTTTCAGGTGCACGACTGTCTTGTGGTCGCCGGCTTCGAGGTACAATTCGCCGTCGGCCGGCAGCATGTCCTCGACGATGCTCCGCAAGCCGTAGGCTTCGCCCAGCGGTGGCACGGCGCCGACGTCGCAGTCCTTGAACAGCGCCATCAAGTCCTCTTCATCGACCATTTCGACGTCCCGGTCCAAAGCGTACTTCAGTGTCGGGAAGTCGATGTGGCGAGTGGCCGGCAGGATCGCCATCAGATAGCCGGCCTCGTCCTTGAGGACGACGGCCTTCACCATCCGGTCCCCCGGAACATGGGTGGCCTCGGCGTTCTTCATGGCGGAATCGGAAAATCCGTGCACGAGCGTGTCGTAGTCGACGTGCCGGTCGTCCAGGTATTGTTGGAGTGTCAATGCGATACCCATAACGGACCTCCTTGGTCACGAGGTTGGGAAACGCTATTTCAGCTTTCAATTATACCATAAACCGGGTTGGCTTTCACCATCGCTCACTGCCAGGGCAGGGAGAAGGTTTTGACGTTGGTGAAGCTCTTCATCGCTTCGATGACGCCTTCCTTGTAGCCGAGGCCGGAGTCCTTGATGCCGCCGAACGGCGACATTTCGATACGATAGCCCGGCACTTCCCAAATATTGACGGTACCGTGATTGAGCTCGGCGATGAACCGCGTGATATAGTCGAGCCGGTTGGTGCAGACGCCTGACGACAGGCCGAAGTTGGTGCCGTTGGCGACGCGGATGGCATCGTCAATGTCCTTGATACGGATGATCGGGATGGCAGGACCGAAAGTCTCTTCCATCACCAGTTCCGAATCCCACGGCACGTGGTCGACCACGGTCGGCGGGAATACCGCGCCCTCGCGGTTGTTGCCGTATAAAAGCGTCGCGCCGGCCGCGACGGCCTCGGTGACGCGGCGCTGGAAGGTTTTTGCGGCGTCCTCGGTGATCACCGTGCCGATGTCGGTTTCCGGATCGGTGGGATCGCCGTATTTCAGCTTCTTGGCCTTTTCCGTCACCAGTTCGGCGAAGGCGTCAGCGACCTCGTCCACGACCAGAATACGCTTTACCGCGGTGCAGCGTTGGCCGGAGTTCTTGGTGGCGCCGCCGACAGCGAGCGTGGCCGCGCGCTCAAGGTCTGCGTCTTCCATGACGATCAAGGGGGCGTTGCCGCCGAGTTCCAGCACGGTGCGCCGGTAGCCGGCTTTTTCCGCGATCATCTTGCCCACCGGCACGCCCCCGGTGAAGGTGATCAGGTCGATGTGCGGATCGGTGATCATGGCATCGCCGATGTCGGAGGGGAGCCCTGTCACCACCTGGAACATCTCCGGCGGCAGGCCGCATTCATAGAGGATGTCGGCCAACAGGATACAGGTCAGCGGCGTCAGTTCCGTCGGCTTGCAAACCATGCGGTTGTTGGTGGCGATGGAGGGTGCGATCTTGTGCGCCACCATGTTGAGCGGGTGGTTGAACGGCGTGATGGCGCTGATGACCCCTTGCAGCGGGTCGCGCTGGGTGAAGATCTTTCGCTTTTGGCCGTGCGGCGTCAGGTCGCAGGAAAAAATCTCGCCGTCGTCGAGGATGCAGAGTTGGCCCGTCAGGGTGAAGACATCGAAGGAGCGTCCGGCTTCGTAGAGCGAGTCCTTTTTCGAGAGCCCGCATTCGGCAGTGATCAGGTCGGAAATCTCATCTTTCCGCTGGGTGATCATTTCCGCCGTCTTTTGCAGGATCTGCTGGCGCTCATATCGGGTCAGCGTCGGCTTGTAGTCGTTGGCGATCCGGAAGGCCTCCGCCACCTGCGCCGCGCTGGCGCGCGGCACCGTGCCGACGACGCCACCCGTGAAGGGATTGAACACGTCGATGGTGCCGTTGTCGCCGGGGACCTTCTTGCCGCCGATGCGCATGGATTCGTGAATGATATTGGCTTGGACGTCCATGGATGCCTCCCGGTTCTGTGTCAGCCCGCGTGATTGAGGGCGATGTCGAAAATGTCGAAATTGCGCAGCCGGCGGCCCGCGTCGACGCCGTCGACGGGGCGCGTCACCACCAGCGGCACGCGTTGCTCGCTCACCCCGCCGTGCGAGCGGAGTGGTTCCTTCAGTTGGCCCAAGTCGTGGCGTTCGGCGGTGGTGCCGATCACTTTGTGGATGCCGGAGACGACGATGATGTCGCCGAGCCGGTCCTCGGGCAGTTCGAACTCTGCGCAACCGTCGGCGCGGGTGTAGGCGTTGTCGATGCCGTCGACGCTTTCCAGCCGCTTGGCGATCTCGGCGGCGTCGGCGTCGGCCGGCAGGTAGGCGGTGGCGAAGGAGCCGAGCGCGCCGTGGTGCACCACGTAAGGGTCGGTGATCGGCAGGATCACCCGCGCCTTGTCGTCGCCCAGCCATTCGTCCAACAGTGTCTGCAGATAGATCACGTCGGGCGCGCCATCGGCGCCGAATTTGGCGTTCATGCCGTGGTCCGCCGTCAGTGCCAGCACAGCACCCATGGCGTCGAGCTCCCGCCAATAGCTGTCCATCATGGAATAAAAAGCGTCTGCCACCGGCGTGCCGGGCGCGTGCTTGTGCTGGATGTAGTCGGTGGTGGAAAGATACATGATGTCCGGGCGGTGCGCTTCCATCAGCTTCACCCCGGCATCGAAGATGAACTCGGAGAGGTCGGCGGAATAGACGTCTGGGATGTCGCGCCCGACGAAGGCCTGGGCATTGTCGATGCCATTGTCGGCCAGGGTCGTTTCGTCGGCCTTTTCCGAAGAGAAACTGATGGCGCGGCCGGAGGAGAAATCGAGCCCATGGCCCAGCAACCGGCGCAGTTTGTCCTTGGCGGTGACGATGGCGATCTTGGCGCCGGCGTCGTGGAAGGCCTTGAAGATGGTTTCCGTGCGCAGGAACTTGGGGTCGTTCATCATCACTTCCTCGCCGCTGTCGGGGTCGAGGAAGAAGTTGCCGGAGATGCCGTGCACCTTGGGAGGCGTGCCGGTAACGATAGAGAGGTTGTTGGGGTTGGTGAAGCTCGGCACCACGCAGTCGGCGCGGAGATCGCTGCCGCGCTTCAACGCATCCGCCAGGAACGGCATGTGGCCGCCCTCGATGGCCTGTTCGATATATTCCGGCTGCGAGCCGTCGACGCAGACAACAACCAACGGCTGCTTCGGCCAGGCGTAGGTGCGGCCGTTGACGGTGACGTGATCGGGATGTGTGCTCATGCCGCCCCCCTTTCGGGCGTGCCCGACGCGACGCCCATTTCCTGCATGACGTCTGAGACGGCGGAAAGGGTCGCTTTCATTTCCGCTTCGCCCAGGTGCCCGATGCAGCCCATGCGGAACGACGGGGCCACGGTCAGCTTGCCGGGATAGATGATGAAGCCCCGATCCTTTAGGTTGTCGTAGAAGGCCTGGAAATCGAACTTCGGATCGGCCGGCATCTTGAAAGTGATGATGATCGGCGCCTGCAGGTTGTCGGAAAGCAGCGTCTCGAATCCCATCTGCCGCATGCCGTCGATCAGAAGCCTGGCGTTGGCGCTGTAGCGCGCATTGCGGCCCGCAACACCACCTTCTTCCTCGAACTGTCGGATGGCGGCATCGAAGGCAACGATCACGTGGGTCGGCGGCGTGAAGCGCCACTGGTTGTTGGCTTCCATCGCCTGCCATTGATCATAAAGATCGAGGCTCAGGGAATGAGCGTTGCCTTTCGCTTCCTCAAGCGCGTCTTTGCGGATCAGCACGAAGCCCATCCCCGGCACCCCTTCCAGGCACTTGTTGGAGGACGCCATGACCGCGTCGAACGCGACCTTCCTGGCATCGAGCCCGATGGCGCCGAAGGCGCTCATGGCGTCGATCAGGAGACGCCGTCCCTGTTTGGCGACGACCTCGGCGATGGCCTCGATGGGATTGAGAATGCCCGACGTGGTCTCGCAGTGAACGACGAGAACGTGCGTGATGTCCGCGTCGGCGGCCAGCAGGGCTTCGACGTCGGCGGCTTCGGGCGGTGTGTCCTCGGCGGTTTCCAGCGTCACGCATTCGCGGCCAAGGTATTCGATGATCTTCACCATGCGGTGCCCGTAGGCGCCGTTGATGACCACCAGCGCCTTGCCGTCGCGCGGCAGCAGCGTGCCAATGGCGGCCTCGACGGCAAAGGTACCGCTGCCCTGGATCGGCACGCAAACGTGGGTGTCGGCGGCGTTGGCGATGGCCAGCAGGCTGTCGCGCACGCGGGCGTTGGTGGCGATGAAGGTGGCGTCACGCGAGCCCCAGTCATGCAGCATCGCTTCCTTGGTCTCGTGCGACGTGGTCAGCGGACCCGGGGTCAGCAGAAGGGGATCGTTGGGAGTTATGGACATGGTCGGCCTCGAAGTTGTTTTGGTAACGATACGCGCCCGGTGTTTAGGGATTGTGACGCCGTCGCGGGCTTTCGGCGCGGCACCGTTTCCGATGCCCAATTTGGATTCTTTGTTTAATTAGTCAAATCGATAATATATATATTTATTATCGATTTAAACGATGTAATGGAGTTCTCCATGTATTACGCGCAATTGCGCGCCTTTCATGCGGTCGCGGTCCACGGCGGTTTCAGCAAGGCCGCGGAATCCCTAGGGTTAACCCAGCCGACGCTGTCCGACCAGGTGAAGAAGCTGGAGCGCGATTTCGACGTGGCGTTGTTCAACCGGGTGCGCAAGCGCTCCACCCTGACCGAGACCGGCCGGCGCTTGTTCGAGATTACCGGATCCATGCTCGACATGGAATTGCAGGCGATCGATCTTCTGTCGGAAACTGCGGCGCTCCGGGATGGCCAACTGACCATCGCCGCCGATGCGCCGTTTCACGTGCTCAGGGTCATTGGAGAGTTCCGCCGGCAATTTCCCGGCGTCTCGGTCGCCCTGAATATCGGAAACTCGGAAGCCATCATGGCGCAACTGCTGGAGTTCCGCGCCGATATCGGCGTCCTCGCGAGCGTGCCGGAGGATCCGCGCCTCAAGGTGATGACGCTGCGTGACGACCCGCTGGTTGCCGTGGTGCCGACCGGCCATCCCTGGGCCCGGGCTGGGGCGGTGGATTTCGGCGAATTGCAGGGCCAGGACGTGATCCTGCGTGAGCGAGGCTCGACCACGCGGCGTTTGATCGAGGACGAGTTCCAGCGCCGTGCCATGACGCCCGCGACGCTGATCGAAATCGAGGGCCGCGAAAGCGTGGGCGAGGCAGTGGCGGCGGGCATCGGTATCGGTTTCGTTTCCGAGCCCGAGTTCGGCCACGACAACCGTCTCGCCATGGTACGGCTCAAGGGGTGTGAGCTGGGCATGCGCGAATCGATGGTCTGCCTGGATGCGCGTCACGCCACCCGCACCGTCGCGGCGTTCTGGGACGTCGCGGCGATGTGAAAGCTTGCGATTTTAATTAAATGGTATTAACGTACTAAAATATGATAAAATACAGAAAGTCCTCATTCCATGAGCCAGTCCACCGCATCTGCAGCGCCGACATCGCACCTCCGGGCCCTGAAGCCGGAGGATTTGGAACGGGTCATTGCCATTGACAGTCAAGCTGGCGGCCGAAGCCGGCGGGAGTTTTTCGTCAAGCGGCTTGAGGCGGCACTTACCCATAAAGGGCGTTTCATCGCGCTTGCCGTCGACGCGGACGGGGCCTTACAAGGCTACGCCATTGCACGCCTGCAAGGTGGTGAGTTCGGCGATCAACGCATTGCCGCCGTTCTCGACGTCATTGGGGTTGATGCCGCGTTCCGCCATGCCGGTCTCGGCCACGATCTGATTAACGGCATATCCACGTACCTCGCTGAGCGCGGAGTACGCGAGATGCGCACCCAAGTGGGTTGGCGCGACCAGGGAATCGTTGGCTTTTTCGCATCCGCCGGGTTCGAGTTGTCGCCGCATCTGGTCCTGGAGCGGGATGCCGGGCGTGAGGAGACCGCGGGAGGCGAGGGGCCCGACCTTGCCGGCTTGCGTGTCGACGATTCCGGAATGGCGGACTTCAGTGATCCCGACGGCGATGATTTCGAAGCCCTGTCGCGCGATAAGGTACGGGTCCGTTCCATGGCCGAAGTAGATTTGGCGGCAATCCAGCGTATCGATGAGAAATTAACCGGCAACGACCGCCAGGACTATTTCGAGGCCAAACTTGATGAAGCGCTGAAGGAAAGCGGCGTTCGAGTTTCCTTGGTGGCAGAAATCGACGGACTGGCGGTGGGGTATCTTATGGCGCGGGTCGATTTCGGGGAGTACGGTCGCGCCGAGAGCGTCGCGGTGATGGATACGCTGGGTGTCAATCCCAATCAAGCGGGCACCGGTATCGGTTCGGCGCTGCTTTCGCAACTGCTGGCGAACCTGGATGCGCTACGGGTCGAGCGCGTAAGGACCCGCGTGCGCTGGGACCAGTTTCAGCTATGCCGATTCTTCAAATACCATGGCTTCGAGCCGGCGCAGCAACTGTCTCTCAGCCGTGCTGTGACCTAGCGACAATCGAGCGTCTCGCCGTTCAGATCGCAACTCGCTTCCGCCAGCTTGACGAAAGTTTCCGTCACCGCTTCCGGCGGCTTCACGGAATTGGGATTTTCGCCGGGCATGGCCTGGGCGCGCATGGCGGTGCGGGTGCCGCCGGGATTGACCAGGTTGACCCGCAGGCGCGATTTGGCGTTTTCCTTGGCGTAGATCTTGGCCATCATCTCCAGGCCCGCCTTGGATACGGCGTAGGCCGACCAGTAGGCGCGCGGTTCGGCACCGACGGATGACGTGACGAAGATGGCGCGCCCGGCGTCGGAGCGTTGCAGCAGCGGGTCCATGGAACGCAGCAAACGCCAGTTGGCGGTCAGGTTGACTGCCATCGTCTGCTCCCACACCTTGGGGTCGATGTGGCCCAGGGGGCTGAGCGTTCCCAGGATGCCGGCGTTGCCGACCAGGATATCCAGGTGCCCGAAGCGTTCGTGCAGGGCCGCGCCCATGTGGTCGATTTCGTCGTAGTCGGTCAAGTCCATGGGCACCAGGGTCGCCGGCGTGCCGGTGATCTTCTGGATTTCGTCGTCCAGTTCCTCGAGCGCGCCGGTGGTACGGGCCACTAGAACCAAATGCGCGCCTTCCTCGGCAAAGCGGCGCGCCACGGCGGCGCCAATGCCGCGCGATGCACCGGTGACAAGCGCGATGCGCCCCTGCAGACGGCCTTCACTCATGGCTCAGGCGCGCTCGTCCAGAAGGGTGAGCAGCGTCGGCGTCGGATCGGCTTCGCGGTCGGTGAGGCTGATCGGGTAGTCGCCGGAGAAACAGGCATCGCAGAATTGCGGCGCCACGTCGTTGCGCCCGGGCATGCCCACCGCGCGATAAAGCCCGTCGATGGAAATGAACGCGAGGCTGTCGACCTTGATCTGTTCGGCCATGCCGGCGACGTCGTAGCGCCCGGCCAGCAGTTCCTCGCGCGACGGCGTGTCGATGCCGTAGAAGCACGAATGCGTGGTCGGCGGCGAGGAGATGCGCATGTGCACTTCGGCGGCGCCGGCGCTTCGGACCATTTCGACAATCTTCATGGACGTGGTGCCGCGGACGATGGAATCGTCGATCAGCACCACTCGCTTGCCCTTCAGGTAACCGGTGTTGGCATTGTGCTTGAGGCGCACGCCCAGGTGCCGGATCTGGTCGGTGGGTTCAATGAAGGTGCGGCCCACGTAGTGGTTGCGGATGATGCCGAGTTCGAACGGAACGCCGGCTTCCTGTGCGTAGCCGATGGCCGACGGCACGCCGGAATCGGGGACCGGCACAACCACATCGGCATCGACGTGGCTCTCGCGCGCCAGTTCGGCGCCGATGTTTTTGCGTGCGGTATAGACGTTGCGGCCGTCCAGGACCGAGTCCGGGCGGGCGAAATAGATGTATTCGAAGATGCAGAATCGCGACGGCCGTTTGTTGAAAGGCTTGATCGAATGCAGGCCCTTTTCGTCGACGATGACGATTTCGCCGGCCTCCACGTCGCGCACATATTCGGCGCCGATGATATCCAACGCGCAGGTCTCGGACGTAATCACGTAGGAATCACCCAAACGGCCCAAGATCAACGGCCGCACGCCGTAAGGGTCGCGCGCGCCGATCAGTTTCTTCTGGGTGATGGCGACCAACGAATAGGCGCCTTCCAGTTGCGTCAACGCATCGGTCAGGCGGTCGACGACGCGACCGTATTCGCTGATGGCGATGAGCTGGATGATGGTTTCGGTGTCGGAGGTGGATTGGAACAGGCAGCCCCGCTCCACTAGCCGTCGGCGCACGTTGTAGGCGTTGGTCAGGTTGCCGTTGTGGGCAACCGCAAGGCCGCCAAACTTGAACTCGGCGAACAGCGGCTGGACGTTGCGGATGACGGTCTCGCCGCTGGTCGAATAACGCACGTGGCCGATGGCGACGTGGCCCTGCAGCCGGTCCATGGTCGCCGGCGTATTGAAGTTGTCACCGACCAGGCCGAGCGCCCGATGGCTGTGGAACTGCTCACCGTCGTAGGCGACGATGCCGGCGGACTCTTGTCCCCGGTGCTGCAGTGCGTGCAGTCCGAGCGCCGTGTGCGCGGCGGCGTCGGGATGGCCAAAGATGCCGAACACGCCACATTCGTCGTGGAAATGGTCGTCGTCGATATCGACGGGCGGGTGATGTGAACTCATGGTCGCTAGCCTACCATTTCTACCGGGTATTTCCGATCAATCGATCCATGTCCTGGCGCTGACCCTGGCCGTAGCCGTCGCGTGGATCGGCGTCGGCGGCTTTCGGTTTCGGCGTGATGATGTCGAGAACCACCTTGCCGGCATCCGCAGCCCCCGTCGAAGTGCTGGCGCCGCCGCCCGAACCGCCGTAGCGGTCCGGCAGAAGCTTGATGAGCTCCTTGGCCGCGGGTTCGATCAACTGCATGGACCGCGCGTCGCGGATGAAGGGCGGTTGCTTTTCCTTGGGCATCACCAGTTCCAACCCGATGTAGGCAAGCACCACGATCAGCGCGCCGCGTACCAGGCCGAACAGGAAGCCGAGCGCCCGGTCGAGGGCGTTCAGGGCACTGGCCTGCACGGTTTTCGAGATGCCACGCGTCACCATCGAAAGGATCACCAGGGTGAAGACGAAGATGACGACACCTGCCGTCAGGTCGGCGGCCAGTTCCATGGGGATCAACTGGCGTATGTAGGGCTGCAGGTAGGGGAAACCGTAGAAGGTGGCGAAGATGGCGCCGACCCAGCCGACGATGGCCAGCACTTCATGCACGAAACCGCGTGCATAGGCGAGCAGCGCCGAGATCAGCAGCACGGCGATGACGGCGATGTCGAAGATGTTCACCGGCAGGTTTTCGAGCTGTTCCATGCTCAGTGCCCCTCCACGCCAACCGCCGGGCCGAGCGCGCGCAGCGGCGGCGATGCCTTGCCCGCGCCGTCAAGGCCGCCGAACAGCAGCACGAGGTCGTCCAGGTGCTCGATCTGGGTCAGGGTCAGGTTGGTGTGCAGGCGTTTCGCCTTGCCGCCGGTGCCTTTGCCGATAGCCGGCAGAATGGCGCGGGTGAAGCCGAGTTTCTCGGCTTCCTTCAGTCGGGCTTCCATCTGCGACACGGCACGCACCTCACCGGAAAGGCCAACTTCGCCGAAAACGACGGTCTCGCCGGGTACCGGCATTGCCGTCACCGAAGAGACCAATGCCGCGGCGACGGCCAGGTCCGCGGCCGGCTCGCGAATACGCAAGCCGCCCGCGACGTTGAGATACACCTCGGCCCCCGCCAGGGCAACACCGCAGCGCGCCTCCAATACGGCCATGATCATCGCCAAGCGCCCGGAATCCCATCCGACCACGGCGCGGCGCGGCGTCGCCTGTTGCGACGGCGCGATCAGCGATTGGATTTCCACCAGCATCGGGCGCGACCCTTCCATCCCGGCAAACACGGACGCACCGGTGACCTCGCCGTGATGATCGGCGAGGAACAGGGCGGAAGGGTTCGGCACTTCGTGCAGGCCGGTCTCGGTCATTTCGAAGACGCCGATCTCGTCGGCAGGGCCGAAACGGTTTTTCACCGAACGCAGGATGCGGAACTGATGGCTTGGGTCGCCTTCGAAATAGAGCACCGTGTCGACCATGTGTTCGAGCACGCGCGGGCCGGCGATGGTGCCTTCCTTGGTGACGTGGCCGACCAGGATCAACGCGAACCCTTGGCGTTTCGCGGCGCGAATCAGTTCCTGCGCCGAGGTGCGGACCTGTGCGACCGTGCCCGGCGCCGAATCGAGGGTATCGACGTACATGCACTGGATCGAATCGATGACCACGATATCCGGCGCGCCGGCGCCCTCCAAGGTGGTGACGATATCGCGTACCGACGTCGCCGCCGCCAGCCCCACGGTCGCTTCCGCCAGACCGAGTCGTTCCGCGCGCAGGCGCAACTGGTCGATGGCTTCCTCGCCGGAGATATAGGCGCAGGAAAAGCCGCCGGCGAGTGCCGCCGCCACCTGCATCAAAAGCGTCGACTTGCCGATGCCCGGATCGCCGCCGACAAGCGTCGCTGAGCCCGGCACCAGTCCGCCGCCGGATACCCGATCGAACTCCGCAATGGCCGTAACCCGCCGGGGTGGTTGCTTTTCCTTGCCCTTGAGCCCGACGAACTCGATCCTGCGGCCCTTGCCCTTGCCGAGGCCCTTGGGCGCGGCCTCGGGGGCCTGCTCTTCCGAAAGGGTATTCCATTCGCCGCAAGCATCGCAGCGCCCGCCCCATTTCGAAAACGATGCGCCGCATGCGGCACAGACGTAGGTGGTCGTTTTTCGCGCCAACGAGGGCCCTTTCCCGTTGAGCCCGAGGGGCTCGTGCGTTGCTTATGCCATAGAGGATTCCGGCCAGCGGCACAACCGGTTGATCTATGGGGGCAGATGATTTACCTCAAATTCACCAAGCGCCGAACCCAATAGGATCAGGGCCACGCGATTCCGGTCCGAAGATTGGACGAAACGATGGCGAACCCGCCGACCGACGATTTCAACGAAGCCTATCCTGTGCAGCGGCGTTTCCGGCGCTGGGCGCTGCCGGCGGCGGTGGTGACCTTCGGGGTTCTGTTGTTTCTTGTCGGGTTCGGCGGAACCCGGCTGATTGAGGGGGTCTATCTCAATCTGGCGGAGGGGCGCGCACGGACGATCCTGACGGCCATTGAAGACCACGTGCCGGAGCCGTGGGGACTGATGGTTTCCGGCGGCGAACCGGCCGAGGTCTATGCCGGTCCCGGTGGTGACGCATTGCGGAAGGTGCTGGACGGCGAGGTCAAGGAATTGAGTTTGGAGCAACTCAAGGTCTATGACGCGCGGGGCGTCATTGTGTTCAGTACCGAGGCCGGCCAGATCGGCACGTCCGATCCCAGCGATGCCTTCCTGCGCGCTATCGAGAGCGGCAAGAAAACCGTCGTGCGCAAGGACCAACCGGACGGTTCGTCGCTGTATGAACTTTACGTGCCGTTGGCTGCCAATGGCGGACGCTCGCACGTGGTGTTCGAACTCTACGAGACCACCCGGCAATTGAATGTGGTGCTGGTTTCCACGCTGCTCCCGGCGGTGGCGGTGCCGGGACTGTTGCTGATTGTGCTGTTCATTGCGCTGGATCGGCTGATCGGCGGTGCCCAACGCGATATCGAGGGACGCACGCGGCTGGTCAACGAGTTGCGCGGCAAGCTCGAACGCCTGGTCTCCGATTCCGCCGTCGATGCCGCCGTCGGTTCCGTCGGCAAGGGGCGCATCGCATCGCGCAAGGTGGTGGTGACGCTGTTCTATTCGGACATCCGCGACTTCACCGGCTTTTCGGAAACCCGACCGCCGGAAGAGGTGGTCGCTTTCCTCAATCAATTGATGGACTTGCAGGTGCGCGCCATCACGGCGGAGGGCGGTGACGTCGACAAGATGATCGGTGACGCGGTGCTGGCGCGTTTCGATGGGGAGGGCGCAGAACGGCGCGCCGTCGCCGCTGCCCGGCGTGTCTTGACCGAGATCGCCGCCGGGGATTTCCCGCGCCAGGTTGGCATCGGCATTTTCACCGGCGAGGTCATCTCCGGCGCCGTCGGCGGCGAGCAACGCATGGACTTCACCGTCATCGGCGACAGCGTGAACATTTCCGCCAGGCTCTGTTCGGCGGCGGCGGGCGGCGAACTGGTGGTCGATGGCGCGACATTGGAGAGCGCCGCCGATGACGGGTTCGGGCCTGGGGAAGAGATCACCGTCAAGGGCCGGCGCGATCCGCTGAAAGTGCGGCGCTGGCGGCTCACGCCGTCCGGCTGAGCCGCCCGAGCAGGCGGTCGAGCGACAGGCTGCCGCCACCGTTGAGCGCGAGATAAAGCAAAGGCAAAACCCACAACAGCCGCTGATCGCTGACGATGGCATCCTGGACGCGGTCGAACGGCACGCCGATGGCCTTGGCGTCGAGGCCGTGGAATTGGATGTCGACGAAGGTCATCACCACGATGAAGCCGATCATCGCCAGGCTGGAAAGCCGCGTCAACAAACCGAGCAGGATCATCAGCGGAACCAGGAATTCGGCATAGGCGCCGAGGTGCACGACCAGCCCCCAGGGCAGGAAAGCGATCTTGGTGGGATCATAACCGGCGGCTTCGGCGATGGGCGGCAGGATCTGGGCGTAGGCGCCGACCTCAGCTTGCAGGATGCCGGGAAAGCCGCTGCCGAGCTTGGTCGCGGCGGAGTTCCAGAAATAGCCCAGCAGCACGCTGGAAAACGCCAGCCGCGCCGCCAGGCCCATGAACCAACCATCCGTAATGCGGCTGAGGTTGTCGAACAGGGTGTCGTGCAGGGTTTCGAGTTTCTGGATCAACACGGCAATTCTTCCTTCGGTTCAATGTGGGTATCTGTAAATCCGGTGACGGCGCCGATGCCAAAAAGCTCGGCCAGCGCGGATGACGGATCGGGAGCGTCCGCGCGGTCCAGGCGTTCGAGGGCTTTCCCAAGCGGGGCGCCGCGACTTAGGGCCTTGATGAATGCATAGACCGGCGCGGCGACGGCGCGGACCTCGACCGACCAGCCGGGGCGTAGGACCAGGGCGCAATCGCCCGTTTGCGCCAGCCCGGACCCGGTTGCCACGGGGGCGTCCCCCTGATGCGCCTGCCAGATGGAGAGCACCGGCCATTCCGATGTCAGCAGGCGGAGCGACGGATGCAATTCCAGGCGCAAGCCTGCAAGGCGCTGGTCGCTCAATCCTTGCAGGGTGTCGATCCCGACCGGGTCGGAGTCGGCGGCGTGATAGGCCTCGGTGCGGGCTTGCTCCAGCCGTGCCACGTCGGCGAGATAGGGAACCACGTCGGCCGGTTCGAAAGCGGCGATGAAATCCGGGAAGTCCCGGCCATAGTGCAACAGCACCGGCGACGCCGGCGGCATGGCGCGCACGAAGGCACTGGCCATGGCATCGAAGAATTCATCGCCGACCAACGCCGCGACGACGGGGAAGCCATCCCGCAAGGCCTCACACAACCCCTTGATGACGTTGTTGCGATAGACCGCGAAGCGGTCCTTGGCCGAGCGGCCGAAATCCCCGGCGATGCCGGAAGGTATGTCCTTGCCGGGGTCGAGCAGGGCGGCGGCGAAGCCAAATTGCGTCTCAGGCCACATGGCGCGCGCCCGGTTGCGAAATCTCGGCCAGGACGGCGTCGGCCCGCAACGCTTCCGCCTGCAGCGTCGTCCAATCGGGGATGTCGTTGTCCCACTCGATCAACGTCGGCTTGGGACCTCCAAGCGTCAGCGCCTGGCGATAGAGTGCCCAGACCGGGTCGGCCACGGCGCGGTCGTGCGCGTCGATCAGCAACAGGGCACCATCGTCAGCGCGGTCCTCGGCATGGCCGGCCAGGTGGATTTCCCCGACCGGCGCCATCGGAAAGCGGCTGAGGTAGTCGTGCGGATCGTCGCCGTGATTGGTGCAGGAGACGAAGACGTTGTTGACGTCGAGCAAGATGCCGCAGCCGGTGCGGCGCGCCAGTTCGGCGATGAACTCGGTTTCGGTCCAGCTGCTTGCCTCGAACCGGAGATAGGTGGCCGGGTTCTCGATCAGGATGCGGCGGCCGAGATGCGTCTGCACCTGGTCCACGTGGCGGCCAACCTGGTCGAGGGTCTCGCCGGTGTAGGGAAGGGCGAGCAGGTCGTTGAAGAACCGTCCCTGATGCGTCGACCAGGCCAGGTGCTCGGAAACCAGCTCGGGCTGGAACCGCTCGACCAGCGCCTTCAAGCGGTCCAGGTGATCGCGGTCGAGATCGCCGGCGCCGCCGATGGATAGGCCGACGCCGTGCAAAGACAGCGGGAAGCGTTCGCGGACGCGCGCCAGGACGGCCAGCGGCGGACCGCCGTCGCCCATGTAGTTCTCCGGGTGAACCTCGAACCAGCCGGTTTCCGGAACACCGTCGAGAACGTCCTCGTAGTGGCGGGGCTTGAGCCCGACACCGGCGCGCGCCCGGGTCATCGCTGGCGCCCGCTTAGCTCGGGATGTCGCGCTTCAGCGGTTGCAGGCTGCCCATGCGATCGCCCGGCAGCTTCATGGTCTCGCAGGTGCCCTTGGGCACCAGCTTCCAGGCGTTACCCTGGTAGTCGATGGTCGACGTGCCGGCGCAGGACGTGCCGGGCCCGGCGGCGCAGTCGTTCTTGCCGGCGAGGGAGACGCCGTAGCATTTCTCGTTCTCGGCCGCCTGGCCGGCGCCCGGAAGCGTGGCGGTGGCGGAAGCGGCAAGGGCGCCGGCGACGATGGCGGCGGTGGTCAGTTTACGGTGCATGTATGGTCTCCTGATCGTGTTCGAGATGAGGCCCGGCAATGCACCGGGCGTGGGGAGAGGGATGCCAGACCGGCGGCCCGGCGGGAACTAACGTTTCCTCACATGTCGGTGAAAAGCGCGCGAGCGAAAACCGGGGAGCCCGATGTGCCGCGTGAAAATCGTTTCGGAAGCGTTTTTTCGGGGTCAAAAACCATTTATTTTCAATGACATCGAAAAAAATATGGGAAACGAACCCAATTTTTCCCCACCGCCGCGCGCCGGGGATGGCCGGCTCGTCAGTGGGCCTTGGCGGCGCATGTCTCCAGCGGTCTCGGCGCCTGACCCACATTCCAACCGTCATGCGCGGGCTTGACCCGCGTATCCACGACTTCAAGGCCCGGTATCGCAACCAACAAAGACGTGGATGCCCGGATCAAGTCCGGGCATGACGAAAATGAAGGTGGCGAGCGAAAAGTTTGCGGGTTGGAAGCACTTGATTCCAAACATTTTCTAAAAAAATCTCAGGAACGAACCCAATTTCACTCCACCCGTCGTCCCCGCGAAGGCGGGGACCCACTTGATGCCGAAGGCATCATCCTGATCGCACGTCGGAGCAAGCCGACAGGCCCAATGGATTCCCGCCTTCGCGGGAATGACGATGTTGTTAGGGCTGAACCCAATCGGCTCCAAACCATGGAACCCTCGGCCCCGGCCCAAATCGTATTCGATTGTAAAATAGCGGCCCGCCGCCGGCCGGAACCGACGCGGCGAATCGCATATAGCACGACCTTTTCAAAAAGTCAATAAATTCCTATTAATAGGTTTTATGTTCAGCAGCCATTGGACGAGGGCCTGGTTTCGAGCGGGAAGGGGGCTTCGATAGCTCCGCAAGAAAACTTATGCTGGTGACCCGGAACCGTCGCTGATTCAAGAAACGACAGACGACACGGCTTGAATTTGCATCCCCATGGGGTGCGGGCTAGGGAGCGTTTGTCGATCGGCGGCTTGGTTCAAAAGGTTCCCTGAAAACCAGACCGGCGCCGACCCTTTTCTCGATACGGAAGGTCGGCGCCGGCTGGTTGCAGAGGTCGGAATTACCTCTCGATGACGAGGAACATCGCGCTGCCTTCGCGCATCAGGTTCATGGCGACGACGGGGCCGGCTGATTTCACGACGCTGGCAAAATCTTCGAGGTTGCGCACCGGCCTGCGGTTCACGGCGACGATCATGTCACCGTCGCGCAGTCCGTAACGCCAGGCGGGGCTGCGCTCAGCCACCTTAGCGATAGCGACGCCCCGCTCGACGTCGTGACCCTGCGAACCATGGCCCGCGGGCATGTCGCGGAACACTGCTCCCGCGAGCTCGGGCGCGACCTTGTCGCCAGGGAGTTCGGCAGTCGTCATGCGGCCGACCTCGACGGACTTGGTTATCCCCTTGCCATCGCGGATAAGATCAAGGGCGACGCGCTCGCCTTTCTGCACCAACCCGACGCGGTTTCGGAGATCGGACGAGTTGTGGACTTGTTTGCCGTCGAGGGCGAGGATCACGTCACCTGCCTTGATTCCGGCCTTGGCCGCCGGCGAGTGTTCGTCGACGTTGGTAACGATGGCGCCGGTGGTCTTATCGATGCCGAGCGCATCAGCGATATCGGGGGTCAGGTCCTGGATGACGACACCGAGCCGTCCGCGCCGCACCTCGCCGAAGCGCACTAACTGGCTCATCACCGACTTGACCATGTTCGACGGGACCGCGAAGCCGATGCCGACGTTGCCGCCACCGGGACCGAGGATTGCCGTATTGATGCCAATCATCTCCCCCTTTGAATTTATCAATGCGCCGCCGGAGTTGCCGGGGTTGATGGAGGCGTCTGTCTGGATGAAGTCCTCGTAGCCCTCGATGCCGAGGCCGGAGCGCCCGAGCGCACTGACGATGCCCGACGTCACTGTCTGGCCGAGCGCGAAGGGATTGCCGATGGCGATCACCACGTCGCCGACGCGGACACGTTCGGAAAGGCCGAGCCGAACGGCGGTCAGGTGATCGGCCTTGATCTGCAACAACGCGATATCGGTGTCCGGGTCGGTGCCGATCAGCTTGGCGTTGAATTGCCGGCCGTCCTTGAGAGTCACCTGGATATTACTGGCGTGGTCGATGACGTGGTTATTGGTCAGCACATAGCCCTTGGCGGCATCGACGATGACGCCGGAACCGGCGCTCATGCCTTCGCGTTCGACAGGCTCCTGGGGTTGCTGCGACTGCCCGAAGAACTGGCGGAAGAACGGATCGCTGAGCAACGGGTTCGGGCCAACTTTCTTGCGGGTCTTGACGGCAATGTTGACGACGCCGGGCGTTACCTTTTCGAGCAGTGGCGCGATGGTCAGCACGCCGCGATGGTCCTCGAAGAAGGGAGCGGAAGCATGGGTCGGCTTGGAACCGCCCGTGACGGTGGCGAAGGCGCCGCCGGCGACAATGCCGGCGACGGCCACAACCGCCAAGGATTTTCGGATGGTTAACATGGGTGGATTCTCCTGTTCTCAATAGAGCCTCGAAAACCGGCGGGCCCCGCGGGACCTCCGCGGTTAGCGTGGCGCAGGGCGCCGGAATGATCGGTCTTGGATGTGGCATCAGCTTGGGCGGCGACGCCGGTAGGTTGGCGCGGGGCCGCCGGCCGCCACGCAACATCGGATAAACCGGGAAAATGGCAAGTTGATGTCTCTGCGGGGGAAATTCCGAGGCACCGCGGCCACGAGGTCGTTTCTGATCAACAGGATTTCAGGAAACTACTCGAACGCCGCTTCGCGCAAATCCTAAACGGAACGATCTCGGAGGCCCGCAGTTGGCTGTTGCCGGACAATTCCAATCCCTCCAGATACCTTCCGCTCTCGACCCCAATTCAGTCGTCATGCGCGGGTCAAGCCCGGCCATGACGAGGCGGGGCGGGGTGTCGTCTATTGGCTCATTCCAACGCATCGCATCCGCGCCGCGGCGACGGCCTGGATGGGGAGGGGGGCGCTAGGCCCGGAGCGCCATCCGGATCGGGCCGGTGGTGCGGCCGTGGATGAACTGGTCGAGGATTTCGTTGCCCGATGCGTCGACCTCGTCCACCGGGCCGGACCAGGCGATCACGCCGTCATAGAGCATGGCGATCCTGTCGCCGATCTTGCGCGCGGACTGCATGTCGTGGGTGATGGTCAGCGCGGTGGCGCCGACCTTGTCGTTGACGGCGATGATCAGGTCGTTGATGACGTCCGCCATGATCGGATCGAGGCCGGTGGTCGGCTCATCGAAGAAGATGATCGCCGGGTCGTGCGCGATGGCGCGCGCCAGCCCGACGCGTTTTTGCATGCCGAACGACAGATCGGCCGGCGACAAATCGCAGACGTTCTCCCCCAACCCAACGAGAGCGAGTTTGTCGAGTGCCAGGCCGCGCGCGTCGTGCCGGCTGACCTTGTTCTGCGCCAACAGGCCGAAGGCGACGTTTTCCCAGACCGGCAAGCTGTCGAACAGCGCCGCACCCTGGAACATGACGCCGATCTGGTCGTTCATGCGTTCGCGCTCGGCCGGTTTCATGGCCAGCACGTCCTGGCCGTCGATTTCGATGACGCCCCGGTCGGGGGTCAACAGGCCGAGGATGCACTTGATGGTCACCGACTTGCCGGTGCCCGATCCGCCGATGATGACCACCGATTCCCCCTCGGCGATGTCGAGATCGACGCCGGCCAGGACCCGCTTCGGCCCGAAGGCCTTGTGCACGCCCTTGAGGGAGATCTTGGTACTCATTTGGCGAAGAAGATTTCCGTCAGGATGTAGTCGAAGCAGAGGATCAGGATCGAGGCCGAGACCACCGCGTTGGTGGTCGCCTGGCCGACGCCCTGGGCACCGCCCTTGGAATGATAGCCGTGATAGCAGCCCATCAGGGTGATCAGGAAACCGAACACCGAGGCTTTCACCAAACCGGAAATGACGTCGGAGGCCTCCAGGAATTCCCAGGTGTTCTTGAGGTAATTGGCCGGATTGAAGCCGAGCTTGTAGACGCTCACCAGATAGCCGCCGAAGACGCCGATGATATCGGCGATGAACACCAGCACCGGCAGCATGGTGACGCCGGCGATCAGCCGGGGCGCCACCAGGTACTTCATCGGGTTGGTCGACAACGTGGTCAGCGCGTCGATCTGTTCGGTGACGCGCATGGTGCCGATCTCGGCGGCCATGGCCGCGCCGATCCGCCCCGCCACCATCAGGCCGGCCAGCACCGGGCCCAATTCGCGGGTGATTGAGAGCACGACAACGTTGGCAATGGCGCCTTCCGCCGAGAAGCGCGCGAAGCCGGTGTAACTTTGCAATGCCAGCACCATGCCGGCGAACACCGCCGTCAGGCCGACCACGGGCAACGAGTAGTAGCCGATCTCGACCATCTGGCGGCCGATGATGCGGAAGTACCAGGGCGCGCGGAAACAGTGCGAGGTGCCGTCGATGGTGAAGATGGTCAGCCGCCCGGCGGTGGCCAGGAAGCCCAGGAACACGCGTCCGACCGCTTGCAGGAAGCGGATCGGGTGAAGGATCGATTCGGAAGTGCCGGTTTCGTTCATCTGCGCTGCCCGTATTCCTTCCTGTTTCCCGTCATCCGCCCAGGTAACGGCGATGATAGCGCCGGCCCAGGCTGGTGAGTATCTCATATCCGATGGTGCCGGCCAGCGCCGCCACCTCGTCGACGGCGATATGCGGCCCAATCAGTTCCGCCCAGTCGCCGGGCCGGCAGGTTTCCGGCGCCACGTCGCTGACGTCGAGCATGGTCAGGTCCATGGTCACCCGCCCGATGACCGGTACCGGCCGGCCGCCGATGTAGGCGCGCCCACCGCCGCTGAGCGAACGCAGGTACCCATCCGCGTAGCCCGCCGATACGGTAGCGATTCTCATGGGTTTTTCAACGCTATAGGTGGCCCCGTAGCTGACGGTCTCGCCGGGCGCGGCATTCCGTACCTGCAGGATGCGGGCGTCGAGGGAGACCACCGGACGCATCGGGTTATCGCGACCCGGCGTCGGGTTGCAGCCATAGAGCGCGACGCCGGGGCGGACGACATCGCCCCGGTATTCCGGGCCCAGGAAGATGCCCGACGAATTGGCGAAACTGCTGCGCCCCATGGGCAGGATTTCCCTGGCCCGGCGGAAGCGTGCAAGCTGGTCGGCGTTCTGGCTGGTCTCCTCGTCGGCGGAGGCGAAATGCGACATCACCAGGCGAATGTCGAGCCCGTCGAGCAGGCTCGCGTCCCCGGCGATGGCGTCCAGTTCGTCCGGCGGCAGGCCTAAGCGCAGCATGCCGGTATCGACGTGAATGTCGCATGGGCGTTGGGCGGCGCCGCAGGCCGATTTCCAGCGCGCGATCTCGTCGAGGCTGCCGAGCGCCGGGACTAGATGGTGCTCGATGTAGGCTTCCTCCGCGCCGGGCAGGAGGCCGTTCAGGATATGGATGTCGGCATCGGCGAGCAGGCTCCGGAGCCGCACGCCTTCGCCCACGTGGGCGACGAAGAAGGTCCGGCAGCCCTCCGCCCAGAGGCGCGGCGCGGCCTGTGCGATGCCGGTGCCGTAGGCGTCGGCCTTGACCACGGCGGCGGCTTCGGCGCCGCCGGCGGTGTCGCGCATCAGCCGGTAGTTGGCCGCGAGCGCATCCAGATCGACGGTAAGCACCGCGCCGGCGAGATGCGAGGGAACGCTGTTTTCGATCATGACCGGCCAACCATGCGCCGAGCCGGGGCCGGGCTCAAGGCCCCGGATAGCCGTCGTCGTGCTGGATGTCGAGATCGCCGAAGCGGGTGAATTGGCCGTCGAACATCAGTTTCACCGTGCCGATCGGGCCGTGGCGCTGCTTGGCGACGATCACCTCGGCGATATTGTGGACGCGGGCCAGGCGTTCTTCCCAGTTGGTGATGCGCTGGGCGAACTTGTCGGCGCCTTCGTCGGCGCGTTGCTTGGGTTCGGCCTTCTCCAGGTAATATTCGTCGCGGTAGATGAAGGTGACCACGTCGGCGTCCTGTTCGATGGAACCCGATTCACGCAAGTCCGCGAGCTGCGGGCGCTTGTCCTCGCGGTTTTCCACCTGGCGCGACAACTGCGACAGCGCGATCACCGGCACGTGCAGTTCCTTGGCCAGGGTCTTGAGCCCACGGGTGATCTCGGAAACCTCCTGCACGCGGTTGTCGTTGCGCGATCCGGCCGAACCGGAGATGAGCTGCAGGTAATCGACGATGATCAGCCCCAGCTTGTGTTGGCGTTTCAGCCGCCTGGCCCGGGTGCGGAGCGCGCTCACCGTCAGCGCCGGGGTGTCATCGATGAACACCGGGACCTGATGCAGCATCTGGCTGGCCTGCACCAGCCGGGTGAATTCATCGTTGGTGAGTTCGCCCTTGCGCATGCGGTCCGATGAAATGTTCGACTGCTCGGAAAGGATACGCGCGGCCAACTGTTCGGCCGACATTTCCAGCGAGAAGAACCCGACGACCGCGCCTTCGTCGCCATGGGTTTCCAGGTAATCCTTGGCGGCGTTGTAGGCGATGTTGGTGGCGAGCGCCGTCTTGCCCATCGCCGGGCGCCCGGCGAGGATGATCAGATCGGAGGGGTGCAGGCCGCCCATCAGGCGGTCGAAATCCCGAAAGCCGGACCCGACACCGGCAAGCTTGCCTTCGCGCTTGTGCGCGGCCTCGGCAACCGCGATGGCCTTGAGGATCGATTCCTTGAAGGCCAAGAAGCCGCCTTCATAGCTGCCCGACGTGGCCAGGTCGTAGAGGCTCTGTTCGGCCAACTCGATCTGGGACGAGGCGGTATCTCCCACGTCGCCCTTGTAGGCGCGGTTGACGACATCTTCGCCCAGGTTGATGAGCTCGCGCTTGAGGAAGAGGTCGTAGACGATGCGGCCGTATTCCTGGGCGTTGATGACGGTCACGGCCGATGACGTGATTTCATCCAGGTAGGCGGGGCCGCCGATCTCACCGAGGCTCTCTTCTTGCTCGAAGTAGCGCTGCAGGGTGATGGAATCGGCAATCTGGCCGCGTTCGATCAGCTTGGCGCAGGCCTCATAGATGCGGCCGTGCTGGGCGAGGGCGAAGTGCCCGCCCTGAAGGTAATCCGACACCATCTCGTAGGCGCGGTTGTTGGCGAAGATCGCCCCCAGCAAGGCCTTCTCGGCTTGGATGTTGTGCGGCAGGCGCCGGAACGGTGTCGGCTGCATGGATTCGACGGTATCGTCGAAGGCGGCGTTGCCGTCGAATTCGGCGGGCGGTGGAAGGGTGGTTGGCATGGCGCCGGATATTATAAACGATCGGCGAAGTCCGATAGCGCTGAGACTCGGGACAAGTCAATCGAGTGGGGATGAAACCCTTGTAAACCCTTGGGCTTGTGGATTTCGGGCATAGCCTGTGGATAACTGCGTCAGGCGCTGCGAAGTTCCGTACGGGCCGAATCGGGATTCGCTTCGCGCTCGCGCATGTAGTCGCGCGTCAGCGGCAGGATGTCGCGCGATTTCGACAGTTGAATCTGGAACACCACGCTGTCGAGCCGCCGGAATGCCAATTCGGAGACGACCAGGTAGTATTCCCACATGCGGGCGAAGGATTCGTTGTAGAGATCGATCACTTGGTCGCGTTTGGCCAAGAAGCGCTCGCGCCAGTGGCGGATGGTCTCGGCGTAGTGCAAGCGCATGACCTCGATATCGGTGGTCCAGAGGCCGGCGCGCTCGATATGGGGCAGGACCTCCGACAATGCCGGGCTGTAGCCGCCGGGGAAGATGTAGCGGCGAATCCACGGATCGGTCGAGCCGGGGCCGTTGGCGCGGCCGATGGTGTGCAGCACGGCGACGCCGTTGTCGTTGAGCAGCCGCGAGACCTGCTCGAAGAAGGCCTTGTAGTGGTTGATGCCGACGTGCTCGAACATGCCGACGGAGACGATCCGGTCGTAGGTGCCGCTGTGCTGGCGGTAATCCTGGTTGAGGAAGGTGACACGGCCGTCCAATCCCGCTTCCTTGGCGCGGTGGAGGGCGGTTTCCAACTGCGGCTCGGATAGGGTCAGGCCGACGACATCCACGTCGGCGGCGCGCGCCAGGCTCATGGCCAGCCCGCCCCAGCCGCAGCCGATGTCGAGCACCCGCTGGCCCGGCTCCATGTAGAGCTTCGCCGCAAGGCGGTTCTTCTTGTGCATCTGCGCCGCTTCGAGGCTGTCATCCGGGTGGCGGAAGTAGGCACATGAATATTGCATGTCGTCGTCGAGGAAGAGCCGGTAGAAACTGCGCGTCAGGTCGTAATGATGGGCGACGTTGCGGTGCGAGCGTTTTACCGGATTGTACTGCTGCAGGCGGCGGAACACCTCGGCCGAGTTCAGAAGGCGTGACGCCGGGCCCAGGGTATCGTCGGTCATGTTCGACGCGATCAGGTCGATGAGATCGAAGATGCCGCCGTTTTCGACGGTCAAGGTGCCGTTCATGTAGGCTTCGCCGGCGGCGATCTCTGGATGCAGATAGAGCTTCCAGTGCAGCCTGCGGTCATGCAGCCGCACGGTGACTTGCGGTTCGCCCTCACCGCAAACATGCGCGCGACCGTCGGCATCGATGATCGTCAACGACCCGTGTCGGATCAGTCTTTCATAAAAGCGTGCCAGCAACACAGGAACCCGCCACCCCGGCGGCAGGCCTCAACCCGGGCGTTGCCGCCGTATCCATGTCCGTTGTCCCTAACTCAAACACAATTTTAACACGGAAAAAATGTGGATGGGAAGTTTGGAATCAATCGAAAAAAAGACGGCGCGTCCGTTTCCAGACGCGCCGTCGATTCGTCCGCTTGGGTGCGCTGTGCTATTCGGTCTTCGTTTCCTCGCCTTCGTCGGACGCATCGTCACCGGTCTCGTCGGTTTCCGGTTCCGCGTCAGCGGCGGTTTCGACTTCTTGCGGCTGCGCATCCTCGTGCGCTTCCTCGGAAGCGGTTTCGGCGTCGTGCACGGCTTCCTCGGCGGCGCCTTCCTCGAAAATTTCCTCGGCGTGCTCGGCCACGGCTTCGGCGGCGGCGGCAAGCGCGGTGTCGGCTTCCTCGGCGGCGGCGCGTGCTTCTTCCTCGGCCTGGCTCAGAACGGCCTTGCCGGTTTCGGCCTGGATTTCCGCTTCGTCGACCGAGCGGGCCACGTTGGCGGTGACCATGACGGTGACTTCCGGATGCAGCGACAGCGCGACCTCATGCAGGCCGAGCGTCTTGATCGGACGATCCAGACGCACTTGGCTGCGGTCGACGGTGTAGCCGCCTTCCGTCAGGCCATCGGCAACGTCACGGGCATTGACCGAGCCGTAGAGCTGGCCCGATTCACCGGCTTGGCGCACCAGCACGACGCTGGCGCCTTCCATTTTGGCGGCCACCGCCTCGGCTTCCGAGCGGCGCTCCAGGTTCTGCGCCTCGAGCTGCGCTTTCTCGGTTTCGAAGCGCGCCTTGTTTTCCGGCGTCGCACGAAGCGCCTTGCCGCGCGGCAACAGGTAATTGCGGGCGAAGCCGGGCTTGACTTTGACCTCGTCGCCCATCTGGCCCAGCTTTTCCACTCGTTCCAACAGGATAACTTGCATCGTTCCTACTCCTCTGGCCTTCTCGGCTCGGCGCGTGAGCGCTGAAAATCTCTAGTCCTCTTCGGGTCGACCCGTCGGACCGTTTTGCGGGCCTGGTGGAGCGATACGCCCGCGCAGGCCGAACCATTGTTCGACGACCCCGATCCCGGCGACCACCAACGCGGCCCAGACCGAGATCACGATCACCAGGTAGAACGCCACCAACAACGGTTTGGTGGCATTCACCCGGCGGGCCAGGGTGTGGAACACCGCAAGCCCTAGAAAGAAGTACGGCAAAGCCAGAACCATCGCCAGGTTGCGGCCCATGTACTCCCACTCTCCCGATCCGGCCAGAGCCAGCGCCGCGGCGCCGACAAGTGGCCAGGACAGCCATCCCGGCAATTCCAGCCCCGCGTAATTGGGACTCGGACGCCGGTTGCGGCCGAAGCGGACCAGGAGACCCTGGGCGATGGCGGCGTTGACCGCCAGCATCACCAGCCAACTCGTCGACACCGCGCCGGGAAACAGCGGCGTCATCGCGCTGGCGAACCGCGTGCGATTCGCCGCCTCGACCTCCGGAGCCATTTGTCCCAGGACAAGCCCCAGATGCTCGGCGACGTAACCGCTCAAGCCGGCGTCTCCCACTGCCAGGGCCGCCAACACCAGCAGCCCGGCGGCGAAAGCCGCCATCACCGAAATCACTTGGCCCGGATCCATCCATAAGGTGTTTCCGCTGCCATTGGCGCCGACAGCCCCGGTGCGGGCCATGAGCGCCAGCTTGACGACCATCCATGTCGGTCCGGCATGGATGAGCGCAAATACGCCGGCCGTCAGCCAACCGCCGAAAAATCCCATCGCCGTGGTCCCTGCAAGGGCGGCGATGGCGGCGGCTCGCGGGCCGTAACTCAACCCCGCCAAAAGCATTGGCAGCGGGGCGAGGTAGACAAGGACCAAGGCAAGGAAGCTGCCGCTCAGGAACGCCACGGTGGCGATTGCACTGGTCAAGCCAGCGCTGACGGCGGCAAGGGCCTCGCGGGTCATCGTCTGGGTCCGTACCCGGCCTGAACTCCTACTGTTCGCAGTAGGGCATCAGGGCCAGATAGCGGGCACGTTTGATCGCCTGCGACAGTTCACGCTGTTTCTTCGCGGAAACGGCGGTGATGCGGCTCGGCACGATCTTGCCGCGCTCGGAGACAAAGCGGCCCAGGAGTTTCAGGTCCTTGTAGTCGATCACCGGCGCATTGGGGCCAGCGAAGGGGCAGCTCTTGCGGCGGCGGAAAAACGAAGGCTTGCTCATGCCTCATCTCCTTTGCTTTCTGCGTCGTCCGCGGCCTTCGGCGTTTCTTCGGCCGCCGGGGCGTCGCTCGGTGCATCACGGCGCGGTGCGCGGTCACGGTCGCCGCCACGGCGTGGGCGGTCGTCGCGGTCCTTGTTGCGCATCATCGCGGACGGGCCCTCTTCGAACTCGTCGATGCGAAGCGTCATGTAGCGCAGCACGTCTTCATTGATCCGCATCTGGCGTTCCATTTCGTGCAACGCCGGCGCCGGAGCGTCGAAGTTGAGCAGCACGTAATGGCCCTTGCGGTTCTTCTTGATCTTGTAAGCCATCGTGCGAAGGCCCCAGTTCTCGCGCTTGGCGATGGAACCACCGGCATCGGTAATGACTTTTTCGAAGGCTTCGGTCAGGCCATCCACCTGGGCGGCGGAAATGTCCTGGCGTGCGATGAACACGCTTTCGTAATTAGGCAAATCGATTTCTCCTTCCTACGGATTGTCTCATCCGTGTGCCACCATTGGCCACGGCATAGCCGGCACGCCACAACGCCCCGGCAGGAAGACTTAAGGCGGCGCACTATACACTTTCGCATCTTCGGCGCAAGAGCGAACAGCGCCCGGCGGCGGCAATTCGCTAGCGATCAGTTTCTGGATAAATTAACACAAACGATATATGATTATTGTTGTGATCTTATATCCTAGGTTGCGTGAATTTCTTTGCGATCCGCGCCCACACGTGATTGGTCATGCATATGGATCAGGCTGTCGATCAAACCCACGCGCGCCCCGGCGGATTCCCCAAGAATCCGGACGGCACGATCGATTGGGAAGTGGTCTTCGAAGCGCCCGACACCGGGTTTTTGACGCTCGTTCAACAGGCCCGTTCGCTGGACGGACTGAGCGCCTGTACCCGGGTGATCGTCGACCAGCTATTCACCCGCAAGAACGACGAGCCCGAGCGCACCCGCCTCTATCAGGAGCTCGAAGCCCTGATCGCCAGGAGCGAGACCGTGGAAGCGGCAAGGGATTCCATCGTCCGGCTGCTGCGCGCCATCAAGCAAGAACGCCTGTTGAAGGCGGCGGCCTATACCGCCAACCGCAGCCAACGCAAGTTCAAGCGCAAGGGCGGCGCCGAGGAACGCCGCGATGACGAAGTCCTGCGCCAGATGTTCAGCGTCAAGAAGCCGTTGGTCCTGGCAATCGTCAGCTTATGGATCCTGGCTTCGGTGGTCATCGGGGTCGGCCTTTTCCTGATGGACGGGGACGAAACGGAAACCGTCGCGGAGACGCGGTCGGCGCCCGTCGCCACGCCCGCGGCCGAACCGCCCGCGCCGGCCGCGGATCCCGCTCCGGTGCCGAAAAAGCCCGCGCCGGAGAAGCCGGAGGTCGTGAAAAAGCCGGTGAAAGCAGTCCCCGAATATCCAAAGGTCATTCACATGCGGCCGATGTTCCACACCGTCGGCGCTACCCGCATGCAGAAGGGCTATACCTATTACCAGGCGGCCCTGGTGGTCGAAAGCCGGGAGGCTTATTCCGCCGTTTGCACGCGCCTGCCGTCGGTTCGTGACGTGATCAACACCGCGCTGTCGCAGGCGCTTCCCAGACAGGGGCTGGCGAATGGCCGTGAATTGGCGGCGGCGGGCGCCTGGGCGGTGTCGAAGTTCGCAGCCAAGTTCGGCCCCGGCGTTGTTGCGCGGGTGGATTTTTTGGCGGACGGCGATAGCAACTTCCGTCCGCGCGCCATTCCCTGTCGCTGAGGTCCGGCGTCGAGGCGGCTGGGCGCTTGACAGCGCAACGCCAGCGGCTATCACTCAGCGGATATTTCGGTTTCATGAAGTTTCCATGAATGGGGGGCGGCGATGACGCGAGCTTTCGTTTTTCCGGGGCAGGGGTCCCAGGCGGTCGGCATGGGCAAGGAACTTGCCGATGCGTTTCCTGCGGCGCGAGACGTGTTCCAGGAGGTCGATGAAGCGCTCGGCCAAAATCTGTCCAACCTGATGTTCGACGGCCCTGAAGACCAACTGACCCTCACGGAAAACGCTCAGCCGGCGCTGATGGCCATGAGCATCGCGGTGGTGCGGGTGTTGCATTCGGAGGGCGGGTTCGAATTGGTCGGCGGCGCCAGCCACGTGGCCGGTCATTCCCTGGGTGAGTATTCGGCGCATGCGGCCGTCGGCGTGTTTTCGCTCGCTGACACGGCGCGCCTGCTGAAGACCCGCGGCCGCGCCATGCAGGAAGCGGTGCCGGTGGGCGAGGGGGCGATGGCCGCCCTGCTGGGGCTGTCGCCAGAGGATGCGACCGCCGTGGCGGAAGCCGCCGCCGGCGATGGTGTTTGCGATTTCGCCAATGACAATGCGGACGGCCAGGTCGTGGTTTCCGGCTCCAAGGCATCGGTGGAGCGTGCCGTCGAACTGGCCAAGGAAAAGGGTGCAAAACGCGCCGTGCTGTTGCCGGTGAGCGCGCCCTTCCATTGCGCCCTGATGGCGCCGGCCGCGGATGTCATGGCCGAGGCCCTGGCCGGCGTCACCATGTCGGATCCGCTGCTGCCGGTGGTCGCCAACGTCACCGCGCAGCCGGTCACCGAAGCCACCGAGGCGCGGCGCCTACTGGTTGAGCAGGTTACCGGCCGGGTGCGCTGGCGCGAATGCGTGCTGGCGATGAAAGCTGCCGGCGTTACCGAACTGGTGGAAGTGGGCGCCGGCAAGGTGCTCTCCGGCCTGGCCAGGCGAATCGACCGCGAACTCGGCGCGCAGAGCATCGGCACGCCAGCCGATGTCGAGGCTTTCCTGGCGAACTAGGGCGCGGCCCGTTATTTGCTGTCGATGGCGGTGACGCCGTTCCAGTCCGGCCCCGGCGGGGTTTCGGCGAATTGCCGGCATTTCTCCAGCAGCACGGCGACCGCGCCGTCGTCGGGTGCCTCGTCGTGCAGCTTCTGCAGGATGTTGACCGCCAAATCGAAGTCGCGGTGCAGGTAGAAATCGAAGGCTTCCTCGTAACGGGATGCCTGCTGCATGCGCTCGTCGCCGATGTAGAAGGCCGCATCCGGATCGCGCTCGCCCATGAGCTCGTAGAGTGTCATGGGGATAGTGGTGCCTTTCGCCGTGACGATATCGATACGCCGTAGAACGTAATCGCGCGACACCTTGCGCCGGATCGGCTCGCTGACCAGGATTTGCGTGCCGTAGATCTTGTTCAGGCCTTCGATACGCGCCGCCAGGTTCACCATCGGGCCGAGACAGGTGTATTGCAACCGGTCGGCCGCGCCCATGTTGCCGACCAGTGCCTCGCCGGAATGCAGGCCGAAGCGGGTGCGCATGATCGGCTCCCCGGCGGCCAGGAATTCCTCGTTCAGGTCTTCCGACATCTGCCGCGCGGTGAGCACGCCGCGGCAGGCGTTGTCGATGTGGAATTCGTCGTCGGCGGGGGCATTCCACATGGCCATGATGGCGTCGCCGATATACTTGTCGATGGTGCCGCGGTTGGCCTGAATGGCGAATGACATGCGCTCGAAATAAAGCGACGTCTTTTCCAGGACCTGTTCCGTGTCCATGCGTTCGGTCAGCGTCGTGAAGCCCTCGATGTCGCTGAACATCAAGGTCACGTTGCGTTTGGTGCCGCCGACCGTCGCTGCCTGGCCGGATTGCACCAGGGTCCGCACCAAATCGCGCGGAACGTAACGCAAGAAGGTGTCCAGCGCACCGCGCATCCGCTCCATCGATCCCTGCAGGGAACTGATCTCGTCGAACGGCGACACCGGCGTGTCTGCCGACGAAAGGTTCAAATCGGAAATTCTATCCGCCATGTCGCGCAGCCGGATCACCGGCAACGCAATCCATCCGGCGAGCAGCGTGACCACCAAAATGGCCAGAACGAAGACGGCAAGGGTAAAGACCGCCGAGCGTTGCAGGCTGGCGCGCAGGCGTTCAGTGAAATCGCGGGTGTCGGCGACGCTGATGATCTTCCAGTCGAGAAGCTTTTGGTCGCCAGCCGGTTTCAGGGAAGCGACGAAGTCGCCCAGGTCGGTTTCGAAACCGTGGCTGCCGTCGATGTCGGTCGTCTCGCGGGCGATCCGCATGGCGGTGACGCCGGCTCGAAGTTGCGGATCGTCGACGGCGTGCAGCGGCGTGATCTGCAACTTACCGTCGTCCGTTCGGCGAAAGATTTTCTCCAGGTCGTGATGGGCGATCAGGTTGTCGCTGCCGTCGATGATGGCGATGGTGCCGTTTTCGCCCGGGCGCAGCCTTTTCATCAACTGGGCCAGGTTGGTCAACGGCAGGTCGACGCCGATGACCGCGCCGCCGACGTTCGTTGCCGGCACCGAAATGGTGATGCCGTGCCGTTTCAGGCTGGCGAATACATAGACATCGGAGAACGAGGTGCGGCCGTTGGTCAGGGCCTCCTTGAACCAGCCGCGCGCACGCGGGTCGTAGGCGGTCGGGGCCGGTGCCGTGCCGGCGGCGTCGGTGAGGCTTTTGCCGTCACTGTCGAAGAACCACCAGATTTCGCGGCGTGCGGTTTCATCGGCGCCGCCTTCGATGACCCTCAATCCGTTGGCCGCCTCGGTGGGGACGCCGGGGACGTCGCGGCTCGTGCCGTCTGGATTGCGGAAGTTGATGGCCTGGACGAACCCGCCATCGGGAAAGCCGACGAAGGTTCCGTAGATGTTGGGGTCGTGGCGAAGTGAGCGCAGCAGGTAGGCATGCAGCGACGCCGGGTTCTTCCAATCGAGGACGTCCGCCGGCAGGTCGGCGACGCCGGAGGCGACGATGCGCGCGCGGCCGAGGACGCCGTCGATATTTTGCTTGGCGATGTCGACGGCGTTTTCCACCAACTGATGGGCGGTGCGGACGATCTCGCGCTGGTTCTCGGTGAAATTGATGTAGGCGACGAAAAACACCGCCAGCGTCATCGAAATGATAAAGGCACCGGTGACCGTCAGCCGAATGGGCAGGTTTCTCAATTTCATCGCATACGACCGAAATTCGCTTTGGCGAACCACCAGTGACCCATATGCTCCCGGGTTTGTAAACTTAAACACAACCCCTTATGCGATAAAATTAATCGCGATTGCTTATTCGATTTCGCCGTCATTTGGCGATGGCGGCGGTCTCGACGGCGCGAATCTCCTCTGGCGACAGGCTAAACGAAAAGACCTCCAGGTCGGTTTTCATGTGCTGGGCGTCGGTGGTGCCGGTAAGCGGGATCATCCCCGCATCAAGGGCAAACCGAAAGATCACCTGGTCGATGCCCTTGCCGTGGCGCTTGGCGATCTCGGCCATGCCGGGGTGTTTTCCCAATTGCCGGTTGGCCGTGAGCAGCGAGAACCCCTGATAGACGATGCCCTGTTTGGCGCAGAAATCCCGCACTGGCTTGTCCCAGGCGCGTGCCGCGTAGCAGCGGTTCTGGACGAAGCTGGGCTGGACCTCGGCTTTGGCGCTGAGCAATTGGAGTTGCTTCAGGTTCATGTTGCTCACGCCGAGAAGCCGGGCCAGGCCGTCCTTGTGCAATGCCTCCATGGTTCGCCAGGCGGCCCAATCGGCGGCGGCGAGTCCGTCGCGGACCGTCGGGCCGTGCAGGATGTAGCTGTCGACGAAATCGACCCCGAGATGTTCCAGGGACATCTTCATGGATTGCCGGACCTGCGCCGCCACGGGGGCATTTTCGTCATAGGGCAGGCGGTGGTCCTGGCCGCGCCGGTGAGTGAACTTGGTCTGCAAAAAGACCTGTTCGCGCGTCAACATGCCGCGCGCCTTTACCCCGGCGACCGCTTTGCCGACGGCGGCCTCGAAATAGTGCTTGCGTTGATTGGCCGTATCGATGCCGCGAAACCCCATCCCCAAGGCCAAAGTGGTCAAGGCTTCGGTGCGGTCTTCCTTCCACGCGGTCCCGTACAGGAAGCGCGGCACCCGGACACCGTTGATCTGGAGAAACCGGCCAGTGTTTCCACTTGATTCAGAATAAGACATAAGTTATATTCTATAGGCATAGGTTAAAAGACATATAACGGTTCGTCGCGCGACCCGCTGTGTTCGACGATAAAGCTATACAAGGTATCGGTGAAAGGCCAAAGGGGTGCTGCCATGATTGCCAATGAATGGTTCGACAACTTCTCCACTGGGGACGAGGCCCTGGATGGTGAACGCCGGGACTTGTTCGACATGCTGGACGCCTATTGCCACGAAGCCGCCAACGCGCCGCGACGCCCGGTCAATCTGACGGTGAACGTCGATATCATCGGCGCCCGCATGCTCGATCATGTGGACCATCTGGACCAGCGGATGGACGGCGCCGACATGGCGTTGCGCGCCAACCACGCGCGTGCGCGCGAGGATCTGCACCGGCTCATCAACACATTTCGCCGCACCTCCATCGAACGGCCGGAAACCTTCGACATGGCGGAATTCACAGACGAAATGCGCCAATGGCTGCGCGCCCAGGTGCTGACCGCGCATCTGGCCCTCGATCCGGAATTCTCCGCCATCGAAAGCGCCGCCTGATCCCCGGTCCGCACCGGCCGTCGGTGCGTCGGCATTTTTTGGTGGACGCGTTCCGCGTGATCGGGCATCCCCAATCGGATATGCTGATGAAGAGCTGATCACGGAGACTACCGAACATGTTTGATTTGAGCGGAAAAACCGCGCTCGTCACCGGCGCTTCCGGGGGAATCGGCGGTGCCATCGCGCGCTGCCTGAAGGCGGCGGGCGCCACCGTGGCCCTGTCGGGACGCCAGGTGGAGGCGCTGCAGGCGCTGGCCGCCGAACTGGGCGAGGGGGCGCACGTGGTGCCGGCCGACCTGTCCTCGGCGGAAGGCGCAGAGCAACTGATCAAGGACGCCACCGATGCCATGGGCGGCGTCGATATCTTGGTCAACAACGCCGGCCTGACGCGCGACAACCTGGCCATGCGTCTCAAGGACGAGGACTGGCAGGCCGTCATCGACGTCAACCTGACGGCAACCTTCCGCCTGTCGCGCGCCGTCATGCGCGGCATGATGAAGGGCCGCTGGGGGCGAATCATCAACATTACCTCCATCGTCGGTGTTACCGGCAATGCCGGACAGGCCAACTATGCCGCTTCCAAGGCAGGCATGATCGGCATGTCGAAATCGCTGGCCCAGGAACTGGCGAGCCGCGGCGTGACGGTCAACTGCGTGGCGCCCGGATTCATCGCCACCGCCATGACCGATGCGCTTTCCGACGATCAGAAGGAAAACCTGCTCGGCGGCATTCCCGCCGGGCGCATGGGGACGGTCGATGACATCGCCGCCGCCTGCGTCTATCTGGCCAGCGACGAAGCCGCCTACGTCACCGGCCAGACCCTGCACGTGAACGGCGGCATGGCAATGATTTGAACACCGGGAGAAGCGGGAAATGGCGGCGGTTTTCGCGGCTGGTCAATGACACGAAAGTGTGTTACCTAACCCCCGTTTCGCGTCGCCGCTCGTTCTGCGGCCGCGCGCCAGACCAGATTTTTCAATTAGTTAGGATACGGGGAAACCGACATGAGTGATGTTGCGGATCGGGTGAAAAAGATCGTCATCGAACACCTGGGCGTGGACGAAGACAAGGTCGTCGAGAACGCCAACTTCATCGAAGACCTGGGCGCTGACAGCCTCGACACCGTTGAATTGGTGATGGCTTTCGAAGAAGAATTCGGTTGCGAGATTCCGGACGACGCCGCCGAGAACATCTCGACCATCAAGAACGCCATCGACTTCATCGAATCCCAGCAGGGCTGATCAGCCCCCGCGAGAGCGCCGGCGAACCTGTGAGGGTTGAGGGCCGGCGTTTTCATTGGGATATCGGGCTACCGGAATAGCGAGTGGACATGAGACGTGTCGTTGTGACCGGAATGGGCATGGTGTCGTCCCTGGGGGTCGGAGTTAAGACCAACTGGGACGGCCTGTTGGCCTCTAAGTCCGGTATCCGAAAAATCGAGAACTTCGACGTCACCGACCTGCCGGCCAAGATCGGCGGTCAGGTGCCGGAGGGGCCGACCGAAGATGGCTTGTTCAATGCCGACGACTGGGTGACGCCCAAGGATCGCCGGCGCATGGACAAATTCATTGTCTACGGGCTCGCCGCCGCCGAGCAGGCGGTGCAGGATTCCGGCTGGGTCGCGGACGAAGAAGAAAAGGCCTGGCGCTCCGGCGTCCTGATCGGTTCGGGCATCGGCGGCCTGTCGGAGATTTCCGATGGTGCGATCACCGTCAAGGATGGACGGGCACGGCGTTTGAGCCCGTTCTTCATTCCCGCCAGCCTGATCAACCTGGTATCCGGGCATGTTTCCATCCGCAACGGCTTCAAAGGACCGAACCATGCGGTGGTGACGGCGTGCTCGACCGGTGCCCATGCCATCGGCGATGCGGCGCGAATCATCATGTGGGACGATGCGGACGTCATGGTGGCCGGCGGCGCCGAAGCCGCCATCTGCTCGCTGGGTGTGGCCGGGTTCTGCGCGGCACGCGCGCTTTCCACAAACTTCAACGACACCCCGGAGAAAGCCTCGCGTCCGTGGGACAAGGACCGCGACGGTTTCGTCATGGGCGACGGCGCCGGTGTCGTGGTGCTGGAGGAACTGGAGCACGCCAAGAAGCGCGGCGCCAAGATCTACGGCGAACTCGTCGGTTATGGCATGTCCGGCGATGCCCACCATATCACCGCGCCAGCCCCGGATGGCAACGGCGGTTACCGCTGCATGGCGGCGGCGCTTAAGCGCGCCGGCCTGAACTCGGAAGACATCGATTACGTCAATGCCCACGGCACTTCGACCCCCTTGGGCGACGAGATCGAGCTCGGCGCCGTCAAGCGGCTGTTCGGCGATCACGCCTACAATATCTCCATGTCGTCGACCAAGTCCGCCATCGGCCACCTCTTGGGTGCCGCCGGTGCGGTCGAGGCCATTTTTTCGATCCTCGCCATGAACAACGGCGTGGTGCCGCCGACGTTGAACCTGGAGAACCCGTCCGACGGCTGCGACATCGATTTGGTGCCGTTGACGCCGAAGGAACGCAAGGTCCGGACCGTGCTTTCGAACTCCTTCGGGTTCGGCGGCACCAACGCGTCGCTTGTCTTCAAGGCCTTCGAATAAGCCGGGCGCCGAGCCTCCCCAGAAACCGCGCCGTCGCGCCGGGCGGGTTTTCGCCGCGATCTTCACTGTCGCCGTCGTCATCGCGGCCGGATTTTCCGGTGGCGCTTGGCTGTGGCTGGAAAGCCGTTTCAACGGACCGGGCGGCCTTGCCGAGGAACGCATTCTGATCATCCCGAAGGGTGACGGGCCGGCCGCCATCGCGCGCGATCTGCAGAATGCCGGTATCGTCGCCGACGCGCGGGTGTTTCGCTGGGGGCTCAGGCTATTCGGTGACGAGGCGCCCCTGCGTGCCGGGGAATTCGCCTTTCCCGCCGCCGTCAGCCCCGCCGATGCGGCCAGAATCCTGCAAAGCGGCCGCACCGTGCAACGCCGCCTGACCATCGCGGAGGGACTCAGCCGGGCCGAAATCGCGAGTCTTCTGGCCGCTGCTCCTGGCGCCGTCGGCGCTGTCGGCGAACTTCCGGAGGAGGGTTGGCTGCTGCCGGAGACCTATCACTATACCTTCGGTGAGCCGCGCCGCGAGATTCTGCAGCGCATGCATGAGGCGATGGCCGAAACGGCGGAGGCGCTATGGCTTCGTCGCGCGCCGGATTCGCCGCTCAGTTCCGTGCGCGAGGCCGTGATCCTGGCTTCCATCGTCGAAAAGGAAACCGGTGTCGCCGCCGAACGCGCGCGCGTCGCGGCGGTGTTCATCAATCGCCTCAACCGCGGTATGCGCCTGCAATCGGACCCGACCGTGGTCTATGGGCTGACACGCGGGGAAAAGCCCCTCGATCGCCCGCTTACCCGCGCCGACCTGCAGAGCCGAACGCCTTACAATACCTATGTCGTCAAGGGGCTGCCGCCGACCGCCATTGCCAACCCCGGCCGTGCCGCGTTGGAGGCGGTGCTGCGTCCCGCCGAAAGCGACGACCTCTACTTCGTTGCCGACGGTAGCGGTGGCCATGCCTTTGCCAAGACCCTGAAGGGTCACCAGGCGAATGTCGCCAGATGGCGCAAGATCGAGCGCCAACGGCGGAACGGCAAACCCTGACGTTTCCGACAAAGAAAAAGCCCCGGCGGGCATCCGCCGGGGCCTTGTTTATTTGGTTTGACCGTCGGCTTAGCAGCCGGCGGTGCATTTGCCCATGGCGTCGAATTCCATGGTCTGGCCGCTGAGCGGGATATGGACCGGCATCTTGGCGGCTTTCTGGAAGATGTCCGTGCGGGTGCCGGCGATGACCTTGCCGCCCTTGGTCGCTTCCTCGTTGGCGTGCGAGGCGATGACGGCGTTCGGTTTCACCAGCTCATTGACCACGTAGGCCGCTTCCGTCGGGCCGGTGGTGAAGGTGTCGCCGATGTTCATGACGGCCAGCTTGGCGCCGTAGAAGCCGCGCACGACGCTGTCTTGCTCGGCGGTGATGCCGGTGTCGCCGGAAAGGTAGGCGACGAGGCCGTTAGAGAACTTCAGCACGTAACCGGTGGGGGGGCCGACATAACCGGAAAACCCTGCCGCCTTCATCATCTTGCCGAGTTCGCCGCCGATGAAATCGGGCGCCAGGCCGTTGGAATGGGTCGCGGGCACGGTCGAGATGCCGACGCCGCCGACGGTCTTCGTGGCGCCGAAACGGGCCAGGATGGAATCCTTCGGGTTCCCGCCATTGGCTTTCAGCTTGCCGGCGAAGAAAGGCGGCATTTCGCTGCCGGTGACGATCTTCGCCTTCTTGGCCAGCGCGATGTTGACGGTGTTGGTGTTGGGCGTCGCGTTGACCGAAACGTCGGGCTTGCCGCAGGTGCCGGAGTTGACGCCTTTCATGTGGCGGTTGCCGGCATGGTCGCCGTGCATATGGCTGACCAAAAGCACGTCGATCTTGCCGAGCCGCGGATCATCGGCACCGGCAACGGAACGGCCGGCATCATAGAGAATGCGCGTGCCGTTGGGATCCTCGAAGATCATCGCCCGGTCGAGCCGGCAGAACTCGCCGGTGACGCCTCCCAACGGCGTCACTTTCACGGTCTGGGCTTGAACGCCGCCCGCCGTGACGCCGACAGCGAATAGCGCTGCGGCCGGTAGAATGTACGAAAATAGCCTCATGATCACCTCCCTGTTTGAGACATTGACCTTGTAAATTTGGGGCTCCCGGCTTGGAAATCAATCGATCTTGGGTGACCAGGTCAGCCCCGCGCCGGAGAGCGACGCGGGGCCGAAGTCGCCAGGAGAAAGACGACGGGGCTGTCAGTTTTTCGGCGCGCGAAACGGCTTGTGGCAACCGCCACAGGCTCCGCCGACGGCACCGAAGTTGGCCTTGAGCGCATCGAGGCCATTACCGGCTTCGCCGGCGAGTTTTTCCGCCGCCATGGCCAGCGCCGTGCTGGCTTCGCCGATCTTCGAGCCGGCGGCCCAAATGTCCGGCTTGGCGCGGGTCTTGCCGGCGAGATCCGCCTGGCCGGCGTCGGATCCTTTGGGCCACATGGCGCCGTTCTTCATCGTGGCGGCGGCGAGTAGGTTGCCGGCGGCGTTCGACGCGGCCTTGGCGTCATAGGGGGCTTGGCCCTTCACCATGGCGGCCAACTGGCCGATGTTGAAGGCATAAATCTGCATCAAGGACTGGCGGGCTTTGATCTGTTTGGAAAAGTCGGCGGCCTGGGCCACCGAGGCGAAGCTGCCGGCAACCAAGGCGGCAGCGGCTAGGGCAGTAAGTTTTTTCATGGAGGTACGCTCCCTGTTAAAAGACAGATTTATACTTGATTATGCATGAAGTTGATATCAACTAGGCGAATTTGCCGTTAGTATGTGCGTATATGCACAAGTACAGATGGAGTGACCTGGAATATGTGCTGACCGTGGCGGCAACCGGCTCGGTCGCTGCGGCGGCGCGCGAACTGGGTGTCAATCACACCACCGTGCTGCGGCGGGTGCATGCGTTTGAGGAAACCATCAATCTTCGCCTGTTCGAACGCCTGCGCAGCGGTTACCGGCCGACCACGGAGGGCGGTTTGTTTCTCGACGCGGCGCGCGCCATCGAAAGCACGCTCGCTGATCTCGAACGCAAGGTCGCCGGCAGCGACACGGCGCTCAGCGGCCTGGTGTCGGTGACATCGACCGATTCCATCGTACCGATGTTCGTCGACGCCTTGGCGGCGTTCCAGAGCCGGCATCCAAGCGTCGTCGTCGACGTGCGTGTAGCCAATGTGCACCTGAACCTGGACCGTCGGGAATCGGACATCGCGATCCGCGCATCCAACAACCCGCCCGCGCATCTGGTCGGTCGTCAGGTCTGCGAACTTCGTTTCGGTGTCTATGCTCGGCCGGACCTGATCGGCGGCAACGGCGGCAGGGCGATGGAACAATGGCCTTGGGTCGGGATGGAGATGCCGCTGGCCGGGTCGTCGGCCGGTGAGTGGATGGTCAAGAACGTGCCGGCGGAGAGCATCGGATTCCAATCCAACAGCTTCATGACCATCCGCGATTTGGCGGTGAGTGGCGCGGGCTTTGCCATGCTGCCCCGCCACCTGGGGGATCGGGAGCCGCGATTGGTCCGGGTCGGCGGATTGGGCCGTATGCCGGCATCGGGACTATGGCTGTTGTCGCACGAAGATATGCTGCGCTCGCCCCGAGTGCGGGCGGCAACGGATTTCCTCTATCGGGGTTTGCGTGCCAAGCGCGCGGCCTTTGAGGGAACCGGCGCGGGCTGAATCAGGTGGGGCGGTCTCCGGCGATGGTGATGCGATGCATCACCCGCTTGAACCCGTGGTAGTCGTTGAGTGGATTGTGATGGGTGGCGCGGTTGTCCCAGAATGCGATGGAACCGGGCTGCCAGCGGAACGCACAGGTGAATTCCGGCCGCCGCTGGTGCTCGAAAAGGTAGTTCAGGATCGGCGCGCTTTCCTCCTCGGTGAAGCCCTTGAAACCGACGGTGTGACCGTAGTTGACGTAGAGCACCTTCTCGCCGGTCTCCGGGTGGGTGCGCACCACCGGGTGCTCGGCCCGTAATTCGGCCGACTTGTCGACCTTGGCGTCGGTGGCCATGCGGTCCTCACGCGATTTGGTCACCTCCGCCTTTGCCGATGACGAGATGCCGATCAGCCCCGACAGCATCTCCTTCATGCCGTCCGAGAGCCGCTCATAGGCCAGTGCCATATTGGCGAACAGGGTGTCGCCGCCATAGGGCGGCAACTCGCGCGCCACCAGGATGGCCCCCATCGGCGGGCATTCCAGGTAGGATGTGTCGCTATGCCACATGCCGCCGAAGTTCGTCGTTTCATGCGCCAATTTCACAACCGGCACGATTTCCGGGACCTCGTCCAGGCCCTTGACCATGGGATACTCGACCACGTCACCGAAGCGCTTGGCAAAGGCGAGATGTTGTTCGGGCGTGATGTCCTGGTCACGGAAGAAAATGACCTTATGGTCGAGCAGCGCCTGGCGGATTTCGGCGATGGTCGCATCGGAAAGGCCTTCGGAAAGATCCACGTCGCCGATCTCTGCGCCGAGCGCGCCGGCAACGCGTTGAATGGAAATGCTCATGGTTTCCGTCCCCGAGATATTCAAGCATCCGATGATGGCGCGGCTAAAGCTGTCGGGCAAGCGCGCAGAACTCCTCAACGCTGAGCTCTTCGGCGCGGCGGGCGGGGTCGATATCCGAGGCTGCCGGATCGATGCCGAGGGGCTTCAGGCTGGCGCGCAGCATCTTTCGCCGCTGGCCGAAGGCCGCCTGTGTGACCCGCTCCAGTTCGGCAAATCCGGCCGGCGCCAGCGGCGCGGATCGCGGCGCCAGATTGACCACCGTCGACGTTACCTTGGGCGGCGGCGTGAAGGCGCTTTTCGGCAGGTTGAAGACCGGGCGCACCACGCACAGCCATTGGGTGATGACGCTCAGCCGGCCATAGGCCTTGGTGCGGGGCTCCGCGGCCAGGCGGTCGGCGACCTCGCGCTGGAACATCAATGTCATGCCGGCGACGCCCTCCAGGTTTCGAAGCCAGCGGATCAGGAGCGGCGTGGCGATATTGTACGGCAGGTTGGCGACGATCTTGAATGGCGCCGTCGCCAGGTCACGCGGCGCGACGTCGAGCGCGTCGGCCTCGACGACTTTGAGCCTGCCGGGAAAGTGAACGGCAAGATCCCGGATCGCCTCGGCGGCGCGCGGGTCGCGTTCCACCGCGACGATGGAGCGCGCGCCGTTTGCCAGCAGCGCGCGGGTCAGCCCGCCGGGGCCGGGGCCGATCTCGACGACATCGACGTCGCCAAGCGGGCCCGCGGCACGGGCGATGCGGTCTGTCAGGTTGAGGTCGAGCAGGAAATTCTGGCCGAGGGACTTTCGGGCACTGAGTTCGAAGCGGCGGATGACCTCGCGTAGCGGTGGCAGGGTGTCGATGCTCATGAGCCTGCGTGGCGATTGGCGGCAAGCTCCGCGGCGGTGCCGAGCGCGGCCGGGAAGCTGGTGGGGTCGGCATTGTCGATGGCGACGAAAACCGATCCCGCCCGATGGCGGTTTTTCCATGCCATGAGGGCCGGTTCGCCGCCAATCCCCGCTGGCTTGCCCATGGTGGCGGCGAGGGCATGGCCTGCGGGTGTCAGTGTCATAGCCGGACATCCACGATGGCGGTACGGCGGAGATTGCGAAGGTATTGTTCGGCGACCAGATTGATACGTTCCTCGAGCAACTGGTTCCGGATACGGGCACGTTGCTCTGCCGGGTCGATTTTCTTTGCCTCGGGTTCTTTGCGATTGCAGACCATGACGACAATGACGCCGCCGGCATTGCGAACCGGCGCGCTGGCGCGATTTATCGCAAGCGGCTCGACGACGGAACGAAGCTGCGCCGAAAGCTGGGTCATGGGAAAGGTTCCCAACGGGCCGGAAAGCGGTGAGCCGGTTTGTTTGGCGAGACTGTCCAGTTGCGCGCATGAGGTTGCCTGCGCGCTGATCTGTTGAGCCTTGGCCATCGTCGATGCCACCAGCGCGGCGTCGGCATTTTCGGGCAATTCGAAATGCGCTTGGCTCAGTGTCACCGTCGTCGGCTCGTCGGCCTCTTCGTGGAACGGGTCGGCAGTGCGCTGACTGTCGAGGCGCAGGATGTAATAGCCTTCGATGGTCTTCACGGGGCCGGCGATCTGGCCCGGAGACATGCTGCGGACGACGGTATCGATTTCCGTCGCCAGTTGCCCGGCGGTGTGCCAGCCGAGGCTTCCACCTTGGGCGGCTGAAGCACTCTGAGAGAAATTGCGCGCCACGGCGCCAAAATCGGCGCCGCTCTTGATCTGCTGGATCAATCGGTCGGCAAGGGCTTGAATCGATTGTGGGTTCTGGGGGCCGCCGGTGGGAAGAAAGATTTCAGAAACCAAGTATTCGGGTTTGCCTTTGTCGCGCATGATCTCGGCCAGGTAGTCGTCGACCTCCTGCTCGCTGATTTCGATGGTTCGGCGATAGCGAGCCAGAATAAATCGCGACCAGGCGATTTCCGCCTCCAGACGTTCGGCGAAGCCGTTGGGGTCGACGCCGAGCCTCTTCATCAGTTGGCGCAGGGCGCCGGGACGCATGCCATTGCGTTTCTCGAAATCCCGCTCGCTTCGTTCAATCTCGTGCTGGTCGACACTGATGTTGAATTTCTTTGCTTCCTGCAATTTCAGTTTGTCGTCGATGATGCTGCGCAAGGTTTGCCCGGCAAGCCGCCGCCGGGTCTCATTGGTGTCCGGCAGTTTGGAAAGAAAAATGGAAAGGCGAAGGCGCGATTCCACGTCCAGGATCGAAATCATCTCGTCATTGACGGTGGCGGCGATGATCAGCGATTGCTGAGCTTGCGCGCCGGCGATAGGAAACGCCATCCAGGCCGCAAACAGCCAGGTCGACAGCACGAAGGAAAGCCGACCGAGGACCGACACGGACCTACGGAGGTGAACGCGAACAGGGGGGGTGGTCGGCTGCATATCCAGGTGTCTCTCGATCAGTTCGAGCTTATGCTGGCGCCGCTTCGGACCTCGCCGATGGTCTTGAGCACCAAGTGAAAGGTGATGGCGTCGGTCGGTTTCAAATCCCGGTCTTCGAAGAAGGTCCGCGTCACGCGGGTATCGAAAACCACACATTCGTTTTCATAGACCGCGCTCAACACCAGGGATCGCATCTCACTGCTCTTCAGGTCACGGACCGCCGAAAGGTTCGCGCGCCAGAACCGGTCAATGATGGTGGAGGCGTTCAGGTTGAGCTCCTCGCGTCCGGAGAACTCGCTTTCTTCCTGCGGTTCCAGCAAGGAGTAGCTGCCCTGAATTTTAAAGGCGGGCACGCCGGCACTCAAACTGACCTCGTTTCTGCGTGGGGAGAAGTCGTCGCTCGCCAATCGTGTGCGGTAAAGTACGTTGAGCAATGAATTGGGCGAAACGGAAATACTGCCGACCACGTCTGACAGATTGTCTTCCAGGCCCGAATCGTTGCCGAATGTGGAATCGTCTCGAAATCTGTAGGTCTGGCCGACAAACAATGATGACGAACCGCCCCCTTCGCCGTAGACGCCCCATTTGAGCCCGTAGTTGATGCGTGCGCCACCTTCGACTTTATCGATGCCGGAGAAACGGTTGACGGAGAACAGATTGGTCTCGTCGTATTCGAAATCGGTACTGTCCTCGTTCGGAATCTTGTCCGAATTTCCTCCGTTCGGTGCCACTGCCAGTGAAGCGATAGGCTCCAGGATCTGGCGAACGGTGCCCTGAGACTTCACCAACGGAAGCCGCCAGTTCAGATCGGCATAGGGTACCATGCGGTAGCTGGCGCCGGTGTACGTTCCATCCTTGCCGGACCTGGAAAGGCTGTTGACGTGGTAGAAGTCCGCGTTCAGGCCGGTTTCGAAGCGATAGAGATCGCCGAAGGGGCCTTGGAACGGGCGCTCCCATCGCGGTCGCATGGATATCCGCCGCGTATCGGTCCCCTTGGCCCGGGTCAGGGCGAGCAGATTGAAATCGAAATTGAAGTGTCCTCCGATCCGGTCTCGTTCGCCCAGGTGGTTGTAGTCGACCAGCGGCAAAACCACGGGCGATGCGTCGTGCTCGTCGGTCTCTTCCAGGCCTTGGAAGACCAAGGTTTTTGCCGAGTAGTAGTCGCGCCCCTTGATGCCTTCGACGAAGAGCTGACTATTCAGCGACTGCGGCGAGCCGAAACCATAGCGGCGCAAGAACGTGTCGTCGGTCGAACGTTTGACGTCGACACCCCAGCGCCAGGTCCGGTTCAGGTCGAACCGTGCCTCGGCATCGATATGACCGCGCACACCGAACTCGCCTTCCTCGGTGGTGAAGCTGTCTTCCGAATTGTCGGTGATGCTGCCCTCCGCGTCGATGGTGCCGGTGAGGAAGCGCTTGCGGTAATTCAAGGCAAGGAGCGGAAACTCCTCGGTCATCAGCACTGGGCGGACGGTCAAATCTTCGGAATCCGAAATCGCCCAGAAGAACGGCGTCTCGATGATGGTACCGAAATCCGATGAACTGCCGATCTTTGGAAACAGGAACCCGGTTTTGCGTTTCACGGTCGGGTCCGGATGGCGGAAATAGGGGGTGTAGGCGACGGGATAGCCGAAAAATTCAATCCAGGCATCGCGGTACTCGACGACCTGTTCTTCCTTGTTGTGAATAACCTTGACCGCCTTGATCTGCCAGAGCGGCGATGCATTCGGATCGTCGGCACAGGGCTCGCACGGCGAATAGACGCCTTTGCGCAATTCGGTGACGTTGCCGCCACTGTGGCGCGCGCCGGCACCAGCAATCCTGGAATGGTCCTGGAGGATCATGCCGATATTGGTGACCACGGCGTCCTTGAGATCGCCGGAAATCTCCATCTTATCGCCGAAAACGCGTTCGCCGGAGGGCTCGATCAGGGTGACGTTGCCGGATGCCGATGCCACATCCTTGTTTTGGTCGTAAGAGACGCTCTCGGCGCGCAGCGTGCGGTCGTCGAACCGGATTTCGACATTGCCGCTGGCCGTGACGATGCCTTTGTCGCGATCGAAGCTCATTTCATCGGCCAGGAAATGAATGGGCGGCCCGTCTCCTTCCTTGGTGCTGGGCGGCGTCTTGGCGGGGCTCGCCGGCGGGCTTTGCGCAGGCGCCGCGGGCCGCGCCGTGACGGGCAGCAGCGGGTCGCTGCCAATCAGAGTGCCGAGCGGACGATCCGCCGTGGCATTGCCGGTGAGGGATGTCTGCGGCGGTGCCGGTGCCGCAGGAGCCGGTGCGGAAAATTCTCGAGGAACCGCGGAGCCGGGCGCTGTGACGGCCGGCGGCGTGAAGGCCGGAAGCGTGTCGAGCAGGACGCCGAGCGGACGCTCACTGGAACTGTCGGGCGTGGGTGCCTGGGTTTCCGGCGTTGGTTGCGAGAACAGGCGATCCGTATCCGGGAACGGATTGGTGGGAACCGCCGGCTGTCGCGGCGCCGGCGGCGCTCCGGGGCCGAGCAGCACGCCAAGCGGACGTGTGTCCGCCGGTATGGTCGGCGACTGAACGGGAACCGTCGGAACCTCGTCGGCCGGCATGATAAGGATACCGAGTGGCGGATCGGCCGGCGAAGTGGCGCCGAAACCAAGCGTTGGCGCTAGGACGGCCAGGGCCAAAGCGGCGGGCAGTGCCATTCGAGTGAGGAGGCGGGTGCTCATCAACCGTCCTCCAGGTGCAGCAGGGTCGTCAGACCAAGCAGCATGGCGACGCCGGACGGCGACCAGGCGGCGAGGACGACGGGGATCGAGTCGGAAAGCCCGAGCGCCAGCACCACGTCGGAGAAGAAATAGAGGGCAAAGCCCGTAAACACGCCGCCGGCGACCACAAAGGTGGTGGCGCCGCGCCGCGAATGGCGCAGGGTGAAGGTGGCGCCGATCAGGACCATGGCCGTCAAAAGCAGCGGCACCGCTAGCAGGCTATGCCAGTGTAGACGATGGCGAATGGCCGAGAATCCGGCCTTTTCCAGGGTATTGATGAAATCCGGCAGGTCCCAGAAGGACATGGTTTCCGGCGGCGCGAAGCTGTCCTGGATCTTGTCCAATGTCAGGTCGGTGGCCAGCCAGTACTGGTCCTCGTGCAGCGGCGGTTTTTCCGCCTCGTAGATCCAGGCGTCCTTGAACCGCCAGAACCCGTCCTCCAGGGTGGCGCTTGGGCCGTTGATGCGGCTTTGGAAGGTGTCCTTGCCGACATAGGTGAACACCGTCACATCGCGCAACTCCACCTCGGCGCCGTTCTGCACGTAGCCCTTGGCGTGCAGCACGGATTGCCCGTCCGGATTGGCCTGGCGCAGCCATAGACCGGACTGGGAGACTTCGAGCAGGCGTTTGTTGCCTTTCAGATGCAGAGCCTCCAATTGCTCAAACCTGGCCAGCGTCGTCGAGGCCAACGGATTCAAGACCGAAATCTGAAAGGCGCCGAGCATCAACGCGAGAAAGATCGCCGGCAACAAAAACTGCCAGGCGGAAACCCCGGCACCGCGCGTAACCACCAGTTCGTGTGATCGCGTCAGCCGCCAGAAGCACAACATGCCGCCGAACAGGATGGCGAACGGCAGCACCTTCTGGCTCATGTGCGGCAGCCGCAACAGCGTCATTTTCATCACCAACTCGAAGGTCACATCGGGTTTGGAGGCGGCGCGCCGCAGCAGTTCGATGGCGTCGAACATGAACACCAACAACAAAAACAGGGTCAGCAGCGACAGCACCGCAAACAGGAAGTGGCGGCCGACGTATACGGAAAGGGTCGTGGAAATCTGCATCGAACGTCCCTAGCCGTAAGCCACTTGGCGTGGCGCCGGTTTCACCCGCGCATGGCCTTGTGACAGCATGTACCAGAACGCCAGAGCGCCCGGCAGGACGGCATGAACGTACATGATCGGGATCAGCGACAGGTTTTTGGCGGTGACGTTCTCGATGCCGAGCGCGGAGCCCTGCAATCCCACCATCAGGAAGATGCTGACCAGGATGCGCTGGGTTTGCATACGCCGGCTGAAACTGCCGGTGATCAACGAGGCCAGCGCGATGAGGGTGAACGACATTGCCAGCAGTGGCGATGTCAATCGTTTGTGCACTTCCATGACGTATTTGCCAATATCCTGTTTCGGCACGTCGGTGGCATTCTCGATGTCGAAGAGTTCATCCATCGAGCGTTCGCGCGGTTCCCGGTGTCGGTCGTCGGCAACGCCGCTGCGCTTGCCGAGATCGAAGGAATAGCGGTCGAAATAGAGGATCGAGAGGTTGTTGGTCTTCGGGTCGACCGACTGGCGGTTGCCGTTGTACATCACCACGCGGGTACTGCCGTCGCTCTCGACCAGGGCGCCATGCGCCGCCATCAGGGTGTAGGGTATCTTGCCGTCGCGTTGGTCGTGCACCAGGATGCCGCGCAACTGACCGTCCTTGGCGCGTTCGCGCACGTAGAGGGTGATGTTGGTGGCGACGTTGGTGAAGGCGCCTTCGCGCAAAAGGATGTGGGAATAGTTGTAGCGGATGTCCCACTGCATTTCGCGGAACAACCGGTAGGAATTGGGCAGCAGGTAGAGATTCAGCAGATAACCGACGCCGATGGTCAGCAAGGCCAGCACCAGTGCCGGCTTGGCGAGGGAAAACTGGCTGACGCCCGCGGCTCGCATGACCACCAGTTCGCGGTCGGTGATCATCTTGGCGTAGATGAAAACAACCACGCAGAACAGCGCGATGGGCAGGATCACGGTGAGGAAATTCGGCAGCATCAGCATCGTCAGGTACAGAAACGTACCCGCGCCGACGCCGCGGTTGACGATCAATTCGACAAACCTGAGCGATTGCGACAACCAGATGATACAAGTCAGCCCGGCGGTGACCATCACCATGCCGACGAACAACTGGCGGAACACATATCTCGTAAAACCGTTCATGCCCGGTCCGGACGCTCCTCCGAAAGACCGCTCAACGTGAGTCAAATCAGCGAAAAATTCAAGTTTTAATAATCGTTTAGCCTAATTCGCGCGCTCTTTTCGGCGGCTCAAAAGCCGACCGCTTCCACGGCGGCGACGGCGACGCCGCCATCGCGCGTGCTGTGCGCCAGCGATGGGCACTGCACCAGGTAGTGATCGGCGAAAAACCGCGCCGAAATCAGCTTGCCCTGCAGGAACGCGGGATCACCGTCGCCGGCCTGCAATTTCTTCTCGGCGATCAGGCCCGCGCGGCAACTCATCCAGCCGCCGGCGGTCAGGCCCAGAAGCCGTAGGTAAGGCACCGCGCCGGCGGCGACGGCGGCCGGATCGGTGCGCCAGGTTTCGGCGATCCACCTGGACGCGCTTTCCAGGGCGTCGATGGCCAGCGCCATCGGGCCGCGCGCCGCCTTCAGGTGGTCTTCGCCCGATGCCGCCAATTCAGCGTCGATGCCGCGCATTTCCTCGATCAGCGCCAACACGGTCTCGGCGTTCTCGCGGCCGACCTTTCGGCCCACCAAATCATTGGCCTGAATGCCGTTGGTGCCTTCGTAAATGGCGGCGATGCGGGCATCGCGCAGATGCTGCGCGGCGCCGGTCTCTTCGATGAAACCCATGCCGCCGTGGATCTGGATGCCGGTGGAGGCGACCTCGATACCGGTATCGGAACTCCAGGCCTTGACTACCGGCGTCAGCAGGTCGACCCGTGCCTGGGCGGCGCGGCGCGCTGTGTCGTCGGTGCTGCGGTGTGCGATGTCGAGGTGCGCCGCGACGTAATAGGCCAGCGCCCGGGTCGCTTCCGTCTGCACCTTCATGCTGAGCAGCATGCGGCGCACGTCCGGGTGCTGGATGATGGTCGCCGGTTCCGGGTTGTCGCCGTCGATGCGGCGGCTCTGCACGCGTTCCTTGGCGTAGGCCAGCGCCTGTTGGTAGGCGCGTTCGCCGATGGCGACGCCTTCCAGCCCGACCGCCAGGCGCTCGTTATTCATCATCGTGAACATGTACTCCAGGCCGCGGTTTTCCTCGCCGATCAGGTAGCCGATGGCGCCGCCGTCGTCGCCGTAGGACATCACCGCCGTGGGGCTGGCGTTGATGCCGAGCTTATGCTCCAGCGACACGCAACGCAGATCGTTGCGCTTGCCCAGGCTGCCGTCGGCATTGACCAGGAATTTCGGCACCAGGAACAGCGAGATGCCTTTCACGCCGTCGGGCGCATCGGGCAGGCGCGCCAGCACCATGTGCACGATGTTGTCGGTGAAATCGTGCTCGCCGAAGGTGATGAATATCTTGGTGCCGGAAATACGGTAGTGGTCGCCTTCGGGGACCGCCTTGGTGCGCACCCGTGCCAGGTCCGAACCCGCCTGCGGTTCGGTCAGGTTCATGGTGCCGGTCCAGGTGCCGGAAATCATGTTCTCCAGGAAAAGCGACTTGAGCGCGCCGGAGCCGTGCTTGGACAAAAGCTCGACCGCGCCGTAGGTGAGTGTGGGGCAGAGCGCGAAAGCCATGTTGGCCGCGTGCCAGACCTCGAACACCGCCGTCGACACCAGCCACGGCAACCCCTGGCCGCCGAAATCCGGATCGAAGGGCACCGCGTTCCAGCCGCCGTCGATGAACTGCCGGTAGGCTTCCTTGTGGCCGTTCGGCGTCCGCACGACACCGTTTTCAAGGGTGCATCCCTCAATGTCGCCGGAGCGGTTCACCGGCGCCAGCACCTCGGCGCCGAGCTTGCCCGCTTCCTCCAGGATGGCGTCGACGAGGTCCGCCGTCGCCTCCTCGCAACCGGGCAGGGCCGTGACCTGGTCGAGGCCGACCAAGTCATTGAGAACGAAGCGCATTTCGGCCAGCGGGGCTTGGTAGGCGGTCATGGCGGACTCCCTGGATTTTCCTTGGGCATTGGATTGCCGTTATGGCCGCAGAATAGAGCCGCCGTACCGCATCCGCAAGCGAGGGCGAGCCCGGTATATGGCCTCAACCGATGCCCCGGATGGCGACCAAAGCCGCCAGCGTGCCGACGCCCGCGAAGGTGCCGAACAGAAGGCGCTGCCGGCTCAGGAAAAACACCGCGAACCCGACGGCGATGGCGATGGCGCGGTCCAGCGTCGGCGTCTCGGCGAGAGCCGAGGTGGGCAGGAAAATAGCGCGCACCATCAGCCCGCCCACCAGTGCCTGGCCGACGCAGGCGAACCAGTTGAAAATCGGCGTTTCCGGCTCCACCCGACCGGACAGCACGATGCCGGCGCCGCGCGTCAGAAGCGCCGCGGCGAACGCCGCCACCACAGGCAGCCAGGGCGCCATCCATGCGGGTGCGCCGGTCATGACCGCCCCCGCCGCTTGTAGCCGCCACCGAGGATGAACCCCAGGGTGCCGGCGCCGATGCCGCCCAACGCCAGGCCCCAGTCCACCGACCACTGCATCAGCCAAGGCACGGTGACGGCGCCGAAGCCGAGCGCCAGGTAGCCGCTCAATTGCCGCACGGAAACCATGATCAAAAGCAGATAGAGTGGTGTCAGGATCAGAATGGAAATGCCGATGGCGCTCGGGATCGCCTCGATCCCGGTGTAGCCGACCCAAGCGCCGAGCAACGCGGCAGCGAAGATCACCACCGCGAAGCCGGTAAAGAACCGTCGCCGCGGCGGTTTCGGCATCTCCGGCGCCTGCACCAGCACGTGCACCCAGACCGTCGGCGACAGCAGTTGCGCGATCACGAAGTCCCGCCACTTGATGCCCGGCTCGGCACGGACCAGGGGCAGGGCGGTGACCACCATCGGAATATTTCGGAGGTTGGAAAACAGCACGGCAATGAAGATTGCCCACAATCCGGCGCCGGAAACCGCCAGTTCGGAAAAGGTCATTAGCGCCGGCATCGACCAGACGGTGAACACGGCCCACCACATGACGGCGAATTCCTGCCCCATGCCGCGGGTCAGCGCGCCGTAGCCCATCAGCGCCACGAACAGGCCGATCGTCGGCGCGCCGATGGCGTGAATGGCGCCGGCGCGAAACGGTCTGCGGAGATCGCCCGGCGGCGGACCGATGCTCATACGCCAATCTTCATGCTGACGGTTCCGCCCTTTCCAGGACGGCGTGCAGCAAAACTTGGCAGCCAGCCGCGCAGTCCTCGGGCGTGGCGTTCTCGATCTCGTTGTGGCTGATACCGTCCTCGCAGGGGACGAAGATCATACCGGTGGGCGCGACGCCCGCCAGGTAGACCGCGTCGTGCCCGGCGCCGGAGACGATGTCCATGTGCCCGAAACCCGCCATCTCCGCGCCGGCACGAACGGCCTCGACGCAATCGGAATTGAAAGGTGTCGGCGGGAAGTACCAGAAATCGACCACCTCGACGGCGATCTTGCCGGGTTCGCACAAGCGTTCGCAAAAGGCCTTCAACTCGTCGTTCATGGTCTTCAGCGTGTCGTCGTCCGGATGGCGGAAATCGACGGTCAGGAAAACCTCGCCCGGGATGACATTGCGCGAATTGGGCCGCACCTGCATATGGCCGACGGTGGCGCAGGCATGCGGCGCGTGGGCGTGGCCGATGCGGTTCACCTCCTGGACGATTTTCGATGCCGACACCAAAGCATCGCGGCGCCTCGGCATCGGCGTCGGGCCGGCGTGGCTTTCGGCGCCGGTGACGGTGATCTCGTACCAGCGCTGGCCCTGGGCAGCGGTGACGACGCCGATGGTTTTCTCCGCCGCTTCCAGGATCGGGCCCTGCTCGATGTGCAGTTCGAAATAGGCGCCGACGTCGCGCGCACCCGGGACCTCGTCGCCGGCGTAGCCGATGCGCGCCAGTTCATCGCCGAAGGTCAGGCCATCGACATCGGCCTTGGCGGCGATTTCGTCCATGGGGAAGATGCCGCAGAAGACGCCCGAGCCCATCATCGCCGGAGAGAAGCGCGAACCTTCTTCGTTGGTCCAGCAGACCAGGTCGATGGGCGCGTCGGTCTCGATGCCGTGATCGTTGAGCGTGCGCACCGCTTCCAATCCGGCAAGTACGCCCAGGACGCCGTCGAAACGCCCGCCGGTGGGCTGGGTGTCCAGGTGGCTGCCCATCATCACCGCGGGGCGCGAACCGTCGCGGCCGGGCCGGCGCGCGAAGATATTGCCGGCGGCGTCGATACTGACGGTGCAGCCTGCTTCCTCGCACCAGGCGACGAACAGATCGCGGCCCTGCTTGTCCAGATCGGTAAGGCTCAAGCGGCAATTGCCGCCTTTCTCGGTGGCGCCGATCTTGGCCATCTCCATCAGCGTCGCCCACAGTCGGTCGGCATTGATCGGCAGGTTGGTCGGCATGGCTGTCCCCAGTGCGGTTGTTGCGGCGCGGTTTCAGAATAGTCGCCGCCATTCGCCGTTCAACGAAAATCCAGGCACAATGCTTTGCCGGGATGCTTTAACATGGACACCGATTGCCATTTCCATTCGAACGGAACGATGACATGCCCGAAGACCGAAGCCCTGTCCCCACCGTGATCATGGGTGCCGCCGGGCGCGATTTTCACAACTTCAACATGATCTACCGCGACGACCCGGCGACCCGCGTGGTTGCCTTCACGGCGACGCAGATACCGGACATCGAAGGGCGCATGTATCCGCCGGCGTTGGCCGGCCCGCTCTATCCCGACGGCATTCCGATCCTATCGGAAGACGATTTCGCCTCCATCTGCCGCGAGCACGGCGTTGCCCGCGCCGTCTTCGCCTATAGCGACGTCAGCCACGAATACGTCATGCACCGGGCGTCGGTGGCGCTCGCCGCCGGGGCGGACTTCCAGTTGCTGGCGCCCACCCGCACCATGATTGACGCCGCGTGCCCGGTCATCGCCACCTCGGCGGTGCGCACCGGTTGCGGCAAGTCGCCAGTGACCCGCTGGCTGGCGGCGCGGTTGAAAGCGCGCGGGTTGCGCATCGCAGCCATCCGCCATCCCATGCCCTATGGCGACCTGGTGCGCCAGGCGGTGCAGCGGTTCGCCACCATCGACGACATCGACGCCGCCGGCTGCACCGTCGAGGAGCGTGAGGAGTATGAGCCGCACGTCGCGATGGGCACGGTCATCTACGCGGGCGTCGATTATGCCCGCATCGTCGCCGAGGCCGAACGCGATGCCGACGTGATCCTCTGGGATGGCGGCAACAACGATTTCCCGTTTTTGCGCCCGGACCTGCATATCGTGCTCACCGACCCGCTGCGGCCCGGCCACGAGGCCACGCATTTTCCCGGCGAGGCGGTGCTGCGGATGGCGGACGTGGCGGTCATCACCAAGGTCAACTCGGCCTCCAGCGCCGACGTTCAACAGGTGGCGGAGAACATCGCCCGCATCGCGCCGGATGCCGAAATCGTTCGCGGCGCCTCGCCGGTGCGCGCCGATGATCCGGACGCCTTGCGCGGTAAGCGGGTGCTGGTGGTCGAGGACGGCCCGACGGTCACCCACGGCGGCATGGCGTACGGCGCCGGCTACGTTGCCGCCACCGAGGCGCATGCGGTGGCGATCGTCGATCCGCGCCGTGCGGCCGCGCAACCGATCGCCGAGGTCTACCGCCGCTATCCGCATATCGGCGCGGTGCTGCCGGCGATGGGCTACAGCGCCGCGCAGCTTCGCGCGCTCAGTGAAACCATCAATGCATCGGATGCGGACGTGGTCGCGGCGGCGACGCCGTGTGACCTGTCACGCCTGATCGAGGTGAACAAGCCCGTGGTTCGCGTCCGTTATGAGTTCGCCGAAGCCGGTGGGCCGAGCCTGGGCGATGCCGTCGATCGTTTCATCGGCGCGCGGCTCAATCCCACCAGGTAAGGGCATCGGCATCGGCGGCGATCACGGTGCCGGCCTCGCCCCGGAGGATGGCTTGTGCATCCTCCAGCCGGCCGATGCCGGCGAAGCCGCCGCCGGCCTCGGCGAACTCGCAGGCCGCCGTCACTTTGGGTTGCATGGAGCCGGGCTGGAACGCAAACGGGGCCAGGTGGCGCGGCGCGGCGCGGCGGATCGTGCGGGCGTTCTCGGCACCCCAATCGTCGACCACGGCGTCCACGTCGGTCAGCATCAGGAATGCGTCGGCCTTGAGTTGCGCCGCCAGCATGCCCGACGCGTGGTCCTTGTCGATCACCGCCTCGATCCCGAACAGGCTGCCGTCGTCGCGGCGCACGGTGGCGATACCGCCGCCGCCGGCGCAGATGACGATGATTCCCTGCGCCACAAGCAACTCGATGATGTCCAATTCGAAGATGCGCCGCGGCCGGGGCGAGGGAACGACCCGGCGGTAGCCGCCGTCCACCGCCGCCATAAGCCAGCCATGCGTCTCCGCCACCGCGTCGGCCTCGGCCTTCGCATAGACCGGACCGATCGGCTTGCTCGGCGCCTGGAAGGCGGGATCGAGCGGATCGACCTCGATCTGCGTCAGCAGCGCGGCACTGCGCCGGCCGGGCGGCAGCGCATTGGTCATTTCCTGCTCGATCAGGTAGCCGATCATGCCTTCGGTCTCGGCGTCGAGGATGTCGAGCGGAAACACGTTGTCGGGGTCGTAGGCCGCCCCCTGCAGTGCCAGGAGGCCGATCTGCGGGCCGTTGCCGTGGGTGATGATGAGATCGTTGCCCTCGGCGACGGCGGCCAGTTCCGTCGCCACGCGGCGGATGTTGGCACGTTGGTTCTCCGCCGTCATGGCCTGGCCACGGCGGAGCAGCGCATTCCCACCGAGGGCTGCCACGATACGCATCGATTACATCATGGCCGGGCCGGCCGCATGCGCAAGCCTTCCGGATCGAAAACCGCCCCGCTGAGCGCGCGAGCCGAAAAATGCTTGCCGGCGATGTCGACCGTAAGCGCCTCGCCGATGGCGCCGGTATCGAGGGCGGCGATGGCGACGTGCCGGCCGATGCGGTGACCAAATGCCGCCGAGGTCGTTTGGCCGACGATTTCGCCGCCCATCATCACCGGCTCGTTGCCGAGCGGCCAGGCTTCCGGATCGTCGAGGATCAGGCTGACGATCCGGCGCCGCAGGGGCGCGCCGCGTCGGGCCTCAAGCGCTTCCATCCCCTTGAACGGGCGGTCCCAATCGAGCGCGAAATCGAGGCCGGCTGTGATCGGGTCGGTCTCGGTGTCGATGTCGTGGCCGTGCGCGAGGAAGCGTTTCTCGATCCGCATGGCGGTCTGGGCGAACATGCCGGCGGGCGCCGCGCCGGCCGCGATCAGGGCGCGCGCCAGGCGTTCGGCGTCGGCGGGCGCGCAAGCGATCTCCCAGCCGGCCTCGCCGACGTAGGACATGCGCACGGCGCGCACCGGCACGCCGGCAAGTTCGTCCGCGCCTTGGGTGAAATATCCGAGCTTCGCCAACCCATCGGCGCCGAGTGCCCGGGCGATGGCGATGGCCTCGGGCCCGGCCAATGCCAGCACCGCATGGTCGGCGGTTTCGTCCGAAACCATGACCCGCGCGCCCTCGGCGTGGCGCCGGAGCCAGGCCATGACCCGCTTGACCGCGCCCGAGCCGACCATCAGCCGGTAATCGTCATCGGCGAGGCGCAGCACGGTCATGTCGTCTTCAATGCCGCCCCGGTCGTTCAGCATCAGCGTGAACAGCGCAGATCCCGGTCGGCGCCGGAGGTCGTTGGTGCAAAGCCGGTCGAGCAGCGCCTCCGCATCGGCGCCGCGGACGGCGATCTTGCCGAGCGTCGATTGATCGAAAAGCGCCGCACGGGTGTGCGCGGCCGTGACCTCGGCTGCGACGTTGGCGAACCAATCGGGTTTGGCGAAGCCCGGCGCCGGCTCGCGGTCCTTGCCGAAATAGAGCGGTCGCTCCCATCCGTAGACCTGGCCGGAATGAGCCTTGGCGTCCCGCCAGACCGTGTCCAGCGGGCGCCGGCGAAGGTTCCGGGCGGTCTGCCATTGGCGCCCCGGATAGGTGATCTCATAGTGTTTGCCGAGAACCTCGGGGACGCGCGCGGAAAGCGCCTTGGCGTCGTTCCAGCAGCCCGGAAAGCGTGCCGGGTCGACTTCGGCCAAGTCCATCGGCAAATGGCCGTCGACGACGCACTTGGCCAGCGCCATGCCGGCGCCGCCGCCGGTGGCGACGCCGACGGAATTCATGCCGCATCCCAGGAAAAGCCCGTCGGTCTCCGCCGCCGGGCCGAGCAGGAAGGCGCCGTCGGGGGTGAAGCTCTCGGGGCCGTTGAGCAGCATTCGGACCTCGGCGGTCTCCAGTACCGGCAGCCGGTGAAGGGCGCCCAGCATCATCGGCTCGAAATGGTCCCAGTCCTCGGGCAGGAGTTGGAACGCGAAGTCATCGCCAAGGGTGTCGGGCGAGATGGGCTTGCCCATGGGCTCGAAACAGCCGACCAGAAGACCGCCGGAATCGTCACGGATGTAGAGATGCGAATCATGGTCGGAGAGCGTCGGCGTGTTGCCGGTGACGCCCTCGACCGGCTTGGTCAGCAGATAGAAATGTTCGCACGGCCAGACCGGCGCATCGACGCCGGCCATGGCGGCGGCCTTGCGGCTCCATAGCCCGGTGCACAGCACCACCGCGTCGGTGCGGATCGGCCCGCGCGTGGTTTCCAGGCCGCGCACCCGGCCGCCCTCGGTGACGATGCCGGTGACGCCGGTCTTCTCGAATATCTCGGCGCCGCGCGCCTTGGCGCCCTTGACCAGGGCGGCGCAGAGGTCCGACGGGCTGACGCGGCCGTCGTCTGGGGAGAAGACGGCGCCGATGACGTCTTCGGTGTTCATCAAGGGCCACATTTCGCCGGCCTCGCCCGGGCCGACGGAGCGGACCGGCACGCCGAACAGCCGCGCCAGCGCCGCCTGGCGTTCGATGTGTATCAGCCGGTCGGGGCTGGTGGCGATGGAGAGCGAGCCCTTGCTGATCCAGCCGGTGGCCTGGCCGGTCTCGCGTTCCAACTCGGTGTAAAGGCCGATGGAGTAGCGGATCAACTCGGTCATGTTGCGGGTGGAGCGAAGCGCCCGCACCTGTGCCGCCGAATGCCAGGTGGTGCCCGACGTCAGTTCGTTGCGTTCGAGCATGATCGCGTCGGTGACGCCGAACTTGGCCAGGTGATAGAGGGTCGAGCACCCCATGACGCCGCCGCCGATGACGACGACAGGGGCCTGGGACGGGAACGGGGCGGGGTCAGTCATTCGGGTCTTCCCAATAGTAGCCGCTGGAACGCAGGGTCTTTTCGTATTCGGAGATGCTCCGCACCGCATCGGGCCCGACGGTGACCGCGACCGCCGCGCTCAGAACCTCGAGCGTGGCATCGAGGCAGACCATCGAGGGGAAGTAGTGCGGGCTTTCCGTATCGATAAAGATCGCCGCCGCCGCGATGGCCGCGATCGGCGAGGTGCGGCGGTCGGTGACGGTGACCACGGGCACGCCTTTGTTGTGGGCAAACAAAGCCGATTCCACCGTTTGCGTCGCGTAAGGATGAGTGGCGATGGCGATCAACAGGTCTTCCGGGCCGGCCAGCGCCAGGCCGTCGACGGCGCGGGTGCCGATGCGGTTGGCCAGTTCCATGCTCGGCAGCGCCATCTGACAGACGTATTGGAAGCTCACCGCCTGGCCGAACGAGGCACCGGAGGCGACGACGTAGGTCTTGCGCGCCGCGACGATCATTTCCGCGGCGCGTTCGATCTCGCGCCAGTAGCGGGGCTCCGACAGGAGTTCGATACCGGCGATGGCGGCGGTGGCCGTCTTACTCACCAAGCCGGAAATGCCGCCTTCACCGATGATGTCGCGCAGCGCGTCGGCGCGGTCGCCATAGCCGCCGCGCGCGACGCTTTTCTTGAATACGTCGCGGAACGCATCGTAGCTGGGAAAGCCGATCTTCTGTGCCAGGCGCAGCATGGTCGGCGGCGACACCTTGGCGCGCGCCGCCAGCGAGCGCATGGAATCCACCGCCACCGCGCCCGGATCGTCGAGGATGGTGGAGGCGGCGCGCTGCATCTGCGGGCTCAGGCTGGGATAGGTATGCGACAGGCGGTCGATGATCTGCTGCATGAGCATGCCGGATGACTGTTGTAACAAATGATACATATAGTCTAGCGCTGTTACGGACGCTGTGGCAAGACCATGAAAATGAAGCCGGTCACAAGGTTGACATGGGTAACAAATGTTTCATATGCTCATTCTTGCATCTCCTGGTCCGGTCCGTGCGGCGGCAGAAGTCAAAAGGCTCGCCTCCGCCGGGGCATTCATCGGGACGGGAAAACTGAGTTGTTCACACGGAGAGGATCACATGAAGAAATTCATTTTCGCGGCATCCGCCGCCGCGCTGCTCGTGACGGCCGGAGCCGCCAGTGCCGCGCAATGCACCAACGAAGGTTGGAAGAAGGTCATGAGCCGCGGCAAGATGGTCGTCGGCGTCAAGGCCGACTACAAGCCCTGGGGTTTCCGGAACGAAAAGGGTGAACTGGTCGGCATGGAGATCGACATGGCCAAGGCCGCCGGCGCCGCCATGGGCGTCGAGGTCGAACTGGTGCCGGTGCAGTCGTCCAACCGCATGCAGTTCCTGGAACAGGGCAAGATCGACATGATGATCGCGACTATGTCCGACCGCCCGGACCGTCGCAAGATCGTCGGCATCGTGCAGCCCAACTACTACACGTCGGGCACCAACATCATGGCGCCGAAGGCGCTGAAGCTCAGCAAGTGGACGGACCTCAAGGACAAACCGGTCTGCGGCAAGCAGGGCGCGTTCTACAACAAGGCCGTCTCCGAGCGTTACGGCGCCAAGATCATCGCCTTCACCGGCAACGCCGAAGCCAAGCAAGCGCTGCGCGACAAGAAGTGCATCGCCTGGGTGTATGACGACTCGTCGATCGGTTCGGACCTCGCGTCCGGCAACTGGGACGATTTCGAGATGCCGCTGGCTTCCGAGGACGACAACCCCTGGGGCCTCGCCGTGCCGCTGGGCGAGAAGGACTGCGTGTTCGGCAACTTCATGTCCGGTCTTTCCTTCAACTGGCTGCAGAACGGCCAGTTGATCGAGTGGGAGAAGAAGTGGGGCATCAAGGCCACTGCCTTCCTCGCCGACAAGAAAGAGCGCTACAAGGACTGGCTCGACAAATAAACGTCCGGTTATGATGAGGGGCGCCTTTCCGAAGGCGCCCCTTTTTCATTCAAGGGACCTGCACGATGATCGAGTTCATTCGCCAACTGTTCCTCGACCTCTATGAGGTCGCGCCCCGTTGGAATTTCATCTTTTTTCACGACAAGACCCAATGGGACCGGGTGGCCGAAGGGTTCTGGGTGACCATCGAACTGTCGGTGGCCTGCGTTATCTTCTCCGTCATCATCGGCGTTGTCGGTGCCTGGCTGCAGGGATCGCACCTGAGGTTGGTCCGCAACATCGTGCAGGGCTACATTCAGTTCTTCCGCAACACGCCGCCCTTCGTGCAGCTGTTGTTCTTCTATTTCGCGCTCGGACAATTCACGCCGACCTATTCGCCGGACGGCTGGCTCGAAGTGCCGATCATCTCCAATGTCGGCTGGGCGATCATTTCGCTGAGTTTCTTCGCCGGCGCCTTCAACGTGGAAATCTTCCGTGCCGGCATCGAGGCGGTACCGGAATCGACGCAGGAAGCCTCCGAGGCGCTCGGCATGTCGCGGCTGCAGACGTACATCTACGTGGTGTTTCCTTTGGCCTTCCGCGTCAGCCTGCCGGCGCTGAACAACAACCTGGTCAACCTGATCAAGACCACCACCCAGGCGCTGGCCATCGCCGTGCCCGAGCTCCTGTACCAGTTTCTCAGTATCTGGAACGATTATCCCTCGGCGCTCTATCCATCGCTGACCATGGTGTTCATCATCTATATCGGCCTTGTCGGTATCCTCGTCTACTCCATGCACCGCTGGGAGAAAGCTATGCGCATTCCGGGGTACGGCCAATGATGCGCGCGCGGACCATTCCGGGCGTCAACGCGCGTCCGGCGACCGACCTTCCCGTGTTGCTGCCGCTCGACCGCGCCAAGGTCGCCGGGCCGGACGCGATGATGGTCAGCCGCTGGCTCGCCGGGCTGCCGGCATGGACGCCACTGGCGCTGTTGGCCGTCATCCTGGTCTGGCCGCTGACGGCTTCGGCCGCCTTCACCTATACGCAGGCGGTCGAGACGCTGTGGCGCTGGCTGCCGTTCCTGATGAAAAGCGGATTCCTGTTCAACGTTTTGATCTCGTTCTTCGCCATGGCCATCGGCACCGTTATGGGCGCCGTCCTGGGGCTGGCGCAAATCTCGCTCAATCCGATGATCCGTACCGGTGCCAAGATCGCGACCCAGGTGTTCCGCAATTCGCCCTGGCTGGTACTGCTCTACATCGTGCTTCTGGCCATGCCGTTCGAGATCGTCATCGGCGACACCATCATCCCGGTGCCGGATTGGATGAAGGCGGTGATCGGCCTGAGCCTGCCGATCATGGCCAACATCGCCGAAATCGTGCGCGGCGCCGTCGCCTCGGTGCCGACCGCGCAGTGGGAGGCGTCGGAGGCATTGGCCTTCTCGCGCACCCAGACGCTCTGGAAGATCATCCTGCCGCAGTGCTTCAAGCGCATGATCCCGCCATGGATGAACTGGTACGCCATCCTGACCATGGCGACGCCGCTTTGTTCGTTGCTCGGCGTCGAGGAGCTGATCACCCTGTCGCGCCAGGCGATGGAGAGTGCCGACAATCATCCGGAGCTGCTGGTGCCGTTCTACGGCTTCGCGCTGCTGATCTTTTTCGCCTACTGCTATCCCATCGCGCGCTTTACCATTCGCCTGGAGCGCAAGTTCGCGGTGAAGCTTTGAGGGAGCTGGACCCATGACCGAAACGACCGAAACCACCAACTGGACGCCGGACCAACCGATGATCAGCGCCAAGGACGTGCACAAGTCCTTCGGCGAGTTGGAGGTGCTGAAGGGCGTTTCCATGGACATCATGAAGGGCGAGTGCGTCTGCGTCATCGGCCCGTCCGGCTCCGGCAAGTCGACCTACATCCGCTGCATCAACGGCCTCAACGACATCCAGCGCGGCTCCATCACCGTCGAGGGCCAGGAGGTCAACGATCCCAAGCTCGACAAGCTGTCGCTGCGGCGCAAGGTCGGCATGGTGTTCCAGCAATACAACCTGTTCCCGCACAAGACGGCGCTTGAGAACATCATGATGGCGCCCGTGCTGGTCTTGAAGGAAGACAAGGACGAGGTCGAGGCCCGCGCCCATGAACTGATCAGGAAGGTGCGCCTCGGCGGCAAGGAAGAGGCCTATCCCGGTGAGCTTTCCGGCGGCCAGCAGCAGCGCGTCGCCATTGCCCGCTCGCTCGCCATGCGCCCCGACGTGATGCTGTTCGACGAGGTAACGGCGGCGCTCGATCCGGAAACCGTGAAGGAAGTGCTGATTACCATCCGCGAGCTGGCGGAAGAGGGCATGACCTGCATCCTGGTCACCCATGAAATGGGTTTCGCGCGCGAAGTCGCCAATCATATCTACTTCACCGACCGCGGCGTCATCGTCGAGCACGGCACGCCGGAAATATTCTTCAAGGAAGCCAAGGACCCGCGCACCAAGGAATTCCTGAGCCAAATTCTGTAGCCGACGCATAAGCGGCCGGCACCATTCGCGAGAGACATCATGCTATTGCCGACATCGGAGCTGTTTTCGAGCGGCGAGTTTCCGCTCACCAAGGGCGGCGTGCTGCCCGAACTGGATATCGCCTACGAGACCTGGGGGACGCTCAATGCGGCGGCCGACAATGCCGTCCTGGTCTGTCATGGCTACACCAACAACCAACACGCCGCCGGGCCCGGCGGCTGGTTCGCGGGTGTCATCGGTCCCGGCAAGGCGGTGGATACGGATCGCTGGTTCGTCGTCGCCGCCAACATGCTGGGTTCGGCGCACGGCTCCACCGGGCCGGGCAGCATCGACCCCCGCACCGGCCGACCCTATGCCCTGGATTTTCCCGACATCACCGTCGGCGACATGGTCAATGCCCAGATCCGCCTGCTGGAGCACCTGGGCGTCGGCCAATTGGCGGCGGTTATCGGCAATTCCTTCGGCGGCTACCTGACCTTCCATTGGGCGACCGAGCATCCCGAGCGCATGCGTGCCCTGGTGCCCGTGGTCAGCGCCATCGAGGGGCGCGGCACGATGGCCGATCCGGAAAAGATCGCGCAGGCCTTCGAGGCCGCCTGTCCGGGCTGGAACGGTGGGCGCTATTACGGCAACGAAGATGCCTCCGGCGTCTACGCCGAGATGCTGCGGCTGCGCATGGAGACGCTCGAAAACTACGGCTACAAATCGGGCATCCGGGAACTGGCCGAACCCTGGGCCCATGCTTTCGATGCCAATTCGCTGATCGTGCTCAAGCGGGCCGCCGTGCAGTTCGATGCGAAACCGAAAGTATCGGCGATCAAGGCGCCGGTGCTTTACGTCCTTTCGCGGACCGACAACCTGTTTCCGCCCTCCATCGCGCCGGCGACCATGAAGCTCCTGGCCGATGCCGGGGTCGATGCCGGCTTCTTCGAGATCGACAGCGAAAACGGCCACCGTGCGCCTTCCATCGACGGGCACTTGTGGGAACAGCCGCTTCGCGCTTTCATGGAGCGGCTGGACTAGGGGAGAGCCAACCATGCCGATCAAACCGGAAATCGCCGAAATCGCCGCTGCATTCGGCGCCATCCGCCGCGACATCCACGCCCATCCGGAAACCGCCTTCGAGGAAGAGCGGACGTCCGACATCGTCGCGGCGCAACTCAACGATTTCGGCCTCAAGGTGCATCGCGGACTTGCCAAGACCGGCGTCGTGGGCACGCTGTCGGTGGGCACGTCGAACCGTGCCATCGGCTTGCGCGCCGACTTGGATGCCCTCGATATCCACGAAGAAAACACCTTCGAGCACGCTTCCACCATCGATGGCAAGATGCACGCCTGCGGCCATGACGGGCACACGGCGATGCTGCTTTGCGCGGCCAAGTACCTGTCCGACACGCGCCGATTCAACGGCACCGTTCACTTCATCTTCCAGCCGGCGGAAGAGAACGTCGCCGGCGGCCGGGTGATGGTCGAGGACGGTCTGTTCGAACTGTTTCCCGTCGAGGCCGTCTACGGCATGCACAACCTGCCGGGAATGCCGGTCGGCAAGTTCGGCGTGCAGGCGGGGCCGGCAATGGCGTCGGCCGACATGTTCACCATCGAGATATCCGGCAAGGGCTCGCACGGCGCGCATCCGCACCAGGGTGTCGATCCCATCGTCACCGGCGCCGAGATCGTCACCGCCTTCCAGCGCATCGTCTCGCGCACGCTCAACCCCATCGATACCGGCGTGGTCAGCGTCACCCAGTTCCATGCCGGGCGCGCCATGAACGTGATCCCGGAAACGGCTGTCATCAAGGGCACCTGCCGGGCGCTCAAGCGCGACGTGCAGGATCAGATCGAGGCCCGCATGGAGCAGATCGTCAAGGGCATCTGCGCCGCGCACGGGCTGACCCACACCATCGAATACGACCGGCGATATCCGGTTTTGGTCAACACGCCGGACGAAACCACCAAGGCCGCCAACGCCGCTATCGCGGTCGCAGGCGCCGAGAACGTCAACGTCAACCTGCCGCCGACCATGGGCTCCGAGGATTTCGCCTGGATGCTGCAGGACAATCCCGGCTGCTATATCCGGGTCGGCAACGGCGAGGGGATGGACGGCGGCTGCGTCGTGCACAACCCCAACTACGACTTCAACGACCAAGCCATCGCCTGGGGGGCGAGCTATTGGGCCGAGCTGGTCGAGCAGGAATTCGGCGGTTAGTGCCGGTGCCGGCCTATGACTTCGCCGGCGGCTGGTCGCGGGTGAACACCCAGGTATTCCCCTCCGACAGATCGTCGCGGTACTCGTAGCCGTCCTCGTTGAATTTCTTCAGCCCCGCCGGCTTCTCAATGCGCTTCTTGATCATGAACCGCGCCATGGCGCCGCGCGCACGCTTGGCGAACATGCCGAGTGTGCGGGCCTGGCCGTCCTTGATCTCCTTGAATACCGGCGTGATGACGTCGGAGGCGAGGTCCTTCGCCTTTACCGCCTTGAAGTATTCGTTCGACGCCAGGTTGACCACCGTCGGGTCCTTGTGAGCTGCGGTGACCGCGTTGATGGCTTCGGCCAGTTGCCCGTTCCAGAAGCCGTACAGGTCGGTGCCGCCCGGCGCGCGGAACTTGGCGCCCATTTCCAGGCGGTAGGGCTGGATCAGGTCGAGCGGTCGCAACATGCCGTAGAGGCCGGAAAGAATGCGCAGGTGGTCCTGGGCGTAGGCCATGTCTTTTTCGCTCAAGGTATCGGCCTTGAGGCCGACGTAGGTATCGCCGTTGAACACCATTGCGGCCTGTTTGGCGTTGGCGAGATCGAAAGGCGTGGTGAAATCGCGGAAGCGCTTGAAATTCAACTCTGTCAGCTTGTCGGAAAGGTGCATGGTCGAGGCCAGTTGCGCCCGCGACAGCTTGCGCGCGGCGGCCACCAGCCTTTCGGACTCGTCCAGGAAATCCGGCTGGGTATGGTCGGCGATGGCAACGTCGGATTCGAAATCGAGTTTTTTGGCGGGCGAAATCAGCGCGAGCATGGGACTTCCTTGCGATATTGTATTTGTTCTAAAATATAGGCAAAGACGCCGGCAAAACAACTCGGGCGAGGCCAATGATTACCGTTTACGGACTGAAAAACTGCGACACCTGCCGCAAGGCCATGAAGTGGCTGGCGGCGGAGGGCTTGGAGGCGCGCCTGCACGATGTCCGCGCCGACGGCCTCGACGGCGCCACCCTGGACAAATGGATCGCGGCGCTGGGGTGGGAGGCGCTCCTGAACCGGCGTGGGACCACCTGGCGCAAGCTGCCCGATTCCGATACGGCCGGCGTCGATGAGAGCAAGGCGCGTGCGCTGATGCTGGAACATCCGGCCCTGATCAAGCGCCCGGTGTTCGACAAGGCGGGAACCTACGTTCTCGGTTTCAAGGTCGACCAGCAGACGCAGTTGAAAGCCTGAGGCCCCGGCGGACGGCCTGCGCACAATCACCAAACCGGGCGGCGCGGGCTCGGATGTGTCAGGTTTCGGTTTCGCTCGACGCGGTGTTGGGGGCGGGGGCCTCGCCATTCGCGGCACGTTGGTCGCTGGCTTCCTTGGCGAGCCGCAGGCCGCGCAGCCGGTCGCGTTGCTCGGCCCGCTCCTTCTTCAAGCGTTCTTTTTCCTTGAGGGCCTCGTCGGCTTTCTTTTGGGTCGCCGTGAATTGCGCTTCGGCTTTCAGCCTCACCGATCTCACCATGTCCGTGTCCTTTGCGTCTGGAAGTGGGCGAGCGGGCCATCGTCCGCACGCCTTTGGAAGAAATAAAACGTATATATTTTAAAAATAATCATCAAATTCAATACACAAAAAAGCAAAAAAAATATTCAAATATATAAAACTTGTCATAAATAAAATATCATTTATATTTTGAAAAGCAAAAAATATAATAAATGGAGAAAAATATAATGGATCGCGAAAAAATCAAAACCGTTATCGGCGGGGCCGCGGCGGGCGCCGTTCTCGCCGCTGTCGTTGGTTTCGGCTGGGGCGGTTGGGTCACCGGTTCGAAAGCCGAAACGATGGCCGCCGACGGCGCCGTCGAAGCGGTCGTCGCCCGGCTGGCGCCGATCTGCGTGAGCCAGTACGGGAGCGACCCGGACAAGATGAGCAAGCACGAAGCCCTGATGGCGATCAAGAGCTGGAACCGCGCCGAATATGTCGCGGAGCAGGGTTGGGCGACGATGGTCGGCGAGGAAAATGCCGACAGCCGGGTTTCACGCCGGTGCGCCGAGATGATCTCCGAACTGAAAAGTTAGCGCCGACCCGACGCCATATGGAGCGCGGGCATCCGGTCGAAATAGGGTCGCACGATCGGCGAGGTTGAGGATTCGAACTCAGCGAAGCTGCCGTCGAAATACACCCGCCCCTCGTACAACATGACGACCCGCGGCTCGAGCCGCCGCAGCAAATCCTTGTCGTGGGTGATGATCACCGTGGTGCGGGCCGGCTCGCCGGCGCGCGGCTGCAGGTGGGTATCCGCGATCAGATCCTGGATCTGGCCGGCGCTGACGGGATCGAGGCCGGTGGTCGGTTCGTCGTAGAAAATGACAATCGGATTCATCGCCAGGGCACGCGCCACGGCCAGCCGTTTGGCCATGCCGCCCGACAGGGCTTCCGCCTCGCTGTTCAGGAACGCATCGTCATTCGGCAAGGCCACGGCGTCGAGAACGCGCCGCGCGATGGGCTCGATATCGGCGTCGTCCATGTCGCGTATTTCCCGGAGCCAAAGCGCGATATTGTCGAGCACCGATCCGGAGAACAGCGCATTGCGCTGAAACACCATGCCCCAGTGCTGATGCAGCCTGTCGCGCTCTTGCGCGTCCATGGCGGCGAGGTCGACCAGCGGCGCGCCATCCAGGTTGTGGTCCGCCAGTTCGATGGTTCCGGCATCCGGCGATAGTTGGTCGAGGATATGATTGAGCAGTACGGTCTTGCCGCAGCCCGATCCGCCGACGATCGCCAGCACGTCGCCGGAAAACACGGTCAGGTCGATGCCTTGCAAAACCTTGTGCCCGCCGAACGCCTTATGCAGGCCGGTGATGCGGATTTCGGGAGGCCGGCTCATGCGGCTCAACGGCGGCTGGAACGGCTGTCCGCCAGCAGGCAGAGTATCTCGAACATCATGGTCGCGCCGACCAGCGCGGTGTTGCCGCTGGGGTCGAAGGGCGGCGCCACCTCGACCACGTCGCCGCCGATCAGGTCCAGGCCCCGCAGGCCGCGCAGCATCTTCTGCGCCTCGAAGGTCGAATAGCCGCCGATCTCGGGCGTGCCGGTTCCGGGCGCGTAGACCGGGTCGAGACCGTCCACGTCGAAGCTGACGTAAGTCGGGCCGTCGCCGGCGACGCGCCGGGCCTCTTCGATCACCGCATCGACGCCCATGTCGAAATATTCCTCGATGGCGATCACCCGCATGCCGCTGTCGTGCGAGAACTGCCAGTCGCTGTCGGTGTACATGGAGCCGCGAATGCCGATCTGGATGGTGCGTTTTGGGTCCAGCAATCCTTCCTCGACGGCGCGGCGGAACGGCGTGCCGTGGGTGTACTTGGAGCCGCCGAAATATTCGTCGCTGGTGTCGCAATGGGCATCGAAATGCACCATGCCGACGGGCCGGTCCTTGGCGATGGCGCGCATGATCGGCAGCGTGATCAGGTGATCGCCGCCGGCCGTCAGCGGCACCGCGCCGGCGGCGTGGATGTCGGCATAGAAAGCCTCGACGCGTGAAAGCGTTTCCATCACGTCGATGGGATTGACCGACGTGTCGCCCAAGTCGGCGATGCGGCAGAGCTCATAGGGGGCGATGCGGCTGACCGGGTGCACGCGCCGCATGAAGCTCGACATGTTGCGGATTTCGCGCGGTCCGTGACGGGCGCCGGCGCGGTTGGTGGTGCCGCCGTCCCAGGGCACGCCAACGAGCGCGATATCGACCAGCGACGGGTCGCTGACGTGCGGCAGGCGCATGAAGGTGGGGACGGAGGCAAACCGCGGCATCTCGGCCGCGTCGACGGGTTCGAATCTGCCGTCTTGCGCCATCAACCGTCGGACCGTTCGGGAATGACCTTGCCCGGGTTCATGATGCCCAGGGGATCGATGGCCTGCTTGACCGCGCGCATCAGATCGACGCCGACGGGATCGTTGTACTTGGCCACGTCCTTGCGCTTCAACTCGCCGACGCCGTGCTCGGCGCTGAACGAGCCGTTAAGCGTGGCGACGTAGTCGTGCACGATGTCGTTGAAGTGGTCCCACTGGTCGAGGAACGCCTGCGGCTCCATGTCTTCGGGCTGCGACAGGTTGAAGTGGATGTTGCCGTCGCCGAAATGGCCGAAGGCGGAAGGGCGGATGTCGGGCATCTCGTCCATCACCAGCTTGGTCGCGGTGCGCACGAACTCCGCGACCTTGGAAACCGGCACCGAGACATCGTGCTTGATCGAGGCGCGGGCGTGTTTCTGCGCTTCCGGCATGTGCTCGCGCAGGTTCCACAGAGCCTTGGCCTGGGTTTCCGATTGCGCCACCACGGCATCGATGATGACCTCGTCCTCGAGCGCCTGGCCGAGCACCGTTTCCAACTCGTCGCGGGTGGTGTCGTCGTCGCTGAGGCTGGAGACCTCGATCAGAGCGTAAGCCGGATAGACGCCTTCCAGCGGGTTGGTAGCACCCTCGATATGATCGAACACCAATCCGAGGGAGAACTGGTTGGCGTACTCGAAGGCCGAGAGCTTGTCGCCCATGGCGGCGTGCACGCGCGAAAACAGTGCCTGTACCGCCTCGACGCTGGCGGCGCCGATCAGTGCCGTCTCCTTGCGCCGCGGTTTCGGGAACAACTTTAGCACCGCGCCGGTGATGATGCCGAGCGTGCCTTCCGCGCCCATGAACAGGTGCTTCAGGTCATAGCCGGTGTTGTTCTTCCTGAGCCTTTGCAACCCGTTCCAGATGCGTCCGTCGGCGAGCACCACTTCCAGGCCCAGCACCAGGTCGCGGGCGTTACCGTAGCGCAGCACCTGGATGCCGCCGGCGTTGGTCGAGAGATTGCCGCCGATGCAGCAGCTTCCCTCGGCCGCCAGGCTCAAGGGGAACAGGCGGTCGACCTCGTCGGCGGCGGCCTGGATGTCGGCGAGGATGCAGCCGGCGTCGACGGTCATGGTGTTGTTGACGGGATCGACGTCGCGGATTTGTTTCAGCCGCCGGGTATTGATGATGACGCCGCCATGCGGAATGGCGCCGCCGACCAGCCCGGTGTTGCCGCTCTGCGGCGTGATCGGGATGCCGGCATCGGCGCAGATATTGACCACGCGCGCCAGTTCCTCGACGGAGCCGGGGCTTACCACCATGTCGCACTCGCCGCGCCACAGCCCGCGCGTTTCGGTGACGAACGGCTCGACGTCGGCGGCCGCGTCGAGCCAGCCGTTGGCGCCGACGGTTTCCTTGATGGCGGCGTAGGCCGCGGGCGGGGGGCTCATATCGTTCATGCGGCGGATATTGCCCCCGGCGGGGCATCCTGGCAAGGGCCGGCCCTCAGGGCGACGGCGGTTTGAAATAGCGCCCCGGCGAGACGCCGAAGGCGCGGCGGAACATGGCGATGAAGGCGCTCGGGCTTTCGTATCCCAAATCCAGCGCCACCTGGGTGACCGGTTGGCGCCCGGCCAGCGCCCGCAGCGCCGCCAGAAGGCGCGCCTGCTGGCGCCAGGCGCGGAAGGTCATGCCGGTTTCGCGCTGGAAGATGCGTTCCAGCGTACGCGCGCTGGCGCCGGCGTCACGCGCCCATGCGTCGAGCCCGCGCCCGTCGGCGGGGTCGGCCAATAGGGCCCCGGTGACGCGTCGAAGGCGGGGATCTTCCGGCATCGGCAGGTGCAGCGGCGTTTGGTCCAGGCTCTGCAACTGGTCGACCAGTACCGCCACCAGGCGCCCCTCGGGGCCGGCTTCGTCATAGAGCTCCGGCAGCGCCACCGCGCGGCGGATCAACTCCCGCAGCAAGGGCGTCACCAACACCACGCGGCATTGGTTCATCAATTCGGCCGCGGCATCGGGACGGACATAAAGCGAATGCATGCGGACCCGGCCGCTCATCTCGACCCGGTGGCGCACCCCCGCCGGCACCCAGACGGCACGCTCTGGCGGCGTGATCCAGACCCCTTCCGCGGTGGCGACGTTGATGACGCCGCGCTCCGCATAGGCCAGTTGCGCGCGCGGATGGTCGTGCCAGTCGATGACATGGCCGGCGGCATAGTCGCTCGCCGCCGTCGCCACGGGGCGGGGCAGGGACTGCTTGCGGTGAATTTCCTGGGTGAGCTGCATTTTGTCGCTATATCGATACTATTTGACAAAATATAGCAAGATCGCCGGGCCGAAACAGGCTTTAATGCGGCCACGATTGGGTGGGGAGAGTAGTTTTGAACGAACAAGCACGCCAGAAAATCGATTTTGCCTTTCTCAATGCGGGGCATTTTTTCGATCATTTCCTGATTCTGATTTTCGCCACCGTGGCCATGGCGGTCGCTACCGACCGCCAGGTGGAGATTGCCGGGATCGGCAGCGAATGGGGCATGACCTATGCCGAATTGATCCCGTTTTCGGTCGCGGGGTTCACGGCCTTCGGTCTTTGCTCGGTGCCGGCGGGCTGGATCGCCGACAAGTGGAGCCGGCCGGGGATGATCGCCATCTTCTTCCTCGGCATGGGCTCGGCGGCAATGCTGGTGGCGCTGGCCTCCTCACCCTGGCACCTGGGGGCGGCGATCCTTCTGGTCGGCGTTTTCGGTGCCATCTATCACCCGGTCGGCATCGCCATGGTGGTGCAGGGACGCGACAAGACCGGCATGGCCATTGCCATGAACGGGGTCTTCGGCAACCTGGGCGTCGCCGCGGCACCCTTGGCGACGCTGCTGATCATCGAGCACTTCGGCTGGCGCACGGCGTTCCTGATCCCGGGCGCGGCCTGCATCGCCGTCGGCATCGCCTATCTGGTGTTCCTGCGCATCGCCCATATCCACGACAGCACCTATGCCAAGAAGGCCGCCGCCAAGCCGGACGCCGGCGCGCTGACCTTGGACAGGCGCACCCTGATCAAGGTGTTCGGCATCATCTTCTTTACCGCCGCGCTCGGCAGTTTCATCTTCCAGAGCACGACTTTCTCGCTGCCCAAAATCTTCGATGAACGCCTCGCCGGCCTGGCGACCAGTGGCAAGGAGATCGGCTGGTGGTCTTTCGCCGTCTTTGCCGCCGCCTCCGTGGCGCAGTTGATCGTCGGCTACACGGTGGACCGCCATTCCGTGCGCATGGTGTTCGCCGCCGTCGCCGGCGCACAGGCAATCCTGTTCACGGTGATGCTCAACCTGACGGGCATGCCGGCGCTGATCGTCGGTGTCGCCTTCATGCTGGTGGTGTTCGGACAAATCCCGATCAACGATGTGCTGATCGGGCGCATCGCCAAGAGCGAATGGCGCTCGCGTGCCTATTCGGCGCGTTACATCATCTCGTTCGCGGTGATGGCGACGACGGTGCCGGCGATCTCCGCCCTGCACGGGCATTGGGGTTTCTATGCGTTGTTCGCGGTGATGGCGGTGCTGGCGTCGCTGATCTTCGTCGCCGTCCTGTTCCTGCCCGGAACGCAACTGAACCTGAGCCCGCAGCCGGCGGAATGAGGCGTTTCCCTATAGGATTCCACATGGCCGCGCCATGATCCGGATCAATGCGGTCAGGCGGCATTGCGCTATGATGGCATCGTGGATAAACGATCAGGAGCAGAGCAACTGACCCCACCCGACCTAAGAGAAGGGATATCGAGTTACCACACATAGGCCCGACCAATCATCGCCGGGCGGCGCGTAAAGCGCCCACAAAGGGAAGCCCCGCCATCAGTCGCGGGGCTTTCGGTGTTTGCGGTCAGCGAGCGCCTGTTCACACGAGTTCACAAGGTGCAACCAGCATAAATTCGAGATTATTGCTGGAAAATAAAACTGTATGCACTACATAGTGCCGGGAGCTTGGCTTATGCCAAATGCCATAGTTATTTTTTTCAGGTGCTGAGGTGGCGATGAGCGAAGAAAAGCAGGGTTCGGGAAGGTCCGGCGAAGGCCTATTGGCGAAATTCGACAACATGAAACTGAAACCCAAGCTGCTGAGCGGTTTCGGCGTGGTGTTGGCCTTGTTGGCGCTCGTGTCGATACTCGGCATCGTCAATTTCATTTCGGTCAGCCACGAGGTCGACGAATACGTGGAGCTGGCGGAAGAGGCGACTTTCGCCAAGGATCTCGAGGTCAAGTTCCTGAAAATCGTCACCGAGGTGCAGCACTACGTCAAAACCAAGGACGCCAAGGAGGCGGCCGAGGTGAAGAAGCATGGCGCCGAACTGACGGCGAAGGTGACCGGCGCCAAGAGTTCGATAACTGATCCAACGCATGTGAAGTTGTTGGGCGAAATCGATCGCGCGTTGAAGGAATACCTGCATGAATTCGACCAGGTTTCGGCATTGGTCGCCGCCGGCAATGCCGGCGATGCGGGAAAGATCAACGATCTCCTGGAAAACCAGATGCCGAAGATGATCGCGCTGGTCATCACCGACGCCGAGAAACTCGCGCACCTGATCGCCGAAGAAGAACATCACCTGAAGGAACAGATGGAAGGCCAGATCGCCTTTGCCGAAATCGAGATGGTGGTGATCGCGCTGGTCGGTCTCGGTCTCGGTATCGCCATTGCCTGGTATCTGGGCGGCGCGCTGTCGAAGCCCGTCATCGCCATGACCGGCGCCATGCAGCGGCTCGCCGACGGCGATCTCGAGGTCGCCATCCCGGCGCAAGGGCGCAGGGATGAGATCGGCGAAATGGCGGCGACCGTGCAAGTGTTCAAGGAGAGCGCGCAGGAAGTGAAGCGGTTGGAAGCGGAGCAAAAGGAGGCCGAGCAGCGCGCCGCCGAGGAGAAGCGCCGGATGATGAACGAGATGGCCGACAGCTTCCAAAGCAACGTCGGCGGTATCGTCCAGTCGGTTTCGGCGGCAGCGACGGAAATGGAGAACTCGGCCCAGGCGCTATCGCATCAGGCCGGCCAGGCGACGAGCATGTCCGGCACCGTGGCGGCGGCCTCGACCGAGGCTTCCGCCAACGTCCAGACGGTGGCGGCGGCGGCACAGGAGTTGAACAGCTCGATCTCCGAAATCTCCCGCCAGATCGACCAATCCTCCCAAATCGCCCGCGAAGCGGTGGAGACGGCCCGTCAAACCGGCGAGGAAATCGAAACCCTGGCGACGGCGGCCGAGAAGATCAGCGAGGTGGTGAAACTCATCACCGATATCGCCGAGCAAACGAACCTGCTGGCGCTCAACGCCACCATTGAGGCGGCGCGGGCCGGCGAGGCCGGCAAGGGATTCGCGGTGGTCGCCTCCGAGGTCAAGAACCTGGCCAACCAGACGGCCAGGGCGACCGAGGAGATCGGCACCCAGATTTCCGGCATTCAATCGGCCACGCAGGGCTCTGTCGAGGCCATCCGGCGCATCAACGAGACCATCAGGCGTATCGATGAAGCCACGACCGGTATCGCGTCTGCGGTGGAGGAACAAAACGCCGCGACCATGGAGATCGCGCGCAACGTCGAGGAGGCCGCGAGCGGCACGGAACAGGTGTCGGAGAACATTTCCGGGGTTTCCAATGCCGCGGCGGAAACAGGCCATGCCTCGGAGCAGATACTGGTGGCGGCGAAGGAGTTAGCCGGGCAATCGGTGACGCTGCACGACCAGGTCGAGAAGTTCGTCGCCGAGGTGCGCCAGAGCTGAGGCTTAGAACGCCCCGGCGCTTCGCATGATGCGTAACGCCTGGGCAATGCAGCGAACGTCGGCAAGCGCCGTATGGGCATTGCCGGGGGCGGCGAACCCCATGACCTCCGGAAGGTCGCTGGAGGTGAATTCCGGTTCCGGATGTTCGGCGAACGCGGTGATCTCGGGTTTCACGGATGCAAACATGTCCGCCTGGAACGGCGCCTCGATGCCACAGAGCCGGCAATTGCGAAACACGATCCGGCTATCGTCGCCGTAGCTGTAGATGGTACGGATATCTTCGCCGATAAAGGCCTCGATGTGCCGCAGTGCCTCGCTGAAGTCGATGCCGTCTTTGTCCAAGTCCTGTTGGGTGATGCCTGTCAATTCGATGAAATAGTCGCTGAGTTCCGGATTGATCCGCGGCCGGACGAGGAATTCGAGACTGTCGATTTCCTCGATCCCGGGCGTGTCGGCGAACACCGCCATGCCGACCTGAACGATCTCGATCTCTTCGCCGGGCCCCGACCAGCGCCGTTCGACGGCGCCTTCCCATGACGTCCATTCCAGATCCAGAATGGCGAACCGATCGGTCATTTCGCGGTGCTTCCCGCGTCGGTGGCGGCACGGCGAAGACGGTCGTTGATCGCGAGCCCGAGGCCGGTTGCAGGGACCGGCATGACGGCAATGCCGGCATGGCCCTCGTCGTCAAGCGCACGCAGCATGGCGAACAGGTTGGCTGCCGCCTCTTCCAGGTCACCGGCCGGGCTCAGGTTACGAGCCGTGCCGGCGGGCGCCGGTCCGAAACCGAGCAGTGCCTCGCCCGTATGTGCGCCCGTGGCATTGAGGCGCAAGGGGGTCTCGGGCGCGTAGTGGCGGCTCAGCATGCCGGGTGACTTCGGCGCATGGTCGTCATCGACGGCATGGGCGAGGGGGCCGGACACGGCCTCGATGTCCTCGGCGGCGATGCCCCCCGGCCGGAGCAGGGTGGCGCGCTCGCCTTCCACATGCACGACGGTGGATTCGAGACCGATACGGCAGGGCCCGCCGTCGAGAATGGTCAGTGCATGGCCGCCGGCGCCACCGGCAAAGGATGCCGCCACGTGATCGGCGGTGGTCGGGCTGACCTGGCCGGAGCGGTTGGCGCTCGGCGCCGCCACCGGCCGGCCGGCGCGTTCCAGAAGATCCTGCGCCAGCGGATGCGCCGGCACGCGGATGGCGACGCTGTCGAGGCCGGCGCTGAGCAGCAGCGATAGGCGGCAGTCATCGCGCCTGGGCAGCACCAGGCTCAACGCGCCCGGCCAGAAGGCGGCGGCCAGGGCGTCCGCCAGCGGCGTGAACAGGGCATGGCGCGCCGCCGCATCGCGGCCGGTGACATGCACGATCAGGGGGTTGAAGGTGGGACGGTCCTTGGCGGCGTAGATGGCGGCAACGGCCTTGTCGTTGGTGGCATCGGCGCCGAGGCCGTAGACCGTCTCGGTCGGGAAGGCGACCAATTCACCGGCCTTGAGCGCCGTCGCCGCGCGCTCCATGCCGGCGGCGTCCGCCGCGACGATGTCCACCGCGGAATTCAACCGCTCAGGATCCCGGGGCCGGCGGCGACGAAATGCGGGTTCTCGAAACCATCCTTGCCGTAACCGAGTTCGGAGCCGTCCAGGCGCCGTACCGTGCCGCCGGCGAAGCGCAGCACCGCGTGCCCGGCGGCGGTGTCCCATTCCATGGTGCGGCCCATGCGCGGGTAGATGTCCGCCGCACCCTCGGCGACGCGGCAGAACTTGAGCGAACTGCCGGCGCTGATTTCCCTGGCAATGGTGAACTTGGAAAGATAGGTGTCGATCTCGGGCGTGCGGTGCGAACGGCTGACCAGCGCCGTCAGGCCGCCGGCCGGCGCGGCGCGGCATTTGATGTCGCGCCGTGGGGCGTCACCGTCGAGCATGAACGATCCCATGGAAAGCCCGCAATAGGTGACGTTCGGCACCGGCAGATGCACGACGCCGAGCACCGGTTTGGTGTTTTCGATCAGTGCGATGTTGACGGTGAACTCGCCGTTGCGGGTGATGAATTCCTTGGTGCCGTCCAACGGATCGACCAGCCAGAACGGGCCGCCGGAAAGTTTGGGGGCATTGCCGGCGCTGGCCGCTTCCTCGCCGACGATGGGGAAGTCGGCGGTGATGCCTTCGCGGATGGCGCGGGTAATCATGTCTTCGGCGACCCGGTCGGCCTGGGTCACCGGCGAGTTGTCGCCCTTCGCCTCGACGTCGAAATCCGTCTGGTAGATTTTCATGATTTCAGCGCCGGCCCGGCGCGTGATCTGGGCGATATTCTTCGCCAATCCCAATCCGATATTGAGCAACGTCATCTCCCTCACAACCGGCAACGAAAAGCGCGGTTATGGGTCGCCCACCGGCGCCGTGATGTCAAGTTGCTCAGGCGTCGGAAAAGCTATCGATGGAAACCGCTTCGGTGACGAAGCGCCAGGCCTGGAAGGCAGGGGACCAGTGGTCGGGGGCCATGCCCGCCTTGCGCTTCAGGTGCTGCACGAAGGCTTTCGGGTCGGGCAGTTGATCCCAGACAGCGGGCAGGAACAGCGCCCGGCGCGGGCCGTCGGCGATGATCAGGCCGTCGCGGCCGGGCCGCAGTTGCGCCATGAAGTCGGCCTCATCGGCGAAGGACATGGGGGTCTGCGGGCTCAGGACCGCGATGGAAAGATCGAGCCCCTCGCGTTCGCCCGGCGTCAGCGCCGGGAAGCGCGGATCGCGGAAGGCGGCCTTGAAGGCGTTGTCCGTGACGTCCTGGACCAGCGGCCGATGCGCCTGGGGCGAGCCTATGCAGCCGCGCAGTTGGCCGTTGCGCTTCAGGGTGACGAAGCAGGCACCGGGCTGGCGCAGCGCTTCCGGGTGTTCGGCCAAGTCCACCGGCAGGGGCTTGGCGTGTTCCAGGCCGTGGTCGATGGAGGCGGCGGCGAGCAGAACCAGCGTCAGCCCGTGCTCGTCCAGGAGCGCGCGCGTGCCGGCGCCGAAATCGTCCTCGCCCCACACCACTTCATCGTGATCGTGCGGCGGCTCGGAACCCGGCCCGGCGGCGGGCGCGGTGTCGGATTTCTTGGTGACGGTCTTGCCCCAGACCACCTTGGCGGCGTTCTTTTTCGGTTCGTCCTCGAAGAACAGCCAGGAGCCATAGCCCACGACCCTGTCCTTGGGCCCTGCAGTGTCGCCGGAATTCCGGAGATCGACGGTCTCGACGCTCATGCCGCGGCGCTTCGCCAGCGCCAACAGGCCCGCGACGGGGAAGCGCCCGCAGGCGCCGTGGCGGTCGATCTTCTCCGGCGCCAGTTCCTCGATCGCCTTGCAGGTGGCGCCGTCGAGCTGCTTGGCGCTGTCGTAATCCAGGTAGTGGCTCAGGTCGGATGAAATGACGATCAGGGTCTCGTCGCCGCCCCAGAGCGCGTCCAGCACCTGGGCGACCTCGTCCGGCGAGGCCTGGCCGACGACCAGCGGCACCAGGGTGAATTCGCCCAGCACCTTCTGCAGGAAGGGCAGGTGCACTTCCAGGCTGTGCTCCAAGCGGTGGGTTTCATCGAAAACGGTGACCTGCGGCAGCGTGGAAACGGAACCGGCGGCGTCCTTGTCGAGTTTGATCTCGCCCAAGGGCGTGGCGAAGGCATCGGCGCCGGAAAGCGCCAGGCCGCGGACCGCGACGCGGTGACAGGGGCCCAGCAAAATCACGCGGGTGATGGTGTCCTTCGCTGCCTCAAGCCGCTTATAGGCGGTTGCCGCGATGGGGCCGGAATAGACGTAGCCCGCGTGCGGCGCGATGATCGCCTTGGGAACCTTGCGGTCGCCGGCTTCGGCGGCATCGAGATAACCCTCCACGGCGCTGCTCAGCGCCTGGGCGCTTCCTGGATAGAACTGGCCGGCGACGGCGGGCTGGCGAATGGCGTTCATGGAATCGGCTCCTGGATGAAATATGGGTTCCGATGGAGTTTATTGTAACCCCTTGCCAGGGCTCTTTTCCAGGCGCCTACGGCAAGAATGTTTGCGCGCCTACGGCAAGAATGTTTGCGCGCCTACGGCAAGGATGTTTGCGCGCCTACGGCGCGACGCAGAACATATCGTGCAGAACGCCCATCAGGGGCTCGATGCTGTCGTCGGCGAGGCTGTAGTAGATGACGGTGCCGTCGCGGCGGTTGGCGACCAGGCCCTCCTGTTTCAACCATGTCAGGTGCTGCGACAGGTTGGCCTGGGAGATGCCGAGGCTGCGGCTCAACTCCCCGGCGGAGTGCTCTCCCTGCATCAGGCAGCAGAGAATGCGCAACCGCACGCGGTTGGCGATGGACTTCAGAAACCGGGCGACGCGCTCGGCGTTGGCGTCCATGTTTTGGGGGTTGAAATCCGTCGTCATGTTTGCTATTTAATGAAAATTGAAAATAAAGTCAAGCCCGCGATCCGGCCGAAACCCCGGGTCGCGGCGGCCTTTTAATGAAAGGTGCGTTGCCATGACGCCGCTCAAACCCATTCTCATTTCCTGGACCCGCTGGATCGCGGTGGCGGCGGTCGTGCTGTTGAGCGCGATCTTCGGTGCCCGCGCCGAAGCGCAGGAACTGACCGTCCAATCGCGTACGATCAAGGACCTGAAGTCGGTGTTCGCCACCATCGAGGCCACCGACCAGACCATCGCGCGCACCCGCATCGGCGGTACCGTGGTCGAACTCAGCGTCGACGAGGGCAGCGCCGTCGCCGCCGGCCAGGAGATCGGCAAGGTCGGCGATCCGAAGCTGGCGTTGGAACTTCGCGCCGCGCAGTCGCGCATCTCGTCGATCACGGCGCAGATGGACCTGGCCAAGGTGGAATTGGAGCGCACCCGCAAGCTGCGCCAGAACGGCACCGTCTCGCAGGCGCGCCTGGACGAGGCCGAGACCGCGCTCAAGGTGGTGCAGCGCAACCTGGCGGCGGCGCAGGCCGACCGGGCGGTGATTGCCGAACGCCAGTCCGAAGGCATCATCCGCGCGCCGGCATCGGGGCGCGTGCTGCGCGTCGACGTGACCGAGGGCAAGGTGGTTTTGCCGGGCGAAAGCGTCGCCACCATCACCGCCAACGCCTATGTGCTGCGCATGCAGTTGCCGGAACGCCACGCGCGCTTCATCGAGATCGGCGATTCGGTCATCGTCGGCGATCGCGGCATGGCGACGACGGCGCCGGCGGGCGGCAGCAGCCGCACCGGCACCATCGTCAAGGTCTATCCGGAAATCCGCCAGGGCCGCGTGTCGGCGGACGTCGATGTCACGGACCTGGGTAACTTCTTTGTCGGCGAGCGCGTGCGGGTGATGGTCGAGGCCGGCGAGCGCCGCGCCTTCGTCATCCCCGAATATTACCTGAGCCGCCGCTTCGGCCTCGCCTTCGTGCGCCTCAAGGACGCCGGCGAGACGGTCGTGCAGCCGGGCCTGGCCATCGACGGCGGCGTCGAAATCCTCTCCGGCCTCAAGGACGGTGACATCCTGGTGAGGGACGCCCGATGAAGCTCGGCATTTCCGGCGTCCTCACGCGGACCTTCATCAACTCGCCGCTGACGCCGCTGTTTTTGGTGATTTCGGTGGTCCTCGGCGTCATGGCGTTGATGGCGCTGCCGCGCGAGGAAGACCCGCAGATCAGCGTGCCCCTGGTCGACGTCATCGTTTCCGCCGACGGCCTTCAGGCCGCCGACGTGGTCGAACTGGTGACCAAGCCGCTGGAGACGATCGTCCAGGGCATCGACGACGTGGAGCACGTCTATTCGCTCAGCGAGGACGACCAGGTCATCGTCACCGTGCGTTTTTTCGCCGGTACCGACGAAGACCGCGCCGCCTTCCGCGTGCACGAGGAGGTGTCCGCCAACCTGGACCGCCTGCCCACCGGCATTCCGGCACCGAAGATCGTCGGGCGCGGCATCAACGACGTGCCCATCGTCACCATCACGCTGACGCCGAAACCCGACGCCAGCGACGAATGGACCGACAACGCGCTCTACGACATCGCCGAGGAACTGCTGCACGAGATTTCCACCGTCGAGGACGTGGGCCTGACCTTCCTGGTCGGCGGCCGCGCCGATCAGATCCGCATCGAGCCCGACCCCGAGCGCCTGTCGCTGTTCGGCGTCACGCTCAATCAACTGGTGCGCAAGGTACAGAACGCCAACCGTTCGTTCGGCGTCGGTAACCTGCGCGAGGCCGGCAAGACGCTGCCGGTGATCGCCGGACAGACGGTGAAGGGGCCATCCGACATCGGGCTTCTGAGCATCACCGCGCGCGACGGCCGGCCGGTGTATCTGAAGGACGTCGCCGACATCGTCGTCGGCGCCGCGCCCGAGGAGGCCCGCGTCTGGCATTTCGCCAAGCAAGATGGGACGAAGCAACTGTTGGAGCGCCCGGCCGTGACGCTCGCCATCGCCAAGCGCCAGGGCTCCAACGCCGTCGTCGTCGCCGAGAAAGTCCTCGAGAAGGTCGAACTGGTGCGCGGCGGGCTGATACCCGACAGCCTCGACGCCATCGTCACGCGCGATTACGGCGTCACAGCCGGCGAGAAGTCGGACGAACTGATGTTCCACCTGATCGGCGCCACCGTGGTCATCGTCTTGATGATCGCCGTCTTCTTCGGCTGGCGCGAGGGCATCGTGGTGCTGGTGATCGTGCCGACCACCATCCTCATGACCTTCTTCGCCGCCTGGGTCCTTGGCTACACCATCAACCGGGTCAGTCTGTTCGCGCTGATTCTCTCCATCGGTATCTTGGTCGACGACGCCATCGTGGTGGTCGAGAACATTGTCCGCCACTGGGGCATGCGCGACGGCCGCGACCGCATCACCGCCGCCATCGAGGCCGTGGCCGAGGTCGGCAACCCGACCCTGGTGGCGACGCTGACGATCATCGCCGCCTTGCTGCCGATGATGTTCGTTTCCGGCCTGATGGGCCCCTACATGAGCCCGATTCCGGCCAATGCCTCGGCCGCCATGGCCTTTTCATTCATCGTCGCAGTGGTCATCACGCCCTGGTTACTGGTGCGCATGCAGGGCAAGAACAAGGCCGTCGAAGCCGGCCACGGCGAGGAAAATCCCGATACGCTGGTCGGCCGCATGTACCGCCGCTTCGCCGGCCCGGTGCTGAAGAGCAAGCGCAATGCCTGGGTTTTCCTGCTGTCGGTGTTCGCCGCGACGCTGGCGGTCTGCGTGCTGTTCGCCACCAAGGACGTGACGGTCAAGCTGTTGCCGTTCGACAACAAGTCCGAGATCCAGGTGGTCATGGACCTGCCGGAAGGGGCGTCGCTGGAAGCCACCGAACGCAACCTGGCGATGGTCGCGCACGCCTTGGGCGACCTGCCGGAACTGGCGCATATTCAGTCCTACGCCGGCACCGCCGCGCCGTTCAACTTCAACGGCCTGGTGCGCCACTACGATATCCGCCGCAAGCCCTGGCAGGGCGACTTGCAGATCAACCTGACGGCCAAGCACGAGCGTGACCGCCAAAGCCACGACATCGCGCTGGAAATCCGCAAACGCATCGAGTCCATGGAGTTTCCCGCCGGCACCACGGTGAAGGTGGTCGAGGTGCCGCCGGGCCCGCCGGTGATCTCCACCCTGATGGCGGAAATTTACGGCCCCGACCAGAAGACCCGGCGCCAGCTCGCCTGGAAGGTGCGCGAGGCCTTCGAGAACGTCGACTACATCGTCGATATCGACGATTCCATCGGCCTGACGCCGGAGCGGCTGCGTTTCGAGGTCGACCAGGGCAACCTGGAATTCCACGGCGTGCACGAACAGGAACTGTTCGATACGCTGAAGGTTCTGCTCAACGGCACCTCGATCGGCTATTCGCACCGGGGCGACGGCACCAACCCGGTCGAGATCGCCATCCGCCTGCCGAAGAAGAGCCTGTTCCTGGGCGAGCACCTGCTGGCGACGCCGGTGGAAGCCCCTGGCGAGGCCGCCGACAAGGGCGCGGTGGTCGAGATCGGCGATATCGTGCGCCTCAAGCGCGAGCTCGCCTCCTATCCGATCTTCCGCCACAACGGCCGCTTCGCCGAGGTCGTTTATGGCGAACTGGCGGGCCGCTTCGAAGCGCCCATCTATGGCATGTTCGACGTCAACGACGAACTGGCGAAGATGGACTGGGGCGCCGAGGGCGCGCCCCGGATCGCCTACCACGGCCAGCCGACAGACCTGAGACAGGCCACCGTTCTCTGGGACGGGGAGTGGGAGGTCACCTACGTCACCTTCCGCGACATGGGCCTCGCCTTCGGCTTTGCCCTGATCGCCGTCTACATCCTGATCGTCGGGCAGTTCTCCAACTTCCGGGTGCCGCTGGTCATCATGACGCCGATCCCGTTGTCGCTGATCGGCATCGTCATCGGGCACTTGATCTTCGATGCGCCCTTTACCGCGACCTCGATGATCGGCTTCATCGCGCTGGCCGGCATCCTGGTGCGCAACTCGATCCTGCTGGTGGACTTCATCCGTCACCGCATGGACGAAGGCGAGGCGCTGCGCGATGCGCTTTTGCAAGCCGGCGCCATCCGCCTGCGCCCGATCCTGCTCACCGCCGTCGCGGCGATGATCGGTGCCGCCTTCATCCTCACCGACCCGATCTTCCAGGGTCTCGCTATCTCCATGGTGTTCGGCCTGGCGTCGTCGACGGCGTTGACGTTGCTGGTGATCCCGGCGGTCTACGTGGTGCTGCGCGACGATGGACACCCGGCCAGCGTGAAATGATCTTGAAGCGGCGCTGGAACGCCCTATCTCAAAACCATGCTTGAGACCGCCCAGACCACAGGCCCCGCGCGTTTCCCCGAGGACCGCATCGAGGCCTTCCAGGAACGCCTGTCCGGGCACCCGATCTATACCGGGCTCGCCGCGGTGGCGGACCTGCGGGTGTTCATGGCGCACCACGTCTATTCGGTGTGGGATTTCATGTCGCTTTGCAAGTTCCTGCAAAACGACCTGGCGCCCTCGACCTATCCCTGGAAACCCCGGGGCCATCCGGCGGCGCGCCGCTTCATCAACGAGATCGTCATCGAGGAAGAGAGCGACGAAGGCCCGCCCGATTCCGAGGGCAACCCCACCTACGGCTCTCATTTCGAGCTCTACTGCGGCGCCATGCGCGAAATCGGCGCCGACCCGGAACCGGCGATCCGTTTCGCCGAGGCCGCCGCGGCGCGGGGCATCGAAGCGGCGCTGACGTCGGGCGGGGCGCCGGCGCCGGCCCAGGCCTTCATGCGCACCACCTTCGGCTTCATCGAGACCGGCAAGCCGCACGTGATCGCCGCCGCCTTTGCGCTCGGGCGCGAGCACATCATCCCGGCCATGTTCCGTTCGTTCCTGCGCGACATGGAGATCACCCCCGAAGACGCGCCGATCTTCCACTACTACCTCAACCGCCACATCCACCTGGACGAAGACCACCACGCGCCCCTGTCGCTGTTGCTCCTGAACGAGGCCTGCGGCGGCGATCACGCCCGCGTCGACGAAGCCGCCGCCGCTGCCGAACAGGCGGTCGAGGCGCGGGTCAAGTTCTGGGACGGGGTGCTGGCGGCGCTCGGCTGAGCCACCTGGATCAATGATTTCGGCTCGGAATCTGTTACACTTCCATCATGAGCAATGTCGCCACCAAGTATTGGCACACCCTGGACGACGGCCGCGTCCAATGCGACCTCTGCCCGCGCGCCTGCAAGATGCGCGAAGGGCAGCGGGGGCTTTGCTATGTGCGCGCGGTGGAAGGCGGCGAAGTGGTGCTGACCACCTACGGACGCTCAAGCGGGTTCTGCATCGATCCCATCGAAAAGAAGCCGCTCAATCATTTCCTGCCGGGCACGCCGGTGCTCAGTTTCGGCACGGCCGGCTGTAACCTGACTTGCAAGTTTTGCCAGAACTGGAACATCTCCAAGGCCCGCGCCTTCGATAAGTTGCAGGACCAGGCGTCGCCCGATGAGATCGCCGAGGCGGCGCGGAAGACCGGCTGCCGGTCCGTTGCCTATACCTACAACGATCCGGTCATCTTCCTGGAATACGCCGTCGATACCGCCAGGGCGTGTCGCGAGCGGGGCATTAAGAACGTCGCCGTGACGGCGGGCTATATCTGCCCAGACCCGAGGGCCGAGTTCTTCTCGTGGATGGACGCCGCCAATGTGGATTTGAAGGCCTTCACCGAGCATTTCTACAAGGAACTGTGCACGGCGCGGCTCGATAGCGTGCTCGATACGTTGAAATACCTGAAGCACGACACCGATGTGTGGTTCGAGATTACCGACCTGCTGATCCCGGGGGAAAACGACGGCGACGCCGAGATCGACGAAATGACGCGCTGGATCGTCAAGCATCTCGGGCCCGACGTGCCGCTGCATTTTTCCGCCTTCCATCCCGACTGGAAGATGACCGACAAGCCGCGCACGCCGACGCAAACGCTCTTGAATGCGCGCCGCATCGCCATGGAGAACGGCATCCGCTACGCCTACGTCGGCAACGTCCACGACAAGGCCGGGCAGAGCACCTATTGCCACAATTGCGGCGAGACCCTGATCGGGCGCGACTGGTATCTGCTTTCCGATTGGAACGTCAGCTTCGAGGGCAACTACCACGGCAACTGCGCGGGCTGCGGCACGCCGGTGGCTGGCGTCTTCGACGGCCCGCCCGGCGATTGGGGGCGAAAGCGCGTGCCGCTGCGGCTCAAACGCACTACGGCTGATACGGCGACAGCCTGAACACCCGCTCCATGGGTTCGCGCGGAATGATGATCTTCACATAGTGGGTGCAGTTGCGCTTCAGGAAGTTGGCGGGCGAATTCAGTTCATGCACGGGAATGTGGCCGCGCGCGGTCATGGCGCTGTTTGAGAAATAGGCGGAATTCGGCCCCGCCGGCGCCGCCGAGATGGAGGCGTTAAGGATCTTCGGCTGGTGGCGCGGGACCCGCGTGTAGAACCCGCCGATCAGGTCGTTGCGGTCGATGAAAAAGCAACGCCGCTCGCCGCCTTTCGAATTGTTGTGAACGTCTTCCAGGACTTCCTTGTGGAAGTAGAGGCCCTCGTTGCGCAGGCGCCGCTCGGCGGAGAAGAATTCGAGGAAGAAATCCGGTACCGGTTCGCCCTGGTCGTCCTCGACCAGGACATTGACCTGATAATATTGATGAAAGTATTCCGGGTGCGCAGATTTCGGGCGCTGGAAGAGCTGTTCGCGGTGCGCGCCGTCGTCGGCCAGCCGGGCGGTATCCTCGGCGATGGCGTTCCATTCCTCGGCCAGGGCGGCGTAACGCTGCGGACTGCCACAGCGCAACGCCTCCACGATCATTCGGCCTAGCCGGCCCGACAGTTCACCGGTCACGGGGACGCCGTCGCCGGCCGGATCGATGATCGTGGAGTGGTCGCGCTCCGGGAGGACTGCGAAAGGGAAGGGGCCGGCGTCGCCGCGGCGATGCCAATCGACGGGATGCGGCTGGACGCCGTCCGGCGAGCGGGAGAAATCGAGGGTCAGGCCTTGCACGTTCATGTTGGCGGCGGCGACCCGCACGGTGCCGTCGCTGCCGCCGTTCTCGTTGACGATGCGCCGCACCCCGCCGTAGGGATGGGTGCCGACGATGACGAACGGGCTCACCAGTCCGGCGCCGAAGCCGTAGACCGCCGGCGCGCCGGGGTCTTCGCTGAAGATGTCGCGCTGCACCAGGCTCCATTGGAAGGGCGAGGCCAGTTCCAGGCCGTTCAGCATCTCGGTGCCGGTGTGGAAGAAGTTCTTGGCGCCCTTGAACAAGCGGCCCAGCATCGACTTGCCCATGGCGGCCAGGGGTGAGCCGTGGTTGGCGGGAGCCAGCATCAACAGCCGCTTCAGCGGGCAGCGGCGGTTTTGGTCGGTATAGAAATCGACGATCCAGCGCCGCGCCACGAGGCCGCCGGTGGAATGCACCACCATGTCGAAGGTCCGGCTCAGCCGGTCGGAAGAGATGTGTTCGGCGATTACCGCTTCCATGCGCTTCGCCACGTCGGCGATCGTGACGTCGTCGTCCATGGAGATGTAGTCGCCAAGCCAGAGATCGACGACATCGAAACCCTGACCGGACAGGAAAGCGGCCAGGTTGCGGAACGACTTCGACGTGTCGCTCCAGCCATGAAGAATAACCACGGAATTCGCCATCTTGTCCTCCCTCGATCATTTCGGCGTAAAAACGCGAAACATGTATTGCGGGAAACTTTATACAAAATATTTTTATAAAGCGAATCCAAATCCGATTGCTCCCGGCGCCCGGCCGGCGGCGCAAGCCGTGACTTGTGCGGGGCGAACTGGTAAACGATGCCACGTCCCCATGCGGCGAGGAGTAGGATCTTGAAGAGATGGCTGGCGATCGGCCTTAAGGCCGCGGTTTCCGGCGGATTGATCTGGTACCTGGTCGCCAACGTGGACATGGCGGCGGTGACGGCGCATGTCTCGACCGTCGATATCCCGCTGCTGATGCTCTCCGCCGCCGTGCTGGCGGTGCAGTTCCTGATCGGGGGCCTGCGCTGGAACAGCGTGCTGGCGGCCATGCAGGCACCGCTCAAGACCTGGCTCGCCATGCGGCTGTTCTACATCGGCATGTTCTTCAACCAGGCCCTTCCCGGCGGCACCGGCGGCGACGCGGTACGCATGTATATCGCCTACAAGTCCGGGCTCAGCCCGCGTGCCGCCATCAACGGTGTCATCGTCGAGCGTGTCGCCACGGTGCTTGCGCTGGTGGTCCTGGTGGACGCGACGCAGCCCCTGTTCCTGCCGCATGTGCCCGATGAGATGACCCGCATCGCGCTATTGGCGGTCGCCGGGGCGACTGCCGCGGCGCTCGGCGGCACGGCTTTGCTGGCGTTGCTGCACAAGCTGCCCGAGGGTTTGAGGAAATGGCGCATCGTGCGCGGGCTCGGACATCTCGGCGCCGATACCCGCCTGGTGTTCGGGCAGGTATCCGCCGCGCTCAAGCCGCTCGGCTGGAGCCTCGTCGGGCACCTCAACGTCTCGATCTCGTGTTTCGTGCTGGCCCAGGCGCTGGGGCTCGGCGTGACGCTGCTCGATTGCGTGGTGCTGATCCCGCCGGTGTTGCTGATCATGTCGATCCCCATTTCCATCGGCGGCTGGGGCGTGCGCGAGGGCGCCATGGTGTGGATGTTCGCGCTGGTCGGCGTCAGCCAGGACGCGGCGTTGGCGCTGTCGTTGTTCTTCGGCGTCGTCTCGCTGGCGATTTCGCTGCCCGGCGGCATCGTCTGGCTGGTGATGCGTGCCGGCGCGCGCGGCGCGAACCTGAACGACGAGGAACTGGCGCACTTTCGCGAACAACATGAAAACGCTTGAAACCGGGCCGCCGAATGCCTTTTCTTTGAACTACACCCGTACCGCCTGACAGGAGTCCCCCATGAAAATCGCTTTCGCCAATCCCGCCCTGCCGACGACCGGCATCGCCGTCGTCTTCGCCGCCGAAGGCCGGCACCTGAGCGCCTCGGCGCTGGCCCTCGACGAGCAGACGGGAGGCGCGCTCATGCGCGCCGTCAAGGGCTCCAAGTTCAAAGGCAAGAAGGGTCAGAGCCTGACGCTGATGGCGCCGCACGGAACACGCCTCAACCGGGTGTTGCTGGTCGGTCTCGGCAAGGCCAAGGAGATCGACGATCTCGCCATGCAGGGGCTCGGCGGCATGATCCAGTCGAACGCCGCCTCAAGCGGCCAGAGCGCGGCCACCGTCATGGTCGACGAGACCGAGGGCTCTCCCCTCGGCGTGCCGGAAATGGCCGCCAACCTGGCCTTCGGCGCGCGCCTTCGCGCCTACCGCTTCGACAAGTACCGCACCAAGGAAGATGCCGATGCCAAGCCGAGCCTGAAGACGCTCAAGCTCTGCGGCCACCGCAGCGCGCGGGCCAAGGCGCTGTTCCAGCCCATGGACAAGATCGCCGACGGCGTCGATTTCACCCGCGACCTAGTGTCGGAGCCGCCGAACGTCATCTATCCCGCGAGCCTGGCCAAGCGCGCCAAGGAACTGAGCAAGCTCGGCGTCAAGGTCGAGGTGCTCGGCGAGGCGCAGATGAAGAAGCTCGGCATGGGCGCGCTGTTGGGCGTCGGCCAGGGTTCGATCCGCGAATCGCAGTTGGTGGTCATGCGCTGGGACGGCGGCGCCAAGAACGCCGATCCCATTGCCTTCGTCGGCAAGGGCGTCACCTTCGATACCGGCGGTATTTCCATCAAGCCGGCGGCCGGTATGGAAGACATGAAATGGGACATGGGCGGATCCGGCGTGGTCATCGGCCTGATGAAGGCGCTGGCCGGGCGCAAGGCCAAGGTCAACGTGGTCGGCGTCGTCGGCCTGGTGGAGAACATGCCCGACGGCAACGCCCAGCGCCCCGGCGACATCGTCACCTCCATGTCGGGACAGACCATCGAAGTCATCAACACCGACGCCGAGGGGCGCCTGGTGCTGGCCGATGCGCTGCACTATACCATCGACAAATACAGCCCGAAGTTCGTCGTCAACCTCGCCACCCTGACGGGCGCCATCATCATCTCGTTGGGTGACGAGCACGCGGGCCTGTTCTCCAACAACGATACCCTGTCCGAGCGCCTGACCAAGGCCGGCCTGGCGGTCGACGAGAAGCTCTGGCGGCTGCCGATCAGCGCGGCCTACGACAAGCAGATCGATTCCGACGTCGCCGACATGAAGAACGTCGGCAGCCGCGCCGCGGGGTCCATCACCGCGGCGCAGTTCCTGCAGCGTTTCGTCGGCAAGACGCCCTGGGCGCACCTCGACATCGCCGGCGTCACCTGGTCGAAAAAGGACGCCGACACGGTGCCCAAAGGCGGCACCGCCTTCGGCGTGCGCCTGCTCGACCGGCTGGTGGCGGACCACTACGAGCGTTAGTCGGCGGCGGCCATGGTTTTGGTCTGGTGGTCGGGTTTGATCGGCCGGAAATCGCTGGCCGGCGCCGGCTGGCGGCCGACCAGGGCGTAGAGTTCGAGTATCCGCGCAGGATCCTCGCCGATGTTACCGATCAGCAGCGCCTCCAGTTCCTCGTAATTGGAGATCAGTTCGGACTGCCCGTGGATTTCGTGGAAGTGCGCGTCGAGCCACTCCCGGTCGAAGCGGTCGGCGAACAGGAACGCGGCGATGCGCCGGGCTTCGGCTTCGTTGGGCGGATCGGCGATGTTGAGATAGAGCTTCAAGGTATTGCTGAGCGCCTTCACCTGGCGGATGTTCAATTGCGTCGGTTCGACGACCTGACGCAGCAGGTCGCCGATGATCGCGGTAATGCGCACCGATGCGAACCGGTAGAGCAGTTTGAGAATCTCCGGGTCGTCGCCGAGGGCCGATCGCAGCAAGGCCGCCGCCGCCGGCGCGCGGGATAGATCGCCGGGCGGACGTTCCACGTCCCAAACCAGGCTGTCGAGCCAGTTCGGATCGATGCGGTCGGCGACGATGAAGGCGGCGATCCGGTTCGGATCCACCGCACCTTCCCCGGCGGCGACGGCGACCGCGTTGTCGATGTCGGCACGCAGCCGTGCCGTAGTCGCCCGGTCGAAACCGAGGGGGCGAATCATCCGGCTGACGAGGAAATTCGATTGCAGAAGATGAAAGATAAGTGTTTCAGCCTCGCGTCCGTCCTGCGGAGTGCCTAGAAACGGCCGGTTTGCATAGAGCCACTCGGTCATATGCCGGGGTACGCCCGGCATCCGCGCCGGGTCCGGCTTTTCGCCGGCCAGGAAGCTCTCCAACCATTTCGGCACGGTCAGTTCCGCGACGACGAATACGAAGACGCGGCGGATGGCGCGTTTGTCGGCGGGCTTCAGGGTGGAAACGGCGATGTCGACACGCTGGCGAATTCGGCGGGTATTGATCAGGGTTTTCGGCAGCCCGGCCATCAGCCCGTCGATCCAGTTGTCGACATTCCACTGAGCTGCCTGTGCTTTGGCCCGGTTACGCCGCTCGGCGGTGTCGGCGACCGGCCGCTCGCCGGTGTCGTCGTCCGTCCGGTCATCGGTTTCCGCCGCCGTGTCGGCCAAGGGGGGCTCCCCGGTCTTGACCCGTTCCACTTCCTCGGCCACGGAGAACGTATCGGTGAGCAGGCCAAGGTCCTTCAGATCCTCGCTGGAGACGCTCGGGATGTGAAACGGGATTTGCACGATCTTCTCCAGGAAACGGCGGCCGAACGCGGTATCGCCTTCGTCGATGGTCTTCATTTCCTTGAATCGTTGCGAAAGCGCGCGGGAAACGTACTGATCGTCGCAGGCCAGGAAGGCAATGGCGCCGGCGGCGGTGATGGAATGCACGCTTTCCACCACCGCCGCGACCTGTTCGGGGCCACAGCGGTCGAGGTCGTCGATGAAGAAGACGAACGGTTTGAAGGTGTCCCGGGTCAAGCCGATGCCAGCTGCGATATCTTGGTAGGCGCGCCCCAGTCCCTCGCGGTCCAGTTCCTGCGCGCGCTTGCCGAACAGCAGACCGTCCACATAGGTGGCGCCACCCTGCACGACCTTGCGCAGAAGCGCGCTCAAAACCCATACGGTTACCGCCAGGACGGGCAGGGTCAACAGAGACCAACCGTTGCCGGGCCAGGCGCTCAGTTTCTGCCAGTCCGCCGAGCTTTTCGGGAACGCCCCCAATTGGTTTAGGGCCAGCAGTCCGAGCAAGACCAGCGCCCCGACGCCGAGGTAACGGAGTACGCGTTTCAGTGCCCGCAGCGCGCGCCGGGTATGGAGCAGGAACACCTGGCCCGGCATTTCCTTTTTCAAGGTCGCCATGAAGGTGTCGAGGACGTGGTTGTGCAGGCTGGTTGAAGGATCCCATTTCCATGCGTTGAAGGTGACGGTGAAGAAACCGTGCGCGGTAAAGGCCTCGCGCAACGCATTGATCATCGTCGACTTGCCCGCGCCCCAAGGGCCGTAGAGCCCGATGGTGACCAGCGGTTCCGCCTTGTCGCGGCCGTCCGGCGCGTTGGCCACAAGGTCTTCGGCCATGGCCACGAGCTGTTCGGCGATATGCGGGAAATTCAGCTTCGGATCGCGCGCCGCGCCATCGTGCAGGGCACGGGTATCGCGGAAGAAGGGGCGATGAAAAATGGCTTCCTCCTCCTCTTCCTCGTCCTCGTCCTCGTCCTCGTCCTCGTTCGAATCCTCCTTTTCGAGCTTTTCCTTGCGAAAATCATCCATCCCTTGCACTTCTTGTAGAATTGCTCGGCTTTTTTCCGTCCAGTTCTCGAATAAATTCCAAACTTTTAGCTGCTTGATAATCTTTTCGACGAAGTCAATTCCCAGAAATTGATTGAGTTTCCCAATTCGCAAATGACCGATTGTGGAAAGGTTTTTCCCGAAGCAAAGTTCTACCCGAAGCTCGAGTTCGCTTGGCTCGTTTATTTTAGATTGAACCAAGAGGTTTTCCGCCGTGAAAATCAGAATGGGGAGGCCGAATTTCCGAGAGAGGCGAAGAAATTGTGGGGTTTTTGTCTTTCGGACGAGTTCAAACTCGACTGCGATAACAAGTGACTGTCCGGATAATTCCAGGACGGCATCAAACGGCAAATCAGTTTGGTGAATCAATCGCCAATTAAGCTGTCTCTTTATTCCAGCAAGGACGATATTTGAAAACTGCACTTCGTTCTCAATCACGGGTATATCAGTCGCATCCATGTATGGCTCCCAACCTTGCAATAAAATCTTAGCGTGATTCTTTATTGAAATGCTATCTGTAAGGGAGATCCCTTCTAACCAGTTGCTTGCCGCGCGGGCGCGAGCCGGGCATGATCCCGCCATGACCGACATCGCCTTCTACCACCTGGAACGATCGCCGCTGGAGAAGGCGTTGCCGAAGCTCTTGGAAAAGACGCTGGATGCCGGTAAGCGCGCGTTGGTGCTGGCCGGCTCCGACGCGCGGGTCGAGGCCCTGAACGGCGTGCTCTGGACCTATGACCCCGACGCCTGGCTGCCGCACGGCTCGGTCAAGGACGGCGACGCGGAGGAACAGCCGATCTGGCTGGCGACCGAGGACGCCAATGCCAACGGCGCGCAGTTCCTGTTCCTCACCGACGGCGCCGAGAGCGCGCGCTTGAGCGATTTCGAGCGTTGCTTCGATCTGTTCGACGGCAACGACCCGGCCATGGTCGAGGCGGCGCGCGGACGCTGGAAGCGCTGCAAGGAGGCCGGTCACGCGCTCACCTACTGGCAGCAGACCGCCACCGGCGGCTGGGAGAAGAAAGCCGAAGGCTAGACACTTCATCGAAGGGGAGGGGAGAGACTGCAATGAGCAAACGCTGGGTCAACCGGCCGGAAGGCTCCACTTGGGGCGATTGGGGCGACGACGATCAACGCGGCCGCATGAACCTGGTGACGGCGGAGCGCCGCCTTGCCGCCGCCGCCGAGATCAGGGAAGGGCTCTGCTTCTGCCTCTCCATGCCGCTGAACCTGCCCGGCGGCAACGCCGTCAACCCGAAGCGCTTTCCGCCCAAGTTCGGCCCGGTGTTCCATCCGCCGGGATCGGACCAGTATTACTACAACATGGACTGGGACGCGCTGCAGCCCGGTAACATGGATGTCTCGTCGGACGAATGCTTCACCATGCATTCGCAGTATTCGACGCAGTGGGACTCGTTCGCCCACGTGGGCTCGCGCTTCGACGCCGACGGCGACGGCGAGGCCGAGCGCGTCTACTACAACGGCTTCAAGCCCGACGAGCACGTCAAGGGCCCGGACGACCCCGAAGGCATGGGCGCGCGCCGGCTCGGCGTCGAGAACATGGCGGAAAGCGGCATGCAGGGGCGCGGCGTGCTGGTCGATTTCCACCGCCACTTCGGTGACGAGCGCGTCGCGGTGGGCTATGACCTGTTGACGGAAATCCTCACCAAGGACGGCATTGAAGTGGAGGAGGGCGATTTCTTCCTCTTTCATACCGGCTGGGACGAGATGATCCTGGCCATGAACGGCGATCCCGACGGCGAGCGACTGCACGCATCGGGCGCGGTGCTCGACGGCTACGATCCGAAGCTGTTGCAGTGGATCACCGATTCAGGCGTCGTGGCGCTGATTTCCGACAACTTCGCCATCGAGGACGCGCGCAGCTACGGCGACACCCAGGGCGGCTGTTCGCGCCTGCCGCTGCACCGCCACTGTCTGTTCCGCCTGGGCGTCCACCTGGGCGAAATCTGGTATCTCTCGGAACTGGCCAGGGCTTTGCGTGAACGCGGCCGGTCCCGCTTTTTCCTGACGGCCCCACCCTTGCGCCTGCCGGGCGCGGTGGGCTCGCCGGCGACGCCGATCGCGACGATCTGACGTGCATTGCGCCAGCGGGCATTGGAATTCGCGGCGCTTCCGGACTACGTTGTCACATACGATGGCAATATGGCTTTGGAGGAATACCGATGGCCTACGAGGGTGATCCGAATTTTCGGCAACTCGGCTGCAGCCAGTGTCTGGAAGGCAACCCGCTCGATTTCGAAATCACGATGGCGTTTCAGCCGATCGTCGATCTGAAAACCAAGTCCGTTTATGCCTATGAGGCGCTTGTACGGGGCGCCGACGGCGCCGGTGCCGGCGCGGTCCTGTCCCGGGTTTCCAACGAGAACCGCTACGCCTTCGACCAGACCTGCCGGGTGCGGGCCGTGCAACTCGCCTCGCAGCTCGGTATCGACTGCAAGCTCAGTATCAATTTCCTGCCCAATGCCGTGTACCGCCCGGAAACATGTATCCGTGCCACGATGGAAGCGGCGGACCGTTTTGACCTTTCGGTGGACCGGATCATCTTCGAGGTGACCGAGTCCGAACCGGTCGAGGATCCGGCGCATCTGATGGGCATTTTCGATGTCTATCGCGAGCGCGGCTTCATCACCGCCATCGACGATTTCGGTGCCGGCTATGCCGGACTCAACCTTTTGACCAAGTTCAGCCCGCAGATACTGAAGCTGGACATGGAACTGTGTCAGGGGATTGTCGCCAATACGGTCAAGCGGACGATCACCGAGGGAACCGTGAAGACGGCGCAGGCTCTCGGCATCGAGGTCATCGCCGAAGGCGTCGAAACGTTGGACGACCTTCGGGTGCTCGAAAGTTTGGGCGTCGACTATTTCCAGGGCTATCTGTTCGGTAAGCCGGTGATCGAAACCCTGCCGGAACCGGATTTCAGCGCGCTCGACGTTTAGTCGTTCTTGCCCGCCAACGCCGCCAGTACGGCGTCGGTGACTTGCTCCGTATTGGCTTCGCCGCCGAGATCGCGCGGCAGCACTTTGCCGTCGCCGGTGACGCGCTCGACGGCGGCCATCAGGCTGGCGGCCGCCTTCACCTCGCCCAGGTGATCGAGCATCATCGCCGCCGTCCAGAACGAGCCGATGGGGTTGGCGATGCCTTTGCCCATGATGTCGAAGGCGGAGCCGTGGATGGGCTCGAACATGGAGGGGTATTGGCGCTCCGGATTGAGGTTCGCCGTCGGCGCGATGCCGAGGCTGCCGGTTAGCGCCGCGGCGAGATCGCTCAGCACGTCCGCATGCAGGTTGGTCGCCACTACGGTGTCGATGGACTTGGGATCGAGGACCATGCGCGTGGTCATGGCATCGACCAGCATCTTGTCGGTCTCGACGTCCGGGTAGTCGCCCCGGACCGCCTCGAATACCGCGTCCCACATGACCATGCCGTGGCGCTGGGCGTTGGATTTGGTGACGAGCGTCAACTTTTTACGCGGCCGCGATCGCGCCAGTTCCAGCGCGAAGCGCTGCACCCGCTCGACGCCGGCGCGGGTGAAGACCGCCACATCCATACCGACCTCTTCCGGGTGGCCCATATGCACCCGGCCGCCGGCACCGGCGTATTCGCCTTCTGTGTTCTCGCGCACGATCACCCAATCCAGGTCATCCGGTCCGACGCCTCGGAGCGGCCCCTCGATGCCGGGCAGCAGCCGGGCCGGGCGCACGTTGGCGTATTGATCGAAGGGCTGGCAGATACCAAGGCGCAAGCCCCAGAGCGAGATATGGTCGGGCACGCGCGGATCGCCGGCGGAGCCGAAATAGATGGCGTCGAAGAGCTTGAGCGTCTGCAGCGAGTCTTCCGGCATCATGCGGCCGTGCTTCAGGTAGTAGTCGGTGCCCCAGGGAAATTCCTCGACCTTGAGCCCGAAGCCGCCGTCGCGCGCCGCGACCGCGTGCAGCACGCGGGTTCCCGCCGAGATTACTTCCCCGCCGATACCGTCCCCCGGCACGGCTGCGATGGTGTATTGGCGCATGGTGGTTATCCTCCCGTGGGTTTCCGTTTTTGCGCCAAGGCGCTCAATTCTCGTCGTCGCTGTAGGGCCCGGCGCGGGCGATGATCTTGCGCGGAAGGTGCTTGCCGCTCAAGACGCCGTCTTTGGCGGATTTACCGCTCGACCCCGGCTTCCAGGCGAAAGACGTGAACATCACCGCGAAGATGCCCCAGACCAGCAGGGTGACGACCGCGATCGGCACGATGACAAAGGCCAGGAAACCGCCGATCCCACTTGCCAATGACGACACGGCTATCGCTCCCGATCGTATCTCAGCAGTATTTCTCCGGCCCGACCCATTGCCCGACATTATAGCGGTCGCCATGCGCCCAGCCGACGGGCAGCAGTTCCTCGATGGCGGCGAGGTCGGCGTCGGTGAGCGCGATATCGGCACCGGCGGCCAGTTCCTCCAGATGCGCCACCGAACGCGTGCCGGGGATGGTCAGCACGTGCTCGCCTTGGTGCAAAAGCCAGGCAATGGCCAGCGACGCCGTCGCCACGCCCATCTCGGCCGCCATGTTGCGCAGGCCCTCCGTCGCGGCGACATTGCGCGAACGGTTCGGCTCCGTGAAACGCGGGTTGGTCTTGAGGAAATCGACCGTCTGACACTTCTCATGGCTGTGCGGCGTGTCGGTGAGCAGGCTGCGTCCGACCGGGCTGAAGGCCACCAGCGAGGTGCCCATGGCGGCGCAGCGCTGGCTCAGGCCCAGTTCCACCGCGCGGGTGGAGAGCGAGTATTCCGACTGCACGGCGCCGACCGGGTGCACGGCATTCGCCACTTCCAGAGACGTCGGCGCGATCTCCGAATAGCCGAACTGGCCGATCTTGCCGGCCTTGATCAGGTCGGCGAGGGTGCCGGTGACGTCCTCGATGGGGATCGAGGGATCGCGCCGGTGAATGTAATAGAGCTCGACCCGCTCGACGCCGAGGCGCTGGAGCGATTCGTCCAGCGCGATCTTCAGGTGTTCGGCCGAATTGTCGAATATGCGCTTGCCGTCGGCGTCACGGGTGATGCCGCCCTTGGTGGCGATTTTGAAGAAGTCCCGCGCTTCCGATCCGCGGTCGGCCAGGAACTTGCCGATGCGCTCTTCCGAGAGGCCCATGCCGTACATGTTCGACGTATCCAGGTGATCGATGCCGAGTTCCATGGCGCGCGCCAGGACGGCTTGCGACTGGTCGGTGTCGATGGGGCCGTAGAAACTGGTGAGCGACATGGCGCCGATGCCGACGGCGGAAACGGTGGTGCCGGTTTGACCGAGTTTTCTTTGCTGCATGGAATCTCGCTTATGTTCTTGCTGGGTATGAAGGGCGCGGACGCGCGGAAGGGAACGGGCCCACCGTTTTAGCGAAGTGGTGGAAGGGGCGCAACGGTCGAGGCACCGGTGCTGTTAGAATTTTCGTCTCGTATATAGGAATTTATTGACTTTTCAAATTTAATTGGTTATGGTTCCTCGCCAAACCTTTCGTCGCCCCCGCGAAGGCGGGGGCCCATGGTCGATAGCGGAATTGAGCCGCCGTCGAAATTGAGGCGCCCGATAATGAAAACGGGTTCGTACGTTTGGCAGATGGATAGGCCTCCGCCTGCGCGAGGGTGACGATCGAGGGGACGGGGGAATGCCTTGTCCCATTACTGAGAAAATTGGGTTCGTTCCTGAGATTTTTTTGTAAACGTAATGATATCAACGTCTTCCAACCCGCGAAATCGAATGAGGGACCGCCGAAATCGTGCCGGTTCGTTGTTGCTGCCGGGGTCTTGCAAAGCGGAACGGTGTCCCCGAAGCTGGCGCGGAGGGGGAGCCCAATGAAGACGTTCGATGAAACCGCCAAGGGACCGCTGGACGGCGTTCGGGTGCTCGACCTGACGCGATTGGTGGCCGGCAACATGCTGACGCTGCAATTGGCCGACATGGGCGCCGACGTCGTCAAGGTGGAGCCCGCCGGCAAGGGCGATCCGTTGCGCGCCTGGACGGAGGAGGGCATCCAGGCGTTCTGGAAGGTCTATTGCCGCAACAAGCGCAGCCTGACGCTGGATTTCCGCAGCGCGCGCGCCGCCGAGATCGTGCTGCGCCTGGCCGAACATGCCGACGTGCTGGTCGAGAACTTCCGTCCCGGCCGCATGGAGGAAATGGGCTTGGGGCCCGACGCCCTGATGGCGCGGAACCCGAGGCTGGTGATGGTGCGGGTTTCCGGTTTCGGTCAGACCGGCCCCTACCGCGAGCGCCCGGGGTTCGGCTCGCTGGTGGAGGCCATGTCCGGCTTCGCCAGCCGCAACGGCTTCCCCGACCGGCCGCCGCTGCTGCCGCCGCTGGCGCTCGCCGACATGACCGCCGGGCTGCAGGGCGCCTTCGCCACCATGGTGGCGCTGCGCGAGGTCGAACTGAAGGGCGGCCGGGGCCAGGTGGTGGATATCGCGCTCTGGGAGCCGATCCTCTCGACGCTCGGCCCCGAAGCCTACACCTATGAGATCACCGGCACGGTCAAGCAGCGCGTCGGCAACCGCTCCAATACAGCCGCACCGCGCGACGTCTATACCACCCGCGACGGCGGCGCCATCGCGCTGTCGGCCTCCATGCAGGCGATGGCCGAGCGGCTGTTCCGGGTCATCGGCCGTGAAGACATGATTACCGATCCGCGTTTCCGCACCAACGCCGACCGGGTGCAAAACCGCGACGAGGTCAACAATATCGTCGCCGATTGGATCGCCGAGCGCGACCGCGACGAGGTGTTGGCCATCTTCACCGAGGCCGGGGTCACCGGCGCGCCGATCTACGACGCCAGCGACATCATGGACGATCCGCACGTGCGCGGCCGGGAGATCCTGGTCGACCTGCCGGACGACGAGACCGGCACCGCCAAGCACCACAACATCCACCCGAGGCTGTCGGGCACCCCCGGCACCTTCCGCCGTCCGGCACCGGCGCTCGGCCAGCACACGGACGAGATTCTCGCCGCCGCAGGCTTCGGCGCCGACGAAATCGCCGCGCTCAGAAAGGAAGACATCATATGACCGACGATCCCAACCGCGCGCCCTTGGTCTGGCGTTCGCAGCTCTACGTGCCGGCCAACAATCCGCGTTTCGTCGCCAAGGCGCATACGCGCGGCGCCGATGCCGTGATCCTCGATCTGGAAGACAGCGTGCCGGCGGCCGAACGCCCGGCGGCGCGGGAAATGTTGGCCGACGCGGTGGCCCAGGTCGGTCAGGCCGGGGCCGACGTGACGGTGCGTGTCAATTCCCCGGAAGAGGAAGCGATGCTGGACCTGGACGCCGCCGTCATTCAAGGTGTGCGCGGCATTTACGTGACCAAGGCGCGGGACGCGGCCTACGTGAAGGCCATCTCCGGGCGCATCGGTGAGTTGGAGGCAGCGCGCGGTCTGGCGCCCGGCGCCATCCGCCTGGTCGTGATGATCGAAACGGCGGCGGCCTACCTGAAGGCGGAGGAAATCGGCCGCGCCGATGCGCGCACGGCGGCGCTGCAATTGGGCGGCGAGGACATGGCGCTGGAACTGAGCATGGTCCCCGATGCCGACACCCTGGCGATGCCCAAGCAGCACCTGAACATCGTCGCCCGCGCCTGCGGCCTGCAGCCGTTCGGCATCATGGGTACGGTCGCCGACTACAACGACCTGGACGCCGTCCGCGCCGTCGCCGAGCGCTCACGCCGCTTCGGTTTCGAGGGCGCTGCCTGCATTCACCCGAGCGTCGTGCCGGTGCTGAACGCGGCGTTCTCGCCGTCGGGTGATGAAGTCGATCATGCGCGCCGCGTGGTCGAGGCCTACGCCGAGGCCGAGGCCGCCGGTGTCGGCGCCATTTCCGTCGACGGCAAGATGATCGACGTGCCGGTGGTGCGCCGCGCCGAGAAGCTTTTGGCGCGTTGGGACGCCATCCAGGCGCGCGGCAACGGTTAGGACATGGGGGGCTGCATATGGACATCCTTCGACACGGCGCTACGCGCCTGCTCAGGATGAGATCATTGGACTTTCCGAACCTCACCCTGAGCGAGGCCGAAGGCCTCAGTCGAAGGGGGGCGGCGCTTGGCGAATCCCGTCGACGATGCGCTATGACCTGCTTGTGGCGATCTTGGCGTCGATGCGGGTGCGGGCTTCGGCCATGATGTCGCCCATGTCGAGGTCCATGTGGGGTCTCCTCAGGTTCGTCGTCTGAGGGAATAGGCGATGGCGCCGCCGACGCCGGCCATGACGGCCATGGCCAGATAGGCCCTGGAACCGAAGCCGGTATAGAGCTGGCCCGAGACCCAGGCGGCGGCGCCCATGGCGAGACCCATGACCACGGCGGCGTAGACGCTCTGTGCCGTGGCCGAGACCTCCGGCGCCATGCGCCGGGCGATGAAGTGGACGGCGCCGAGATGCGCGGCGCCGAAGGTGAAGGCATGAAACAGTTGCAGGACCATCAACGCCGGCAACGCGTCGGTGACCCCGGTGCCGGCCCAGCGGATCAGCCCGCCGAGGCCCCCGAGCGCGATCAGCCGTGCGGCGCCGAAGCGCTTGACCAGCTTGTCACCCCAGATGAACAGCAAGACCTCGGCGATGACCCCTTCCGCCCAGAGCCAGCCGATGACGGCTTCGGAGTGGCCGGCGTTCTGCCAGTGGATAGTGCCGACCGTGTAGTAGACGCCGTGGCTCGATTGGATCAGCGCCGTGGCGGCGACGAAGACGATGAAGGTTCGATCGGTCAGCACCGCGCCCAGGGCCAAGCGGCCGCCGGCGGCCCGGGCAATGCGGGTATCGGGCAAGCTCAGCGTGCTGACGACGGCGGCGCCGAGCAGCGCCAGCGTCACCCAATAGACGAGATCGACCGGTCCGCCGTCCAGCAGGTGGCCCATGCCCCAGGCACCGACGATGAAGGTCAGCGACCCCCAAAGCCGCACCCGGCCGTAATCGATGGGCTGATGGCGGGCCGTCTGCATGGTCAACGATTCCATCAGCGGCATGTTCGGCGACCAAGACATGTGAAACGCCACGGTGACGGCGAGGATCAGCCAGAAGCCGTGCGCCCAGTAGAACAACGCGAACACCGCCGCCGACAGCAAGACCAGCGCGATCATGATCCGCTTGCGTTCACCCATGCGGTCGGCAGTGCTGGCGATCAGCGGATTGGCCAGCGCCTTGGCGGCGATACCGATGGCCACCACCAGGCCGATATCCTCGACCGAGAGGCCGCGCGACTTCAGCCACAAGGGCCAGAACGGCATGGAAACGCCGATCACCGCGAAGGCCGCGGCGTAATACCAGGCCAGGCGGACGGAGGTCATGGTTGCAGTCCTTTGGCGAATTCGGCCAGGTACCCGAGCCCCGGCACGGCGCGACTGCCGTACCAGGACACCATTTCGGCGTCGATCAGGTGGGCCTTGGCGCCATGAGCGGGAAATTCGGAACGAAACGACTCCAGGTGCCTGGCCTTGAACGGGAACGGTTCGGTCGAGAACAGCACCAAGTCGACCCCGGCCAGCAGCGCTTCGCTCAAATCGACCTCGGGGTAGCGTTCCGGGCTCGCATGTTCGATGGCCCGCAGGCCGGCACGCGCTAGGGTGTCGGCGATGTAGGTATCGGGCGCGATGCTCATCCAGGGCTTGCGCCAGATCAGGTAGAGCGCGCGCCGGGCGGGCCAATCGCCGGCTTCCAAGGCGGCGAGGGCGGCATCGAAATCGCGGGTAAGCGCCGCCGCCGCCTCTTCGGCGCCGAACAGGTCGCCGATCAGCCGAAACAGTTCGCGGTTGTCGGTGACTTGCAGCGGGTGGGTGACGACGACCTCGATGCCGAGGGCGGCGAGCGCGTCGGCCATGTCCTTCGGGTTCTCGTCGATGTTGACGAGCGCATGGGTGGGGTTGATGCCGGCGACCTTGTCCATGTCGATCTGCTTGGTGCCGCCGACGCTGGCGACGGCGCCGACCCGGTCCTTGGGGTGGACGCAGAAGTTCGTGCGCCCGACCAGTTTGGCGCCGAGACCGAGGTCGAAGATAAGCTCCGTCAGGCTCGGCACCAACGACAGGATGCGGGCATCGCCAAGCGCCGGAGGGTGCGCGCGGCCGGCGGCGTCGAGGAGCGGGACGGGCATGGAAACTCCGTTCGGGTGGCGGCGGGCGGCCATCATAGCCGAACCCGCGGATTCAGGTTAAGGCATTGAAAAATCGTGAAACCGATGCCCTGTGACAGCCATCACCGCGCGAATCGGCAAAATCTGCTCTTCTTATGGCCGGATGGGGTGCCAAGGCAAGGCCCCAGTCGGGATCAGGGGTGTGAACCGATGAAGAGGCGGGAAATTCGATCGATGAAGGAAGGCACGACGGTGGACGCCGAGGCGACCGACGCCGACGGCATCGTCATGGAGGCGCCGGAACCGATCTTCCGTATCGATGCCGCGGGTGTCGTGCGCTATGCCAACGCCAAGGCGGGGGAGTTGTTGCGTCCGTTCGGTTCGGGGTTGGGCAGCGAACTTCCGGCCTCCTGGCTGGAACCGGTCCGTGCCTTGCTCGATGCCGGCGACGAGCGCACCGAGATTTCCGTCGGCGAGCGGGTGTTCGACGTTTGCGCATCGCCGCGAACCGACAGCGACTGGATCACCGTGCAGGCGCATGACGTCACCCACTACAAGGTGGCCGCCCTGGATGCCGAGCGCCAGGCGCACCTCGACGGCCTGACGGGACTGCCAACGCGCGCCGTATTCCGCGATCAGTTGGCGCAGACGCTGGCATTGGCTCAGCGCCAGGGCCGTCTGGTCGGCGTGTTGGTGATCGGCCTCGACGACTTCAAGCTGATCAACGAGACCAAGGGCCATGGCGTCGGTGACGATTTGCTGCGGATCACCGCCGAGCGCCTCAATCGCTGCCTGCGTGCCACCGACCTGGTGGCACGGCTGGGCGGCGACGAGTTCGCTGTCTTGCAGCCCGAGCCCGCCGGGACCGCCGGTGTCGACCGTTTGGCGCGGCGGCTCAACGCGGCACTACGCGAGCCGGTGACGATCGGTGGCGACGAGGTGTTCCCCGCTGCTTCCATCGGCGCCGCCGTCTATCCCGACGATGCCGCCGACGCCGACGAGCTGTTGCACCACGCCGACATCGCCCTCGACCGCTGCAAGGCGGAAGGCGGCGATAGGCATCGCTTCTTCATCGCCGAGATGAACGACGAGGTGCAGCGCCGCCACGCCCTGGAGCACGAATTGCGGCTCGCCATCGAACGCGAGGTGCTTGAGCTGCACTACCAGCCGAAGCTCGATCTCGCCACCGGGCGGGTGGCGGGAATGGAGGCGCTGGTGCGCTGGATCCACCCGGAAATGGGCTTCATCTCGCCGGCGGAGTTCATCCCCATCGCCGAGACCTCGCGGCTGATCATTCCGCTCGGCGACTGGGTGCTGCGCGAGGCCTGCCGCAAAACGCGCGACTGGAACGACGCCGGGCTCGGGCCGTTGAAGGTGGCGGTCAACCTGTCGGCGGTGCAGTTCCGCAACCCGACGCTGCTGGACGATCTCCGCCGCGCGCTGGTCGAGACCGGCCTGCCGCCCGGCTGCCTTGAACTCGAGATTACCGAGACCGCCGCCATGGACGACGCCGAGAAGGCATTCGAGGTGTTCGACGGCATCGCCGCGCTCGGCATTTCGCTGGCCATCGACGACTTCGGGACCGGCTATTCCAGCCTCAGCTACCTGAAGAACTTCCCGGTGCAGCGAATCAAGATCGACAAGGCCTTCGTCGACGATATCGGTCATTCCGTCAAGGGCGGCGCCATCGCCCGCGCGGTCACCACGCTCGGCCAGAGCTTCGACATGGCGGTCACCGCCGAGGGCGTCGAAACCGCCGAGCAGATGGCCTTCCTGCATGGCATCGCGTGCCAGGAAGTGCAGGGCTACTTCGTCTCCAAGCCGCTGCCGCCGGCCGCCTTCGCGGAGTTCATGCAGGGCTTCGATCCGTCGCCGTTTCGCCCGGCGCTCGACCGTTCCGGCCTCGATTGGAACGCGCAGCGGCGCAAATGGCGGCGCGGCCTATTGGGCGGTCTCGAGCCGCTCGCTTAGCTCCAGCCAAGCCTCTTCGGTCTCGGCCAGCTTGGCCTTGAAGTCGGCGTGGCGGAGTTGCAGGTCCATCAGCGTCGCCGTCGGCCCTTCGTAGACGCCGGGCTCGGCGAGCCGTCGCTCCAGCGCCTCGATGTCGGCGGAGAGCTTCTCGATCCGGCGCTCGTGGTCCTTGACCGACTTGCGCAGGTCGGCGGTGGCGGCGCGCTGTTGGGCGCGTTCTCGGCGGGCGTCTTTCCTGCTGGCGGCGCTGGTTTCGGGGGCTTCGGTTTCGTCCTTGTCGGCGCGGCGCCTGGCGCGTCGGCTCTCGGTGAGCATGTCGCGGTAGTCCGTGAGGTCGCCTTCGAAGGCGTGGCAGCCGCCGTCCGCGACCAGCCACAACCGGTCGCAGACGAGCTCGACCAGGTGCGCGTCGTGGCTGACCAGCACCACGGCGCCGTCGTAGGTGTTGAGGGCGTGCACCAGTGCCTCGCGGGCGTCGACGTCGAGGTGGTTGGTGGGTTCGTCGAGGAGCAGGATGTGCGGCTGTTCGGTGCTGGTCATGGCGAACAGGAGGCGTGCCTTCTCGCCGCCCGACAGTCCCTCGCACTTGACGTCGGCGCGCTCGCCGGAGAAGCCGAAGCGGCCCAGGTGTGCACGCACCTTGGCTTCGGTGGCCATCGGCATCAGCCTGGCCAGGTGCTGGTATGCCGTCTCCGAGAGGGTCAGCTCCTCGGCCTGGTGCTGGGCGAAGTAACCGACCTTGAGCTTCGCCGATTTGGTCAGCTTGCCGGTCATGGGCTTCAACCGTCCGGCCAACAGCTTGACCAGCGTCGACTTGCCGTTGCCGTTGGCACCCAGGAGCGCGATGCGGTCATCCATGTCGATGCGGAGGTCGAGGCCCTTGAGCACCGGCGTCCCGTCGTATCCCGCTTCGGCGCCGTCGAGCGCGATCAACGGCGGTGACAGCGGTTCGGGGTCGGGGAAGTCGAAAGCGACGGTGCGCTCCTCGACCATCGACGCGATCGGGGCCATGCGCTCCAGCATCTTGAGCCGGCTCTGCGCCTGGCGTGCCTTCGACGCCTTGAAGCGGAAGCGCTCGACGAAGGACTCGATATGGCGGCGCTGGGCCAGCTGTTTGGTGCGCATCTTGGCGTCCAGTTCCTGGCGCTCGCGCCGGGTGCGTTCGAAGCGGTCGTAGCCGCCGGCGTAGCGCGTCAGCCGCAAGTTCTCCAGGTGGGCGATTCCGCCGACGACCTTATTGAGAAGGGTGCGGTCGTGGCTGATGACGACCAGTGTGCCGGGCCAGGTCGCGAGATACCCCTCGAGCCAGAGCGCCGCTTCCAGGTCCAGGTGGTTGGTCGGTTCGTCCAACAGCAGCAGGTCGGGGTTGGCGAACAGCGCCGCCGCCAGCGCGACGCGCATGCGCCAGCCGCCGGAGAACTCCGCGCAGGGGCGCGCCTGGTTGGCCTCGTCGAAGCCGAGCCCCGCCAGGATGCGCGCGGCGCGGGCCGGTGCCGTCTCCGCGTCGATGTCGGCGAGCCGCGTGTGGATATGCGCGATGTCGTGAGCGTCGGTGGCGGTCTCGGCGTTCTCCAGCAACTCGGCGCGCTCGGTGTCGGCGGCGAGGACGTGCTCGATCAAGCTGTCGGCGCCGCCCGGCGCTTCCTGGGCAACTGTGCCGACGCGCATGCCCTTGCGGACCCGAACCGCGCCATCGTCGGGCGAAAGCTCGCCCAGGATCAGTTTGAACAGCGTCGTCTTGCCGGTGCCGTTGCGCCCGACCAGGCCCATCTTGTGGCCGGCCGGCACGTGCAGGGTGGCGCCGTCGAACAGCGTGCGTCCGCCGATGCGGTAAACGAGGTCATTGATATGCAACATGGGAGGCGATGTAGCACGACCGGCGGCTCGGCTCTAGCCCGGCGTGGATCAACGCCGCCCACCGGCCATTTTGACCGATTCCGGCCGCAGCCGCAGCCGGCCCATGGCGATAACGCCGCAGAGCGGTCCGATGGCGAGAATGGCGAAAGCCTTGTCCCAGCCCCACCAACCGACCGCGTGCGGCATCAGATGCACGGTAATGAGGGTGAGTAGAAACCCAGCCGAGGTCTGCACGGTCAGCATGGTGCCGATGCGCTCGGGCGGCGCCAGTTCGGTGACCGAGGAGGAGAACTGCGCCGAATCGGCGACGATGCTGATGCCCCAGACGAAACAGAGTGCCGTCAGCAGCCAAGGGTTGCCGCCGAACAACAGGCCGACGCTGAGCGCGCAGGCGCCGCTGACGGCCATCGCCGCCATGGTAAGATAGGTGCGTCCCAGCCGATCAGCGAAGTAGCCGCCCGCGATGCAGCCGATGCCGCCGCCGACCCCCATGACCAGGAACGTCGCCATCCTGGCCTGGATGGCGGCGCCGTCCCCGTCAACGGCGAGGCGAAAGCTGGCATCGAGGAAAACGCCGATCCAGGCCCACATGGCGTAAAGCTCCCACATGTGGCCAAGATACCCCAAATTGGCGAGCCGAAGCGCGGGATCGCGAAATGCCTGCAGCGCGGCGGCGGGGCGGAAGGGCGGCGACGGGCGCTGCTTCGGGCCGAGCTTGACGAGGCCGATGCCGAGCCCGCCGGCCAGTGCGGTCAACGATCCGACCATCAGGGTGATCCGCCAATCGACGCCGCCGAAGGCATTGAACAGATGCGGCGCCGCCGAGCCGAGTGTCAGGGCGCCGACCAGTGTGCCGACAAGCAGCCCCAGGTCGTCGTCGGCCCAGGCGGCGGCGATTTTCATGCTGACGGGATAGACGCCGGCCATGCAGGCGCCGGTAACGAAGCGGCAGACCAAGACGCCATCCGATTCCGGGTGCAACAGCAGCAAGGTGGCGTTGGCCGCCGCGGCGACGAGCGCCGAGACCATGAAAAACCGCCTGGGATCGAGACGGTCGGCCAGACCGAGTCCGGCGCTGAGAATGGTGCCGCAGACGAAACCCAACTGCACGGCGCTGGTGAACATGGAGATGCGTTCGGCGCTCAGGGCATAGGCTTCGATCAGCGACGGCACCACCGCGGTGGTCGAAAACCAGAGCGCCAGCGTGGCCACGACACAAATCGTGAGAATCGTCAGGGATCGCCGTTTTTCGGTCATTTCGACCGTCAAGGAAGGGTTCAACTTCGAGCGCTGTCAAGCGCCCCTTTCCCTTGCCAGGGTGATCGGAGGTCGCTATAACCGCGCCCCGTTACCGCAGTGCACCATAAAACGGGGTGCCGCGGGGTACCAAGCAACTAAACGGAATTTTTCAAGGGAAGAGACGAATGGCTGTCGAACGTACGCTATCGATCATCAAACCGGACGCCACGCGCCGCAACCTCACGGGAAAGATCAACGCCCGTTTCGAAGAGGCCGGGCTGCGCATCGTCGCCCAGAAGCGCCTGCACCTGACCAAGGCGCAGGCGGAAGGGTTTTACCACGTGCATAAGGAACGGGCCTTTTTCGGCGATCTGGTCGAATTCATGACCTCCGGTCCGATCGTGGTGCAGGTTCTGGAAGGCGAAGACGCGATCCAGCGCAACCGTGACATCATGGGCGCTACCAACCCGGCCAACGCCGAGGAGGGCACCATCCGCAAGGATTTCGCCGAAAACATCGAGGCCAACTCGGTGCATGGCTCGGACGCGCCGGAAACGGCCGCCGAAGAGATTGCCTACTACTTCTCGCAGTTGGAGATCGTGGGCTAACCACGTTTTAGGAGATCGTGGGCTAACCGCGCTCCACCCGCTCGAGGGATGCGAAAACGGCTGCCGAAAGGCGGCCGTTTTTATTTCTCAGGCGGTTTCGGCGCCGGATTGAGCATGACGGTATCCGGCGGGCCGTAGCCGGACACGATGACGCGCGGTCCTTCGGTTCGGACCCGCCCTTCGGCGATCCATTGCACCGCCAGCGGATAAATCCTGTGTTCCTGGGCGAGGATGCGTTTTGCCAGATCGTCGGGGGTGTCGGCGTTATGGATGGGGACAACCGCCTGGGCGAGGATCGGTCCTTCGTCCATCTCATGGCGCACGTAGTGGACGGTGCAGCCGGAAAACCTGGCACCCGATTCGATGGCCCGCTTTTGCACATCGAGGCCCTTGAAAGCCGGCAGCAGGGAGGGGTGGATGTTGATCAGCCGGTCCCACCAGTGCTCAACGAAGGTTTCCGACAACAGCCGCATGAAGCCCGCCAGACAGACCAGGTCCACCTTGGCGTCTTCGAGCGCCCAGGTCATTTGGGAATCGAATGCCGCCCGATTGCCGTGAAAATCGCGATGATCGACGACGACACAAGGGATATCGGCCCGCCGTGCGCGCTCCAGACCCTGGGCATCGGGCCGATTGGAAATGACGGTGACGATCTCGGCCGGAAAGTCGAAGACCTCGCAGGCCTTGATCAGGGCCTGCAGGTTCGACCCGCGCCCGGAAATCAGTACGCCGATGCGAAGTTTCTTGCTCATGCTTGGAACGGCACCTCTGGATTGTCGATGAGCACCGACGGCTGGCCCTCGCCGCGCTCGACGATTTCCCCGATAACCTGCACCTCTTCGCCCATTCCCGACATGATCTCGCTCAACGCCTGGGCCTGGTCGGCGGCGACCACGACGACCATGCCGATACCGCAGTTGAAGGTGCGGTACATCTCGGACGTGGCGACGTTGCCGGCTTGCTTGAGCCAACGGAATACGGCCGGCGCGATCCAATAAGCGGCATCGATGCGTGCGGCGGCACCTTCCGGCAGCACGCGCGGCAGGTTTTCAGGCAGGCCGCCGCCGGTGATGTGGGCAAGCGCATGTACGCCGCCGGCACGGATCGCGGCGAGCGTCGATTTCACGTAAATACGGGTCGGCTGCAAAAGCGCCTCGCCGAGAGTCAAATCCGGAGCAAAGGGGGCTGCGTCCGCATAGTCGACGCCGGCGGCGCCGGCGACCATGCGAACCAGCGAAAAACCGTTGGAATGGACCCCGTCGGAGGCGAGGCCGAGGATCACGTCACCGGGTGCGACCTGGCGCCCCGTGAGCACCTGGTCGCGTTCAACGGCGCCGACGCAGAATCCGG
>Ga0209273_10000085_pt1 | contig 197761 bp, 205 predicted proteins | sample tdAd471_FD_187126 | JGI IMG/M metagenome (GOLD analysis project Ga0209273, IMG submission 187126) | Marine sediment microbial communities from the Atlantic coast under amendment with organic carbon and nitrate - tdAd47.1 (SPAdes)... | ecosystem: Environmental > Aquatic > Marine > Coastal >... | reverse complement strand
TTACTCGGCCGCACCGGGGATGGGGAATTCCCCATCCCCGGTGACAAACACCAAACTGGCAGCATAATGAAAACAGGATACACCTTAAATCCGCTGCCAAACTGTCCAATCAATCAGGACCAGCTCAATAAGAACAAACAAAGAACGCAAATAAATTGTATCGATGCAAGTTTAGGGCGGTGTTCAGGTGCCCGCCTTGCTGCGCAGGGCGGCCCGCAGGCGTTCCACCAGCTTCTTGTCTGCGTCCGGCAGATAGCCCTCTTCAGCCGCTCGGGCGAAATAGCCCACCAGATAGCCGAACGGGATCTCGATCTGCATGTCGGCTGAGACTTCGGAATGCAGCGTAACATTTATGCCGCTGCCCACCCGCACGGGCGCGAACAGGTCATTGGTTGTGACCGGAATTTCAAGTTCCTCGGTCGCGCCCATCCGGGCCTTGCCCATGCGGCCTTCAAGCGTCATGGCGGCGAGGTCCACCGGGGAGTTCTTTTTCAGGTACCGAACCGAATAGCCATTCCACTGGTGCATGCGGGCGCCCAAGGTGCGGCGGCGCGATGCGGGCAGCAGGGTGGTGTCGTCCTCGACCGCTTCAGAGCCGGTTGTTTCCACAACGATCCAGGACTCGGTGGCACCGGTAGCCGCATCGCGGTGAGACGCCAGATAATATTCGATGATGCCGCGCCGCCCGAGGGTCATGAAATTCCTTGCACTCAGCGACTGGCCGCGGGCCTCCTGGCCCGTGTTTTCCGAGCCGTCCTGGAATTTGGTCAGCCGGTAGGCCCGTTCGGCCATCTTGTGCATGTCCGCAAAACTCAGGACCGCCGCGTCGTCTGCAACTGCCTCGCGGCTTGGTGGTTGCAGTGTTAAAAGGCCCAGCGCCAGCCCAAGAAGAAGTATCCGTTTCATTTTGTTCCCCCCCATCGTGTTTGTCTGCCGTTAGTCGATGCCGTTAATCGTGCTGCGACGCTCCAGCTGCATGTTGTCTTTCCACACCCCATGCAGTTTGCCGATGCGTTCCCGCACACCGAACACCCGGAAGCCACAGGCTTCATGGATGGCCCGCGAGGCTTTGTTTTCCGGGAAAATACCTGCCTGCAGTGTCCAGAGGCCCAATTCTTCGGCGCGGTCGATCAGTGCCTTCAGCAGGGTCTTGCCGACACCCTCGCCGCGCGCATCCTCGCCCACATAGATGCTGACTTCCGCGACACCGCCATAGACGCAGCGGTCGGACACCGGCCACAGGACCGCCCAGCCAAGGATGTGGTTGTCTTCAACCGCGACCAGAGCGCTTCGTTTCACGCTCTTGCCCTCAAAATCCGATTGCGCCTTCGGTGTTGTCTCGAAAGTGGCGAGGCCGGTCTTGATGCCTTCCTGGTAGATGCGGTCCACATCGGGCCAGTCGGCGGTTTGGTAGTCACGGGTTGAGATCATCTGCGGGCACTCCTTGGTCGCAGAAAATCTACAGCCGAAGCACGGATATGGGCAAGCGGCAAGTTGCCATAAATCGATGACGTGCGTTCATAAATGGCGCGGCCAGGGCAGCGCCCTTGGGCGAGGGCCTAGCTGCCCAGATATTCTTCCAGCATCCGTTCGGTTTCGCGAAGCACACGGGTCCGGCTTTTGGCCATGCCAAGGCTGTGGCCTTCGCTCTCAAGCTTCACGAATTTAGGTTTCTTGCCCGCCTTCTTAAGCGCTTTGACCATGTCTTCGGAATGCTCGATATCCACGCGGCGGTCATTCACACCGTGGATGATTACCAGCGGGATATTCAGCTTCTTGGCCAGCTTCACAGGGCTCTGTGTCTTGAACACCTTGCTGCCTTGCGTGCCGACAACGCGCTGGTAGCTTTCCTTGCCGCCTTTGCTCTTGAGCCTTTTGGCCCAGGCCTTGAGGTCCGCGACCGGCGCCACGGCCAGGGCGCATTTGAACGTGTCCCCATGATTGATGGCGCCCATCAGCGCCGCGTATCCGCCATAGGAGGCCCCCATGATGCACACCTTGTCCTTGTCGATGGTGCCGGCGTCCGCAAGATACTGCACGCCGTCTACGAGGTCGGTGATCATCTTGCCGCCCCATTCGCCATAGCCTGCTTCCTCGAAGGCGCGGCCATAGCCGCCGCTGCCGCGGAAGTTTGGCTGCAGCACCGCATAGCCGCGGCTGGCGATAAACTGGGCCCAGAAATCATACTGCTGGTGATCCCGCACCCATGGCCCACCATGGGGTATGACCACCAAGGGAACCTTCTTGCCGTCGCTGTTCTGCGGCACGGTCAGGTAGGCCGGGATTTCAAGCCCGTCGCGCGCCTTGTAGCGGACTGCCTTCACTTCGGCCAAATAGTCGGGGTTTAGGGCCGGGTTGGTCTCGTTGAAGATGGTCAGATGCCTGTCGTCGAAATTATAATAGTAAAAGGCCCCCGGATATTGCGGATGGTCCGAATAGACGATGGCAGATTTATTGTCCGGCGTGATCTGGTAGATATAGTTGTCGCGGCCTGGAAGCGCGGCATCAAGCTGCCGGTCGACCTTCTCGAAATAGGGGTCGAAATAGTGCTTCTCCAGCATATCGCCATAGGTGTAGCCAGCCAGCACGCTTTTGTCATGCTGGTGGCGGACAAGCCAGCCGGCATCAAGCTTGCCGTTGTCATATTTCACTGCGCCGATCTCGCCGGACGCAAGGTCGAATTCGTAAATCTTGTCGCGGTCGCCGCCAATAGTGGTGCGCACAAAGGCAATGCCATCATTCTTCGGGTCGAAGCCCATGAAGGCAAAGCGGTCGGGATCGCCGATTTTGGACGTGTCCAGTCGGCGCCAGGCGCCATTCGCGCTGGTGCGGGCCACCATGTGGAAGTCATCCTCGTCCCAGCCCATGCCGAAACGCGGGTTGCCGTCACCGTCCACATACCAGTCATCGATATATTTCTGGCCTTCGGAGACTTTCTCGGTTTCGCCAGTGTAGATGTCCAGCTTGAAAATGGCTGGCCAGTCCTTACCGTTTTCGCTGTAGGTCACCAGCACTTGGTTCGGGTCGTCAGGCAAATAATGGAGGATGGTGTCAGACGTATAGGACCGGTCTTTTTCGAACTTCACATGCAACAGTCGCTCGGTATTGTTGCTGTCATACTGGGCCGCGAAAATCACGCGGTTGGTTACCACGCGCCAGTTCTTGCCCCAGCTAAGCGCCTGGTTCACAACCAGAACCCTGTTCTTGCTGCCCCACTCGGCGCTGCGGAATTCATGCTGCTTCACATGGATGGAGAAATAGTCGCCATCGTCATTTTCATCCGTCGGCAGGACGCTGATGCGGTACAGGTTTTCACGTGGTTCCACCATCAGCAGATATTTGCCGTCTGGCGACAGGCGAACCTGGCTCAGCTCCCGGTCGCGGGCAAAGACGTGTGCCGGAATGTCAGCGGGGCTGTCGTAGGCGTCATACTCCAGGCCGTTGAACTGGCTTTTACTCTTGTCCGCGGCGGCAGGCAGCGACAGCAACAAAGCGGCAGCCGCAAGCGTCACCGTGAAAAAACGGGAAAAATTGGAAAACATGGGACCCCCAAAAGTTTAGCTTTGGTGCAGCATAGCCACTCGGGAGTGAACTTCAAGTCAAAGAAACACCAAGGGTTTAGCTGTTGCGGGCGTCGGTGCGTTGCAGCGCGCGGCGAATGAAGCCGGGGAGGCGCGGCGTGATGTGCCGAATCTTGCCGTTGGCCACGGGGAAGCGCCCGCGCACGCGCCTGATCCAGCGCCTGAGGGCCGGATTGAAAGCGGCGACGGCAAGCCCAAGCGCGATCAAGACCACGCCCGTGGGGAGGGGAAGCGGCAATGTGATAAGCCCAACGACCAGCAGGAGGATTGCCAGCGGCAGGGCGGCCCATTTCAACAAGCGCATGCGTGCTCTGGCCCGCATGAGGGACGGTGGTTTCATTTTCTTAACCGGCTCTATACACAGATAGGCACTGTTCATGCCGGTCAATTGTCTCATAATTATGACTGTGAGCCGGGGTTGTGGCATTTTTCCGCGACTTGTGGCCTATTCAATACAGAAACTACAGAAACTACAGAAACCGAAGGGTAAGGGGAAATATGATGGAAAACGCACTTTTGGGCCCGGTTCTGGGGCAGGTTGGGGTGACATTCCTTGCGTTTGTGATGCTGTTTGTAAGGCGGATACCAGCCATGGCCGCGATGAAGCCGACGAATGAGCAAATGCAGGACAAGGCCAACCTGGCGCTATTGCCAAACAAGGCGAAATTCGCCGGTGAAAACTATAACCACCAGTTCGAGATGCCGGTGCTGTTTTACGCACTGTGTCTTGGCGCCATGGTTACAGGACTGGGCGATGCGATGACTGTCCTGTTCGCCTGGGCCTATGTGGGGCTCAGGCTTGTGCACCACGTTATCCACGTCACTTACAATAATGTGATGCACCGCTTTGCGATTTTCTTCCTGAGCGGGCTTGTGCTTATGGTCATGTTCGGTCAGATTGCGGTCAAATACTGGAGCATCTGATGGCGGATTTTTTCGATCATATCACCGATAAGCACAAAGCCTTTGTTGAAGACCAGCCCATGTTCTTCACGGCAACGGCCTGTGCCGAAGGGCGCATTAACCTTAGCCCCAAGGGCATGGACTGTTTCCGGGTGCTTTCACCCAAACTGTGCGGCTATCTGGATATGACCGGAAGTGGGAACGAGACATCCGCCCACATCAAGAACGACGGGCGCATTTCGCTGATGTTCAACAGCTTCACACGGAATGCGCTGATTTACCGGGTTTACGGCCGGGGCAGGGTGGTGCGGCCGCACCATCCTGAGTTCAAAGCGCTGAAGGAGCAGTTCCCGGATCTGCCGGGTGCACGCCAGATTATCCTGGTGGACGTGGAAAGCACGCAGTCCAGCTGCGGTTATGCCGTGCCTGAAATGACGCTGGTATCCGAACGCCAGACGCTGAAGAAATTCGCTGAAGGCAAAGGCGAGGACGGCATGCGCGCGTATCAGCAACAGAAAAACCTGGTGTCGATCGACGGTTTTGATACTGGCCTGAACGACTAGGCTATGACGGAAGTATTCGAAGACCATAACCGCCTGATCCCGGTCCGTACGGGACTATCCGCGTCAGACGCACAGCTTTTGAAGTCCGTCTTGAACGCCAACGGCGTGGACGTGTTTCTGACCAACGAAAACATGGGTTCGATGAACATCGGGCTCAGGACCGATGTGATGGTGCGCGCCATCGACAAGGTGCGTGTTGATGCTGTTCTGAACAAGGTGGCCACGATGCCGCGCTGCCAGTTGCCGAACCGGCTGGATGACGACGGCGAGGAGATCGCCTGTCGCCACTGCGGGTCAGAGCGGGTCCATCCGTTCGAAGGTGCTGTGCCCACCATCATCCCGGGGATCAAGTTGAAGGCCACCAGGGGCGAGCGTTGGTATCACTGCCTGCAGTGCGACAGCTATTTCAAGAACAGCCTGTCCCGCACCGCCAGCTTCCCGCTTGCCCTTTTGTGGGGTGGGGTACTGGCGGCGCTTACGCTTCTGATCATTTGGTTGATTGAATTCCTGCGTTGGCTATAGGCCCTCAGAGGTTCTGCGAAATCGGCAGGGTACGCACACGCTTGCCGGATGCCGCAAAAATCGCATTTGTCAGCGCGGGTATCAGTGGCGGTAGCGCCACCTCGCCAGTGCCGCGCGGGTCTTCATCGCCGAAATCCATGATGCGGACGTTAATTTCCCGCGGCGCTTCATTGATGCGCATCATGCGGTAACTATCGAAATTGTTGGTCACCGGCACGCCATCTTCGAAGCGGAAATCCCCGTACTTCGCGGCGGAAAGGCCATCCATGATACCGCTTTCAACCTGCGCGCGGACCCCAAGCGGGTTGACGGCCAGGCCGCAGTCAATGGCACTGGTGACCTTGTGAACGCGGTAATCTGTGTCGCCCACCATTTCAACGTCTACTACATGGGCGCAGGTGCCCGAGAAAGTGTGGTAAATGGCGATGCCCTGGCCCCAGCCCAGCGGCATGCGCCGCCCGTACCTGGCATCCTTCGCGACGGTTTTCAGCATTTTGCGGAAGCGTCCATATTCAAGTAGGGGAAATGGCCAGGTATCCAGTTTCTGAAATTCCTTGCGGCTGTAGAGGTCGAGCAGGAAATCAAGCGGATCCTTGCCGACCGCTGTGGCCACTTCGTTCAGGAAGCCCTGAATGACCCAGCCTGCCGTATTGTGCTGAGGCCCGCGCCATGGCCCGCGCCGCACGTTGTTTTCAACATAGCCCCATTCGCCCCTATAGTTATCAACAAGGCCCATTGGTGGCTCCATGGCGGCGTTCCTGATCCAGCCGTCGGCTGCGGTCCTGACATGCCATCCGGTCAGCCGGCCTTTGGTGTCAACGGCGGCACGCATGCGGTACATGCCGGAAGGGTTTAAGTGGTCCTGTTCCATTTCATCTTCGCGGGTCCAGGTTACCTTAACCGGTGCGCCAATTTCCTTGGAAAGAATGCAAGCTTCCATGACAAAGTCTGGCGCATACTTGCGGCCGAAACCGGTGCCGCACCGCATCACGTTGCTTTTGATCTTGCTGATGGGCAGGTCAGTTGCGCTGGCGGCGGCATTGATGGACTCAGTGATCGACTGGTGGCTGGTCCAGATTTCTGCGCCGTCGGCCTTTACGTCTGCGATGCAGTTGTGAGGCTCCATGCAGGCGTGTGCCCAGTGAGGATGATAATAGGTCGCTTCAATGACCTTGTCGGCTTCAGCCATCGCTTTGTCGAGGTCGCCGCCTTCCTTGCTGTCGGCCAGTTCACCGCTTTCAAGGTGTTCGGCCATTCTACTTTTCAGAACAGCACTGCTTTCGGCAGCCGCGCGGCTGCCATCCCACACGATTTCTGCGGTGTCGGCCGCTTTCTTCGCTTGCCAGAAAGTATCGGCAATAATGGCCAAGCCAGCGGGCAGTGTTCTGGGCCTTGAAAGGTCGTCTGGCCTGCGGGAAATCTCAACAACATGCGTTACGCCGGGCATCGCCAGAAGCGCCTCGCGATCATAGGATACCAAGGCCCCGTTCAAGTGTGGGCACCGCCGGATAACCGCGTGTTTCATGTTGGGTATATCGGAATCTATGCCAAAGATGGGTTGGCCCGTGGCTATGGCGGCGGCGTGGAGGTTGCGCTGGTCCTTGCCAACAAGGGTTCGGTCCTTGGCAGCTTTCGGCGTCGCATTTCCCCTCAATACAGCGTATTCCGCTTGCCGTGTGTCTGACACAAGATATTTGTAAGGCAGGCTTACCTTGGTTCTCCTGTTGTAAACTGCCCCATTCCTTGTCGTCAGGTCCCGAAGGGGAGCGCTCCAGCGGATAGCGGCCGCATGGAGGAACAGGTTCCTCGCATAGGCGGCAGTGTGCCTCAGTGGCCCCCAAACCATCATGGTGGAAAGACTGCCACCCGCGCCCTGGGGCATTGGGCCTTCATTGGCGCGTCCGTCTGCACCCGCGTGACCCTGAAATGTCATCATTTCAATGCTGGTTTGATTGGGGTCAAGGTCCAGTTCTTCCGCAATGATCTGTGCAGCGGTCGTGATCATGCCCTGGCCCATGTCGGGGATGGGCACGCATACAAAGATTTCACCGTTTTCAGTGAAGCGGAGGCAAGGGGTCACATTGCCGCTATTGTCGGTATCGGATGCCAGAATTTGCGGTGTCGTTGAAATACTGATCAAAAGGGCAGTTGTGCCTGCCGCGGATTTCAGGAAGGAACGACGGGATACATGCTTGTTCATCTGTCGTCACCCTATGCGCTTTGAAGTTTCTGGGCCGCAAGCTTGATGGCTTTGCGGATGCGGTAGTAGCTGCCGCAGCGGCACAGGTTGTCGATGCCACCATTGATATCCTCGTCCGTGGGGTTGGGAACCTCCTTGAGGAAGGCGGCAGCAGCCATGATCTGACCAGCCTGGCAATAGCCGCACTGGGCCACGTCTTCTTCAATCCAGGCCTCTTGGACCGCGTGCAGGCGCTCGCCGTCAGCGAGGCCTTCGATGGTGGTGATGGAAGCGCCGTCCAGTGACGCCATCGGGACAGAACAGCTGCGGGCAGCTTCACCATCGATATGCACCGTACAGGCGCCGCATGATCCGATGCCGCAGCCGAATTTGGTGCCCTTGAGGCCCGCGTCCTCGCGCAGGTGCCACAGAAGCGGCATCTCGCCATCGCCCGAAAAGCTTACAGGCTTGCCATTGATCTTGAAGGTGACGTTCGTCATGATGCTCTCCCCGCTGATGCTCATTCACCGGGGAGAAGTTTAAGTTACTCAGTAACGATTGTCGCGGCGCTTGATCGCATTCTCATGTCGGTTGGCCGCAAACTTTATATCAATAGCTTAGCTGATCGAAGATCGGCTCAACGCCGCCCCAGGTGCCGTGATATTTGTGCAGGATTTGGTCCGCTGGCGTCATGCCCGTTTCAATGCTTTCCCAAAGCGAGTTGAGGAAGCCCTGTTCCGTGTCACCACTGGAAGAAAGGCGCGCCCGCTTCCTGAGGCCAAGGTCAGCGATCTTGAGCACTTCTTCACCCAGGTCGCGGAAGCAGCCGCCTTTAGGGTCCTGGGCTTCCAAACCGCGGCGAGGCACCTCTGCGCGCATCTTGGCAACGTCGTCCGCGCTCCAGCGCTTTATCAGGTCTGCCGCCGCATCCTGCGCTTCGGTATCATACAGCAGGCCGACCCAAAGGGCGGGCAGGGCACACAGGCGGTTCCACGGGCCGCCGTCGGCGCCGCGCATCTCCAGGAAAGTCTTCAGGCGAACTTCCGGGAACAGGGTGGTCATATGATCCTCCCAGTCCGTCATGGTTGGCAGTTCGCCCGGGCGGGCCGGAAGCTCGCCCTTCATGAAGTCGCGGAAGCTCTGCCCGGAGGCATCGATATATTTGCCGCCCCGGCGCACGAAATACATGGGCACGTCCAGCACGTGGTCAACCCAGCGCTCAAAGCCCATGCCGTCCTCGAACACGAATGGGAGCGTACCGCACCGGTCCGGGTCGGTGTCTGTCCAGATATGGCTGCGGTAGCTTTTGAAGCCGTTCGGCTTGCCTTCGGTGAGCGGCGAGTTGGCGAACAGCGCGGTCGCCAGCGGTTGAAGGGCAAGGCTGATGCGGAATTTTTCCACCATGTCGGCCTCGCTGGCGAAATCCAGGTTCACCTGCACGGTGCAGGTGCGCAGCATCATGTCCAGCCCCAGGTTGCCCTTCTTGGGCATATAGGCGCGCATGATGTCGTAGCGCGCCTTTGGCATGATCGGCACCTCTTCGCGTTTCAGCGTTGGGTGAAACCCGAGGCCAAGGAAGCCGATGTTGAGCCGTTCGCCGATCTCGCGGGTGCAGCGGAGGTGGCTCGATGTCTCGTCACAGGTCTGGTGGATGTTTTCAAGTGGTGCGCCGGAAAGCTCGAACTGCCCGCCGGGCTCCAACGTGACGGAAGCGCCGCTCTTCTTTGCTGCAATCAGTTTGCCACCCTCTTCAATGGCTTCCCAGCCATTGTCGACGAATGCCTGCAGCACATCCTTGATGCCAGGGCGCCCGTTTTCGCCTTCCCAGGCAAGGGGGGCTTTGGTGTCGCGGTGAAAGACAAATTTCTCGTGTTCGGACCCGATGCGCCAGCTCGACCTGTCGGGCTTCGAGCCCTGCTCCAGGTATGACACAAGCTGTGCTTTGGACTCGATGATGGCGCTTGACATAAAGGGGTGTTCCTCGACCGAACTTTTTTGTTCTTTAGAAAAAGTAGAGCCTAGATAAGCAGCAATCAAGAAAAGTAAACCCCGGTCACGCGTTAGTGAGGGTTTCATGGTGCGTAGGAATGCGGCACCCAGACCAAAAAAGCCGGGGTTTTACTGGCTTTCGGTACAGGTGCAGTTTCAGGTGAAAAAAACTAATTCCTGTGTGCAGATGGCCCATAAGGGACATTGATGGCGCACGGGTTGGTGGCCAGGTCCATGCCGTAGATATGCAGCGTGGTGGCCACTTTGTCGGTTGGGTTGAACAGGCGGTGGATGCCCTCAGGGTTTGGGTTGACAGTCGCAACGGCGCCAACGCCCGCGATGATCCTGCCGGTAGACCGCACACCGTTCTCGCCCTTGCTGCAAGGCTCATAGGTCTCGCAGCCGATTTCGCCGGATACCACGCCCACGCAGCCCCAGGCATTGTGGCCATGGACCGGCGTTTCGGCGCCGGGCTGCCATTCAAGCTGCAGAACGGAGAAAAAACCGGACGGATGGGTAAAAAGCACTTTCCGGCGGTAGCCCCGCGCGTTCACAGGCGTATCGGAAAAGCTATTCAGGTTAATGCCAGGAAGGACTTGCTTCAGCAGTTTTGCGATCTCGTCCTTGTGGTTGTCTGGATGCGCGCAGGTGACTGCCGTGCAGGCTTGCTGCACAAGGCTGACCATGTCGACTTTGGTCTCAGGGGATGGAATTCCATCTTTCGGCATCTGTGTAACCTCAAAAACCTGTGTTTGATGTTTATTGAGGTACAATATACCAATATATTGTCAGTAATTGTTTGCTATTTTCTGCCTTAATGCAGGGCGTAATGAAAAATTTTTTCTCTAAGCGCGCTTTACTGTCACCAATCGCCTAGTGCGGATTGCCACAGGCTGATGGCTGACATGGCGGCAGTGTCGGCCCTGAGGACACGGGGGCCGAGGGCCACAACCACCGTATTGGGGTGCGACCGGATCAGCGCGCGTTCATGATCGTCAAAGCCGCCTTCAGGACCGATCAGGATGCCCCAGGGCGCCGGATCTGATTTGTTGTCCGCCGCCTCAAGCGCCGCATGGGCGGGTGTGCCGGAAAGGTCCTCGTCGCAGAACATGATCTTGCGGTCCATGGGCCAGTCGGCGATCAGCTTCTCCAGCTTGATGGGCTCGCCGATGGTGGGCACATTCAGCCGTTCGCACTGCTCCGCGGCTTCAATGGCGTTGGCGGACAGGCGGTCGGTTTTCACCCGGTCGACAATCGTGCGCCGCGTCAGCATGGGGACCATATGGCTGACGCCCAGTTCCGTAGCCTTCTGCGCCATGAAATCCAAGCGCGCCTTCTTGATGGGGGCGAAGGCTAGCCACAGGTCAGGCTCGGAACGCTGATCCTTGAGCTTCTGGTCCAGCTTGAGCGTCACGGCCTTTTTCTGGGCTTTGGCAATCTCGGACGCCCATTCGCCGTCGCGCCCGTTAAAGAGCGCTACCTGGTCGCCTGTGCGCGCCCGCATCACATTTGCCAGATAGTGCGACTGTTCTGGCCCGAGCGTCAGCATACCGTCGCCCGGCAAAGCGGCGTCTACATAAAGGCGGTGCTGGATTTTCTTGCTCATGGGTACGGTCCCGGAATTGGTTCAACTGTCCCGCCCGTGATGCCTTGCCGCGCGCGCCGCCGCAAGGAAATTTTCATGTCGCAGGCTTGGAAAAAAGGCCGTGTCAGTCCAGCCGCTTGACCATGTAACGCACCAGCTTGCCGCTTTTAAGCACGCCTGTACCGGCTTCCGAAAAACCCATGCGGGCGTGGAAGGCGTCAGAGCCCGGGTTGGGTGGGTCGATATTCACTTCGCACGTAACAACGGGCTTCCCTGCCGCCCGGGCTTCAGCGAACAGGTCTTCATAAAGGGCGCGGGCGAGGCCCTGGCCGCGCGCGTCGGCAGCCGTAATCACGCGATCGATATAAGCGAAGCTCTGGTAGCGACTTTGGAACCACAGGAAGTTCGGGCTTTTGTAATCGGCTGTTTCGTCGAAGGCGATCAGGAAGGCTTTCGCGGGCGCAACCCCACGCGCATAGAAGGCGGTCGCAAGCATGGCCTGATACTCTTCAGGCTCAAGATGCGAGGTTTCGCGCACATGGGCCTCGTTCAAGGCCAGTATGTCCGCTTCGATCAATGTGCTAAGGGGTTGAATATCAACCATAAACGCTCCTTCTATCCTGTTCCCAGAATAACGCTTAACTCAACTTTGGTGCTACCCTTATTTCAAATTTTATGCGTTCAGTGACAGCGTATGCGCGTTGTCGTACACTCTGGCCGAGCACTAAAGGCTCCCAAAAGGGGAGCGACAAATTGGTTGGAAGAACCATGATACAGAATGTAACGGGCGCGAAGACGCCGCTGCCGCGCCTTTCGGCAGCAAATGGACAGGACCCAGACCGCGATGCGCTCCGCTTCAACGGCGCGCGGGAACGCGGCTTTGCCTTCGGCAAACGCAGGCATGATCATGTGGTCGACGAAATCCAGACACAGACAGAGACAGCACAGGCCGTGACCTATGGTCCGGGCGCTGGCAGTTCGGGTGCGACCGGTGGAAGCGTTGGGGCTTCTGACGCCGGCGCAGCGGGCGCGGACGACGCAGTCCAGGCTTCCCCGGAGACAGAAACCAACGCGGTCGCCGTCACAAAGGACGGCAGCTTCAATATCAATGTCACCATCACAGGCGAAGGCGGTACCGGCGGCAAGGGCGTGATCCATTTTGAGGAAGGCGGCAGCTATGCGTTCAGCCTTTCAGATCACCCTGGCGCGAAATACCGGCTGGTGGGCCTTGAAGGCGGGAACGGATCATCGAACCCGAACAACATCAAGGGCACGATTTTCCTGAATGGGGCGGAGATCAAGCTGGGGGACCTTCGGGACAAGGTTGGCGCGTTTCTGAAAAAGCGCGACGAGATTTCTGCGCGGCCCGAGGAAGCGCAGGGCCAGAAGAAGAAACGCGCGGGTGACATCACGCTGGATGACCTGAAGGCCTTCAATTTGTTGCCGACGCTGGATGTGGGTGTGCTGAACATCCATGACGACCGGTTCGACAAGTCCAAATTCACGGACAAGCAGGTGCTGGCACTGAAGGTGGCTGCGAAGCTCGCGACCCAGGAAACGCTCAATCCGATCCGCGAGGATGAGGAAAAGGATAAGGCCGACAATGGCCAGGGCCTGAAACTCGGCCACACCAAGGACGGTATCGGTTCCTATGGCCGTGGCCTGAAGCTGGGGCATGAGAAAGCGCCCGGCATCCTCGCTTTCTACGCCTAATTCAAACCGTCATTCGCCGACTTGATCGGCGAATCCATTGTGGCAGTAGACTCGCCGGTCAAGCCGGCGAGTGACGAGTTTTCCGTCTTTAAAAAGCCACCACACTTTCAATGATCGCGCGGGCATCAAGGCCGTCTGGCAAGCTGCCGTAAGCCCCGTGCCGCCCGAACGGGTCCAGCCGCGTGGCTATATAGCCGTCCGCGACGCCTGTGGGCGCACGCTCCATCATCAGTTTGGCGGCCGCAAGCGTGGCCAGCCTTTCCGTCAGCCAGCGGCCGCGGGCTTCATTCAGCCCGCCTGCGATATTGTCGGTGAGGTCCGCCAGCGCGTCGTCATAGTGGCTCGATTGTCCCTTCGCTTCACTAAGCCAGCCGATACCTGCCTCAAGGCTTTCGCGTTCGCGCATGGCCACGCGCATCAAATCGAGGCACATGACGCTGCCTGATCCTTCCCAGATCGAATTCACCGGCAGTTCGCGGTAGATGCGCGCCAAGACGCCGTCTTCCACATAGCCGTTGCCGCCCAGGCATTCCATGGCCTCGTACCCCAGCGTGGGCCCGCGTTTGGTGACCCAATATTTGGTCACCGGCGTCATCAGGCGGGCGTAGGCGGCGTTCATGGGGTCGTCCGTGCGCTCATAGGCGCCAGCGAGACGGACCGAGAGGTGCGTGGCGGCGGCAACCTCGAGGCTCATGTCGGCGAGGAGGGCCGTCATCATCGGCTGGTCGATCAGCTTTTTCTGGAATACGGTGCGGTATCGGGCATGATGCACAGCGCGGGAAAGCGCCTGCCGCATCAGCCCCGCGCTCCCCAGTGCGCAATCAAGCCGGGTGTAGTTGGCCATGGTCATGATGTTCGCGATGCCGCGGCCCTCATCGCCGATCAGCACGCCTTCAGCTTTATGGAATTCCACTTCACTGGACGCGTTCGATTTGTTGCCCAGCTTGTTTTTCAGCCGCTGGAAGCGAAGCCCGTTGATGCTGCCGTCCGTGCGGAAGCGCGGCACGAAGAATACGGAAAGCGCGTTCCCAGTTTGCGCGAGCACCAGGAAAGCGTCGCACATGGGGGCAGACATGAACCATTTATGCCCGGTGATCAGGTAGGGTTGGCCGGGGCCGCCGTTCTCCACCGCTTCGGCAACTGTCGTGTTGGCGCGCACGTCCGTGCCGCCCTGTTTTTCGGTCATGCCCATGCCGATGGTGATGCCGGATTTCTCACCAATCGGGCGGAAGGTTGGGTCATAGGTGTGGGACAGAAGCTTCGGCAGCAGGCGCGCGAACAGGTCCGGCTGGTTCTGGAGCGCCGGGATCGCCGCGTGGGTCATGGTGATGGGGCAAATGTGCCCGGCTTCAACCTGGCTCATCATATAGTGTTTGGCCGCGCGCGCCGCGCCCACGCCCAGGCCCTTTTCGCGCCCGTCGGTGGCGAGGCCGTCAAACGCGCCGCAGTGGATGCCCGCCCGCTTCGACATGTCCATGAAATGGTGGTAGGCGGGGTGGAACTCGACCGTATCCTGACGAAAGCCCTGGGTGTCGAACGTGTTCAGTTCGGGCAGGCGGGTGTTCGCCAGATGCGCCTGATGGAAGGCTTCAGCGGTGCCCAATTGCGCCCCGAAGGTGGAAAGGGTAGCTGACGCCCACCCCGCACCCTCCGCCGCCAGCGCGGCCTTGAGGGGCGCGTCCGCCTCATAGAGGTTCACATGGTCATACACGGGTGGCTGGTTGAACACCTCATGCGTGTCGAACTGATTTTCCATCAAAATCTCCCCACTATTTGTGCGCGCCAGCCCTAACATAGTCTGCAAATTGATGCTTGGAAGGGTGAAATCATTTTGTGGCTGTCAGGTCCAAGGTTACCTTGGCAATTGATATGGGGGTATATGTGGGAGGGTTTTCCTATGGGGTTGACAGAAGTAATGCCACTTGTGGCAGGTGTGTTGTTTGTATTTTATTTTCTTTGGTATGGCGCGACCAGTGGCAGTCAACTTCAAAAAGGCTGGATTTTTCCAGCCGTGTTATCGATGTTATTTTTTTTCTGGTCAGGCTATGCCGCAATCATGGAAGGCCTCACAGGGTTTTGGCCAGAGCACGTCCGGAACTTGTGGGGAAATCAAATTTGGTTTGACTTGTTGCTGGCAGCCAGCGTGGCATTAACCTTTTTGGTGCCGCAGTCACGCGTCGTCGGTATGCGATCGCTGCCTTGGTGTGTCTTGGTAATCGCAACCGGATCGATCGGGCTCATGGCAATGCTATCACGCTATCTCTATCTCAAGGAGAAACAGGGAAAGTAGTGAGCCGAGCGCACAACATGACCTTAACCCCGCCATTCGCTCGGGGCTTTGCCGGTCCAGCGCTTGAAGGCGCGGGAGAAGCTTGAGGTTTCGGAGAAGCCTACCAGATAGGCCACTTCATTCACGCTCACCTGCCCACCGTTCAGATAGCTGATCGCCATGGTGTGGCGAAGCGCGTCAAGGATGCCGTCGAAGCTCGCGCCCTCGGCTTTCAGTTTGCGGTACAGCGTCTGGCGGCTCATGCCCATGTCGGCTGCGATCTGTTCCATTGAAATATCACCGGTATGCAGAAGCGGCATCAGCCGGTTTTCCACATCGTGCCGCACGTTGGTGGCCTTGGCCATTCGGGCCATCAGCGCGTCGGCGCGGTCTGTCAGCACGCTGAAGACATAGCGGTTCTTGGGCTGGATCGAGACCGAAAGCCAGCTCGTGCTGGTGAGGATGGCGTTCCTGTCGCTTTCGAAGATCACCGGGGCGCGCATGATGGGGGCATAGGCATCGGCGTGATCAGGGCGCGCGTGGGTTACATGGACTTCCCGCGCCATCGGGCCGTCATCGAAATGGCGGTCATAGTCTGCGCAGAAACGGGCCATGGTGCTTTCCGACAGCTCATAGAAATCGTTGGGGTTGGGCCTGTTGTCGATGATCCACAGGTCGTCGCCGTCTATTTCCATGCCGAAGCGCGGGGTGCCGGTGCCGCTTTCCACATCAATCACCAGCCGGGCATAGCGGCTCATTTCCTTGTAGGCCTCGCCCATATTGCTGGCCGAATGGCAGATCAGGCCGACCACCGAATGTTTCTCAATCGGTTCGGATGCGCCAAACTCAAGCGCCAGCGCGGGGGCCTTGAGCATCTGTTTGGCGGCGCGCATCAGCTGGCGGTAATTGTCCATCGGTACCCGGTTGTCCGGGTCCGACAACCAGGCGGGCGCGATATTCGCCGCCTCAAGAAGCCTGGCCCTGTTCGCGCCTTTCGATGCCGCGAATGCAGCCAGTGAATTGGCAAGTCCTGCTGAAACTGTTCCGTCCATAGTGTCCCTCGCGTGGCCCTGATCCTCTGGTGGTGATCTTTTGGGCTAACTTTTTGATCGCTGCGGTCATTGTTGTGCCGCCGCTCTGTTCCTATCTATAGGGCATAAATAAGAAAGCCGGCAGCGACCGGCAAGACGCGAGGAAACAATATGTCTGATATCACCATGGACACCGGGGCACCGGTGCGCCCAAAGCGGGCCCGCAACTGGCTCGATCTTTCCGCAAAAACCTGGTTCGTCGTCACAGCCATCGGCCAATGGCTGTTTGTGGCCTATATCCTGGCCTATTTCGGCGGCATTTTCCTTTCCAGTGGCGCGCCCGGCTTCGGCGAGACCCACCTGCCAAATGGCTATATTGAAGGTGATACGCTCGGGAATCTGTCGCTTGTTGTGCATATTCTGGTGGCGGGGTTCATCATTGCTGCGGGGCAGATCCAGCTGGTGCCCCAGATCCGTTCAAAGCTGCCCAGGCTGCACCGCTACAGCGGCTGGTTCTATATGATCGCGTCTCTCGTGGTCTCTGCTGCTGGGCTCTATCTTTCCTGGTCGCGCCCCGATGAAATCGGGAATTTGGTAACCAAGCTGGGCACCAGCCTTGGCGGCGTGCTGGCCTTTATTTTTGTGCCACTTGCGCTCTATTACGCCATCAAGCGGGATTTCGCCGCGCACCGGCGGTGGGCGCTTCGGCTTTTCATGGTGGTCAGCGCCGTGTGGTTCCTCAGGCTGATGATCTTTGGCTGGTTCATGACCACCGGCGGGATCGGCATTGACCCGAAGACTTTCACAGGGCCTTTCCTGAATGTCGCCCACTATGCGCAGGTGCTGCTGCCGCTCGCCGTTCTCGAGCTGTATTTCTGGGCGCAAAAGCCAAGGAACAAGGCGCACCGGGGCAAGGTCGCGGGTGTGGTATTCCTGATGACAGCCTGCATGGCAGTTGGCGTTTTCAGCGTGACCTTGGGCTTCTGGTTGCCGCGCATGGGGCTCTAGGCCCTCTGCGGTCTTGCCAAATGCTCCCCATGTGCGACTATGGTTGCCTTGTTTGCACATGGGGGAAGCGCGATGCTGAAAGACGTTCCGGTTAGCTGCACATGCGGCAAGGTGAAAGGCGTGATCCACGGCCTTTCGGCAGCCAACAGCAACCACGTTCAGTGCCCATGCAGGGGCTGCCAGTCCTACGCCCACTATCTGGGGCGTGCGGCCGACATGCTGGACGAAGGCGGATACTCGAACATCTTCCAGATCGATCCGGCGACGTTCGAGATCACCGAAGGCCAGGAGCATCTGGCCTGCGTGCGCATGACGCCGAAGGGGCCGCTCAGGTGGTACACAGATTGCTGCAAGACGCCGCTTGGCAACACGCTGCCCAAAGGCGGGGTGCCGTTCCTGGGCGTGCTGCCCATCTGCACCGGCCACAAGGGCACGGATCCGGCGGTTGTGGACATGGTTGGCCCCGTGCGCGCAGTGGCGAACGAGAAACGCCCGCCGACATTCGGCGAAAGGCTCAAGACGTGGATGATGCTCATGCACCTCATTCGCCTGATGCTGTGGTGGCGCATTCGCGGCGGCAAAAGCTGGAAACCTTTCTTCGACAAGGAAACCCTGCGCCCGATCCGGAAACCCATGACCATTTCGAAAGCCGAGAGCAAAGTGCTTGCTGAAAAGGTTGTTTGATCCCGCTTGACTTATGGACTGCCCGCGCGTACGCCGCTAGTCATGTTTTGGCGCACAGAAAAAGACGTGGTGAAAACGGCGGATGCGGTTGAGGGCAGTTTTGTCTACCGGCATGCGCCGGCGGCTGTGCGCCCCTACCTGAAGCTCGCGCGGATGGACCGGCCTGTGGGCACGTGGCTTCTGTTGTGGCCGTGCCTGTGGTCAACGGCGCTGGCAGCTGATGGTGCGCTCACGCTCAATCATGCCTACCTGATGCTGCTGTTCGCGATTGGCGCGCTGGTGATGCGCGGCGCGGGCTGTACTTATAACGACATCGTCGACCGGGATTTCGACGGCGCTGTGGAACGCACCAAAAGCCGCCCCATTCCGGCGGGAGAGGTGAGCCTGAAGGGCGCTTGGGCCTTCCTCGTGCTCCAAAGCCTGATCGGCTTTCTTGTGCTGATCCAGCTCAATCCGTTCGCCATCATGGTGGGGCTGGGATCGCTTGTGCTTGTCGCAGCCTATCCCTTCATGAAGCGCATCACCTATTGGCCGCAGGCGTGGCTGGGGCTGACGTTCAACTGGGGCGCGCTAGTGGGCTGGGCCGCGGTGCGCGGCAGTCTCGATTGGCCAGCCATCGTTTTATACGTGGGCGGCCTCTTCTGGACGCTGGGGTATGACACCGTCTATGCCCACCAGGACAAGGAAGATGACGCGCTCATTGGCGTCAAGTCGACCGCCCTTGCCTTGGGGGCGAAAACCCGGGGTGCGATCAGCTTATTCTACGGTTTATTTATTTTTGCCCTTTTGGGCGCAGGAATCCTTGCAAAACTGGGCATAATCTATTATCCCGTGCTCGCGTTTGCGGGGCTCCACCTCGCCGCACAGATCAGGCGCGTCAACATTGATGACGCTGCCGTCTGTCTGGAAGTTTTCCGCTCGAACATCGCGTTTGGCTGGATCGTGTTTGCGGCCCTCCTTCTGGGGCAAGCCGTCCAGTAGCCTCCCCGGCGTCCACTCTGGTGTTTGTGCGATTTTTGAGTAGCCGAAAGGCATATTAAAGGACGCATATCCATGGATATCAAAAAGATCTCCGTTGGCGAAAACGCCCCTTGGGACGTGAACGTTATCATCGAAGTACCAGCCGGTACCGAACCTGTGAAGTATGAGCTGGACAAAGAATCAGGCGCGCTGTTTGTCGACCGCATCATGCACACCAGCATGCGCTACCCTTGCAACTACGGCTTCATCCCGCACACGCTGGCCGACGACGGTGACCCTGTCGACGTGCTGCTGGCGAACCGCACCCCGATCATGCCTGGCGCTGTTGTGCGCTGCCGCCCGCTTGGCGTGCTGATCATGGAAGACGAAGCCGGCATGGACGAAAAGCTTCTGATGGTGCCTGTCGACAAGCTGCACCCTTTCTACAAGGATGTTCAGAGCTACGACGAACTGCCGAAGATTTTCCTCGACCAGATCGCGCACTTCTTCCAGCACTATAAAGACCTGGAGAGCGGCAAATGGGTGAAGATCAAGGGTTGGGAAGGCCCTGAAAAAGCGGCAAGCCTGATTGAAGAAGGCATCGCAGCGGAAGCGGCAGCAAAAAAGTAAGCGCCCTTGCTTAATCAGAATGACCGAAAGCCCGGCCGATCCGCCGGGCTTTTTTGTTGCCTGTGACGTGCATCACAGCCTTCGGGCGTGGTTCGTGATTTCCTGCCATGCATGCCGCGATGAAGCGCGGGTCCCTGGGATAAAGACGGAGCACACAAGGATGACACTCTATGAAGCAGTGGGTGGCGAACCCGCGGTCAACGCCGCAGTTGACCTCTTTTACGACAAGGTGATGGCTGACCCCCTTCTGGTACCCTTCTTCGAAGGTGTGGAAATGGGTGCGCAGAATCGCAAGCAGAAAGCCTTCTTCACCACCATCTTCAAAGGCGAAACCAAGGGGGCTGACGCCTATATGCGCAAGGCTCATGCTGGCCTTGTGGTGGAACGCGGCCTGTCGGACGCGCATTTTGATGCTGTTGCCGGGCATCTTCTGGCCACGCTTGAAGACCTTGGCTTGCCGAACAATCTGGTTGGGCAGATCATGGGCGCATCCGCAAGCCTGAAAGATGCTGTGCTAAACCGCTAGCCCGGGGCCGGGCCAGAGCCACGATAACGAAAAAGAAAGGCCCGGAATGCCCGGGCCATAAGGTGGAGAGAGGGGCGCTGGGGCGCCCCTTCGGGGTAAAAGTGCATCCGGCACAGTTAGCCGGGATAGTGGAAGACGTTCAGTTTGTTGCCGTCAATGTCGCGGAAATAGGCGGCGTAGAAACCGCTGTCACCGCGTGGGCCGGGCGCGCCTTCATCCGAAGCGCCCAGCTCGATCGCTTTGGCATGCAGGCGGTCAACAGCCTCCGGGCTGTCGGCGGTCAGCGCGATCATCACACCGTTCCCAACGGTCGCGGCTTCCTGGTTGAAGGGCAGGGTGACCGAAAAGCCAGCGCCTTCGCCCGTGGACCAGACCTTGAACATGTCGTAATCCATGGTGCGCTTGGCGCCCATCTCGGCGAACAGGGCATCATAGAAGGCGGCAGCCTTATCCATGTCGTTGGTGCCGACGGTTGTGTATCCGATCATGATTGTCTCCTCTGCTGATCGTGTTGTGGTGTTATGGTTTGGTGAAGGCTTCGCGGGCCCGCGCTACTTCAAGGCGGCTTTTGCAGGCTTCTGCGTGGTCGTTCACCAGCCCCATGGCCTGCATGAAGGCATAGACAGTGGTGGGGCCAACAAACTTCCAGCCCCGTTTCTTGAGCTCTTTTGAAAGCGCGACAGACTGCGCCGTGGTTGCGACATGCTCGTGCTTCACGGCTTGGGCGTTGTCGGCCTCAAAGCGCCAGAAAAAGGCGGCGAGGGAGCCCTCGCTATCGACCATTTCCTGCGCCCGGGCTGCATTGTTGATCACCGCCTCTATCTTGCCGCGGTGGCGTACGATGCCCGCGTCCCCCAGCAGGCGCTCCACATCGGCTTCGCCAAATCTGGCAACCTCATTGAAATCAAACCCCTTGAAGGCGGCGCGGAAGTTTTCGCGCTTGTTTAGGATCGTCAGCCAGCTGAGGCCAGACTGGAACCCTTCCAGGCAGATTTTCTCGAACAGGCGGATGTCGTCCCCCACCGGGAAGCCCCATTCATTATCGTGATAGTGGATGTAGCCTTCCGTTGCCGCGCACCAACTGCACCGCGCTTTTCCGTCCGGGCCCTCAAATGTCTTGAGCATGGGTTTTCCTTTTGGTCATTCGGGCATCAGGAAGGCCAACCGGTCGTCTGTCCGGGCCGGAGTCACTTCATGGATTTCAGGTTCGGCGATTCCTTCCACAACGAAAGGGTCCAGCTTGAGGAAGGCTTCAAGGTCGTCGCGCTTGACCTCATGGGCAATGATGGCACCACCAAGGCCCGGTTCAAGCGTGCCGACCGCCAGGAAGGTCCCGACGTTAAAGCCCTTGCCGATCCATGCCTTGTGGGCGGCCATATGGTCTGGAATGCGGCTCTTGTCCCCCGTGAGTTTCAGGAAAACGATAAACATGGTCTATCCCCTTTGTCGGTCCGGTGTGGCGGCTATTCGGCTGCCTGGCGCTTGAGCATTTCAAGGCCTTCAGGATACCAGCGCTCCATACCGCGTTCAAAATAAGCCACCAGATTGTCATGCTTTGCCGCCATGGGGATCAACCATGTTTTGATGGGGCTGGCATAAAAGTTGGCGACATAACTGAACACGGATGCATCCAGATAAGTTGGCTGGTTGGCGAGGAACCATTCCTGCGCGCCAAGAAGGGTAGCAACGCAATCAATGTCCGACTGGATGAACTGGCGCTGTTCCTCGGCCGAATGCCGACCGAACCCTGCGAACGTATAGCCTTCACGTATTTCGCGGCGCATGGGTTCACCAATCCCGTCCGGGTCGCCGCCCAGGAAGATTTCCTTCGCCTGCACCCAGCCTTCATCTTCCACCCAACGGGACCAGGCCAGGCCATAGACTGTCCGTTCATCCAGCATCCGGCATACGGCGTGGCCAACGGCCTTGGCCTCAACCGACAGGCCGCGATCAAGGGTGGCACCATATTTTTCGATCAGATGCAGGCGGATAAACTCGCTATCCTCGATAATCTCATCGCCGTCTTTCAGGACAGGCAGCTTGCCTTTGGAAAAGCCTTTGGGGTTTTCGGGCATCACTGTTGTGAAATCGAGTCCGGCTTCCTTCAACAGGATATCGGCCTTGCCGCAGAAGGGGCTGCCGTTGAAAAAGCCCGGCATGGTGGGATACGCGTAAAGTGTGATGGATGTCATCTTGTTGCTCCTCGCTATCGTGACTTGGGTCGTTGAGGAGCTTATACCGCGCCCTGGTGACAGTTTTTGTCAGGAGAGGTCAAAAGAAGAACAAAAAAGTGATTACCAGTCGAAGTTGCCGATTTCGGTCCGGCGCAATACTCGGCGGTATGGGGCAGGGGCCCTGCGTGTCATGGCGTCCATGGCGCGATCAAAAGACGCGAAGCGGCCACGGGCACGACGCACTGAACGCGTTACCCACGGAGTTGTTGGAATCAGGAACAATAGCCCGATCGCGAAAAAGATCAGGCCAAAGGGGATTGGCGTCAATACGCCCAAAATGCCAAAAAAGCAGAAGGCGCCGCCAATGATCTGGCACAAAATGCGTCCCACAAGGTTTCTCCGTTCGCTGTCAATGCGGCGAGCATTTGCCACGCCATACCTTTTATCTATTTATAGCATCAATATAATGTGGCTTAACAATGGCTTCAAGGTGACACATACAAGGAATTGTGATCCTTGATGCAAGGAAAACTGCGGTTTGATGCAGCAGGAATTTGTTGCAAATGAAACTAATTGACGGTATCTGGGGGCCACCGGTTGATCTGCCGGGCTTGGCCCATGATCCCGGTGTTCTGTTGTCCCATCCTTTTCAAGCGGGAGTCAGCGATGAAAAAAGTTTATGCGAGTGCGGAAGCGGCGCTTGACGGCTTGCTGTTTGACGGCATGACCATGATGGCCGGCGGCTTTGGCCTGTGCGGTATTCCGGAAAATCTGATCGCGGCGGTCCACAAGGCTGGCACCACCGGCCTGACGGTGATCTCCAACAACTGCGGCGTGGACGGCTTTGGCCTCGGCATCCTCCTGGACGCCAAGCAGATCAAGAAGATGATCTCGTCTTACGTGGGTGAAAACAAGGAGTTCGAGCGCCAGTATCTTGAAGGCGAGCTTGAGCTGGAGTTCAATCCGCAGGGCACGCTGGCGGAACGCATCCGCGCGGGCGGCGCCGGTATTCCAGGTTTCTACACCAAGACGGGCGTGGGTACGCTGATCGCGGAAGGCAAGGAACACAAGGATTTTGACGGCCAGACATACATCATGGAAACCGGCCTCACCGCCGATGTATCCATCGTGAAAGCCTGGAAGGCGGACACTGAGGGCAACCTGGTGTTCAGGAAAACGGCCCGCAACTTCAACCCGATGATGGCGACCGCCGGCAAGGTGACGGTTGTTGAGGTTGAAGAGCTGGTGGAGCCTGGTGAGATCGACCCTGATCATATCCACACGCCTGGCATCTTCGTTCAGCGCATTGTCAAAGGCAGTTTCGAGAAACGCATCGAGCAGCGCACTGTACGCAGCCGGGAGGAAGCATGATGTCTTGGGATAGGAATCAAATGGCGGCCCGTGCCGCACGCGAGCTTGAAGACGGCTTCTATGTGAACCTGGGGATCGGCATCCCGACGCTGGTGGCCAACTATATCCCCGAAGGCATGCATGTAACGTTGCAGAGCGAGAACGGCATGCTGGGTATGGGCCCGTTCCCCTATGAAGGCGAAGAGGACGCTGACCTGATCAACGCCGGCAAGCAGACGATCACAGAGCTGCCGACCTCGAGCTATTTTTCAAGCGCTGACAGCTTCGGCATGATCCGCGGCGGCCATATCAACCTTTCGATCCTCGGTGCCATGGAAGTGGCCGAGAATGGCGATCTGGCCAACTGGATGATCCCGGGCAAGATGGTCAAGGGCATGGGGGGCGCGATGGACCTTGTGGCGGGCGTTCAGCGGGTTGTGGTGATCATGGATCACACCAACAAGGCGGGTGAGCCGAAGCTTCTGAAATCCTGCACGTTGCCGCTGACGGGTACACAGGTCGTGGACCGCATTGTCACCAATCTGGGTGTGTTCGATGTGACGGAAGGCGGCCTGAAGGTCGTTGAGCTGGCACCAGAGGTGACCATGGACGAAGTTCGCGCCAAAACCGAAGCGACGCTAGTTGGCTAGTTGGCGATAGATTTCCTGGAAGAGGGCGCCCAAGTGGCGCCCTTTTTATTTGCCTAATTGTCGGCCAGCGTTCCCTGCGGGAAGCCCTGCTTTGCCATGGCATCACCAAGGGCCTTCAAGGTTTCCGCAGGCACGCCCTTGCTGCAGGCGATATAGATGGGATAGTCCGGGTGGGTGCCATAATCAGGCAGGGTCACCAGGGAGCTGGTTCGCGGCATGACCCGCTTGGCTTCGTCCCACTGGTCTTTCGGCACGATGGTATAGTGGGCACGCCCCGCCAGCACCATATTCATCAACTGGAAGTCGGACTTGCCTGTGCGCAGTATCCAGCTTGGGTTTTCGCGCACAATGGAATCAACCGCTTCACCATAAATGCCACTTTCCAGCAGCGTGCCAACCATGGTGCTGTCCTTGGCGAGCGACACGATATTGCCGTGTGCGCGTAGCCTGTCCAGATAGCGCGGCAGTGTGAGGACGATATCACCTGGCACAACATCGAACAGATAGGGAAGGAAGGCCCATTTTTCTGCCCGCGCGGGCGTGGGCATCCGGCCGGTGGTGCAGATAGCGCGGCGGCCTTCGTTCAGCATGTCGGCTTCATCGTCGATGGTGGAGGCCATCCAGCGGATGTCATAGCCTGCCAAGTCCGCAACGGCCGTCAGTTGATCGACATAGTTCCCGGTGGGTTTGCCTTTAACCACCCTGATGTCCGGTGGGTAATTGTAGAAGGTAAAGGTAATGGTTGGCCGGTCGTCGGCCGCCAGGGCAGTCGCGAAGAAAACAATAAGGCTATATAAAATAAGATGTTTCAAGTTCCTGCACAGGCCTCCGTGATGCTTTCCACTATAGTCTTCTCCCCTTAACAAATCGTTCAACCCGCCAGGGTGAAGGGCGCGGGACAAATAATTCAGTGCCGCTTTGGCGGTGAGGCGCTATGATAATGGTAGGTGACGCCCAAGCAGGATCAGCTTCATAGATGACCAAAGCAGTTTTCAATCCTGATTTGCCCCCTTTTGCTGACACAAAAGCCGTACGGGATTTGCTTGCGGCATGGGACCGCTGGCGCGGCGACGCCCTGTTGCCAAAGCGCGATGATATCCGCCTGATGGACGTGCCAGAATTGATGCGCGGCGCCATGCTGCTGGACGCGGTGTCACCGACCGAGTTTATCTTTCGCTATGCTGGCAGCCTCTATGAGGACATGTATGGCTTTGATTTTACAGGCAAAAATTACATGGACCTGACGGAGGACGCGCTCAAGCCCATCCGGTCCCGGCGGCTTTGGGGGATGGTATCGCAGCCCGCCGCTGCGGTGTGGACGACGCCCAGCGTGGAAAGCGTCGATTTTACCGGTGTCAGTATGCCAATCCAGTCCAACGACCCGTCCCACCCGCCAAAGATCATGCAGGTGGTGATGCTGACCCGCGAGATATCAGAGGTCAGCCACAAGGTGCGTGCCCAGCGGCGCGAGAACATCTATTTCTCCGACCATTTCAAATATCTGGATATCGGCGCCGGCCTGCCGGACACCAGCATCGAAAGCTGAGTTCTGCAGGAAAAGCTGAGCGTTGTGGGCCGTCCTGCTGATCGAGGTCCGTCATGCCCAGGGCTCTACATTTGCCGAAAATTTGTGATTGCTACAAGAACTAGTGCTTGCACTGGGCCCATGGGCGTCGTTAGGTAGGGTCGGGAGCATCAAACGGGGGCGTTTCAGTGGTTAAAGATATATTTCGGCTGTTTGGCCTGTGGCTGGGCATGAGTGCTTTGGCCACTACTGTCCTGCAGCCTATGATGGCGGTGCTATACAGCTTTCTCGTCCCTGTGGCGGGCGACTTTTACGGGCAGCTTGGGCGCCCGCCAACCTGGTTCTTCATGAGCGCCATTAGTCCCATGGTTGCAGTCATTCTGGCCTACAGATATCTTATCATCAGGCTGGTGACGCTTGGGCTGGCCTTCATCCTCTCAATGGTGCTTCAGATGGTCTGGGTAGCCGTCCCTAGGTTGCTTTCTCTACGGAATCAGGGGCGGGCCGTTGAATCGGGTTTGGACTATTTTCAAACGCAATTGTCCTATGGAATGATCGGCCTGGGCATTGGCTTTGCTGTCTGCCTGCTTCTTGCCTTGGGTCGTCGCAACGACAAGGCAGCATTGGAAGGTGCATCATTCCTGTCCTTTTCCATGCGGGGCGAGAGGGCAGCAAGGCTTGTGCCACTCTTTTACAGCTACTGCGTTCTGCAGATGGCCTGGCTCCTGGGCGGGGTCGTTCTAATGACAAGCGGCTGGTACCATGGGCTGGATCGGGCAGCGCAGGCCCGATTTTTGGGCGGGCTGGTGCCCTATCTGGGGTGGGCCTTCATTTGGCAGTCCATACTGGCCATTCTCGTTGCCCTTGGACTTGGATTTCTTGCGCGTCGGTATGACATGCGCCCGGTCGGGCTTCTTCAGGCTCTTGGGGCGGCCCTTCTGGTTCTACTTGGCCGGTTGGCCGTCTGGTCATTTGGCTGGGCGTTCATGTCCAAAATGGGCAAATATGCTCCGTCACGGACACTGTGGGAACATTTTGTTCTAAATCAACTTTACCTGATCATGCTGACGCTTCTGGTCATGGCGTGTGCCTTCTGGTTCGGGCAGCGTCGGCGCCCTGAAAGGCCAACCACGACATTTGCCAACCCGCTTATGAACAGTCGGGGGGAAGAATGATGCCAAGCAAGGACAGACTGTTCGTTGCATTCGCCTTGTGGGCGGGCGCCTGGGCGCTGGTTCATTTGGCCAGCAGCGTGCTCTTCGAAATTCAGATGGCCACATATACTTCCGGGCAGGAGGGTATGCCGTTCGAACTTGGTGGCACTCCGCATCTGGGCGCGACGCTTGTGATTATCTTGTGTGTACGCTGGATGCAGCGCTTTGGCTGGCAACTGGTGTTGTTCATGGCGCTTTTCGGCCTGATCCATGAGTATCTGAATTATTTTTCGGGTCTTCTCTATGCGATGCGTCTGGATGTTCCGCTGGGCGACGGCAGCAGTAGCCTGAACCCTTTTGACTGGCGTCTGCTGGGGCTTGAAGTGGCCGGGTATGTGATTGGCGGGCTACTCGCGGCACCCAGATGGGGGATTCGGCCTTTCGGCAGGGCTGCCCTGAAGTGGCTGCAGTTTGACGCAGAAGCCTATGGCCGCTGGTGGCGCTGGTGGCTGTCTTTGCCGCTCTGGAGCTATGCAGCGCCAATCAAGCGGGGGATCGGCAGAACCCTGCCACCCTTTTTCGCGCTGGCCGGGGCACTTTCACTAGCGGGTATTATGGGCGCGCAAATCTATCCGCTGACCTACAGCGCTGGCGGTGGTGTATCCGGTGGCCCGCTTCAGCAGTTTGCCGCCAACAACGGTCCACACCTGTTCTTGACGCTCATGTGTGCCTTCGCGGCAGGTCGCATTTTATATGGTCTGGGATACAATGCGCATTGGGTTTGGTGCGGTGTCGCAGCACTGGTCCTGCTGCTGCAGGACCTTCGTTTCAGCCTGAATTATTATCTTCAGCAAGCCACTTCAGGCTTGCCGATTTCTCTCTCCGACATGCTTACCATGTCCATCGGTCCGCTGAGTTTACTGGTTCTTGTTTTTGGTCTGGTGCAGGGACAGCGGAGCCTCTCTCGCGCTTAAGCCGTACCGCCCACTGTCAGGCCATCTATCCTGAGCGTTGGCTGGCCGACGCCCGCGGGTACGCTCTGGCCGCCTTTACCGCAGGTGCCAACGCCGTTATCCAGCTTGAGATCATTCCCGATCATTGACACGCGGGTCAGCACGTCGGGCCCGTTGCCGATGAGCGTCGCGCCCTTGACGGGTTCCATGATTTTACCGCCCCGCACGCGGTAGGCTTCGGTGCAGGAGAATACAAACTTGCCTGAGGTGATATCCACCTGGCCGCCCCCGAAGTTTACGGCATAGAGCCCGTCATCGACGCTCGCCAGAATTTCAGCCGGGTCTTTGTCGCCCGCCAGCATGAAAGTGTTGGTCATGCGCGGCATGGGCGAATGGGCAAAGCTCTGGCGGCGTCCGTTGCCGGTGGCCTGCATGCCCATCAGGCGGGCGTTCAGCCGGTCCTGCATATAGCCCTGCAAAATGCCGTCCTCGATCAGCACCGTGCGTTCGGTTGGCGTGCCTTCGTCATCCACCGTCAGGCTGCCGCGCAGGTCGCTCATGGTGCCGTCATCCACGACGGTCACGCCCGGTGCGGCCACGCGCTCGCCCAGAAGGCCGGCGAAAGCAGAGGTTTTCTTGCGGTTGAAATCGCCCTCAAGGCCGTGGCCGATGGCTTCATGCAGCAGCACGCCGGGCCAGCCGGGGCCAAGCACAACCGTCATCTCGCCTGCAGGGGCATCAACACTTTCCATATTCACGGCGGCCTGGCGAATCGCCTCGTCTGCCTGCGCCTGCCAGTGGGCTTCATCGAACAGGAAGTCATAGGCCTGGCGTCCGCCAGAGCCTTCATAGCCCACTTCCTGCCGGCCGCCGTCACGCATCACCACCTGCACATTCAGGCGCACAAGGGGGCGGATATCGCGCACGCGGTGGCCGTCAGCCCTGATGATCTCCACAGCCTGCCAGCTGCCCAGCAGGCTGGCGCTGACCTGCGCAACGCGCGGGTCCTTCGCTCGTGTATAGGCGTCGATTTCCTCAAGCAGCTTGATCTTGCGGCCGAATTCGATGCCCATGAGCGGGTTTGCGTCGGTATAGAGTTGCTTGTTGGTGCGCACGGGTGCAGGGGCCATGATGCCGGCGTTGCCGGTTTTCACGGCACGCACGGTCTCCCCCGCGCGCTTGATCGCATCCTCGGAAAGCTCGTTGGAGTGCGCAAAGCCTGTACTTTCACCCATAACCGCCCGAAGGCCGAAACCCTGGCTGCTGTCATAGCTGGCGCCTTTCAGGCGACCATCATCGAAAGTGAAAGACTCGGAACTGGTGGCCTCGAGATACAGTTCGCCGTCTTCCATATCGGAAAGCGTGTCGGAAACCAGCGCTTCCGTGCGCTTTTCGTCTAGGTCCGACTCTTGGAAGAAAAAGTTCAGCGACGCAGCTGCATCGGTCATGGATAGTCCCTTTCTGTCGCAAAGTGCGCGTGATTCTATGATTTATGGGCCCGAAAGGCAGATTACACCAAAAGTGCGGCGTAATGTCGCATTTTTGAGGCAACAGCTGGCGCTACCATGGTATGGAGATGTGGGAATGACAAGCCATCTTCGATAAATTATGGTGGCTTTGGGCAAAAAATGGCAAAAAAACGGCTTGAGGGGCTCACTCGGACTTGAGCCTTTACGAACGTCTGGTATAAACGGCCCCGCATTCATATCGGCTGGGGAGGAACTTTAGCATTTCTCCACGGACGATTACTGGACGCCACAGACAAGAATGGCGCCGGTCCCCCGCAAAGGGGTAGGAACAAAAGGAAAGCAGAACTATGAACGTCAAAAGGCTTACCGCCGGAATTATGGTCGCGCTGACGACCCTGTTCGGTTTTACGGTTAGCGCGCTGGCAGAGGAGCGTCTTGGCGTCCCTCATGAAAAGGGTCTCTGGCTTCGCGAAGCAGCCAACGACCAGGCCAGCCGGGTAGTAGACTTTAACGAGCTCCTTCTCTGGATCATCACCGTTATTGCGGCATTCGTCTTCATCCTCATGTTTTACGTGATGTGGCGGTACCGTGCAAAAGCGAACCCAGAGCCATCCAAGACAAGCCACAACACCCTGATCGAGATCATCTGGACAGTGGTGCCAATCGGTGTGCTTGTTGTGATAGGTTTCTGGTCGATCCCGCTCCTCTATTTCCAAGATGTCGTGCCGAAGACCGAGTTCGCGATCCGCGTGACCGGCAACCAGTGGAACTGGACCTACAGCTATCCAGACCATGACGGCATTGAATTCACAGCAATGGTTATTCCTGACGAGACGTTCAAGGACGCTGACAAGCGCTCTGAGGCTGAAGCGAACCTGTCCACTTTCCTGGGCAAAGACGCCAAGCTGAACGCCCGCCTGCTGGACACGGATTACCGTCTGGTTGTGCCTGTAGACACCAAGATCAAGGTTCTGCTGACGGCAACAGATGTTATCCACGCCTGGACCGTCCCTGAGTTTGGCGTGAAGCTGGACGCAGTGCCTGGCCGCCTGAACCAGACCTGGTTCGAAGTAGACCACGTTGGTACCTACTACGGCCAGTGTTCAGAGCTGTGTGGTAAGGACCATGCCTTCATGCCGATTGCGGTTGAAGTTGTGTCCAAAGAAGATTTTGCCAAGTGGGTGGAACGCGCGAAAGCAGAGTATGCTGACGCGGGTACCACGGCCCTTGGTCGCTAAGACAAGTTAGGGAGAGAAGAGCAATGGCTCACGATAACCCAACTGGTTGGAGACGCTGGGTCTATTCCACCAACCACAAAGACATCGGCGTGATGTATCTTTGGTTCGCCTTCTTTGCCGGCCTTATTGGTTTCGGCATGTCGGGCCTGATGCGTATGGAGCTGGCTGAACCTGGTGTTCAATTCCTGCCGGAAATCCTGGGCATCACTGAAGATCACGCCCGTCACATGTTCAACGTTCTGACCACCGGCCACGGTCTGATCATGGTATTCTTCATGGTTATGCCAGCGCTGATCGGTGGCTTCGGCAACTATTTCGTGCCGCTGATGATCGGTGCGCCTGACATGGCGTTCCCACGCATGAACAACGTATCCTTCTGGCTGATGCCTCCGGCTTTCATCCTGCTGCTTCTGTCCACCGTGGTGGAAGGTGCGCCAGGCATGAACGGCTTCGGTGGCGGCTGGACGGCTTACGCTCCGCTGTCGACAGTGGGTCACCCTGGTCCTTCCATGGACCTGGCGATCTTCTCGCTGCACGTAGCGGGTGCTTCGTCGATCATGGGTGCGATCAACTATATCACGACCATCTTCAACATGCGTGCACCGGGCATGACGCTTCACAAGATGCCGCTGTTCAGCTGGTCCATCCTGATTACGGCGTTCCTGCTGGTTCTGTCGCTGCCAGTATTGGCTGGCGCCATCACCATGCTGCTGACTGACCGTAACTTCGGTACGACCTTCTTCGATCCAGCTGGCGGTGGGGACCCGATCCTTTACCAACACCTGTTCTGGTTCTTCGGTCACCCTGAAGTATACATCATGATCCTGCCTGCCTTCGGCATTGTCAGCCACATCGTATCCACTTTCTCCCGCAAGCCGGTCTTCGGTTACCTGGGGATGGCATACGCAATGGCAGCCATCGGCTTCATCGGTTTCGTTGTGTGGGCACACCACATGTACACCGTTGGCCTGGATGTGGACACGAAGGCATACTTCGTGGCGGCAACCATGGTGATCGCGGTACCGACAGGCGTGAAGATCTTCTCCTGGATCGCGACCATGTGGGGCGGTTCCATCCGCTTTGAAGTGCCGATGCTTTATGCTATCGCCTTCATCCTGCTGTTCACCGTTGGTGGTGTAACGGGTGTGGTTCTGTCGAACGCAGGCGCTGATATCTCGCTTCACGACACCTACTATGTGGTTGCGCACTTCCACTATGTACTGTCGCTGGGGGCGGTGTTCGCGATCTTCGCGGGCCTCTATTACTGGGTTGGCAAGATGTCGGGCAAACAGTACCCGAACTTCCTGGCGCACATCCAGTTCTGGATCACCTTCATTGGTGTGAACCTGATCTTCTTCCCGCAGCACTTCCTGGGTCTGCAGGGTATGCCGCGCCGCTATGTGGACTATCCAGATGCCTTCGCTTACTGGAACTGGGTCTCTACGCTCGGCTACAAGATCACGGCTGTTGGTGTGCTTCTCTTCATCGTTGTGATGGCTATGACGCTCTTCAAGAAGAAGAAAGACTGTGCCGACAACCCATGGGGTGAAGGTGCCACCACGCTTGAGTGGACGCTCTCGTCGCCTCCACCGTTCCACCAGTTCAACGAACTGCCAAAGATTAAGTAAGCCTTCGGGCTTACCCCTTTGGGAAAAGGACAGACGTTTTGGCCGATAGCCTGACATCTTACGATCAAACCCTTCAGCCTTCCGGTACCCGGGAGGCTGAAGCGCGTGACTTTGTGGCTCTGTTGAAGCCACGGGTCATGTCGCTTGTCATCTTCACGGGCTTTGTTGGCCTTGTGGCGGCACCGGGCACCATGAACCCTGTGCTGGCTTTCGCCGCGATCCTCCTGATCGCCGTGGGAGCAGGGGCCTCTGGCGCCCTGAATATGTGGTATGACGCCGATATTGACGCGATCATGGACCGCACGGCCAAGCGGCCGATCCCTGCGGGCAAAGTGACGCCCGGTGATGCGCTTGGCTTTGGCCTGACGCTAAGCGTCGCCTCGGTGGTGCTTCTTGGCCTGATCGTCAATGTGACGGCTGCGGCGCTTCTGGCGCTGACGATTTTCTTCTATGTTGTCATCTATTCAATGTGGCTCAAACGCCGCACGCCGCATAACATTGTTATCGGTGGTGCCGCGGGCGCCTTCCCGCCAATGATCGGCTGGGCTGCGGTAACTGACAGCGTAACGGTTGAGAGCATGGTGCTCTTTGGCATCATCTTTTTGTGGACTCCGCCCCACTTCTGGGCGCTCAGCCTTTTCATTTCCAAGGACTATGAAAAAGTGGGCGTGCCCATGCTGCCCGTGGTGGCCGGCGAGCGCGAGACCCGGAAGCAGATCCTCATATACAGCCTTCTGGTGGTGCCATGCGGTATCGCACCCTATTTCCTGGATTTCGCAGGCCCTGTATATGGTGTGGTCTCCACGCTGTTTGGCGCCTGGTTCCTCGCGCTGGCTGCGATGGTGTTCAAGGGTGTGGATAAGGCTGAGCGGAAGCTGTTTGCCTTCTCGATCCTGTATCTTTTCGTCCTATTCGCGACGCTTGCTTTCGAGCGTCTGATCACGGAGTGGCTGGTATGAGCGAAGACCATAGCGACATGCATGCGCGCATGAAAAAGCGCAACCGGGTGCTTGGCCTCTCGCTGGGCGCATTTGTCATTCTTGTGGCTGTGTTCAGCTTCTTCAAGATCAAGGGACTTACTCCCTGATGGCGATGGATAAAAATACCCGCGTTGCCGCGATGGTTGGTGCCACGGTTGTGGGCATGGTCGGCCTGTCGTACGCCGCGGTGCCCCTTTACCAGATATTCTGCCAGGTCACCGGCTATGGCGGCACGACGAAGCAGGTTGATGTGGTGTCGGGCGAAGTGATCGACCGGGATATGGATGTTCGCTTCAATGCAAGCGTCAACCGGGATATGCCATGGGACTTCAAGCCCGTGCAGGTGTCCCAGACCATCAAGATCGGCGAGCAGGCCATCGCGCACTACGAGGCCTACAATCCGACCAAATACACCATTGTTGGCACAGCGACCTACAATGTGGCCCCTGCGAAGGCCGGTGAATATTTCGCAAAGATTGATTGCTTCTGCTTCACGGAGCAGACGCTGAAACCAGGCGAACGGGCAGATATGCCTGTCGTCTATTTTATTGATCCTCTGATTGCTGAGGATCCGAATCTGGATGACGTTAGCGAAGTGACGCTTTCATACACCTTCTTCGTCGATGAAAAGGAGACGGCACGTGTGCGAGCGGAGCAAGGACGCTAAGGCTAGGGTAACAAAAGGGAACGTCGGCGACTGTGCCGGTGCTTGTTAGGAGAGATTTTATGGCGGGCGATGTGAAACATGATTATCACCTGGTGAATCCAAGCCCATGGCCGGCTGTGGGTTCGCTCGCAGTTCTGCTGATGATGGTGGGCGCGGTGTTCACCATGAAGCCGGATGCCACACTGTTTGGTATGTCTGGCTTTGGTAAATGGCTGTTTGGCCTGGGCCTTGTGAGCCTCCTCTACACCATGTTTTCCTGGTGGAAAGACGTGGTTCATGAAGCGCAAACCGGCGATCACACGCCAGTTGTTCGGATCGGCCTCAAGTACGGCATGATCCTCTTTATCGCTTCCGAGGTGATGTTCTTCGTTGCGTGGTTCTGGGCGTTCTTCAACGCGTCCCTCTATCCGAAGATCCACCTGCCAGAGATTGGCGCCTTCTGGGATACGCTGAACAATGAAGCCATGTGGCCGCCAGCCGGTATCGAGACGTTCGACCCATGGCACCTGCCATTCATGAACACGCTGATCCTGCTGCTGTCTGGCACGACGGTTACCTGGGCACACCACGCCGTTGTTGAAGGCGACCGCGACAGCCTCAAGAAAGGCCTGTGGCTGACCGTGATCCTGGGCGCGATCTTCACCTGCGTACAGGTATATGAGTACCAGCACGCGGCGTTCGAGTTCGCTGGTAACATCTATGGCGCTACCTTCTTCATGGCGACCGGCTTCCACGGTTTCCACGTACTGGTGGGTACCATCTTCCTCGCAGTGTGCTTGGGCCGTGCCTACAAGGGCCACTTCACGCCAGACCATCACTTCGGTTTCGAAGCAGCTGCCTGGTACTGGCACTTTGTGGACGTTGTGTGGATCTTCCTGTTCTTCTGCGTTTACATCTGGGGCGGTGCCTAAGGCATGCCTGCAGATATGCAGAACAAAGAAACCGAAGCCGGCCGGGAGCAATCCCGGTCGGTTTCGCCTTATAGGGCCGGTCTTCTTGGCCGCTGCCCCTCCTGTGGCGAGGGGGCCTTCTTCAAGCCGATGAGCCTGGATATTCGCGACACGTGCGATGTGTGCGGCTTTGATCTGTCGAAGGCCGACCCGGGTGACGGTGCGCAGGTGTTCGTAATCCTGATCATGGGCGCGATTGCCGCCCTTGTGGGCTTCATCCTGATTGGCGGCATGCATGTGGCGCCGTGGCTTGCCATGACCATCATCTTCGCGCTCATTCTGTTTGGCAGCATCTGGATGCTTCGGGTGTTCAAGGCCACCCTTGTGGCGCTCCAGTTCCATCATGATGCGTCTGAAGGCAAGCTGAACGAAGATGGGGACGAGAATGCCTAAAGGCTTCAAGCCAGGTTTGCCGCTGACGGTCTGTGCCCTGTTGGGCCTGATTGTGCTGATCGGCCTTGGCACCTGGCAGGCGCGCAAGATTGGCCCCAAGACGGAGCTCCTCGCCCGGATTGAGGCAGGCTTGGCGGCAGAGCCTATCCAGCTGCCTGTGCATCTGGATGACCCCACCACGCTGGACTATCGCCGTGTGACCTTCACAGGTGACGTGCTGGACAAGACGCCCATCAAGGTGTCTGCCACCAGTCTCTCGGGGCAGGCGGGCTATCACCTTTATCTGCCTGTGCGGAAACGCCACGGCATGGTGGTGGCGGTGAACTTCGGCTGGGTACCGTTTCACCAGAAGGAAATCCCGGCACTGCCGTCGGGCGAAATAACGGTAACCGGTGTTTTGCGCACAAGCGCCACGCCGGGCTCCATGACGCCGCCAAATGACGCGGCGGGCGGCAACTGGTTTACCGCCGACGTGCACGAGATGGCGGCCTTCTGGGGCCTGCGAACCAAGGAATATTATCATTTCCGCGTGTTCAGCGACCAGATCGGCGCGCCGGACGCGCTGCCAGAGGGTGCACAGGTGCGGGTGGATATCCCCAATGACCACCTTCAGTATGCCCTGACCTGGTACGGCCTCGCAATGACCCTCCTCGGCGTCTATATCGCCTTCGGCTTCAAACGCGGCCGGGAAGAATAGGGGCCCAATATGAGGGGCAAGCTCAAAGCATTTATTGAGAGTGGCATTTATTGGGTGTTTCTGATCGGAACACTGGTGTTCATGCATGTGGCCGAAAGCGAGATATTTGACCTGCCTGAGTCCATTCAGGCGTTTGCGGATGGCATACCAAGAATAGTTTATCCGGTTTTCTATAGTGTATTGGGTCTTTATGTCTTGCGGCCTTTTCACAGGGAAATCAGAGAGCCAAGAAAACTGGCTCTTATTCTGGGGATACTGTTTGTCATCTTGCTTGCTTTTGTGAAGTATGCGGATCTTCCGACCATTGGCTTTTTGAATTTCCAATATTTGGGTGTCTTTCTATCGATTATTGTGAGCGGAGTCATAGCTGCATGTGCATCCGCTGTTATGGCCGCGCATGACGCAGAAAAGTCCGATGTGCCGCAAACCGGAGCATTGAAGGGTAGAGTGTCATCAGCTCCCCTGAATAAGGGCCTGTCGTGGCTTTGGTGTCGGAATGAAGATCACAGAAATCGGGAGTTGATGGACGCTGCAAAGTCTCTGGTCAGGCTTCTGTTTCTTATGTTCATTGGTATCAATGTTTGGATGGTCGCCGGGGACCTATACAGAGGAGCATCCCACGACGGGAGCTTTGTGATGGATATTGCCTTTCCAACGGTTCTTTGCTGGGCTGCTGCTACTTACGTGCTGGTAAGTGTAAATGGGAAAAATTGGGCCCCCAATATCGATGCTGACAGAAAGCTGCGACTAGCTTTTGGGGCAAATTACGATGCGCAACTCGACCGGGAGCTGGAGACAAAGTCGCTGAGGCGACTACTGGGTGAAAATTGGTTTGTCCGCACTTATACGCAGTTGAAGGATGCTGAGCCCGATAACAAGAGATCGGCGGCAGATTACTAAATCTGTCGCCCTCGTTAAGGTGCTTTGGCTTGCATCGTAACGCTTCTCCCCCTAGAACTAGCCTTCGCAAGATTCGTAAAGTTGAGTGCAGCAATCGTGAAATATATCTCTACGCGCGGCGAAGCCGAAAAACTGGATTTCGAAGGGGTTACCATGACCGGGCTGGCCCGGGACGGTGGCCTTTATGTGCCCGAGGAACTGCCGCAGTTCAGCGCGGAGAAGATCCGCAGCTTCCGCGGCAAGCCTTATGCCGATGTGGCGTTTGAGGTGATACAGCCTTTTGTCGCCGGCAGCCTCAGTGACGCTGACCTCAAAGCGATGCTGGATGCCACCTATGGCAAGGCCTTCCGTCATCCGGCAGTGGCGCCCTTGGTGCAGCTTGGCGCGAACGACTGGGTGCTGGAACTGTTCCACGGCCCGACACTCGCCTTCAAGGATTTCGCGCTCCAGCTTCTGGGCCGTTTCTTCGACCATTTCACCGCCAAGCGCGGCCAGAAGCTGACCATCCTCGGCGCGACGTCCGGCGATACCGGCTCCGCCGCCATTGAAGGCAATCGCGGGCGCGATAATGTGACTATCTATATGCTGCACCCGAAGGGGCGTGTGTCTGAAGTGCAGCGCCGCCAGATGACGACGGTTCTTGAGGACAATGTGGTCAACATCGCTGTCGAGGGCAATTTCGATGACTGCCAGGCGCTTGTGAAAGCCTGCTTCAATGACCTCGCATTCCGCGACCGCGTGGGCCTGACAGCTGTGAACAGCATCAACTGGGCGCGGGTGATGGCGCAGATTGTCTATTATTTCACGTCCGCCGCGGCGCTCGGCGCCCCTGACCGAGAAATTACCTACACCGTGCCCACCGGCAACTTCGGGGACATTTTCGCGGGCTATATCGCCAAGAGCATGGGCCTGCCGATCCGCCAACTGGTGATCGCAACCAACAAGAATGACATTCTGGCCCGCGCGCTCCAGTCCGGCGCTTACCGCGCTGACGGCGTGGAGGCGACCCTGTCGCCCAGCATGGATATCCAGGTGTCCAGCAACTTCGAACGCCTGATCTTCGATCTGGCTGGCCGTGACGCCGCAGAAGTGCGCGCCTATATGGAGACCCTCGCGGCCGAAAAGGGTTTTGACCTGAAGCAGGGGCACCTTGAGGCCCTGCGCGCGTCCTTCGCTGCCAGCCAGGCTGATGACGCCCTGACTGCCAAGGTGATGGCAGACCTTTATAAAGCCAGCGGCTATGTGGCAGACCCGCACACAGCCGTCGGACTGGCGTCCGCCGCCGTGTGCAATACTGATCCATCCGTGCCTATGGTTACCCTCTCGACCGCCCATCCGGCCAAGTTCGGCGCCGCGGTTCTTGAGGCCACTGGCGTTAACCCATCCTTACCGGCTCATATGGCAGACTTGCTTTCGCGCGAAGAAAGGCTTATCACGCTCGCCAACGACGTGACGGCGCTTCAGGCGCGAATACTGCAAGGAACATGATTTGAGTGTAGAGGTTACCCGCCTGCCATCAGGCCTCCGTATTGTCAGTGAAAGCCGGCCGCAGCTTCAAACTGTGGCCGTCGGCATGTGGGTGGACATTGGCGCGCGCCACGAACCTTTGAAGCTTAACGGCATCACGCATTGCCTGGAGCATATGCTGTTCAAGGGCACAAAGCGCAGGAGCGCGCGCGATATCGCTGCCGAGATCGAAGCCGTCGGCGGCCAGATGAACGCCTACACCAGCCGGGACAACACAACCTATTACGCGCGCGTCATGAAGGACGACCTGCCGCTGGCGTTTGACGTGCTGGCGGATATCATCCTCAACAGTCAGTGCGATGACCACGAGCTGACGCGCGAAAAAGAAGTGATTCTGCAGGAAATCGGCCAGGCGCTCGACACGCCCGACGATATCGTGTTCGATCACCTTCAGGATGCTGCCTTCCGTGATCAGGCCATCGGCCGGTCGATCCTGGGCACGGCAGAGAGCGTGCGCAGTTTCTCAAGCGCGGACCTCAGAAGCTACCTGACCACCAATTACACCGCTTCAAACATAGTGGTGTCTGCGGTGGGCAACCTTGAGCACAAACAGCTTGTGGCGCTTGCGGAAGAAAAACTGGCTGATCTCAAGAGCGGCGAGGCGAGCAAGGCCACGGGCGCACGCTTCACCGGCGGCGACATCCGTGAAAAGCGGGATCTGGAGCAGGTGCACGTGACCGCAGCGTGGCCCGGAGTCTCGTTCCAGGACGAAAACTATTACGCCATGCAGGTCTATTCCACGATCCTGGGTGGGGGCATGTCCTCCCGTCTGTTCCAGGAAGTGCGCGAGAACCGCGGTCTGGCCTATTCGGTATACAGCTTCACCAGCAGCCACCAGGATGTGGGGATGCTGGGCATCTATGCCGGCACGGGGCCCGAGATGGCGGAAGGCATGATGCCTGTGATCAAGGGTGAGATGGAGGCCCTGACAAAAGGGCCGACTGATGAGGAATTCAAGATCGCAGTGGCGCAGCTGAAGTCAGGTCTTGTGATGGCGCTTGAAGCCACCACATCGCGCATGGAACAGATGGGCCGCCAGATGCTGGTGTTCGACCGTCTGATCCCGATCGAAGAGATGATCGGCAATGTCGAGGCCGTCACGCCAGAGGATGTCGCCCGAACTGCTGGTCAAGTATTGGATCAATCCGATATTGCCATGGCAATAGTCGGCGGTGGCGATTTGGATCGCATTACTTTCTCGTGACGCCCAAATTAGTTTCAGTCTGCACTAAATTATAAGCTTAATCGATGCACTCCTAAGTATTGATGGTCAGCCGGGTTGGTGATACCATGTCGGCCATAAAATATTCAGGGGGGACTCTTGTTGAGCCCGGAGTTGTGTCAATTACTTGCCTATTGGAATGATCTGGGTGGCGCAGACGCGTTGCCTGAGCGTTCGCAACTCGACCTCCGCCAACTAACCCCTATCCTTCCGTGGATGTTCATCCTGGAAATGAGCCCGGATGGCGCGCTGAGGTACCGGCTTGCCGGATCAAGCCTTGAAGAAGCTGTCGGGTGTGGCATGGCGGGCAAGACCTACGCCGATATCTTTCATGACCATGAGCAGGCTTCCGTGATGGAAGAACTGTATGCGACGTCGCTGGTGCAGGGCAGCGGCCTTGTGCGCACGGGCGCGTTTTCACTGGACCAGAACGAAAAATTTGATCTTGAAGTGCTGGCATTGCCGTTTGCTGATACGCGCGCCATGGGTGGCACGGTTCTCGTTGGTGTGGTGCGGCCCTTTGATGTGCTCAATCAGGGTTTTCTGGACCGCTGGGGGCGCTTCCATCATGACCTGACAACCCTTATGGTTGTTCCGTCCCCGCGCATTGTGACGTCAGGACAGTTGTCTGACCGGGTCAATGCCACGCTCGAACTGATTGGTGTGGAACTCAGGGCGCTGGACGTGCCCAAGGTGCTGGATCTGTACAGAAGAGGCGCGCCCAAGCTGCCGGGGCAGGACATCCCGTCGTTTGAACTTGCGGCACTGTCTGGCCGCCAGCAGGATTCCCTGAACTAATAGGACGTATGCTTCAGGCGTGACCGGCGTCTGACGAGAGCATTGAGATGTTGATGCCAAGCTTGGCCATGGCGCGGGGCCACTTCTGCTCCAGTTCCGTGTTGAAGATGATTTCGTCGTCCGCTTCAGCCGTCAGCCAGGCATTTTCCTGGATTTCCTGTTCAAGCTGGCCTGCCCCCCACCCGGCATAGCCAAGAGCCAGCAGGTGATGCATGGGGCCACGCCCCTGGGCGAGTGCCGTCAGAATATCCACAGTTGCGGTCAGCGCCAGCGTTTCGCTGACGACAAGCGTTGATTCTTGGACAAAATCAGCCGAATGCAGCACGAAGCCACGCCCGGGTTCAACCGGTCCGCCCGTATGGATCGGCAGGGGCGGGACGGGACCATCCGTTTCTATATCCAGTTGCTCAAGAAGGCTTTCGAATGTCAGGCTGGGGAAGGGTTGGTTGATCACCAGGCCCATGGCCCCTGATTCATCGTGCGAACAGACGTAGATGACGCTCCGGTCAAACCGGGGGTCAGTCATGCTGGGCATAGCCAGCAGGAGTTTGCTGTCCAGATAGATGGATGATGTCATAAAACCTCTCTCATTCGACAGGTCAAGCTTAACGCCTATAACCGTTTTGTGCAATCGGGCAGCAGTTATAGTGCGTCGGTTGTATGTCTGAATGGAAGACTGACAGCAATGTGATCAATCGCGACTGGCAATTCGCCCCTTCGGTTGGTACTGATGACGAAATTCAGCTGGAGACCGGCATGCGTTCGATTTTGATAGTTTTGTGTGGGCTGATCGTTGGCCAGACGGCACCTGCTTCGGCGGGGGAAACACCTTGGCAACAACACTTGGATATGCTGCAGACACGGGTGGTTACTACGTCAGCCGACATGACAAGTGATGATGGCCTGCCGCTTCTGGCGTGGGAAGCCAAATTGGCGCCGGGCTGGAAAACCTATTGGCGTTCGCCTGGGGAAGCAGGCCTGCCTGTGCGCCTCAGCCAGGGCGGCACTGATATTGAAATCCTGTTTCCCATTCCAGAAAGGTTCGAGCTTTTCGGCCTGGAAACATATGGCTACAGCCACGCTGTCATGTTGCCATTTCGGCCCCTGAGCGTGAGCGATAGCGGCATCACCGTTAGTGCAAGCTTCATGGTGTGCAAAGACATCTGCGTGCCGTTTGATGCCACCTATGAGGTTCCAGCCTCAACCCTGGGCGCCGATTTTTCACCCCACGACATCCGGGTTGCTACCTGGATGAAGAAGGTACCTGTACGCGATGGCGATGCGGGTGCAGGGCTCGCGGTTGATTCTGTCCGTGTGACCGGCCCGGTTGGCCGCCAGCGCGTAGTGGTTGATGCCCATGCGAACGCCATGCTCACGAGCCCTGACATGCTGGCGGAAGTGAACGACATGGTTCACTTTGGTGCACCGCAGGCCAAGATCACCGGCGATGGCCGCTCTGTGCGCTTTGTGTTGGCCGCTATCACGGGCAAAAAACCCATGGACTTGCGCGGAGAAAAGATTCGCCTGACCTTCACAGATGGCCACGGGAACGCAATTGAGCGCATGCTGGACCTGCCAGCAAAATAGTGGGAAAAATAGCTGCTTGAAGCTGGCGCCATTAAGGGTACAGTACCGCAGATCAATCGCCCGATCGGGCAGACCATAGGAGCATAAGATGACCATTCAGGTTGGTGACAAAATTCCCAGTGGAACGCTGATGACCATGACAGCGGACGGCCCGGGCCCCGTGTCTACGGACGAGTTTTTTGCAGGCCGCAAGGTAGTGCTTTTCTCTGTGCCGGGCGCCTTCACGCCGACCTGTTCGGCCAAGCACCTGCCGGGCTTTGTTGACCATGCGGATGAAATCCTGGCCAAGGCTGACGCCATCGCCTGCATGTCTGTGAACGATGTGTTTGTGATGAATGCCTGGGGCAAAAGCGCAGGCGTTGAGGACAAGGTTGTGATGCTGGCAGACGGCAACGCGGAATTCGCCAAGGCGCTTGGTCTTGAGATGGATGCTTCCGGGTTCGGCATGGGGCTTCGCTCCAAGCGGTTTTCCATGATTGTGGAAGACGGCACTGTCACCCAGCTCAATATCGAAGAGCCAGGCGCGTTCCAGGTCTCATCCGCTGAGCATGCGTTGACCCAGCTTTAAATAATATTGAATTATTTCAATAGATTACAAAAAGGGCTGCAGATGCAGCCCTTTTTTTGTGGATTTCCGCTTCCCATATATGGATTGTTCAGTATCGAGTTTGAGCAAACGCTTTTGGGGGAGGAGATGTCATGCTTGATATGCCCACAATCCTTGTTGGCCTGATCATCATCCTGATGATTGTCCTGGTTTTTTCCGCAGTCGTTACCGTTCGCCAAGGGTATGAATATACCGTTGAGCGCTTTGGTCGCTACACCAAGACACTGCGCCCCGGGTTCCATATCCTGATGCCACTGATCGACCGCGTTGGACGCCGCATCAACATGATGGAACAGGTTCTTGATATCCCGACACAGGAAATCATCACCAAGGACAACGCCATGGTCGGCTCTGACGGCGTGGTGTTCTTCCAGATTCTGGATGCGCCTGCCGCAGCCTATGAAGTGAACAGCCTGCATATGGCCATTATGAACCTGACCATGACAAACCTCAGGACAGTGATGGGGTCGATGGACCTCGATGAGCTACTGTCCAAGCGGGATGACATTAATTCCCGACTGATGAGCGTGGTAGACCAGGCAACCCAGCCCTGGGGCGTGAAGATCACCCGGATCGAGATCAAGGATATCTCGCCGCCACGCGACATTGTGGATGCCATGGCCCGCCAGATGAAAGCGGAGCGCGACAAACGTGCCGCGATCCTGGTTGCCGAAGGCTCACGGGAAGCTGAAATCAAGCGCGCAGAAGGTGAGAAAAAAGCCGCGATCCTGGAGGCCGAAGGCCGCAAGGAAGCAGCCTTCCGTGACGCAGAGGCTCGCGAGCGGGCAGCTGAGGCGGAAGCCAAGGCCACCGAGATGGTCTCGAAGGCCATTGCCGAGGGGAATTCGCAGGCTATCAACTATTTCGTGGCGCAGAAATATGTCGAAGCCCTGCATGGCTTTGCCAATTCCCCCAACGAGAAACTGGTCTTCATGCCGATGGAAGCCTCGAGCGTTATCGGCTCGATCGGCGGCATTTCGGAACTGTTCAAGGACTTGAACAAGAAGGGCGGTCGTCCGTCCGGTAGCGTGCCGTTGGCCGAATAGCCTGGAGAAAGTCAATGGAACAATATTTCCCGTGGATGACAGAGAACGCCCACTGGCTTTGGTGGTCAGTGGGGGTTGTTCTGCTGGCAGGTGAAATGGTTATACCGGGCGTTTACCTGATGTGGATCGGGCTGGCCGGTGCGGCGACAGGCGTTATCGCCTGGCTGTTCCCGGAATGGGGTTTCACCGGGCATGGTTTGATTTTCGCGGTTCTTGGCGCTGCCTCCATCTATCTTGGTAATGAATATTTCTACAAGCGCCGCCAGGAGGAACCAGAGGAGCACGTCAATACCCGCGGGCATTCGCACATTGGCAAAACCTACCGCCTGGCGACAGCCATCAAGGATGGCAGGGGCAAAGTTCTGGTACGTGATAGCGAATGGCTGGCTGAGGGCCCGGATCTGCCGAAAGGTGCGAAAGTAAAGGTAAAGGCTGTCGAAGGCGTTACATTAGTGGTAGAAGCGGTTGAGGAAGATTAAGCAGATACCGCTTTTATGAGTATTTCTAACATGTTGAAGGCCAGCGTTGCAGCATGGCTGACAAGCGAGACCAGGCTCAACCTGGCTCGCACACGGGAGGAAGTGTCGCGACGGCTGCATCGCCGGGGACGCGAGCTTCTCTATTTTCACCGCACCGACGATCCCTATTGCCAGCTGATGGTTCAGGCGCTGCCTGACCTAGCGAGCCGGTTTGACGTGAAGATCAAACCCCTGGTGATCGAACGCCTGCCTGCCAACATGTACCCAGACCCGCAGCGCTTTGAAGCCTACAGCATCCTGGACGCCACGCGGCTGGCCCGGCTTTACGGCCTTGGTTTCCCGTCAAATGCCATGGTGCCTGACCGGCTGAATGTGGGCATGGCGAACCGTTATCTGGTGAGCCTGCAGGATGACCCCAGCTTTTTCACCGCGGCAGAGGAAGTCGGCGAGGCGCTTTGGCGCAATGACCACAAGCTGGTGCGTGCCCAGTGCGTGGCCGCGGACATTGACGAGTATGCCCTTGAGAAGAATGAGAAACTCCTGAAGGAACTTGGCCATTATGCCAGCGCCACCGTCTATCATGGCGGCGAGTTTTATCTGGGGCTGGATCGGCTGGATCATCTGGAACATCGGTTGAACCGGGCTGGTGTGGGTGACGGCGAAGTGCATTTCGAGCTGACGCGTCTGTGGCGCTACGGCCTGCAGAATATGGAGAAATCGGTTTCAGGCCGCAGCGTGGAGGTCTTTTTCTCCGTGCGCAGCCCCTATAGCTACCTTGGGCTCCATCTTGCGGCGGAACTGGCGGAGAAATCCGGTGTCCGGCTCAAGCTGAAGCCGGTGTTGCCGATGATGATGCGCGGTATGAAAGTGCCCAAGACCAAGGGCCGCTATATCCTGATGGATACTGCCCGCGAGGCACGGGCGGAAGGTCTGCCGTTTGGGCGGATTATCGACCCACTGGGCCTGGCCACAAAGCGCGCGATGGGCCTCGGCTTCGCCTTTGCGGAATCAGATCAGGACTTGGCTTTCTTCAAGGCCTTTACCAAAGGCGTCTGGGCCGAAGGCATCGACGGTACGACTGATGCTGGCCTCAGCAAAATACTCGACCGGGCCGGCATCGGGGCTGCGAAGCTGTCGAGCGCGCTGCCCGAAGAGGCCTGGGGGCCAATGGCTGAAAGAAACCGCCAGGCCCTTCTGATGGCGGGCGCGTGGGGTGTGCCGACCTTCCGCGTGGGCAATGAGACCCTGTGGGGTCAGGACCGGCTTTGGGCCGTTGTCGACGCTTTAAAGCAACAGTGAAACGCTTCACCGCAGTAATCTTTCGCTTGGATTGACTGGCTGTAAAAGCTGCTTATTGTTTTTTGATTGGCCGCCAGTGGGCAAGGGCGGCGCGTTTCCGGGTGATGGGACCCGGTCTGAGGTTAACCAAGGGGACGAGTTACAGTGAAGATCAATGATAAAGTGCGCGTCGGCTTTTCCGTGCTGTCGCTTCTGGCGGTGGCCGCATGTGCGGACGCAGGCAGTGTAAAGAAATCGGCGGCGGACCGAGCGGAAAGCTTCAGCGCCAGCCGTATTGAGGCAGATGTGCGCTTCCTGGCGGACGATACGCTCAAGGGCCGCGATACCGGCAGCGAAGGCTACCGCATTGCAGCCAATTATGTTGCTGCGGAATTCGCACAGCTGGGCCTGACACCCGTGGGCGTGAACGGAAGCTACTTCCAGGAAGTGCCGTTCAAGACTGCAAAGCTGGATGTCGACACGGCAGCGATGACCGTAACGGTAAACGGCGAAGAAAAGGCGCTGACCGCGGGCGATGATTTCTACATGAGCGGCGAAGTGAATGTGCCGACAGGCGATGTCTCGGGTGATATCGTGTTCGTCGGCTTCGGTATCCACGCACCAGACCTGGGCCATGATGACCTCGCAGGCGTTGACCTTGAAGGCAAGATCGCTCTGGCGATTTCCGGTGCCCCGGAAAGCTTCAATAGTGAAATTCGGGCCCATCACGGCTCAAGCGGCACCAAGAAAGGCGAACTGGCGCGCCGCGGGGCTGTTGGCACCCTGTTTGTCAGCACGCTTGCTGGCGAAAAACGCCGCCCATTTGCGCGGCTCAAGAAATACCTGGGGTCAGTAAATTTTGACTGGGTTGCCCCTGAGGGTGCAGATGGTGGCACGCCGCAGATCACAGCGTCGGCAGTCATCAGCCACGATGTGGCCCGCATGCTCTTTGAAGGCTCTGGTGTGTCCTTCGATGACGTGATGGCGAAAGCGGCAGAGGGTGCGCCAGAAGCCATGACGCTGAAGGCATCCGCGTCCCTCAAACGCGACAGCATCCTGTCCGATACCTTCTACAGCCCCAATGTCCTGGCTGTGCTTGAAGGGTCAGCCCCCAAACTGAAGAATGAATATGTGGTGATGTCTGCGCACCTGGATCATATCGGCGTATCAGAGCACGCAAAGGGCGACGACAAGATCAACAACGGCGCGCTGGATAACGCGTCAGGCGTTGCGGTGATGCTTGAAGTTGCCCGTGCCTATGTGCGCTCAGGCGAGCGTCCGCGCCGGTCCATTCTGTTCGCTGCCGTTGTGGCTGAAGAAAAGGGCCTTCTGGGCGCTGAGTATTTCGCCAAATTCCCAACAGTTGCCAAGGAACAGATGGTTGCCAACGTCAATGTGGACATGCCGATCCTTCTGTATGATTTTGCCGACGTGGTTGCGTTTGGCGCAGACCGTTCCACGCTGGGGCCTGTCACCGCCGAAGCGGTGGGCAGCATTGGCGTGGCGCTGAGCCCGGACCCAATGCCGGAAGAAGGCATCTTCACTCGCTCTGACCACTACCGCTTTGTGCAGCAGGGGATTCCTTCCGTGTTCCTGGTTACTGGCTGGGGGCCCTCCGTTGACGGCAAGGATGGCGGCGCCATCTTCCGCGAGTTCCTGGGCAAGACCTATCACCGTCCGCACGACTCGCTTGAGCAAGACATCAACTTCCAGGCGGGCGCCAAGTTCGCCTATGTGAACTGGTTGATCCTGGATCATGTGGCAAATGCCGACGAGCGCCCGCGCTGGAACGCTGGTGACTTCTTCGGCCGCACGTTCGATGGCCTAGGCGCCGATGTGTCGGAAGCGCGTTAAACGCAAGATCGAATGAGCTGAAAACAGAAAGCGCGGGGTCTTCCCGCGCTTTTTTGTTCAGGGTTTGTAGGGCGCCATGCCCTGGTTCGCCAGCGCGTCAGCGCGCTCGTTCCCCGGGTCGCCCGCATGGCCCTTTACCCAGATCCAGTCAATCTCATGGGGTTTGATGGCCTGGTCCAGCGCTTGCCAAAGGTCGGCGTTCTTCACCGGTTTCTTTGCGGCATTTTTCCAGCCCCGGTTCTTCCAGGCGTGGATCCATTTGGTGATGCCGTCACGCACATAGGTGCTGTCGGTATGCAGATGTACAACGCACGGCCGTTTCAGAAGCCGGAGGGCCTCAATTGCGGCGGTCAGCTCCATGCGGTTGTTGGTGGTCTCCATCTCGCCACCAGTGATTTCCTTTTCATGATCCCCATAAAGGAGGAGCGCACCCCAGCCGCCCGGGCCCGGGTTGCCCGAGCAGGCGCCATCGGTATAGATCTCGACCACCTTCTTCTTAGACAACATACGTCTCAAACCACATATTGCGCCGCATCCTTGATTTGCTGGTGGAACTTCAATCGCTTCAGGTAATCAACCGGGTTCTTCGGACTGACCACCGCGCCTTCAACCGGGTTCAGCCAGTCATAGAGACGGGTGAGAAGGAACCTGAGCGCGGCGCCGCGACACAGCAGTGGCAGCGCGTCAATCTCCACGGGCGTCAGCGGCCTGTGGGCGTCATACATTTCCATCAGCCTTTTGGCGTGCCCGGGCAGGAACTGGTGGTTCGCGTCGAAGCACCAGCTGTTAATGCACACGGCGATATCGTAGGCCAGCATGTCAGTGCAGCCGAAGTAGAAATCGATCACGCCGGTGATGGTGTCGCCTGTGAACAATACATTGTCCGGGAACAGGTCAGCATGGATTGTGCCAATGGGCAGTGCAACGGGCCAGGCAGCGTCCAGGGCTTCAATCTCAGCCTGGATTTCAGCGCCAAGGCCTTCCTTGACCTCATCCGCCCGGGCGCTGGTTTTTGCGGCCAGGTCTTTCCAGCCTGCCAGCGACAGGTCGTTGGGGCGGTGTTCGGCAAAGCCTTGCCCCACCTTATGCATGTCCGCCAGCATGCCGCCGAGTGCTGCGCACTGATTGGCGGTCGGGTGATGGACACTCACGCCCTTAAGAAAACTGATCAGGCAGGCGGGGCGGCCCGCCAGCGTCTGCAGTGCCTTGCCCGATTTGTCATGGATCGGCAGCGGGGTTGGGATACCGCCTTCCGCCAGATGTTCCATCATGTTGAGGAAGTAGGGTAACTCTTCCGGGTTCGCGCGCTTCTCATAAAGTGTCAGGATATAGCGGGCCTTGGTGGTCTCCAGCAGATAGTTGGAGTTCTCAACACCCTCTGCAATACCTTTGAAGCTGGTAGCTTCGCCAACGTCATAGCGGTCCAGAAAGGCGTTCAGCGTCTGGTCGTCAACCTTCGTATAGACCGCCATCAGGCAACGTCCTTCAGGATTGGCGGCACCTTGAACACCACGTTTTCTTCTGCGGTGGTGACCAGCTCCAGCCTGGCGTCATAATGGCTCTTCAGCGCTTCGATCACTTCTTCCACCAGCACTTCAGGGGCACTGGCGCCGGCGGAAATACCCACAGCGGTGGCGCCGTCCAGCCAGTCCCAGTCAAGCTCGCTTGCGCGGCGTACCAGCTTGGCAGGGCAACCCGCCTTTTCGCTGACTTCCACAAGCCGCATGCTGTTGGAACTGTTGTAGGCACCGATCACGATCATGCGGTCGGCCTGCTTGGCTACTTCCTTCACCGCGATCTGGCGGTTGGTGGTGGCGTAGCAGATATCTTCCTTGTTGGGCTGGTCCAGCTCCGGGAACCGCTCCAGAAGCGCAGCCACAATCTCGGACGTGTCATCAACCGACAGGGTTGTCTGGGTCACGAAAGCGAGCTCTTCGGGGTTCTTTGGTTCGAACTTTGCCACATCCTCGACCGTTTCAATCAGCGTCACCGTGCCATCCGGTACCTGGCCCATGGTGCCGATCACTTCCGGGTGACCGGCGTGACCGATCATCAGGATTTCCCGCCCGTGCATCATGTGGCGTTCGACCTGCCGGTGCACCTTGGATACCAGCGGGCAAGTAGCGTCCACATAAACCATGTTGCGGCGCTCTGCTTCGGCGGGTACGGATTTGGGCACGCCATGGGCAGAGAAGACAACCGGCATGTCGGTGGGTACTTCGTCCAGTTCATCGACGAACACAGCACCCTTGGCTTCAAGCCCTTCGACAACATAGCGGTTATGCACGATTTCGTGCCGTACATAGACGGGCGCGCCGAACTTCTTGATCGCCAGTTCGACAATCTTGATCGCGCGGTCCACCCCGGCGCAGAAACCGCGCGGGTTGGCCAGAAGAATTCGCAGGCTGTTTTCTGCCGCCATTCGGCTGCCTCCATGGGAAAGAAAGTGCAGCCCTTAGCTACCGCCCAACGCCCCCAAGCGTCAAGCAAGACATGCTTCGGCGCGCATTAAGCTTTGATGGCCACTGGCGCCATAGTTTGGACAAGCTTGGCTGCTAGCCGAAGCCAAGAGGTTATTTGTGCGACCGAACCATAAGGTGGGTTGCTCTTTAGCGGTCTTCTTTTTATGATCGCGGCCAATTTCCGGCTTTGTCGCACGGCCCAGATGGGCGCGCGGGGCCGATACCTGATTTTGAAAGGCGATTTATGTCCGTTCGTAGTGTGATTTTGTTCGGTCTTGTGTTCCTGCTCGCGGCCTGCGGTAACCGCAACCCGCTTGAAGTAACGGTGTCCCGTTGCCCGGCTGTGGCCGTTGTGGGTGACGCCGGGACCTTGACCCGGTTTGAAGGGCAGGGCCGCAATGTGGAGGATGTCGCCTTCACTGCTTCCATCGTGGATGTAACCCTGACCTGTGAAGAAGCCGAAGACGTCACGTCGGAGGTGATCTTCAGCGTGGCGGCAACCGCGGGCGACGCCTTCAAAGGTGGTAGCGTCACCATCCCTTACTTTGTGGTGGTCATGAAGGACAACAGCCAGATCATCACCAAGAAGATCTACGACGTAACGCTGAATTTCGACCGCGAAGGCCGTGCAAGCTCCCGCGAGGTGATCGAGCAGCATATCCCGACGATCGAACAGGCGCGCCGCTATAACTATGAAGTGCTGCTGGGCTTCCAGCTGACAGCACAGGATGCGGTGTACAACATGGAGCGCTAAGCGCCCTTTATAGATCAAAGAAAAACGGCGGCCCACTTTGGAGCCGCCGTTTTTGATTCTGGGTTGTGCCTTGTTCCTAGAAGGTGGCCCGGAAGGCCACACTGACGTTACGGCCGGGCAGCGGCACAAGGTCCTTCAGGAAGCTTGTATGCTGGCGAGCCTCCACATTGCCGATGTTGGCAGCCTTCAGCATGAACGACAGGTTCTTGTTGTCGAATGGCCTGACCGTCAGGTAGGCGTTCCAAAGCAGATAGTCTTCCGTTGGCAGCTCGAAGTCAGTCACGCGGTTTTGGCTGGCTGCATATTCAAGCTCCGTCCGCAAGTCGACAGACAGGGATGAGGCTTCAACGCCGAACATGGCAGACAGCGGCGGGATGCGTGGCAGGTTGCCCGTGCCGTCGACGCCGGTCAGTTTGGCCCGGACATAGTCCATCTGTCCATCCAGGTGCACGTCGATTTCGCCCAGGCGGCTGGAGTTGATTGTCCCCGCATGGAATTCGGCCTTCGCTTCAAAACCATAGAAACGGGCATCGTTCGCGGTAAAGGCAAAGACCGGCAGGCCGTCTTCTTCTTCGCCTGTGGCGGCTTCATAGATGAAGTCATTGTAGTTGGTGAGATAGCCGTTCACAGCCAGCGTGAAGGGGCCCTCTGAATAGCTGAAGGTGGCTTCAATGCCCAGCGCGGTCTCCAGGCCCAGGCTCTGGTCGCCGCGCTCATAGGCCCCGGTCGCCAGGTGCGGCCCGTTCGAGAACAGTTCCTCTGCCGATGGGGCGCGCTCGGTGCGGAAGACGGACAGGCCAACAAAAGCCGCATCCGTGAGGTCGTACCCCAGCCCTGCCGACATGCTGAAGCCGTCGAAGGTCTCGCTCGCGCCCAGATCATCGGCGGTGTAGGTGGTGTGTTCATACCGGCCGCCGACTTCCAGCGTATAGTGGCCCATGTCAAATTCCTTGACGCTATAAAGGCCAAACTGATTGGTGATGGTGGATGGCACAAAGGCCTCGTCACCGATGGCGGAGAAATCACGGCGGCGCACCTGGATGCCGGTGGCGCCGTTCCATTCCTTGCCGCCTTTCTCGATCAGGTCCAGCCGGCCTTCCCAGCCTTTGTTCGCGAACACCGTGCCGATGTTCTCACCTTCAAGCTCGGTGTGCTTGTAATCGGCATACCCGAAGCGCAGCTTGGCCTTCTTGAACCAGGCGAAATCCCGCTCCAGTTCGCCGTTCAGGTCATAGCGAATCTGGTTGAGGTCGATGGTGACATCTTCTTCATCTACGCCTGCATCTTCGCCCTCATGTTCACCTTCGTGTGCATGCCCGCCGGGGACACCATACTGGCTGTCCACCTTCTTGATGTTCATACCGATAAAGCCGTTATCAAACAAAAGCGACAAGCCGCCCGAACCGCCGGAAGTTTCCGTGGCCGAATTTTCCGCCGTGCCGAACACTTCGCCGTCACGTTCCTCGTCGTGGTCGTCTGTATGATCTTCATCGGCGTGGCCTGCTTCGGCTTCTTCCGCGGCATGCAGGGCTTCGGATTCGCCGTAACCCGGGATGTTATAGTCGTCTGTGTTCCTGTACATGAAGTCGCCGTGGGCAACCAGCGTGCCGTCGCCGATCTTGCCAACGGTGGCATTCAGGGCCGCGGTAACTTCATCGCCGTTGTTTACCGTGCTGTGGCTGTAACGAACAGCGCCCTCAAAACCGCCCTCTGGCAGATCATTCGGGATGCGGCCATCAAACACGTTGATCACGCCGCCCGACGCGCTACTGCCATACATCAGCATGGCGGTGCCGCGCAGGATCTCGATCCGTTCCGCAAGGGCCGGTTCAACGGAGACAGCATGGTCGGGGCTGGTGGACGAGGCATCGATGGAGCCCAGGCTGCTGTCAAGCACCCTGATCCGGTCGCCGCCCAAGCCGCGGATGATGGGCCGGCTGGCACCGGGGCCAAAGAAGGTTGATGAAATGCCAGGCTGGCGCTTCAGCGTTTCACCCAGCGAGCCGTCAAGCTGCCGCATGATTTCTTCCTGCCTGAGGACAGTGGCGCCCACAATGGTTTCGCCCAGCTTGCGGCCTTCATAAGCGCCGGAGACGACAATCTCTTCAAGCTGTTCATCAAGCGGTGGGGCCTTTGCCGCATTCGCAGGCATGGCCCAGCCACCCACGAGGGCACTTGTGGCAAGGAGAACGGAAAATCGTTTTTGTTTCATAACTTCAGACACGTGAATATCCCTGTATCAATCAGAATGCGCGCAGCCAAAGGCCTGCACGGTCGGTATTGGATTGTTTGAAAATCGGCGCGGGGCCGGGGGATTATACGTGTACTGGTGGCGCGCGAATGGTACCGGACCGCAGGGTGCGGCTTTCCGGGGCAATCGGCAGGGGAACGGCTTCAATCCATTCGGCATGGTCATCGAGTGCGAACTCGGGTGCCGCTGCCACATCCATGTCGGATGCTTTTTTGACAATGGACGCGACAATACAGGGGTGGCCGTTATGGAGATGGTCGGTGTCGCCGTATGCGCCTGCGTGTGCGGCGGCGAAGAACTGGGCGGCCACAAAGAACAGCGCAAGCAGCGCCAGTGAGCGCACCTTTCTGCTTCCGTTCTCCATGTTTTGCTTGGCAACTGCCACAGTTCTATTTCCCTAGCCTGGGTGGATCATCCGTATGGATATTTATGCTACAGTATAGCATTATTCAAGAAGCTTTGCGACGAACCGTCAACTCGCCGGGATGAAGCGTTTACCCGCCGCACCCAGAAAAGCATTCGCGCGAGTAATTGCGTGATTGACTCTTGGCGTGCCGTCCGGCATACCGTCGCCAACACGTTACGCTGTATGTCCCCTTCCGAATGGATCGGGGTGTATCGCAGCAACCGTGCGGGAGAGACCAGTTTCCTCTGATGGGTTTGAGGGCTGGCGCCGAAGGAGCAACCGCCCCGGAAACTCTCAGGCAAAAGGACCGCACGGGCCATGTGACGCTCTGGAAAGTAGCTTTGCGCAAGCATAGCTCACCGACGGGGTAAGCCGGCCAGTATTTCGCCGGTCAAATCTCTCAGGTTCCGTGACAGAGGGGGCGCAATTGCCGGATTTATCCGGTACCATGCGCACGCGGAGGCCAGAGACACATGACTGACGAAACCCTTCTTAAGACCCCCCTTTATGACATGCATGTGGCCGTTGGCGGCAAGATGGTTCCGTTTGCGGGCTATGCCATGCCTGTCCAGTATCCGCTCGGCATCATGAAAGAACATGAGTTCTGCCGCGCGAAGGCGGGTCTGTTTGATGTTTCGCACATGGGCCAGTGCTATATCCATTCAAAAGACGGCAGCGACCCAGCCGCCGCGATTGAGAAAATCATGCCAGGCGCACTACAGGTGCTGAAGCCGGGCAAGATGCGCTATACGCTTCTGCTGAACGATGAGGGCGGTATTGAAGATGACCTGATGGTCACCCGCACGCATGAGCCTGAAGGCACGCTGTATGTTGTTGTGAACGCCGCCTGCAAAGACAAAGACTATGCCATCCTCGAAGAGAAACTGGGTGACCTGATCACCGTTGAGCCTCTTGAAGACCGCGCGCTGATTGCGCTGCAGGGCCCGAAAGCGGAAGAGGTTCTGGCCGCCCTGGCGCCAGAGGCCGCTGAGCTGGGCTTCATGGAAGCAACAGCCATCACGCTTGAGGGCGTTGTGTGCTGGGTTTCCCGCTCGGGCTATACTGGTGAAGATGGCTACGAGATTTCGGTGCCTGAGAGCGAAGCTGAAGCGTTGTGTAACCGCCTGCTCATGAGCGACGACGTTGAGTGGATCGGCCTAGGTGCGCGCGACAGCCTGCGCCTTGAGGTGGGCCTGTGCTTGTCCGGCCATGACTTTGACGCGAGCGTGAGCCCTGTGGCTGCCAATGTCACCTTCGCCATCGGCAAGAAACGCCGCGAGGAAGGTGACTTTGCAGGTGCCGACCGTATCCTGAAGGAACTGGCCGAAGGTGCAGCAAGCTCCCGCGTGGGCATCTTGCCTGCGGGCCGCGCACCAGCCCGCGAAGGCACCATCATTGCCGATATGGACGGCAATGAGATCGGCAAAATCACCTCCGGTGGCTTCGGCCCCACATTTGGTGGACCTGTTGCCATGGGCTATGTCCCGAAAGCATTTACGGAAGTGGGCACGGACGTGCAGCTTCTGATCCGCGGCAAGGCCCACCCGGCCAAGGTCGCTAGCACCCCATTTGTTGAGCAGCGCTATAAGCGCAAGCAAGTATCTTAAGCCTGGATTTGGAGGATAGGCGCATGTTGAAATTTACTGAAGAGCATGAGTGGCTGGAAGTTGAAGGCGAAATCGCAACGGTTGGTATCACCGACTATGCCCAAAACGCCCTTGGTGACGTTGTTTTCGTTGAGCTGCCGGAAGTTGGCGCAACATACGAAAAAGGCGACGAAGTTTCTGTTGTTGAGTCTGTGAAGGCAGCGTCTGAAGTATACGCACCGCTGGCAGGTGAAATCGTTGAAGTCAACGAAGCCCTCGAAGGCGAGCCTGGTCTTGTGAACAGCGCGGCGATGGACGCTGGCTGGTTCTTCAAGATCAAGATTGCTGACGCAGGCGAGCTTGATGACATGATGGATGAAACGGCTTACGCCGAGTTCATCGAAGGCCTCGACTAAGATTATCTGAGCGCTGGCCGTTGGCCGGCGCTTTTTGTTTGTGAAATGGGAGTTCGGCGCATGCGCTACTTGCCGCTGACCGCCACCGACCGGCAGGCAATGCTGGATAAAATCGGTGTTCGGCACATTGATGAACTGTTCAAGGACATCCCGTCGGACGTCCTGAACCCGGAAATTGATCTGCCTCGCTTTAAGAGCGAGATGGAAGTGGAGCGCTACCTGTCGCGCATGGCCGCCAAGAATACGGCAGCGGGCAGTGTGCCGTTCTTTGTGGGCGCGGGCGCATACAAGCACCATGTGCCGGCAACCGTGGATCATATGATCCAGCGCGGCGAGTTCCTGACGGCCTACACGCCGTACCAGCCGGAAATCGCGCAGGGCACGCTTCAGTATATTTTTGAGTTCCAGACCCAGGTGGCCCAGCTGACCGGCATGGATGTGGCCAACGCCTCCATGTATGACGGCTCTACCGGTTGTTCGGAAGCTGTGATGATGGCGCGCCGGGTGACCCGCAAGAAGAAAGCCATCCTGGCTGGCAGCCTGCATGCCCATTATGCATCTGTTGTGGCAACCACCACCCAGTTCACTGATGACGTGATCGAGCGTCTGGCACCGAACCCGGCCGATCCTGAGGCTGAGCTACAGGCCGCGATTGACGCGATTGACGCCGACACGAGCTGTGTTGTGTTCCAGAACCCGGGTGTTTTCGGCAGCGTGCTGGACCTCAAGCCGCTTGCGGAAAAAGCGCATGAAAACAAGGCGCTGCTAATTGTTGTCGTCACCGAAGTGATGTCGCTTGGCCTGATCGAGAGCCCGGGCGAAATGGGGGCGGATATCGTGGTTGGCGAAGGCCAGTCCATCGGTAACGGCCTCAACTTCGGTGGCCCATACCTTGGCCTGTTCGCAACCAACCAGAAATTTGTGCGTCAGATGCCGGGCCGACTGTGCGGTGAAACGGTTGACGCTGACGGTAAGCGCGGTTTCGTGCTGACACTGTCGACGCGCGAGCAGCATATCCGCCGCGAGAAAGCCACATCAAACATCTGCACCAACTCTGGTCTGTGTGCGCTGGCCTTCACCATCCATATGACGCTCCTGGGCGAAAAGGGCCTGCGCGGTGTGTCGCTTGCGAACCATAAGGCTGCAGTTGACCTGCGTGATGCGCTCAAAACTGTTGACGGCGTAGAAGTGCTGAACAGCACCTTCTTCAACGAACTCTCGGTGAAGCTCAGTAAAGACGCCGCAACCGTCGTTGACGCGCTGGCTGACAAAGGTATCCTGGCGGGTGTTCCGGCGTCGCGCCTCTATCCGGGCGAAGGCCTTGACGACGTGTTGATCCTGGCGGCCACTGAAACGGTAACTGCGGATGATATTTCGGCTCTCGTGGCCGGCCTGAAGGAGGTCCTCTAATGTCCATGAACAATCAAGGGCGGCCGACCTCCGCAGGTGCCGCAGCTGAAAACACAGACTTCGAAAGCTTCTCCGGCCACAAGGGCCTGCGCCTTGCCGAGCCGCTCATTTTCGAGCTGGGTTCTACTGAGACAACAGGCGTAGACGTGCCGGAAGTTGGCAAGTTCGAGATGGCGATCGGCGGTCTTGAGCGCACGAGCGAGATTGGCTGTCCGGGCCTGCCGGAACCTGACGCCGTGCGCCACTATACCCGCCTGTCGCGCCGCAACTACGGCATCGACATGGGTGTCTTCCCGCTTGGGTCCTGCACCATGAAGCACAACCCGCGCCTCAATGAGAAGATGGCGCGCCTGCCGGGCTTTGGTGATATCCACCCGCTGCAGCCGAAATCCACCGTTCGCGGTGCGATGCAGTTGATGGACGAGCTGAGCCACTGGCTGTGCACGCTTACAGGCATGCCTGCGGTTGCCCTCAGCCCGAAGGCTGGCGCGCATGGCGAGCTGTGCGGCGTGATGGCGATCCGGTCTGCGCTTGAGGCCCGCGGCGATGCCCGCGAAGTGATCCTGTGCCCGGAAAGCGCGCACGGCACCAACCCGGCGACGGCTGCGTTCTGTGGCTACAAGGTGAAGGCGATCCCTGCAAAGGATAACGGCCGCGTGGATCTGGAAGCGCTCAAGGGTGCGCTGGACGACACGGTCGCGGCAGTGATGCTGACGAACCCCAACACCTGTGGCCTCTTTGAGAATGAAATCCGCGATATTGCGGACGCCATTCATGCCGCGGGTGCCTTCTTCTACTGCGACGGTGCAAACTTCAACGCCATCATGGGCAAAGCCCGCCCGGGTGACTTGGGCGTGGATGCCATGCACTTCAACCTGCACAAGACCTTCTCCACCCCTCACGGCGGTGGCGGTCCGGGTTCCGGTCCGGTTGTATTCTCCGACGCGCTGAAGGCCCACGTGCCGGTGCCGTTCGTTGTGAAGACAGATGAAGGCTTTGACCTAGTTGAAGACGCGGATGATAAGTCCATGGGCCGTCTGGTTGCCTACCACGGCCAGATGGGCATGTATGTACGTGCGCTTTCCTACATGCTCAGCCACGGTTCTGACGGCATCCGTCAGGCTGCGGAAGATGCTGTCTTGAACGCCAACTATGTGCTGGCGTCGCTCGGCGATGTTATGACGGCTTCGTTCGATGGCCCTTGCATGCACGAAGCGCTGTTTGATGACCGCTTCCTCAAGGATACGGGCGTGACCACGCTTGATTTCGCCAAGGCCATGATCGACGAGGGCTACCACCCGATGACCATGTATTTCCCGCTGGTGGTACACGGCGCGATGCTGATCGAGCCAACCGAGAGCGAGAGCAAGTTCAACATGGACCAATTCATCGCGTCCATGCGCGGCCTCGCACTTGAGGCTAAGGCAGGCAACGTGGATCGCTTCAACGGGGCGCCATACCATGCGCCTTGGAAGCGGCTTGATGAAACGCAGGCTGCGCGCAATCCGGTGCTGCGCTACAGCCCTGAAGAATAAGCCTAATTTTGGCTTTGAATGATACAGCTGCCCGCCTAGGGATGATCCCTTCGGCGGGCAGTTTTCTTTGACGTTTGACCGAATGGTGATACCTTCGACAACAGTCGGGGACAGGAGGTTTTGTGAGTAAACGCATTCTGGTTATTGATGATACGGCGACGACCCAGCAGGCGCTGGCGCAGCATTTGCCAGCCAGTGACTATATGATTTCGGGTGTATCAAGCGGCGATCAGGCGATCGAGCTCCTGAAGACAGAGCGTTTCGACATTATCGTTACCGTGATTCATGTGCCGGGTATCAAGGACTTTGGCATCCTGCGCGTGATCTCTGACCTTGACTGGGACCCAGGCGTAATCCTGCTGAACAATCTGGACGCGCGAGCTAACCAGGAAGCGCGTGAGCAGGCCATGGCATACAGCGTCAATGTGCTTACGACGCTTTCCAAGCCGATCAATGCGGACCTTTTGACCGCAGCCCTTCAGGATGTCGCTAACATGCGGTCAAGTGCGGCCATGGGCACGGAAACCGTGCTCGAGGAAGCCGAATTCACGCGCGGCCTGATGACCGACGGCCTTGCGCCGGCCTTCCAGCCAAAGCTGGACCTGAAGGCCAAGGCAGTTATGGGGGCTGAGGTTTTCGCGCGCTGGAAAACGCCATCCGGCAGTTTCCTGGGGGCCGGGGCGGTGGTGAAAGCCGCCAATGAGTATGGCCATATGGACGTGCTGACCTACCGCATGCTTGAGCTCGCGATGCAGCAGCAGGGCCGTTGGCGCAAACAGGGCCAGGAAGTAACCCTGTCGATCAACGTGACGTCTGAGAACCTGCGTAAACCGGATTTTGCCGAAGTAGTCGCTGGCCTTGCGGATCAGTTCGATATCCGGCCGGATATGGTGCGGCTTGAAGTGACGGAATCTGATCTGGATATTGATGCCAAGGTGCCGCTGCAGGTGCTGGCCCAGCTCTATAAGGACGGTTTCGGCTTGGCTCTCGACGATTTCGGCGCGGGCTTCGCTCCGCTTCTGAAGCTGAAGGAAATTCCGTTTGACGAACTGGTAATTGACCGCCAGTTCCTGAGCCGCGCCGCCGAAGACGATAAGGCGCGCATTATCCTTGAGGCTGCGATTGATCTTGCCCACAAGCTGGAGCTCAAATGCACCTGCGAGGGCGTCGAGACAGAAGAACATCTGAAGATCGTTTCTGACCTGGGCGCGGACTATGCCCAGGGATATCTGTTCGGCAAGCCAATGTCCGCGGGCGAATTCCTGATCTGGATCGAAGACTTCAGGGACGGGGTGCTCAAGGTGCCGGGCATCAGTAGCTGATCAGCCTTTGGCGCCTTTGAAAAACAGCCGGATGGCGTCATCCCGAAAACCAACCATATCCTCATCCGAGAAGGGCATGCCCGTCAGGGCTCCGCTGGCCGGCGCCACAACGAACGGATAGAGGAGCAACCCCATCAAAAGTACGGCGTGACGGAAGTCATTGGCGTCAGACCGCAGGCGCCCGGCCTGTTTTTCCAGTGCCAAAAGCGTCAGCCATTTGCCGACAAGCCTTGGCGCGACATTGGCGGCGAAATGGTCCCGCAAGTACCCACCTTCCATGATCACTTCCCGAAGCATCAGGTGCGGCATCCAACGGATGCCCATGATGTGCGCATGGAAGGTCTCCACCCAGGCCTCAAGGCTGGTTGGTTCTTCCAGTTTGGCCAACAAGGGGGCGAAGGCGGCCTCAAATACCGCCACCAGCACTTGTTCCTTGCCGTCGAAATAATAGTGCACCATGGCAGGCGTCACGCCTGCGGCCTTCGCCAGCTCCGCAATTCGGGTGGCAGCGAATCCCTGGCGCGAGAAAATTGGGCCTGCAGCCTCAATGATCAGGGCTTTTGCATCTGTTTTGGTGCCAGCCCTGGGGCGCCCAACACGGCGGTTCTTTTGGGATTCATTGCTCATGGGAGTAAATTAATTGACGAATTAATTAATTTCAAGCATATAATGCATGATCCGAGTCCCGGCAGCGAAAAAATTGAGTTCCTTAAATGGAACCACCCCAAGAGGATGATCATGAAGCGTCTAAGAGCAGTGCTTGTTGTTTTGTTGGCCGCTGGTGTGGCTGGCTGGTCCTGGTATCAAGGTCGCATGGATTTTGCCGAGGCTGGCTATTATGGCTATGTCGAAGGCGAATATATCCACTATGCGGCACCAGTGTCCGGCACCCTGTCTGACCTGATGGTCCGGCGAGGCCAGCAAGTCGCGGTAGGTGACCCGCTTTTTGCGCTGAATGACACGACATTAAGCGCTGAGCGCGACCAAGCGGTTGCCGCGGCTGAACGCGCCAAGGCAGACCTTGCAGACTTGGAAAAAGGCGCCCGGCCAGACGAGCTGGCCGTACGTGAGGCTGAGCTGTCTGAAGCCCGGGCGGCGCTCGTGAACGCGCAGCTTGATTTGAAGAGGCAGGAGGAACTGAAAGGCACAGATGCCCTTATTGAAGCCAGACTGGACCAGGCCCAGGCGGCGCATGATCAGGCTGCTGCGCGGGTTCGGGCGCTTGAGGCCGGGCTGGCGGTTCTGAAGTTGCCGGCACGTGATGACCGAATTGAGGCAGCCCGGGATCTGGTGAAGGAAGCTGAAGCCCGGGTGAGGGCAGCAGACCGCAAGCTGGCGGAAAGCGCACCGCAGTCCACGGCCGCAGGCATGGTGCAGGATACCTATTATCTGCCAGGTGCCTGGGTAAGGGCGGGGCAGCCGATCGTTTCCATTTTGCCGGATAACAGGCGAAGACTGCGTTTTTATGTGCCTCAGGGGGAAATCGCGAAGCTGAAGATGGGGCAGGATGTCAGCTTCAGTTGCAGTGGTTGCGCGGATAGCCTCAAGGCGACGATTTCCTATATTGCGCCTGAAGCAGAATATACCCCGCCGGTTATCTATTCCGCTGAAAGCCGGGAGAAGCTTGTTTTTCTTCTGGAGGCAACGCTTGAGGATGACCTGAGGCTGCCCGTGGGATTGCCGGTTGAGGTGCTGAAGCCATGACTGCCGCGGCCGAGCTTGCGATTGATGTGCAGGGCCTGGTGAAAAGCTTTGATGGTCGGGTTGTGGTGGATGACTTTGCGCTCAAGATTCCGAAAGGCAAGATTTTCGGATTCCTGGGGCCAAACGGTAGTGGCAAGACCACCACGCTTCGGATGCTGTGTGGGCTTTTGATACCCGACGCAGGGGAAGGCACGTGCCTGGGCCTTGACCTGCGGGGAGAAGCCCCACTCATCAAGCGCCAGACCGGCTATATGACCCAGAAATTCAGCCTGTATGAGGACCTGACGATCCAGGAAAACCTGGAATTCGTTGCCCAGCTTTATGAAATGGATAATCGCAAGGACCGCGTAGCCCAATCTCTTGAGAACCTTGGGCTTTATGGCAGGCGCAAGCAGCTGACCGGTACTCTTTCAGGTGGCTGGAAGCAGCGGCTGGCGCTGGCAGCCTGTATCCTGCACGAACCAAAATTGCTGCTGCTGGATGAGCCCACAGCGGGGGTGGACCCAAAGGCCCGTCGCGAATTCTGGGACGAAATTCACACATTGGCTGGCGCCGGGATCACGGTTTTGGTGTCTACCCACTATATGGATGAAGCCGAACGATGTCATGAGATCGTCTATATTGCGTACGGTAAGCTGTTGGCGTCCGGCACTGCGGAAGAAATCATCAGCGGCACTGAGCTTTTTACCTGGCGCGCAAGCGGCCAGGGCATCAACCACCTGGCTGACAAATTGCGCGGCACGCCGGGGGTAGATATGGCTGTGGCCTTTGGTGCCAATGTGCATGTGAGCGGTACGGACGAGTCTGCGCTGGAGGAGGCGATCGCCCCGTACAGAAAGAATGGCGCCACGAAGTGGCAACGGACCGAGCCAACCCTGGAGGATGTGTTCATTCATCTTACAGCCGGGTCGAAGGACAATTTCTGATGAGACGCCCCCTTTCCCTTCTCAGGCTTGGCGCCATGCTGATGAAGGAATTCAACCACATGCGCCGCGACCGCACAACGCTTGGCATGATGGTGGGTATTCCGCTGATCCAACTGGTGCTGTTCGGGTTTGCCATCAACACAGACCCGAAAGCCTTGCCGACGGTTATCTATTCCGCGGACAGTTCAGCTTATACGCGCAGTTTTACAGCGGCCCTGGTGAACACAGGCTATTTCGATGTGGTGGCCGAAGCCCGCAGCGAAGATACGGTTGATGACATGTTGGCGCGGGGGCAAGTGCAGTTTGCTGTTACCATCCCGCAGAATTTCTCCCGTGATCTGGTGCGGGGCCAACGTCCGCAGATATTGGTGGAGGCTGATGCGACAGATCCGGTCGCCACTGGTAGCGCTATCAGTGCCCTTGAGCAGATCAAGCTGCGGGCCCTGAGTCGAGATTTGCTGGGGGTGGCCTTGCCCACGCCGCCGTCTCAGCCAGCCTTTAATGTCGTGGTTCATCGGCGCTACAACCCCGAAAACATCACCCAGTATAATATTGTCCCAGGCCTGATGGGGGTGGTGTTAACCATGACGCTTGTGATGATCACGGGGCTTGCCGTTACGCGTGAGCGGGAGCGAGGCACCATGGAAAACCTTCTGGCCATGCCCGTGCGGCCCATGGAAGTGATGCTGGGCAAGATACTGCCGTATGTGATCGTTGGATATGTGCAGGCGGTAATTATCCTGATTGCTGCAGCTGTGCTGTTTGGGGTGCCAGTAGAGGGTAGTGTCGGGCTCCTGTCAGCATCGACGATCCTTTTCATGGTGGCGAACCTGGCGGTGGGCTTCACCTTTTCGACCATCGCACAGAACCAGCTGCAGGCGGTTCAAATGACTTTCTTCTTCTTCCTGCCATCGCTTTTGCTGTCTGGCTTCATGTTTCCGTTTCGGGGCATGCCACTGTGGGCGCAGACCATTGGTGAAGCCTTGCCGCTGACCCATTTTCTCAGGATCGCGCGGGGTATCTTGCTGAAAGGCAATGGGTTCACCGAGATTTTCCCTGACCTTCTGGCTATTCTGGCTTTTGTGATTGTGGCATCTGGCATTGCTATGGCGCGCTATAGGCAAACGTTGGATTAAGTAAATTATTATTGCGTATGCAATAACTATAATGTAAATGCATCTCTAAGGAGAGACGAGATGCAGCCACACGACTGTTTGCCGCTGAGCGACTATATTGAGTATCCGGAAGCGGAGATGCAGGCCCGGGCCCAGGCTTTTTATGACGAAATCAAACGTCGCCATACGGTGCGTGAATTTTCCGACCGGCCGGTACCGCGAGAGATTATCGACAACTGCCTGCGCGCCGCCGGCACCGCCCCATCGGGTGCCAATCACCAGCCGTGGCATTTTGCCCTGATCGGCAGCCCCGAGGTGAAGGCACAGGTACGGGAAAAGGCCGAGCAGGAAGAGCGCGCTTTCTATAATGAAGGCCGTGCCAGCGATGAATGGCTCGATGCCCTGTCGGCGCTGGGGACGGACGCCCACAAGCCGTATCTCGAAAGCGCGCCTTGGTTGATTGCGATTTTCGCGCAGCGCCGCGGCGGTGTGGAAGCGGGCATGAACCGCAAGAACTATTACGTGCCGGAATCGGTGGGTATTGCCACTGGCTTCCTGATCAGCGCACTCCATCACGCAGGGCTTGTGACGCTGACGCACACACCGAAACCCATGAATTTCCTGAATGAGATTTGCGGACGCCCGGCGGATGAACGCCCCTATATCCTTCTGGTAACCGGATACCCGGCAGAGGGTGCGACAATCCCCGTGCACGCAACCATCAAAAAGCCGCTTGAGGATATCGTCTCATATCTCTGAGTTGTTTGGCGTCCGCGCCTTCGCCCTAAGGGAGGTGTGGTAACCAGAGTGAGCGGCTTTCACTTGGCAGGGCGGGACGTCAGTCCTCCCTGCCTTTTTTATACCAGCGCACCAGTTCGCGCTGGTCGGCGGGCAGGTCTTCGCCATTCTCCAAGCGTTCGATCGCCTGATCCGCCAGCAGTTGCTCGGTTTGATTTTCTATCCGGGCCAGCATGTCGAAAAGGGCTTCCTTTTCTGAGGCGCTGATGGCGGCATCAATGGCGCGGGCGCGGGCATCGATGGCATCGGCAATGGCCTTGTAGACAGCCACGCCTTTCTCGGTCAGGACGAAATTCTTGGTGCGTTTGTTGGTGGCGTCTGGTTCCACATCAACAAGCCCCCGGGCCCTGAGCACTTTTGACGCCCTGCTGACAGTATAGCTGTCCATCCGACTCTGGTAGGCGATGTCCGCCCCGTTGATCGGCATGTAGGAGCCGATGTTGATCAGCACCCGCATCTCGCGGGCCTCCAGGTCTGATATCTCCCTGATATGCAAGTCACGCGGCAGCGCCATGAGGTTGCTGACGGTGGCGATACGGAAGGGCATGTGCTCAAGGAGGTCGAGCGGCAGATCGATCCTGTCAGTCAGCCGGAAGACTCGCTTCCGCGCAGCAGAAACATTTTTGTTCTTCATGCGTGCCTTTCCACTAGCCTGATGGGTGCGTCTTGCAAGCATAATACTAAGTATTTGATTTGCCTTGTCAAACCAAAGCGGTGCGTGGCTGTTTTCAGGGATTTTTTTGACTATTGTTCTTGTTTTGTTCTCATGGTAATGTCAACATATGAACAAAGCGATACATACTGGCACAAGCCCCAATTCCCCTTGGCTTACGCGTGGGCGCGGCACTGTTTCGAACGCATCCGGGCGGTTTGAGCCCTTGAAGCGGGAGGTCACGCATGACGGTTGGCTGGGCGAAGAGCCAACCAGCCCACTGCGTACCAGCGTGACCGAAGAAGATGCCAAGCATATCCTGACCAGGAACAAGTCGCCGGACATTCCGTTTGACCGGTCTATCAACGCTTACAGGGGCTGTGAGCATGGCTGCGTTTATTGTTTCGCCCGCCCGACCCACGCCTTCCTGGGCCTGTCGCCGGGGCTGGATTTTGAAAGCAAGCTGTTCGCGAAGCCGAATGCGGCTGAATTGTTGAAGCAGGAAATTTCCAGGAAGGGTTATGTGGCCAAACCCATTGCCATGGGCACCAACACCGACCCCTACCAGCCGATAGAGAAAGAGCGCCGCATCACCCGCGAGCTTCTCAAGGTCCTGATGGAACATGACCACCCGGTCACAATTGTGACCAAGTCCCGCCTTGTTGTGCGTGACATGGACCTTCTGGTGCCGATGGCCGAAAAGGGACTGGTGAAAGTGGCGCTTTCTGTCACCACGCTTGACCGCAAGCTGGCGCGCACCATGGAGCCGCGGGCGAGCACGCCGCAGCGACGGCTTGATGCCATCCGGCTCCTTTCGGATGCCGGGGTGCCCACGGGCGTGATGTTCGCGCCTGTTATTCCCGCGCTCAATGACCACGAAATGGAAGCTGTCCTCTCGGCGGCCGCACATGCGGGTGCCAGGGAGGCTGCCTATATCCTCCTGCGGTTACCGCTGGAGCTCACGGACCTGTTCGAGGAATGGCTGGATGAGCATTACCCTGAACGGAAAAGCCGGGTGCTGAACCGGCTGAGGGAACTTCGCGGCGGCAAGCTCAATGATCCCCGTTTCAAGCACCGCATGATGGGCAAGGGCTTTGAGGCCGACCTGATGCGCCAGCGGTTTTCGAACCTGTGCCGCCGTCTCAGGCTGAACACGGAAAAGCTTGACCTGGCGACCGACCAGTTCAGAAAGCCTGTACTGGAAGGCGGGCAATATAACCTGCTGGACGCGCTGCGCTGATCCATGGCCTGACAACGAAATAAAAAAAGCCCGGCTCGATACCGGGCTTTTGTCGTTTGCTGCATGGGCAGGGCCCCGCGAAGGTCTTAACCTTCCTCGTTCAGCGAGAACAGCTCTGCGTTGCCGCCCACAGCGGCCGTGTTGATCGTCAGCGTATGCTCTGCCGCGAACCGCAGGAGGTAGTGTGGGCCACCAGCCTTCGGGCCGGTCCCGGAGAGGCCTTCGCCGCCGAACGGCTGCACGCCAACAACGGCGCCAACCATATTGCGGTTGATATAGGTGTTGCCGATGTTGGTCTTCTCGAACAGTTCTTTCCAGCGGCCTTCAAGGCGCGAGTGCACACCGAACGTCAGGCCATAGCCTGTATCGCCGATCTGCTTAAGGACATCGTCCATCTCAGCCGCCTTGAAGCGGATCACATGGAGGACAGGGCCGAAATTCTCACGCTCAAGCTGGTGCAGGCCCTCAAGTTCGAAGATATGCGGCGCGAGGAAGGTACCAGCCTGCGTCTCGGGCTCCATCTCGGCTTTCGCGACCAGCGTGGCCACCTTTTCCATGTTCGCGCAGTGGTCCTGCAGGCCCTTGAGGGCTTCACCGTCAATGATCGGGCCGATGTCCGTGGTCAGCTTCGCTGGGTCGCCGATCACGCGTTCCTTCAAGGCGCCCTTGAGCATATCGATCACTTTGTCAGCCACGCTGTCCTGCACGAACAGGACCCGGAGCGCCGAACAGCGCTGGCCAGCAGAGCCGAAAGCGGACTGGATCACATCGTCTGCAACCTGTTCCGGCAGCGCCGTGCTGTCGACAATCATGGCGTTCTGGCCACCGGTTTCGGCGATCAGTGGCGCGATGGCACCGTCGCGGTTCGCCAGCGTGCGGTTGATGATTTTTGCGGTCTCCGTGGAGCCCGTGAAGGCCACGCCTGCAATGCGTTCGTCGGCCACCAAAGGTGCACCCACCCGGACGCCGTCGCCCAGCACCAGATGCAGCACATCCGCGGGAACGCCGGCCTTGTGGAACAGCTTCACAGCATGCCATGCCACCAGCGGCGTTTGTTCGGCCGGCTTGGCGATCACGGCGTTCCCGGCCGCCAGTGCTGCAGCAATCTGGCCCACAAAGATTGCCAGCGGGAAGTTCCAGGGCGCGATACACAGGAAGGTGCCGCGTCCGGAAAGGTGTAGCTGGTTCTTCTCGCCGGTTGGGCCAGGCAGGTTGATGGGCGCGCCAAACTGTTCTTCGGCGCGGGCTGCATAGTAGCGGCAGAAATCAACCGCTTCGCGGACTTCCGCGATTACGTCAGAGAGCGTCTTGCCTGCTTCGCGTACCAGAAGGTCGGCGAAGGTGTCGCGCTCTGCCTCGATTGCGTCACCCATGGCGCGGAGGATCTTGGCGCGCTCAGTGCCGCCCAGGCGGTCCCAGTCTTTTTGCGCGGCCTGCGCACGAACGGCGGCGGTTTCCAGGTCTTCCGCGCGGGCTTCGCGGGCTGTGCCCACCACCTCAGTGGTGTTGGCAGGGTTGGTGACGTCTGTTGGCTCATCGCCCACTTCCATGCCGGCAACAATGCTGGCGGCGGCATATTTGTGGGATTTGCGTTCTTCAAGGGCAGCCATCAGCGGCTCATACTGGGTGCGGTCCATTAGATTGCATCCTTTGGAATTCTTGCGTTCATCGCCATAGATGTTGTCGGGCGTCGGGATCAGCGTGTGCCTGAGGGCCGGTGCGGCCCTGATTGCCTCGATCGGATCGCCGGCAACCTCCTCGACGGGCACTTTCGCGTCCATGAATCGGTTCACGAAGCTTGAGTTGGCGCCATTTTCCAATAGGCGGCGCACAAGGTAGGGCAGCAGGTCCTCATGCAGCCCTACTGGCGCGTATGTGCGCGTACGGATGGTGTGCCCAACAACCTTGCTGGCAGCTTTGTATAGCAGCGCGCCCATGCCGTGGAGTTTCTGGAATTCATAACGCTTGCCTTCCGCCATTTTGGCAATACAGGCAATGGTGTGCGCGTTGTGGGTGGCGAACTGCGGATAGATGGCGTCCTGCGCCTCAAGCATGCGGGCAGCCGTGTAGATATAGCAGATATCCGTTGATGGCTTGCGCGTATAAACCGGGTAATCATCAAGGCCCAGTTCCTGGGCGTGCTTGATTTCAGTGTCCCAGTACGCGCCCTTGACCAGCCGTACGGCAAACTTGCGCTTGTTCTCGCGCGCCAAGAGGATCAACCAGTCGATCACATGCGGCGCGCGCTTCTGGTACGCCTGAACGGCAAGGCCAAGGCCTTCCCAATCGGCCAGGTCCGGGTCGGATGCCAGTTTTTCAAGAATACGCAGGCTGATGTCAAGGCGGTCGGCTTCTTCGGCATCGATGGTCATCTGGATGTCGTAGGATTTCGCGCGCAGCGCCAGTTCCTTGACGCGCGGGACCATCTCGGCCATCACGCGGTCGTCGCTGGTTTCTTCATAACGCGGGTGCAGGGCCGACAGCTTGATCGATACGCTGGAGCGGTCGTGCGGGTCTGCGCCGTCTGCCTTTGTGGCTGTACCCACAGCATCGATCGAATCCATATAGAGCTTGAAGTAGCGATCGGTGGCTGCCATCGTGCGCGCGCCTTCGCCCAGCATGTCGAAGCTCATCATCTTGTGTTCAGCCGGCTGCTTGGATTGGCGCGACAGGCCTTCCCTTATGTTGCGGCCAAAGACGAACTGACGGCCCATGATTTTCATGGCCTGGTTCACGGCGGTTCGGATGACAGGTTCGCCAGTGCGCGAGACAAGACCGCGAACCCATTTGCCCGGGTTCCTGGTGATTGTTTTGTCCAGCTTGATCACGCCGCCGGTCAGCATCAGGGCCCAGGTGGAGGCATTGACGAAAAGGCTGTCCGACCGGCCTTTGTGAGATGCCCAGTCACCAGACATGATCTTTTCCGCGATCAGCTTGTCCTGGGTTTCCACGTCCGGCACGCGGAGGAGGGCCTCGGCCATGCACATCAGCGCAACGCCCTCCTGGTTCGATAGACCAAATTCAGCAAGGAATGCATCCAGGCTGCCTTGTTCTTCCTTCATGGCGCGCGATTGGGCCACGATGGCCGCAGCAGTAGCTGTGGCCTCAAGGCGCATCTGGTCATCCAGTGGGAAATTCTCGATCAGGTTGCTGACAACCTCTGTCTCGTCGTACAGGTATGCTGCACGCAAAGACTGCATTGCGCTGGCCCGGTCGTATGCCGGCGGGGGCGAAATTCGAAGCTTGGCCATATAAAGGGTCCCTCTACCACACTTCGTTACATATAGTATTTTGTATCCAATTTAGCCATTGGATTTGACTCCCCCTTAACGCCAAAAAAACGCGCTGGAAAGCAGATTCGTCATCCGGTGCGACAAAGGTGTCAGAAAAGTCGGCTTCAGCCTGCTTTTGTGGGAGTCACCGACATTTTTACTCTTCAGGGTCGATAATTTTTATTTAAACGCGATATTGACGAACGAAAATGAAATGTAATAATGTTGCAATATGTCAATTGGTAGAGAGACTCGAAAAACAAGGGGGTGGAGAATGAAGCTCAGGATTTTCACGGCAGTGATTTTGGCGTTTGCAAGTGTGACCGTGCCATCAGCTGGGGCAGATGAAAGCAGTGTGCCGGAACCGTTCCGGGGTGATACACCCGGGTCCAAACTGACGATCAATTATGATGACCTGACGAAGGTGCTTGAGACCACCGTGATGCGTGCGGGAGGGTCTGACCGACGTGAAGCGCCGAAAGCGCGCCCGGCTGCCGGCAGTCGGATCCAGCGCGGCAACCCAAAGCCCACGCGGCTTGAAGGCAACCGCGTCGATTTTCATGTGTTCTTGGGTGAGAATCTCGTGATGATGCAGCATTTGAGGGATGATATCGCGGCTGTGCCACGCGTGCTTCCGCTTGGCGATCTCACTAGGAACGAGCAGTTGGCCTACTGGCTGAACCTTTATAATGTCACGCTTATCACCCAGGTTGGCAAAGTCTTCCCCGAAAACAACCTGAAGAAATTATACCCTGATCTCTGGAACGAGAAAGTCATCAAGGTGGCGGGGATATCAATGTCGCTCAACGACATCCAGCACAAGGTCTTGATTCCCAAATTCAGAAATCCGCTTGTCATGTATGGTATGTTCCAGGGCATCGTGGGCAGCCCCAATATCCGGCGTCGGGCCTTTGATGGACGCAATGTCTGGGAGATGCTGGAGCGCAACGCCTATGAGTTCGTAAATTCCAATCGCGGTGCTCGCTATAAATGGGGGAAACTCCGGGTGTCGGAGCTGTACCGCATGAACGCGGGCCTTTTCCCCAACTTCGAGAAGGACCTGAAGCGGCATCTCTATAAATATGCCTATGCAAGTTTCCGGGACCGGGTTCGCGATGCCAAGGATATCAAAGCCGATATCGATGACTGGTATGTGGCGGATCTCTATGGTGGGAACCGCGCTCTCTCGAGCGCTAACACCAATGGCGCCGCGATGTTGATGTCGATCCGGTCTGGTGGCGGCGGTGTAGGAGGCACCGGCGGAAACGACGGGGGTAGCATTGAAGCTGCCTGGTTCAAGAAGATGGATACACTGAACATGAACCGCACGCGTTTCCCGATCCATGTGGTGGAATATCTCCACAAGAAGGAAAAACGTGATCGACGGACCCGTGTGGGGAATGTCGAGGTGGAGGAATACGAGACGCCCACCGAGACTGGAACTGAGAACAACTGACCCATCAGCAATACCGGCTTACGCATGACGCCCGCAGGCGCAGAAAGTCCGAAATGGATTTTCGCCCTGCGGGCGTCTATCATTTTGGCCAGTAAACCAAGGGTTTCTGCACACCTACGTTGGGTATAGAGAAAATAATCAAAAAGATTATGAGGAACAGCCTTTATGCCTATGTCTAGAGTTCATGAGGTGCATGTTCATGTGCGCCATTTGGTATGGCCGCGACACAGTTTGTGAGGGGCCAGATTGTTCCGAGTAGGTCTGCGTCGTGTTGGGGCAAGTGCAGGCCGTCTGCTTTTTCCGGGCGCCATCGTCTGCTATACTGCGGCAAGTGGCGCAATGCGGCAGTTCCCCAGTAGGCTGCAATCTTGCCCCAGGGCTCAGGCAGCGGAAGCCGCATGGAAAACAAAGATGGGAGAGGCCAGCTGGCGAGCGAGGCTGGCATGGGCTTTTCCGAATATTGTTAGAAAACATGAGGAACCAAGTATGCGTTGCATGACATTTGCCAAAAGAACGGGCCTTGCTGCCTTGCTGGCAATCATGGTGGGGGGCACCACAAGTTTCGCGGCTGACGAGAGCGGCGTCATGAGCCCCTTCCGGGGGGATGATCCGAAATCCGAACTGTCGATCAATTATAATGACCTGTCCGCCCTTCTGGAGCAGACGGTGCTGGATACCGGCATGTCCGACCGACGGGAAGCGGGGAAAGCCCGCCCAACCGCAGGCTCACGGATTATTCGCGGCAGCACGGACACTACCCGGCTCGAAGGGAACCGCATCGACTTTCACTCATTTCTGGGTGACAATCTGAAAGTTGTGCAAGGCATGCGTGATGACCTGGCCAAGGTGCCTAGCGTTTTGCCGCTCAACAAATTGACGCGCAATGAACAGCTGGCCTATTGGCTCAACCTCTACAACATCACGCTGATTGCCCAGATTTCAGAGATTTTTCCTGAGACGAACCTGAAGAAATTCTACCCAAGCCTTTGGGATGAAAAGGTCCTGACCGTGGCTGGCGTGCCGCTGTCCCTGAATGACATCCACCACAAAATCATCATCCCGAAATACAAGAACCCGTTGGTGATGTACGGCTTGTTCCAGGGTGTGATTGGTGGGCCCAACATTCGACCAGAAGCCTATACAGGCCGTGCTGTTTGGGACCAGTTGAAGGACAATGCGTTCGAGTTTATCAATTCAAACCGGGGTGCCTTTGTGCGCGAGCGGATTCTTCGCGCCTCATACTTTTATGAGGTCAATGAAGCGCTGTTCCCCAACTTTGACCGGGACGTTCGCAGCCACCTGCTGAAGCACGCCAAACCGCATTTCGCAGACAAGATCATGAGCGGTTCGACTGTTGTGGGCACCGGCCAAAGCAATTGGTACATCGCTGATCTTTATGGCGGCAACCGATCTCAAGGCAGCGCCAACACCAACGGCGGCGCTTTGTTGCTGGCCTTCCGGACTGGGTCTGGTGCAGGCGCAGCGGGCGATTATGGAGGCGGAGCCGGGGGCGCGATCGAGTCCGGCTGGATACAAAGCCTGGATAGCAAAAACATGTACCGTGGGCGTTTCCCCATTCATGTGATTGAATATCTGAACAAGCAGGAAATCCGCAACAAGAAGACCCGGAGCGGGGACGTGACGATCGAAGAATATGATGGTTCCGATCGCATCCAGGGCAAGGACAAGGAAACGGACCCAGACGGTCAGTAGTCCTGCGTTAAGTCAAGGTCCGGGCGGGCTGTCGCCCGGGCCTCATCCCTTCCCAGATAGCGCGCGGGCCCGCCATTGTTTTTGGCGCGGTGCAAACTCTGGGTAGTCAGCATTGACCCGCCAGTTTTCTTTCACGAATACATCAAAAACATGAGAGCCATCATGACCCGTCACCCTTCGCATGCAACTATGGCGCAAGGAGCGCGCCCTCGCATGTGGTTGACAGAAGGACAGAATCTATGAAGTTAAAGCGGCTATATCAAGCTGTTCGGGGCGGCACTCTAGCGCTCGTCACAGTTGTGTCGGCATCGGTCAGCTGGGCCGGGGAAGAGAGCGTACCAAGCCCCTTCCAGGGGGAAGATCCGAAGTCCGACTTTTCCATCAAATATGACGACTGGGACGCCATGTTGGGGCAGACGGTTCTGGACACAGGAATGTCTGACCGTACTGAGGCCTCGAAACTGCGCCCCCGTGCCGGGTCACGCATCATACGCGGCGGCGGTGGTACTACTCGCCTTGAGGGCAACCGTGTCGATTTTCATGCCTTCCTCGGCGAAAATCTGCTGGTTCTGCGAGAGCTCAGGGACGACTTGGCCAAAGTACCGGACCTTGCTCCCCTCAACCTGTTTAACCGGGACGAGCAACTGGCCTACTGGTTGAACCTCTATAACGTCACGCTGGTGACACAGGTTGCAGAGATTTTCCCAGAAACCAACCTGAAGAAATTTTATCCTGAGATTTGGGACGCCAAGGTGGTAACGGTGTCTGGTATGCCGCTGTCGCTCAATGACATTCACCATAAAATCCTTATCCCCAAATATCGGGATCCCCGCATTCTCTACGGACTGTTCCAGGGTGTGATTGGCGGCCCTAACCTTCGGGACGAGGCGTATGAAGGATATCGGGTCTGGCGACAGCTTGAAGCGAACGCAAAAGAGTTCGTTAACTCCAACCGTGGAGCCTTCGTCCGTGAGCGGATCCTCAGGACCTCATATTTTTATGAAGTGAACGCTGCGCTCTTCCCCAATTTTGATAGGGACTTGCGCAGTCATATCCTGAAGTATGCGCGCCCGGCCTTCGCCGAGCAGATCGAGGAAGGGTCCACGGTTGTAGGCACCGGCCAAAGCAATTGGTATATCGCGGACCTGTTTGGGGGGAACCGTGCCAAAGGCTCTGCCAACACGAATACAGGGGCCCTTCTGTTGGCCTTCCGTACTGGCGGCGGCGTTGGATCACAGGGTAGCGCTGTGCAGGGGGCCAGCGGACCGGGCGATCCAGGCGGAGCGGGTGATCCGGGTGGTTATGCCGGAGGTACCAAACAGGGTAGCTGGACTGCGTCTCTTGAAGAGAAGAACCAGTACGGCAAGCGCTTCCCCATCCATGTCCTGGAATACTTGCGCAAGATTGAAATGCGCAAGCGGCAAACCCGTGAAGGCGAAGTGAGCGTCGAGGAATATGAGCCTGACAATGAGGGTCAGGGCGATGACGCCGGCGACAACGGTTAGGTTTAAGCAAAAGAAAAGGGCGCCAGATGGCGCCCTTTATTAACAGCTGAATGGCGAGGCGGGATCAGGCCAGTTCCTTCAGCAGTTCCTTGCTGTATGGCGCCAGCGACGTATTGTCGTTCGCTTTGACCTTATTGGCCCAGTCCGGGTTGGCAATCAGCGCCCGGCCAACAGCCACCAAGTCGAATTCACCACGCTCCATGCGGTCCAGAAGGTTGGCAAGGCTGGCTGGTTTCGCGTCCATGAAGTCTGCCTGGCCTTCTTCTGTGAAGGCAGTGTCCAGACCAACGCTGCCCACGGTGATGGTGGGTTTGCCGGTCAGCTTTTTGGTCCAGCCTGCAAGGTTCAGATCACTGCCCTCAAACTCAGGTTCCCAGAAACGGCGGGTGGAACAGTGGAAGATATCCACGCCCGCGTCCGTCAGTGGCTCAAGGAACTGTTGCAGTTCGAGTGGGTTTGTGGCCAGCTTCACGGAGTAATCCTGTTGCTTCCACTGGGACCAACGAAGAATCACCGGGAAGTCAGCCCCGACTTCGGCCCGGATAGCCTTGACGATCTCCGCAACGAAATGGGTACGGCCTACAAGGTCGCCGCCCCATTTGTCGGTGCGCTCATTGAGGCCGCTCCAGAAGAACTGGTCCAGGAGGTAGCCATGTGCGCCGTGGATTTCGACGCCATCGAAGCCGATGGCGTTCGAGTCCGCTGCGGCTTTCGCGAAAGCTGCGATCACGTCGGCGATATCATTTTCAGTCATCTCGTGGCAACGCTTCTTGCCGGGCATGACCAGCCCTGAGGGGCCATAGCCTGGCACTTCCGGATCCGGCTCGACGCCCGGGCGGCGTACAGAACCCACGTGCCAGAGCTGCGGCATGATCTTGCCGCCTTCACCGTGCACGGCATCCACCACCTTTTTCCAGCCCGCAAGGGCGTCGTCACCATAAATGAAGGGAACGTTCGGGTAGCCGTTGGCGGCTTTGTGACCCACGCAGGTGCCTTCGGTAATGATCAGGCCCACGCCTCCGGCGGCGCGGCGGCGGTAATATTCCACATTCAGGTCGTTTGGCACATTGCCCGGCGAAAAAGTGCGGGTCATTGGGGCCATGACAACACGGTTGTCGAGGCTCAGGTTGTTGGATTTGAACGGCTCGAACAGCGCTGTCGTGTTTTCACTCATACTTTGTCCTTCGCAAGGTGCGGGCTGATCCACATGGTCTGCAGCCCCGTAACAGGTTCTGACCTGAGGTAGCGTGCGATACTGCTATTTCAAGATTTGAGATTTCACCCAGGCCATCACACTTCCGTTAGCCCACTTCCTAAGGGCGCGGGGCTGGCGTATAGACTGGTGGGAAACAAAACCGGGGAACGGATTATGAAACTGAAGTCTATCATTGTTGCTTGCGCAGCCCTTCTTGTGGGCAGCCTGCCTGCCGCGGCAGACGGTGAGAAAAGCCTTTATGACTTTACGGTAACGTCCATCGACTATACCGACATGCCGCTTGACCAGTTCAAGGGCAAGGCAGTCCTGCTGGTGAATACGGCGTCCTATTGTGGCTATACCCCCCAATACAAGGGACTGCAGGCCCTGTGGGATGACTACCGCGACAAGGGCCTGGTAATTGTTGGAGTGCCAGCAAATGATTTCGGCGATCAGGAGCCAGGGTCCGAGAAGAACATCAAGAATTTCTGCAAAGTCAATTTCCAGGTGGATTTCCCCATGACCAAAAAGATGGTCGTGAACGGCAAGGAAGGCACAGCTGAGGTCTATAATTGGCTTGCTGGTGTTCTGGGCGAAGACAGCCGGCCCAAGTGGAACTTCCACAAGTATCTGATCGACCCGGAAGGTCACCCGGTGGGCTATTTCCGCAGCAATGTGACGCCAGAGTCGGCGGAGCTGCGTGCCGCCATCGACAAGGTACTGCAGTAGAAGCTGCCGGTGAGAAAAGGGGCCATGTGGCCCCTTTGCTTTATCCCAACAAGTCTGCTGCCACTTCCTTGAACGGGCGCTCGTCCAGAAGCTGGCTTTCGGTGACAGGCGTCTGGGCTACGATCAGCTTTTTGGCATTCATGAATTCCGCGATGCGGCCGATGCAGTCAGCGGCGATGATCTTGCCGTCCTTGAGGTAGAAGAAGGCGACGGAACGTTCCGCCGGGTTGCCGCGGGTGACCAGCGTGTCATAGCCTTGGCTGAGCCCCGCGATCTGAAGCTTCAGGCCATACTGGTCAGACCAGAACCAGGGCAGGGCATCGTAGGCAACATCGCCGCCCAGCATGTGGTCCACCGCCACCTTGGCCTGATCGACCGCATTCTGTACCGATTCAATGCGCATGCGGCGGCCATAGAAGGGGTGATTGAACCAGGTTACGTCTCCCACGGCATAAATATCCGGGTCGCTTGTCTGGCACTGGGCATTCACCTTGATGCCCTGGGGCAGTACGTCAAGATGTGAGGTTGAGGCAAGGTCCGTGTTCGGCACCAGGCCAATACCCACCACCACCATGTCGGCTTCATACCGGCTGCCGTCCGCTGTTCGGACTGCACTGGCGCGGTCGGTGCCTTCGATGGAGGTCACCAGTTTTTCGGTGTGGATTTCCACGCCTTCCTCTGTGTGCAGCTGGGTATAGAATTTGGAAACTTCAGGGGCTACAACGCGGCCAAGAATACGGTCTGTGGCTTCAAGAACCGTCACTGCCTTGCCTGCCTTGCGCGCGACCGCCGCGATCTCGAGCCCGATATAGCCACCACCGATGATGACAAGACGCTTCGCATGATCAAACTCACCGCGCATGGCATCTGTGTCGGCCATGGTGCGCACATAGTGGATACCGGCGAGCTCCGCGCCCTTGCAGGTCAGCCTTCGGGCATGGCCGCCGGTGGCCAGGATCAGCTTGTCGTATTGGAGGGTGTCACCGCAGGCCAGCGATACGGTTTTGGCGTCCCGGTCTATGCTGTTCGCATGCACGCCAAGCCTCAGGGTGATATTCGCCCCCTCGTAGGCCTGTTCCCGAAGGATAGGCAGCCGCTCTGCACCAATGTCGCCTGAAAGGTACATCTTCGACAGCGGCGGTCGCTGGTACGGCACGACAGGTTCGTCGGTCACCAAGGTGGCTTCGCCGTCGAATTTATGTTGCCTCAGCGAGGTGGCGACCTGGGCGGCGGCATGGCCGCCGCCGATAATCACAAGTTTCATCAGTCAAATCCTCTAAGGGGCAGGCTTTCCGGGCGCCTGAGCCAGTTATCAGCCGGATAGTCGGCCATGCCGTCAATCACGTGCAGGGTATAGGCATGACGGGACTTGCCCGACCGGTTGGCAGACGACATATGGGGGAACAGCCCGCCGAAAACCAGCGCTGTACCTTTGGGTGCGGGCAGTGCCACCTTCTTGTCTTCCTCAAACGGTACGTCATTGATGGTTTCCACATAGGTGCCATCACCACCCGGCTTGCGCCGGAACGCGGACCTGAGCCCGCCAGATTTGTGACCGCCCGGTATGCCCCACAGGCAGCCGTTTTCTTCTGTAGCGTCTTCAAGCGCCACCCAGATGCCAAGGCAAGTCTCGGGCGTTGTACGCAGGTAGGTGGCATCCTGGTGGCATACAACCTCGCCACCGATATGGGGCTGCTTGAAAATATACATGGACTGCAGCGGCAGTGGCTTTTGTTGCCCCAGTCCCTCACAAATCGCCTTGAAGGCATTCTGGCGGGCGAAGCTATCGAATGTTGGGTCCAGGTCATGCATGGCGTGGCCAACCTTGTTGATCGCCAGCGGCAGGTCGCAGGTCAGGTTACCATCTGCATCAAAGGCTTCTTCCTCGAAAAAGAAACGGGTCTCGTGCCCGGATTCAAGAAAATAGGCATCCTGGTCGTGCGTTTTGTTTCTGGAGGAGAACACGCTTCGGTGCTCTTCCACATCGAAGTTTGCGACCATCTCAGCCATGCGGTCACGCAGGCGGTCGCACATCCCATGGCGCACGAGGCTGTCCAGCACCAGGACACCGTCGCGTTCAAAAGCCGTTTTCATTTCTGGGGTGACAGTTTCAAAATTGCTTGCATCAAAACGAGGCAGCATATTCATACTCCATCAAAGCCCGGCCCGCCGATTGGCACATGCCCTACGGAAGTTGATTTAGACCTGACTTTTGTTCAAAGAAGCATAGGCTGGCGGGGCCGTCAAGATGGTGGGGCAGGGCATCAGTTCTTGCGCGCGTGCGGGCTGTGGGCTAGGGGTGATAGGTGTAGTTGTCTGCTTTTGTTTTCGGGGGATATCGTGGATCCGATCAGTCTGGTCATACTTGCGCTTCTGGGCCTTGCCATTGTTGGGATCATCCTAATGTGGCGGCGGCTTGCCGCTGTTTCAGATAAACTTGAAGGCGGTGACGCCGTCAATCAGCTGATGCAGATCGAGGCCGGTCTTCGTTATATGAACGACCAGGCGGGCGAGCGCGAAAAAGGCATCCGGGAGGAGTTCAAGGGCAACCGCGAAGAAATGTCGAAAGCTATTGCGGCGCTTGCGGAAACTGTTCGCAAACAGGGCGCCGACCAATCCACGCAGCAGCAACAGTTCCGCGACAAGCTGGACGAGAAGATGAGGGAACTGCGCACGGAAAACAGCCAGAAGCTGGATGAAATGCGCAAGACCGTGGATGAAAAGCTTCAGACCACCCTTGAGAAACGCTTGTCCGAAAGCTTCAAGACAGTGTCCGAACGGCTGGAGCAGGTACATCAGGGGCTGGGCAAAATGCAAGACCTTGCTACCGGTGTAGGGGATCTGAAACGAGTTCTAACGAACGTGAAGTCGCGCGGTACATTTGGCGAGGTGCAACTGGAACTGTTGATCGAAGATGTGCTGACGCCGAGCCAGTATGTCACCAACTACGACTGCGGTCGCAAGGGCACCCATGTTGAGTTCGGTATCCGGATGCCGGGTACGGACGCTGAAGTCTATCTGCCCGTGGATGCCAAATTCCCGACCGAGGATTATGAGCGCCTTCTGACGGCCGTGGAGGCAGGTGATACAGACGGGATCGCCGCAAGCCAAAAGATGCTGGCAAACCGGGTGAAGGGCTTCGCCAAGGACATCGCGACCAAATATATCAATCCTCCCTACACGACGCCGTCTGCCATTCTGTTCCTGCCAACAGAGGGTCTATATGCAGAAATGTTGCGCCTGCCTGGCTATGTGGAAAGCTTGCAGCGTGAGCTTAATGTGACGGTCACGGGCCCCACCAACTTCCAGGTGCTTTTGACCACCTTCCGCATGGGCTTCCAGCAGATGGCCATGCAGGCCCAGGCGCAGGAAGTCTGGCAGGTGCTGGGTGCGGTCAAGAATGAATTCGAGCGCTATGGCGACCAGATCACCGCCATGGGCAAGAATGTCGAGGCGATGGAGAAGCATATCGAGAAGCTGGGCACCCGCCGCAATCAGATGCTTCGGGCACTCAAGGCCGTTGAAGCGGTAGACGACGGCTCAGCGCAGACGCTTTTGGGGGATGAAGGCGAATAAATGCCTATGATTTGACAACGATCAATTTCTGTCGGGTAGGGCTGTTCTATTCGTTGATCATGGAACGATAACTGGAGGACTTATCCATGAGCCACGTACCCCACGAGTTGAGAGAAGATTTCCCAGAGTTTGCTGACCGCATTCATGCCCTCAAGGAAAGTGATGCGCACTTCCGTAATCTGGCGGACAAGTACCATGACGTGAACCGGGAAATTCATCGGATCGAGATTGACGAGGAGCATGTATCCCAGTTCGATGAGGAAGACCTTCGGAAGGAACGGATGCGCCTTAAGGATGAAATTTACGGCATCCTGAAAGCTTAACCAGTTCATGACCGGAAAGGTCCGGCCCCGGCTTTAATCCGGGGCCTAAAAATGCTATGATGGCCAATGCCTTTTTGCACAGTCAAAAGGAGACACCAATGGGCCATATGTCGCATGAGCTGCGGGAAGAGTTTCCCGAATTCGCAGACCAGCTATCCCAGATCGAAGAAAGCGACGGTCACTTCCGCCGCCTGGCACAAGAATACCGGGCTGTGAACCGCGCCATTCTCGAGCTTGAGGCCGGCAATGAGGTCAATCCTCATTTCGACAAAGAAGGCTTGCGCAAGAAACGCCTGCTCCTCAAGGACGAGATTTACGCCCAGTTGCGATCGCATTAGCGACGCGGACGTCTCCAAAAAAGTGAAAAAATCCCGTTTTGATTGATTTTTATCAATTGCCGTCAGGCTATGCGCGCTAAATTTCCCGCGTTAAACCACGGGAAATTGTTATGCGTTATATACCTTTTGACCTCCTGTCAGAGATTCCAGGCAAGGAAGACCGGTTCTGGAGCCTGATCAGCTCTGACGACCACTTCTACAAGCTCACCAAAGCCTATAACACACTCAACAGTAACCTCTGCGAAGCCGAGCGGTGCAGGGAATGTGGACTGACTTTCCAGATTGATGACCTGAGGAAAGAACGCCTCTGGATCAAGGACGAGATTTTTTACCATCTCAGCCACTGAAAACGGGGCCTGATGATGGGCCTGCCCTTGAATGTGTCGCAAATGCGGCGTGAATTGCGGTGAAGCGTTCAATAAATGCGCCCAGTGCTATTGAACGCTTTTACCCGTGCACCTACATTAGACCTGTAGCCACGAGCAAAGACTCAAAAACAAAAGGCTGCAGAAAACGACAGTGATAACAACAGCCGCCTCCCCAAAAATATACAGCGGCATAGATGCGCAAGCAGCGAGGATAAAATGTTTACGACTCTGATTTCCGAGACCACAGGTCTCAACAACGCCCGGCACCAGGTCCCCCAGACCGCCGGCGTTTCTCTAACAAGCCAACCTCTTAGCCGAACGTGGCGCCGCCAGCGCCGTGTGGCCCGGTTGGCACGCCTGCCGCTCGCAGCATAAGCGGCATAGACAAGAACCGGCTATTGCATTCCAGCTCTAAGTCTCTGTGCGTCATAGCGTTTGAGCGATAGCAGGTTCCGGTCGGGCCGGGTGAGGACATACCCCTGACCCTAGCCCCAAGAGCCCATCCGGTCCGACCAAGTTTTCCCTGTAATGAGTACACAGTTGTCGAGCTCCATTGGGAGCTCTGCGTTTCTTTCCTAAACCTACCCAATACTTCGGCGCTCCCACATGGGGGCGCCGCTTTTCTGTTTGCACTAATCTGGTCAAGGCCTATGGGCCACCATTCCTTTGCCGCGCCGTGCTTGACCAGCCCGCCATGTTGGGCCACATCTGGTGAGCGAAGGGGAGATCTGAATGTCAGACCTGTTTGATGCTGCCGGCATGGATATGAAGCCGCGACCGGATTGGTCGGCGGAAGCACACATGATCACTACGGAAGGCGGCCCGGTATGCGGCGTCGACGAAGTGGGCCGTGGCCCCCTTGCGGGGCCCGTTGTTGCAGCAGCAGTGATACTTGACCCCGATGATATCCCTGACGGCCTCAACGACAGTAAGAAACTGTCAGCGAAGAAGCGACAGGCCCTCTATGGCCTGATCCAGGACAAGGCGCTCGCAGTCTCCATCGCTGAAGCAACCGTCGCCGAAATTGATGAAATCAATATCCTGCAGGCTTCCATGCTGGCCATGCGGCGTGCGGTTGAAGGGTTGGAGATGACGCCTGCCGCTGCCCTTGTGGACGGCAACCGCGACCCGGGCCTTGGAATGCCGACGCGGACCCTCATCAAAGGGGATGGTCGGTCTCTTTCCATCGCTGCCGCATCAATTATCGCAAAAGTTTTTCGTGATGATCTGATGAAAAAACTCGATTCCGAGTTCCCGGACTACGGCTGGGCTCAAAACGCAGGATATGGTGTTGCCAAACATCTGGCTGCACTAAGACTTGTGGGTGCGACTCGCCATCACCGTCGAACTTTTGCTCCGATTCGGCAGATTTTGAGTGAAGAATAGCTTATAAATCACTGATTCACATACAAGAATCACTTGACACCGATTCGCTGTCGACTCATGATCGGGTCAACAGATCGCTGAGAAAAACCAAAAAATCGAGCCCAAAAAGGGCCTTTTCCAGCGGTTGGCTACAAAGCCGGGACGGAGAAAATTGATGGCTGATGCAAAGAACGCGACCCGTAAGGGGTCTGCGACCCTTTCCCTGCCGCTGAACAAGATTGTTCAGGGTGACTGTATTGATGTGATGAACTCGTTGCCCGAGAAATCGGTTGATGTGATCTTCGCGGATCCCCCCTACAACATGCAGCTCAAGGAAACGCTGTCTCGCCCTGATAACAGCAAGGTCGACGGTGTGCATGACGCATGGGACAAATTCTCAAGCTTCAATGCCTATGACGAGTTTACCTATCGCTGGCTGCAGGCTGCGCGGCGTGTCCTCAAGGACACCGGTACCATCTGGGTGATTGGCTCATACCATAATATCTTCCGTGTTGGCACGGCGTTGCAGAACCTGGAATACTGGGTGCTGAACGATGTGATCTGGCGCAAGTCGAACCCGATGCCGAACTTCCGCGGCACGCGTTTCACCAACGCGCATGAGACGCTCATCTGGGCGGCCAAGTCTGCCGACAAGGGCGGATACACGTTCAACTATGACGCCATGAAGGCCATGAACGACGACACGCAAATGCGGTCTGACTGGACGCTGCCGATCTGTTCCGGCGGCGAGCGCCTCAAGAATGGCGACAAGAAAGCCCACGCGACCCAGAAGCCTGAAAGCCTGCTGTACCGCGTGCTGATGTCGTCCACCAAGCCGGGCGACGTGGTTCTGGACCCGTTCTTCGGCACGGGCACGACGGGGGCTGTGGCCAAGAAGCTCGGCCGCGACTTTATCGGCATTGAGCGCGAGGACGATTATATCAAGGTTGCGATGGAGCGGCTCTCCAAGGTGAAGCGGTTGGATGATGAAACGCTTGGCTTTACCCAAAGCAAGCGCGCGCAGCCACGGGTGCCTTTCGGCTCCATCGTTGAGCGTGGCATGATCGAGCCGGGCACAACGCTTTATGACTGCAAGCGTAAATACACCGCCCGCGTCCGTACCGATGGCACGCTGATCACCGATATGGAAAAAGGCTCCATTCATAAGGTTGGCGCCAGCGTACAGGGTGCTCCTGCATGCAATGGCTGGACCTTCTGGCACGTTGAAGAAAAAGGCGAACTTCTGCCAATCGATTTCTTCCGCCAGCAGGTGCGCGCGGAAATGAACTAGTCAAAGCACAAGATACCTCCGGAAGCACGGATGCCCGTCTGTGCTTTCGCTCAAGGCGCTGTCCTGCCCGGACAGCGCCTGTTTTTATGTCCTTTTTATGCCCTGCGGGTGCTGCTGCGAACATGCACAATCTTTTCTTAAGTCACGCCAATGCCACTTGAATTTCGGCTGTGACATGCGAGATTCACAGGGTCGCAGGTGGTATGGAAAACCGGGCGGTTTTCCCCGGCGAACAGCGGCCAGAGTGCCGCGCAGCGCGTTTGTTCGGAGACCGATATGAGCAAAGAACGCAGCACCAAAAAAGAACTGAAGAAAAAGCCGCTTCTGGACAAGAAGGCGAAGAAGACGAGCAAGGCAACCAAAAAGGTGCCTGCCTATCTCGCTGTCTAGGGGCATCAGCCTGCTTTAAGCTTCAGGATCAAGGCGGGGCCGCCATGTGCGGCCCTTGCTTTTATATTTACTGATCGGTTGTTTGCCCTATGGTGGGGCGACCTTCATTTGGTCCGCAGGGAGAAGTATGATGTCACGTCTTTTGGCTATTCTGGTTTCGGTTTTCTGGCTTGGCGCTTTGGCGCATGCCGACGATCATCCGAACCTTGACCTTGCAAACGCGCACGTGGTGTCTGACAAGCTGACCACAGGCGGCCAGCCAACGCAGGCCGACCTCGAGCGGCTCAAGGAAGCTGGTTTTACCACTGTGATCAACCTGCGGGGCGCAGGCGAGAAGACCAAACGTGACGATCCGGAAGTCGAGAAGCTCTTCAACTTTGACGAAGCCGCGGCTGTCAAGTCGATTGGGCTGAATTATTTCCATCTGCCGATCTCATCAAAGGATGGGCTGACAGCTGAGAACGCCAAGCTTCTGGACGATCTCCTGAACGCGGCTCCGGGTCCTGTGCTGCTGCATTGCGGCAGCGGGAACCGTGCGGGTGCCATGATGGCCCTCAGGGCTTATCATGTCGAAGGCAAGGAGGCAGAGGATGCCCTTGAAATTGGCAAGGCCGCCGGGTTGACCAGCCTCGAACCCAAGGTGCGTGCAGAACTGGGCCTAGAGCCCGCTGAACAATAACAGCCGCTCCTCACGCGAACATCAGGCTCCACCAATGAGAATTCTTGGCCCTGCTGACTACCAGGTTCAGCCCTGGCGTAACGGTATGGGCGCCACCACAGAGTTGGCGTCTGCCCCTAGGCCGGGCGGTGCGCCGGGGTTCCTGTGGCGGCTCAGCATCGCGGATGTCGCTACAGATGGCGCATTTTCCATCTTTCCCGATATAGACCGGGTCATCACGGTAATCGAAGGCGCTGGCATGACGCTTGATGCGGGCACCAACGGTCGCCACGTCCTGGAGCCTTTCAAGCCCTTCGCCTTTCCGGGCGAGTGGCCAATTGATGGGTTTTTAAAGGCGGGCCCCGTACGGGATTTTAACCTGATGGTCGACCGCCATCAAGGGTGCGGCAGTGTGGTGTATCATGATTTTGCAGATGGCGCGCTTACCCTTGCGGAAAGCGGCCGGGTTCGCTTCCTTCACCTGCTGATAGGTGAGGCACGTGGTCCGGATCTTAAAATGACGGCACAGCAGACGCTACTGTTGGATGCTGAGGATGCCTCCATATCGCTGCGGGGCGAGGGCAAGGCGCTCTATGGCGATATCATCCTAGGGCCTTAGGGCCGCAATCTTCTTGAACACGGTCGGCAGACCGACCGAGGCAATATCGCCCACCGGATGCCAGAAACCGTTTTCGATGTTCAGCTTGTTGTCAGCCTTTGCCGCCAACAGCTGCGTTTCAAGATGGAAGTGGGTGAAGGTGTGCTTGGCCATGCCGTCAACGGGTTTCCAATAGTCCTCGGACGGCCGGTGCGCCAGCCATTCTTCCTTCGTTGGGAAAGTGGCACGTTCCTCCCACGGGGTAGAGAACAGGCCCGGCATGCCGCCTAGAAGCCCCTTCTGCGGGCGACGTTCCAGAAGGACATGACCGTCATGCTCCAGCCAGAAGGAAATCGCCCGTCTTGTGGGCTTTGTCTTCTTCGGCGCCTTAACCGGGAAGCGCTCCATGTCGCCAGCTTCATGGGCCGCGCAATTGCTCCTGATCGGGCAAAGCAAGCATTTCGGTGCCTTGGGCGTGCACACGCCAGACCCCAGGTCCATCATGGCCTGGGCGAAATCGCCGGGGCGGTCAAGGGGCGTGATGGTTGTGGTGTGGGCCTTGATGACTTTCCTTGCGCCTGGCAGGACATCGGTAACGCGGAAAAGCCGGCTGACCACGCGCTCTACATTGCCGTCGACGACAGCCGCAGCTTCGCCAAACGCAATGGCAGCAATCGCCGCAGCAGTATAGTCGCCAATGCCGGGAAGCGCCTTCAGGCCTTCTTCGGTTTTCGGGAAGTTGCCTTTGTGGTCGGTCACCACGGCTTGCGCGCATTTATGTAGATTGCGGGCGCGTGCATAGTAGCCCAGCCCGGCCCATTCCTGCAGAACCTCTTCCTGCGGTGCTGCCGCGAGGGCATCCACAGACGGCCAGCGCGCCAGAAACTTTTCAAAATAGCCCTTTACGGTAGCAACGGTGGTTTGTTGCAGCATGATCTCCGACAGCCAAACATGGTAGGGATTTGCGCTGATCCCAGGGGCTACCCGCCAAGGCAGGTCCCTGCGGTTTCTGTCGTACCAGTCAAGCAGTTGTTGGGCGGTTTTGTTCATGTGCGCAGCGAAATCTGATTTATTGTCTTGAAAAGTGTTAGCCTTGGCGGCATGCCATGGACGTGCCGCATTTATGCAGGACCATAGCCCGACGGGCAGAGAGAGCAAGCCAAATGGCAAAGCAGCCAGATAAAACCGTGGCCAAAGGGAAAGCTGACGCCAAGAAACCATTCCGGCGGCGGTCGACCCAACGTGCGTCAAAGGTGGCATCAACGCTGGTGACGCCCGCTTTGCGGGCGAAAGGCTTTGCACAGGCCGAGGTGGTTACCCGCTGGGCCTACATTGTCGGGCCCGAGCTGGCAGAAAGCACGCTTCCTGTTGGGCTTCGTTTTCCGCGAGGTGACCGCATGGGCGCCACGCTTACAGTGCGCTGCGAATCTGCCTTTGCGCCGCTCTTGAGCCACAAGGCCGGGCGGGTGATCGAGATGGTAAACAGCTTTTTCGGTTACCAGGCTGTGGCGAAGCTTGACGTGAAACAGGGGCCGCTTCCCAGGAAACCGCGCAAGATGCCCTTTGAAAAACGGGCGCTTGGTGAGAAGGAAGCAGATCAACTGAGGTCACTTGTGGGTGAAGGAGAGTTGAGCCCGCTTCAAGAAGCGGTTAAAAGCCTTGGCGAGTATGTGCTATCGGAGGCACGGCAGGCCGGTCGAGGGCCTGACAAGAAATAAGAATTGTATGTAGGGGGCGTTATGTCTTTAAAGGTGGGTTTTCTGGCTGTTCTGGCCATGGTTTTCACAACAGCGAATTATGCGCAGGAAGGCCCCAGTCAGCCTTTCGTCACTGGTGAGCTGGTATACGGTTCGGCAAACGCACCTGTCGAAGTAATCGAATATGGCTCCATGACATGTCCACACTGCGGGCATTTTTCGCGGGACACGTTCCCTGAAGTCAAGAAAGAGCTGATCGATACCGGCAAGGTGCGCTTCGTGTTCCGCAATTTTGTCCGCGACCGCTATGATATGGCTGTTGCCGTGATCAGCCGCTGCACTGCCGATGCAGAGGTGACCAAGCAGCTGGTGGACACCTATTTCTCTCGCCAGGACGACTGGATGCGTGCGCCAAACCCCTATGAAGTGATTGCCCAGATCGCTACGGATGCAGGCATCACGCAGCCCGAGATGGCGCGTTGTATCTCTGATCAGGAAGCGCAGAAGCACCTGGCGGAAATGACCCAGAACGGTATCCAGACCTACAAGATTGGCAGCATTCCCTATATCATGGTGAATGGTAAGCACCTTGAAGATCATTCCTTTGAGGCGGTCAAGCAAGCCGTTGAGGCTGCCCAGTAATCCACAGGAAATTTAGGGCGGGTCTCAGAAAAGACTCGTCAGCATGTTTCATGCGATGTAAACACAATATCTAGTAGTGGGGATGAATTAATGCACAAGGAATACGTATCCAAATTCAAATTCGCAGCTGCCTTTGGCGCGGCACTCTTGCTTGCAGCCTGTGGCGACAGCAGCGATACGCCAGCGTCGAGTGATGCGCAGCAGGCCTCCAGCGAGGACAATGCGCCGGTCGTTGATGTGGCGTCCAAGACCGAAGGTACCTGGGGGCCAATTGTCTATGGTGACCCGAACGCGCCGGTTGAGATCCACGAGTATGCATCCCTGACATGCCCGCACTGTGCCAATTTCGCGAACAACTTTTATCCGAAATTGAAGGAACAGCTGCTGGATACCGGCAAGGCCAAACTGGTCTACCACAATTACATCATGAACCGCATCGACATCGTGGCGTCCGCTGCCGCCCGTTGTGGCGACGCCGAGACCACCAAGAAACTGATGAAGGTCTACTTCGCGCGCCAGGGTGACTGGGCGCGGTCAAAGGCACCAGTGGATGAACTGGCCTCCATCGCGCGCCGCGCAGGCATCAGCCGGACAGAATTTGATCGCTGCGTGTCCGATGATGATATGCTGAAACATCTGATGGCCATGACCAAGGAAGCTGTTGAAAAGCATAATATCACGCTTACACCAAGCTTCATGGTGGAAGGCGAGTTGTTGGACTTCAGCTCTTTTGATGAAGCCATCGAGCAAATGGTTGAAGCGGTAAACGACGCCGGATAACGGCTTGATATAGGGCGGCCTTGTTGGGGAACGGGGCCGCCTGTTTGATGATTGAAACAGGGGGAGTAGGGCGCAGCCATGCGTTTTTCGCGTCTGCGATTATCGGGGTTCAAATCCTTCGTCGATCCGACCGAGCTTCATATCGAGCGCGGCCTGACTGGCGTTGTGGGCCCGAACGGCTGCGGCAAATCCAACCTTCTTGAGGCCATCCGCTGGGTGATGGGCGAAAACCGCGCCAAATCCTTGCGTGGCTCCGGCATGGATGACGTGATCTTTGCCGGTACCGACAAGCGCCCCGCACGCAATATGGCGGAAGTCACCCTGGTGATCGACAACCAGGATCGTGCAGCCCCCGCCGAATATAACGACGAAGATTTCATTGAAGTTACCCGCCGCATTGAGCGTGAGTCCGGCTCGGCCTACCGTATCAACGGCAAGGACGTGCGCCAGAAGGACGTGCAACTGTTGTTCGCCGATGCTGCCACCGGCGCCCATTCGCCAGCGCTTGTCAGCCAGGGCCGGATCGGCACGCTGATCAACGCGAAGCCGCAGGACCGCCGCGCGATTTTGGAAGAAGCTGCCGGCATTTCGGGCCTGCACACCCGTCGCAAGGAAGCCGAGAGCCGATTGCGCGGGGCAGAAGGCAACCTGACACGCCTGCAGGACGTGATCCAGGCGATGGAAACGCAGACCCAAAGCCTTAAGCGCCAGGCCAAGCAGGCGGTGCGTTACCGGTCTATCTCTGGTGATATCAGGCAGGCTGAGGCCAGCCTCCTTTATATGCGCTGGGCGGACGCTGCGGAGGAAGTGATCAGGCTTGAGCGCGCGCTTCGGGATTCTGAGAAGGGTGCCGCGGAGATCGAGGAGAAGGTCGCGGGGCTGGCGAAAGCGCAGGCCGAGTTTGCAGCCATGCTGCCGCCCCTTCGGGAAGCCGATGCCGCCGCAGCCGCCAAGCTGCAGCGCCTGTCGATCGAGCGGGAAAACCTGGAACAGGAAAGCGAACGCCGCAAGCAGACAGCCCTTGGGCTCAGACAAACGCTGGAACAGATCGGCGCGGACCGAGAGCGGGAAGCCGAGATCGCGGCAGACGCAAAAGCCGCCCTTGACCGCTTGACCACAGAAAAGAAACGTCTTGAAGCCGCCCGTGACGCCGAAAAAGACAACGAACTGCAGGCTCGCGAGAAGCTGGAAGCCTCCACCAAAGCGGCATCTGCCGCCGAGGCCGACTATGACGGCATCAGCGAGCGGGCAGCCCAGGCGCGTGCGCGCAGGTCCAGCCTTGAAAGCGACAAGCTGGCGATCGTGCGCCGTGGCGATCAGCTTCGATCAGAGCAGACGCGCCTGAATGGTGAGCTGGACGCCATGACCGCCGAGGATGAGATTCTTGCCGCGCTCAAGACTGCCGAACAGACGGTCGAAAAGGAAGAGGAACGCCTGGGCAAGGTTGCCGACAGCCTGCAAGCGGCGGAAGCTGCCACCCTTGAGGCGCGCAATCGCCGCAACGAGGCCGATACCGCGAAGGCAGAAGCGGAAGGCGCACACAAATCGGTGCTCGCGGAAGTCACAAACCTTGAGCGCATGCTCCACCAGGCGGCAGCAGACGAAGACCAGCCGGTTTCCGCAAACCTCAAGGCCAAACCGGGCTATGAGGTTGCCGTTGGTGCCGCGCTGGGCGAGGAAGCCGAAGCAGGCTTGAGCGAATCGGCAAAACGATATTGGGCATCGCAAGGCCCACTTGATGCCGCACCGTGGCCCGCGGGCGTAACGCCCTTGAAGGATATCCTGACAGCGCCATCGGTGCTGGACCGTCGGGTGGCATTCGCTGCCGTTCTGGACGAGGGTGCAGATGGTGACGCGCTTCAGGGGGTGCTGGCACCTGGCCAGCGGCTTGTGGACCGGGAAGGCAAGCTCTGGCGCTGGGACGGCTATGTCCAGAAAGCCGGGGCACCAAGCGAAGCCGCCATCAGGCTTGAGCGCCAGAACCGTTTGGTGAAGCTGAAGGCAGAGGAAGAAAAGGCCGCAGGGAAAGCCGTGAATGCGGCAGACGCAGCCCAGCACGCTTTTGATGCCCACCAAAAGGCGCGTGAGGCTGAGCAAGCCCAGCGGCAGGTCCGCCAGGACGCCGAAAAGGCGCTGGCGGAGGCGCGCCGCGCCCTCGTGGCCGCCGAGCAGGAAGCCAGCAAGCGCGCCAGCAAAGTGAATATGCTCAAGGACAGCCTCGCACGGCTTGCCCAGGAAGAGGCAGAGACCAACGAGCGCCAGGCCGGTATTGATGCCAAGCTTGCAGAGCTGCCGGAAAACACGAAGCTGGAGGCCGAACTTCAGGAAGCGCGGGGCAAGGTTGAGGCGCTCAGGTCTGAACTTTCAAGTGCTCGCGCGGCCTATGACAGCCTGCGCCGGGAAGCTGAAAGCCGGAACGACCGGCTTACGGCCATTCAGACCGAATCGGGCGCCTGGCAGCTCAGGGTTGATAGCGCGGCCAAACAGCTCAAGGCCCTTGATGAGCGCCAGGCGGAGACCGAGCGTCAGCTGCAGGACGCGGAAGCCAGCCCTGAAGATTTGGAAAACCGGCGCCAGGCACTGTTGTCAGAGCTCGACAAGGCAGAGAAGGAACGTCATGAGAGCAGCGACAAGCTGCTGACGGCCGAGGCGCAACTGGCGGAAAAAGATAAGGCACTCAAGGAGATACACGAAGCGCAGGCGGAAGCGCGTGAACGCCAGATCCGTGCCGACGCGGCGGTTGAAAACGCTGTGTCCCGCAGGAAGGACATCGCAAGCCAGATTGGTGAGCGGTTCGAATGCGCGCCTACGCAGCTCCTGGAGAAGGTGGGGCTGGAGGCCAGCGATAGCCTGCCGGATGCCATGGTGCTCGAAAACAAGCTTGAGAAACTGAAGCGGGAACGCGACCGGTTGGGTGCTGTGAACCTGCGGGCTGACGAAGAGCTGACCGAGATTGACGAGCAGCTCACCCACCTTGTGAGCGAACGGTCAGACCTAGAGAATGCCATCGCGCGGCTGAGGCAGGCGATCGGCAGCCTGAACAGGGAAGGGCGGGAGCGCCTTTTGAAGGCCTTCGACGTGGTGAACAATCACTTCGGCGAGCTGTTCAAATCCCTGTTCGGGGGCGGTGAAGCGCATCTGGAGCTGACCGAATCCGATGACCCGCTGGATGCGGGGCTTGAGATCTTCGCCAGCCCACCGGGCAAGCGGCTGCAGGCCCTTTCGCTATTGTCTGGTGGCGAACAGGCTTTGACGGCCCTTTCGCTTATTTTCGCGGTGTTTATCACCAACCCGGCGCCTATCTGCGTGCTCGATGAGGTGGACGCACCGTTGGATGATGCGAACGTGGAGCGATTCTGCAATCTGCTCGATGAAATGATTGGCCGGACCGACACCCGCTTCCTGATTGTGACGCACAATGCGGTTTCAATGGCACGAATGAAGCGGCTCTTTGGCGTGACCATGGCGGAACGCGGAATCTCCACTCTTGTTTCCGTCGACCTTGAACGCGCCGAGGAATTGCGTGAGGCCGGTTAACTGTATTTTTCTGTAAAGTCCTTTAAAATCAATAAGTTAACTTATTTTCGATAGACCTTGACACGGGGTGGGGCCTTCACTATGTTGCAGGCGCCTTTTACGGGCTTCTTTTTTTATGGAAGCGGCCCGGCAAAAAGGTTGGTCAAACGCGGGGTTTTAGGGGCCAAAGCGATGGGTGACACGGAAGATGACCCAAAGCTCAAGGCGCTTGAAGAGCGATTGAGCCAAGCTCGACAGAGGGCTCAGGGAGCACATGCCGAAGATCGGCCGTCTCCAATGGGTAGAGCCTTCCGGATGGGCATCGATCTAGTCGCAGGTGTCGGCGTAGGCCTGATCATCGGCATAAATCTAGACGGCTGGCTTGATACGTCCCCCGGATTTTTGATCACCTTTTTGTTCCTTGGCTTTGCTGCGGGCATCCGGAATGTGATCCGGGAAGCCAATAAAATGCAGCGGGAAGCCGAGGATGGTCTGCAAGGACAGGCTGATGAGGCGGATAAAGATTGACCGCGATCCGCATGAAGCGGGGCGCACAAAAAAAGAGATGGTAGCCGTGGCAGGACCTCTTGAGCAGTTTGAGATCAAACCTTACGCAGAACTCGAAGTCGCTGGGTTTGATGTTTCCTTTACCAACAGTTCCCTTTGGATGGTGATCGTTGTGACCGCCCTGACCTTCTTCCTGGTTGGTGGTATCCGCAAAAATGCGTTGGTTCCCGGTCGCTGGCAGGCATCTGTAGAGATGGCCTACGAATTTATAGCCAATATGGTGAAAGAAAATGTTGGGCGTGAAGGGAAGCAGTATTTCCCATTCATTTTCACGCTCTTCATGTTCATTCTTGGTAGCAACCTTGCGGGCATGATCCCGTACAGCTTCACGACGACGAGCCACATCATTGTGACGTTCGCGCTGGCTGCGGTTGTTTTCATCGGCGTGACGCTGATCGGCTTCGCCAAGCACGGCCTGGGCTTCCTTAAGCTCTTCGCGCCGTCTGGTGTGCCTGCGCCGCTCTACATTCTGATCGTGCCAATCGAAGTGATGTCCTACTTCACGCGTCCGATCAGCCTTTCGGTTCGTCTGTTTGCCAACATGCTGGCGGGCCACATCATGATGAAAGTATTTGCTGGTTTCATCATCAGCCTTGGCGCGATCGGCATTGCCGGCCAGGCTGCTGCTGTGCTGCCATTTGCTTTCAACATTTTCCTGACGGGGCTGGAAATCCTGGTGGCTTTCCTACAGGCCTACGTTTTCGCCATCCTGTCCTGCATCTACCTGCATGATGCCATGCATCCTGCACACTAAGACGCCGGACAAAACACTACAGTTTTAAAATCAAGCTTCATTCAATAGAGAAGGAATTTAACATGGAACTCGCAGCCGCAAAGATGATTGGTGCTGGTATCGCCACTCTCGCACTCGCTGGTGTTGGTATTGGTCTTGGTAACATCTTCGGTAGCTTCCTGTCGGGTGCTCTGCGCAACCCATCTGCTGCTCCGAAAGTATTCGGTAACCTGCTCCTGGGCTTCGCCCTGACAGAGGCTGTTGCCCTGTTCGCACTGGTTATCGCGTTCCTGATCCTCTTCACCTAAGACGATCAGTTTGCGAATGAAGCACATGGGCGCGGTCAGTAACTGATCGCGCCAGGTGCTTATCTAGGCCGCAAGCAGGCTGAGCCTGCCAAGCGGATCGAGCCTTACGGGGCTCAACAATTGAAACATCTAGCCACAGAGGCATGTGATGGCAGAAGCTCATACAGAAGTCGCACACAAGGAAGCCGGTCTTCCTCAGCTGAATATTGCGACCTTTGAAGAGCAGGTCGTATGGCTGTTCCTGACCTTCATCGTTCTCTTCGTGATTGTGTCCCGCCTGGTTCTGCCACGTGTGACCAAGGTTCTCGAAGAGCGTGAAGAGCGGATCGCGAACGACCTGGATACAGCCGAACGGCTGCGCAAGGACGCTGAAGACGTACGCAACGCATACGAAGAAGCGAGCGCGAAGGCACGTAAGCAGGCCCAGGACACCATCCTGAAGGCCAAAGAGAAAATTCAGTCTGATATCGCAAAAGCCCAGGCCGAGCTCGAGGAAACGCTGGCAGCGAAAGCTGCGGAAGCTGAAGCTCGTATCGCCAAGGCGCGCGATGAAGCACTGGCAAGTGTCGGCGATGTGGCTGGTGAAGTCGCAAGCGACCTCGTTGCCAAGCTGGCCGGTATCGAAGGCGATGACGCTGCGGTATCCGGTGCGGTCAAGGCAGCACTCGCAGACGCGAAGGGAGCATAACCATGGCTGATGCACACGGTTCCGTATTCACCGATCCAACCTTCTGGGTTGCCGGGTCCTTCGTTGTCTTTGTAGGCGGCGTTATGTATGCCAAGGCACACAAGAAAATCGCAGGCATGCTCGACGAGCGTACGGCTGCGATCCGCAACCAGCTGGATGAGGCGAAAGCCATTCGCGAAGACGCTGAGAAGCTGCTGAACGATTACCAGCGCAAGCAACGCGACGCTGAAAAAGAGGCTGCCGACATGGTTGCCCAGGCGAAGGAAGACGCGAAGATCATGGCGAAAGAGGCGAAAGCCGACATCAAAGCCATGGCTGAGCGCCGCACGCGCGCGGCAGAAGCCAAGATCGCCCAGGCTGAAGCCAACGCGATCAAGGAAGTTCGCGCTGTTGCTGTGGACGTTGCCATCAAGGCGGCCGGCACTGTGTTCGCCGACAAGCTCAAGGGCAAGGAAGGCAGCGCGCTGGTCGACAAGGCAATCACCGACGTCGAAAGCAAACTGCACTAAGAATTCAGGTCCTGACATTTGTCAGTTCTGATCGAACGCTCCGTCCACCGGCGGGGCGTTTTTACTTGTGCTTGCGGCACCATCTTATATACCCCTAAAGCATGACCACATGAGAATGGGACCGGCAGAGTGACGCGAGACAAGAGTGATAATCTGATGCGCTGGGCCACCCGGGCCTCAGTGACTGTTGCTTCCACGCTTGTGATTGCCAAGGCGGTCGCCTGGTGGCTCTCCGATTCCGTTGCGATGCTCGGCAGTATGACCGATTCAGGCCTCGACCTGATGGCATCCCTGGTGACCCTTTTTGCTGTTCGTACGGCGCTCTTGCCGCCCGACGAGGATCATCGGTTCGGCCACGGCAAGGCAGAGGCGTTGGCAGGTCTTTTCCAGGCCGCCATCATGTCGGGCTCGGCTGTATTTCTGCTGCTCGAATCGATCAATCACGTGGCGGTGCCGCATCCGGTCATGCAGTCTACGCTGGTCATGAGCGTGTCTGGACTTGCGATCATTTTATCACTAGTGTTGGTGTCCTTCCAGGCCTATGTGGTGCGCCACACAAGTTCCCTTGCTGTTGCGGGTGACCATCTGCACTACAAGGGCGACTTGCTGTTGAACCTGTCGGTGATCCTGGCGGCGTGGGCAACGTCTTCAGGCTTTGACTATGCCGATGGTGCCTTCGGTATCCTGATCGCGCTCTATATCCTTTATGGTGCGAAGGAAATTGCGTTGCCTGCTGTGGATATGCTGATGGACAAGGAACTTGGGCCGGTTGACCGCGAGAAGATATTCAATCTTGCCATGGGCAATCCTTCCGTCAGGGGGCTGCATGAACTCAAGACCCGCATGTCGGGGCGTGATCTCTTTATCCAGATGCATATTGAGGTCGACGGCGACATGACCGTTCAGGCGGCCCATTTTGTCGCCGACGAGGTGGAGGCCATGATCGGCGAGGCGTTCCCCGACAGCGAAGTGCTGATCCATGTGGACCCGCCCAGCATCCTGTCGGATGAGCTGACCGTTAAAGAACTAGGAAGAATTGGGGAATGAGTATGCTGACCATCTATGGCATCAAGAATTGCGATACTGTCAAAAAAGCCCGCAAGTGGCTGGAAACAGAAGGCGTCGAACACACTTTCCATGATTTCCGCGCGGACGGTCTCAATGATGCCCTGATGGCCCGCTTTGTGGGTGCGCTCGGCTGGGAAGCCCTTCTGAATACACGCGGCACCACCTGGCGCAAGCTGCCGGACGCGGACCGCGAAGGCGTTGACGCCGAAAAAGCCGCAAATCTGATGGTGGCGCATGAGGCGCTTGTCAAGCGCCCTGTGTGGGAAAAGGATGGTGACTTCCGCCTTGGCTTTGCACCAAAGGACCAGGATGCAATCAAGGCCTGGGCGAAGGCGTAGCCGGTGATGCGCGAAACTCCAATTTATCAGGTGGATGCCTTTACAAACAAGCCTTTCGGCGGAAACCCTGCGGCGGTTTGCCCAATGCCAGCCTTTCCTGACGATGAGTTGCTGCAGAAGATCGCGCTTGAAAACAATCTATCCGAGACTGCCTATATCGTGCCGTCGGCCACAGAGGACGCAGACTATGAACTTCGGTGGTTCACCCCGACCATAGAAGTCCAGCTGTGTGGGCATGCAACGCTCGCCTCTACCCATATTGTTTTCACCCACCTGCATCCCGACTGGGAAATGGTGCGGTTCAATACGGCGTCTGGCGTGCTGACCGTGGTCCGCAAGGGAGACCGCTATGAAATGGATTTCCCGTCCCTCAATCCATACCCGCATGATGTGCCGCCCGGGCTGGGTGCCGCCATGGGTGCCGAACCTCTGGCCGTCTGCAAAAGCGACCGGGCAGACCGGGACCTGATGCTGGTTTATGAAGATGCTGCGACGGTGGAAGCCTTGTCGCCAGACGGTGGCGCGCTAAAGGCCTTCGCGCCCTTCGGCTTCATCGCCACAGCGCCGGGCGAGGGCGATGTGGATTTTGTCTCGCGCTGTTTCTTCCCCAACCACGGGATTGCGGAAGATCCGGTTACCGGTTCAGCCCACTGTGTCTCTGCGCCCTATTGGGCTGCCCGACTGGGCAAGGCTGCCCTTTATGCCCGTCAGGTCTCTGCTCGTGGTGGTGACCTCTGGCTCACGGTTATGGGCGACCGAGTCAAGATCGCCGGCCAGGCGGTTGAGGTGATGCGCGGCACGCTTCTGTTGCCACGTTAAAAATAAATTCGAACTTCCCTTTCCTGTTCTGCGTCCTAAAGGGGAATGAAGGAATAGGAAGATATGGACCGCGCACGCGAGGACCTGTTGGTGCTGGCAGCTCAGGAAGGCGACAGGAAAGCTTTCGAACAGCTGTTCCGGGCCTATAGTGCGCCCCTGGGGCGCTTCGCCTACCGCCTGTGCGGGGACGAGCAGCTGGCGTTTGATGCCGTTCAGGAGAGCTGGATCACCCTTTCCCGGACATTGCGGACGCTCAATGACCCGCGTGGTTTCCGCCTATGGGCATACAAGACCGTGCGCTGGCGGACCATGGACCAGTTGAGACGGCGTGGGCGGCCCGCTGAGCCACTTGAGGATGAGGTGCGGTGTGATGGAGGCTCTCCACCTGACTTGGCCACCCACGACCAGCTCAGCCGCCATATGGCTTGTCTGCCCAGAGTTGAGAAGGTGGCGCTTACGCTGTTTTACCTTGAAGAAATGACGCTCGCGGAAATCGCGACGATCGAAGACGTGCCGGTGGGCACCGTGAAATCCCGACTGGGCCGGGCCCGGGATCGGCTGCGTGATCGGATGACAGGAGAAGAGGCATGACCAGATTTGATGACATGATCAAGGATGAGCTTGAAAAGGAAGCCAAGGGTATTGACGAGCTTCTGGCGGCGGATGGCGGCTTGCCCGATATGGTGGCCGCCAGCTTCAAGGGCAGCATGCGGCGCTGGGTGTGGTTCACCTGGGTGATCATGCTGGCGGTTACCGGGCTGATGTTCTGGTGCATCTATGAATTCTTCACCGCGAGCGACCTTCAGGACACGGTTTTCTGGGGCATCTGCATGCTGGTAACCATGCTGATGCAGTCCATGCTGAAGCTTTGGAACCTGATGGAGATGAACCGGGCCAGCATGATGCGCGAAGTCAAGCGCCTTGAACTGGCGGTGGCGGCAATGGCCCGCAAGATAGGTGCTGATTAAATCTCAGTCTCCCTTGAACCTTTTGGTCATTTGACCGTTTATAGGGAAAAGGGAGACGGTCGGCGTGCAGGCACGGACACAGGAAGAGGCGCTGGTTTTAAAGGCGCAGACCGGGGACGAACGGGCCTTCGCTGTGCTTTACCGCGCCTACCAGCCGTCCCTGGTGAAGTTTGCGCTGCGGATGCTACGGGATGAAGCTGCCGCGCGGGACGCGGTGCAGGAAGCCTGGCTCATGGTCGCACGCACGCTTGGAAAGCTGCATCATCCAGGCATGTTTCGGGCGCGCATCTTCAAGGCCGTCAGGTGGCGCTCGCTTGACCTGTTGCGCAAGCGCCCCTCGGAGCCCCAGTCGTTGGACAGTGAAGACGCGGCCGAGCCCGCAGCCCGGACCGGCGCTATGGAAGGCCTGGCGACCAGCGATCAGTTGCGGGCGCTTCTCGCAGGCCTGCCAGAGATGGAACAGCAGGCTATCTATCTGTTTTACCTTGAAGAAATGAAACTTGATGAGATTGGTGCGATTCTGGATGTGCCCGTGGGTACGGTCAAATCGCGGCTCAACCGCGCACGCGGGCGCTTGCAGGCGCAGGTGCGTGCAGAAGAAGGAGAACTGGCATGACCAGCATTGATGAACGGATCAAGGCGGAGCTGGAGCGCGAAGGCACTGAACTGGATGCCATGATCACAGACGACAGCATGCCCGCCATGATCGCCATGGCCTACAAGGGCAGCATGCGCCGCTGGATGTGGTTTGTATCCACCGTGACGACCCTTTTGGGTATCGTCTCCGTATGGCTCTTGATCGAGTTTTCTGGCGCCATGGGCGTTGAAGACAAGCTCTTCTGGGGCGTGTGGGCCATACTCGCCGTGATCGTGATGCTTGCGTTTGAAATGTGGGCCTGGATGCAGGTGGGCAGGGTGGCCATGAAACGCGATATCCAGCAGTTGCAGCTTGATATGCGGGAGATGATGTCGCGGCGCGACTGACGGCACTTTGCCTTGCGTTCTCTCCTCACCGCGCTACCTTTGGAGAATGAGCCAACAAGGGAGAGGCCCGATGACATCCGTGTATGACTTTACCTGCGACCGGTTGAACGGTAAACCGCAAGACTTGGCGGACTATAAGGGCAAGGTGCTCCTTGTGGTCAACACGGCCTCCAAATGCGGCTTTACGCCCCAGTTCGAAGGGCTTGAGAAACTGTTTCAGGACCTGAAGGACAAGGGCCTCGTGATCCTTGGTTTTCCCTGCAACCAGTTCGGCAAGCAGGACCCGGGCAGTAACGACGAGATCGGCGAGTTTTGCCAGATCAATTACGGCGTCAGCTTCCCCATGTTCGCGAAAATTGATGTCAACGGCCCGGACGCCAGCCCACTTTATCAGCACCTGAAGGCTGTGAAACCAGGCGTGCTGGGGACCGAGGGCATCAAGTGGAATTTCACCAAGTTCCTGGTGGACCGTGAGGGCAAGGTGGTCAAACGCTTCGCCCCAAAGGACAAGCCAGAGGCCATCCGCTCGGCCATTGAAGCGCTGCTTTAGGCAGGATAAAATCTCTTAATATCAGCGCCCTGTAAATGTGATCACATTTTGCTTTCATCCTGATGAATATCTAGGTATCGTTATGTTCCGGGCGCTTGCGCAAAATGGGCACTCGATGGGCACTATGGGCAGAATTTTGGGCACTATGACCCCGGATTTTGGGCCCTATGGGTGTGAAAAAAATGCCCTTCTGTATCATGTTGGTACAGAAATCGGGGTTTTTGGGCACTATGGGGTTGCCCTTTTTGGGAATTGGGCACACGAGAGCCCGGCATGTGGGAGTGAGTATCCATGTCCAAGTCAAACGGCGTCAAAAAGCCCAAGGGCGTTGCCAGATTGAAAGGCATCACACGGCGTGATTTCCTGAACGGCGTGGCGCTGACGGGGCTTGTGGGGACAGGGGTTGCCCTTGGCATGAGCCCGGCGAAGGCGGTGGCGCAGGGGCTTGTGGACAGCAAGGGCGCCTGGACCTACCCGCCGGCAAAGACCGGCCTGAGGGGCAGCCATGTGGGCAGCTTCGAGGTGGCGCACGCCGTATCCTGGGAAGGTAAGACCTATGACCGCCCCCGAAAAGCCAAGGACAGCCTTTATGACCTGGCGATCGTGGGCGGCGGCATCTCGGGCCTCGCCGCGGCCGTGCTGGCGCAGGGAAAGCTGGGGCCGGGCGCCCGCATCCTGATCCTTGATAACCATGACGATTTCGGCGGGCACGCCAAGCGGAACGAATTCAACGTAGACGGCGAACTGATGGTGGGCTACGGCGGCAGCCAGTCGCTCGAAAGCCCGGCTGACTATAGCGCAGGTTCACGCGCTTTTCTTGAAAGCCTCGGCATCGACACGGAAAAATTCTACCGCTTCTATGACCAGAGTTTCTACGAGCGCCTGGGCCTGACCGCGGGCATCCACCCGGGCGCGGACACGTTCGGCGAAAGCCCGCTCCTGAAGCGCGCCCGCCCGGGCGGCAGCCACAACGTGCTGGCGGCTTATTCGGACGCGGAAAAGGCCGACCTGGCGGCGCTGATCAAAGGCTTACCCCTTGAAGACACTGACAAAAAAGCCCTGCACACGTGGCTGATTGACCAGAAAGACTGGCTCGCGCACCTGAGCCGGGATGAGAAAATCACCTACCTGCGCGCGACCTCCTACGAGGACTGCATGATCAAATACGGCGGCCTCAGCGAGGCAGTGCGAGACCTGTTGCGCGACGAGGTGATCGGCACCTGGGGGCTGGGCTGGGACGCGCTCTCAGGCCTTGAGGCCGTGCGTTTCGGCATTGGCGGTACGCTCGGGCTGGGGCTTGACCCGCTCACCGTCCCGCACCCTTATGACAGCGAAGAACCCTATATCTTCCACTTCCCGGATGGCAACGCCGGGGTTGCGCGGCTTGCGGTCGCCAAGCTGATCCCGAACGCCGTGGAAGCCACGACGATGGAAGAGGAAGCCCTCGCCCGCGTGCATTATGACAGGCTCGATCTGGCGGAAAACAGTGTCCGCATCCGCCTGTCGTCAACAGCCGTGGAGGCACGCAATACCGCTGAGGGCGTTGAAATCACATATGTTCGCGACGGCCGGGCAGAGCGGGTGGAAGCACGCTTTGGCATCATGGCCTGCTATGGCCACATCCTGCCGTTCATCCTGCCGGAGCTCGGCGACGCGCAGATCGAGGCGCTGCAGTGGCCCGAAAAAGTGCCGCTGGCGTACGTCAATGTGGCGCTCAGGAACTGGCGGGCGTTCAAGGAAGCGGGCGTGAATTATGTCTACACGCCGGGCGGTTTCTACAGCAATTTCTCGCTCGATTTCCCGGTGTCGATGGGCGGCTACGCCTTCTCGCACGACCCGGAAAAACCGATTCTGGTGCATATGGTGCACATCCCCAAATCGCCGGGGCTGATGAGCCGCGAGCAGCACAAGGCCGGGCGCTACCAGATGTACGGCACAAGCTTCGAGGAGTTCGAACAGGCGGCGATCGACCAACTGACAGGCGCGCTGGGGCCATACGGGTTTGACGCCGAGCGCGACATCGCCGCCATCACGGTGAACCGCTGGCCGCACGGCTATGCCTATGAATATAATGAGCTTTTCGATGGTGACTGGTCGCCCGAAAAGGGTCCGCACCTTGAAGCCCGCAAGCGCGTGGGCAAGCTCGCCATCGCGAACTCTGACAGCTCTGCCTACGCCTATGTCAACGGCGCGGTCGACGCCGCCATCCGCGCGGTCGGGGAACTGTTTGGCACATGATGGCTTTCCTCGATGGTTGGGTCGGCGTTTCGCTTGGCCTTCTTCTTTTCGGATGGTGGGGCTTCGCCATCCTGGGGTTTGTCTATTTTCTGGCGACAGCTGAGCGCAGCGGCAGGTCGCCATGGCGCGCTTGGAAAAATATCCTGATTTCATGTGTCGCCGGACCGGCGATTTTGGGTGGCCTAATCGGGTTGGCCATCGGGTTCAATCTTCTGTAATCACGACACTGTACCGCGCGTTGCTCCTGGGCGCCCTTCGCGCGGTCGGGGAACTGTTCGGCTAGCAAGGCTGTCGTCCTGCCGCCACTTTTCCGCGGCCTTCCCGCTATCCCACGCTCGTCGTCCGCGCTTTCCCGTCATGCTGAACTTGTTTCAGCATCCATGCCAGGCAGATGTGCAATGCTTACCGCCCTGGCCAGTGGACCCTGAACCAGGTTCAGGGTGACACGAAACCAAACGGGCACACGTCGCCGCCATGTGTGCCCAAAACAAGTGAAAATGGGCACATATCACGGATGGTAGTGCCCAAAAATGGGCATTTTGGGCACTTTTTTCACACCCATAGTGCCCAAAATCGGGGGTCATAGTGCCCAAAGTGTGCCCTTTTTTGTGATCACAAAGGGCGAAAAGTCATCGATTTTGGCCTGATGGCAATATTCGCCATTTTCCGACATTTTGAGTTGAAAAATGGATGTGATCCCTTAGAGGGGCGGGCAGGCAGCACCAGTCGCCAGGCAACTGGTGCTGCCTGAGACTCTGTCTGTTAGCTTTCGTCGGCTCCATTTTCCAAAGAGATCGGGAGCTCGCGTATTCGCTGACCTGTCAGGTTGAATATCGCATTTAGGATTGCGGGGGCAGTGTCTGGCACGGCTGCTTCTCCCACTCGGTTCGGCGCCCGGTCACTCGCCACCAAGTGGATTTCAATCTCGGGTATCATGTCCCCTCGAACAACTGGATAGTTATCGAAGTTTGACTGTACGACCACCCCCTTTTCAACTTGGATTGCGGGATTAACGACTGCCGAAAATGCCCAAATGATACTGCCTTCAATCTGTGCTTTTACCAGCTGTGGGTTCACGACTTTGCCACAGTCGAAATAGCATGAGATCTTATCGATGCTCAGGTCGTTATGTCTCCGGCTGACATAGGCAACCTGGCAGACATAAGTGCCATAAAAGTAGCTCAGCGACACCCCTTTGCCTGTTCCGTCCCTTGAAGGCTGGTCCCAGCGTTCCGTTTGCTTGGCCAAGCTGAGGATGGAGGCGAGCCCTTGTTGCCGTTCCCTGCGTCGCTTCAGGGAATCGGTGTCCAGGCCTGGTTCGTCATGGGCAACGGCAGCTTTTGATAACCAACGGAGCCTTAGGGCAACCGGGTCCTCATTCAACTGCGCGGCCACCTCGTCAATGAAGCATTCGCGGGCAAGAGCCACGGGATGGGCATCTACGCTCCTCCACGAACCGGGAAACAGCACTAGGCTGTCCCCTTCTGCGTGCCGGGTCGCCCGATGAGGTGTGAAGCCTGCATAGTAATCCAACATGATGTTGCGTCCCAGCCAACCATAGTTTGATCCGCTACGAGTAAGGCTGTCCCAGGCGACTGGATAATCGTTGCTGTCAAGCACCAGCGTGTGTTCGTCAAATCGAGCCAGGTGATATCGACCATGTTTGATACAGTCTTCGCGCGACCAGGTGACCTTCACCGGGCGCTTCAGTTGCATTGCCAGATACCCGGCCTCAGCTATGAAATCATAGAAATATCTGCGGCCAAATCCACCACCGGAACGCATGGAATGGATGACGATATTCTCCACCGGAACCCCCGTTATTTCAGATACATAGGCAATTGCCAGTGTGGGGGACTGGCTGCCAGCCCACAATGTCAGGGTTTCACCATCATAAGAGGCAACCGCATTCAGCGGCTCCATCTGAGCATTCTCCTGATATGGGTTATAGTAACGACTGTGGAAAACCCTTTCTTCTGGGGCCCTGGATACCTCGTCCTGCACCGAGCCATAACTCGCCACATTTCGAATTCGTTCATCTGCGACTGCCAGCATCTCCTCCTTGATGAGATTGTCGTCATGATCGCGGTACCGGCTCTTACTCCACTCGGTTTTCAGGACACGGCGTCCCTTCATGGCATGCCATGTCGATTTTGCGATAACAGCGACGCCGCTCTTGGTGCCACGGTATTTTTCCTGCCACTTGTTTGCCGCGTCGGTCTGATACGGAAACGAAGGCAACTCAATAGTCCCGAGTACGCCGTCAATCCTTCGGCACGCAGTATCATCAAAAGAAACCAGTTGGCCATCTGTGGTCGGAGACCGTTCAATGCTCGCATACACCATGCCCTCCAACTCGATATCGATTGCATAGCGTTGGTTGCCGGTTGAGATAGCCTGGTTCTCCAGGATGGAGACTGGCGTGCCAACAAGGCGGAGGTCCGCCTCTTGTTTCAATGGCGCATCTTCAGGGACAGGCTTCTGGACAACGGCGGCAAAGAGCTCCCTGAATTCAAGGACCTCATCGGTCGAACGCCTGCGGACAAGGCCGTCCGAGACCAGGCAATCCTCACCGGAGCACCCCCATTTTTCACTGGCGCTTTCGACAAAACGCTGGCGCAGGCCCGCGGCTGCCTGCCGAAGCGGCAGATATGCAGCGAGCATCCCATTGCTCCCTGCTGACGACTCCAGCGAATGATGAATTTCCATTGTCGAGGTAAGCGGTGGCCGCTCGACAACAAATTTCTGCCAGTCGGCACCAAGCTCGTCGCAGACAACCATGGCCAACCCCGTGGATATTCCCTGACCCATTTCCGGTTTGGTATCCCGGTAAATGATTGTGCCGTCTTTGAGGAAGCGCAGATAGATGTTCGCTTCAAAACTTTCAGCATTCTCGGCGTTTTCGTCACTGATCACCGGGAACGAGAGCGAAAACAACATACCTCCACCTGCTAGAAGGCTTGTTTGTAGGAAGGTCCGTCTATTCAATTGCATGCTCTTATCCCTTATGTGTCGCAATGGCCTTGCTCACAAGCAAAGCAACTGACTTGGATGCGCTATGTCATTACCGTAAAGACGGACCCAATTACGGTCCATTTAACAAAAGTTATTCCGGTTGAGGTTGGGCTATTGTGAAAGCTGGCCGTCGGGAAACGGCGCTGAAGGTCCATTATGGATGCGCGCCCCAAATCCCTTGCCCCATTCGGGCACATGCACCCCGCTGGCGCGGGGCAAGAACAACACCCTGGGGGCTATATGGCTGGCGCCAGCACAGGCGGTACTTCCACCTATGCATCCTTTTCGCCGTCCGTTTCCTTGCCGCTCTCCGGCAGTTTTAACCCCGGCTATCCGTGCGCGATTGGCTTGTCGGTGAACAGATAGTCCTGCAGTTTCTTGTCGAACGTGGGGGCTTCGCGGCGGATCCACTCCACCCCCTCCTGATGCGTCCGGTTATTTGCGCTTTAACGGCGCATATCCACCAGCCTCCTGAGCCTTTTTAGCTTCATCCCGCGCTCGTCGCTCTTCCGCTGTCCATTTTGGCTTTTTCTTGCCCTCTTTGGCTTTCTTGCCCTTTTGCTTGGTCGGCGCTTTTTTCACTGCACCTGTTTTTTTGCCAGCGTCCCGTGCATCCGCCCGGTTTTTTGCCTTTTCTTTAAGAGGCTGGTCCTCGCTGGAGGTGCGCTTTGAACGGACCTTTTCATCCCCTTCCGGCATGCTGCGCTGTTCCGTCCGGTCACCGCGCCTGCCTTCAGGCGCCCTTGCGGGGCCGCGCTTTTCAAAAGCCCTTTTTTCCCGAACAGGTTTTCTGCTGCGGCTGCTTTCGGCTTCAGGTACAGGCCCGCGGAGTTTGTCGACAGTAATACTCTTCTCCAGTTTGCGGCTAGGGCCAAGTGCCGCAAAAAAAGTGTCAACAATATCGGGCGCGAGCTCGACGTGCGTTTCATTTTCATGAATACGGATCGAGCCAATTTCTTTTTTGGTGATATGGCCTGCCCGGCAAAGGGTTGGCAATATCCAGCGTGGTTCCGCGTTGTGTTTGCGACCAACCGACAAAGACACCCAAACCCCATCACTAAAGTCCTGACGGTTCTTTTGGGGGCGCTCTCCCCTGTCTCTGCCCTTGCCTCTATCCCTGGCATTGTCCCTGTCCCGGCCAAAATCGGATATCGGGCCGGTGTCTGACAGCTCTTCCGGCACTGGCTGGCCGGTTTGCTGCAAACGCACCAAAGCTGCTGCAATCTGTTCTACACTGTGATGTTCAAGAAGTTCCTGTACATGAGGGCGTTCCTCATCGGTCACAGCTTCAGTAAGCACCGGATCATTCAGGAAACGCTCCCGGTCGCGGGCAGCGATTTCCTCCATCGTTGGAGGCTTGGCCCAGGCCGCATCAATCTTGGCGTTGCTGAGCAGCCGTTCGGTGCGTCTGCGTGCCGGATAGGGCACCATCAGCACACACACACCTTTTCGGCCGGCCCGGCCCGTGCGCCCGCTTCTATGCAGCAATATTTCCTTATTCTTAGGAATATCGGCGTGGATCACCAGCTCAAGCCCTGGCAGGTCAATCCCGCGGGCGGCAACATCGGTGGCAACACAGACGCGCGCGCGCCCATCCCGCATGGCCTGCAGGGCATGGCTGCGTTCGTTCTGGCTGAGTTCACCCGACAAAGCCACTACTGAGAAACCCCGGTTGTTGAGGCGGCTTGTCATATGATTTACTTCAGCACGGGTGCTGCAAAAGATAATGGTGTTCGGCGCTTCAAAGTAGCGGATCACATTGATGATGCCGTTTTCTTTGTCATTGGGTGCAAGCATCAGGGCACGATATTCAATGTCCTGATGCTGCTTCGTATCGCTTTTGGTTTCAATGCGGACTGCATCGCGCTGATACCGTTTGGCAAGCCCCATGATGGATTTCGGCACGGTCGCCGAGAACAAGAGCGTACGGCGGTGATCCGGCGCTGTATCCAGCATATATTCCAGATCATCCCGAAAACCGAGGTCGAGCATTTCGTCCGCTTCATCAAGAACAACAGCGCGCAGCCCTGTCATATCAAGCGAGCCCCGTTCAATATGGTCGCGCAGCCGGCCAGGTGTTCCAACCACGATGTGCGCGCCCCGGTCCAGACTGCGGCGCTCGGTGCGCATGTCCATTCCGCCGACACAGGTGGCGATCGTCGCCCCTGCCATTTCATAGAGCCATTCAAGCTCGCGCTTTACCTGAAGCGCAAGTTCACGGGTAGGCGCGATCACGAGCGCCAGCGGCACATGCGCCTGGTTGAGCTTTTCTGCACCCTCGAGAATATCGGACGCAAGAGCGAGGCCAAAAGCAACAGTTTTACCGGACCCGGTTTGAGCAGAAACGAGAGCGTCCGCACCAACAAGGCCTGGGGCCAGCATTTCTTGTTGCACGGGCGTGAGAGAAGTATAGCCGCGCTTTGTTAACGCCTGGCCAAGCGCCGGAACGACACCATCAAAATCAGTCATTTTATTCTTTCGGAAACGGGTTTAACCGCAAAAAATGCCGGCTAATCGCATTAAGAAGCCCACACGGATACTGCCAAGCGTGCGTTGATACAAGCACATTTCGCCGCTGCCTATTTTAGACAGAGTTTGGGCAGTGTCAAAACAATCCCCATTCCAGCATCCGATAGTGCATCTGAAAAGGAACATATGTTCACCAATATCTCGCGAACTGCGAGTTTCTACATTTATATGAGCAGGTAGGTCGCGGGATTCACCCGCTTTCAAATGGCGTTTTCACGGAAACCGAAGCTGGTTTTGACGCAACATGAGAAAATCATCTTAGTTTTACAGATACTGAGAATATCCGGCACGGCGATCTTGAACCTGTGTTTGCAAGGCGGAGGTCGTGCCTGGCACCATAGACAGTCCGCTTCTGGCGAGATGCGGACATCCGACCGCGTCTGAACAATTATAGCTCAAACGGCCGCTTTGGTCGGAAGCTGCGCGTCAGGGGCCAGGCTCAACAAGCCCCGTCTGCGCCTCGCGCAGCTTGTCCGGCAGTCTTAACCCCGCCTAGTCGTGCGACAGGGGCTTGTCGGTGAACAGATAGTCTTTCAGTTCCTTGTCGAACGTGGGGTCCTTGCGCCTGATCCATTCCAGCACCATGGCGGCATGTTCTTTTTCTTCATCCCGGTTGTGCTTCAGGATGGCCTTCAGCTCCGCATCCTTGCAGGCGTCCATGCGCTGGTTGTACCAGTCAACCGCTTCCAGTTCTTCCATCAATGACCGGATGGCGCGGTGCATATCGCGCGCTTCATCGGAAAGTTCACTGACCGGCTCGTGGTATCCACCATCTGACATTTGAGGCTCCTTTTCTGTTGATCTGGGCTTTCGATTTAACGTCACCACCATAGCTTTTTCAAGGCGGTGTGGGGTTGATCATAATCAATCAGCGCGGGTTTCGGTAGAGTAAGCCGAAATCCCTTGCCCCTTTCGGGCACTTGCAACATGCTGTCCGCAAGATAACAAATCAACACCTCGGGGGAGGCTTTATGGCTGGCGCCAGTTCGGGCGGGACATCATCTTCGGGTGGGGCCGCCTATCCATCATTCTCATCACGCATCGCCTTCATTATCGTCGCGGCCGGGTCTGCCGTGGGGCTGGGGAACGTGTGGGGCTTTCCCTATGTGGCGGGGCAGAACGGCGGTGGCGGCTTTGTGCTGATTTACCTGCTGGCGCTTGCGCTGGTGGCCGCGCCCGCCTTCATGGCGGAGCTGATGCTGGGCCGCATGGGCAAGGCCTCGCCGCCGAACGCACTGGCGCGCCTGCAGGCCAAAGCCGGAAGCCGCCTGCATTGGCCGCTGGTGGGCTGGACCGGCCTTGTTGGCACCATTCTGGTGCTTTCCTTCTATGCGGTGATCGCAGGCCAGGCGATGGACTATGCGATTGAAGCGGCCAAGGGCGGCTTTGCGGGCTGGACCGACCAACAGGTGCAGGCGTTGGACGCGGACTTCAAATCCAGCATCCCGATGATGGCGCTGTGGTCTGCCATTTTCATGGCGCTGACGGCGCTGATCGTCTCGTTTGACATCAACACGGGGCTGGAGAAAGCCGGCAAGGTGATGATGCCGGCGCTTTTGATGATCCTCCTCGGCATGGTCATTTATTCCGGCAACACGGGCGACTTTGCGGCGGCTGTTGATTTCCTGTTCGGCTTCCACAAGATGGAGATAACTCCCCACCTGTTCCTGGAGGCCGTGGGGCAGGCCTTCTTCACGCTTGGTGTCGGTGTGGGCGGCATCATGACCTACGGCAGCTATATGGGGCGCGACGTCAACCTGCCGCGCGCCACGCTGTGGGTTGTGGCGATGGACCTGTTCGTGGCTCTCGCCGCCGGGCTGGCCATCTTCCCGCTTGTGTTCTCATCAGGTGTCAGCGCCGCGGCGGGGCCGGGCCTTGTGTTCCTCACGCTACCGCTCATATTCGCGGACATTCCGGGCGGGGCCATCGTGGCCTTTGCCTTCTTTATCCTTCTCACCTTCGCGGCGGTCACCAGCTCCATCTCGCTCCTGTCGCCCACCGTGGCACGGTTGGAGGAAGCCGGTTGGTCGCGCCGGAAGGGGGCCGCCCTGATGGCCTCGCTCGCGGTCATCATCAGCCTGCTAACAGCCTACAGTTTTGCGGGCGGCAAGCAGGTGTTCCCGCTCGCCTCACTTGGCTTTGACGGCATGACCTACTTTGACCTGATCCGCGAGGGCGTCAGCAACTTCATCCTGCCGCTCAGTGGCCTCGCTTACGCGCTGATGGTGGGCTGGGCCCTCCAGCGCGAGGACGTACGCGCTGCACTGCCAATGGATGACGGCCTGATGTTCCGCGCCTGGCACGGCGTCATCCGCTATGTGACGCCGCTCTCGATCGCGGCGCTCTTTGTCGGGGCGTTCGTGGGATAGGCTTGCCCTTTGCGCGCACAAAGCTAAGTCACTCCTGAACTTGACGGAGGGATGCATGAGCGTGATGGGCACACCGGATATTGTGACAGCAGGCGGGTTTGACCTGGCGGTTTACCGCGCCGGGCCGGACGCAGGCAGCACAGGCAAACCGCCCGTGGTGTTGATGCACGGCTTCCCCGAGGTGGCCTACAGCTGGCGCGCGCAAATGAAGGCGTTGGGGCAAGCCGGATACCCGGTGTTCGCACCCGACATGCCGGGCTTTGGGGCGTCCTCCGCACCCAAGGGGCAGGCGAACTACACCATGGAAAAGCTGACCGCCGCAATGGCCGGGATGCTGGACCATTACGGTATCGATAAAGCGGTGTTTGTGGCGCACGATTGGGGCGCGCTGGTGATGTGGCAATTGCCTTTCTATCAGGGCGACCGGGTTCTGGGCCTCGCGGGCCTCAATGTGCCTTTGCTGCCGCACTATCCGATGGACCCGCTCGAGATGTTCCGCGCCCGCTTTGGCGACAAGATGTATATCGTGCGCTTTCAAACCGAAGGCGCGTGCGAGCCGATCCTGGAGGCGGACATGGCCGCCACTTTCCGCTATTTCCTGCGCCGCCCGGACGAAAACACAGCCCGCCCGACCGATATTCCCTTCGCCGAAAAAAGCCTCGACCTGATCGGGCATCTTGAGAAGGGCGAAAGCGCGTGGGGCGGCAGCCCCTTGATGTCTGACGCGGACATTCAGGTGTATGTGGACGCTTACGCGCGTAATGGTTTCACCGCGCCCCTGCATTATTACCGTAACATGAGCGCCAACTGGCAGGACCAGAAGCGCTTCTTGGACGGGGAGGGGAAGTTGCCGAAGGTGACAGTGCCGTGCCTGATGATCACCGCAGAGCTGGACCGCGCCTGCCCACCGGAGATCGCGGTGGCGATGCCAGAACTGTGCGAAACCTACGAGCAGCTAGACCTGATGGGCTGCGGGCACTGGAGCCAGCAGGAACGACCGGGCGAGGTAAGCGAGGCGCTTCTGGATTGGATGGGCAGGCATTTCTGACGCCTGCCCAGTTATCTGGCGCTAGGATGCGCGACGCCCGGATGATCTTTCGGACCGTGCGATATTGCCCAGCATGCGGCTGAGGCCTGCGCTATCGCCACCCTGATTGCCGCCCTTGCGGTGGCCGTTCTTGCCGCGATTGCCAGCTTTATCAGCCTGATTGGCTTGGCCATTCTGGTTTTGGGCGTTTTGGCCATTTTGGCTGCCTTTGCCTTTTTGCGGACGACGGCGCTTGCGGTTTTCGCCTGCGGGTTTTGCGTCAGCCTTTTGGGCCTGCTGCTGGCGTGGCTCTTGTGCACGTGGCTGCTGTGCGCGCTGTTCGCCGTTTCTCTCGCCGTTTTTCGCGCCTTCAGGCTTTGCCCGACGGTTGCGCGAACGACTGCGTCCTGCGTTGCTGCCCGCATTGCTGCGGCCACGACCGCTCGAGCGCCTGCCGCCGGGTTTTTCCGGGGCTTGCTCAGGCACAAGATCAGCGGCGCTCAGCTCATCCAGTTCGATATTGAAGCCGATCAGCTTCTCGATATCGCGCAGGAATTCGCGCTCGGTTTCGTCACAGATGGAAATGGCGATGCCGGTTGCGCCCGCGCGCGCCGTGCGGCCAATACGGTGCACAAACACCTCAGGCACGTTCGGCAGGTCGAAGTTGAACACGTGGGAGACGCCGTCCACATCGATGCCGCGCGCGGCGATGTCTGTCGCCACAAGAACCGGCACCTTGCCGTCCTTGAAGGCGTCCAGCGTGCGTACGCGCTGGTTCTGGCTCTTGTTGCCGTGGATGGCGTCGGCCGAGATGCCGTTCTGCACCAGCACCTGCGCCAGCTTGTTGGCACCGTGTTTGGTGCGCGAGAAGACAACAGCGCGGTCGATATCCTCGCGTTTCATCACGTCCACCAGGATCTGGCGCTTGTTGGATTTCTCCACATGGATCAGCGACTGTTCGATCCGCTCAATCGGCTTGGATTGCGGCGCGACAGATACCTCGACAGGCTTGTAGAGGAAATCATCCGCGAGCGCGCGGATCTGCTTCGGCATGGTGGCCGAGAGGAGCGCCGTCTGGCGTTTCTTCGGCAGAGCCTGCATGATGCGGCGGATTGCCGGGAAGAAGCCAAGGTCCAGCATCTGGTCGGCTTCATCCAGGATCACGGTTTGAACCTGATCGAGGCTGATGGTGCCGGTGTTCATATGGTCTTCAAGGCGGCCTGGCGTGGCCACAAGAATATCGATGCCGCGCGCCATGGCGCGGATCTGCGGGCCGTGCTTCACGCCGCCAACGATGGTGGCGGACGACAGCCGCATGTGCTTGCTGTACGTGCGGATGGCTTCTTCAATCTGCGCTGCAAGCTCTCGCGTTGGGGCCAGGATAAGGGCGCGACAGGTTTTCGCATCAGGGCGTTTGCGCGTTTCCTGGGTGCGTTCCAGCAGCGGCAGAACGAAGGCAGCGGTTTTACCGGTGCCGGTTTGCGCGATGCCGACAATATCCTTGCCGTCAAGCATGGCGGGGATAACACCCGCCTGAATTGGAGTAGGGGTGGTGTAGCCTTCGCCCGCAAGGGCACGAAGGATAGGCTCGGCAAGGCCGAGCTGGTCAAAATTTTTCAAGTGTAAGCTTTCGCATGCTACGGTATCGCGCCAAACCCGGCGGGCGCACCGTCAAAATCATCAGGGAAGCTTGCAAAGATCAGCTGCCGGGTTGTTTGGGCCAGCGGGATTTCCCGGGCCGATTTGCATGGCAACGATCGTGTGAGGAAAATTGCACAGGTCAGGGACCGCCAGCGATTGTTCTTTTCGTTTCGCCATCTTCGCGCGGTGTGATGCGCGCCTTAGAGCATGAAACGCAGGGAAAAGCAAGCAAAGCCGTTATTCGGGCGTTGCATCCTCTTCAAAGCCTGCCAGAAACTTCTTCAGGAGAGCCGTCAGGGCGGTCTGGTCTTCCTCAGAGAGAATGCCTGCAAGCCGGGCCTGGGTCTGCGTGTGGGCGGTCACGGCTTCATCGATCAGCTTGAAGCCTTTGTCTGTCAGTGCCACCAGGAACCCGCGGCCATCTTCCGGGTTCCTGATGCGCTCCACCAGCCCAGCCTTCACCAGTTGGTCAATGCGGTTCGTCATGGTGCCGGAGGTAACCATGGTCATGTCAATGAGCGCACCAGGAGACAACCGGAAGGGCGCGCCCGAGCGCCTCAGTGTGGCAAGCACATCGAAGGCCGCCGCATTCAGGCCAAACCGGGCAAAGGTTTGGCCCGTGACCTGTGACGAGCAGGCAGAGGCGCGCAGCAGACGCCCGAGAAACGCCATCGGCGCGGTATCGAGGTCGGGCCGTTCCTTCGCCCACTGGGCAACAATTTTATCAACATGATCCATGCCTGGAATATTTCCCACAGAAATATCTTGAAATCAAGATTTCTGATATTATCTTGACGTCAAGATAAATAACAAGGCTGAGTCATGAACGAGCGAGCAACCCTTTTGATAGCTGCACTGGCCCCACTGGTCTGGGGCAGCAGCTATATTGTCGCGACAGAATTCCTGCCGGGCGTAAACCCCTTGTGGACAGCTGCCCTCAGGGCGTTGCCGGCCGGGCTGTTGCTTCTTCTTATGGTGCGGCAGCTGCCAGGCCGTGCCTGGTGGGGGCGGATATTCATCCTGGGTGCGCTCAATATCGGCGCCTTCTGGGCGCTTCTGTTCCTGGCGGCCTACCGCCTGCCGGGCGGCGTGGCGGCCACCATCATGGCGATCCAACCCCTGCTGGTGATCTTCATTGCCCGCCTGGCATTGGGCGCGCGCATCCTGCCGGTATCGGTGCTGGCGGCGCTTTTGGGCTTTGTGGGCGTTGCCTTTCTGGTGCTGGGGGCGGATGCCGGATGGGACGGCATTGGCGTGGCGGCGGCGGCCGGTGGCGCGCTTTCGATGGCGCTCGGGACGGTGCTTGCACGGCGGTGGCGGCCTGATGTCTCCCTTCTTACCTTCACAGCCTGGCAGCTGGCGGCTGGGGGCATCCAGCTTCTTGTGCTGGCGCTGGTGCTGGCGCCCGCGCCGCCGGTGATCGATGCCACAGGATTTTGGGCGCTCGCCTATCTTGCCATACCGGGTGCCGCGATCACCTTCCTTTTCTGGTTCCACGGCGTGGCCCGGCTTGAGCCCGCGCGCGTGTCGTCGCTGGGGCTCCTTAGTCCCCTGATGGCGGTCATGCTGGGCTGGGTGTTTCTCGGTCAGTCACTTGATGCCCAGCAAATGGCTGGTGTTGCGCTGACGCTTGCCAGCGTTTGGGCGAGCCAGAATGCGGGGCGGCTGCCCCATTTCTTCAAATTATCCCCAACCCAAAGGACTTGAACAATGAACATATTGATATTTGGCGCGGCCGGTGACGTTGGGCGGCGCGTGGTAGCGGAAGCCCTTGCGCGCGGCCATGTGGTTTCTGCCGTGGTGCGGCGCCCTGAGCAGGCCGCGACACTGCCAAAGGATGTCACCTGCCAAGTGGCGGACATCCACCCCGATAGTGTGCCCGTGGCGATGATGGCAGGACAGGACCTGGTGATCAGCGCCCTGCGCCCGCCCGAAGGGCAGGAACCCCTTCTGGTGGGGCTGACCCGGGCGATCTGCCTTGCGGCTGAGGCATCCAAGGTGCGCCTTCTGCTGGTGGGTGGTGCGGCCATCCTGAAGCTGCCGGGCAAGGACACCACAGTGCTGACGGAACCCGGCTTCCTGCCGGAACACCTGCTGCCGATCGCAAAGGCGTGCCAGCAGCAATATGAACTGTTTGAAAGCATGAAGGCAGACGACTGGGCCCTTCAGGCGCCGCCCGCCATGCTGGTGCCGGGCGAGCGCACCGGCCACTACCGGCGCGGCCTTGACGAGCTGCTGACGGACAATGAGGGCAATTCGCACATTTCGATAGAGGATTTTGCCGTTGCGCTGATCGATGAAGCTGAGCTAGGCCTTCATAAAGGGCAACGCTACACGGTTGCCTACTGATTTGGGATGATGCGCCATGATCGCCACATACTGGCCCGCCCTAGTTGAAGGGTTTCTGGTCTCCTTCGGGCTTCTGCTCGCGATCGGGCCACAGAATTTCTATGTGCTCAGGCAGGGCCTGAAGCACCGGCATGTGTTTGCGGTGACCACCACTACCTTCATTTCCGATGTGGCCATGATCGCGCTTGGTGTCATGGGCGTGGGGCGCCTGTTCGCGGACAATCCCACCATCGCCTACTGGCTGGGCTGGGGCGGCGTGGCCTTCTTGCTGTGGTTTGCCATGAAAAGCCTGAAGGGTGCCATCAGGCCTGATGTTGTGACAGACGACCGGATCGAGGCTTCAGCCGGGGACGCAGCCGGGCAGGGCGCACGCATCGCCATCCTGCATGCACTGGCCTTTGCCTGGCTCAACCCCTGGGCCTATGTGGACACCATGGTATTGATCGGCGGTGTCAGCGTGAAATATACCACAGACATGGCGCGGCTGACGTTCCTGATGGGGGCGGTGATTGCGTCCGGCACATGGTTCTACTTGATCGGCTATGGCGCGAAAAAGGCCGCGCCACTCTTTAAAAAGCCTGCCACCTGGCGGGTGCTGGACGGTATCATTACGGCTGTCATGCTGGGCGTGGCAGGCATGCTGGTGCGTCACCAATTGGGGTCTTAAAGGACGGTTGCAAAGACGCGGAAACTGGTTCAAGCTTGCCCCCCTGTGACGACTGAAAACAGCGCGAGGGGGATAAAATGCAGCTTTGTGGACATAGTGTTTCACCCTATTTCGAACGGGTGGTGATTGCCCTTGATATGAAGGGTGCCCTGGGGCAGGTCGAGCTGGCGGGCGTGCCTGGCGGCTTCAAGTCTGAAACCCATTTCAACCACCACCCCATGGGCAAGATTCCATTCCTGGTCAAGGATGACGGCACCAGCATCACTGAAGGCCAGGTGATCGCCGAATATCTGGACCGCGTTCTGGACGGCCCGGACCTTACGCCCCATGATTTTGAAGAGGCGACGCGCGTGCGCCTGATTGCCCGCATTCTCGATCTTTACTATGCCGAAGCGGTGAAGCCCTATGGCCGGATCGCCTTCGGGGGCGAAGCCACAGACGCCGAGCTTGAAAAAGCCAAGACGCAGGATATCCCGGCAGCTTTCACTTATGTGGAAAAATACATGGGGACCGGTACCCGTGCGGTGGGCGACGACTGGACGCTGGCAGATGCCGCGCTGATTTCCCACCTCTATTGGTACGGCGCGCTTCGGGTACGCTTCGGCCTTGATGGGTTCGAGGCCTGGCCCAAGTTGAACACCTATTGGAACAATGTGAAGGATACCGACATCGTGACGCGCTCGTTTGATCGGGTGAAACATTCCTACGATGAATTCTTCGGTGGGGACGACAGTTGAGCGAACAGACCGGCTATACAGCACGTTGCCTGTGCGGCGCGGTGAAGGCAGAGATCGTCGGCAAGCCCCTGTGGGTCAGCCACTGTCACTGCCCTTCTTGCCAGAAGGCCACCAGCGCTGCCTTCGCCACCTATGTGGGGTTTGACACGGCGGCGGTGCGCTTCACGGGCGATGAGCCGAAATTCTACAAGTCCAGCCCTGGGGTGAAGCGGCGCTTCTGCGGCGGCTGCGGCAGCCCGGTGAGCTTTGAAGGCGAGGCCTGGGCTGGCGAAATCCACCTGCACGCCGGTTTCATCAACGAAACCGATGACCTGCACCCCGAAAGCCATGTGTATGTGCGCAGCAGGAAGCCCTGGGCCAAAACAGACGACGGCCTGCCCACCTTCCGCATGTTCCCAAAGGATGAGGGATGAAGGCGATAGTCGGCTCTTTGCTGCTATTGGTTTTGGCTGCGTCGTCTGGCGTAAATGCCCAGGCAGATATCGAGAGTTTCTGTGCCGACCTGCCGCGCCCTGAATACAGCGCGCTTGAAAAACAGCCTGAGAGCACCGAGTGGTTTGAGGTTTATACCGTGGCACCGGGCGTGACCGCTATCTATGAACCCTTCCAGTGGCAGGAAGTGATCAGCTACCTGATTGAAGGTGAAGACAAGGCGCTGCTGTTTGATACCGGCAACGGCATTGAGGACATCAAGGCTGTGGTAGGCCGCCTGACGGACAAGCCAGTAACCGTGATCAACAGCCATTCGCACTATGACCATGTGGGCGGCAATCATCAGTTTGACCGTATCCTCTCTGTTTCCACTGATTTCTCGATAGAGATGGAGCAGGGCCTGCCGAACGAGGCGGTGCGCGAAGAGCTGTCTGCGCCCGCCCTGTGCAAAAGCCCACCATCGGGTGCGAAGGCCGAGACGCACGTTATCAAGCCCTACACCATCACCGGCACGCTGAAGGAGGGCGACGTGATCGACCTGGGCGGGCGGAAGCTTGAGCTGCTGCGGGTGCCGGGGCACACTGATGATGCGGTGGCGCTGCTCGAACGCGAGACCGGCTATCTATGGATTGGCGATACCTATTATAACGGGCCGATCTGGCTGTTTGCGCCGCAGACAGACCTTGTGGCCTACCGCGCCACCATGAACCGTCTTGTGGCGCTTGCCCCATCACTGACCAAGCTATTCCCCGCGCACAACACGCCGGTGGAAGACCCAAGCGTGCTCAAGCGCGTGCAGGCCGCGTTTGAAAAAGTGGTGACAACAGACCTCGCGCCCGATGCAGTGGAGGACGGCATGGCGGAATTCCGCTTCGACGGCTTTTCCTTCATCATGCGCCCGGATTACCGGCATATCGCAGGCGAGTGACGAATAACCCTTCTCGCGCTGCACACGCCGCTTGTCCCCAGCGCGATTCTGCGCTAATTGAGGCGCAAAGTTTTTCCAAAGAATAAATAAGGAACCAAGCCCGATGGCTGCCTATCAATATGTCTATCAGATGCACAAGCTCACCAAACAGTATCCTGGTGGCAAGCAGGTTCTGAATGGTATCTCGCTCAACTTTCTGCCAGACGCGAAAATCGCGATCATCGGCCAGAACGGCGCCGGTAAATCGACGCTGATGAAAATCATGGCCGGCTACGACACCGAATTCGGTGGCGAGGCCTGGGCCGCAGAGGGCATTCGCGTGGGCTACCTGCCGCAGGAACCGCAGCTGAACCCGGAAAAAGACGTGCTCGGCAACGTTATGGAAGGTCTGGCGTCGACGCAGGCGCTGGTGGACGAGTTCAACCAGGTGGCTGGCGACTACGGCATGGACCCTGAGAATATGGACCTGCTGAACCGCATGGGCGAGCTGCAGGAACAGATCGATGCCGCCGACGCGTGGGACCTGCAGAGCCAGGCAGAAGTGGCGATGGACGCACTTTGCTGCCCGCCGAACGATTGGTCTGTCGACAAGCTTTCGGGCGGTGAGAAACGCCGCGTGGCGCTTTGCAAGCTCTTGCTCGAGAAGCCGGAAATCCTGCTGCTTGACGAACCGACCAACCACCTTGACGCGGAAACTGTCGCCTGGCTTGAGAAATTCCTGCAGAACTACAAGGGCTGTGTGATCCTTGTGACCCACGACCGCTACTTCCTTGATAACGTGGTGGGCTGGGTGCTGGAACTGGACCGCGGTCAGGGCATCCCGTTTGAAGGCAACTATTCAGCCTGGCTTGAAATGAAGACCAAGCGCATGGCCCAAGAAGAGCGCGCCGACAAGGCACGTCAGAAAGCCATGACCGACGAGCTGGAGTGGATCAGGCAGTCGCCCAAGGCGCGGCAGGCGAAATCCAAGGCGCGGATCAAGGCCTATGACGAAATGCTGGAGCAGCAGCAGGAGCGCGTGGCCGGCCCGGCACAGATCAAGATCCAGCCACCAGCCCGCCTGGGCGGCAAGGTGATCGAAGCCAGGGGCCTGACCAAGGCGTTTGGCGACAAGCTTCTGTTTGACGGCCTTGATTTCAGCCTGCCACCAGGCGGTATCGTTGGCGTGATTGGCCCGAACGGCGCGGGTAAAACCACGCTCTTCAAGCTGATCACTGGCCAGGAAAAGCCGGACGCTGGCTCAATCGAGATCGGCGATACCGTGCAGCTTGGTTATGTGGACCAGTCCCGCGATGCGCTGGACGCGAACAAGAACGTCTGGGAGGAAATCTCCGGCGGGCACGACATGTTCTATTTCGGTAAGCATGAGGTCTCAACCCGTGCTTACGTTGGCGCCTTCAACTTCAAGGGCGGCGACCAGCAGAAGAAAGTTGGTCTGTTGTCTGGTGGTGAACGGAACCGCGTGCACTTGGCCAAGATGCTCAAGGAAGGCGGCAACGTGCTGCTCCTCGATGAGCCGACCAACGACCTTGATACCGAAACGCTGTCGGCGCTTGAAGAAGCGCTTGAGAACTTCGCCGGTTGCGCCGTGGTTATCTCACACGACCGCTTCTTCCTTGACCGTATAGCAACCCATATCCTTGCGTTCGAAGGCGACAGCCACGTAGAGTGGTTTGAAGGCAACTTCGAAATGTATGAAGAAGACAAGAAGCGCCGCCTGGGGGCAGACGCAACCCAGCCGCACCGCATCAAATATCGCAAGTTCGCGCGCTAGGCGCCGCTTGCAGGAAAATGTGGAAAAGGGGCCTTTCGGCCCCTTTTTTTGTTGTTCTCCGGGTGCAAAGGGGCAAAATGGGCGAAGCGGTAGGGGCGGAGAATTCAATGCGTTTTTCCAGATGGTTGTTGGTTGGCCTGGGTGTGGTGTTCCCGTACGGCTCTGCTGACGCGGCTAACCCCGACGACAATATCCCCCAGTTTGCCATTATCGACTGGTTCCCGTTTGGCTGGAAGGAAGACGGCCAGGACAAGGGCATGTTTGTTGATATGGTGGACCTGTATCGCAGGCACCTGGCCATGGAAACGCAGGCGGTGATTGCCCCGGTTCCCCGGGTCATTCGGGGCATGGAAGACGGCGAGTTCGACTTCACTTTCACCTACCGCGATCCCGGTATGATGAAGGTCAATTATATTGCGGATATCGGGTGTCTCGACAGCTATATTGTGTCCTATAAAGACAATCCGGTCACCAGCCTTGAGGGCTTGAACGGCCTGCGTGTAGCCTATCCGGGAGGTGGCTATTTCGCAAAACGCTTCCTACCCCAGTTGGATATTGATGGCGTACAGGTTGCGCAAACCTTCGTCATGTTCCGCATGGCGCTCAGGCAGCGGCTGGATGCCTTTATCATCAATGACGCCGTCTGGCAGGGTTACAAGAACGATCTGTATCCGGGCTTCAAGGTTCCGGCAGATCGCTGGAAAGATTTCGCCGAACCGGTGGCCATTGAGACGCTGCCGCTTGCCGTGTCGATTTCATACAAGTCAAGGCATCAGGCCTTGGGAAAGCGCATAAGCGAGCTGTCAGGGTCGGATGCATTCATGAGCGATATGAAGCGCCTTTACGAACGCTATAAACTGCCCAATGCCACCGGATGTCTGGTTGGCTCTCCCCCTGGGGAGTGATCTGCTTATGGCAAGAAGTGTGAAAAGGGGCCCTGTGGGCCCCTTGTTCGTCGCTTGCTATGGCTGCGGGGTTTCGCTTTTCTCGGTTGTGTTCCCGCCATCTTCATATTCCTCGATTTCCACATTGCCTTCACGGCTTCGCTGGTTCTTTGCGTGAATTTTCCTGACCATATTCACCATATGGATCGGGAAGCTCAGTGGCTTGGGTTTGTATGGCAGGCAGCAGCGTCAGCCCCACAAAAAAAGCCCGCGGGCACAGGGCTGCGGGCTTTCTGGTATGCTTTTCGTTATGCGGTCTTACTGAGGATCATCAGCTTCCAGCTCTTCCTCCAGGTCGTCGAAGAGGTCCTCTTCGTCGTCAAGGGGCGGTGGGTCACCGTCATAAATCTCGTAGCGTCGGTTCTGCCAATAGACCGTGCGCGCGAACACATAGGGGTCGTCCTCGAGATACAGTTCCTTCAGCACATTATCATATTGAACCCGAAGGTCCCAGGCGTCCACGGCGGTGCGCAAGAGGCTCAGGTCCCAGAACTTGCCTTTCTTGTCCAGCGCCATGGCCGTTGGGTCGTAGAAGAAATAGGTGGCGAAGCCTGTGGTATCCCGCAAATTGGAGGGGCCAAGGAACGGCAGCACGATATAGGGCCCATCGCCGAAGCCCCAGGTTGCCAGTGTCTGGCCGAAGTCTTCGCTGTGGTATTCCACGCCCATCCGGTCGGACACCTTGAAAAGGCCACCGATGCCGATGGTGCTGTTGACCACGAAGCGGCCCAATGTCTTGCCCGCGCGCTTGAACTTCAGCTGCAGGATGTCGTTGATGAAGACCCAGGGTTCGCGCAAGTTGCGCATCACATTCGAGATGCCATCGCGTGGCGGTTTGGGCACAACGGTCTTGTAGACCGCAACAGCGGGGCTGATCACCGTTTTGTCCGCGGCCTCGTTGAAGGCGAAGATGGCGCGGTTCATCGGCTCCAGCGGGTCGTTGACGCGGGCGGACGGGCCGTTCTCGGGGGTAGAGGCGCAGGCAGCGGTCAGGAGCAGCAGGCCAAGGGCAAAAAATTTGCGAGCTGTCATACAGGGTTCCGTTCGGACGTTTCCATAAGGCCGTTCTGGCGCGGCCATGCGTTGTCGTTTCTTGCAAGCTATTATGCGCAATATCGCTCGAATGTGGCAATATGCGGAATATGGGTAAGTCTATAGCCTAAAAATTCCTCACGCATACAGTCACAAAATGCGGAGCGCCGTTAGAAAATGACGCGCCAAGCACAAGAATTTCACGCCTTTACAAATATAAAGATTTCTTTATATTGCAGGAAACGCCACCGGATATTCCAATTGGGAAACAAGGCATGGATGAACTTTTGGCAGCACTCAGAGCCGTCGGGGAAGTAACCCGGCTTCGCATTCTGGCCCTTTTGGGGCAGGGCGAGCTGACGGTTGGTGAGCTGGTGCATATCCTAGATCAAAGCCAGCCGCGTGTCTCGCGTCATCTGAAGCTGATGGGCGAGGCCGGTATCCTGGACCGCTTTCAGGAAGGCACGCAGGTGTTTTATCGCCTTGCGGATGCCGGTGTTGGCGCGAAGCTGAATGACGCCCTTCTGGCCCTGATGGCGGAAGATCACACAGCGCTGGACGCTGATCTGAAGGCGCTGGATGCTATCCGCGCAGAGCGGTTCGAGCGCGCCCAGGCCTATTTCCGTTCGCACGCCGAAGAATGGGACCAGATCCGGTCGCTTTATGTGGCGGAGGCAGAGGTGGAACAAGCCCTTGTTGAGGTGCAGGGCGGCAGGCCGGTCACGCGGCTTCTGGATGTAGGCACCGGCACCGGTCGCATCCTGGATGTGTTCGCGCCACAGGCAGAGCAGGCGCTGGGGATCGACGTGTCGCGCGATATGCTCGCGGTGGCGCGGGGCAACCTGGCGCACAAAGGGCTGCAGAATTGTCAGGTGCGGCTGGGGGATATGTATGATCTGGGGCTGGCGGATGGCAGCCAGGACCTGATCATCTTCCACCAGGTCCTGCACTTTGCCGATGACCCAGCGAGGGCGATCCGGGAAGCCGCAAAGGTGCTGGCGCCTTCGGGCAGCATTCTGATCGCGGATTTTGCGCCGCATACGGAAGAGTATCTGCGCGACGAGCAGGCGCACCGGCGCCTTGGGTTCGCAGATGACGAGATTACGGCCATGGGCGAAAGCGCGGGTCTGGAACAAGCTGACTTGCGCCACCTGGATGGCGGCAAGTTGCGGGTAACAATCTGGCGGTTTGACAAGCCAGCAGTGAGTAAGGAGTAGGGCAATGGCCCAGCGTTATAATCCACATGGTCTGCATTCGCTTTTCGAAGAAGCGGTGAGTGACGTGAATGTCTCGTTCGAATTCTTCCCGCCGAAGACGCCGAAGATGGAAGAAACCCTGTGGAATTCCATCAAGACGCTTGAGGAACTGAACCCTAAGTTCGTTTCTGTTACCTATGGTGCGGGCGGGGGCACGCGGGAACGCACCCACAACACGGTCAAGCGCATCGTTGAGGAAACAAGCCTCGCGCCTGCAGCGCACCTGACGTGCGTGGGGGCGACCAAGGATGAAGTCGACGAAGTGGTGCGCGACTATTATAAGGCCGGCGTGCGGTCGATCGTGGCGCTTCGGGGCGACCCACCAGAGGGCACAAGCCACTATGAAGCTCATCCAGGCGGTTATGCGAACGCGGCTGAACTGGTGGAAGGCATCCGGAAAATCGCAGACTTCGATATTTCCGTCGGTGCCTACCCGGAGAAGCACCCGGACAGCCCAAGCCTTGCGGCGGACCTTGATAACCTGAAGCGCAAGGTGGACGCGGGCGCAAACCGGGCCATCACCCAGTTCTTTTTCGAGCCCGACCAGTATTTCCGCTTCCTGGATCACTGCCAGTCATACGGCATCAATGTGCCGATCGTGCCGGGCATTTTGCCCGTGACCAACTACACAACGCTGAAGAATTTTGCCAAAACTGCGGGCGCCAGCGTGCCCAAGTGGCTTGGGGACCTGTTCGACGGGCTTGATGACAGGCCGCAGACGCGCCAACTGGTGGCCGCGACAGTGGCTGGCGAAATGGTGCGCAGGCTTTATGCGGGCGGTGTCCGCGATTTTCATTTCTATACGCTCAACCGGGCGGAACTGACCTATGCGATCTGCCACATGCTTGGCATTCGCGCAGGCGCGGAGGGCTAAGGCTATGACAGACAGAACTGCACTTCTTGAGAAACTCGCAAACGAACGTATTCTCGTGATGGACGGCGCCATGGGCACCATGATCCAGAAGCACAAGCTGCAGGAAGCCGACTATCGCGGCGAACGCTTCAAGGACTGGCCATCAGACCTGAAGGGCAACAACGACCTTCTGGTGCTGACGAACCCGGATGTGATCGCGGGCATCCACAGCGCCTTCCTTGAGGCCGGCGCGGACATCATTGAGACCAACACCTTCAACGGCACCACCATCTCCATGGCGGACTATGACATGCAGGCGTTCGCCTATGAGATTAACCTTGAAGGCGCGAAGCTTGCCCGCCGGGTGGCGGATGAATGGACTGCGAGGACGCCCGACAAGCCGCGCTTTGTCGCGGGCTCCGTTGGCCCCACCAACAAAACGCTCAGCGTGTCGCCGGACGTGAACAACCCCGGCTTCCGCGAAGTGAATTTCGATGACGTGGTCAAGGCCTACAAAACCCAGGTCGAGGGCCTGATAGACGGCGGCGTGGATATCATCCTGATCGAGACGGTGTTTGACACCTTGAACGCCAAGGCGGCGATTTTCGCGACCCAGGATGTGTTCGAGGAACGCGGCACAGCGCTGCCGATCATGCTCTCTTGCACCGTCACCGACATGTCTGGGCGCAACCTTTCGGGCCAGACGATTGAGGCCTTCTGGTATTCGGTGAAGCACGCCAAGCCGTTTACCATCGGCCTTAACTGCGCGTTCGGCGCCGAGCACCTGCGCCCACATGCGGTGACGCTGTCTGCCATTGCAGATACGCGCGTGGCGATTTACCCGAACGCGGGGCTGCCGAACGAGATGGGCGAATATGACGAAAGCCCTGAAGTGACAGGCGCGCACTTGAAATCATGGGCGGAAGAGGGCCTCCTCAATATCGTGGGCGGCTGCTGCGGCACCACGCCCGCGCATATCAAGGCGATCGCCGATGCGGTTCAAGGCATCCCGCCGCGCAAGGTTCCTACCATCACGCCTGCCATGCGGCTTTCTGGCATCGATCCCATTTCAATCATCAACGCGGCTGAGTAAGTATCATGAGTAAACCAACGGCCCAGTTCATCAATGTCGGCGAACGGACAAACGTTGCCGGTTCCGCCAAATTCAAAAAGCTGATCTTCGAAGGCAATTATGAAGAAGCTGTCTCAATCGCCCGCCACCAGGTGGAAGGCGGCGCGCAGATCATCGATATCAACTTCGATGACGCCATGCTGGACGCCGAAGAGGCGATGGAAACCTTCCTGAAGCTGATCGCGGCAGAGCCGGATATCGCCCGCGTGCCGGTGATGATCGACAGCTCCAAATGGAGCGTGATCGAGACTGGCCTCAAGTGCGTTCAGGGCAAGGCGGTGGTCAATTCCATCAGCATGAAGGAAGGCAAAGAGCCATTCGTTGCACAGGCGAAACGAATTATGCGTTATGGCGCCGCTGTGGTTGTGATGGCCTTTGACGAGCAGGGACAGGCCGACAGCATCGACCGCAAGTTCAATATCTGCAAAAAGTCATACGATATACTGGTGAATGAGGTGGGCTTCCCGCCAGAAGACATCATCTTCGACCCCAACATTTTCGCGGTGGCGACCGGCATCGAGGAGCACGACAATTACGGCGTGGACTTCATTGAAGCCACCCGCCTGATCAAACAGAACCTGCCACATGCCAAGGTGTCTGGTGGCGTGTCGAACGTGTCCTTTTCTTTCCGGGGCAACAATCCGGTGCGCGAAGCCATGCACAGCGTGTTCCTTTATCACGCCATCAAGGCGGGGATGGACATGGGCATCGTGAACGCGGGCCAACTGACGGTCTATTCCGATATCCCGGACGACCTCAGGGAGCGGGTTGAGGATGTTATCCTGAACCGCAGGCCTGACGCTACAGAGCGACTTCTGGAGATCGCGGACGAGTACAAAGGCCAGGGTGGCACCGCGCGGGTTGAAGACCTGACGTGGCGCGAGCAACCAGTTGAAAAACGGCTAGAGCACGCGCTGGTGAAGGGCATCGCCGACTATATCGTTGAGGACACCGAAGAAGCACGGCAGCAATTCGATCGACCGATCCAGGTGATCGAAGGGCCGCTGATGGACGGCATGAATGTGGTGGGTGATCTGTTTGGTGCGGGCGAAATGTTCCTGCCGCAGGTGGTAAAATCCGCCCGCGTGATGAAACAGTCTGTTGCCTACCTGCAGCCCTATATCGAGGCCGAAAAGGAAGAAGGCAGCAAGGCTAAGGGCAAGATCGTGATGGCGACCGTGAAGGGTGACGTGCACGACATTGGCAAGAACATCGTGGGGGTGGTGCTGCAGTGTAACAATTTCGAGGTGATCGACCTTGGCGTTATGGTGCCGTGGGCGGATATCCTGAAGGCGGCGAACGACCATGACGCGGACATGATCGGCCTCTCGGGCCTGATCACCCCAAGCCTTGACGAAATGGTCACCGTGGCGTCCGAGATGAAGCGCGCCAAGTTTGACATGCCGCTTCTGATTGGCGGTGCGACCACCAGCCGTGTGCATACGGCCGTGAAGATCGCGCCAGAGTATGACGGCCCCGTAACCCACGTGCTGGACGCCTCCCGCGCGGTGGGCGTGGCCAGCCAACTCGTAAGCGAAGACGGCAAGGCTGCCTTCGTTGAGAAAACCAAGGCGGAGTATGACGAGATCGTGCGCAAGCGCCTGGCAAAGCCGAAATCGGACCGGCTGGTGAGCCTTGAGGAAGCCCGCGCCAACAAGGCGGCACCGGACTTTGACACCTTCACGCCCGTCCGCCCAAGCTTCACCGGCACGCGCGTATATGAGGACTTCCCGCTGGATGACCTGATCGAGCGCATCGACTGGACACCCTTCTTCCGCACCTGGGAATTGGCGGGCACATACCCGGCCATTCTTGAAGACAAGGTGGTGGGAGAAAGCGCGCGCAGCCTGTTCGCGGACGCTGAGGCCATGCTGAAGACCATCGTTGAAGAAAAGTGGCTGACCGCCATGGGCGTTGTGGGCTTCTGGCCCGCGAATGCGGATGGCGATGATGTGGTGCTTTATACCGGTGATAACCGGAATGAAGAGCTTTCCCGCGTGCATTTCCTGCGGCAGCAAATCCGGAAACGCGAAGGCCGCGCCAATGACTGTCTGGCCGACTTCATCGCGCCGGAAGGCACCCAACCAGACTGGATGGGTGGTTTTGTGGTGACCGCCGGCCACGGTATTGAGCCGCATCTGGAACGCTTCCAGGCCGCGCACGATGACTATAGCGACATTATGCTGAAGGCGCTCGCGGACCGGCTGGCGGAAGCTTTTGCCGAAAAGATGCACGAACTGGTCAGAACTGAGCTTTGGGGTTTCGCCAAGGATGAAGACCTCACCAACGAGGAAATCATCAAGGAGCGCTATTCAAGTATTCGCCCGGCACCCGGCTACCCGGCGTGCCCGGACCATAGCGAGAAGCCAGAGCTGTTCCGCCTTCTGGACGCAACAAATGCCACAGGCGTGGAACTGACCGAGAGTTTCGCCATGACGCCAACGGCGGCTGTTTCGGGCTATTATTTTGCCCACCCTGACGCGCACTATTTCGGCGTTGGCAAGATTGGCGAAGACCAGCTGGCAGACTATGCGCGCCGCCGCAGCGTGGATATCGAGCAAGCCGCCCGCTGGCTCAGGCCTAACCTGGCGGACTAATGTATTGCCCGTCACCCTGAACTTGATTCAGGGTCCGTGGGTCGAGTAGGGGCGGTTCGCCTATGGAGGCTGAACCAAATTCAGCATGACAAACTGGATTGAGATGGGCAAGGTGCAGTCATGAATGGTATCGGGACCAAAGAAGAAATTCCAGGCGGTGTGGTGCATGATCTGCCACCGGACATGGAAGCGCGGCTTGTTGCTGAACCGGCTATGCTCGCCGCCTGGATGGACATTACGCCGCTAGCACGCAATGAATGGATTTGCTGGGTTGAAGACGCCAAAAAGGCGGAAACGCGCGCAAAGCGGATTGGGCGGGCTGCGGAGAACCTTACAGACGGCAAGCGGCGCCCTTGCTGCTGGCCCGGCTGCAAGCACCGCGTGCGGGACGGTGGCAAGCCTAAGGCCTGAAAACATCCAAATCCTTGGCTGAGACGATCGCGCCCTTATAACCGGCGTCGCGGATTTCCTGAACGAGATCCGCGTCTGACGTGCCCCAATAAAGCTGGTGTGTCAGCACCAGAAGCTTGGGCTTGGCCTTGCCAGCGAGTTCAGCCAGTTCGGTCGCCGAGGTGTGGAAGCTTTTGTGATACTTCTGCCAGACAGGTTCGCGCCGGCGCCAGCCTGCATCTGAATAGACTTCATGCACAAGAATGTCGGTATGGCGCGCGGCTTCCATCAGCCGCCCGGTTGGTCGCGCGTCGCCGGAGACAACAATGGTCTTGCCGCCGGCTTCGAACTTGAAGCCGTAAGCTTCTTCCCAGCTGCCGTGCAGTACGGGGATGGCGCTGATGCGGATTTCGGGCGTATCGACCAGCACTCGGTTCTGGCCAATTTCATGGACCGTCACCTTATAACCGTTCGGGTTCGCGGGCTCCAGCCCACCCAGCCGCATCGCCACGTCGACCGCATAGGCCTGAGACAGGTGATCCACCATGGCGGCGCTGCCCGTGGGGCCAAAAAGGGTGAGCGGGTGGTCGCGTTCCAGCACCCAGGGTGTGAAGATCAGGTCCGGGAGGCCAAGCGTATGGTCGGAATGCAGGTGGGTGATGAACACGTGATCCAGGTTAGGCTGTGCCAGTTCCTTCACACCTTTCTGTTCTGCAGCGGCGGCGCGGCGCACAACACCCGGGCCGGCATCCACCAGATAGGCCTTGCCCGCAAAAGTGACAGCCAGCGCAGGGCCAGACCGGTCTGGGTCGGCGTTCGGTGTTCCGGTGCCCAGCATCACAAGTTTCATGCTGTCATCGGCGCCTGCAACTGGCGTAAACAGGCTGGCAATGAGGCAGAAAATGAAGATACCGCGCATGAACTTCCCCGTGAATGAATTTGCTTTCAGGGACTATGGCACGGAAGGGCGGCGCGGTGGGAGGCCAAAATTGGCCCCTGTGCGTGAGCGGCGCTAGGACGTAAACGGGTGGAACATGACACCTGCCAGGATCATGTCTACTTGCTGACCGTCTTTGGACAGGGGCAGGGCCAGCACCGAATAGTGGTGGAAGCTTTTTGGTGCCCATTTGGCCTGGATGTTGGTGGCATAGTAGGGCTGCATGTTTTCAGTCAGCTTGATGGCGCGTCTGATCACATCTTCTGAATTGGGGAAATGGCTCCAGGTCTTTCCGGTCAGGTCCACGCCGCCGTCTTCGGCAATCTGGGTACCGCAGAGGCGGAAAGTGAATTCCGGGGCGCCGGTCGTATAGTCGACGTCAATAAGCGCAATGTGGGGCAGAAGGCGGGTCAGCTCAAGCGGGCTGAAGTCGGCGCGGCAGGGAATTTTGTTCAGGCTGGCTTTCTTGTCTACCCAGAACCGGTAAAGCGCGGCCAGCTCTGCCTGCCGGATCATGGCCTCATCGCCGCCACCCGACAGAACGTCTTTCGCCAAGGTGCTGGTGGATGATCCACCGAAACCACCGGACACGAGGTCCTTCAGAATTGAGATGCCAGCCGACATTGGGGCAGTCCTTAAAAACTCGAAACTGGCGGCTGTCTACCTGAAATGACGTTTTAGTTAAAGAAAATTTAACTCAAAATTTAAGGAAATATGCGGGTTTCAGGTAAATTGTGGGGAACAAAGCACGAATGAGAAAGAATGTTTCAGCAAGGGCGCCAAGGCCGCAATTTCCTGTGCCTGAAACGAGGGGTGGCCTTGGCGGTCAGGGGTGATTTGGGCCGGCGGCTATGCCGCAGGGCCCTGTGGATAGGCCTGTGGCGCCTGCTGTTGGGTTTGCTGCTGCGGGGTAGCTTGTTCCTGCGCCTGACCACTCTGATTGGCCGTATAGACCGACAGCAGCGTCTTGAGCTGCTTGTCAACTTCCTGCGCGATCATCCCGCGAATGGTTTCGGCAAATTCCTGCGCCAGAATCTGGTTGGTTGACAGTTGCTGCCCCGGCATTCCCGGTTGGCCCGGCATGCCGGGTTGCGCTTGTGGGGCCGCGCCATAGCCCATCTGGCCCTGTTGCTGGTTCATGGGATAGTTTCCTTTCTGCTGCTGATACGCGGCCTTGGTGGCGGCCATTTCCTGGGTGGCGGCATCGCGCCGTTCCTTGACGCCGTGGGCGATGGTTGCGCGCTGCAATTCAAAGGCCCGTCGGATGGAATTCTGCTGGCTATCCGAGGCCGCGATGACATCCATGGCCTGGTTGACCACGCTGGTCTGTGCAGACGTGTCCGGCTCTACCGACGGCGGGTCCACATGCGGCACCTGATACTGCGGAGGGGCTGCGGTCATGGATGGGTCGGGGTAGGGAGCAGGTTCCGGCTGGGCCGCAGGTTCAGGTGTGGCCTGTGGACCGGTCTGAGGATGGGTTTGGGGTGCGGCTCCGGGGTTTGCCTGGGGTGCAGTTTGGTCTTGAGCCGGCGGAGGTGCCGCATGAACGGTCTGTGCGTCCGGCGCCTGCTGCTGCGGTGCCGCCTGCGCTGGTGTTCCCTCTGGTGTCACTTCTGGGGCCGCTGTAACTGCGGTAGGCGTAGGGCATGGCGCCATGTCAGGGGTGCCTGCCGCTGCCTTGTTTGGCGCCGGTGGGGCCGCCTGTTTGGCGCGCGCAGTCTTGGTCTGTTTTACAGGTTTGGCCGTTTTCTTGCTGGTTGCTTTGGTCATGGTTGCCTCCCCTTGTGCCCCTTTGTATGGGGCGCGGTGTTAGCTTTTCTTCTTTGCCGCGGGCTTTTTAGCCGTGGCGGATTTTTTGGGAGCCGTCTTGCCCGGCGATCTGGGCGAGAGTTCAGCCGTCCTGACCGATGAGGCCTGGGCTTCTTCCGCGTCTTCTGCGAAGTCTTCTTCCTGGGCCTCTTCTTCGGCTTCTTGCTCGTCCTTCAGGACGGCTTTTTCCGTCTCTCTCAACTCTCGCTCAAGCTCCTCAGCCTCCAGGCGCATTTCTTCCTCGAGGGCGGCTGTTTCTTCCAGGATTGCGACTTCTGCGGCTTTCACTTCCTTTTCAATCCGCGTGGCCTCGCGCTGCAGTTCCTTTTCAAGCTCGGCCTCTTGCTTCAGGATGGCTTTTTCTGCGGCCCTTACCTCTTTTTCGAGCTCCTCCGACTGGTGGCGAATTTCCTTCTCCAGGGCTTCGGAATAGGCCACGACGTCTTTTTCATAGTGCCGGGTGTCTTTTTCCTCGCGCCTGGCTTCCCGCTTCACGGCTTTTGCCATACGCTTGCCTTCTCGGGCGAGGTGTTTCTGGTAGGCGACGGTCTCAACCTCCAGCCGTTTGGCTTCCGCTTCTACCGCCAGGTAGGCCTTGTTGTGCCTTTCCACGTAACAGCTGTATTCGGCCACGCTTTCTTCTTCCGCGCGGGCCTGGGCCTCCACAGCTTTTCCGTCGCGGTAATAGCCGGGTTTTCCCCAGCAGGCGTCGCCGCCATCCGAGTTGCCATCGTCTGAACTGCCGCTATCAGAACCGCCGCCGCTGTCAGGGCTGCTGTCGTTATTGGAGTCACTTTTGGAAGAGGTAACGATGATTTTCACATCTTCCTCGACTTCAACTGTGTCGCGTTCATTCATGGCCTTCGTTCCTGATTGTCGGCAAACGGGGGGATTGCCTGCATAAATAATCGCGACCAGTGAGGGATGCAGCGGAGCCCCGTAGTTGACCCGCCATGTAACAAAGGCCGCTCTCCGATCGTCTGGACGGAGCAGGCGCGGCCCTGTGAAGCAAAATTTTGAGCGTGCCAGCTGCCGCTGCTGCCCACCCCTCAGTCGGAATCGGTGCCCGATCCACTATCAGAGCCACTGGGCGGCGTGTTGCTTTTGATGATCGCGATGGTCTGGTCGATCATGGTCTGCTGCAGCTTTTTCATGTCGAGCGAGACATCAGGCGGGACCACATTCTGCTTCAGCAATTTCTGGATCTCGGCATCCGCCGTCTGGACGAAATCGACAATGCTTTTCTGGATTGCGGCTTCGACCGCGGCTGTGCTCTCGACGCCTTCGTCTATCGCCTTGGCGATGTCATCCGGGCTGGGGCTGTCGCTGTCTGCCATGGGGGCCTCCTTTTGTGTGCATGCGCTCTACAGACGGGCAGGGGGCGGAATTGGGAAGTAACCGGCCGGATTTTTCGTGAAAACCGCAATTCGGGAGGCTTGTGGCGATGGGAAAACCCCGCGAAACGTGCTATGGGTGTATTATCAATATCAATAGGAGAATATTCTATGGTTGATAAAACGTCTGCCAACAAAACTACCACAAGTGACCCGGAGGGTCAGACTGACGCCTTGGCGCAGGAAATTGCCAAGCTTCTGTCCAGTCTTGTGGGGACGGCCAAGTCTGCCTCCGACAACGGGGAAAGCAAGGCCGCAAAGGAAGGCCTCTATGTGGTTATAGAGCTCATCCAGGCGCTCTTGAATGATATCAAGGCGCATGAAAAGCCAACCCTGGCTGACCGCATCCTGACTGTGATTGCACAGTGGAAGCTGGTTATGGCTGCGGGCAACACCCTTGATATGACAACGGTCTACAGCCAGTCGGAGAGCTTGATGAAGAAGCTTGATAGCGTGGCTGAAGGGGCAACCAAAGCGGGCATTGTTGATATCTATGCCTATGGCGGCACTGCCGCTGAAAATGCGATGGCGGTGCTGATGGAAACAGTGCACCTGAAGCCCAAACCCATCGTGGTTCCGAAAACAGAAACCCACTAAAAGCGGGTAACGGCAAGGGGGTTTATGGTTGGCGGACGAGGCCCCCTTCTTCAAAGAATATTCCTGATATACACCAGGCGAACACTGGGGGCGCTATCCCTGCTAATAGCTTGGCATCATTTTTATTTTCTCACAAACCTGTGGTTGGGTCGTCGTATGCGGGAGACACGTAGTGTGCCCTTCGCGGGGCCCTTGGTCTCACCCCCAATTTTGTTTTTGAAGGAGAAAAGAAATGGCAATGCCAACCGCGGTGAACGGCCAAATCACAGATTCAGTGTCTCAGGCAAATGTGGAAGTTTTAGGCAGTTCGCCTGCGATGGGGATGGGGGCGATGTATCAATCGCTTGGCCATTCGACAGGCATCCTGTTTGAAAACAGTGTTGGCGCCCAACAGCAGCTGGCGATTGCCGCCCAGTCTGCGGCCAACCAGGGCGTTATCCAGATCTACAGCGTGAACACGATGGCCGGTGCAACCGCCGCGGCCAAGATCGCCAACAGCGACACGTCCGAGACCATGATGTCTCTGATGACCGCCCTCAAGGGTGTCGAAAGCGTCAGCTAACCTTCCCCCGCCTTGGCGGTGGGCGGGCTCCTTTTCTTATCTTGGAAGGTCATAGACACTGGGTATTGAGACACGACCTGAACTGGCGGCGCCTTGCGTCGCCAGTTTTCGTTTGGGCGCCGGCGCCAAGGGGGCGAGCGCCCGCCATGGAGGCGACGAAAAATAAGCGTTCCAGATGTCACAAGTTTTCGCGCTGGGCGTCTAAAGGCCGGGAGCGATGCCGGGGAGCCGCAATCGGCCAGTCGATACGCTGACCCAAGATCATGTCAGGAGAAAAAATATGTCGTATCCAACGCTTGTGAATGACCAGATTACCGATGCGGTTACCCAGACCAACGTGAAAGTGCTGGGTGACGCGCCAGCGATGGCCATGGGCTCGATCTTCCAGTCAGCGGCGCATTCGACCGGTATCCTGTATCAGAATGCCGTCGGAGCCCAGCAGCAGCTGGCAATCGCCGCCCAGGCGTCGACAAACCAGGGTGTTATCCAGATCTACAGTGTTGACACCATGGCGGGCGCTGTCGGCACATCCAAGATTGCCAACAGCGATACGGCCAGCACGATGCTGTCTCTGGTGATGGCGCTTAAGGCCGGCCAGTCCGCCTAGGTGTCACCTGAGTTTCAACAGCTGCCCTAGCGGGGACGCCCACACTTAGCCTCGATACACACAAGCGTCCCCCATTAAGCGCCATGCGCGGACCGAACCCTACCAGCCTCACCCCCAAGGCTCAGCCGGTTCCGTGCATGGCGTTTCCTTTTAGGCGGCAGTTTTTCTGGCAGCAGCCGCGATTTTTTTTGGGTACAGACCTCACAAACATCGCCGCTTTACGTCGTTATCGCGAGTGCCGCGTGGCTGAAATGAAAGCCAGATGCGCAAGCTCACTTGGTACATAGGCTCACAAGGAGAACTCGATATGGCTATGCCAACCCCCGTAAACGGTCAAATTACTGACGCAGTCACCCAGGCGAACGTCAAGGTGCTTGGTGATGCACCAGCGATGGCGATGGGTTCCATCTTCCAGTCGCTGGCCCATTCTACCGGTATTCTGTACGAGAATGCCGTTGGTTCCCAGCAGCAGCTGGCAATCGCGTCACAGGCTGCGACGAACCAGGGCGTGATCCAGATCTACAGCATCGACACGATGGCTGGTGCGGTTGCGACCAACAAGATCGCCAACAGCGATACGGCCGACACCATGATGTCTTTGGTGATGGCACTCAAAGCCGGCCAGAGCGCATAACCTGGCGAACGGTGTTTAAAACTGGGGCTGCGCAGCCATGGTGTTGCGTAGCCCCATTTTTTTAGTATTTGAATTTATTGGTGTTTTCCAATTTTTGTCGATTTTTTGTATCACAAACCAGGGCTGGTTGCGTCGATAGGATAAGCAAGGCGGCGGCTTGCTAAACCGAATGAAGTCAGAAAAAGAGAGCAACTCGAAGGAGAGAAACTATGGCTATGCCAACCCCCGTGAACGGCCAAATCACTGACGCAGTCACCCAGGCGAATGTCAAGGTGCTTGGTGATGCACCAGCAATGGCAATGGGTTCCATTTTCCAGTCCCTGGCGCACTCCACAGGTATCCTGTATGAAAACGCCGTTGGCTCCCAGCAGCAGCTGGCAGTAGCGGCCCAGGCTTCCACCAACCAGGGTGTGATCCAAATTTACAGCATCGATACGATGGCTGGTGCGGTGGGCACGTCGAAGATTGCCAACAGCGACACAGCCAGCACCATGATGTCACTTGTGACGGCGCTGAAGGCCGGCCAGAGCGTATCTTAGGCCTGGTGGCGCACAAACCAGGTCAGGGTGTCGCCCGTATGACAAGAAGCACCCAACCGGTGCGCCATGCAAAATCCAAGTTCCGAGTGCCCCTGAAGCCCTGCCGCGTGTCTACCCGGCGGGGCTTTTTGCCACTTTGGTGCAGCTGCCGAAACTTTTTCAACTTTTCTGTTCACATTGCCCGCGCGGGGGCGTCCACAGCCAGAAGGATTAAAACTGATTGGCGGCCTTCGCGGTTCCCAAGACGGTTTAATGAGGTGCTTCATGAAAAACCCGTTTGGCAGGAGCGAAACAATGTCTGATGACACGCAAAAAGCTGGTGAAAAGCTTAATAAAGGGAAGGCCACGACGGCCGAAACAGTTGTCGAGGCAATGGCAGCGCTCAATCTCAACAGTTTGTCCCTGTGCCCGACCGTGGCGATGGACCAGACAATGTATGCACAGTCCCAGGCTCAGGGGATCCTGTTCGCAAACCAGCTGACGGAACAACAACAGATGTTCGCAACCGGGCACGCAGCCATGCTCAAGCTTACGGCTGAGATTTATGGTTTGGAGGAGCAAACGCTTCACATGCCGACCGGCCTGCCGACAGTCGACAAGCATGACGGATAATCGCCCAAGCTTTCGTAACCGACAAGGATGATGTGCCATGACCGACGATACTCCCAATTCGATACTCTCGGACGATGAGAAGATCACCAAGGCAGAGCGGGTTGTGACGCTTGAGGCGGCAGCGACCGCCGCACAGACAAACTTTTCCGTGCTTACGGTAGGGCCGGCGTTTGCTGTGGCCCAATCCGGGCTTTCACTGGCGCAGGCCAACAGCGTGCTGTTTGCCAATATGGTATCGAACCAGCACCAGCAGGCGATCTCGAATGGCGTGGTGATGGGCAAGGGGATTACCCAACTCCTGAGCCAGTCGGACAAGTCGACGATCAAAGTCGATCTGTCGAGCATGCTGACATATTTCAAAAATCATCCGGACGACACAAAGGGCGACCTGGACGTCTATTGATACACACGCGGGCGCGGGCGCAAGCCGGCAGCCCTGACAGAAGATAAAGGGGAGGAACAAGCCAATGGCAGGGACTTCGGTCAACTCTCAGATCACCGATGCGGTCACGCAGACCAACGTCAAGGTGCTTGGCGAGGCGCCCGCCGAGGCGCTGGCCTTCTCTTTCCAGAGCATGTCCAATGCCGTCAGCCTGTCGCTGGAGAATGCGACCCAGACCCAGGGCGGCATGCAGCAGGTTACCAACGCCAGCACGTCATCAATCGTGACCATGATCCTGAAGCTGGCGGCAGGGCCATAGAAGCGATTTTCTTGGTTCACATCTGGCACGCTGGGGCGTCAAGGATGAGATAAGGATAAATGACTGGATGCGTTGCAAATGCGACGAGGCAAAAGGGAAGAAAGATGGCTATTCCGACACCAGTTAACGGGCAGATAACAGACTCTATTACCCAGTCGAATGTCGCGACGCTTGCGGCGGCGCCTACCATGGCGATGGGGTCGATCTATCAAAGCGCCGCCCATTCCACCAGCATTCTCTATCAGAATGCAGTGATGCAGCAGCAGCAGAATGCCATCTGTGCCCAGGCGGCCGCAAACCAGGGCGTGATACAGATCTACAGTGCCAGCTCGATGGCTGGTGCAAGTGCGGCAAGCAAGGTAGCGAAATCGGATACCGCGACAGAGATACTGACCATGCTGGTCGTTCTCAAGGCGTTGGGCTCCCTCTAAAACCCAATAATAACTAGATAAATAGGTTCAGGACCATGGCAGACAATACACCCGTTAACTCACAGATAACTGATGCTGTCACCCAGAATAACGTGAAGGTGGTAGCAGAGGCGCCGGCACAGGCCATGGGGCTTGTCTATCAGACCATGGCGCATTCCATCAGCTTGTCCATGCAGAATGCCCAGCAGGCGCAGGGCGGATTGCAGCAGATCGGCAACGCGATAACATCCACAGCAGTGACCATGATCCTGGGCGTGGCAAAATAGGCCAGGGACCTCAGGGGCTGACTGATTAGAATCGGGAGTAGGAAAATGGCGGGAAAAAAACCTGAAGACACGGTCCCGGGAGGCAATGACGACACGGTCCCCGGTGGCAACGCCGATGAGCCAACCACGCCAACGACCGTGAATACCGACGCCCTTAACCCGATGATCGTCCAGGCGGTGGACTTCACCAACGCAACTATGACCAACGCCGTCAGCGCGGAAGCAAACGGCATTGCCTACCAGAAGGTTGCCCAGGCCACGGCATATTCGATCCAGGATGCGACCGATTATCTGAGGAACATCATGGCCATGGCCGGTGCGGCGCAGGGCGTTGCCCTCGAGAAGATGATCAAGGCCGCGGCAATCCCGGATCCGCCGCTTATGTCGGCCTACCAGACCGTGATGTCGACGGCCCAGGCGGCGATCACAGTGGCGGAAGCCGTGTTGAAAACGACCGGCACCAATGCAGCGGACGTGGCGAACAAGTTCCCGAAATCCTGACCCAGGTGCCTTGACCAACTGTGTCATGCTTGCTGAAACAGCCCGTCCCGGGCTGTTTTTTTCTGTCTGTACTTCAAAATTTCCCAGAAACATGCATTATCGTTTTAGTTGAGTAAATTCTTTTGCGGCGAATACCTGCTGAAGTTCCAAAAACGTAATATATACAAATTAAAACAATATATTAAATTGTAATGGTGTTAGAAGGTCTATGTTCTAAGTTGTAAAATTCTAGCTTCACGGAACGCAGTTACTGCCGTCTTAGTTGTGCTATACCGAAATAAAACACAGCAATTCCGGAGGACGGGAGCATGCGGAGGCACGGAGAGGTGCCCGCTGACGGTGGTCGGCGGGAGCGAGATGCTGCATCAATCAAAGATGACAAAAGTTTAGATGGGGCGACTACCGATGGGGCCGGTAGCGCGAAAAAAAAGGGTAACGTATATCGGCTCTTCCCCGGCGGAAGGCAGGCCGGGCCCTCATCACCAGAGGGGAACGCCTGCGAAAGCTCGGGGAGGTCACATCCGCCGGGAGGCTTTGAAGAAGGCCAGGCTCAATTCAGCACAGAGCCAGAACCGCCTTCAACCGAACGGCAACCGCCCGACAAACAAGCCCAGCCCGATGACCCCCGGGTGAATGGGGCGCCACACCCCCAGACAGCGCTGAGCCAAGCAGTCGCCGACCACCCGATCACCAAAGCACTTGAAGCCTTCTATGGCCCTGGCGGCGCGCCATCCCCCGTTCAGATTATTGCCGATTCCGTCGCCCCCACCACGGCCAGAGGTGACGCCTGGCCCACCAAACCGCTGGGCCGAGACCCACTTCCGGGCGACATGCCGATCAGGCCGCTGCCAGAAGCGCCGGAAACCGATCCGGCCCAAACAGCCCCCCGACATGACCAGCAAGACTTCTGGCAATTGTGGCTCGCGCACCAGGACCAGCTGAGGAAGCAGTGCCTGCATATGATGTCAGGCAACATGGCGGACGCGGAAGACGCCCTCTCAAGCGCCATGCTGCGCGCCTCCCAAAAGTTCCAACGCTATTCCGACAGCATCCTGAATGAAAAGGCCTGGCTTTCGAAGCTGGTCCACAATGTGTGCATTGACCAGTTCAGGCAACGCAAACGCACCTACTATCAGGCATTTGAAGGCGAGGCGTCGGAGCAGGTGGAAGACGCCATGTTCACGGGCCCGCAACCATCGCCCGAGGAGGTGGCCCTTAGCAGGGAGCAAATGACAGCGCTTCAGGCCTGCCTTGGCCAGCTGTCATCCAACCTGCGGGTGCCCTTGATGCTCAGGTGCGTGGAAGGCTGGTCCTACCCCGACATCGCCGAAGAACTTGACCTGAGGGCCGATACAGTGCGCAAGCGCGTCCAACTGGCCCGCGACTTCCTGCGCCAGCGCGGGATCCGCTGACAGGCGACACTTTCATATTTGGGCTCTGAATGCCGAAGCCCTTCCCAAGCCCCCTGACGGCAGCCCAGTTTACCGGGCTGCCGTTTTTTTTGGCCTTTTGGGGGCTGGTCCATGCCGGCGCGCTATTGGCGCTGTTTTCGCATTCTGGGTGATAAGCCCAAGGAACCATGAGGCTGGATCAAAAAAAAGGTCCGGGTTCCCCCGGGCTTTTTCAAGTGTTTGGCATCTGTTTGTCTCGTTCAGCTGCCGCTGGATTGGTCAGACGGTATCCAGAGCGCTTCCGACCGTAGCGTCCCCAACTGCGAGACGATAAATATGCTTTCCGGCCCACCTGGTGGCGTTACCAGCTTGAAGGGATCAAAATCGAAACTGTAGATATCGTCCTTCTTTGCTTTGGCGTAGAAGCTTGTGTCCCGGTACCAGAAAAAGGCGCGGGAGCGCTGGCAAAAGCCCATCAAGGTCAATACCGGTGTGGCGCCATCGATCGGCATCGGCGGAGACGAGAAAACATTGTTGGGCAGGGTCGCATAGATGCGGTTGCCTGCGTCCGGCAGGGGACCATCCATCCGGATTTCGCCGTCGGTTGGCGATGGCGAATCTGTGGATTTGCGAATGGTAACCAGGCCGCTTGTGGTGACTTCATCGTCGGCGGGCGGCGCGTTCGGGCGATTTTTGTTGCCCGGTACCTGCACAGACTGGACGGTCGTGATCAGGTCATCGAGCCACAGGGTAACGCCGTAAAGCCCTTCATCCGGAGGCATGTCCAAGAGTTTCGGCAGGTCGGCATTGAACCAGGCATTGGTGAAAGAAAAATTGTTGGACGGTTGCCCCATGCCAAGCTCCGCATCGCTCAGGTATAGCTCCACGGGCATTTGCAGACTGGTATCGCTATAGTTGGCGGGGCTCATATAGACCTCGCCGGTCATGAGGTTGGTGGCCACGATATTGATCGGCGCCGGCATCTGCCCGCCATATAGTTCAATATAGGGCCATCCCAGATTATAGCCGGCATACAAGGCCGTTGTTGGCCCGTCCGTGCTTGTTGCTGCGGCGCTGGTGAACTGCATATGCGGGCTTACCGGGCTTGGCTCGATCTCCGGTGACAGGCCGTCAACAAAATCATACCAGATTTCGTCCGGGGCTACCGGTGTGGTGCTTGACGATGTTATCATGATGTTTTCCTTTTGCCGGATGACTAATAATTGCTGGTGGCTTGCGTATTTGAAAGGGCGTATTCACGACCCCGCACAGATTCCTTGCATCTGTCGCAGACATCGGTAACCGGCGGATCGACTGTCGAATAATACATGAGGCATTGGACCTTGGCGCTGTCGTGTTTGTTGGTTTTCAGGTCGTTGAAATCGGCAAATCCCTGCATGCAGTGGGATCCCTGGCCAATTGACTGGTCATATGTCTCGACATTCGGCGGAGTCGCCGGATCCAGGTAAAATGTCTTGTCGGTCCCGTTACCCAGGAACCACAGATTGTTCCCTGTCAGGGCCTGTCTCGGGCGGTACAAGGGGGTCAGGCCCAGGAAATGGCCAACCTCGTGGGTGGTGGTTGAATACACTGTTTCGTTGGTCCGGGCGCAGCGCTGTTCTGCAAAGCGGCAGGCGGTGAAGACGCTCGGCTGATTGCCAAGGGAAACACCACAGAAGATCTTCAGGTCGATCAACTGAACCTTGATCCAGAGGTTGTGAATGTTCTGGCCGTGACGATTGACGCCGTTCAGGTCGACCACAAGGTTGTAGGCGCCACCGGTGGTGTCGGTCAGCCACACGTTGTTGTCCGGGATGTTTTCTGTCCAGTTTGTGATGAAATTGCCGTCCCGCCTGGAAAGCTGTGCCGACCCTGGTACCAGATAGTGGCTGCTTTGCTGCGTATCGAATGCCCTGTTGCCGAGCGGTATGGTGAAATAGCGGTCGTTGACTAGCTCCAGTTTGGAGAACCACTGGGTAATGGTCTGCGTTCCGAGCGCCAGATTTTCAACAAATATCAGGTTGAAGGACCGGTCGGTGTTTGGCGGTATGGTGCCGTCCTGGATGCGTGCGTTCAGCCAGGCTACATATTCCTGCTGTGGATAGCCCACGCCGTCATCATATAGCGCCGGCACGTTGGCAACCACGGTGGGGACCGGGGCTGTGTCCAGCTCGAGGAAACTGTCAGCAAACGTGGTGTTCAGCTTGCCGCGGTCGAACATGTCGGAATAGTTCCCGCCATACCTCCGGGTGCCGTGGCGGTTCATGGCAAACACATTGTAGGCCATCTTTCTCCAGACGGTGATGGGGTTGGATTTATAGCTGTCCGGCGCCTTGGTGGCATCTGCGCCGAAGGTGGCGGCGCCAGTCGCTGCGTCGTCAGCCAGGAAAGCCACCGCGGTGAACTTCTGGCCGCCGAAACGGCTGATCAAAAGCCGCCCGGACGCTTTGCCGGTGTCGTCTGTGACAACGGGGACATGATCTGTCAGCGTCATCGACTTGGTTGAGTTTGGAATGTCGGCGGCGTTTGCCGGATCGGCCCAAAGCATCAGGTCGATGCCGATGCCTGCAACCGCCGGGGCCGTTGTAGCGGTGATCATCGTATGCTGGCCAGTTTTCGCCTCATTCTGGTTGTCATTCACCGTAACGCTATAGTCGATCGGCTGGTTGGTATACTGGCGCCAGTCCGGGGCATCGGGCGTGACGCGTGTGATCTTGACCACGGTCGCGGCTAACCAGTCCCCGTTTTCCAGCGGCCTGATGCTATCTGGAGCACCGGGGTAATCCGCTGCGTCCTTGTCGCTGCGGTCCAGCCCCAGTTCCAGCTGGATGTCACGCAGGGCCAGGCTGGGTACGTCGCCGACCGACTGCAGATAATATGTCTTGTCGCTCCCCAGGTTTGCTTTCTTGAGGGTCAGGGGCGCGTCCTTGTCGGCCACCTTTGCCCCGTCCTTGGCCTGGTTCCAAAGCTCGGCCTTGTCCGAGGACAGCGCCAGGATCACATCGTGGTTGTCGGCGCTAGACGGCCAGGTATCCGTGGTGACCTGTTTGATAATCAGCTTCGCCCGGCCGAATTGCTTCTGGTCGTTCTGCAGGGGCACATAGCGGCCGGTCAGGCGTTTGGCCCGGTCCGTCATCTGCGCTTCCGCGATCGGGCTCTGGCTGCCATCGCTCCGGTATATCTCAAGGGTCAGGGCAATGACCGCCAGCTTTTTCTCGACCGGGTCAGTGACGGAGAAATTGATGCCCGTTGCGTCCACCGGTGGCGCGGAGAGGGCCAGCTTGAGCGCGACCTTGCCGGCTTTGGCGCCGACAATGAAATAGCGTTTGTCGGCATTCAGAAGATCTGCATTGGGAATGACAGCCTTGTTGCCAACGAAGCTCATTTCCCTGGTGCAGGCTTCGTCAAAAAAGACACGCACATTATCGTTGTCGCGGGTCAGCGTGCCTTCGCCAACATAGCCCACAGACGGCTTGGTCTGCGTACAGCCGAAGCGGGCGCGTGTGGGGGTCGTGCGGTCTCTCACCTCACCGTCCATCAGGGTCGTGGACAGAAGCACCAGGTCAAAATCTGTCTGGATCAGCGGGCTGACGCTGTTGTTGGTGACAATGGCAATCGGTGGGTCCTGCGGGTCACCTTCCGGCAGAAACGCGTCGCTGCCTTGTGTGACAATATAAGGTTCATCCGGTGTTGTTGCGGCCAATGTCAGGGTTGGCTTGCTATCCGGCCCGTCTTCACCGGTCCACTGGGCGGTATATTCATTGGACGGGTTCATGACTGTTTCGTTGGGCAGTGTCGCTTCCAGGTTGGAGCCGGAGAAAACGGGCCGCTTGTTGCTGTCATAGACACCCAGGCGCTTGTCGCTGCGGGTCAGTTTCGCGGTGCCCCTGAAGTTGCCGCCGCCATTTGAAATCTGGTCCAGGAAAACCCGCACTGGCGTGCCTGTGCCTGGCGAGGAGGCGGGGATGCTGGGCAGGTCCTGGGAGGTCCAGACAATTTTGGGCACAACTTCGGTGACCTGCTTGGTGGTGAGGGTCGTGGTGGCCGCTGGCTGAACCAGAATGGCTGCCTGGCAAGCGTTCACCAGCGCAAAGGTCAGGTCTGTGTCGCCGGTTTCCAGCCCTTTGATATAGAAAGGCTTTTTCCCAACGATGACATCATTGGGTATGGTCGCCTTGTTTTCAACGAACGACAGCGGCATCGTCAGCGCCTCGTCGTAGAAAAGGGCGACCTTGGCGTTGCTGCGGGTCACCGTTCCACTGCCCTTGAAGGCAACATCCGGATTGCTTTGGTCGGTTCCGAACTTGACCAGGGGTTGCGGCCCGGCGGCAAGGGCAGGGTACCAGACGGTATCGTCATAGCTGCCGGCAATGGTTGGGGTAATAGTGGGGGTCACCCTGTTGGTCGGCAGCAGGGACATCTGAACGCTCGCGGGGCCGGCGGTGGCAACTTCAAGCGGCTTGGCGTTTGGCGCCAGTGCCAGTGAAACGGCCACGTCCCCGGTGGCGTCTTCATCGCTTGAGCGGGCGTAAAGCGTGACCCGGCCATCCTTCAGATCACCGTTCTTGATGGCAAAGCCGTCCTTGAGGTTTGCTTCTTCACCGGGTTTGCATTCTGCGGTCTTGTAGAATTTCACCTTGGCATCGGTGGGCGTGACAGTGGCCGTGCCGTCCCCCGTGTAGGCCGTTGCATTGCTGGAGGAGCTGAACTTGAACGTCAGCGCCAGCGGTGTGCCGCTGGCCGTCACCTGGGTGTCGGCGCGGTTCGGCAGGATGTCGGGGGTCACCAGTTCCGCCGCCTTTACAAGGATATTCTCCTTCTTTGCGCTGCCAGCATTATTGTTGACGTTGATCAGCGTGGCGGGAGCAGGCGGATCTTCGGAGAAATCGGTTTTTTTCCGTGTGGCCGTTTCCAGCATATCGAGCGCCAGCGTAAGGTCGACCCGAGCGGCGTCGACCAGCCCTTTTGCATAAAGCTTCAGCCCCGCCTTCAGCTCGGCATTGCCAAGGCGAACCTGATTTTCACAGAAAGCCAGCTTGCTGTCTTCCGATAGGGTCTTGCTGCGGTAAAGCTCAATGGCTGCATTGTTGCGGTAAAGCGTGCCCCCCGCCTTGTATTCCTGGCCTGGCGGCACCGGTGTGGGGGCCTCAGTGTAGCTCAGCGTGAACTCCTGGGGGTTGGCGCTGCCTTCTTCTGTGCCCTTGATCAGGCTTGGGGCCGTTGCCCCGGCCCTGGGGTCAAACCAGACTTCGTCGGGGCCGGTAATTTTGGGGGTGGCGACATTCGTTATGATCGGCATGATGGTTCGCTCCGCACTGCTGAATTGGGCAAAGGGGCGATTTTTCAAGCAGCAGGCGCACGGCCGCTGTTGCACCCCGTTTGGGGTTTGACGGCCAGGGACAGGCTTTGTGAAGCTGGGGGGACTATGGACGCGCGACAGCAGATTCATGGCGGGCGTCAGCCGCCGTGCAGACTGTCAGATTGTCAGGAGAAAGGGGGGAAAGTGGTGCCGGCACCAAGATTCGAACTCGGGACCTGATGATTACAAATCAACTGCTCTACCAACTGAGCTATACCGGCACTTTTCCAACTGGCGCCTGGCGGCGCCGTGTCCGTGGGCGCATCTTCTAGCACAAAAAAAAATCAGTGCAAGCCCCTTTTGTGGGCTTTTTTTCGGAAGGCAATTTGCGTAGGCCCCGGGCGGGTTTGCCGGACCTTGCCTCGGCCCTGGCGGGCGGCTAGGGTGCTCCGCAAGACCGCAGTTCTTCGAAGGGGTGGCCGTGCCGTATTCATTTGACGATCAGGGGGTGCTGGCGCGCGCCGGGCTTAACCTGCACGCCGTGTTGAACGTGGCGACCCTGCCAAGCGATGTGCGCGAGACACTCGTGGCGACAGGGGTGGACCTCAGTGCCTACCGCCAACTGATTCTGCTGGGCCACGGCGGCCGGGCGCTCTGGCAGGCCATCAAGGCAGGCGGGGTTGAGGGCGATGACCCGGTCGACCGCCATAGCCAAGAGGCCGTGCAGGCCTATCTTGACGCCAGCCCTGCCTGCGGGGCTTATGCCTTTCTCTATCCGGCCTCTGACAGCCAGGTTTCCCTGATCCGCCTTGGCGAGCTCGCCGGCTGGCACCATGCATCTCCTTTTCGGGTTGGAATCAACCGCGACTGGGGCAGTTGGTTCGCCTACCGGGCGCTCGTGCTGGCGGATAGCGACTTCACGCCGGTGACGCGCGCAAAGGATGTGTCGCCCTGCGATCACTGCACCGGGAAGCCCTGCATCAGCGCCTGTCCCGCGGGTGCGGTTACCGACGGCGAGTTCGCGTCTGCCCGATGTTTGGGTTACCGGCTGGCTGAGGGGTCGGCCTGCGCCCTCACGTGCCTGGCCCGGCTGGCATGCCCCGTTGGGGCGGCCCACCGGTATGAGGACGACCAGATCCGGTATCACTATGGCAGGTCGCTCGACAGCCTGCGGGCGTGGCGAAAAAATGGGGTCATCTAGAGGGCTGCGTCAGTTGGCCTCGTCGGACGGTGTCAGCAACCGGGCGATTTCAAACCGCAGCCGGTCAATCTCGATGGGTTTGCTGACAAAGCCGTTCATGCCGGCTTCGTGGAAAGCCTGGCGCTGCTCGGCCATGGCATCCGCCGTGAGGGCAATGATCGGGATGGCGGCGATGTCGGCATCCATCTGGCGGATGCGCTGCACGGTCTCAATACCGTCCATACCGGGCATCTGGTTGTCCATCAGGATCAGGTCGAAGGCGTCCGCTCCCATTGTCTCCAGCTTCTGGATTGCTTCAAAGCCGTCGTTTGCCAACACGCACTTGTGCCCAAGCTGGGTGAGCATCTTCTGGATCAGGGTCTGATTCAGCTTGACGTCTTCCGCCACAAGGATGGTGGCAGAGGAGATTCGGGCGTCGGCTTTTTCATGGGTGTTTTCCGGTGCGGCCTTAGGCGTACCTCGTCGGCTGCAATTCAGGTATCGCCGTCCGATTTAACAATCAGCTTGTTTTCTTTTTCCTGCGCCAGGGGACGCATCAGCAGTTCAGTATCGCGCAGGATGCGTGCCAGCAGGAAGCCGCCAGTAATGAAATAGCGGATGGGCACATTTTCAATTGCAGCGCGCAGCGGTTGCAAAGTGTTGCCTTCGTTCGCCTTTAACTTGGTGCACGGCGGTTTCCCCACCCGGCAATTCAAGTTACCATAGATTTGGTTAGCGTAAGGATAAAGGGAAATATCACCTATTCAAGGTTTGGCTAACCCATTACTGTACCTGTTTGAATGGTGAAAAATTGAGGTATTTGATGCACTCCAAGTGGATGGTCCTGATTTTCGCCATCGACTATATGGACCAGGTGGCCATGAACGGGGCCTCGTACGGCGATGACGACTGGCCAAGGATGAAATTTGTTGCCTTGTTCCCGGAACTTGGTGACAAGCTTCACTTTCGCCGGGAAGCAGACCGCGACCGGTTCAACACATGCCTGAAGCAGGCGCAGGAAACTGGCGCCATTGCCAAGGCAACAAAGCCATATGTCGACCCATACAGGGATATTGTTGGCGATAGTGTGCCTGAGAATTGAACGCTCGGGAGGGGGATTAGATGACACTTCTGAAAAGTATTTTCCGGCCGCGAACGGTTACGGCAAAAGGATTGGTCCTGATTGCACTGGCCGGCCTGATGGCTGCCTCCTATCTGGGTTATCTGGCGCCCGTTGAGCACTTGCTGGACAGCGACAAGCTGACCTTCCGTTTCATCGACTTCACTGTCTCTCCCTACAAGATACTGAAGGCCCTGACGGTCATCATCGTTTTCATGTGGCTGGCGTCGGCAATCGCTGACCAGTTTGAAAAGCGCATGAGCAAGATCAAGAACATGCGCACAAGTAACCGTGAGCTGATGACCAAGGCGGTTACGCTGATTGTCTACTTCCTGGCGACTGTTGTCGCGCTTGATATCATGGGGATCGACCTGACGGCCCTGACGGTCATCGGTGGCGCCATCGGTATCGGCATCGGCTTTGGCTTGCAGAAAATTACCTCCAACTTCATCAGCGGCATCATCCTGCTGGCTGAAAAGTCAGTGGAGATCGATGATCTGGTCGAACTGTCGGACGGCACGCAGGGATTCGTGCGTCACGCCGGCGCCCGCTACACGCTGATTGAAACGTTCGACGGCAAGGAAGTGATGGTGCCCAACGAGGATTTCATCACCAACAAGGTAATCAACTGGACCCTGACCAACACAAAGGGGCGGGTGGAAATCATGGTCGGTGTCGCCTATGGCTCTGACCTCGACAAGGTGAAGGAAATCCTGCTTGAGGCCGCGAGCGAGCACCCGCGCTGCAGCCATGAGCCCAAACCCCAGTGTTTCCTGGATGAGTTTGGCGACAGTTCGATCAACTTCAGCCTCTATTTCTGGGTGGATGATGTCACGGAAGGTCGGCGCGAACCCAAAAGTGATGTCCAGTTCGCCATCTGGCGCAAGTTCCAGGCGGCGGATGTGGAAATCCCGTTCCCGCAGCGTGACCTGCATATCAAATCTGGCGTATTGCCGGCGGAGGCGAAGGCATGAGCGAAAAGTTCATCATCGATGCCCGGTACCTGAACCCGGAGCATGAAGCAAAGGCGCCGGAAGAGGTGCAGGGCGAGATTGACGAGCCGATCTGGTTGCATGTGAATGTGGCAGGCCCCGACGCCGCCGAGCGACTGGCAAAGGCCGCGCCCTATATGGATCAGGCAATGGTGGATGCCCTGTGTGCATCCGACACCCGCCCGCATGTGGAGGATTTCGGCAAGGAATATCTGGTTATCATGCGGGGCATGAACCTCAACCCTGGGGCCGACCCGGATGATATGGTGTCCCTGAGGGTCTGGAGTGACGGCAAGCACGTGATCAGCGCCCAGCGTCGGCCCGTGATGGCGGCGCGGAAGTTGACCGAGCGGCTGAAGGTGGCCGACAAGCCGGTGACCGCGTCTGAGGTGGTCGTGGGCCTTGCGGTGGAGGTGATAGCCAATATGGCCGGACCTATTGACAAACTGCTTGAGGACATCGACGAACTGGAGATCGCCGCGATCGAAGGATCGCCCGGTGACCTGCGCGCGCACCTCAATGACCTGCGCGAACATGTGCTTTATATCAGGCGCTATCTGGTGCCCATGAAGCAGGCCATCGCCCAGCTTCTGAATGTGGCGCAGGACTGGTCAGTGCCGGAAAAGTCAGTTCGACGCCTGCGCCATGCAGGCGACCATCTGGCCCGTCATATCGAAGACCTGGATGCCGCGCGCGAACAGCTGCAGTTCCAGCACGAGGAAATGGTGGCTGCTACTTCAGACAAACTGAACCGCAACATGTACACGCTGTCGATCGTGGCGGCGATTTTCCTGCCGCTTGGGTTCCTCACCGGGCTGCTGGGCATCAACGTGGGCGGTATGCCAGGCGCGGATGACGGAACGGCCTTCTGGTGGGTGGCTGGCGGCTGCGCCGCAGTCGCCATTGGCCAGCTACTGTACTTCCGTCGGGGCGGCTGGTTCTAGGGTAGGGGCGCTTCATTCCATTGCACTCGAAGGAATTTATCGCTACATCGACTAACAACAGGCTTTTTGCATGAGTGGATTATGAGCGATTACGACGACATTCTGATTTCCATCCGCCGGATTACCCGGGCGATTGATCTGCAGTCGAAGCAGCTGGTCAAACAGACCGGGCTGACAGCGCCGCAACTGGTGGTGATGATGGCAATCCGCAAGGAAGGTCGAGCGTCACCGAGCACGGTGGCACGCGAAGTAGCGCTCAGCCAGGCGACGATCACATCCATTCTGGAACGGTTGGAAAAAGCCAACCTGATTCGCCGCGAGCGTAGCGAGAGCGACAAGCGTATCGTTTATGCCTGCCTTACAAGTGAAGGTCAGAAGCGTCTTGAAGAAGCACCAGAGCTGCTTCAGGCCGGTTTCCTGCGCCAATACAGGAAGCTTGAAGACTGGGAACGCACAATGCTTGTGTCTTCGCTCCAGCGTGTTGCCGCCATGATGGATGCCAAAGATCTGGACGCTTCCCCGATCCTCGATGTTGGCGAAATCACCCCTGCCGATAAATAATCAACAGTCCTTGCGCCAGTCCTCGATGAAGGCTGTGCTGGCGGCTTCCCAATCGCGCGCGTGGGTGTCGTTATAGACGGCGGCAAGGTCTTTCAGGGCTTTCGAATCGCCTGCCAGCTTTTCCACAAGGAGCCAGCGGTCCCATTCCTGTTGCACCGACCAGTCGGGCGATGACAGCCTGGCTTCGGGCAGGCGGTAATGGTAGGTGGGACGTGGTTTGATTCGCGGATCGTCCACCACACGCCTGACCCGGTCTTCGTCCATATGGGCAAACAGCGGCAGCAGGTCCAGCTCGCGGTTACGGGTGGCGTTATCGTTCAGATAGTCATCGATCATCTCATCCATGTCAGGCGCATAGGCCGGGCTTGCCACGCGCTGGACATAGGTTTGGGGAAAAGGGTCGATATAGGGCAGGGCACGGCGGGTCAGGTCAATGCCGATAGTGCTTCGCAGCCAGGCGGACATCAGCAGATATGCCTTGAAGGTGGGTAGGATGGCGTCAACCGTGGTATCAAGAACATCGGGGTTGAGGTGCAGGCCAAAGGCATTCAATGGGCTGCCAGAACTGTCTTCTGCGCCGGCGGCCCTCAGCGCGTCTATGAGTTTGTCCATGTCCGGGATGCTGCCTGTCGGTATGGGCGGGCTGACAATCTCCGTCGGGACAATGCCCTCGCTGGCGCTGCCGATCATGCGCCTGATCTCCTGCCCGAGCTCTTCGTTGGCAGACTCAAGCGCCTCCTGGACAGGGTTATTGCCGGCTTTCACAAACTGGGTATCCAGCTCCACTTGAATGTCGCCAAGCTGGGTGTCCCTGACGGTCCAGTCATAAAGGTCTGTCTGTTCTTCCCGGCCGCCCAGCGTTTCTGCGACGACAGCGGCGGCTTGCTCTGGAAGCAACCCGGAGAATTCTATCTCGATGCCGATGCAGCGGTCAGGCTTGCTTTTGCTTGTCACGTGGTCGCTTTTCCCGGCAGCCATATGCGGTAAGTCCCCCTGCTGATTTGGTCGCAATATTTGTTGGTGATGCGGCTGAGACTATAACAGCCATCGTGCCGCGAAGAAATGTTGTGGCGCAGGTTAGAAATGCTGGCTTGCCTTTCATATATCAATATAGCATATTTGCTATATGTCTAAGTCAATCGATATAGAGAAAACACTCAAGGCGCTTGCAAGTGACAAGCGGCTCCTGGTGATGGAACTTCTCAAGGACCCATTGGGCAATTTCCCGCCCCAGGTGGACGGCGATCTTGTAACAGACGGCGTCTGCTCCAACTGGCTGACGGAAAAGATGGGCGTTGCCCAGCCCACGGCGACGCGGCACCTGAAGGTGCTGGCGGATGCAGGGCTCATCATCCCGACGCGCAAGAAGGGGTGGGTGTTCTACCGCCGCGATGAAGCCTTCATCAGCGCGCTCAAGAAAAAAATCAGCGAGGATATGTAACATGTCAGACGAATTTACCCGGCCGTTGCAGGCGGCGCAGGCCTATGCGATTGAATATCTGGAGCAGGTGGCGGACCAGCCGGTTTTCCCGGGCGAAAACGCCCTGGCAGCCCTTGAGGCGTTCGACGAACCGTTGCCGCCACACGGCTCAGCCGACCAGGAAATCCTGAGCATGCTGCACGCCAACGGCAGCCCAGCCACCGTGGCCACCATGGGAAGCCGCTATTTCGGTTTTGTGGTGGGTGGGTCGTTGCCCGTCACCGTGGCGGCCAACTGGATCGCAACCGCGTGGGACCAGAGCCCGTCGTCTTATGTGAATTCGCCCACTGGTGTGAAGCTTGAGGAAGTCGCTGGCCGCTGGCTTCGGGAAATCCTGGGGCTGCCAGATCATACCGGCATCGGCATGACAACGGGCGCGACCATGGCCAATTTCACGGGCCTTGCCGCTGCGCGGCACGCATTGCTTGAACGGGCTGGCTGGAACGTTGAGGAACAGGGGCTTTACGGTGCGCCTGAAGTGAAGGTTGTGGTGTCGGAAGAAGTACATGTGACAGTGGAGAAAGCACTGTCGATGCTGGGCTTCGGCAAAAAGCGCGTCACTCGTGTGCCGACGGATGCCAACGGCGCCATGGTGGCGGACGCGCTGCCTGACCTGGACGCGCTGACCCTTGTGTGCACACAGGCTGGCAACGTGAACTCGGGCGCCATCGATCCCATCGGCACCATCTGCGATAAGGCTCATGCGGCGGGCGCCTGGGTGCATGTGGATGGGGCTTTTGGCCTATGGGGCAAACTTCTGGCACGCCGGGCGGATGATTTTATCGGCATCGAAAAGGCTGACAGCCTGGCCACCGACGCCCACAAATGGCTGAACACGCCCTATGACTGCGGCATCGTGATGACCCGCCACCCCCATGACCTGCATATGGCCATGGCTACCGTCGCGCCTTACTTCAAGGCGGAGGAAAGCATGGCGCCGAAGGATATGGTGCCCGAGTTTTCACGTCGGGCGCGAGGGGTTGAAGTGTGGGCGGCGCTCCGCAGCCTGGGCCCCGCCGGGCTCAAAAGCATGATCGGCCGCTGCTGCGACCATGCCCAGGCGTTTGCCGAAGGGCTGAAGGCGATTGGCTTTGAGGTGCTGAATGACGTGGTGCTCAATCAGGTGGTGGCCACCATTGGCACGCCGGAGGAACTGGCCGATATTCGCGCCCTTGTTGAAGCCTCGGGCGAATGCTGGTTCGGGCCTACCGTGTGGAAGGGTCGCTCGGCGATCCGGGTCAGTGTGTCTTCCTGGCGCACGACCGACGAGGATGTCGAACGGTCGCTTTCCGCCATCGCTGCCGCCAAGAACGCGATTATGGGCGACTAGCCGGGGATGTTTTCCGGGGTCCACCAGCAGACGCCTTTTTCAGTGACCCGGGCGCCGACCCGCCGATAAAGGCGGGTCGCGCCTTCATTATCTGCGTTCACTTCCCATTTGACGGCGGCACCGATGGCTTTCGCCTTGTGACCAAGCGCCAGAAGCAGCTTGCTGCCAACCCCAAACCCGCGCGCGGCGTCAGAAACATACAGGTCATCCAGCTGGAAAATATCGCTGTTGTTCCAGATATGGAAGCGCTGGACATAAGTAACCACGCCGACTATCGCACCTTCAAGCTCGGCCACCATGAACCCCATTTTGGGGGGCGTGGAGAAAGCCGCCGCCTCAAACGCCTCGGCGGTGATTTTCAGGTCACCTTCCGCATTCTCATACTCTGCCAGCGCCCGGATCAGGGTGTGGGCTTTTGCGGCGTCGTCACGCCGTCCTTCACGAATTGTCGCTGTCATGAGAGCTCCGATTGTCTGTTTGGATAGAGGGTCACTCTATCGCTAAACCTTGAGACATCAAAGCCACGGCACAATTTGTAAGGAAAGGGCAGCCGCACAGCGCATGGTCGCGCCAATTTGGTGCCTGCATCGAGGGGAGGTGATGACGTCGCTAAGGGCCGTCAAAGGTTGAGCCGCTGCCATAGCCGGCCATGATGACATCATCACCTGAGGGTGCCTGATGGCACCTGCGGATGTGTCGTCGCCAACTGCCTTGGGGCAGTTGCCATAGTGGGCGTGCGACACCCCGTTTCAGAAACGCAGCCTGCCCTTCCTGTGTTCCAGGACTGGTGGCGCTTCTGAATATGGGACGTCGCCAATGGGTGATGGCCGCTAGTGCAGACTTAGATATCCTTGAAGAAGTCGTTGCCTTTGTCGTCCACAACGATAAAGGCCGGGAAGTCTTCTACCTCAATTTTCCATACGGCTTCCATGCCCAGGTCTTCAAAGTCCAGCACTTCCACCTTGCGGATATTGTCTTGGGCAAGCGCCGCCGCTGGCCCGCCGATGGATCCCAGGTAAAAGCCGCCATTCTCATGGCACGCTTTGGTCACATCCTTCGACCGGTTGCCCTTGGCCAGGCTGATCATGCTGCCGCCCAGCTTCTGGAATGGGCCGACATAGCTGTCCATCCGGCCTGCGGTGGTTGGCCCGAAGGAACCCGAGGCATAGCCTTCAGGGGTTTTGGCGGGGCCTGCATAATAGATGATGTGATCCTTGAAGTAGGCTGGCATTTCCGCGCCATCCTCGATCATTTGCTGCACGCGGGCATGGGCCAGGTCGCGCGCGACGACAATGGTGCCCGTAAGGCTGAGGCGGGTCTTGATCGGATACTGCGTGAGTTCCGCGAGGATCTCCGCCATCGGGCGGTTGAGATCCACTTTCACCACTTCGTCGGACAGGTGCTCGTCAGTGACTTCAGGCTGGTATTTGGCCGGGTCGGTCTCGAGTTGTTCGAGGAAGATGCCGTCCTTGGTGATCTTGGCCTTGGCCTGGCGGTCTGCGGAGCAGGACACGCCGATGCCCACCGGCAGGCTGGCACCGTGGCGCGGCAGGCGGATAACCCGCACATCGTGGCAGAAGTATTTGCCGCCGAACTGTGCGCCAATGCCCAGATTCTGGGTCATTTTGTGGATCTGCTGTTCCATCTCCACGTCGCGGAAGGCGCGGCCGGTCTCGTCGCCCGTCGTGGGCAGGTTGTCATAATAGCGCGCGCTGGCTTTCTTGACCGTCGCCAGATTCTGTTCCGCCGACAGGCCGCCGATCACGATCGCCAGGTGGTAGGGCGGGCAGGCTGCTGTGCCGAGGGTTTTGATCTTCTCCTCCAGGAACGCGAGCATCTTGTCTTCACGGAGCGACGCAGGCGTCTGCTGGTAAAGGAATGTCTTGTTCGCGCTGCCGCCCCCCTTGGCCATGAACAGGAACTTATATTCATTGCCTTCAGACGCATAGATATCGATCTGCGCCGGGGTGTTGTTCTTGGTGTTTACCTCTTTGTACATGGAAAGAGGCGCCATCTGGCTGTAGCGCAGGTTGGTTTCCGTGTAGGTGCGCATCACGCCTTTGGTGAGCGGCGCGCCGTCATCGCCCGACGTCCAGACATGCTGGCCCTTGGTGCCCACGATGATGGCCGTGCCGGTGTCCTGGCAGCTTGGCAGCACACGCCCCGCGGCAATGTTGGCATTCTTGAGAAGCTCTTTGGCCACGAAGCGGTCGTTTTCCGATGCTTCCGGGTCTTTCAGGATGTCCGCCAGCTGCTGCAGGTGTCCGGGCCTGAGGAGGTGCGCGATATCGGCCATCGCTTCCTTGGCCAGAAGCTCAAGGCCTTCGTCCTCAACCTTCAGGATCGTGCGGCCCTCCACCTCAACGGTGGAAACATAATCGGATGTGATTTTCCGGTAAGCAGTATCGTCGCCGCCCTGTTGGAACAGCTTGGTGAATGTCCAGTCGCTCATGGCTTTTTACCTTCTCCGACCCGTGGAGAGCCGGAGCTTCAATTGGGGTTGGGGACTATTTTTTTCTGAAGGCATCCAGCGTGACGACATTGTCGCCGCCGGCTTCTGTTGTGGCTTCGGCGCTGGCCGCGCTGGCGGCGCTAGCCACTTTTTCTGTGTCGGCATTGTCTGCCTCTTCGAAGGCGGAATCGTCGAATTCCGCTTCAAGGTCCTGTTCGTCAAGCCCGTCATCGCCTTCATCGTGGAACTGAAGTGCGAACTGCACGCTTGGGTCCACAAAGCCAACGATGGCTGCGAACGGGATTTTCAGCATCTCGGGGGTCTGGTTGAAGGAAAGGCCGACTTCGAAAAAGTCTTCCTCAACATTCAGGCCCCAGAACTTGTGTTGCAGCACAATGGTCATTTCTTCGGGGAAACGGCTTTTCAGGTGGGCCGGGATATCCACGCCCTCTGCCTGGGTCTTGAACGCGATGTAGAAATGATGATCGCCCTTGAGGCCATCTTCGGCAGTTTCACGAAGGATGGTCCGAACCACGCCGCGAAGCGCATCCTGAACCTTGGCGTCATAATCGATATAAGTTTCTGACATGCTGGAACTCAAGCTCTTTCCCTGACAACAAAGATTGCCCCCTTATAATGCTTCCCTTCCGAAGGGTGAAGGGGGAATTCAATAGTTTTTTGCGCTCAATTGCGCTTGAGCGCAAGGCGAAGATCAATTCCGGGGGGTGGAGCGCACTTGCCTGCAAAGGTGGAAATATCCCGGATTGGCCCCGGGAGCGGCCGGAACGGGGTTCAACCAGCGTGAAAGTGGCGGTGATCGGGCGGTTGGTTAAATGTATTTTAACCTCATCAGATACAAACTGATGGTGGCATCTTTGAGGTCGCTTTCACCTGATGGTTGTCGATCCGATTTGGTTGAACGGACAGGGGGCCGGTTTGATGTTTGCGAAAATCGCTTCTTGTCGCAATGTCTGCGCCTGCCAGAGTAGATGAATTTACAGTATTTCCAGATGGCGCTCGATTTCATCGAATCTTCCAAGAAGTTTCGAACGCTGGACGAACTCGGCGTGGCCTTCCACAAAGCCACCCAAACCCTGGGATTTGACCACTATGCCTGCGTTTCCTGTGTGGAGTTTGGCGCATTGCCAGATGGCGCTGTTTTCCTGGCGGATTACCCTGACGACTGGACCAAATATTACCTAGAGAATGAGTATGACCGGACCGACCGTATCCTGCAGGTGTCCTTGAAGGAACATATGCCTTTCAACTGGGACAATAACATCATCCATAACGGCATGACGCCCGAGCAATCGGAAATGATGTGCGAGGCTGAAGATGCCGGCCTTCTTTATGGCGTGACCGTTCCCATCCATATCGTGGGCGCATTTCCGGGCGCCGTGAATGTGGTGGGGGAGCATCGGGACATCGACCCAGCGGCCGAGCACGCGGTGCATTTGATGAGCGTCTATCTTCATGATGCAGCGCTGAGGATATCCAAGGAAGGCAAGGCCGCCTTGAAGCCTGTCGCCAAACTGACTCCACGCGAAAAGGAGTGCCTGCAGTGGGTGGCGGCCGGAAAAACAGACTGGGAGATCTCCAGCATCCTGTCGATCGCGGAAAGAACAGTTCACACCCACGTGGAAAGCGCCAAGACCAAACTTGGCGTCAGCACGAGGGTTCAGGCCGTCGTGAAGGCCTTTTTGACCAATCTTATACACCACTAAAGATTGTGATTAACAACCAGTTGGAAAAACCTAGTCCGTTCGGCTGATATAACTGCTTCCAAATATAAGACATCATCGCCTCACTACCCATTGCGAAAAAAGGAGGTGACCGATGATCCATGTTGTGAGTTCTTTAAACAGAACTGAGTACAGCGGCTATCTTCGCCAGCTCTGGCAGCAACGCTATGATGTCTTTGTAGAGAAGATGGGATGGAGCCTGGATTGCGCCCGTGGGATCGAGCGTGACCAGTTCGACCGTCCTGACACGGTCTATCTTCTGTGCATAGACGATAGCGGCAACATGAAGGGCGCCATGCGCCTGCTGCCAACCGTCAGGCCCCACCTGATGAGCGAAGCTTTCCCTGGCCTCTGCGCTGAGGGCGTGCCGCGTTCGAAATCCATCTGGGAAGTCTCCCGCTTCTACAGCCTCACGGGGCGCCACATGATGCTGGAGCGCGACCGTACGGTCAGCGAGCTGGTCTGTGGCCTGTTCGAGTATGGCCTTATGGCAGGGATCGACAGCGTTACCTGCGTTGCCAGCATGGTGCTGTTCCCAACGATCCTCAAGGCCGGTTGGAATGTGACACCGCTTGGCCTGCCGTCGGTCTCTGACGGCGAGGTTATCCTGGCTTTCCGCATTGACCTTGATGCCGCCGATTATGGGGCTGTATGCGAGACCCGACATATTGAAGGTAGCGTGCTCTATACGGCCCCCGCCCGCGAACGTGAGCTGGAGATGGCGGTATGACCCTGCACGATATTCCCCAATTCAGTGACCGTACGAGCCCCCTTGATTCAAGCATCGGCCGCCTGCTGTTCATGTTTGGCCAGCTGGAGGCGGAACAGGTGGAAGATATCGTTAGCCGTGTGCACCGTGCGTTGCCTGTACCGGTCGAGCCCATGCCAGAAGAGGACGTAGACGCTGAAGTGCTCGACAAAGGCGATGTGGCCCAGCGCGGTGTTGTGCAGCTTCTGTACCTGATTGCGGCACAGACCTATGCCGACATCCTGTTTGCGCTGACCTACGCAGAGACGCTGGCGATGATGAGCGGTGCTGACTTTGAAGCCGAAGGCGTGGCCCACTAGGTCACGTCCGGGACAAGAACTCTCTGGCCTCATCCAGCGATCAGGACCGCTGGTGGGGGCAACCAACCGCCGGTGCGTGTGTGGTGACGCGCCCGGCGGTTTTATATTGCGCGGGGCAAGGCACAAGCGTCGGCCGCGCAAAGGTACTGGATGGTGCGCGGGGCTTGCAGCGTTCAAGAGCCTGTTGGGGAATAAGTGGGCCGTTCTGTTGCTAGGTGGCCCAACCCCCACCTGAAGGCGTCAACCCTCAGGAATTTATAAATGTAGTAGCTATGACTGCTTACGCAGCAACAGCATACTCGACGTTGTTGTCGTTAGCATTTATTTAAGGTGGTCCATCACGGCGGTACCATCCCGGGCGAAGAGCAACATCGTTCGATACACGTCGATCCTGGTTCGCCCCCATCAGCAACGGTCTGTTGACCGTAGGCCTTAGCTTTCCAGGCAAGCAGGCCGTTCCTGGTGGAGGCGCCGGGTACTGCCCCCGGGTCCGCAATAGCTACTAAATGCACCGTTTATCGCCATAGCTGCCGAAGCAGCACCCCTGATATAAGCAATTCCGCAAGCGATTTAAAGGCCAATAAAAATTTGTCCGACGATTTTAGTACAGATTCGGGATTTTCCCGAAACTGTGGCATAATGGAGGCCTTACGGGTCACCTACTAGAGGAGAATGATCCATGGCTGACCAACAGCATTGGGAATGGGCGGCTGAAACCGGCCCTCGCGGCAACCTGCGCGAAGCGGTTGCGCTTTTCAGTACAGAAGACGACTTGCAGGCTGCAGTGGACGACCTTGAATGTCATGGGTTCTCCAATGCTGCCGTCTCGAGACCAAAACCGATCAGGGATATCGAAGCAGCGGTCCATCATCCTGTCGCCTCCGTGCAGGAGCTGGAAGATGACGCCAGCGTGCCGCGCGAAGCCTATATCGACAAGGATAGCCGCGCCAGCGGCATGATGGTGATGGTTGTCGTGCCGGTTTATATCCTGCTGCTTGCAGGCGCGGGCATTGCATCCGGGCATGGGCTTGAGACATGGCAGGCGGTTGTCCTGACCGTGGCGCTGGGCATCATCGGCATGCTTGGCGGCGGCTACTATGCCATGCGCTATTCGCGTCGCGCCAGCGAACGGGTCCGGGAAGAGCAGGCCAAGGGTGGGCTTCTGTTGTGGGTCCGCACGGGCAGCCGCGAGCAGGAGGACCGGGCGCTTGAAATTCTCAGGCGCCACGCAGGCCGCGACGTTCATCTGCATGGCCCAGCCATACAGCCCTGTTGAGATAGTGGGAAGGGCGCTTTTGCAGCGCCCTTTTTGTGCAGATAATCGTTCGGAAAACAGGTGCGCCTATTGCCTCGACGCACGTCACGCCCTATAGCTTTTTAACAAGTTTAATCGGGTGGTAGGACGTATGCAGCAATATCTCGATCTTCTGGCGCGCATCCGGCGCGAAGGGACCTTCAAGGGTGACCGCACGGGCACGGGAACCTATAGCGTTTTCGGCCATCAGATGCGGTTCAATCTGGCAGACGGCTTCCCGATGGTGACCACTAAGAAGCTGCACCTCAGGTCCATCATCCATGAACTGCTGTGGTTTATCGCAGGCGATACCAACATCAAGTATCTGAAAGATAACGGTGTTTCCATTTGGGATGAGTGGGCGGACGAGCACGGCGACCTGGGCCCCGTCTACGGCCATCAGTGGCGCAGCTGGCCCGCGCCGGACGGCACCACCATCGACCAGATCACGAATCTGATCGACCAGATCAAAACAAACCCGAACAGCCGCCGCCTGATCGTCTCGGCTTGGAACGTGGCCGATGTGGACCACATGGCGCTGCCGCCGTGTCACTGCCTGTTCCAGTTCTATGTGGCTGACGGCAAGCTTTCCTGCCAGCTGTATCAGCGCAGTGCGGACGTGTTCCTGGGTGTGCCATTCAACATCGCAAGCTATGCGCTTCTCACCCACATGATGGCGCAGGTATGTGGGTTGGAAGTGGGGGACTTTGTCCATACATTCGGGGACGCGCACCTCTACAGCAACCATATTGAACAAACCGATCTGCAGCTAAGCCGCGAGCCATTGCCGCTGCCGAAGCTGACGCTGAACCCGGATGTGAAAGACCTGTTCGCTTTCACGTTCGACGACATTCGGATCGATGGGTATGAAGCTCATCCACACATCAAGGCGCCTGTAGCGGTCTAATTCAGGGATCAGGAGCAAGGAGGGGGTTTGGCTCGCGATAGTGACATAGATATCAGGCAATGGCTTCTTGTCTTGTTTGTCGTGCTTTTCGGGGCGGGACTGACTTGGTCTGCGACCAGCGAAAGTGTTCGCTCGGCGCAGTCTGAGGCGCGCGGCAGCTTCAACGCCGCCGCTGACCTCTATGTAGACAGGGTCAAAGGCGCTCTCTCGCACGGTCTGAATGCAGCGAGTGACCTTTATAGCTATTATCAAGCGACGGAAGAGATCGACCACAACACCTTCCAGCGCCTGATCTCCAGCTATTCGAGCCTCAATGAACATCGCAAGATGGTGGGGGTTGCGATTGCAGCCACGCCGGACAGCGTGGGCGCGCTTGAGGCCTACGCCAAAGAGCATTATCCCGGTGATTTTTCGTTGCATGGCGCGGAAGATGCAGTTGGCACCAGTGACAGTGGCGTGCCCGGCAGCCTGGCCCAGCGGGCCTTCTATATGCTCTATGTCTGGGCCCCTTCGGAAGAGCGCAGTGCGCGTTGGCGCGGCGCAGATATCGGGGCCTATACACCACTGAATGCCTTTCTTGAGGAAACCATAGAAAAGGGCCAGCCAGCGGCGATTCCCATGCCCCCGCTCGAGACCGAGGATCGGTCCTGCGTGCTCCTCGCCACACCCTTTGTCAGCCAAGCTGGCGTAGACGGCGTGATCATCCAGATCCTGGATATGCCAAAACTGCTGAATGCGGTTGCGTCAAGCCAGCGCTTCGAAAGGCTCAACGCCCATTTTGTCAGCAGTTGGCAGAGCGGCGGGATGGTGCAGGACATGATGATCATTGACGGCAGTTACAGCCCTGAGACTTTTCCGCCGCCAGCGGCAAAGCCTTGGATTGCGGCCCAAGATGTCATGATCGGCGGGCAGAAGTGGGAAGTTCAGCCCTGGGCGCCTTATGAAGCTTATGCCATCGATTATGGCCCGGCGGTTGTTACGGCCAGCGTCTGTCTGGTGCTGACCGGCCTTGTGGTATTCATTGTCTGGTCCCAGTCGCAGCGGGCTAAACGCGTTGTTGATATTGTCAACCGGCGGACACGGGCGCTCAAGGAAGCGCATGATGAGCTCGAAGACCATTACCGCATGCTCCAGAACCTGAACAGGGACGTGGAGGAAGCAAGGAAATCGGCTGAGACGGCAAACCGGGCGAAGTCAGAGTTTCTGGCGACCATGAGCCATGAGCTCAGGACGCCGCTGAACGCCATCCTCGGATTTTCGCAAATCCTGCAGGAACAGGCACTGGGGCCTTTGGGCGACAAGCGGTATGCTGAATACGCCAAGGACATTAACGCCAGTGGCAGCCACCTCCTGGCCATCATCAATGATATTCTTGACCTGGCCAAACTTGAGGCCGGGAAGATCCAGATCGAGCAGAAACGCCTGTCTTCGCGCCTGTTGGTGGACCGTGTGATCGCGCTGCTGGTACAGCAGGCGTCCAACAAGGGTATTGAACTGAGGGCCGAGTTCGCCATGAATATGCCGGACTATATTCTGGGTGACGAGCTTCGGCTGAGGCAAATTCTGATCAATCTGGGCTCTAACGCCATCAAGTTCACCAACCAGGGGACTGTGGTGTTCCGGCTGCATCCGCGGCCTTTCGCAACCGGGCAGGCTGGCTGGATTCTCGAGGTCGAGGATACCGGCATCGGCATTCCGGAAGAGAAACAGGCGACGCTTTTTGACCGCTTTACCCAGGTGGATGCGGCGTTGTCGCGCAGGCATGGCGGTGTAGGCCTTGGCCTTGCCATCTGCCGCGAGCTGGTTGACCGCATGGAAGGATCGATCAGCGTGCGCAGCATCCAGAATGTCGGGACGACCATCCGCGTGCACCTGCCGCTGATGGAAGCCGACCCGGACCTAGATGATGACGGTATGATCTGATGCCAGATGTTCTGATGTCAGGACCATATCCAGTGTTGGGAGTTTAGCATGACGCTTTCAGTGATAGTGGCGATGGCGGAAGACCGGGCAATCGGCAGGGACAATGACATGCCGTGGCATCTGCCCGCTGACCTCAAGTATTTCAAGGCGACCACCATGGGCAAACCCATTGTCATGGGCCGCAAGACCTATGAGAGTATCGGCCGGCCCTTGCCGGGCCGCCGCAATATTGTGGTCACCCGCAATGCCGGCTGGACGGCGGAAGGCGTTGAGGTCGTGCCGTCGCTAAAGGCGGCCAAGGATGCTGTCGGGGATTCGGATGAGGCCATGATCATCGGCGGCGCGCAAATCTATGGCCAGTGCCTGGATGTGGCAGACCGGCTTTATATCACGGAAATCAGCATGACAGTGCCGGACGCTGACGCTTGGTTCCCTGCGTTCAATAGGGATGACTGGTGCGAAGTCAGCCGGGAAAATCACCCGGCTGAAGACGGCAAGCCAGCCTACGCTTTTGTGGTGTATGACCGCGCTTAGACGCTGATCCCCAGCTTTTCTGAAACTTGTGCTGCGATGGCCCGGTAGGCTTTGCTGACCGGACTGTCGGGCTCTGCCGCCACGATCGGGTCACCGCCGTCGGCATGTTCGCGCACGCTCATGTGCAAGGGGATACCACCCAGGAAGTCGCAGCCCAGTTCCTTGGCCGTATCGGCGGCGCCGCCATGGCCGAAGATGTGCGATTCCTCGCCGCAGTGCGGGCAGTGGAAGGTGCTCATATTCTCAATGATGCCCATGATCGGCACATCCACCTTGCGGAACATGGCCAGGCCCTTGCGCGCGTCAATCAGCGCCAGGTCCTGCGGGGTGGAAACGATCACGGCCCCCGTAAGCGGGGCCTGCTGTACCATGGTCAACTGCACGTCGCCGGTGCCGGGCGGCATGTCAACAACCAGCACGTCCAGGGGCCCCCAGGCTACGTCCTTGAGAAGCTGCTGGGTTGCGCCCATCACGCGCGGTCCGCGCCAGACAACGGGCTGATCCACATCAATCAGGAAGCCGACAGACATGACCTTCAGGCCGTGCGCCACGATGGGCTGGATAATCTTGTTCTTGATCTCGGGCTTGTCGTCGACGCCGAGAAGCATCGGCAGGCTTGGGCCGAAGATATCGGCGTCCAGCACGCCCACCTTGAGGCCCTGGTCGCGGAGTGCGATCGCGAGATTGATCGAGGTGGTGGATTTGCCCACGCCGCCCTTGCCGCTCGCAACCGCCACAATATGTTTCACGCCCGGTATCTCAGTGGGGGTAGGGGGTGCCTTGCCGCCGATGGCCGGCCCCGCAGGAGCTGCTTGTGCAGGCCGGGCCGCGGTCATGATCACGTTGGCTTCCGCAACGCCGTCAACCGCGCGGGCTGCGTTTTCGATTGCAGTTCGCAGGGCTTCTGCGCCTGCCTGGTCGCGCCCCGAAAGCTCAAGAATGATGCCCACTTTGCCGCCATCCACCACAATGGCGCTCACAAGGCCCGCTTCTATTACGGAACGATCCGTTCCCGGAGCTTCGATTTCATTGAGCGCCGCCTCAACGGACTTTTTCAGCATATCTGACATAAAAAACCTGTGTTTCCGGTAAAAGCGTTCGATTTTTGGCCGAGTATCATTGCAGCCGCTTGGCACGTACCATATATAGGCAGACAAGACACGGTCTTTCTATAGGTGAAAGTGCCGCAGTTTCGGTTGGTGCATTCGCACCGTAGGGGAGAAAAATATGCCTTGGCAAAATAACGGTGATGGTGACCGCCCAAATCCATGGGGCAATGGTCCGCGCCGCGGCGGCGGTGGCGGCGAGCCACCAAATTTCGATGAATATATCCGGAAAGGTCAGGATCAGTTGAGAAAAGCCCTGCCAGGTGGCAAGGGTGCTCCGTTCCTGATTCTTGCAGCGCTTGTCCTGTTCTATCTTTATTGGGGTTTCTACCAGGTAAAGACCAACGAGCAGGCAGTGGTTCTGCGGTTTGGCGAATGGGTTTCCTCCTCTGCGCCTGGGCCCCACTTCCACTTCCCGCCGTTCGAGGAAGTTGAAATCAGGGGTGTGACCGATGAAAACCAGGTTTCCATCGGTAGTCGGGTAACGGAAAGCCGCCGCTCTGGCCGCCAGAGTTTTGCACGTCCTGACGAAAGCCTGATGTTGACCCAGGACGAAAATATCGTTGATGTTCGCTTCAATGTGGTTTGGCGCATCAAGGACTTAGGCAACTATCTGTTCCGCCTGCAGGACCCGGACGGCACGATCAAATCGGTGGCGGAGAGCGCCATGCGCGAAATGATCGGCCAGAGCAAAATCACGCCCATTATCACGACGGCCCGTGGCCAGATCGAGCAAAGCGTGAAGGAGTTGATCCAGACAACGCTTGATGATTACCAGGCTGGTGTGGACGTTTTGCGGGTTCAGATCATCGAATCCGAAGCGCCTGAAGAAGTGAAAGATGCGTTCCTTGATGTGCAGCGCGCCGAAGCCGACCAACAGCGTTTCCAGAATGAAGCGACAAAATACCGGAACCAGGTGATCCCGAAAGCAGAGGGTGAAGCAGAGCAGATGGTTCAACAGGCCGAAGCCTACCGTGCGCAGGTGATTGCCCGTGCCCAGGGTGAAGCTGCCCGCTTCAGCTCGGTGTATAATGAATATGTGTTGGCCAAGGATGTGACCAAGAAACGGATTTATCTGGAAACCATGGAAGAGATTCTTTCTGGCATGGATAAGATCATTCTTGATGATAAGGCCGGTACAGTGCCTTACCTGCCGCTTGATCAGCTCAATAAGAAGAAAAGCGGGGGAGAATAATCATGAATGGTAAGACTATTGCAGGCCTTGTTGTATTGGCCATCATTGCCATCGTTGGATTAAGCAGTGTCTACACTGTAGACGAGCGCCAGCAGGCGATTGTGGTGAAGTTTGGTGAACCAAAGCGCACCGTTACCGAACCGGGTCTCCATTACAAGATACCGGTCATGGAACAGGTGATCTTCCTTGAGAAACGTATCCTGAGCCTGGATGTGCCGCCACAGGAAGTGCTGGCATCCGACCAGCGCCGTATTCTGGTGGACAGCTTCGCGCGTTACCGTATCGCAGACCCGCTCAAGCGGTATCAGGCAGCGCGGACCGAAGTAGGTGCAGCACGTCTTCTTGAAGATGCGATGGAATCGACCGTGCGGCAGGTACTGGCGAAAGAACCGATGAATGAGATCGTTTCCGGCCAGCGTGCCGAACTGATGAAAAAGATCAGTGACCTGACCAACCAGCGGGCGCTGACGTTCGGCCTTGAAGTGGTGGATGTGCGCCTGAAGCGCGTCGACCTGCCACAGGAAAACAGCAAGGCCATTTTCATGCGCATGGAAACCGAGCGCCAGCGTGAAGCCGCGGAAAAGCGCGCTTCGGGCCAGCGCGACGCGGTAAAAATCAAGGCTGCGGCAGACCGTCAGGTAGCGGAAATTATCGCCCAGGCCGAGCGCAAGTCGCAAACCATTCGCGGTGAAGCAGACGGTGAAGCCGTGAAGATTTTCGCGGATGCATACGGAAAGGACAAAGACTTCTTTGAATTCTACCGGACCATGCAGGCTTACCGCAAATCTCTGGGCAAGGAAGACACGCGTCTGATCCTGTCGCCGGACAGCGAGTTCTTCAAGCTGTTCATGGACAGAAAATAGTCCAGGGCGCCCAAGACGCCATGGACTGGAAACTTCTACTCATAGGGCTGGGCCTCGCTTTCTTCATTGAAGGCGCGGCCTATGCCTTGATGCCAGCAGGCTTCAAAAAGCTGCTTGTCGCAGCATCAAAACAGCCCACCGCAAAGCTCCGGGTTATGGGCTTGACCCTCGCGGCGATCGGTGTTGCTGTAGTCTGGCTGGTTCAGGCGTCTTTTGGCGCTTGAGGGTAAGGCCAACGCGAGTGATGAATAATAATTGAAGGAGTAAGTGCCTTGAGCACCACCTTAGTAAAAGCAATTAACACGCGGACGACAGCCGACATGTCGAGCAAAGCGCTTCGGGTTTTGCTGACATCCATTATGCTTTTGGCAGCAGCCCTGACCTCGATGGGGCCGGTTGCTGCACGCGGCGCTCCAGATAGCTTCGCCGATCTGGTTGAGAAGCTGTCGCCTGCAGTCGTGAATATTTCGACGGTACAGACCATTCGTGGTCGCAGTGGTCGCCGAGCACCGGACCTGCCTGAAGGCGTTCCGTTCGGCGACCTGTGGGACCAGTTCCGTGATCGTCTGGAAGAAGACCAGGAGCCACGCGAAGCGCGTTCGCTCGGGTCAGGCTTCATCATTGATGCCAAAGGTATCGTGATTACCAACAACCACGTGGTTGAAGACGCGGACGAGATTACGGTGACCACCGCTGACGGGGACGACTTCCCGGCCACGGTTCTTGGCCGTGATGCCTTGTCTGACATCGCAGTCCTCAAGATCGAACACGAAAACGGCGACAAGTTCCCGTTCGTGACCTGGGGTGACAGCGATGACGAACGCATCGGCGACTGGGTGATCGCCATTGGTAACCCGTTCGGCCAGGCCGGTACGGTAACCGCAGGCATCATTTCCGCGCGCAACCGCTCGATCAACAATTCGAACGATGTTGAATTCCTGCAGACGGACGCATCGATTAACCGCGGCAACTCCGGTGGCCCGCTCTTTAACATGAAGGGTGAAGTGATCGGCGTGAACACGGCGATCTTCTCGCCAACCGGCGGCAACGTGGGTATCGGTTTCGCGATCCCCTCCAACGACGCGTCCCGGGTGACTGCTGAATTGCAGGAACACGGCAAGGTACGCCGCGGCTGGCTCGGTGTTGGCATCCAGCCTATGACCGAGGAATTCGCTGAATCCCTTGGTATCGAGCAGGAAGAAGGCGCGATCGTGACCCGTGTTGAGCCAAACAGCCCGGCTGACGCCGCGGGTGTTCGCGAAGGCGATATCATCACCAAGTGGGATGGCAAGTCTGTTGAAGACAGCAATCGCCTCTCGATCCTGGTGAAGCGCACGGAAATCGGCAAGCCTGTGAAGGTTGAAGTGATCCGCCAGGGCAAGAAAGAAACCCTGGAAGTGACCACCGGCGAATTGCCAGCAGCCTTGGTGCCAGGCAATGACGACGACCAGAATGGCCCAGGTGACCGTCCAGAGCGCAGCGAGCGCGAGCTTGTTGAAGGCATGGAACTGGCACCGCTCAATGAAACGCTGCGGCGCCGCTATGAGATCGCTGATGACGTGGAAGGTGTGGCTGTGCTGCGCGTTGCACGCCGGGCTCCGGCTGCGCGTCAGGGCATCCGTCCGGGTACTGTGATCCTGCGGGTTAACCAGCAGTCTGTTGATAACCCGGCCCAGATCGTCGATATCATCGAAGAAGCGCGTGAAGACGGCCGTGAGCGGGTGCTGTTCCTTGTGAACTACCGCGGCACCACGGCCCACGTATCGCTCAAGCTGATGGAAGATCACGAGGACGAAGACAAAGAATAGTCAGCGATCCGTCGCTGAAACAGGAAAGGGCCGGTTCTGCCGGCCCTTTTTTTAATTTCGTCACTCGCCGACTTGATCGGCGAGTCCATTTGCATGCTGGACATTTTGTGGATTCGCCGGTCAAGCCGGCGAATGACGATTAGTTGGAAGCCTTAACCAGTGACGAAATCCGCGTCCGTGTACCCCTGGAAATAGAGAAGCGTCGTCAGGTCGCCGTATGTCACGGCGGCAGCGGCCGCTTCGCGTGTCCGGGGCTTTGCGTGGTAGGCCACGCCTAATCCGGCAGCCTCGATCATCGGGATGTCGTTGGCGCCGTCACCCACCGCCAGGATTTCGCTTGGTTGCAAGCCGTGCTTGGACGCCTGTTCGTTCAGTGTTTCAAGCTTGGTGGCCGCCCCGCAGATCGGCTCCACCACCGTGCCGGTGAGCGCTTCACCTTCAATCCCCAGGATATTGGCGCGGTTCATGTCGAACCCGATGGCGGCAGCCACCTTTTCGGTGAAATAGGTAAAGCCGCCCGACACCAGCACCGCATAGGCGCCGTTCGCCTTCATGGTCTGCACCAGCGCGCGGGCACCAGCCATCAGCTCAATACGGTCGTTATAGCACTCCTGAAGCGCGTCTGTGGACAGGCCTGCCAGCAGCGCCACCCGTTCCTTGAGCGCGGCCTCGAAATCCAGCTCGCCTCGCATGGCGGCTTCGGTGATGGCCGCGACCTTGCCCTTGACGCCGATAAAGTCTGCCAGCTCGTCGATGCATTCGACCGTGATCATGGTCGAATCCATATCCGCGAGAATCATTTTCTTCCTGCGGCCCTCAGCCGGTTGCAGGCACCAGTCCAGTCCGTCGATATCATTCAGCACGCCTTCAATCTCATCGCGGATTTTCAGGCTACCCTTGAAAAGGATATCCACGGCCTTGCCGTCGCTTAAGGTACGGCGCTCTGGCGTGCCCAAGGCCTTGATGGCTTCGATCCCGTCCTCGATCTTTTCGAGGCTTATGGAACAGTCAGGGTTGACGACAAGGGTTAAAGCGATATCCATGGAGGAACGTCCTTACATTACTGGCTTTGAGGTTGCCTTGAAACGAGCCCTTTTTATTGCAGGTCCAACCGCCAGCGGCAAGTCGGCTTTATCGCTCCGTCTCGCAGAAGATCTTAATGGTGTCATCATTAATTCTGACAGCATGCAGGTATACCGCGACCTGCGCGTGATCACCGCGCGCCCGAGCGAGGAAGAGGAGGCGAGGGCCCCACACAGGCTTTATGGCTATCTGGATGCCACTGAGGTGTCTTCCGCCGCCAGTTGGGCCGCGGACGCGATGGTTGAGATTAAAGCCGCGTGGGCGAACGGCCAGACCCCGATCGTGATCGGCGGAACCGGCCTTTATTTCAAGACACTCCTGACCGGCATGGCGGAGATTCCCGACATTCCTGACGAAATCCGCGCTGATGTGCGCGCCCGCTGCGACAGGGAAGGCAGTGAGGTGCTGCACGCGGAATTGGCGGCGGTTGATCCCGTGACGGCAGAACGTCTGTTCCCGGGCGACAGCCAGCGCATCTGCCGTGCGCTAGAGGTTTATCTTGCGACCGGAAAACCCATCAGCGAATGGCAGGCGGATACACCACCGGGCCCGATGCAGGCAGTGGACGACGCTGGCTTACTCATCAAGATCGTGCTCGACCCGCCCCGGGAGGTGCTCTACGACCGCTGCAACAGGCGTTTTGACCTGATGCTGGAAAGCGGGGCATGGGAGGAGCTGGACGCGCTGATCGCAAGGGGGCTGGACCCAAGCCTGCCGCTGATGCGGGCCCTGGGCGTTCCCAGCCTGATCGCCTACCGCCGGGGCGGCCTGTCGCTTGAGGAGGCGGTGGACGACGCCAAGATGCAAACGAGGCGCTTTGCAAAACGCCAACTGACATGGTTCAGGAACCAGTTTGGCCATTGGGATCGCTTCCCTGCGCAATTTTCGGAAAGCGATTACCGGGATTTTTTGAACAAAAAGATCACAAAAGCGGTTGACTGAGTAATTTTCGTACAATAAAACGACCCTATCGGCACCACGCCAGCCCAGGTGCCGATACCTGGAGCCTTTTGCCCAAGATGGCTCCAACTGTGACGAGACCCACCCCGGGGGCGCTCCTAGAGCGCCCCCAATTTATCACTGGTGTGGCGCTCCTGGAGCCCCCCAATTGATCACAGGGTGGCGCGTGCTTGATGGCCCGTGTGTCGTTACGGAAACATGGACTGGGCGGCCTGTGAGGGCAGGCAAGGTTGGATAAATAGTAGACGGAATAGAACGATGGCATCGACGAAGACCAAACAGGACCCGGCAGCGACCGGGGCACCAAGCGATGAGGCAACAGGCGCCCCCATGATGAGTGGCGCACAAATGATCCTTAAGGCGCTGGTGGACCTAGGCGTCGATACCATCTTTGGCTATCCCGGCGGCGCCGTGCTGCCGATCTATGACGAAATTTTCAAGCAGGACAAGATCAAGCATATCCTGGTACGGCACGAACAAGCAGCGGTTCACGCGGCCGAAGGCTACGCGCGCACCACCGGCAAGCCGGGTGTTGTTCTGGTGACATCGGGCCCCGGCGCGACGAACGCCGTTACCGGCCTGACGGATGCGATGCTGGACAGTATCCCGATCATCTGCATCACCGGGCAGGTGGCCCGCCACCTGATCGGCAATGACGCGTTCCAGGAAGCCGACACCGTTGGCATCACGCGCCCCTGCACCAAGCACAACTATCTGGTGAAGGACACGGCACTGGTGCCGGATGTGATCTATGAGGCCTTTTATGTGGCCACAAACGGCCGTCCGGGGCCGGTTGTGATCGACATGCCGAAGGACGTGCAGATCGAAAAAGCGCCTTACGAGCGCAGCGGTCACCGCGAACACCGCACCTACCGCCCGCAGGTTGACGGCGATGAGGCGGCGCTCCGTAAAGCAGCGCACGCGCTGGCGAATGGCGCCCGCCCGATCATCTATTCGGGTGGCGGCATCATCAATGCAGGGCCAGAGGCCTCTGAGCTGCTGACAGAATTCGCCAGAATGACCGGCATGCCGGTAACCAGTACGCTGATGGGCCTCGGCGCCTTCCCGGCATCCGACCATCAGTTCCTGGGCATGCTGGGCATGCACGGCACGTGGGAAGCGAACCACGCGATGCATGACTGTGATGTGATGCTGGCCATCGGCGCACGCTTCGATGACCGGGTAACCGGCCAGATCGACGGCTTCTCGCCGGGCTCGACCAAAATTCAGGTGGATATTGACCTGTCCAGCATCAACAAGAATGTTGCCGTGGATATTCCAGTGATCGCGGATGCGGCCAGTGCGCTGAAGCGCCTGATCGCCATCTGGCAGGAAGAAAAGCTGGGTGAAAAGCAGCCGCCGCTGGTGGCCTGGTGGGACCAGATTGAGCGCTGGCGCATGAAAGACTGCCTGGCCTATGCGGACAGCAGCGAGATGATCATGCCGCAGAAAGCGCTCGAACGCCTGCAGCATTTCATCGACGGCAAGAACGCCATTATCGCCACGGAAGTGGGCCAGCACCAGATGTGGGCTGCCCAGTTCCTGAAGTTCGACAAACCGAACCATTGGCTGACGTCAGGTGGCCTCGGCACCATGGGGTACGGCCTGCCGGCCACCATCGGTGCGCAGATCGCTTTCCCTGACCGGCTGTGCATCGACGTATCCGGCGACGCCAGCTTCCAGATGAACCTGCAGGAACTGGGCACCATTTCCCAGTATGACCTGCCGGTGAAAATCTTCATCATGAACAACGAATATATGGGCATGGTGCGCCAGTGGCAGGACCTTTCTTATGACGGTCGCCGCTCGCACAGCTATTCCGATAGCTTGCCTGACTTTGAGAAGCTGGCGGAAGCATACGGCATCAAGGGCATGAGTGTTGAAGACCCGGCCAAGCTGGATGACGCCATCCAGGAGATGATCAACCACGATGGCCCGGTCCTGCTGGATTGCCGGGTTGCCAAGATTGAAAACTGTTTCCCCATGGTGCCTGCGGGCGCGGCGCACAATGAGATGCTGCTGGCGGGTGACGTGATTGCGAAACCAAAAGACGACGAAGCACTGGCGGTCGTGTGATTTGGTGTCTAATCTGAAAGTGGAAGAGTAATCAGCAAGATGGACGGCGCACATATGAAAGAAACTGGCCCAATCGCAGTACATACTATCAGCGTTGTTGTTGACAACGAAGCGGGTGTTCTGGCGCGCGTGATCGGTCTGTTCTCAGGCCGCGGCTATAATATTGAAAGCCTGACGGTGTCCACGGTGGACACCAGCCATGAGACGTCCCGGATCACGATTGTAACATCCGGCACGCGCATGGTGATCGAGCAGATCAAGGCGCAGCTGGACCGCCTGGTGCCGGTGCACAAGGTGGCGGACCTGACAATCGAAGGCGATTTTGTCAGCCGCGACCTGGCGCTTGTGAAGGTGGCGGGCGTTGGCGAAAAGCGGGTTGAAGCCCTTCGCCTGGCGGAAGCTTTCCGCGCGCAGGTGGTGGATGCCAGCCGCGATAGTTTTGTGTTCGAGCTTACGGGGGCCGCGAACAAGCTGGATGCGTTCGTTGACCTGATGAGTGAGCTTGGACTTGTGGAGGTTGCCCGCACGGGTGCCGTGGCGCTGTCGCGCGGCCAGTCGGGCCTTTAGACGGTTTTTTTGAATTGGGCATGCCGGCCTGCCGGGACGCCGTGAATTGAATTGTTTTGACGGGCACACGCCCACCAAAAGGATAGTGAGATGCGAGTTTATTTTGATAGTGATGCTGACGTTAATCTGGTGAAGGACAAAACGGTTGCGATCGTTGGTTACGGCAGCCAGGGCCATGCCCACGCAGGCAACCTGCGCGACAGCGGCGTGTCCCGTGTGATCGTGGCGTTGCGTGAGGGGTCCTCCACGCGCAAGAAAGCCGAAGCCGCCGGCTTTGAGTGCATGACAGCGACCGAGGCCGCCAAAGAGGCTGACATGGTGATGGTGCTGGCGCCGGATGAGCATCAGGCCGCCATCTACCGCGATGAACTACACGCCAACATGAAACAGGGCGCGGCGCTGATGTTCGCCCACGGCCTGAATATCCACTTTGCCCTCATCGAGCCACGCGAAGACCTCGACGTGATCATGGTGGCCCCAAAAGGTCCGGGCCACACGGTTCGCAGCCAGTATGCGGCTGGTAAAGGTGTGCCTTGCCTGATCGCCGTGCATCAGGACGCGTCAGGCAAAGCCCATGACCTGTGCCTTTCCTACGCTTCCGCAATCGGCGGTGGCCGCTCGGGCATCATCGAAACCAATTTCCGTGAAGAGTGCGAAACCGACCTCTTTGGCGAGCAGGCCGTTCTGTGTGGCGGCGTAAGCGAGCTGATCAAAGCCGGGTTCGAGACGCTGACGGAAGCAGGCTACGCGCCAGAGATGGCTTACTTTGAGTGCCTGCACGAAGTGAAACTGATTGTGGACCTGATCTATGAGGGTGGTATCGCCAACATGCGCTATTCCATCTCGAACACTGCCGAATATGGTGATTATAAAACCGGCCCACGCATCATCACTGCTGAGACCAAGGCTGAAATGAAACGCGTGCTGGAAGACATCCAGCAGGGCCGTTTCGTCAAGGACTTCATGCTGGATAACGCCGCTGGTAACCCTGAGCTGAAGGCCCACCGTGGCCTCGCACAGCGTCATCCGATCGAGGAAGTTGGCACCAAGCTCCGTGGCATGATGCCATGGATGAAAGAGGGCCAGCTCGTCGACAAGGCGAAAAACTAACCCCCTTAGACTACTCTCACGTAGAGTTCACGGGCGACCCACTCCTGGGGTCGCCCTTTTTTTGCCTTGAAACAAGCGTATCAGGGAAAGATCGATTTACTGCACGGCGCGGGGCTGATAGGGGTTCGCGCAGTTTCGAGGGCAACAGGAGCATCCCATGACACTTCTTAAGAAAGCCGGTCTTGCACTGGCTGCAGCCACGGCGCTTTCAGGCGCCTCCGTGGCGGGCGATTTCAGCGGCCTTTATGGCGGCATTGAAAGCTCGGTCGACGTCAGCGACCAGTCAGTGCTGGTTGGCGGCCTGATCGGCTACCGTATGGAGCCCGTGCCATATGTTGTCGTAGGTGTTGAAGGCAGCTACGGCAATCACGTTGAAGGCTCGCGCGACGTGAGCGGTGCCGTTACCGACTTTGGCGGGGAATGGGACATCACGGGCATTGCCGGCATCGTCTTCGGCGATGACGACCAGAATATGGTTTATGGTTCGATCGGCTATATGAACGTGAGCTACGAGACCATCGGCGTGATCGGCTCCACCCGTTCAAGCGACGTGCGCCTGGGCGCCGGCGTTGAGCACCAGTTCAGCGACCTGCTGTCGTTCCGGATCGGCGCGGACTACGCCAAGCCCGCGGGCGAAGCCACCTACCGCATCAAGGCGGGGCTTCTGGTGAGCTTCTAGGCTGGACATCTTTCCCAAGAAGAGGGCGGCTCAATAGGGTCGCCTTCAATTATGGTTGGTAGACGGTAAGAGCAACCCGGGCCGACATCTTAACCCCGTGAGAATTCTCATTGGACGCCTTGAGCCCACCGCGTGATCCTGGCCGTATGAAGTCAGGGGGAGAAGAATAATTCCCTCCCTTGATGATGCGCGCTTCACAGTCAGCGTCTGGAGCTGTTGGTGTATATTTGCTTGGGGGAGGTTTACCAACCAGATGACAATCAGACGTCCATTCGTTCGCATTGCCAAGCATGAAATAAAGCCCAAATGGATTTGGCGGCACAATATTCTCACCACCAATAGGGTTCATTAAATGCCCGTGCCTCGTTGAATAAGAAACTATCCGGTTACCCAGGCGATAAGTTCCCGAAATGACCTCGCCTTTCGGCAGACATCCGTTGCAAATGTCTTTGCCGGGTTCAAAATCATCCCCCCACCAATAAACCGTTTGTGTCCCGGCACGTGCTGCATATTCCCACTCTTTCTCGTTAAGAAGCCGGTATGGCTTACCTGTCTTCTTTGCAAGCCAGTCCACGTAGGTCTTGGCGTCGTACCAGGTCAGATAATAAGCGGCAAATTGTTGCGTCATCGCAATATTGGGGACCTTTATTGCCCGACAGGCTTTGTCTTCAACACATGCGTAATATTCCCGCACCAATATCTCGAAACGGCCAACGGCGATAGTGTCAGTGACCTCTTCCTCTCGCCACGGGGGCGAATATCTTCTGGCCTTGGTCGGATGCACACCCATCATGAATTTGCCAGGTGGTATTACCACCATTTCAGGGCACTCTTCGCAGTCCTTGAAAACATCACCTGGCTTCGGTGGTTCATCGGCTGTTACAGTTGTCGAATATGCCAGAAGAACGGCGGCAACAGTCAAGACGCGCATTTTAAATCCCCCAATCCATCAGCTCCAATTCATCACAGAGGCTTCAACCGGTCAACTTTTGAAATGACAAACAGAAAGAGGTGGTTATGGTTCTAGCCATGACCAGCATTCTGCCCATATCGACTGACCGCCTGACCCTCCGTGCGTTTCGCGAGGACGACGCGGCGGCGTTTCATGGCTGGCGCAATGACGCGGAGGTGGCGCGCTATACGCTGTGGGACTATCCGTACCCTTGGGAAGAGGCCGAGCGTTTCTGTCATGAGCAGGCGTCGCTGGCGCCTTTCCCGGAAGGCGCCTATTACCAGTTGATGATCGAGGAAAAGGCCACGGGGCTCGCCATCGGCGATATCGGTGTTGGCAACGGCGTGACGCCCGAGGGGGCGGGCAATGTGCGGATTGGTTATACGCTCAGTCCCACAGGGCAGGGCAAGGGCTATATGACCGAGGCCTTGAGGGCGCTCTTGCCCGCGCTGGTCGGGCCCCTTGGGGTGAAAAAGTTTTCAGCGGATATTGATGTGCGCAACCCGGCGTCCGGCCGCGTGCTGGAGCGCGTTGGCTTCAAGCCGGTCGGCCCGGTGCACATCAAGCGCACCTTCGTCAAGGGCGAGTGGTGCGACGAGCAGGATTATGAACTGGATGTGGCGGGCAGCTGGCTCAGCAACAAAGAATAGTTTCTCTTGTTACTATTTGAAATAAAATTTCCAAAATTTGCCTCTTGCGATTATAAAATAATATGATACTCCTAAATTTCGCGGGCAAATACGCCCGGATATACAGGATTTGCAAGGGGTCTAAGACGGATGAACGGTCGGACACCACAAAAGAGACAGGCAAAAGCCATCGCCCTATCCAAAGCGGCGTCGGCTGATTTCACGCGTGTCGTTCTGGCTTCCGGCCTCCTGTTCACCCTCCTACTCGCTGGTCTATCGCTATTTGGTGCGGGTCGACTTATCGGCCCTTGAGCATCACAAGCTGAGGCACATTTGTGCCCGGGTGCTTAAGGGTAATGCCAGCTGAAGTCATTCATTCAGATCGTTACTAAAAATATCGGGAATAAAGCCATGTCACACAGTGAAGCAAACCGTGTGCGAATATTTGACACAACCTTGCGCGACGGCGAGCAATCGCCCGGCGCGTCCATGACCCTGGAAGAAAAACTGCAGATTGCCCGCGTGCTTGAAGCCATGCGCGTTGATGTGATTGAAGCCGGGTTCGCCATTGCCTCGAACGGTGATTTCGAATGCGTCAATCGCATTGCCAAGGAAATCAAGGACAGCACGGTCTGTTCACTCGCCCGCGCCGCCCTTGGAGACATCGACCGCGCAGGCGAGGCCATCAAACCCGCCAATTCGGGCCGCATCCACACCTTTATCGCCACCAGCCCGCTGCATATGAAAGTGAAGCTACAGATGGAGCCCGAGGCGGTGATCGAAGCGATCCACGGCTCTGTTTCGCGCGCCTGCACCTTCACGGATGATGTGGAATGGTCGGCCGAGGACGCGACGCGCACGGAAATCGATTTTCTGTGCCGCGCGGTCGAGACCGCTATCAAGGCGGGCGCCACCACCATTAACCTGCCGGATACCGTGGGTTACGCCACGCCGCAGGAATATATGGACATGTTCAAGGCCGTGATCGAACGCGTGCCCAATTCGGACAAGGCGATCTTCTCCACCCACTGCCATAATGACCTTGGCCTCGCGGTCGCCAACTCGCTCGCGGGTGTGGCGGGCGGTGCGCGCCAGGTGGAATGCACCATCAACGGCATCGGCGAACGCGCGGGCAACGCCGCGATGGAAGAGATCGTGATGGCGCTGAAGGTACGCGGCGATGTGATGCCCTATCACACGCGCATCCGGTCCGAAGAGATCATGCGGGCCTCGAAGCTCGTCTCCACCGTCACGGGCTTCACGGTGCAGAACAACAAGGCCATCGTTGGCGCCAATGCGTTTGCCCATGAAAGCGGTATCCACCAGGACGGCGTTCTGAAGGCTGCGGAGACCTATGAGATCATGACGCCTGAAAGCGTAGGCGTGACCAAGTCGGTGCTCACGATGGGCAAGCACTCAGGCCGCCACGCCTTCGCCGACAAGTTGAAGGACCTGGGCTATGAGCTGGGGGACAACGCTTTCCAGGAGTGTTTCCGCCGCTTCAAGGAGCTGGGCGACCGCAAGAAGAACATCTATGACGAGGATATCATCGCCCTCGTTGATGATGAGGTCGCAACCTGGGCCAACCGCATGCAGGTGATCAGCCTGAATACCTATAGCTCGTCGAACGGTGAGGCTGTTGCGAACCTCACGATGGCGATCGACGGCGAAAAGGCCAAGACGGTCACCTATGGCTCCGGCCCCGTGGACGCAGCCTTCAATGCGATCAAGGACCTGATCGGCATGGAGCCGCACCTGCAACTGTTTCAGGTGCATGCCGTAACCCAGGGCACCGACGCTCAGGCGGAATGCACTGTACGCCTTGAAGAAGGCGGCCGCACCGTAAACGGGCAGGGCGCGCACGAAGATACGGTGACCGCCGCCGCGCGGGCTTATGTTTCTGCGGTGAACAAGCTTCTGGTCAAGCGCGAGAAGAAAGCGCCGGACCAGACGACAGATCAGGTGACAGAGAAAGGCCCCAAGGCCGTGGCGGCGACATAGCAGCCTGCCAAGCTGAAAAACCGAACAAGGGCGCCCATGTGGCGCTCTTTTTTGTGCGCTTTTCGGTTGCGCATATTCGTGTTGTCACAAAAGCTTAGGTTGATTAATGTTGCGCGTCATTTCACATGGGGCCTAAAGGGGGGCGAGTGATGCAGGTCGAGAGTGTTGCCCATGCAACGCCAGCAGACATGCGGGTGGACACAAGAGATGAACCGAGGCGCAGGGGTGCCAGCGGCGAGATGCCCTATCAGCTGACCGTCAGGCGCGGCATCGGTGCGATCGCCGTTCTCTTTGTCAGCCAGTTTGTCATTGCCATTGTCCTCAGCGTGATGCTCCAGTTCATTGGGGTTGCCTTTGGCCTGCCTGCGTTTACGGCACCCAATATGCCGCTTGTGGTCGCTCTGGCACTCGGCCTCAGCAGCTTTGTGACTTACTTGTGGGTGCGGGCCGATATCGTCCGGTTCGGGCCTGCCTTCCCGCCGCAGATTGGCCTCAAGACCAGCCGGATGAGCCGGGAGCAAACCGTGCTGTTGGTCTTTGGCGTGTTCCTGCTGACCCGTGTACTATCGGGCCTCTATGCAAGCGGGCTTGAAGAACTGGCGCCGGGTGCTGTGCCCCGTGGGGGCGCCGAACAGATTTTTGACCAGGCCGCCGCTGCCGGATCGGCCGCAGCGACCGTTCTGATGTTTTTCATGGCCGCCTTTGTCGCGCCGGTAGTTGAGGAAGTCGTCTTTCGCGGATACCTGCAATCGTCGCTCAGGCGTCATCTCCCAGCGTGGGGCGCCATTTCCGCCGCCGCACTGGTGTTTGCAGCCATCCACGGCAGCCTCCTCCTGTTGCCGATCTATTTCATCATTGGTGCGGGACTCGGCTATGTTTACGAGCGGACAGGAAGCGTCTATGCGGCGATCGGTCTGCACATGGTGAACAATGTTCTTTTCAGCATCCTGGTAGCTGCCGGATGGGCCTGATCTTGTCCCTGGCTATCCGGCGGTGACGCGCTAAAAAGCCTACAATTTTACAGACTTAGGCCACATTGTGCGGGGCGACGGTATTTGAAGCCAAAAAAAAGCAAAATATGGGACTATCTTGCGTCAAGCCTCTTGTGATTTAACCATATCTGGCCCATAACCGCAGATGGACCTGCGTGTCGGCCCCTGCCGGGTCGCGGGATGAATTTTCAATCAAGCTTTCAGGATAAGAGGGTTAAATGCTATCAAAGCTGCTCGGCATGTTTTCGTCTGATATGGCGATTGATCTTGGTACCGCCAACACACTTGTTTACGTGAAGGGCCGGGGGATCGTGCTGAACGAACCTTCGGTTGTTGCGATCAAGAGTGAACATGGCCGTGACCGCGTTCTTGCGGTGGGTGACGAAGCCAAGCTGATGCTGGGCCGGACGCCAAGCGGCATTCAGGCAATCCGCCCGCTGCGTGATGGCGTGATCGCCGACTTCCATGTCGCCGAGCAGATGATCAAACACTTTATCCAGAAAGTTCATAACCGGTCGTTCGCAAGCCCGCAGGTTGTTGTGTGTGTGCCTTCCGGCTCCACGGCGGTTGAGCGCAAAGCCATTCAGGAGTCAGCCGAACAAGCGGGCGCCCGCAAGGTTTACCTGATCGACGAACCCATGGCGGCTGCCATCGGCGCCGGCCTGCCGGTTACCGAACCCCAGGGCTCCATGATCGTGGACATTGGCGGCGGCACCACCGAAGTGGCCGTTCTGTCGCTGTCGGGCATCGTGTTTGCCACCAGCGTGCGCGTTGGCGGCGACAAGATGGACGAAGCCCTGATCGCTTACATCCGCCGCAACCATAACCTTCTGATCGGTGAAGCCACGGCTGAGCGCATCAAGAAGGAAATTGGTACGGCGCTGGTGCCTGAAGACGGCGTGGGCATGACCATGACCATCAAGGGCCGCGACCTGATGAACGGCGTGCCAAAAGAGCTTGAAGTGAACCAGCTTCAGGTTGCCGAAGCCCTATCTGAACCTGTGAGCCAGATTGTGGAAGGCGTGAAAGTTGCGCTTGAGCAGACGGCGCCAGAGCTGGCAGCTGACATCGTCGATCGCGGCGTCGTGCTGACAGGCGGTGGCGGCATGCTCAAGGACCTGGACACAGTGATCCGCAAGGCAACCGGCCTGCCGGTCACCATCGCCGAAGAGCCGCTTACCTGTGTGGCGCTGGGTACTGGTCGCGCGCTTGAGGACCCCGGCCTGCGCATGGTCCTGACGGAAAGCTATTAACCGGCCCTGAGCATAGACTGGCCGCACTCCAAACCCCCGGGAGGTTGAACGCTGAGTCCGACACTGCACTCTGCTAACCTGTCTACATCCCCTCGCTTTCGCCGTGGTGGCAAGGCGAAGGGTGGGTTTTGGCCGTATATGCTGGTTGCCATTGGGCTTCTTGCCTTTGAATGGATCGGGTCTGGTGTGCCGCACCAGATCCGTGCTTACGCAAACGATATCGTAGCCCCTGTCCTCAGGGTGCTTGAGCAGCCGATCCGCGCCGTCCAGGCGGGGCTTGAGCGTATCGCTGGCGTATCCGACATCTATCTTGAAAACGAAACCCTGCGCGATGAAAACGATCGCCTCAGGCAGTGGCGCGAAGCCGCCATGCAGTTGAGCCGCGAAAACGAACGTCTGCGCGGTATGCTGAAGGTGCCGGGCCGGGAAGTGCCGCCCGCGGCCACAACCCGTGTGATCGGCGTTGGCGGCGGCGCGTTCGAGCGCAGCGTGCTGATCGGCGCCGGGTCCGCGGACGACCTGAAGCGTGGCAGTCCGGTGGTCGATGAAACCGGCGTTGTGGGCCGCGTGATCCAGGTGGGTCGCTGGACCAGCCGGGTCCTGTTGCTGACAGATATCAACAGCCGGGTGCCGGTGCGGCTTGAACGCACGGGTGACCTGGCGATCGCCGAAGGCCAGAACGAAAGCCTTCTGAGGCTTCGGTTCCTGCCGCAGGGCGTACAGGTCAAGGAAGGCGACCGCCTGCTGACCTCCGGCCACGGTGGTGCGTTTCCGCCAGACCTGCCGGTCGCGCGTGTGGTTGAGGTGGTGGATGATTTTATCCTTCTGGAACCATTGGGGCTTTTGGGCAAGCTGGATTATGTGCGTGTTATGGCCTACCAGCCGGTGCCTGAAGAAGCGACCCAGCCAGAACCAGCCAAGGAGGGCCAGGAATGAACGCGGCACGCCGTCCAGCCATGGCATCCTTTGGTTTCGCGGGGTTTGTGCCGCTGATCGCCTGCTTTGTCATGGTCATCCTGATGATGCTGCCGCTGGGTACGGGTGCTGCTAACATTGCCATGCCGAACCTGGTGCTGATTGGTGTTTTCTACTGGCTGTCTTCACGCCCGATCCTGATGCCCTACGGGGCCTGTGCGGTGCTCGGCTTCCTCCTGGATCTGTGGCTTGATGTGCCCATGGGGCTGAATATGGTCCTGCTGTTGCTGACGCGCCTTTTTGTTCTCAATCAGTTGAAGCACTATAAGGGCCGCTCCAGGCTGGTGCACTGGGTGATCTTCGCCGTGCTGTCGCTCGGCCTCTATCTTTTGTCCTGGCTGCTTATCTCGCTTGTTTATGGCACTATGCTGCCACCCGAGCCGCTGGCATTGCAGTGGGCGATCACTGCCTTTTCCTATGCGCCGGTCGGGTTTGTACTTGGACGTCTCAGACGGGCAGCGATGTAAGGATGGCAAGGGAAGGTCTTCGATACCAGGTTTTCAGTAGGCGTGCGCTCTTGCTTACCGGGGCACAGGGGTTGGTGCTGACGGCACTTGGCGGCCGGCTTTATTACCTCTCTGTCGTGCAGGGCGAGAAATACAAGTTGCGGGCCGAAAAGAACCGGGTGGCGCTGCGCCTTATTGCCCCTGAACGCGGCGAGATATTCGACCGCAACCGGCGCAAGTTGGCAACCAACCGCCCAGACTTTCGCGTCTTCATGATTCCTGAACAGGCCGAAGAGATTGCCAGCACGCTGGAAAAGATCGGCCGTGTTGTCAGGCTGGACGAACGCCGCATCGCGCGCCTTGAGCGCCAGATCAAACGTCAGCGCAAGTTCGTGCCCATCACCGTGGCCCAGGGCCTGGACTGGCGCACCTTCGCCCGCGTCAATGTGGCGGTGCCTGACCTTCCGGGGGTGGTGACTGATGCTGGCCTGTCGCGCTTCTACCCAAGTGGAAACGAGATCGCACACCTGATCGGTTACCTGGCCAGCCCGGGTGAAGAGGAAGTGGCCGCAAACCCCTTGTACCAGCTTCCCGGTTTCAAGGTGGGGCGCCAAGGGCTTGAGCGCCGCTACGAAAGCCGTCTCAGGGGCTCTGCCGGTACGCGCCGCGTTGAGGTGAACGCCGTGGGCCGCGAGATCCGCGAGCTGCCGCCACGCCAGGAAGCGCAGGCAGGCAACGACCTGCAGCTGACGCTGGACATCGATCTGCAGAAATTTGTGATGGAAAAACTGGGCGAAGAGGCGGCGGGTGCCGTGGTGATGAATGCCAAGACCGGGGAAATCCTGTCGCTCGCATCCACGCCGTCATTCGATCCCAATGAGTTCACCCGCGGCATCAGCAACGAAAACTGGCAGGCCCTTCTGAAGGACCCCAGGAAGCCGCTCATCAATAAAGCGGTTTCGGGCCTTTACCCTCCCGGCTCCACGGTCAAGCCAATCATTGCGCTGGCGGCCCTTGAGCAGGGCGTGGTCAAGGAAGATACCGAACATTACTGCAACGGCAGGCACCGGTTCGGCAACCGAACCTTCCGCTGCTGGAAGCGCGGCGGCCACGGCAAGCTGGACCTGAAGGGCGCCATTTCGAACAGCTGCGACGTTTATTTCTACAAAATCGCAGAAGACCTGAAAATCGAAGCCATTGCAGACATGCTGCGCCGCTTCGGGCTGGGGCAGCGCTTTGACCTGGGGATCGACGGCGAAAAGGAAGGCCTTGTGCCTGACCCGGCCTGGAAGCGTGCGGCGCGGAACGAACCCTGGCACGGCGGGGAGACGCTGAATGTGGCGATCGGGCAGGGCGCCTTGCTGGCCACACCGCTGCAGCTGGCGGTCATGACCGCGAGGCTTGCCTCCGGCTACAAACTTGAGCCCTCGCTTGTCAGCAAAGACCTTGTAACCGATGCGCCAGACACATCCTTTGCGGCCATGGACGCGAACCCGCTTCATATGCGGATCGCCCGGCGCGGCATGGAAATGGTGATGGAAGTGGGCGGCACGGCGCATGACTATCGGCGGTCAAAGTCTGCCCCAAAGCAGGCGGGCAAGACCGGCACGGCGCAGGTGCGGCGGATCACGGAAAGCGAACACCAGGAAGGCGTGCGCGATAATGACGAGTTGCCGTGGGCCATGCGCGACCACGCGCTGTTCATTGGCTATTCGCCGGTTGAGGACCCTCAGGTGGCCATCGGCATGCTGGTGCAGCACGGTGGCGGCGGTTCGTCTGTTGCCGCGCCGCTTGCCCGCGCCATCATGGACAAGACACTTGAACTGATGAAGGCGAAACCGGCGGAAGAAAGCCCAGAGCTGCCGACAGAGGGAGAGGCCTGATGGCTACCGCACGCATGTTCGGCCCGCGCCGGGTGGACAAGAACCCGATCCAGCGGCTTCTCAGCCTCAACTGGGGCATGGTGCTGATCAATTGCATGATCGCCTGCATCGGCTTCGCCATGCTCTATTCCGTTGCGGGCGGCGACTGGGACCCATGGGCGTCCAGGCAGGCCATGCGCTTCGCTGGCGCCCTCATCTTGATGCTGGTGATCGCGGTGATCGATATCCGCTACTGGATGGCCTTTGCCTATCCGGCCTGGGCCATCGGGATCGGGCTTCTTCTGGCGGTGGAAGTGATCGGCGCGACCGGCATGGGCGGCCAGCGCTGGCTGGACATCGGCTTCATGCGCCTGCAGCCTTCTGAATTGATGAAAATCGCGGTGGTGATGGCGCTGGCGCGCTATTTCCATGGCCGCAATTATGACCAGAGCCGCAGCCTGAGGTCCTTGTTTGTGCCAGCGATGCTGATGCTGATCCCCGTGGCGCTGGTGTACCGCCAGCCTGACCTTGGCACCGCGCTGATGATCGTGATGGGCGGCATGGCCATCCTGTTCCTCGCCGGCCTGCCGGCGTGGCTCTTTATTGCGGCAGGCGTTGCTGTTTCGGCTGCAGTGCCGATCGTATGGCAGTTCATGCGGGACTATCAGAAGGACCGGGTGCTGACCTTCCTGAACCCGGAAGCCGATCCTCTGGGGGCTGGCTACCAGATTACCCAGTCCAAGATCGCGCTGGGGTCTGGCGGCATGACCGGCAAGGGCTTCCTTGAAGGCACGCAAAGCCAGCTCAACTTCCTGCCTGAAATGAAAACGGACTTCATCTTCACGGTGCTGGCGGAAGAATTCGGCCTGATCGGCGCGTCCATCACGCTGGTGCTATACGGCATTTTGCTGGGATATGGCCTTTTGATGGGGCTTGGGTGCCGCAGCCAGTTTGGTCGCCTGATGGCGGGCGGGCTGTCGATTACCCTGTTCCTTTATGTGATGATCAATGTGGCCATGGTGATGGGCCTGATGCCTGTTGTGGGCGTGCCGCTGCCGATGATTTCCTATGGCGGGTCGGCGATGCTGACCTGGATGATCGCTTACGGCCTGATCCTGTCGGTCGCCATTCACCGGCACGTGACGCTGGCGCCCAAGGGCAGTGGCCTCGCCTGAACGAATTCCAGTCTTGCCTGACCCTGAAATCATAGTATCTTCCTAGCCATCTGGGAGGATACGTAATGAAAAAACTGATCATGGGGACCGCGCTTGCGGCCTGCCTGAATGCCCCTGTTTTCGCGGGTGACCTGACCGACGCCATCAGTGGCGATTATGATTACCTGAAGGCGCTTTATACCCACCTTCACCTGAAGCCCGAAATTTCGCTGCACGAAGAAAAGACGGCCGCGCGTATTGCGCAGGAACTCAAGGCTGTTGGTTTTGACGTGACCGAGAATTTCGGCGGCCACGGCCTTGTGGGTGTGCTGAAGAACGGTGAAGGCCCAACGCTTCTGATCCGGACAGACCTGGACGCACTGCCGGTTCTGGAGCAGACGGGCGTGGCCTACGCAAGCACGGTGACAACGGTGGATGACAAGGGCAAGACAGTGCCCGTGATGCACGCCTGCGGCCATGATATCCACATGACCAGCTTTATCGGCACTGCGCGGCGGCTCGCGGCCATGAAAGACCAATGGTCTGGAACGCTCGTGATGATCGGCCAGCCGGCTGAAGAGCGTGTGCTGGGGGCTGAGGCCATGATCGATCAGGGCCTTTTCACCAAGTTCCCGAAGCCCGACCATAATATCGCGCTTCATGTCAGCGCCAGCATGAAAGCGGGCGACGTTGGCATGGCCAAAGGCTATGCGCTTGCGAACGTGGATACAGTAGATGTGGCGATCAAGGGCATCGGCGGGCATGGAGCGTACCCGCACACCACCAAGGACCCCGTAGTGCTGGCCGCGCAGATTGTCGTGGCGCTGCAGACGCTGGTGTCGCGCGAAACCTCGCCGCTTGATGCTGCTGTGGTAACCGTGGGTTCGGTCCACGCGGGCACCAAGCATAATATCATCTCCAACAGTGCCCACCTGCAGCTGACTGTTCGGTCCTACAAGGATGATGTGCGCAAGCGCCTTCTGGACGGAATCCAGCGTATTGCCAACGCGCAGGCCATGTCCATCGGCCTGCCGGAGGATATGTGGCCCACGATGACGGTGAGCGAAAGCACGCCCGCAACCTACAATGACCCGGATATGACCGGCGACGTGTTCGAGACGCTCACGGCCGCAATGGGGGAAAGCCGGGTACACGTTCTGACGCCGGTGATGGGCGCGGAAGACTTCGCGCTTTATGGCCGCACGAGTGAGAAAATCCCGAGCCTGATCTTCTGGCTGGGCGGCGTGCCGGTAGCGGACTATGAAGCAGCCCAGAGAGGCGAGAAGAAGCTGCCGAGCCTGCATTCTGCCTTCTTCGCGCCAGAACCTGAGCCCACCATCAAGGGCGGGGTTGAGGCCATGACAACAGCGGCCTTGTCGCTTCTGGGCAAGAAATAGCACAGGATTGTGCAACGTTAGAGCCATGTCCGGGCTGGAAACCTGGCCCGGTTGTGGTTAAGATAGCAACAAGATAGAATTTTCAGGGGAAAACAGTGGCCCATACACACCACGATCACAGCATTTGCATCGACGATGCCCTCGCGGAAGCCGAGCGCGTCTGCGCTGAGCATGGCTCGCGCTTTACTGACCTGCGTCGCCGTATCCTGAAGATGATCTGGCAGGGCCACAAGGCAGTGAAAGCCTATGATCTCCTTGATCAGCTGGCCACCGAAGGCGGCTCTGCCAAGCCGCCAACCGTATACCGGGCGCTCGACTTCCTGATGGAAGAAGGCCTGGTACACAAGATCGAATCGCTCAACGCCTATATCGGTTGCCCACACCCGGGTGATGACCACATCAGCCAGTTCCTGATTTGCGACAAGTGCGAGAATGTCCGCGAGGTGACGTCCCATGCGCTTGGTGAAGCTGTGGTGGGGGCAGCGAAGGACGCGGGCTTCAAGATTCGCAGGCAAACGCTGGAGCTTCACGGCGTCTGTGCCGATTGCCAGAAGGACGCGCGCGCGGCCTAAGCCCTTATCAGGATTTCCGATCTGGCTTCCGGGCAGATTTCGCTAGAGTTTTTGGCGGTCTGCCGCTAAAGCCCTTTGTCTTATGGCAGAACTTCTCGACATCAACACAACCGCGAAAGAGTTTCTTGCGCTCGCGGCGCATCAACTGGCGACGGGCGACTTCGCGCAGGCAGAAACCACTGCGCGCGCGGTTCTCAAGATCACGCCGAAGTCGGCGGCTGGCTGGCATATGCTGGGTGATGTCTTGTCGGTACTGCCGGGGCGCCGTGGCGAGGCGTCAGATGCCTACGACAAGGCCCAGACCCTTGACCCGCAGGACACAGATGCCGCCGACGCCCGGACAAGCCTGGGCGAGCGCGCGACCGTGGCGCCCAACAAGACCCGCCGCGAACGCAACCTGTCGCTGCCGCATATGGCGTCGGCAGACGGCAAGGAGCGCCTGATCAGCGATGCGCGCGCCGCGGAAGCACGCGAAGACTGGGCAACCGCCAAGCAGGCTTGGGAAACCATGCTGCAGATTGACCCGTCGGATACCTGGGCGTGGTCGCAGTACGGCCATCTCCTTAGCGTGAACCTGCACCAGTATGCGGAGGCGGAAACCGCCTTCCGCCGTGCGATAGAGGAAGACCCGACCGATGATTGGGCCTGGGGCAAGCTGGGCATCATGCTGGCAGATTTCATGGGCCGGGTGAAGGAAGGCCAAAGCATGCTCAGGCGTGCGATCGCGCTGGATCCGGGCGAATGCTATTACCGTGGCTGGCTTGGCTGGTCGCTGTACCGGCAGAGCGAAGATCTCGCGGGCGCGGAAGTGGAACTGGCGGCCGCCGTGAAGCTGTGGCCCGATTATCAGTGGGCGCATTTCCACCTTGGGTTCGTGCGCATGGAAATGGGTGACCGGCCCAAGAAGGCAGAGGAAGCGCTTCTGCGCGCCGAGGCGCTGGAGCCACAGGATGTGCCGACGCTTTATGCGCTGGCCACACTTTATGAAGAACATATGAACCGGCCCAGGAAGGCCCTGCGCGCCTACCAGAAACTTGTGGAACTGGTGCCGGACGACCCGGTTGTCTACCGCCAGCTTGGTATGCTGTATCAGGCGGCGCTGGGTGACCCGAAGCGCGCTGTAGCGGCGTACGAGCGGGCGCTTGAGATTGATGCACGGGATTTTGACGTGCTGGCGCGCCTCGGCTGGCTGCACTGGGAAGTGCTTGACCAGGTTGAGGAAGGTATCGCTTATCTGGCGAAAGCCGCAGAAATCGCGCACGACAGCCCCTGGGTTGCCACCCACATGGGGCAGGCGCTCTATCACGGGGCGGGCCAGATGGATGAGGCGGAAGCCTGGTTCACGAAAGCCGTGGAACTGGACCCGGATTACGACTGGGCGCACGCCATGCTGGGTGCGCTGAATTTCGAACATAAGGAAGACGTCGAAGCCGCGGAGTTTCATTTCCGCCAAGCCATTCGTGTCAGCCCCGATTACGGCTTCGCCTGGGCGCGGCTTGGGCGCCTGATGTTGATGAGCGATGCTGACGCGGATGAGACGTGGCGGGTTCTGATGCGCGCACTGGAACTGTCACCTGGCAGTGTGGATGTGCTGACTGATATTGTCTGGATGGGTGTCTACCGCCTCTATAGGCCTGATCTTGTGGTGGGCCACGCCAAGCGCCTTGTGGAGCGCGACCCAGACAGCCCATACTGCCACGTGCTTTATGGCCATGTGCTGCGATACACGTCTACTGACCCGTCCGCATCGCTTGCTGAGCTCAAGAAGGCTGTAGAGCTGGCGCCAGACGATCATTATGCCTGGCACACGCTTGGCGAAGTGCTTTTGTATGATCTGGGCGACCTGGAGGCAGCCGAGGAGGCGCTTCTTGAGGCTGCGACCAAACACAGCGAATGCACCACGACCGACTGTGACATCGGGCTGGTGCGCTATGCGATCGGGCGCGAGGAAGCCGCGATTGAGCATTACGAACGCGCGCTTGAGATGGATAGTGAAGACAGCAACGCCTGGCGGGCCTATGGTTGCTTCCTGTTCTATAGCGCCGGTGACGCAGCGCTCGCCGAAGAAGCCTTTGACCGCGCAATCGAGCTGGAACCCGGCAATTTCGAGCCGTGGGCGATGATGGCCGAGTTCCTTGATCGTCAGGGCGACCGCGCGGACGAAGCCGAATCCGCGCTGAACAAAGCTCGGGAATTGGCACCCGAGACGATTGACGTGGCTGAATGGGCAGCGCGGTTCCTCGAGCCCAAGGTTCTGGCGCGCTAGGCGTCAGCGACTGAGGACAATCGTTCCAATCCCGATCAGAACAAACAGGCCGCAGGCCACCAGGTGAATGGTCCTCAGTGGCAGGGTTGCCATTGCCTTTTTGCCGATCAGCACCACAGGCACATTAGCTGCCAGCATGCCAAGCGTTGTGCCCGCTGTGACCAACAGGCCAGCGCTGTACTTCCCGGCCAGAACCACCGTGGCCACTTGCGTTTTGTCACCGATTTCGGCCAGGAAAAACAGGATGAGGGTGGCCGTGAACGCGCCCATGCCTTTAAAGCGGTTGCCTTCCTCACCTTCCTTGTCCGGCACCAGAAGCCAAAGCCCCAAGGCGATGAAGGACAGGCCGATCACCCAGCTGAGGGTGGTTGGAGGCAGGAGAGTTGCGAGCCACGCGCCCAACAGTACGGACAGGCCGTGGTTTACCAGCGTGGCAACCAGAATACCCAGGATAATCGGGGTGGCTTTCTTGTAGCGCGCCGCCAGTAGAAGCGACAGCAGCTGGGTCTTGTCGCCGATTTCAGCAATGGCGACAGACAGCGTAGAAATCAGGAAAGCTTCCATACGGGATACTCGAAACAGTTGGCGCGACCGCCGGCTTTGCCGGCGATCGCCTTGCTGCGGGTGTGTCTAGATATGGCAGCTGGAGAGGCCGCGCTTGGCCAGATACTGCTGGTGATATTCTTCGGCTTCCCAGAAGGCGTCTGCTGGCTCCAGCGTGGTCACAACCGGGCGCTTGAAACGGCCTGAGGCGATCAGCGCCGCCTTCTTCTCTTCCCCAATTCGCTTCTGCTCATCGTCATGATAGAAAATTGCGGACCGGTACTGGGTCCCTACGTCCGGGCCCTGGCGGTTCAGTTCCGTCGGGTTGTGGTTGTCGAAAAACACGTCCACGAGCGTGCCGAAGTCGACTTCCGCGGGGTCGAATTCAATCTGCACCACTTCGGCGTGGCCTGTTTTGTCGGTGCATACATCCTTATAGGACGGATTGTCCTTGGCACCGCCCATATAGCCCACGCGCGTGGCCTCAACACCGTCCATGGTGCGGAAGATCTCTTCCACGCCCCAGAAACATCCACCACCAAAAGTCGCTTTTGCCATTTTCTTGTCTCTTTTATTCAGTTCTAATACGCACGAGCTTGCGCAAAGTGCTACAAGCGCAATATGTGATCGCCCGACCGTTGTGTCGAGGGGCTTTCAGGTAAAAAGAATGTGTAGGAGACGATCTTGAAACGCAACCTCAGACTGGTGTCAGCAGCCATGGTGTTTTTCATAGGTGGCGCGGTTCATGCGCAATCCACTGAAATCCCGCAGGAACTTCTGGATCTGGATCGTCAACGCTGCCTGTCGGAATGTGTGCCCGGCTTTGGCGAGGAAACTTGCAAGCCGCTGTGTGACTGTACGGTTTCGGAATTCAAGAAGCGGCTGGATTTTTCCCGCTATCTTGAACTGTCGGCCCAGCTGTCGCGCAATGAGCTCACGCCCGCGAACCGCACCTTCCTGGATACGGTCGCGCAATATTGCACCGCTGAGCTTGACAAGTCAGGCATTCAGGTGGGCACGGGCGGCGAAAGCACGGGGCAGTAACCCCGCGCTGGCGGTAGCATCCCCGGGGTCAGGCGTTCCTGAGCGGGGTGGGGCGGCCATCATCATCGATGGCGACAAAGATATAGCGGCCTTCCGTTACCTGGTGCAGCGTGCGTTCAACGCCGCGTTCGGCATAAACATCCAGTTTCACGGTCACGGACGTACGCCCGGTTTTTTCAATGTCCGCATAAATGCTGATCACATCGCCCAGCTCAATGGGGCGGTGGAACTTCATGCCTTCAATCGCCACGGTCGCAACCGGGCCGCCGGCAAGGCGGCTGGCGGCATCAGCACCGGCAAGGTCCATCTGGGAAAGCACCCAGCCACCAAAGATGTTGCCATTCACATTCAGGTCTGATGGCTGCGGGATGGTGCGGATGGCCGCGCGGCGGCGTTCTTCGTCACGAGGTTTTACAGTCATGCTTTTGATCCTTGGGCTGCTGCCGTCAACGAACCGATTGGGGCGGCTTCAAAGTCGCCTGGTATCGCCTCGATATATAGGGACTGACTTGGGAATGCAAAGCCGGTACCTGCGTCCTCGACGATTCTTTTGATCTCCAACAGCAGCTTTTCCTTGATCGCCAGCCACTCAAGCCAATTGGTGGTGCGGGTGAAGGCATAAAGCAGGATGTCGATGGAGCTGCCGGAGAACTGATCGATACGCACGAAGGTGGCTGTTTCTTCGGGCTGGACGAAATCGGGGCTCTCAAGGATGTAGCGCTCGATCGCGTCGCGCACCTGGCTGAGCTGGGTGGATGTGCTGCCATACTCCAGCCCGATCACCCATTTGATGCGGCGGAAGGTCATGCGCGAAAAGTTGGTCACTGCATGGTCGGAAAGCTTGGTGTTGGGCACATAAACCGGCGCCTTGTCGAACCGACGGATGGTGGTGGTGCGGAAGCCGATATGCTCAACCGTGCCTTCCACGATGCCCTTGACCAAAACCCAGTCGCCCGGGTGGAAGCGGCGTTCGCCAATCACGAAAAGCCCGGCGATCAGGTTCTTGAACAGATCCTGCGCGCCAAGGGCAACGGCCACACCAAAGAGGCCAAGCCCTGCGATCAGCGGCCCAACCTGGATTCCCCAGATTTCAAGGATGGTGGCGGCGCCAATGATGGCGAAAGCCGCGCGGATGGCTTTCGCAAGCCACTGGATCATCGACACGGTCAGGTATTTGTCCGCGCGCTGCAGCAGTTCGCCCACCGGGCCTGCCGCGCGGTACAGCGACCAGAAGATCACGAAGGCGATCAGCGATTTGTTGAGGTTCGAGGCAACGGCTGCCGAATCCGGGTCCAGTTCCAGATAGGCGGTGGCGAAAAACAGGCCCAGCACAACAGGCACGAACCGGATCGGGGCTTCGATGGCTGCGACCACACTGTCATCCAGCGTATTCTCGGTTTTGGCGGCCCATTTGGAAACCCGGTTCAGGACGAATCGGGTGAACAGGTTGCGGAACACCAGGAACAGCATGAAAATGCCTGTGGCGACGACGATCTGCCCCACGTCAATGCCGTATAGTCCATTGGTCCAGACATCCTGCACCAGGGCCCAGAAATCACTCCAGCTTGCGTCAAAATCCTTATCGGTCACCGCTTTGTCCTGTTTGCCTGTTTACTTATCGTCCTCATCGTCGTTCGACGACTGGGTAGACATATACAGGTTATGGACGGCTTCGTCATGCCCGTGCTTGTTTGAGAAGAAAATAAGCGCCATCAGGCCGAATCCGATGAGGATCGTGAATACAAGTCCAACCACCATGGCTGCAACGCCGTGGCCGGAAAGCTGCACGCCTTCGATGTGGCCCATGACATAGAGCGCCCAGTAAGCCACCGCGCCAAGCGCGGCAACCGAGCCTAAAATCAACAGGAATTTTTTCATAAGGTCTGCTTCCCGATTGGGCAGCGCGCGATGGTCCCGCGGGTTATCCCACCCGCGTGCGCAGTGCCGAAGTAAAGGCACCAATCAAATCAGCGTTGATGCCAAAGTCGGTATGACCCATCTCAGAAACGGCGCGAATGTCAAGAAAAGCCACTGCGTCTTTTTCGCGCACGCTGATCACGATGAAGCTTCGGAAGCCAAACCAGGGGCTGCTGTAGATGGCCTCAACATGGCCGCTTTCAGCATCCTGCGCGACAACCTGCCACCCCAGTTTCTCTGCGGTTTCCGCCGCCACCTTCGTGGCTTCGGGGATGCTGCCGCCAAGGGGCGTGCTGCCAAGGCCGGGGTATGCGGTGTGTAGTTTCTTTAGGTAATCCGGCTCCAGCTGGCTGCCCAGGATGTCGCCCGGGCTGTTTACCTCATAGGTGCGGCCGGGCAGGGTCAGGAAGGCCAGTTGGTTCTCGGGCGCGGTGGAAACATCATGCAGAACCGGCGCACTTTCGGCCCGGTAAAAGAGATTGCCGAGCGGCCAGGCGATGATTGCCACCAGAATGGCAGCTGTTATGCCGCGCCAGCTTGTACGCGCCCTGCTGGCGAATCTGCCGTGCAGCAGGCCAACAAAAGTAAAGCTCGCTGCCACCAGCATCAGGCGGAAGGCAGCTGTAATTATCTTGAACTGGAGGTCATAGAGAGATGGGTCAGCCGGGCTGCCAAACACGCCTGTCCGGTAAAGCGGTCCCGCGGCAATCAGGGCCAGAAGCGCAAGACAGGCTGTAATCAGCCCCAGCGTTGCAAAGGCAGATGGCTTCTGTCCTTCCTTCTTGAAAAAGATGCGCGACATTACTCTCCCCCGTTGCGGTCCGCATACCGCAATCGCTGTTCATTTCCGCTGCCCTCAATTTCATAAGCCCCAAAACAGTTGTAACGTAACCGGAACGTGCAGAAAAGGGTAGCCTGACTTTTGGGCCAACTTTTAACGACAGGGTGCGGCATTAATCCCTTTTGCTTCAAACCTATAAAAGAGGCATAATGAAGACCTGTTTACCCGAGTATCCAGATTTTTCGCGGCCCGAACCACACCCGGTGGGCCCATGACGAGGGAGACGCTATATGAATGTTGGCCAGATTCTTTCCCAAAAGGGTAGCGATATCATTGCGATGGAGCGCGGCTGTACCGTGATGGAAGTTGCCAAGCTTCTGGGAGAGCGGCGTATCGGGGCCATTCCAATTGTCGACGGTGGGACGATTTGCGGCATCATGTCTGAACGCGACGTGGTGCGCGGTATTGCCATCCGTGGGGGCGGCGTCCTGGCGGATGATGTGTCCACGTTGATGACCAAATCGGTCTTTACCTGCAGCAAAGACGATACCGTCTATGACCTGATGAAAATGATGACAGAGCGACGCATCCGCCACGTTCCCGTTGTGGACAAGGACAAGCTGATCGGCATGATCTCCATCGGGGATGTGGTCAAGCACCGCATGGAGCAGGCGGCTGCGGAAAACGAAGCGCTCAAGGACTATATCGCCCAGGGATAGCCCCTGGGTAGATCTTACTGCACCCGTTCGTAGGGCGACCATTCATTGTCGAAGTCTTTTGGCTTCAGCACCAATGTGCGATGGGCATCCACTGTGATGTCCATCAGGCCGGACCGGATTTCAGCCACACGCTTACCTGTAAGCGCATCAACAACCGGCGTGCCGTTCATCATTTTCCAGTTTCTGACCATGAGCGTTTCCGTAACCGGCTTGTCGCCCGGATTCGCCAACACGAAGACGGTTTCAAGCGCGCGGTCGGTGTATCGCTCGAACGCTAGCAATTGTGCGCCTTCCAGCAACCGGAAATTCCCGATCCTGAGCGCTCGCTCATCCTTGTGAAGGCCAATCAGCGTCCGGGTACGCTGCAGGGTCTTGTTTTCATCGGTCGCCAAATCCCAGCGCATGGGCGCGCGGTTTTCCGGGTCTTCCCCACCATGCATTCCCAGTTCCGTGCCGTAATAGAGGTTCGGCGAACCGGGCAGGGTGAACTGAAGCACCTGCGCCATGTCCCGCTGCCAGGCATTGGGCATCGTATCCATCAGGCGTTTGGTGTCGTGGTTATCAAGGAGAAGCCATGACCTGAGCATGCCGTTGATGCCGGTGTCTTCAACCATTGTGGCCAGCATGCGGCCCGCCGCCGCGCCGTCCAGCTTGCCGTCAACAAGGCTTTGGGTGATCCTGCGCACAGGAAAGTTCATGATACCGTCCAGCGACTGGGTCCAGCCGTCAGGGTAGCTCCAGATCTCGCCGATGATCAGCGATCCCGGCTTTTCCGCGTGGGCGCTGGTGCTGAGGTCCGCAAGCACGGCGGGCCCAACGTCGAACGCCACGTCAAGCCGCCAACCGTCAATGCCGTCCTTCAGGTAGGACCGCACGACCGAATTGGGGCTTTTATATATATAGTCCTGCACATCTGGGTTCTCGAGCCTGAGCTCCGGCAGTGCCGGTGTATCGATCCAGCCGCGGTAGCCGTTCTTGTATGCCGGGCTGATGAAGAACCAGTCCCTGTAGGGGCTTGAGGCATCCCTGAGCGCCTCCCGGAAGATCGGCGCCCGGCTGCCCATATGGTTGAACACACCGTCCAGCACCAGTTTCATGCCGCGACCGTGCAGGGCATTCGCGAGGGCCTTCACATCGTCCCGCGTGCCGTATTCAGGCGAGATACGATTATAATCCAGGGCGTCATACTTATGGTTGGTGACAGCCAGGTGAATCGGATTGAGGTACAGCACATCCACGCCCAGGCCGCTGATATAATCCAGCTTGCCGCTGAGGCTTTCAAGGTCACCGCCCCAGAAAGCCAGTTCGTGGCTCCAGTTATGGGCGCCTTCAACCGGGTGGCCGCCCTCGGGTACTTCATCCCACGTGTGCAGGGTACGCGGTGCCTTATAGAGGTCCCGCTTGGCATCCAGGTTTCTGGACGGCGCGAAGCGGTCAACGATCACCTGATAGACGATGGCACCAACGCGCCAATCTACCTCGCGCATGGCCATTTCAGCCGTCAAAGCCTTGTCTTCAGGCGTCTGGTAGCGCGCCTTGTCATAGTGGATGGCCTCATCGGCCTGTGCCGGAAGCGCCATGACGGCGCTGAGCGCCAATGTCTTTATAAGAATTCGCACTGTTCAGCCCCTTCTGGGCCGGCCAAGGCAGCGGCGGTAGACGCTTTCATATTCTGCCACGCTGTTTTTCCAGGTGCGGACATGCTCGGCATAGTCGCGCCCAGCCTGGAGAATGGCAGGCCAGTTTTCGCGGTTCCTGATCAGGTCCGCGCACACGCGTACGAAGTCTGCACTGTCATCGGCCCTGAACAGGCGGCCGGTGCGGCCGTCTTCGATCAGCTCCTTGTGGCCGCCCACATTGCTCGCGAGCACCAGCCGGGTCATGGCCATGGCTTCAAGCGGCTTCAGCGGTGTCACGGTTTCGGTCAGCCGGATGCCGTGGCGCGGATACACCATGATGTCGGCCACGCTATAATAGCGGCGCACGCTGTCGTGCGGCACGCGCCCGGTGAAGATCACCGTGTCCTCAAGCCCCAGTTCCGCCACAGCTGCCTTGAGCTGCGCTTCCGTTGGCCCGCCGCCCACCAGCAAGAGCGCCACGTCAGGCACTTCTTTTTTGAGGGCCGGCAGGGTGCGAATCAGAAATTCAAGCCCCTCATAGGCATAGAAAGACCCGGCGAAGCCCAAGACCGTCCGGCCTTCAAGGCCCAGCTCGCGCACCAGGTCTGCGTCTTTTTCGCCAATGGGCGGAAAAGCCTCAGCGTTTACGGCATTCGGGATCACCGTCACTTTATCGGGCCGGATGCCGCGGGCCAGGATATCGGCGCGCAGGCCTTCGCAGATGGTTGTCACCTCCGTTGCTTGCCGAATGGCGCGGGTCTCCAGCGCGCGGCTGACCCTGTACCTGAGGCTGCCTTCATGCGTGGTGCCGTGGTCAACGGCCGCGTCTTCCCAGAAAGCACGGATCTCATAGACCACCGGGCGCCCGCCCGCAGCCTCAAAAGCCGGGAAGAAATTCAGCACCGGCGAATGGGCATGCAGGATATCGGGGTTTAGGTCTTCGACCAGTGCGCGCAGGCGGTACTTTGTGAGTCGCATCTCGCGCATTTCCCGCAGCCCTGGCGGCAACCATTTGGGGATGCCGCCGTTTGGGGTGCGGTAGATACGCCAGCCCTCAATGTCTTCAAACGGCTCGTTACCCGTGCCGTGGCGGGGGGTGGTGACCAGCACCGGGTCCCAGCCCATGGCTTTTTGCTGGGCCATGATGGACATGGTGCGAAAGACATAGCCGCTGTGCTTTGGCAGGCTGTGGTCCAGAATATGAAGGATGCGCATAGGTTTATTGATCAATCTCTGCCCGAAAAATTGCACCAAGCTTGCCTCAAGCGCAGGGACTTGTACAGTTTGTGTCGCGCGGGCAGGACAGTTTGGCCATAAAGCTGACCAAATTCTGCAATTTGATGCGGCGCATGCGGAAACATCAGGTCAAGAAGGGTGGCTCGATCGTGGGGCAGTCAGGTCGTATAGGGGGGTATCGGGGCGCGGCGTTGCTGTGTGCAACGCTTATGGGCGCAGCCACAAGCAGTTGCGCCTATGCTGACATCGCAGGGTACGCCCAAAGCGACCGCAACGAAGTGCTGACCCTACAGGTGGAAAACGACATCCTTTTCGGCACGGACCAGAATTACACCAACGGCATCCGTTTCAGTTATGTGCACCGGCCCGGCAACACGCCGTTTAGCGACGGCATCAGCAATTTCCTCAGGCGCTTTTCACCCAAAGCGCGGGAAGCGCTGAAGTCAGACCTCTATTATAGTGTGGCGCTCGGGCAGAATATGTACACACCGAAGGACATCGAATCCTTCGACCTGATCGAGGATGACCGCCCCTATGCCGGCTGGACCTATCTGGAGTTCGGCGTCACGGTGGAGGACCGAACCGGATACGAATCCATCAAGCTTGATATCGGCATGGTGGGTCCCGCGTCGCTCGCGAGCAAGACACAACGCTGGTGGCACAGTGTGATTGGCAGCCCGCGCCCGAACGGCTGGCCGCACCAGCTGCCCAACGAGCCGGGCCTCAACCTATATTATACCCGCGGTCATCGGTTCGACCCGGTCAGGCTGTCGGGCGACATGTCGTTCGACTTCACGCCGCACTGGGGCGTGGCGCTCGGCAATGTCTATACATACGGGGCAGGGGGGCTGACGCTCAGGCTTGGCACCAACCTGGAGCGCGACATGGGTGCGCCGCCCCGCATCCAGCCCAGCCTGCCGGGCAGCGACCATTTTTCGGGCGAGGGGTTCGATATCTATCTGTTCGCAGGCAGCGAGGTTCGTGCCATTGCGCGCAACATCTTCCTTGATGGCACCTGGGCCTCGCACGAGCATGACGTGAACAAGAAAGAGTTCCTGGCCGAAGTGCAGGTGGGTGTTGTGGCCTTCATCGGGCCGGTGCGCATGGCGCTGACAAACGCCTTCCGCACATCCGAGTTTGAAGGCAGCGGCAATCACCGCTACAGCGCCTTCACCCTGTCGACGCGCTTTTAGGTCCGCTTCAAGGCGGGCAGGTCAGTCTTTTTCAAACCGCAGCAGGTCACCGGGCTGGCAATCCAGATAGTCGCAGATGGCTTCAAGGGTGCTGAAGCGCACCCCTTTCACCTTGCCTGACTTCAGAAGGCTCAGGTTGGCTTCGGTAATGCCTATATGGGCGGCGAGGTCCTTCGATTTGACCTTGCGCTCCGCGAGCATGACATCAAGGCGAACGGTAATCGGCACAAGTCGCCTCCCTATATAATCTGGTTCAGTTCGTCCCGCTGTTCGCGCGCCAGGCGCACCATGCGGGCGATCACCAGCGCCATCAGCGCGGGCACAAGGCCAAGGAGCGTGTCGGACGACAGGCTGATCGCAAGCGCGCGCTGCCCGGGTGGGTTGGTGGCGGTCGCGATCAACACCAGGAATGTGTCGTTCAGGAAGCTCGCAAGTAAATACCACAGCATGAAGTGGCCAACCCGTTCGAGCGCGTGCTCTGACGCCTCTTCGAACCAGTTGCCGGCTTCGAGCTGCCTGATCAGCACCAGGAGGAAAGCGAGTGCCGCAACCAACAGCCCCGCGGGCAAGGCGTCTGCGGCGAATCCGGCGATGCGTTGCCACAGCACGAAATTCTCAATTCCGCCGTAATTATCCAGCAGCCTTCTTTCGGCCCCCAGATGCTGGAGGACCTCGGGATCAACCCATATCCAGATGTTGAACACGATGATCAGCGTCATGGAGAGCCAGATGATCCATTTCAGGAGTGTCAGGCTGAAAAGCTTGTTGTTCACGGGCATTTGCCTCATTTTCGACACGAAATTATTGTTTTACGAAAATATATTTCCTGATAAGGATATCAGGGCAGGATGAAAGAAGGAAGAGGCATGTCCGGGATACCGGCAAAGAAGGGGGGACGGCGTCGCAGGCTTGCCGTGATGATCGTGGCGCTTGTTGCCTCTGTCGTGATTCTTCTGGCCGCCCTCATCGGCGCGGCCCATGCCCAGGATGAGAGTGCCGACCAGGGTGATTCTGAAAAAGCCGGGGCGACGCGCCCGGCTGGCCTGACGGGTGACGCCCTTGTCGTGCCTGTCTTTCCCCGGCTGGGAGACAAGAAAGATCCGAGTGACGACAGCGAGCGCAAGCTCCCGGCCGGGGTCGACCTGCGTGACAGCTATATCATTATGGAAGATGGCTCTGTTCTTTCAGCGGCTGACTGGATCAAGGGCAGCCTGCTGAAGAATCAGGCCGGCGTGGGCATGAGCGATTATCAGAACAGGCTTTTTCTGGGCCAGGTGGCACGCGCCATGGCGGGGCTGGATGAGAATCAGGTGAACCACAGCGTGGTATCCGTCGGGCCACCGGTTCCCTTTGAACCCAAGACCCTCTCTGAACCCATGCAGATGATTCACGGCGTGTTCCGAATGTTCGTGCCCGGCAGGGATGGCTATGAATGGAGCCCAGCCACATCAGGCGGCAGCTTTGACAGGCGCCTTGCCACGGCTGGGGACGCCGCGTTCCAGTTCGAAGGCCAGTTCTCCGGCGCGGTGCAGCAAACGGCGGCAGAGTTCCAGGAATATGGCACCATGGTGAACATGCTGAAGGCCTATAAGAAGAAGCATGGGCTCGACTAGCCTGGCTGCCTCCTGCTCTCTGCCTCGCGCCTCAGTGCCGTGTGTCGATTGGGGCAGGGCAAAGGCAGTGCTGATTCATTCCAGCCAGTAGTGAGTGATTCATCCCCGGATTTCTGCGGGTTTTATGGGGCTGTCATGGACCAGCGGCGCCTCTTCTGTGGTCGGGCACTTCCAGAAACGATGTGATTCCTCGCCAAAAGCCACCGGTTTTGCCCCTGTTGCCACCCTGCTGAATCACAGGGTAGCCAACATTGCCCCCAGGCTTTCCGCCGCAGCGGCATATCTCTGAAATATTATTGCCCGCCATTAAGGGTTTCGTAACATATTCGGAAAGAAAATGGGGCTTCGCGGGTAAAACGCCACTTTTTTCGAGAAAACTGAAAAAAGGTGTTTACAGGGTTGGAAACCACCCCTATAACCCGCCCCACACCGACGGGGCGCAGCGCTCAGCGAGACGCACCGCCGGAACACTTGACCCCAACATCCAGCCAAGCTGGCAGGGAAGCGGGATCAGGATTTGCTCTTTGACATTGTAGATTGGAAGGGAGATGTGGACGGTGGTCTGGTGATCATCATCTATATTTTCCGACATGTTTCACTGGTTTTCGGACCGGTTGAAATAAGTAACTATCCGGCTTTTCGG